>PVML01017011.1_pt1:0-647500 | contig 1312164 bp, 1013 predicted proteins | sample 1853371 | NCBI WGS metagenome assembly PVML01 (sample SAMN08533508, study PRJNA380276) | Human gut metagenome, whole genome shotgun sequencing project. | isolation source: participant 1, chromium library | host: Homo sapiens | collected 2017
TATGAGGAAGAACAACTGAACCCCATGATACGAGTAACAAATTCTATCGCTTTGCGTTTCGATGCTATCGGCAAAACTTTAGAAACTCTTATTCTCTCTCAATTGGAAGCCAGTCAGGAGAAACAAACAGCTGTACTTAAAAAACTAAGTGAGCAGTTCTGCAATCATGCCGATGTAATAAACAGTCAGTCCAAACAGATTAACGCACTTTACCAGATACACCAACGGGATTATAAAAAACTGTTCCACCTAATACAACTCTATTCGGAACTTTCTGCTTGTGGGGTGATGGATAGCAAAAGGAAAGAGAACCTGAAAGCAGAAATCAGCAATTTGATAAACACATAGGATAATGCACATAGACTTTGCCCCACCATCAAACGGAACATATAATAACACTGGTAGTAGCCGACAGCTAGCTAATTACATGGAGCATGAAGATTTAGAACGGATGGAGAAAGGCATCTATACTGAAGGCTTTTTCAATCTTACAGATGATAATATCTATAAATCAAAGGTCATAAAGGATATAGATACAAATATTGGGCAACTCCTAAAAACGGATGCTAAGTTTTACGCTATTCACATCAGCCCATCGGAAAAGGAACTCCGGGCGATGGGTAACACAGAACAGGAACAAGCCGAAGCAATGAAATGCTATATTCGTGAGGTGTTTATCCCTGAATATGCCAAGAACTTCAACAAAGAACTATCCGAAGCAGATATAAAGTTTTACGGAAAGATACATTTTGACCGTAGCCGTTCCGACAATGAACTGAATATGCACTGCCATTTGATTGTGAGCCGAAAAGACCAAACTAATAAAAAGAAACTATCACCACTCACCAATCATAAGAATACAAAGAACGGAATAATAAAAGGTGGCTTTGACCGTGTGAATCTGTTTCAGCAGATAGAACAGGGGTTTGATAAGTTATTTAGTTACAACCGTCAGAAAATAGAAGCATTTGATTATCAAAACACTATGAAGAATAATCCTATATATGAGCAACTCAAATTACAAGAACAAAAATTGGAACCTAATGAAAGAAAAACAGAAATTAAACAAAATAGTAATTTAGAAGACAATACAAATACTAATATTTCTACAAAGCTAGAAACTAAAATCCCTATAACCCTCCAAAATAGCCCAATATCTAGTTCACTCATTTCATTTACTCCAACGAAGGTAAGTTCTTTTTCCAATCCAGAAGAACTTTTATCTAATCCTAAAAAGAGCAAAAGGGAAAAAAGAAGAAGGATAAGGTAGCAAATGTATTGATAGTCTAAAGATTATACCTAAAGTATCTAAATATGTGAAGAAAAGATATTATATTTGCATACACTGTAGTTAGTATAAATGCAGATGTAAAATAATTTGTAGATATGGTGAAACTAAGTAATAATTCAACACCTACAATAAAAGGATTAATTTATCAATTTCTTGTAGCTTTAGGAAAATGCTTCGAGTTACAAGCTGGAGAAACTGTATATATAGAAACATATGGTGATATATCTATTTTGGGTTGTAACGACACAGTACAAATAGAATCTAAATTTTATAAAGAGAATCTGACCGATTATGATCATAATATATGGAATACTTTGAATAACTGGCTTAAGGAGAGTTTTCCTATTGATTCTTTCTCTTCTTTGGTTTTATTGACTACGCAAAACGTTAAATCAACAAGTATCTGGTTTGGATGGAATGATAAAAATATCGCTGAAAAGTTACAAATATTACAAAATGCAGCATTAAAATACTATAGAAAAAAGTCAAGTAAGGATGCTAAGACAGAAAAGCTGATTCAATCAGTATTAAATGAGGCTAAATTTGAAAGATTAAAAATTGCATTGAAGAAATTTGTGATTGATAACAATGCCTTGAATGATATTAAATATTACAAATACATAAAAGAAACTCATGCTAAAACAATTCCAGAAATACGCCAAGATGAATTTATTCGCTCCATGTTAGGATATGTAATTTCGCCTCAAACAATTGATAATAATTGGAGTATTACATATGATGATTTTAGGCAAGAAGTAAATATACTCGCTCAAAGTCTAATTGATACGACGACTCATTTTCCTTCTAAAATAAGGTTGATAGATATAAAACACGAAGAATACAATACAAACCCGTTCGTTGATAAAATCAAACAGATTGAATACAATGAAGTAGTATTGGAAGCAATAACAGATTATGTACAAACTAAAGAACTAATAATAAATGAAATCATAACATCAAAGAAAATTTCTGATTCATTAAATGAATATGAAGAAACTCTCTTAAAGAGACATAATACAGAATACCGAAAAGCCTGTAGGCACTGTTCTGACAATAGACATAAAATTATTCATTCTCAAGACTTCTATGACAATATGATGTCTGCTAATGATAGTACTTTTTATATATATAATAGTGTTCCAGCTTACTTTCATAATGGAATGTTACACATTTTAGCAGATGAAAAAGAAGATTTTGTTTGGCTTATAAAACTAAAAACATGAGTAAGTTTGTTGATAATATATTTCTTATACATAACAATGTCTTTTCTCTAACTCCAATAATAATTTCTTTCTACAAAAATTATACATCAAGAGAAAAAGATATATTAATTGCTTATTTCATTCTTCCGATCGTGCTAAATCCAATTGCTATTGAAGAAATAAAAAGTGTTAATAGAAATTCAAATATAACACGATTGGTAGCAAATAAAAAGATAATGGCAGGATTCCAGAATAGATTCAAGCAATTTCAGCAGATTACTAACGACTGCTTACAATATGCTTTGGATTGCAAGTATATTGAAATAAATGAAAATCTAAGTATAAAAGTGACCAATAGGGATATCTTATATACTGATAAATCATTTAATGATGCCATAAACCTTGCATCAAAACTACCAAAAATATTTACGCAAGATATAATTAATACATATTATACATTTGGAATTAAAGGCTTATGAAAAGTTATATAAAATATATCGGTTTAATAGATAACGAAGAAAATTGTCATTATATTGATCTTATTGAGGGATTAAACATAATCACAGGACGTTCTTCTACAGGTAAAAGTGCTATTATTGAAATATTTGATTTCTGCTTTGGTAATTCCGAAAACACAATACCAGATGGGGTGATAACCGATAATACAAAATTGTATTTTCTTGTTTTTGAGATCAATAATACGAATTTAGTATTGGCTCGAAATCAAGAAGAAAAAAGTACTTACGCCTTCTTCCGAGTTGATCCCAATTTTCCATCGCCCGATTATTTAAAATCAGAATATTTCCAGTCAGATTATTATCTTCCACTAAAAGCCTACAAAGAAGAGTTAGGAAGATATTTTGGAATAAATATTTCATCAACTGATGAAGATAACAATATTTTAAATTACCGCAATAAAAAGGGACGTCCTTCTGTTAGAAACATGACCTCGTATATTCTTCAACATCAAAATCTTATTGCAAATAAGCATTCTTTATTTTATCGATTCGATGAGAAAGAAAAAAGAGACAAGATTATAGATGAATTTAAGATATTTGCAGGTTTTGTAGATCAAGACTATTTTATTATTAAACAACAAATCAATGATAAAAAGTTAGAGTACGAGAAGAAGCAACGAGAAATCACTCAATTTAAAGATGAGAAAAAGAAAAGGTCTGCAATACTAAGGGAGTTATTGGAAGAATATCACATGATAGTTGGGAATCACCTATTACAAGGGTATTCTGCTGAAAATATGCTAGAAGCTCCCAAAATATATTTAGAGAAAATTCAAAGTGATGGAGGTATAACAGTTGATGATCAGTCTAATGTCTTCAAAGAACAATATACAAAACTTGAAACACGTAAAAACGAACTTCTTGCGTCACGGCGGAAGATAATGTTGAAATTGGAAAACATCAATTCATCTATTAAATATGCAAAAAAATACAGTGAAGCAATTGATATGATAACCCCTATTTCAGAAGCGATAAAAGAAGATTCTCAATGTCCATTCTGTTTACAAGGAAATAATAATACCTCTCTTCAAATCAATAAGCTATCAGATGCTATTGATTGGTTAAATTCAGAGCTACGTAAAGCTCCTTTAATGATTGATTCGTTTTTGCCTGAAAAACAAAAATGCGAACAAGAATTAGCTGCTATTGATGAAACGCTTAAACACATTCGATATGAAATAAATAAAATATTAAAAGTCAATGATGAGTTAGAGAAAAATAAATCATTAGAAGAGCAAGGATTTAAAGTTCGTTTATCAATAGAAAACCATCTTGAATGGTCGTTGGATATAAAAAATAAAATTCAAGAATCAAACATAGAACAGCTTAAGGAAGATATTGATACATTGGAAAGGAAAATAAGTGACGAGTATGATGTTGAAAACAAATTAAAATCGGCTGAAAATTTCATCAATGAAGCTATGAATGAAATCGGCAAGAATTTTGACTTTGAAAAATCATACAAACAAATAAACTTAAAATTTGACATTAATACATTTGAGTTATATCATCTGAAAAAGAATGAGGCAGAACAAATAGAAAAGAAAATCTACCTTAGATCAATGGGAAGTGGAGCTAATTGGCTATATTCACATGTTTGCCTTTTCCTTGGTATTCAGAAGTACTTCTGTTCATTAGGGAATAAGTGCTTAGTTCCAAGTATCTTATTCCTAGATCAGCCAAGTCAAGTCTATTTTCCAACAATTGTCGATAATAACAAAGATGGTTTTGATCCTCACAAACTAAAAGAAATGGAGGGTGATTTAAAGAATACAGATGATGATTTAAAAGCAGTCACAAATTTATTTGATCAGATTTTAAAATTCATAAATGATACATATAAAGAATTTGAGATAGCTCCACAAGTAATAATTTCCGACCATGCAGATAATTTGGAACTTAAACAAGGAACTTTTGAAAACTATGTTAGAAGACGTTGGAGAAAGAACACTGATGGATTAATTGATTTATCTAAACTTACACAAAGCGATTTAGGAACTGCTACCTATTAAACTCAGTTTAAGATTTAATTAAGTGATAAATTCTGCAACAAATTTGCAATAAGAATGAGATCTTGTTATCTTTGTCCCAGTATTCTCCATGAGCAAACTACCGCAAAAGCACGTAGCAAATCAGTGGGATAAATCATGGGATATGCTTGAAGCTAAAAATATAAAGTTTTAAATATCAGCGTGGTAACTCTCTTAGGAGAATCCCAGGCGGATCACCAAGAAAGGGTATTCAGCAATGAAGACCCTTTTTTTATATCTCGTAAACTGCCGCTTATAGATATTGGTGTATTCATGCTGTTAAGATAAAGCTCTTGGGGGGAGGAGGAATTTGCTGCGGTTGTCCTGGAATATTTCCCATATATGTTTTTAGGACAAGAGTACTTTTGTTTTATCCCAACATGGTTCTAAGTTAATATGTAAATTTGCGAGCACAAAATAATGAATAACATGTCTGAAATTGCACCTCTTATTTCCGACTTGGCGGTTATATTGATTGCGGCGGGAATAATTACATTGATTTTTAAATGCTTGAAACAACCTGTCGTTTTGGGGTATATTGTCGCTGGCATTCTTGCCGGGCCCGCCGTACCTTATATACCAACGGTATCCGATCCTACCAATATAAAAATATGGGCAGATATAGGCGTCATCTTTCTTTTGTTTGCTATGGGATTAGAATTCTCTTTCAAGAAGTTGATGACCGTAGGAGGTACAGCTGTTATCGCCTCTATAACCATAGTCTCCGGAATGATGTTTCTAGGCTATACTGCAGGAAACGCGCTTGGCTTCTCGCATCTAAGCAGTATATTTTTAGGCGGTATGCTTTCTATGTCATCCACCGCTATCGTATTCAAGGCGTTCGATGACATGGGACTCAGAGGGCAAAAATTTACAGGAGTAGTATTAGGCGTCTTGGTGGTCGAAGATTTAGTGGCCGTAGTTTTGATGGTCTTGCTTTCAACCTTAGCAGTCAGCAAGCAAGTCGAAGGAATGGAAATGCTGGAAAGTATTCTAAAGTTAGGAGCGTTTCTTATATTTTGGTCATTACTCGGAATCTATCTGATTCCAAGTTTTCTTAAAAAGATTAAGCCATTTCTTAACGACGAAACCTTATTAATCATAGCATTAGGCTTCTGTTTAGGTATGGTTATGATTGCGGCTAAAGCGGGATTCTCCTCTGCGTTAGGAGCTTTTGTTATGGGATCGTTATTGGCTGAAACCATTGAGGCCGAGAAGATAGAAAAATTGGTAAAACCGGTAAAAGACCTGTTTGCGGCCATATTTTTTGTTTCTGTAGGCATGATGATACAACCGGATTTATTGATTGAATACCTTGTCCCAATCTGCATCTTAACCATATTGGTTATCATTGGGCAAATCTTTTTTGGGAGTCTTGGTGTCCTCTTGTCCGGACAGCCATTAAAGATAGCTCTACAATCAGGATTCTCTCTGACCCAAATAGGTGAATTTGCGTTTATTATCGCTTCATTGGGAGTTAGCTTAAAGGTAACAGACGATTATCTGTATCCTGTTATTGTCGCTGTATCAGTCGTTACAACATTTCTTACTCCTTATATGATTCGCATGGCGACCCCGGTCTATCAATTGATTGACAATTATTTGCCTTCATCTATAAAACTAATGTTGAACCGTTATTCTTCCGGATCCAACACGGTCAAACATAAAAGTACATGGAATAAGCTGTTGAAATCTATGTTACTAGATGTAATACTATATACAGTATTGACAATATTCAGTATTATCATATTTTTCACTTATGTAAATCCAATTATTCGCGAGAACATATTAGGCTTCAAAGGGGCTCTATTGAGCTTATCTATTATTTTGGCCATTATATTACCTTTTCTTTGGGCTATCATTATGAAGAAGAATCATTCTCCTGAATTCCTGAAATTATGGAATGATAGTAAATTCAACCGGGGACCATTGGTTTCTTTGATAGCGATAAAGCTGCTCCTTTGCGCAAGTATTCTAATGCCAGTCATAGTCCATATATTTAATGTAGCATCTGGTGTTGGATTTATTATCACCCTGTTGATATTGCTAATGATTATTTTATCCAAAAAACTGAAAAAGCGTTCTCTCTCGATCGAGAAAAGATTTATTGACAACTTCAACGGGAAAACAACGGACTCAAACATTGGAAGTCCTTTGACTGATAATATCTTGAAATCTTTGCCTTTCAATGATTTGCACTTGATGGATTTCGTTGTTGGCCAAGAATCCTCCATTGTCGGCCGGAGTTTGAAAGAGATCAACTTCCGTCAAAAATATGGAATAAATATCGTTTCCATCATTCGAGGTGAACGACAAATCAATATACCTAGAGGAGAGGAACGCCTTTATCCTTTTGATAAGATTATAATTGTTGGTACGGATGAGGAATTGGATCTTTTCCAGGAGATAATACAAAAACAGGACAAAGAATATAGAGATCAGTTGGCGCAAAGCTTTAATAATAATATCAAAATAGAGCAATTTAATATTGAACCAGACTCTCCGTTGATCGGGCGATCTATTCAACAGTCTGACATTCGGGATAAGAACGCTTGTCTGATCTTGGGTATTGAACGAGACGGAAAGTCAATGATGAATCCTCCATCCCAAACCGTATTCAAGGAAAACGACAACGTATGGGTTGCTGGAGAATATCGTCAAATTGTTCAATTGAGCGAAGGTTTAAGTTATAATTAAGTGTTTCAGCCAAAGTGTAAAATATATTTTTCATTAGGGAAGCCATCTCTTAAATTCTACATTTAAGACTTAGGGGATTAGGATATTAGGATATATTTGATAGCTTTGCGAAGAAATGGGGGGCGTGCCCCTTTCTCGAATAAATGATAACAATAAAAGTAAATGATAATGAATGAAAAAATGAATGCTACATTGGGCAACGCTTTTCCCAAGGAACGGATTCGTTATGCGATGCTTTCTTTCTTTTTAGCGCAAGGTCTTTGTTTCTCTAGTTGGGCTAGCCGTATTCCGGACGTGAAGGATATTTTTGAGGTGAATTACGCTTTCTATTGGGGCTTGGTCTTGTTCCTGATCCCGGTAGGTAAGTTTGTGGCGATACCGTTAGCGGGTTATTTGGTGTCGAAGTTGGGGAGTCGTATTATGGCGCAGGTCAGTGTGTTGGGGTATGCCTTGGCCTTATTCGCGATAGGTACGGCACATAATATTTATCTGCTGGGTGTTTATTTGTTCTGTTTTGGGGTGTTCTGGAATCTTTGCGATATATCCTTGAATACGCAAGGAATTGGTATCGAGCGACTCTATGGGCGTACGATTATGGCCTCATTTCATGGAGGTTGGAGTCTGGCGGCTTGTTTAGGGGCTTTGATCGGGTTTATCATGATCGTATCCGGTGTTACTCCGTTCTGGCATTTTACGTTGATTGCATTATTGATTGGAGTGACTGTTTTGGTAAGCCGGAAGTATTTGCAGGAAGACGTGGCGGTTGAGTCACCGGAGGAAGAGAAGGAAGCGGAGAAGAAAGAAGCTCCGGCATTGTTGAGCTTTATCCGTAAGCCGGAAATGCTGTTGATCCAGTTAGGTATCGTCGGGCTGTTTGCCTTGGTGGTGGAAAGCGCGATGTTTGATTGGAGTGGACTTTACTTCGAATCGGTATTGCAGGTTCCTAAGTCCTTACAGATTGGTTTCTTGGTGTTCATGGTGATGATGACGGTAGGCCGTTTTCTTACGAACTCCGCCTATAGTGTTTTAGGAAAGCAGAAGGTGTTGCAATTAGCGGGTTTCTTTATTTTAGCAGGTTTTTTTATCTCAGCCATGTTGGGTGGAATGTTCGAATCGATGACGGTAAAGGTGATCGTGAATTCCTTAGGCTTTATGTTGGTAGGCTTGGGCATCTCGTGTATGGTGCCTACTATTTATAGCTTAGTGGGCGCTAAATCGAGAACTCCGGTGGGAATTGCCTTGACGATCCTTTCCAGTATCAGCTTTATCGGCTCGTTGATCGCACCTTTGTTGATCGGAGCGATCTCGCAGGCTTTCAATATGAAATACGCTTATATCGTGGTCGGCTTGTTAGGGCTTTGTATCTTGCTAATGACTACATTCTGCAAAGCATTCAAGAATAATTAAAGATAGAGAATTGAGAATTGAAAATTAGGAGAGAGCGAATAATTTTCAATTCTCAATTTTCAACTACTCAGGCATTCGTTGTTCCGCTGTCTCTAAGCATCGCAACACATCTTCCTTAGTGCCGTTGAATGGGCCTATTCCTTCGATTTTCAATGTTGTCATAGCTGCCGCGAAACGTCCGGCTTCTTCTATGCTTGCGCCTTTGGCACGTTTATAGAGATATCCTGTCATATAAGTATCACCCGCTCCGGTAGCGTTTACTACTTCTTTCGGTATGTAAGCGGGGATTTTATGGAAAGTGGAACCGTCGTAAATGATAGATCCCATGCTTCCGAAAGTCAGCAATACCTCTTTCACGCCCCAATCGTAGATAACTTTTCCTGCGTTCACGGCATCGGTATATCCGGTTAACACCTCCATCTCATGTTCGTTAGCCTTGAGGAAGTGCACGTATTTAAGTACTTCTTTTTTCTCTGGCCAATCCACGGCAAATACATCCTTGTCTCTTACTTCCCGTAGATACCCTTGCGAGTCAATCGATACTAAGCCTTTCCCCGCTAAATACTTTACCACTTCCAAAGAGAAATCATCGGCAAGCAAACTACCAAGGTGGAAGATTTTAGAGTTGATGTTCTCCAGATATTCCACGGTGAAAGGATCTGCTTTCGCCAATACACGTTGCGTACGGTTATCTTGGTTCTCTCCATAAATATTCTCGAAATAAACGGTGTGCTTACTTGGCATCACGGCAACGTCGATACCTTCGGCTCGTAGTTCCTCCACCGTTTTCATCTCAGATTCAGCCAAGGCTGTCACTAGAGTATAGTCGATATCATCGAAATGTTTTATCGCATGCGAGAAATAAAAGGAGGTTCCTCCCGGCATATGGACGGTGTTCTTAGGTGTTACTACCTTATCCAAGGTGATGTGTCCTACGCAGCAAAGTTCGTGTGTATTCATTTTTTACTCAGTTTATTATAAAGCGACAAATTTATGAAAAAAGCTTTCAAATACATAGATTACTCTCTTTTTTGACCAATAAAAGCATGAAAGAGGCGTTTTGCCCTTGTGACTTTAGTTGCATCGGCATCAAGCTATAGTTTTAAGCTTATGGAACTAAAGTTACTTCATAGGTGAACAAAAGTTTCATTATTATAAGACTTGAAGGAATAAGGAATATCTGTTGATTGCTTGATAATTATATTATATATGTACGCTCGTACATATATAATATATGATAAAAGGGTAAATTCTATTGAAAATATAGTATATGCTATTGATCGTATGAAGATAGGTTTATAAAACGACTAGTTTAAACGATCGTTTAGACTAGTCGTTTTGTACCCATTTAGGTGGGATGCATATATAAAGAGCTTTTAATTAACACTAGTATTAATATTAATTTTAGAATTATGAACAAAAAGTTTTCTACTCTTGTAGCGGGCTTGGCTTTATGTACTGCCTTTACCGCTAATGCGAAGGTTGAAAATGGCAAAGTTTACCAATTGACCAATGAGGATGGTAAATATTTGTCTGTCACAGAGTCTTATACAAAGACTGATAGTTTGATCTTGGCTGATGCTCCTACTGCGGATATCAAGAACACTGATTATCAAAAATCCTTATGGAAAGTAACTTATCGTTTTGTCTCTTTGGCGAATACTTGGGCGTACACATTGACGAATAGCGCTACAGGCAGAGTGTTGACATTGGATAAGCAAGCTGAGTGGAACTTCAAAAATGAGGGTGCGTTTATCGCTCCGGAGAATGTGACTGCCGTTACTTTATCTGCTCAGTTGGATAATAAGACAGTTGTTTCTATCATCGCTAAAGATGATGTGGAAGCTGAAAGAACAGATATTGTTACTTTGGAAAAGGGAACGGCTGTATCTGCATCTGCGATTAACTTTACAGTAGCAGCTCCAGCAAAGATAAACATGACTGCTGACTTGTTAAATAATAAGTATGGTTCTCCTTTCGCTTTGACTTTCGACAAAAATCTGGATGGAAATCCTTTGGCAGGCAAAGAGTTGTTCGCTACAGACATTGACGGTTTAGATGGTTATGTTACTTTGCAGGATAGAACTACCGGTAAGTATTTAGTTGTGGACTCTACTTCTTGGTCTTCTAATTTGTCTTCTGAGAAATTCTGGAAACTTACTGTAGACGCACAACCTAAAGATGAGGCTGCTGCTGCTGATAAGGCTACCGGTGTAACAGCTGGTACGATCCTAGAGAATGGTCGTGCGAAAGAGTTGTATGCTTTCAAGGTGGTTTTAGATCCTTCCGATAATAGCAAGATGATCCTTTATCCGTATGCTACTCCTGTATATAAAGGCGCAAATGATACGGAGAAGAAGTCAAAAATGTGTTATGACATGGAGGTTGCCGCTAATGGTGAGATGATCGCTTTTGGTAACTTCGCAGGTACAGAGAAATTGACAATCTGGACTAAGGATGCTGCTAAATGTACTTTCGCTGAGGTTAAGCTTCCGACTACATTGGATCCAGAGTATACTTACTTTGTTAAGGATATGAACAATGCGAAGTCTGATGAGGATCATTCCGCAAATAAGAACAAAGGAAAATACTATGTATTCTCTTTCTGTGAGAACGGTACAGTTCATGCTGGTGCTGTAACAGAAGTTCCTACTGCTTTATGGTATTTGACTGAGACTAATAATTTGGCTAATATGTGGAATACTAATAGTACTAGAGGTGGTGCTATTATCCGCGTAATAGATGATGCGAAGGCTATTTATTCTTTTGGAACAGATACAGTTCAATTGGTAAAAGGCCCGAAAGTGGAGGATGCTCAAGAGTTAGCTTATAAGAAAGTTTCTAAAGAAGATTTGGTTAATGGTGCATTGTCATTCCGTTTGAAATCTGATTTATTGGAGAACTTGTATGTAACTGTTAAAGATGGCAAATTGTATGTAGCTGCCGGTGAGTTGGCTTCTGCTTATAGATTTAAGGTAGAAGAGGTTGAATTAGATGAGGCAAATTCAACTGTAGCTGAGTCAAATGGAGTGAAAGTTTACAAGTATAATGTAACAGATCGTTTAGGTAAGGCTACTTTATGCTCTAAAAATGAAAATGGAACTGATTATTATTTAATGGGTGAGCCTGATGTAGAGAATGGTGTTTATCCTGTTACATTATCTTTCTTATCTACTGGTGTAGAGAATGAATATAAGTTGGTTTCTTATTCTGAATATACTGAAGAATATGGTTATTATGGTTCTGCAATCTCTGCTTTAGCTGGATCTGGAATGCTATATACAGCTAGCTGGTGCAACACTGAGAATACTACATTCGAGTTCGCAAAGAAGGATGCTCCTACATATGCTACTTTGAATATCGGTCACGTACAGATCACTTCTTATACAGAGGATGATAACAAGATGATCGCTAGCCAGAAAGATGGTTTCGCTGTATTGAAGGCAGAAGGACAGTCTATCTTGAAGAGCGATGTATATACGCATGATTCTTTGACTTTGTGGTTGGATACTGCTTGCTTGACTTTCGAAGAGACTATGCCTTTGTATTATCTTTCTACTAATGCATTTGCGGAAGAAGGTGTGAAAACTAGAAACTATTTGATGAATACATTGGATTCTGCAGAGGTTAAGGGTTATGCTTATGAGGCTGCTGGCGCTGAGGCTGTTCGTGCTGCATTTATCGCTGGTTCTGTATGCGGTATAGATTCTATCGCAATCAAGGGTGATACAATCAATGCGATGAACTTGAATCCGGCTGCTGTCGCATTTGAGGTCGCAGCTGAGTATAGCGATGAGGCTTACAAGATCCTTTCTGTTCAAGAATATTTGAATCCGGCTTATGATGAGGAAGCAGCTGAAGAGCAAGGTGAAGAGTATGATGTAGAGAAATATTTACCTCGTAATGCTTATTTGGCTCATTTGAACAATGTTGTTTATTGGACAACTGATCCTGAGCAAGCAGAAGTATTCAAGGTAATGACAACTAGCACTCCTACATCTAATGACAAGATCGCTGCTGAGTCTGCTATCTCTGTTATCGCTAACGATGGTACTGTAACAATCCAAGGTGCCGCTGGCAAGTCTGTTGTTATCTCTAACATCTTAGGTAAGGTGGTTGCTGAGACAGTTCTTTCATCTGATAACGCTACAATCGCTGTACCTGCCGGTATCGTAGCTGTAGCTGTAGAGGGTGAGGCTGCTGTTAAGGTGGTTGTTAAATAATTATTTTATTCGAAATGATACAGTAGAGGCGGGCACGTCCCGTCTCTATCTAAATATATTTAATTAAATAATTTCCACACAACAAAGTATCCCGTGATGGGGGAACGTGTGGTTAATACTAAAGTAAAAAAGTTCTTCCGATAGTATTTCCGTGAGGAAGGAAACCGGATAAAAAATTGCTCCCGGCGATATTCGTATCGTCGGGACTTTTTTATGGTTCGGAAAGCTTTTATATAAATAAATGCGTATATTGCGGTAAGCTTATAATTTTAGAGTTTATGGAATATACCTTACTGATACTTCTATTACTGATCATGATTTGGATAAACTTGCGTAATAAGATATCCAAATCACAGGAGAAGACGGAGGAATTATCGAAAGAGATCGCTGCCTTGCGTAGACGTTTGGAGAATAGTTCGGAAGTTGCGGACGAGATAAAGGAACCGGAGCCTGAGATCTTGAAAGAGTCGGAAGTTTTCGTACAACCTGAACCGGTAAGGGCGATTGTCGAACCAGCGAGAAATCTTCAACCCCGGAAGGAACGGAAGCCTGTCAATTATGAGAAATATATCGGTGAGAACTTATTCGGTAAAATCGGTATCCTGATACTCGTCTTGGGCATGGGTCTTTTCGTGAAGTATGCGATAGATAAGGAATGGATAAACGAGACCTTGCGTACGATCCTTGGCTTTGGGATGGGCGGATTACTTCTATTCGTGGCTTGGCGTTTGAAGGATTCCTATCGTACCTTTAGCTCTTTGCTGGCGGGAGGCGCTTTTGCGATCTTTTATGTAACGGTGGCGATCGCCTATCATTATTACGGGCTGTTCAGCCAAACGGTCGCTTTTATCTTGCTTGTATTGTTTACCGGGTTTATGTCGTCTTTATCTATACTCTATAATCGTAGGGAACTGGCGATTATCGCTTTGGTGGGTGGATTTATCGCTCCATTCTTAGTGGGCAGCGGGGATGGAAGTTATTGGGTGCTGTTTACCTATGTCATGATCTTGGACCTAGGGATGTTCGGGCTATCTATCTATAAGAAGTGGGGGGAATTGCCTGTAATTTGTTTTGCCTTGACTTGGATCGTCTTTGCGGGTTATACGTATGCTGCGGATCTGGATTTGATGGGAAGTGTCCAATTAACGCATTTACTTATTTTCTCTATCGCCTTCTATTTGATCTTCTTATTATCGGTCGCTTCCATCGTGCGAATCAATATCCGGGGGATCAATCAATATTTATTAGGAGTGATCGGATTGAACAATTTCGTATTCCTGTTCTTTGCCCTTTGTCTCCTGCAGAATATGGAGCTTGAGCGGAATTACAAAGGTCTGGTAACCCTTTTTGTTGCGGCTATTAACTTCGCTCTTTTCTTTTGGATCAAACGGAAAGGGGAACCTTTCACTTTCTTGATGCATACGTTATTGGGTATCGCTCTTACGTTCGTATCGGTGACGATCCCGATCCAACTGGAAGGGACCTTTATTACCTTGTTTTGGGCTTCAGAGGTAATGATTATTCTCTGGTTCTATAGTCGTTTCCGTCTGCGGGTTTACGAGATATTCGTTTGGGTACTTCCGGTCTTGACGCTGGGCTCTTACGGAATGGATGTCTTCCACGGATGTATGGAGGCTCGGTACGGAGATTCTTCCCTATTTATAAATGGCTTGTTCGCTACCGGTATTTTTACGGGGCTATCGTATTGGGTAGACGCTTGGTTGGTACGTCCGACAAGGATCTCGACGAAAGGGCCTCTCTTGACGGGATGTGTCGTATTATATATAGCCTTTGTTTTCGATTTCTATTCATATGTAGATCCTTCGATCGTGTCCTTTAGCTATATCGAGACATTTACGGTGGCGGTTTTATTTGCTGCGAATGTTTTATTAGGGAAAAGCTATTTGCCTGTGTCAAGAAATGCGGGGGGATACGGACTACTCTTGGGGCTATCTTTATCCCTGTTCGGAGGAATGTCTTTGTGGGTCGGGTATGATGATCTCTTTATTCCCCGGTTCCTGCTATGGGTTTCCTTGCTTTTAATCGGGGGGCATATTTTTGTCTTGGGGCGGTACTATTATAAGTCATTTGACGCAAGAGAAAAGCGTACGCATGGGATGACCTTATATATTTGTTTGCTGTCTACGATATTACTAGCCGTGGGAACGAATAATTTGTTGAATCAGTTGGGCTTGCCGGATGAATTAAGCGCAGGTTTCTCTATCTCGTTGAGTCTTGCCGGTTTTATGCAAATGGCGGTGGGAATGCGATTGCATCTGAAAGTTGTCCGGATGATTAGTTTGGCCACCTTCTCGATCGTATTGCTAAAGTTGGTGATGGTGGATCTGTGGCTCTTGCCTACGATCGGGAAGGTGGTCGTCTTTATAATCTTGGGAGTTATCTTATTGATTCTCTCCTTCTTGTACCAGAAGTTGAAAACCGTCTTGTTCGATGATAGCTTATAGGATATCCGCTAGTTTCTCCAGCCCCATGCTATGAGAGCCTTTGATCAAGATATGATAGCCCTTTAACGGCTGTTTCCGAAGCTCTTCCACCATTGCCTCCGTGGTAGCGAAGGGGGAGAACTCTTTGCCTACCTTGGAGAAATGCTCGCCGCAGAGGAACACCTTGTCGAACTGGCCTTTCTTGATCTGTTCGACAACCTCTGCGTGTAATTCGTCGCTAGTTGGTCCAAGCTCGCGCATATCTCCAAGGATGATAGCTTTAGGCTGTACGGGCATGGTGATGAAATTGTCCAGAGCTACTTTCATGCTACTCGGATTTGCGTTGTAAGCATCGATAATCAATTCGTTATTATCGGTTTTCTTGAACTGAGAACGGTTATTGGTAGGCTCGTAAGCGGCGATAGCACGGCTGATACGCTCTGCCGGGATCTTGAAGAAGCGGCCTACGGCGACGGCGGCCAATACATTATCTAGGTTATAACTACCGATCATATGTGTTTCGACGGTATGCAACTTTCCTTGTTGCTTCCAATTGAACACTAAGAAAGGATCGCAACTGACTACCTGTCCGGATGCGAAAGCATCATCCCCGTTTCCATATGTGATTTGTTCGATGCCTTTGGCGATAGACTGAAGGTACTCGTTCTCTTTCTTGATAAATATCTTGCCTTTGGAGCGACGGATATAATCATATAACTCCCCTTTTGTCCGGATCACACCCTCGAAAGAACCGAAGCCTTCCAGATGGGCACGGCCTACGTTCGTGATGATGCCATAGTTAGGATGGACGATATCCACTAATTCCTTGATGTCTCCCGGATGGCTGGCGCCCATCTCGATAACCGCCATCTCATGGTCATGAGTCAATCGGAGCAGGGTCAAGGGAACGCCAATATGGTTATTGAAATTCCCTTCGGTATATAGTAAATTGAATTTCGTTGAGAGCACGGCGGCCAATAACTCTTTGGTCGTGGTCTTGCCATTCGTTCCGGTAATCCCGATGATCGGCAACCCCAGTACCTTGCGGTGATGGTGCGCTAATTGTTGCAAGGTCTTCAGCACGTTATCAACAAGGATCGTGCGTTCGCCTATATAATAATCGGGATTGTCTATGACGGCATAGACACAGCCGGATGCCAAGGCTTTCCCGGCATATTGATTTCCGTCGAATTTATCACCTTTTAAGGCGAAGAAGATAGAACCCTTCGGACAGTTCCGGCTATCTGTCGTTATTTGAGGGTTATGTATAAATAAATCATAGAGGTCGATAATACTCATGACTGTATCGCGTTAAATATTTATTCCTGTCTAATTCGGCGCAAATGTAGCAATTAAATAAAGAATGAAGAATCTAGAAGGAGATTTTAAGAGAGAAACCTGTATCTTTGCTGGAAATAAGGAAAGATCATGTTAGATAAAATGCTCAATATTAGAGGGACACTTACTTCTTTAGCGACACCGTTGGTGATGGGAATCTTGAATATTACCCCTGATTCTTTTTATGCGGGCAGCCGCAAACAGACCGAGACCGCTATCGAGGACCGTATCCGGGAAATCTTATCGGAGGGAGGGGATTGGATCGATATCGGTGGTTATTCATCCCGTCCGGATGCCGCTGAGGTTACGCCGGAGGAAGAGATGCGCCGTTTGGAGTTTGCCTTACATATATTAAATAAGCATTACCCGGATATCCCGGTGTCCGTAGATACGTTTCGTGCGGGGATTGCCCGTCGTTGCGTAGAGGAATATGGAGTGGCTGTCATTAACGATATCTCCGGCGGTGAGTTGGATGCGGATATGTTCCAAACGGTAGCGGATTTGAAGGTGCCTTATATCATGATGCATATGCGTGGAACCCCTCAAACTAGGCAGAGGCATACTGATTACCCGGATATGATGGAGGAGATCATGCTGTACTTTTCCCGGAAGGTACGCCAGCTTCGGCTTTTAGGGGTGAATGATATCATCCTCGATCCCGGCTTTGGCTTTAGTAAGACGTTGGAGCAGAATTACGAATTGATGAGCCATTTAAAGGAGTTCTCTATTTTTGAGTTGCCTTTATTAGTTGGAGTCTCCCGTAAAAGCATGATTTATAAATTACTGGGTGGAACCCCTGCGGATAGCCTGAACGGAACGACTGTATTGAATACGTACGCTCTCTTGAACGGCGCTAATATCCTTCGTGTACATGATGTGCGGGAAGCAGTGGAAGCCATTCGCGTCATAGGTCAAATGACCAACAAATAATTTTCAATTTTCAACTTTCAATTCTCAATTAACTATGTGGATGCATTTCGGTATAAAAGACTTGATTGACGTATTGCTGGTGGCTTTCTTCCTGTACCAGACCTATAAGTTGATGAAAAGCTCGGGCACATTGGCTATATTCAGTGGAGTCGTATCATTCATCGTCGTATGGATCTTGATCTCGCAGGTATTGGAGATGCGGTTGATGGGGGCCATCTTGGATAAGTTTATTAGCGTAGGTTTCGTGGTTTTGGTAATCCTCTTCCAAGACGAGATCCGCCGTTTCCTGTTGGCGTTAGGTTCGCACCGGGGCTGGAAATTCCTAGGGAAACTTTTTTCCAAGCGAGGAGGCGATCCGGAGAAAGAAGGGAAGTTTGTCGCCCCAGTTGTCTTGGCCTGTATGAATATGGCCCGGAAAAAGACGGGTGCCTTGATCGTGATCCAGCAAGATATGGACTTGGCGATCTATGAGCATACGGGCGAGATGTTCAACGCCGATGTAAATGCCCGCTTGATCGAGAACATCTTCTTTAAGAACAGCCCGTTGCATGATGGTGCCATGATCATAGCCGATAACCGGATCAAGGCGGCCGGTTGTATCTTGCCGGTCGCCCAGAACGCTACCCTTCCCAAGGATATGGGATTGCGCCATCGTTCTGGTTTAGGGATGTCATTGGAGACAGATGCGCTGGTTATTATTGTCTCGGAGGAGAGAGGAAAGATCTCCGTGGCCCATAAAGGTAAGTTAAGTGTGAATGTGACAGCGGAAGAACTGCAACAAATACTCTCCGGGGAGCGGGAAGTGACGAATTACTGTTAAAAGATCTGAAACTGGTATCTCTACCTGTAATTCTTTTGCCTATTTTGTAAACTCTATATTGCATTATGCCTAATTTTGTAGCCGGATTACGAGTACAATTATTAAATAATATAAAATATCTTCCGCTATGGATTTAATGCAAGACATTATTGCGCGCGCTAAAGCTGACAAGCAGCGTATTGTTCTTCCCGAAGGTACCGAGGAAAGAACTCTTAAAGCTGCCGACCGATTACTGGCCGACGGTGTAGCAGACATTATCTTAATTGGAAACCCCGCTGAGATCAAGGAGTTGGCGGCTGGTTTCGGACTGAACCACATCGGTGAGGCAACTCTTGTCGATCCGAAAAATCACGAGAAGAAAGCCGCGTATGCAGACTTGCTTTTCCAACTTCGCCAAAAGAAGGGTATGACTTCCGAGAAGGCTGCGGTTTTAGTTGAAGATCCTTTGTTCTTGGCTTGCCTGATGATTAAGGCGGGTGACGCTGACGGTGAGATCGCCGGCGCTGAGAATACGACGGGTAATGTATTGCGTCCTGCTTTGCAAATTATCAAGACGGCTCCGGGCATGAAGTGTGTTTCCGGTGCGTTCCTTATGTTCACGAAGACTCCTCAATATGGGGATGATGGTATTTTGGTATTTGCCGATTGTGCGGTTATGCCAAACCCGAACGCGGAAGAGTTGGCTAGCATCGCTGTCGCTACCGCCGCTACGGCTCGTAATATCGTAGGCGTTGAGCCTCGTGTGGCTATGTTGAGCTTCTCTACGAAGGGTAGCGCTTCTCACGAGATGGTAGACAAGGTAGTGGAGGCTACTCGTTTGGCTAAGGAGATGGCTCCGGACTTGAAGATCGACGGAGAGTTGCAGGCCGACGCCGCTTTGGTTGAGGCTGTAGGTAGCAAGAAAGCTCCGGGTAGCGAGATCGCCGGTAAAGCGAATGTTTTGGTATTCCCGACTTTGGAGGTGGGTAATATCGCTTATAAGCTGGTTCAACGTTTGGGTGGCGCTGAGGCTGTCGGTCCTATCCTTCAAGGTATGGCCGCTCCGGTGAATGACTTGTCTCGCGGTTGTTCCGTAGACGATATTTATAAGATGGTAGCGATCGCTTGTAATCAATCCATCGGTTTGAAATCCGCAAAATAATATATAATCCTAACGACTTAATAATATGAAGATTCTAGTATTGAACTGCGGTAGTAGTTCTATCAAATATAAGTTATTCGATATGACCTCCGGTGAGGTTATGGCTCAAGGTGGTATCGAGAAAATCGGTTTGCCGGGCGCGTTCCTGAAATTGACGGATAAGGATGGCAAGAAGGTGGTTATCGAGAGAGAGATCCCCGGCCATCAACAAGGTATCGAGTTTATCTTGAGCGTATTGACCGACTCTACTTATGGTTGTATCAAGGATTATAAGGAGATCGACGCTGTAGGTCATCGTCTGGTACATGGTGGTGAGGAGTTCGCCTCTAGCGTATTGATCAATCAGGATGTAATCAATAAGGTAATCGAGTGCTCTGATTTGGCTCCGCTTCATAACCCGGCTAACTTGAAGGGTGTTCGGGCGATGGAGGCTTTGATCCCGGGTATTCCTCAAGTAGCGGTGTTTGATACGGCTTTCCACCAGACCATGCCGGATTATGCGTATATGTATGGTTTGCCTTACGAGATGTACAAGAAATATGGCGTACGTCGTTATGGCTTCCACGGAACCAGTCATCGATATGTATCCCGTCGTGCTTGCGAGATCTTAGGTGTTCCTTATGAGGATCAGAAGATTATCACGGCTCACGTAGGTAACGGTGGTTCTATCACCGCTATCAAGAATGGTAAGAGCGTGGATACTTCCATGGGCTTGACTCCGGTTGAGGGTCTGTTGATGGGTACTCGTTGCGGCGACGTGGATGCGGGTGCTTTGTCTTTCATCATGGATAAGGAAGGCATGGATGGTGCCGGCCTTTCCGACTTGATCAATAAGAGAAGTGGTGTTGCCGGTCTTTCCGGAATCTCTTCCGATATGCGTGAGATCGAGGCTGCCGTAGCTGCCGGAAATCCGCGTGCGATCATGACCTTGAACGTATATAACTACCGCATCAAGAAATATATCGGCGCTTATGCCGCCGCTATGGGTGGTTGTGATATCTTGGTTTGGACCGGTGGTGTCGGTGAGAACCAATGGGCGACCCGTCGTGCGGTTTGCGAGAACATGGAATACATGGGCATGAAGATCGATGTTGAGAAGAACGAGGGCATGCGTGGCGAGGAGATGGTAATCAGCACTCCGGACAGTAAGGTGACTATCATCGTCGTTCCTACGGATGAGGAATTCATGATCGCTGCCGATACCTTGGAGATCTTAGATAAAAAGTAACCAGTAACGTTTCATATAATTTTAGCTAATCCTCGCAGCTTACAAAACACGGGATTAGTGTTTAGATCGCCCCGACACCGGTTGGGGCGATCTTTTTTATGCGAATATCGGATTATTCGTTACTTTTGCGGAATTACATATTAAATATATACAAAACATGGCTCAATACAAACGTATCTTATTAAAATTAAGCGGGGAGTCGCTGATGGGTGGTAAACAATATGGGATCGATGAGGTTCGCTTGAATGAATATGCGGCACAGATCAAGGAGATCGCCGAGATGGGTGTACAGATCGGTATCGTGATCGGTGGAGGTAATATTTTCCGCGGGTTGAGCGGCGCTTCCAAAGGTTTCGACCGGGTAAAAGGAGACCAGATGGGGATGCTGGCAACGGTGATCAATAGCTTGGCGCTTAGCTCCGCTTTGGTCGCTCAAGGCGTGAAGGCGAAGGTACTGACGGCTATCCGTATGGAACCGATCGGCGAGTTCTATAATAAATGGCGTGCGATCGAGTTGCTGGAACAAGGCAACGTGGTAATCATGTCCGGCGGTACGGGTAATCCGTTCTTTACTACGGATACCGGATCTTCTTTGAGAGGCATCGAGATCGAGGCGGATGTCATGCTGAAAGGTACCCGTGTGGACGGTATTTACACCGCTGATCCGGAGAAAGATCCTACGGCTACCAAGTTCTCCGATATTACGTATGATGAGATCTATACCCGGGGCCTGAAGGTAATGGACTTGACCGCTACCACGATGTGTAAAGAGAACAACCTCCCGATCATCGTATTCGATATGGATACCAACGGCAACTTGAAGAAAGTGATGAGCGGAGAGAATATCGGGACACTGGTGCATAATTAGTGCCATTAACCGATGACATGGCAGTGCCATCCGTATGGTACTGTCGTGCCACAGGCATGGCAAGGTTGTGCCAGCCCTGTGGCAAATACGTTAGACCTTTATTCTTGTATATGAAGCATCCCTTTTTACTAGTATGGTTAACCTTGATCGTATTGTGTGGTTGCACGAGCTCGGGGAAACAGAAGAGGCACGTTATCGGCCTCTCCCAATGTATGCTGGACGATGCTTGGCGGGAAGCTATGATTAACGATATGCGTATCGAAGCGTCTAACTATGATGATATGGAAATTATTATAAAGGACGCGCAAAACAATAACGAGACACAAATACAACAAATACGAGACTTGATCCGCCAAAAGGTGGATGTCTTGATCATCTCCCCCTATCAATCCGAGCCGATCACGGCAGTTGCCGAGGAAGCGTACCGTGCCGGAATCCCGACGATCATTACAGATCGCAAGGTAAATACCGATCAATACACCTCTTTTGTCGGGGCGAACAATTATGAGATCGGACTAGCGGCAGGCAATTACGCCGCCAATTATCTTCCCCCGAACGCTATTATCTTAGAGATATGGGGACTCACGCAAACCTCCCCGGCGCAAGAGCGACATAAAGGTTTTGTCGATGCCTTGCGAGAAAGGGAGGATCTTTCTTTCCGTAAGATAGAAGGACAATGGCTGGTCGATACGGCCCGGATGGAGCTTCGGAAGTTAGAGCATCCCGAGCAGATAGATTTCGTTTACGCCCATAACGACATGATGGCCATAGCAGCTCGGGAATACTTTATGGCATGGGATTCCATCCGAGGACGGGATTTGCGGATTATCGGCGTGGATGCTGTGGCGGGTGCCGGTCTGGAAGCCGTAGAAGATGGACGGATCAACGCCTCTTTCCTCTATCCGACAGGAGGGGAGCAAGTGATTCGCACGGCTATGCGTATCATTCAGGGGGAGCCGGTGGATAAGTTTATCCCTCTTCGTACGGCTCCGGTAGATCATCAGTCTGCCCGCACCTTATTGTTGCAAGCGGACCAACTCCAGAAATATAAGCAACGTATCGAGGCGCAGCGTTCCCGTATCGACGGTTTGTCCGACCGGTTTTATTTCCTGCGAAACTCTTTAGGGGTGATCTCCTTATTGATGATTGGTTTTATCGCCCTTTCCATTTATGCCTTTTACATAAACCGGAAGATGAGGCAGGCGAATCGTAAGCTAATCTCCTTGAATGCGGAGATGAAAGAGGTGACGGCGCAGAAACTCCAATTCTTTACGAATGTCTCCCACGAGGTACGTACGCCCTTGACCTTGATTCTCGCCCCTTTGGATCGCTTGATTGTCTCGTTGCGGGAATCTCCTTACGCCTCGGATCTAGGACTGATCCAGAAGAACGCCAACCGTTTGTTGCGTGTGATCAATCAGATATTGGATTTCCGGAAGGTGGAAGGCAAGCAAGAGAAACTAGCGGTACGGGAAATCGATTTGGTTCCTTTCGTTGGCGAGATCAAATCTTATTTTGACAGTATGGGCTCGGTACGTGCGATCTCTTATACATTCACTTCTTCGATGAAGCAATGTACACTATGGATTGATCCGGACTTATTGGAGAAGGTATTAGTCAATCTTCTCTCGAACGCTTTTAAGTTTACGCCAGAGGGAGGTAGCGTGCGGATAGAGCTGACAGAAGAGGAAGATAGGGTCTTTATACGGGTTATCGATACGGGAAGTGGTATCCAACCCGGTAACCTTCCGCATCTGTTTGACCGTTTCTATACGGAGGATCGGTCGATGGGAACCGGGATCGGATTACAATTGGTAAAGGAATATATACATATGCATGGAGGGGAGATCCATGTGAAGAGCGAGCCGGGACAAAGGACTACCTTTACGGTTTGCCTACGGAAAGGAAAGGCGCATTTCGAGGATAGCGACCTGATGGAAACGTCCGTATCCCATCAAGCCTACGAAGCCTCCCGGTTGGACGATTCGGAAACCAAGGAGATACTTTCCAAGACCTATCCTTATACGATACTGATCACCGAGGATGACGATGAGGTCCGCGGGTTTCTGGAGCGTGAGCTTAGCCTTCATTTCAAGATCCGGACGGCCGCAAACGGGAAAGATGCCTTGCGGGTATTGGAAGAGGAGGAGATATCATTGGTAGTAAGCGATGTGATGATGCCGGAGATGAATGGTTTCGAACTTTGCCGGACGATCAAGTCGCAACTTCTCTTTAGCCATATCCCGGTGATCTTATTGACCGCCTTGACCGATGAGCGTCAACGGATTTTCGGGATTACCGGCGGGGCGGACGATTATATACAGAAGCCTTTCCATACGGATTACGTGAAGATCAAGATTATCCACCTATTGCAAGAGCGCCAGAAGTTACGGGAACGTTTGTTGGAGAAGCTGCGGGATAATAAGCTCCTTCTGTCCGAGCCGGAAAAGGTGGAGAGCATCGATGATGCCTTTCTGCGTAAGTTTGCGGAACAGATCGAGGCGGTTTATGCGGACCCCGAATATAATGTGGAGAAACTAAGCGAGACCTTGGGATTATCCCGGGGACACCTTCACCGGAAGATCAAGGAGCTTACCGGAACCGCCCCCGTCGAGTTCTTGCGTACCTATCGCTTGAATAAGGCGACCCAGTTGTTGAGGCAGAATGCGTATACGGTGAGTGAGGTCGCTTACCGAACCGGTTTCTCCTCACCCGCTTACTTCTCTAAATGTTTCAAGGCGGTTTACGGGGTTACGCCTACCGAGTATCAATAACATTTGTACGATCTTTATCACAAATGTCATATCTCCCCATCTTTAGGGCATAAGTGTTTTTCTATCCGGAAGAATCCTATTAATTTTGGCGGAGAATCAAACATTATTATCCTTTAATCCGTTCGTTTATGAAACAACAAACAAAGAGACTTCTTAAGAGTTTATGTATGGCTGTCGGTGTCGTTTTATTAAGCGCTGTCGATCCGTTGGCCGGATATGCGACAGAACGTACTATAGATATAAAGCATCTGGGCGAAGGACAAAGCATTGTCCGTGTGGATGCGCAAGCCAAGTATTTGTTGCTTCCGGTCGAGGAGTCCTCGCCGGAATCCAAGTTATATATGATTGTCGATAATGACGTGGTACGGACTTTTAATGTTCGTTTGGCGGTGAATAAGGTGGATTATTTCGTTCCGGTAGATCTATCAGGGTATGCGGATAAGCATATCTCCTTCAACTTCCAGCTTGCCCCGGAATCGGCTCTTTGCTGGAAAGAGATGAAGCTATCCGATCAGTTTGATTCGTCTAACCGGGAGAAATTCCGTCCGGCCTATCATTTCTCGCCGGCTTGGGGATGGATGAATGATCCGAACGGCATGGTATACAAGGATGGTGAGTATCATTTGTTCTATCAATACAATCCGTATGGCTCGATGTGGGGGAATATGCACTGGGGGCATGCGATCAGCAAGGACTTGATTCATTGGGAGCATCAACCGGTGGCGATCGCTCCGGATGCCTTGGGTACGATCTTCAGCGGTAGCTGTGTGGTGGATAAGGATAATACCGCCGGTTTTGGCGCTGGCGCTATCGTGGCTTTCTATACCTCGGCCAGCGACCGGCAAGTGCAGAGTATGGCCTATAGCTTGGACAACGGCCGGACGTTCAAGAAATATGACCGGAATCCGATCCTTACTTCTACGCAACGTGATTTCCGCGACCCGAAAGTCTTCTGGCATAAGGAATCCAATAAATGGATCATGGTGCTCGCCGTAGGGCAGGAGATGCAACTCTATTCTTCTCCCAATTTGAAGGACTGGACGTATGAGAGCAGCTTCGGGGAAGGACAAGGAGCGCATGCGGGCGTTTGGGAATGCCCGGACTTGATCGAGCTTCCGGTGAAGGGTACGGAATTGAAGAAGTGGGTCTTGATCTGTAATATCAATCCCGGCGGTCCGTTTGGCGGCTCCGCTACCCAATATTTCGTAGGTACGTTCGATGGGAAACAGTTCGTGAATGAATCTCCGGCCTTGACCAAATGGATGGATTACGGCAAGGATCATTACGCTACGGTAACTTGGAGTAACGCTCCGGAGGACCGGAAGATCGCCTTGGCTTGGATGAGCAATTGGGAATATGCGAATAACGTGCCGACCTTGCAATACCGGAGCGCGAACTCGGTTCCTCGCGACTTGGCTCTTTATACGAAAAACGGACAGACGTATTTGAGCAGTACCCCGTCTCCCGAAATGTTGAAATTGAGAGGTAAAGCCCAGAAGAAAGGAACCTTCAAGGTAGACCGTTCCCATGAGGTCAATCCGATACTTTCCGATCATACGGGAACCTATGAGATCGAGATCAAGTTTAAGAATAACGGAGCCGATATCATGAGTTTCCAGTTGTTTAACTCGAAAGGTGAGGAAGTGGAGATGCATTATAATCTTCTGGATAATACGTTCACGATGGATCGCCGTAACAGCGGGGCTACGGATTTTAGCAAGACATTCGCCACGGCTACCTCGGCCCCGATCTCCGCCGCTAAGGAATATACCTTACGTTTGTTGGTAGACAATTGTAGCATAGAGGCCTTCGACGGGAATGGAGAGTTTGTCATGACCAACCTAGTCTTCCCGGAAGAGCCGTATAATCGCATTAGCTTCAATGCGAAGGGAGGAGCGTTCACGGTTACGTCATTAACCATTTATCCCTTCAAATAATTAAAAACAAAATATATCATGGAAAAGAGTAAACCTGTAGTAGTAGGCATTGGTGAATTGTTGTGGGATGTTTTCCCGGAAGTGAAGAAAGCCGGTGGAGCGCCGATTAATTTTGTGTATCACGCTACCCAATTAGGAGCGGAAGGTTATGCGATCAGTGCCGTGGGCAACGACGTGTTCGGAACCGAGATTATTCAGGAATTGGATAAGAACGGTATCGATAGTAATTATATCAGTACGGTGGAATATCCGACCGGAAGCGTGATGGTAGAGCTAAAGAACGGCATCCCTTCCTATACGATCATCGAAGGTGTGGCATGGGATCATATCCCTTTTACCCAAGCGTCTATCGATTTGATGAAACGTGCGGACGCCGTATGCTTCGGAACATTGGCGCAACGTGCCGCGGAATCTCGTGAGACGCTTCGTACCTTACTTTCTTATATGCCTAGTCATGCCTTGCGCTTTTTCGATATCAATATCCGTCAGCATTTCTATTCGAAGGAATTGATCGAATCGTTGCTCGAATTGGCGAACGTATTCAAGATCAATGATGAGGAATTGGAAATGCTTCGCCCGATGTTTGGTCTGGAAGGCACGATAGAGGATATGTGTCGCTGGTTCATGAAGAAATATGGTTTGCGCTATTTGGTACTTACGGCCGGGGCGGAGTATAGTACGATCTTTTCCGAGGAGGAGGTCTCTACGATTCCTACCCCGAAGGTACAGGTGGTAGATACGGTAGGCGCCGGCGATTCTTTCTCCGGGGCGTTTATTTCATCGATCTTAACCGGAAAACCTTTACGTGAGGCACATGAGAAAGCGGTAAAAGTAGCCGCTTATGTTTGTACGCAGAGTGGCGCATGGCCTGCTTACCCTAAAGATTTATAAGCCATGAGCGAGAAGACTTCATCCTTGAAATTGATTCCCGTGATGTTGGCGTTCTTCGCCATGGGATTCGTGGACTTAGTGGGAATCGCCTCTAATTACCTGAAAGCGGATTTAGGCTTGAGTGATTCGGAGGCGAATATCTTCCCGTCGCTCGTGTTCTTCTGGTTCTTGATCTTCTCCGTCCCGACGGGGATGTTGATGAACCGTATCGGGCGGAAGAAGACCGTGTTATTGAGCTTGATCGTAACGTTTCTTTCGCTAATGATCCCGATCTTCGACGACGCATATATGGTCATGTTGATATCCTTCTCCCTGTTGGGTATCGGCAACGCTTTGATGCAGACTTCCTTGAACCCGTTATTATCGAATATCGTAAGCGGGGATAAGCTAGCTAGTTCCTTGACGTTTGGCCAGTTCGTGAAGGCGATCGCCTCCTTCTTGGCGCCTTATATCGCCATGTGGGGTGCTACCCAAGCGATACCGTCGATGGAACTCGGTTGGCGTGTCTTGTTTCCGGTCTATATGGTGATCGCCGTGATCGCTATCCTGCTATTGGGAGCTACCACTATCCACGAGACCAAAGAGGAGGGGCGGCCCTCCACCTTTGGCGAATGTCTGGCTTTGCTGGGCAAGCCTTTTATCCTGCTTTGCTTTATCGGTATCATGTGCCATGTGGGGATCGATGTAGGGACGAATACGACCGCCCCGAAGATCTTGATGGAACGTCTAGGCATGACGTTGGCCGACGCAGGCTTCGCCACGAGCCTCTATTTCATATTCCGTACGGCGGGATGCTTCTCCGGGGCTTTTATCTTGCGAAAAGTCTCTCCGAAAGGATTCTTCGCCTTTAGTGTTTTCTTGATGTTATTGGCGATGATCGGTTTGCTGCTATTTCATTCGAAAGAGATCATCTATGCTTGTATCGCCTTGATCGGCTTTGGAAACTCGAACGTCTTCTCCATTATTTTCGCCCAAGCCCTGCTTTCTATGCCGAATAAGCAGAATGAGGTGTCCGGTTTGATGATTATGGGACTGTTTGGCGGCACGATCTTCCCGATCTTTATGGGCGTGGCATCCGATATGTTGGCTTCTCAAGTAGGAGCAGTGCTGGTGTTGTGCGTGGGCGTAGCCTACTTACTATTCTTTACGCCTAAGTTAAGTAAACAGTGACGGCGATAAGCTTTTATACGGTATTATAAATCTTTTGTTAGGGAGTATTTTAATTATATGTTTGCGAAGTTGGAAATCTTTATTACTTTTGTTAATTAAAAGATTCGCAAACAAAAAACGTATATTTATGATAGATACGAAACAATTGATCAAAGCAGGGGAAGAGAAGATGACGTTCGCCATTGAGTATCTGGACGAGCAATTGTCTCACATTCGGGCTGGTAAGGCTAATCCGAAAATCCTCGATTGTGTGAAGGTAATGTATTATGGGGCGCCTGTTCCTCTTACTAACGTGGCTACGGTGACGGTTCCGGACGCACGGACTATCATGATCACTCCGTGGGAGAAGAAGATCATCCGCGATATTGAGAAAGGTATTCTGGATTCTGAGTTAGGTATCACGCCGGAGAATAACGGTGAGGTGATCCGCTTAGGTATTCCTCCGTTGACTGAGGAGCGTCGCCGTCAATTGGTGAAACAATGTAAGCAGGAGGCGGAGAACGCGAAGATCAGCGTTCGTAACGCTCGTCGTGACGCTATTGAGGCTTTGAAGAAAAGCATCAAGTCTGATGGGGTTCCCGAGGACGTAGAGAAAGACGCCGAGGCAGAGGTTCAGAAAATCCATGATAAGTTTATCAAAAAGATCGATGAGCTTTACGCCGCTAAAGAAAAAGAAGTAATGACCGTTTAAATAATTGAAAGTTGAAACTTGAGAATTGAGAATTAAGGAACCCCATTGAGTCCTTATTCCAATTCTCAATTTCCAATTCTCAATTTTCAATTCTCATGAGGGGACTGGTAATAAAAAACACAGGTAGTTGGTATACGGTCCGTACGGAAGACGGGCGAGATATAGAGAGTAAGATCAAGGGGAACTTTCGTCTGAAAGACATAAAGAGTACCAATCCGGTCGCGGTAGGAGACCGTGTCGTAATCGATATTAATAAAGAAGGAACCGCTTTTATTACAGAGATCGAGGAGCGTAAGAATTATATCATCCGCCGTGCCTCTAACTTATCGAAGCAAGCGCATATTATCGCCACGAATTTGGATCAGGCGATGCTGATCGTTACGGTGAATTATCCTATAACAACAACGATATTTATCGATCGCTTCTTGGCGACCGCCGAGGCTTATCGTGTCCCTGTTAAATTAGTTTTCAATAAGATTGATCGTTATAATAATGAGGATCAAAGGGCGTTGGAGAATTTAATCGAGTTGTATACCTCGATTGGCTATCCCTGTTCGACGCTATGTGCCCGGACCGAGGAAGGTTTGGATGCCTTGAAAGCGGATCTAAAAGATAAGATTACGCTTTTGTCCGGCCATTCGGGTGTCGGAAAATCCACGATTATCAATAAACTGGTGCCGGGGGTGAATCTCCGTACCGGTGATATCTCCGAATATCATAACAAAGGTATGCATACGACCACCTTTTCCGAGATGATTCCTCTTCCCGGGGGAGGCTATTTGATCGATACTCCGGGTATCAAAGGATTTGGAACGATCGAGATGGCGGACGCTGAGATCTCCCATTATTTCCGGGAGTTGTTTAAATACTCGGAAGAATGCCGTTTCAATAACTGCACGCACCGTCATGAACCGGGCTGCGCCGTCATTCAGGCCGTTAACGATGGGCTAATCAGCGAGTCCCGCTATAAAAGCTATCTAAGTATCTTGGATGATCGCATGGAAAGCAAGTACCGGGAAGAATTCTAACACATTATTATAACATCAAACGGCCGGCAGGCTCATACCGGTGATTTTACGGTATAGATCGAGCGCATATACATCGGTCATGCCGGAGATATAATCGAGTACGCATTGTATCTTGCCATATGTAGTAGGAGCGTTTGTGTCGTATTGCTCCGGTATCCGTTGTAAGAGCAGTTTGCTGTAAGCATGCTCTTGGTTCATCACGGCCTCGGTCAAGCTGTCGATCAGATGGCTGAAAATATGATAACCGGCTAATTCAATGTCGAGCACTTCTTTTGCCTTATATATTTTCTTGTATGCTGTAGCCGAGCAATTAGCGTAAGCCTGTTTGGCTTGATCGCATATGTTACTGATTAACGGAGTGCTGTAGGTACCATTGAGGATGCTTTCCTCGTTCTCTAAAAAGACACGGGAACATTCATCCACTAATAGCCCGATAATACAAGAACGCAGATAGGCGATTTGCTCATTGGTATCGTCTACCATATGCATGACCTTGCGGATATGCTCCAACCGCTCTCCTTCGAAAAATCCCAATAATAGCTGTATGGCCTCTTCGGTGGTCAGGATATGCAGTTTGCAAGCATCTTCTATATCCATTATTTGATAGCAGATATCGTCTGCCGCCTCTACTAAATAAACTAACGGGTAACGAAGAAATTTGTCTGGGGCTTCCGGGCTATGTCCGATCCCTAGCTCTTGGGCGATTTGCAGATAACTTCCCTCCTCCGATTGGAAAAAGCCGAATTTCCCTTTCTTTCCTGAATAGATGGATGCGTAAGGATATTTGATGATAGAGGCTAATGTGCTATATGTTAAGGCAAATCCCCCTTTTCTGCGTCCAATGAACTGATGGGTCAACAACCGCATGGCGTTTGCGTTACCTTCAAAATGGACGAAGTCTTCCCAGCGTCCCCGTTCCTTCCGTACTTTCTCTTCTAGTTTTCGCCCATTCCCTTCGGAGAAGTAAGCGGAGATCGCTCTCTCTCCGGAATGCCCGAATGGAGGGTTTCCCATATCATGGGCAAGGCAAGCGGCTGATACGATGGAACCTATCTCTGGGAAGTTGATACTGCCGTCCGGATATTTTTGCATAAGTCCTTTCGCTACGTTATTACCCAATGAACGTCCTACGCATGATACTTCCAGACTATGTGTAAGTCGGTTATGTACAAAGATACTTCCCGGAAGGGGGAACACCTGTGTCTTGTTTTGTAGTCTTCGAAAAGGGGATGAGAAAATCAAACGGTCATAGTCACGTTGGAAATCAGTTCTCTCATGTTTCCGCTCGTGATACTCTTCCATTCCGAAACGCTTGCCGGATAATAGCTGGGTCCAGTTCATAGTCAATACATTAATATATATATATATATATCGCAAATGTAGAGATAATCTGTGCAAATCATTGAATATTTGTGGAAGAAATTAGAGTTAATGGTTAATTTCCTGACTGAGTTGTTTTCGAAGCTTGTAAATAAAGCTGTAATTTTATTCCAAGATGATAGTCAGATAGCGATTGGATGTTATAGGAGGAAGAAGATAATGAAGGAAAATTATGTTAATTGAAATTTGTTGTTAGTTTCATTAGAACTAAGTCGTTTTCATGTTTTGACAGACAAATATATATATAATAACTATACATACAAGTTAAAACGTAACAAAAATCAGTATGTTCCTCACTTTTTCAGGTGTTTGCGATAACACATAGTCAAATTTTCATCATGCCTCAATAAATTAAATATGTTAATTTGATTTAGTTCTAATGATACTACGTTGTTATTATTATTTAAAATATAACCGTTTGATTTTAAATAGAAAGAGATTTTTGTATGAATATAATAATAACTTTAAACAAAAAAGAGTAAATGCCTATGCACTAAAAAAGAAAGAAAAGAGAGCCCGATCTCTCTAAAAAGAGTATGAAAATTAAAAAAGCACAAATGTAGAATCACTTAAATCAAAAACGATTTTTCATGAGAAAGTCATTTATCTTATTATTGGCGTTTTTTCTGTGTGTTACAGGATATGCACAGAAACTAACGATTAGTGGTGTCGTCATTGACAAGGATCTAAATGAACCACTAACAGGAGTGAACGTGTTAGTAAAAGGTACTACAACCGGTACCATTACTGATTTTGATGGAAAATATACCTTAGAGGCTGACGCAAACTCTATTTTGGTATTCTCTTATTTGAGTATGAAAACGATTGAGGAGCCAGTGAATGGCCGTACGAAAATCGATGTTACGATGGTTTCAGACGCAGAGGCTTTGGATGAGGTTGTCGTAACAGCGATGGGTATCAAACGTGAATCAAAGACTTTGACTTATTCCGCACAAACGGTAGGCGGTAAGGACTTGAACGAGATTAAGAATGTGAATATGATCAACTCTTTACAAGGAAAGAGCGCTGGTTTGCAGATTACCCCGAACTCTACGGGTGCGGGTGGTTCTTCTAAGATCTTATTCCGTGGTAATAAGTCTATTAGCGGTAGTAACCAACCGTTGATTGTTGTGGATGGTGTCCCTATGATGATGAGCGTATCTGATTCGCAGGTGAAGATGGCCTATGGCGGCGAACGTGATGGTGGTGACGCTATGTCTACTATCAATCCGGATGATATCGCGCAGATTACATTGTTGAAAGGTGCTTCCGCCGCTGCTTTGTATGGTGCGGTAGCGGCCAATGGTGCTATCATGATTACGACAAAATCCGCACAAGCCGGTAAGGTCGCTATTAATGTATCTAGTAATACGACGGTCGAATCAGCCATGTCTTTGCCGAAATTCCAAAATAATTATGGTATGAGTGACGAGGGCACATTTAGCTGGGGAAGTAAATTAGGAGCTACATCTCCGAATTACGCACGTAAATTCTATCAACCGGGTTATACAACGAATAACTCTATCTCTTTATCTGGTGGAACGGAGAATATTTCTTCTTATTTCTCTTACGCGAATGTCTCATCGAATGGTATTATGCCGGAGAATGATTATTTAAGTCATAATTTAATGGCTAAGGTTGGCTTTAACTTGTGGAAGAAAGTACATGTGGATGTAAGTGCCCGCTACAACAAGCAGCATATCGAGAATCAGCCTTCTGCCGGTTATTTGAATAACCCGATTACAGGTGCCTACCTGTTCCCGAGAGGTGAGGATTGGGATTACTACAAGAGTAACTATGAAGTATATGACGGGGTTCGTAACGTGAATGTTCATAACTGGACGAATACGAAACAAGAGCAATTCTCCAATCCTTACTGGATGTTGAATCGTCAGACTCCTATCACGGACCGTAACCGTTATGAATTTGGTGGTAGTGTTAAATATGATATCATGGAAGGTCTTTCTGTTACGGGGCGTTTGCGTTATGAACGTGGTGATGAAAAATGGATCTTGAACGAATATGCGTCTAGTACCGCGGGACGAAATTTATTGGGTACCATGAAAGATACCCGGACTTTCAGTGAGCAAACATATGCCGATGCGTTAGCAAGTTATAATAAAACTTGGGATGAGACTTATTCATTGTCCGTTACTGCTGGTGGTAGCTTTACGAAGACAAGCGCATCTAGCATCGAATTGATCGGTTGGGGTGATAAGGAGTTTAAAGTAAATAACGGTGTGATAACCCCGGGTGCTTATTATCCGAACATCTTCTCCCCGAAGAACTATTATACGATGCAAACCACAGAGACTCTGAAAGAAAAACGCTTGAACTCTGTGTTCGCTACTGCTCAGTTTGGATATAAGGAAGGTTTGTTCTTGGATGTCAGCGCTCGTAACGACTGGTCTTCTTCATTGGCGTTTACGGATGGTGTATCCTTTTTCTACCCGTCTGTTGGTGTAAGTGCTCTATTGGATAAATTCTTGGACTTTGGAAAGAATGTAGACCTATTTAAATTGCGTGCTTCTTATTCTATCGTGGGTAACGATGTGCCTATCTATGCTTCCAATAAACGTTATACGATTGGTGACCAAGGATCTATCGACCCGCCAGAAGAAGCTGCTTTTAGAACGTTGAAGCCAGAGAAGACGAACTCTTTAGAGGTTGGTTTTGATGGAACTTTCTTCCAGAATCGTTTCAATGTAAACTTGACGTATTATAAGACCAATACGAAGAATCAATATTTTAATATTACCGCTCCTTGGGAAACTGGTTTGAAGAACCGTTATATCAATGCCGGTAACGTAGAAAACCAAGGTTTTGAGGTTAGCTTAGGTTGGTATAATCAGTTTACGGACAATTTCAGCTGGAGTACGAATTTCAATTTCTCTTACAATAATAATAAAATCATTGAATTATCGAATGAGTTGAAAGATTGGACATTAGCTAGCTATTGTACAGGTGCGAAAGTGATTTTGACTGAAGGTGGTCATTTTGGTGACTTATATGTTCGTGATTTCAAGAGAGACGATAATGGTAAGCCGGTGAAAACTGAATCTGGCGCTCCTGAGTTGGGAGGTACGGATAATAAGGATTTGGTATATGTCGGTGATATGAACGCAAAAGTAAACATGGGTTGGACTAACACGTTCCATTACAAAGATTTTACATTGTCATTCTTGATTGATGCTAAGGTCGGTGGTAAGGTGTTGTCAATGACGGAAGCTACCTTGGATGGTTGGGGCGTATCAGAGCGTTCGGGTGCCGCTCGTGATGCAGGTGAAGTTGTGATTGATGGTGTTTCATTTGATCCTAAAGCATATTACACGACGACTGGAGGTACAAGTTATAACTCTAATATCTTGACTTCTCAGTATGTTTACAATGCGACTAATGTTCGTTTGCGTGAGTTGTCATTTGGTTATACGTTCCGTAACTTATTTGGAGCGAATAAGAATTTGACGGCTTCTATCATTGGACGTAATTTGTTCTTCTTCTATAAAGATGCTCCTATGGATCCGGATGTAGCGGCTGGTACAGGCAATGGCTGGCAAGGTGTGGATATGTTTGCGTTGCCAACATCTCGTAGCTTTGGTTTGAATTTAAAACTTAATTTCTAAATCTTGAGTATATCTTATGAAACTAAATAGAATTTTAAAATATGCCGCTGTATCGGCTTTGGTAGTATCTACCGGTGTTATGACCATGGGCTGTACAGATAATTTTGAAAATTTAAATACTGATCCCTATGAGGTTGATCCAGATGAACTTCCGTTCTCTGCCCAATTTAAGGAGCCATTCTCTTATGTCTATGCTCCGCAGCAGAACTTGTTCCAATATTGCTTCAACCTAAATATTGATTTGTTTAGCGGCTACTTCATGACTCCACATAACTTTAATGGTTCCGGTAATGTTGATTATGCGTTGAACCGTGGTTTCTGTGGTGGTATGTATGAGAATGTATATCTTCATATTTTCAACAATACCCGTCGTCTGATTGCTTCTTGTGATGAGCAAGGCTTAAGTGATTATGGAGCGATGATGCGTGTCGTACAAGCTTATGCGATCCAGATGTTGACGGATGCCTATGGCCCAGTGGCCTATAGTTCTGTTATCGAAGATCCTACGGGTGGAGCTTCTTTCTCTTATGATACTCAGGAAAGTGTCTACAATGCTTTGTTTACTTTGGTGGATGAAGCGATCGCTGGATTTAAGGGAACTGCATCTGTTGCGGATATGCAAGCATTTGACTATTGGTGTAATGGTGATATCGCTTTGTGGAAGAAGGTCGCTAATCAATTGAAACTACGTTTGGCTATGCGTATCGTAAAGGTGAACCCTACATTGGCGAAGCAAAAAGCGGAGGAAGCCGTTCAAGGAGGCGTATTGACTTCCGCTGATCGTGATATCTTGATCAACCAAGGTTTGAGCAATGAGTTGACTCGTATGTTTGAGTGGGGTGATTGTGGAATGAATGCTAGCTTAATCACGATGTTGGAAGGTTTCAAAGATCCTCGTTTACCTTTGTATGTGACCAAGAATCAAGCGGCTGTTACTTGTGAAGATGGCTCGACAATTGAGGAGGGGACAAAGTATCTTGGTGTTCGCGGCGGATGTAACTTACCTTCTAAGCCAAATCAATGGGGTAATTTCTCTAAAGTGATTTGCACTTATACGACCGCTTTCCCTGTCATGAAAGTTGCTGAGGGTTATTTTTTACGTGCTGAAGGTGCTTTACGTGGCTGGAGCATGGGAGGTAGCGCTAAAGATCTATATGAGGAGGGCATTCGTATTTCTATCAAGAACGAATTGGCTTATAAGGGCAGTATTGCAGGTGTAACTTCTATCTCAGATGCGGAAATAGACGCTTATCTCAATGGAACCAGTGGACAGATTGACTTTGTTGACCCGGTTAAGGCGGAAAATAGTATAAAGGCGATGAATACACTAGGTGTTAAATGGGACGAAGGTGCTAGTAAGGAGGAGAAGTTGCAACGTATCATTACTCAGAAATGGATCGCTAACTTCCCATTGTCTTGTGAGGCTTGGGCTGAATACCGTCGTACAGGCTATCCTAAATTATTCCCGAATCGTGTAAACTTGAGTAACGGTGATATCAATACTAACGAACAAGTTCGTCGCTTGATCTACTCAGATACGGAAATTAACACCAATAATGCGGAATTACAGAAAGGCATCGAGCTGCTGAATCAAGAGAATACGGGTTCGATCTCTGGTGATAAAGGTGGTACTCATGTATGGTGGGACAAAGCTGGTGTAGGTAATTTCTAATCGGCATTAATAGGTCTTATTGTTAAATAATATGTAATGAAAGGGCTTCTTCGAGTTTGCGAAGAGGCCCTTCTGAATTTTGTACTACTTTAGAAGGATAAATCTAAGATTATATGATGAACAGATGTATTTATTTATTTTGTTGGCTTTGCCTGGCTTGCTGGTCAAAGCCCGTATCCGCGGAGGGGCAAGCCTTGTTGGTGATCCCGGAACCGGGAGAGAAAACCTTGATTCACTCAGATTGGTATGCCCGGAAAGCGAATGAGGTGAAAATGGATGGGAACCGGTTGAGCGCGGTGCCTTTGGATAAAACAGGATGGTTACCGGCTCGTGTACCGGGTACGGTGTTGACAACGCTTTTGGAGAATGGTTTGTATCCGGCCCCTGAGTTTGGGTTGAATAACAATTTGATTCCCGATATACATGAAGTCGGCAATGATTTCTATACGTATTGGTTTACCCGTCAGTTTACTATCGATGCTTTACCAGAGGGGCGTAATGTCTGGTTGAATTTCCGGGGAATCAATTATAAGGCGGAAATCTTTTTAAATGGTAAGCGGATCAACCGGAATACCCATGAGGGTATGTTCTTGAGGAAGACGTTTAATATAACTCCTTATCTTCGTACGGATGCCCCGAATGTATTAGCGGTATTGGTTTATCCACCTACACATGTCGGAAATCCAAATGGCGGACAAGGGGGTGATGGGCAGATCGCCCGGAATAATACGATGCAATATACGCCGGGTTGGGACTGGATACAACCTGTACGAGACCGGAATACGGGTATTTGGGATGAGGTATCTATTACGACAACCGGGCCGGTATGCCTCTCCTTTCCTTATGTCGTGACCAAGGTACCCGGCGTACGTGATCCGGAAACGAAAACTCAAAAGGAGGCTTTTGTGAATACCTCTGTCGAGCTAGAGAATACCGGGAGCACTTCCTTAAAGGGGCTATTGGTTTGTGAGACGAACGGAACCCGCTTAACCCAGCCGGTTACTTTATCGCCATTCGAGAAGAAAACGGTATCCTTGAATCCTTTAGCGGTAAAGAATCCTTGTTTATGGTGGCCTAACGGTATCGGCGAGCAGCCTTTATATGATATGAACCTCTCTTTTGAGATCGGGAATCAAGTGAGTGACCGGGAACGGTTGCGTTATGGTATCCGGGAGATTACTTCCGATAAATGCCCGGATAACGGGGGACGCCGTTTCTTCGTGAACGGACAGAAAATATATGTCACGGGTGGTAACTATATTAATTCCGATTGGTTGCTTCGTCTCTCTCCGGAACGTTATCGGGATGAGGTACGTTTCCATGCGGAAATGAATCTGCGTATGATCCGTGTATGGGGAGGTGCGTTGGTGGAACGGCCGGAATTCTATAACGCCTGTGATGAGTTCGGTATCTTAGTCTTTCAAGATCTGTGGGGCAGTGGTGATTGCAATGGCGCTTGGGAGGACCCGACCAAGATGGATTCCCGAGAGCGTCGTTGGGAATATCCCGATAATCATGATTTATTTATCGCCTCCGTGGAAGATCAAGTGAAAATGATCCGTAACCATCCGAGTCTTTGTTTCTGGTGTGGGGCGAATGAATGGCCTTTAGCTAAAGATATCGATCAATGTTTGAGAAAGGAGGTTTTCCCCCGGTTAGATCCGGAGCGTCTTTTCGTGAGTTTCTCGACAGATACGTTGTTTACCCGGAATTTTTTGGGGGATAATGGGGATGGTCCTTACGGTATACAAGAGCCGGAATGGTTCTTTAGCTTCCGTTCGCATCCGTTTAATCCGGAAGCCGGATCGGTTGGTTCCCCGGAGGTCGAGAGTATGCGGGAGATGATGACGGAACAGGATTTGGCCGGTTTCCCAAGGAAAGGTTTGACCCGTAATTATACGTGGCGGTATCATAAGGATCTGGGCTATGGCGATCATCTGGAGCGTTATGGGGAGGTGAAGGATATCGAGACTTATTGTAAGTATGCCCAAGTCGTGAACTATGACCAATATCGTAGTTTTATGGAAGGCTGGGCCTCTCATATGTGGGATTGGTATACGGGTATCTTGATCTGGAAAACCCAGAATCCATGGACATCCTTGCGGGGGCAAATGTATGATTGGTCTCTCGATGTAAATGCTTCCTTGTACGGAACCCGGAAAGGCTGTGAGCCCTTACATGCCTATTATAACCCGGTAACCCGTAAGGCGGGATTGTTGAATACGACCCTGAAAGATTATACGGATTTATCGATTGTAGCCCGTATCTATAATCTGGAAGGCAAACTGCTTTGGGAGAAAGAGACGAGAGCGAGCGCCAAGGCGAATACGGTACAGGAATTATTGGATATCCCCGTTCCGGAAGGGCTCAAAGGCGCTTATTTCTTACGGCTGGCTTTGAATGCGGATGTCCCCAATATTTATTGGCTGACAACCGAGCCGAAAGACTACACCAGCTTATCTCAACTTCCGAAGTCAAGACCGGGAATCAAGACCGAGATCAAGAAGGAAGGATCGAATTTCGTAGGTACAGTCCGTCTGAGCGCTGATTCGCAGATCTCGTTCTTCAACCGTATCAAGGTCTTTGATAAGGAGACAGGCAAACGAATCTTACCGGTACATTATTCGGATAACTATATTACGCTAATGCCGGGTGACCAACAAGAAATAAGCTTGGAGTTTCCCGCTAATCTGCCGGAAGAGCGAATACAAATCGTGGTGGATAGCTACAATTCTCCTTTGCCTTGACGTACGATCTCGAAATTATCCGTCGTGCAATCTATAACCGTAGAGGCTTCCAATCCTCCAAAACCGCCGTCGATTACGATATCCACTTGATGCTCGTATTTCTCGTGTATCAATTCCGGATCTGTCGTATATTCGATCACCTCATCCTCGTCACGGATGGACATGGTTAGGATTGGATTTCCCAAGGATTGTACCAATGTACGGGTAATGTTATTGTCCGGTACACGGATTCCGACTTCTTTCCGGTTCTTGTAAATCTTTGGAAGCTCGCTGCTGGTGGGTAAGATAAAGGTGAAAGGACCGGGTAGATGTTTCTTCATCAGCTTGAAAGCGGCGTTGCTTACCTTGGCGTATTCACTAAGATTAGACAGGTCGTAGCAGATGATAGACAGGTTGCTTTTCTGTGGATTAACCCCTTTCATCTGACATATTTTCTCTACCGCACGCACGTTCAGCGCATCGCAACCGATGGCGTATACCGTGTCGGTAGGATAAACGACAAGGCCGCCGTCCTGCAGGACTTTGACGACCTTGTCTATTTCTTTTTGATTCGGATTCTCCGGATGGATTCTCACTAACATATTAGCCGTAGATAATGTGTCCGTTCTCGTCTGTATATTCCTCTAATCCTTTACTATATTGGTTCATGGCCCGGAGGCTCATACCCATGCTTGAGAAACCACCATCGTGGTATAGGTTCTGCATCGTTACCTTGCGGGTAAAGTCGGAGAACATCATTACGCAATAGTCCGCGCACTCGTCGGCGTTGGCGTTACCCAGTGGACTCATTTTGTTAGAAAAGTCCATCAAGTGTTCCATTCCCTTCACGCCACTACCTGCGGTTGTCATTGTCGGGGATTGGGAGATCGTGTTCACACGTACGCCTTTCTCACGGCCATAGATGTAACCGAAACTACGGGCGATAGATTCCAGCAGGCTCTTAGCGTCCGCCATATCGTTGTATCCGAAGAACGTGCGCTGGGCGGCCACATAACTTAATGCCACTACGGAACCATTCTCGGCGATAGCGTCTTGTTTCTTGGCTACCTGTAGCATCTTGTGGAAAGAGATAGCGGAGATATCCAACGTCTTTTCCAGCATTCCATAGTCCAGATCATCGTACGTACGTTTCTTGCGTACGTTCGGGCTCATACCGATAGAATGTAAAACGAAATCTATTTTACCACCTAATATTTCCACTGACTTCGCAAATACGGTCTCCAGATCCTCTACGCTGGTTGCGTCCGCCGGGATTACCTGCGCATTCAACTTCTCCGCCAAAGCATCTACCTGACCCATACGAACAGCGATAGGCGTATTGCTTAACGTGATAGTCGCACCTTCCTCTACGGCTCTTTCTGCCACTTTCCAGGCGATAGACATATCGTTCAGAGCACCGAAGATAATGCCTCTCTTGCCTTTCAATAAATTATGACTCATACCTCTTGTTTATTAATTACGGCACAAACATACACAAAATGTGCAACATACGCAAATGAATATCATAGCCTGACATTTGAATATGTGCCTTGATATTAAAACAAGGTAGAGCCATTCTTTGTTGGCGGCTACTTCTTATTCCCGGAAATAAACCCTCTTTACCCGAGGCGAGATAGAGGTTAATATCTCATAAGGGATTGTTTTCAATTTATCCGAAAGTTCGCTCACCGGTAGTTCGTCGCCGAAAATAATTACGGCGTCGCCTTCTTGCGCATGGATGTCGGTGACGTCGATCATGCAAGCGTCCATGCAGATGTTGCCGATAATCGGACAGCGTTGTCCATTGATCAAGACTTCCCCACCTCCGTTGCTGAAGTGGCGATCCAGTCCGTCGGCGTATCCGATCGGGATGATAGCGATCCGGGAATCACGTTTCACATAACTCATACGGCTATAACCGATCGAATCCCCTGCGGGTACGTTTTGTATTTGTAAGATCGTTGTCTTCAAGGTGCTGACATTCCGTAAGCCTTTTTGTCCGGATGCGCTTACTCCATATAAACCGATACCTAAACGTACCATATCCATTTGATAAGCGGCGAAACGCTCGATTCCCGCAGAGTTTAGGATATGTTTGATTACCTTATACTCTAACCCGCTTTCTAGTTCCCCTGCGGCTTTGGTGAATTTATCCAATTGTTGATGGGTAAAATCATCGAAGACGTACGAGTCGCTTCCGGCTAAATGAGAGAAGACCGAACGGGCGATAACCCCGGATTGCGCTCTCAAGCGTTCACAGATCGCCGGGACATCCTCCGGTTGAAACCCTAGGCGATGCATGCCGGTATCGATCTTGATATGGATAGGGTAAGAGGTGATCCCTCTGCGCTCGGTCTCCCGGATCATGGCATCCAATAGGCGGAAGCTATAGACTTCCGGTTCCAGATGGTTCTCGAACAAGACATTGAAACTGCTGAATTCCGGATTCATGACGATAATGGGGATCGAGATGCCTTCTTTACGCAATTCGGCTCCCTCGTCGGCTACCGCCACGGCCAGATAGTCGCAACGATGTTCTTGAAGGGTCTTCGCCAACTCGTAAGAGCCGGCTCCATAACCAAAAGCTTTTACCATACAAACCATCTTAGTCTCCGGCTTTAGCTTGGAACGATACTGATTGAAGTTGTGTACGATCGCGTCCAGATTTACCTCTAGGATCGTCTCATGCACTTTCTTCTCCAACAACTCGGAGATCTGCTCGAAATGGAAATGGCGGGAACCTTTAATCAAGATCAACTCATCCTTGAATTTCTTGAAGGAAGGAGACTTGATAAATTCCTCGGTGGTCGTGTAAAACTCCTTCTCGATCTCGAAGACGGAAGCATATTCCTTTAAGTCGCGGCCGATACCGATGATACGATCTATCTTCTTACGGCGAACCAAATCGGCGACCTTCTTATATAGAGATTTCGGCAAGGTGCCCGATTGAAGGATATCGGAGAGGATTAAAGTGCTCTTTAATTGCTTGCCTACCCGGCGGCTTTGTTGGAAATCGAGCGCGATATCCAAGGAGTTGATATCCGAGTTATAGGTATCATTTATCAACAGGCAATTGTTGATACCTTGCTTTACGTCCAATCGCATAGCCACCGGCTCAAGATGCAAGAATTTTGTTACGTCGTTTACGCTGGTGGGTTTTAGGTAAAGCATAACCGCCATACAATGGATCACGTTCTCGATAGAAGCGTCGTCCGTGAACGGAATGGTAACGACCCGGTTGAAGCCCAGTAAAGTACAGTGAATGATCGTCTCAAACTCTTTCTTATCGATAGACTCGATAAACAAAGGAGCCTCGGAGTCCGTACGGCTCCATGCGATCGCTTTATGAGAAAGGCAAGCCGATTCGATACAATTGGCGATAAATAAATCATCCCCATCATAAATAATGGCTTCGCAATCATTGAAAAGCGTCAGCTTCTCCATACATTTCTGATTGGAGGAGAGGAAATTCTCTTGATGAGCCTCCCCGATATTCGTGATGATACCGATCGTGGGGGCGATAATGGGTTGCAGGCGTTCCATCTCGTCCGGTTGTGAGATACCGGCCTCGAAGATGCCCAGTGTATTTTTCTCGCTCATCTGCCATACCGAGAGAGGAACCCCCAACTGGGAGTTGTAGCTCCGAGGCGAACGTACGATGTTGAACTCGTTATGCAACAGTTGATAGAGGAATTCCTTTACGATCGTCTTTCCGTTGCTACCGGTGATGCCGATCACGGGGATGTTGAATTGCTTCCTGTGGTGAGTCGCCAGTTTTTGTAAAGCTCGTAACGTATCTTTTACGATCAGGAAGTTTGCGTCCTTCATGCTCTCGAACTCCGGTAGCATATCGCTTACCACGAAGTTGCGAACACGAAGTTTATAGAGTTCCTGTATATATCTATGTCCGTCGTTCGTCTTGGTTTTCAAGGCGAAGAAGAGGCTTTTTTCCGGGAAGGAGAGACGACGGCTGTCAGTCAACAATAAACTGACCGTATCGTCAAGCAATTGGTTTGTTTTAGCACCGATAACTCTTGCTATTTCTTTAATTGCGTATTCCATTCTTTTATTTTAGTTTAGACTTTACTATTTCGATCTCTTTTCTGATATCAAAGGAAGGAATTTTCTCGCTAATTCGTTCCATCTTTAACAAAGTTTGAAGGATAAACCGCTTATAGGCCTCGCTATCCGGTTGAAAGGGCTTATGGTTAATAGCTTTTTGAATATCACCCCATTCTTTAAGGATTGCCGAAGTGTCTGTGGATAAGAAATTTTCGATAAAACGTTGCCAAATATAATCAATGGCCAATGGGGAGGGATGGAGCATATCGTCCGCATAGAAACGATAATCCCGGAGCTCGTCCATAAGGATCTCATAAGCGGGGAAGTAGGCGATTCGGCCGGGATAATCTTTCTGTAAGGCGTCCGTGGCTAGCAATAGGGTGGCTTTGCTGAGTTGGTTCTCGTGCGCCCCGTCTTTCCAGTGGCGGATTGGACTTACGGTAAATAAGATTTTCAAGGCGGGGTTTTGTTCCCAAAGGGCTAGTAACAGAGGTTTCCAGTCCTCGACGATCTCTTGCGTGGATAATCGTTGCCGATCGAACATCTTTTCCGGTAGCTTATGGCAATTCGACACGATTCGCCCGTCGCTCTTGAGGCGGTACACGAAAGCGGTTCCCAACGTGATTACCAACCGGGTCGCTTTCCGCAGGAAATCGGAAGATTGGGATAAGCGGCTGTTTATATGGTCTAGGCATTCTTCTTCCGAGGGAGCGGAGAAACGGCTATGATGGGTAAAACTATGGTATACGCCCTCATGCCGGAATAAATCCCCGGAGGTAAAACGCTCCGGGCGTAGCAGCATCCGCAATCCTTCCGCTACGGAAGCTGGGTTATACAGAGTACCGAATGGGTTTATATCTACGGAGAATTTATTCTCTTCCAGCTTCCGCCCGATATTCTCGGCGAAGCAGGAGCCCATCATCACGACCCGGTCCTCATACGAGAAAGAGAATCGTGCTTTCGGCAATAGGATTCGGGTATAAAGTTCCATATTTACTTTTTCGCAAAAGTAGATATATGTTTACGGAAATGCAAATAAAGGACCTTATTCTCTTCCGGTTTCCTTCGAGATCATTTCATTGTATAAATCTACCGGGCCCCAATGCCACATCTTTGTTTCTTCGTTTTCCAGCCGTTTGTAAGTATCGGACGAATATATCTGTTTTATGGCATCAATCAAACTGATACCTTTGTTTGTGGTCACCATATCTGCCAGCCAGCTCACTTTCGATGGCAACAGTAGATAGAGATTGCTTTGATTAATTTCTCCTATCATGACTTTATCTCCTTTGCTTCCATGAATGTTATACTATCTAGCGACCGCTCTGTGTGAAACAGATATTGATCTACCAATTTGTATGTTTGCAATTCCGAAATGAGTGCCTGTTTGCTCAATACATGTCCTTCATAGAGGGCGAATGCGGCGTATACATGATCATTGGCAACAGGACCATATACGATGTCGTAGTCATGTGTATATCCTTGCTTTGTGCGGTTAAGCATTACGAAGTCTATCCATTCTGCGGTTGGTGTTGGAAAAGAGAGCGTTTTCAACGTGTACATGGCTTGCTTGTCAAATTCGTAAATATTGACGTATCCTTTGCAGGTTTTGCTTTCTCTCATTTTACGTTGAACCCATCGTTCCGCTTGTTCGTATGAAGTGGTCGCATAAAAACCTGCGCCATAATCGAGACGGCGGTTTGGCTCTCTTATTTCAGGACTGCAAATCTGTTCTATACTTCCGTGATATATTTTCATTTTGTGTCCTCTTTCTTTCTGAGATTTATAAACTCATCGATGTTTGCCAAGAGCCATTGGTAACTTTGTGTATGCAACACATCAAAGAAATCACGCAAGTATTCCAATACGCCATACTTGCTGAACTCTTGCATGACTTCCTCTCCACTCAAGCCCTTGGCATTTTTGTACTGCTCAATGCAGAATGAGATAAAATAGGCTATATCTTGTTGTTTCTTGTCCATAATATTCTTCCTATTTAATTTACTGCTTTTATCTACTTTATCACGGTATCATCTATACAAATATACGGCATTCATTTCTAAGTGCCATAGTTTTGTACATATTTCCTTTTGAGAAGCAAATAAACATCGTTAACCCTCGTTACCTTGTCTCATGGCGGATCCAACAGGAATAACCTTGGCCCGGTCGTGTTACCGGGTGAGGTCGAGAACGAAAAAGCATACGAGCATGTGTCAGCGAAATCTTATGTAATCTTTCCTTTTGATTGAAATATTCCCTTATCGGTGACAATACCTTTGTCTGATAATCTCCAACGAGAGGGAACATCGAGCGTAAATAGGCGATTAAACCTCCTTTTTGACGTAAAAAGCAGTGCTTTCCATCGAAAATAGGCATCGGAATCCACACATATAGTCGCATTAACCCACACGTATGGTCGCGTTAACCCATACATATGGTCATGATAGGCTACACATATGGTCATGATGGGCATCGTGACCCCTCAAGAATGGGCATTGTTACCTCCTTACGACTGGGTGGTAAGGGGTGAAACATGAACTAGGGTGAATTAATTTCTCTAGAATGAAAGGCCCTTTTCTGTTAAGTGATTACTTGATAGCTGATTGCTGTTTTTTTCTCTCGTATTTGGAAGCGAGCCGTACCTTTGCCCGAAATAATCGCCTCTCCGGAACTTAGGATTACAAATTGTCAAAAAGACAAACGTTCTAAGGATTAGTTGAAATGAAACAGGCGAGGACTTTGCCTATGTCCTCGCCTGTGAGCTTAGATCTGATGTATAGTCAGCTGCTTCTAAGCTTCATCTCCCATCGTTGCCATATATTCTTTCCATAAGGAGTCTATGTCGTAATCATTGCCGAGCGCATATTTCACGCCACCATCGAACGACCAAGGAATAACCTCTAATGTGCTTCGGTTGAACTTCCGCAGGAAATCCGGGCTCTTGGTTTGCGTAAGCCATGCGAGGAAGAAGCCTGTCGTGCGGTAACCATCCATATAATGGCCGCCTTTGGGACGATCTTCCAAGGTAAAACCGCCGTTCAGGTATCTTACGGCATCCGCCACACCTTCTATCATAGCCCAGAAAGTCTTATTAGTCCCATAGCTACCTATGCCTTGAGGCTCCAATTGGAAACCATGCGTCAGCTCATGGTATAATACGCCACGGGTCTCGTAATCCACTTTCGCGGTGTCATTATTGGCAAAACTTTTCTCGATCCATTTCGTGCTGTATACGATACTGATGGAAGGGGGCGCTCCGTCTTTTGCGGATACCCCGTCGTATTCCTTTAATGTATAGTGGATATCCTCGATGCCCGGGATACTATCTTCCGGAGTGAAATAAAGCGTCTCTACGACCTTGCGGGCGTGCTTGGTAATATAAGCTTCCGGATCAGGGATAACGGCGGCATAGATCGCCGAGCCCTTAGCCTCGGGGGAAAGATTCTTGAAATCGATCTTTCCGATGTAATAATTATCCCAAGGATTTGAGGTGGCTTCCGCTACTGTAGCCGCCTGTTCCTTTTTGCCGGAGCAAGCGATGCAAGTCCACAGCAGGAAAGCACCGCTGATTAATTGTTTATACTTCATGAGTCTTGTCTGTTTTTTCTGATAAAATGGGTTAATCCGTCAGTGAATAAGGGCGATCCTCTCCGTTGAACAATCGCTTTTTGTTCGGGCTGGAAGTCATCTCGAAAGTGAGCGTTCCACCGTTCATGATGTCATCCTGCGTGATGTATCCTTTGGTATAGGGTTTCCCGTTTAGCTTTACCGCTTTTACATAACGGTTCTTGTCGCTGACTTTATTGGCTTTTACCTCGAAAGTCTTACCATTCTCCAAGCGGACCTTCATATAGGGAAGGTAAGGAGCGCCTAATACGTATTGATCCGTACCCGGGCAAACCGGATAGAATCCCATGGCGGAAAGGATATACCAAGCGGACATCTGGCCGCAGTCGTCGTTACCGCAAAGGCCGTCGATATTGTTGCGATACATCTTATTCATGATCTCGCGTTGCCAGAATTGGGTTTTCCAAGGCTGGCTGGTCCATGCGTATAAGAATGGGATGTGATGGCTGGGTTCGTTGCCGTGTACATAACCTCCTAGTAATCCTTCTTTGGTTACGTCTTCGGTCTCGGCAAAGAACTCATCGGGAAGATGCATCGTGAATAAGGAATCCATTTTAGTGATGAATGCTTGCTCGCCTCCCATCAACTGAATCATACCATTGACATCTTGAGGGACATAGAAGGAATAATTCAAGGCATTTCCCTCGATAAACCCTTCACCGTGCGTGCTTAACAAACTGAAGTCCTCTTTGAATTTACCATTCGTATAACGGGGACGGGCATATCCGATCGAGGTATCGAATACATTCGCGTAATTGGACGCACGCTTTTTATAGGTATCGGCCACGGATCGGTTTCCCACTAATAAAGCTGTATTATAGATTGTCCAATCATCATAAGCATACTCCAAAGTCAAGGAGCCTGCGCTACCGTTGCGATCTAAAGGAACATAACCTAATTCCATAAACTCTTTGGTTCCCTCATAATACGGAATCGTAGAGCTGCTGATCATCGCTTTTAACGCGGCGTCTTTATCGATCGGTAATCCTTTGGCGATAGCATCTGCCAAGACAGAGACGGAATGATAACCGATCATGCACCAGTTCTCGTTTGCCATATGGCTCCAGATCGGCAAGGCATGATGAACGCTTTGCTCGCAATGTTTCAACATAGATTTGGCGATATCTGTGTTAACTTGTCGGTTGATGATATTGAACAGGGGATGTAGGGCACGATAGGTATCCCATACGGAAAAAACCGTATAGTTCGTGAATCCGTCCGCTTGATGGATATTATGGTCGAGTCCGCGGTATTGACCGTCAACGTCCGTATATACGCAAGGATTGATCATCGTGTGATACAAGGAGGTGTAAAGCATAGCCAATTGATCATCGCTTCCTTTCGCGTCGATGACGGAGAGCGCTTTATTCCAAGTATCGGAGGCTTTGGCGGCTAATTGGTCGAAGTCCGCACCGGAAGCCTCGGCACGTAGATTTTTCAAGGCTCCCTCGGTGCTGACTCCGGAAAGGGCGACTTTCACTTCCAACTCATCAGACGTTTTCGGATCGAAATCAAAATAAGCGACGATCTTACGTCCTCCGATATCCGGGAAGTTCTCTTTCATATTGAACTTGGCATAACCGCCCCGATAATTAACTTTCGCTTTCTCTTCGCATCCGTAATGCGTGATCGGTTTGGAGAAAGACATGGCGAAATAAGTATAGTTGGTACGTGCCCAACCGTTTGTGATACGATAGCCGGTTACCAGCGTATCGTTCTCTACGCGAATATTGGTCCAAAGAACTTTGCCGTCATAGTTATAGATCCCGTGAATCATATCAAGGATAATGCGTTGGTTCTCACTGTTCGTAGGGTATGTGTATTTGTGGATGCCGACCCGTTGGGTGGTGGTCAGTTGTGCCTTTACGCCATAATCGGCGAGCATCACCTCGTAGTATCCGGGACGGGATATCTCGGTGCCATGCGAGAAACGGGAACGGTAACCGCCATCGGGATTCGTGGCCGTTCCGGGGTTTAGCTTCAACGTTCCGGTGGTAGGCATAATCAAGATATCCCCGAGGTCGGAGTGGCCGGTACCGCTGAAGTGGGTGTGGCTGAAACCTACGATGCTACTGTCTTTATGTTGATAACCTGCGCAATACTCGTAGGAGCGAGGTTGGTATTTACCATCTACGTTGTGTGGTATGGTATCCGTATCCGGACTGAGTTGTACGAGTCCGAAGGGTACGCAAGCACCCGGGAACGTATGTCCCATTCCATTCGTCCCGATGATCGGGTTTACAAGATCAACTACACTGGTCTGTGCGATCGCTACTGTTGAGCTGGCTGCCAGAAAGAGGCAACACATCGATTTCTTGAGATTTATCATGTCGTATCAATTAGTTAGAAAAGGATGAAACATAAAAGGTCACCTTTGATAGTTCCAAGGATAACCTTTGATAGTGACAAAGGTAACCTTTTATATTTTCAGATCAATAAGTATAGTAGTCCTCTATCATTGTCAAGTGCTAATTTGTTAATAATGGATTTCTACTATACTTAGTTGATATTTAGAATAATGAGTTAGCCTCGTTCGGAGATAAGTTTGCGTTAGCATCCAATTGTCTTTGCGGAATAGGGAAGATATTACGCTTTGGTTCGTTGGATGCAGTCTTGTCCCACCAAGAAGTGGTTACGAACTTGTTGAAACGAACCAAGTCTGTACGGCGGATTCCTTCGAAAGCAAACTCTCTACCTTTTTCGGCTAAGAACTCATCCATTGTCAATGTAGCGGTCGTATATTTCGCTTTCTCCCAATCCTCTGCCTTGAAAGAACGTTGACGAACGCTGTTGATCATATCTACCACTTCTTGCGTTGCTTTGCCCCCGTTCTTACGCATCAAGGCCTCCGCTTTGTTATAGATAACCTCGGAATAACGGAACATCACCCAGTCGTTGTTCATATCGCCGGTAGTACCCGGTTGGATCTCATACTTGATAGAGCGAGCGCCGCTGTTTTCTTCGCCCTCGGTCATGGACTTAATGTAGTTTACGAATACCAAATCCTGCCCATTGTACTCCTCTGAACCTTTCAAAGGCTCTGCGGTCGTGTCGTAGTAGTAATTACCGTTTTCATCTACTTTGCGAGGATATTGCTTACCGATCAAGAAACCCTCAATTTTTCTCAAGTCGTTGTCAGCGAATGAGTCATAAAAGGTCGGTTGTGTCACCAAGCCGTTCCAAGGACCGGATTGCAAATCCCAGCCAGTTTGGTGTGCGTAATGCAACCAACGTTGATACCAACCCATTCCTTTGGCATATACTTCATCATACACGATTGACCAGATAATCTCGGTAGATCGCTTGTCGTTATCCGCACGGAAAGTGTCGTTCCACTTCTTATCCAATGCGAAACCTCCCTTAGCTAATTCATCGCAAGCTGCGATACAATCATCCCAGCGTGCTTGTCCAGTATAAATTTCCGCATTCAAATAGAGACGAGCCAATAATGCGTAAGCCCCCCATTTGGATACACGTCCGTAGGTCTCTGTTTTACTCTCTGACAAAGAAGGAATACTCTCGTTTAACTCTTTTTCGATCCAAGCGAATAACTCTGCGCGAGATTTGGAGGAAGGATTGATTTCACCGATTTTCTCGCAAATTGGAGCCGTACCGAACATATCCATCACATACCAATAACAGTAAGCGCGATATACACGCATCTCCGCTTGTGCTTGTGCTTTAGACATTGGAACTTGGAGTGCTTCAAAATCTATATTCTCTGTATCCGTAAGGAAGTTGTTAGCATATCCGATACCTTCAAATAATTTTTTCCAAGCATCCACTACTTGACCATCCGTAGGAATCCATTGATGGCGGTGTAAGCGAATCCAGTCTCCATTGTCATAGCCGTGGCGACCTTTTTGAGGCCATGCGGCACAGTCGGAAGATAACTCGTTACATGACCAAGGCGATTGGGCTACTTGCATAGTTCCACAGAAGTGTCCCCATGGACGCATCATGGCGGCCATTACCTCGCCTGCATTGTTGTAATAATTCTCAGCGATTACCGAGCTATGTATTTCCTCTGTCAGGTCCGTACAAGAGGTAAATGCGGTAGCTCCCAGCAATAATGAAATTGCGCATATATTTTTTAAAGCTTTCATTGTATTGTCTTAAATCTATTGTTACTTAATTAGAATCCAAAATTAACGCCAAACGTGAAGGTACGGGTGGTGGGATAAGATCCGCGCTTCTCTATACCTGCTTGTAGTCCTGTTACGTTTACGTCAGGGGTTAAACCAGAGTATCCTGTAATAGTCGCAAGATTGGTGACATTACCATAAATACGTAAGTTGCGCACATATTTATTATTTTTGAAGTTGAATGTATAACCTAGTGTCACGTTATCGATCTTCAAGAAGTTCCCTTTCTCTAGATAATAAGAAGAGAACAATGGTTGCTCTGTTACCTTGTTCTTCAAGGCATCCTTGTATACGTTTGTGCCAGACTGATCGATATTAACAGTCGTTCCGAAATAAATAGCACCCTCGTTCAATACGTCATAATCAAACATACCGCGCAGGAAGAAGCTGAAGTCAAAGTTCTTATAGGTAAATGTGTTCTGTAAGCCAGCCTTGAATTTCGGCAAACCATTACCGATAAAGGTACGGTCAGCGTCAGACAGACCTTCCTTTCCGTCTATGTCGCGAAGATTCCAAGTTCCGTCCGGATTGATACCATCGCATACATAACCGAAGAATGACGCGATCGGCTGTCCTTCTTGTAGGCGGTAAGCCTTGCCCGGGTTACCCGGAGAGGGCAGGTCATATTGATCCTCGTAAGAAGATTTGTACACGTCGTTAGACAAAGATGTCAATTTATTATTCTCGTATGAGAACGTGAAATTAGCCGTGTAAGAGAAATCCTTAGTCTTTACGACCTCTGCGTTTAATGCTAATTCTATACCTCTATTTCTCATCGTGCCTACGTTGGTGGTGATCGTGTTGTAGATCAAGGATGGCTGTTGGGCATTGTAGCTACTGATCAAGTCGCGAGTCGTACGACTATACCAATCGATCGTACCATTTAGGCGTCCACCTAGCAAGCCGAAGTCGAAACCGATGTTCAAGGACTCATTCTTCTCCCATTTCAAATCCGGATTCGGGTTGATATTCGGACCGTAAGTGGCGGTTAGCCATGAACCGGTGTAAGCGTTCCAAGCTCCAGCACCTGTGCCGTAGGTAGCGAGAGACATATATGGATCGGTAGGTAGACTACCCGTGATACCGAAACCGGCACGGAATTTCAATACGTCGAATACTTCTTGGCTCTCCATGAAGTCCTCACGAGAGATCATCCAGCCTGCGCTGACAGAGGGGAACCAAGCCCATTTGTTGTTCGCTCCGAACTTCGTGGAACCTTCACGGCGGATAGAGGCGCTGGCCATGTATTTACCGTCGTAATTATAGTTGGCACGGGCGAAGAAGGCGATCAGTTTGCTGGTCTCTTTTTTACTCTTCATCTCGGCCTTACCATCTTTTAGGTAACCGCCGGCTTCTAGGTTATTGGTACCGAATACGTCCGTCAAGAAGTTCTTGTTCTCGGCGCTGAATTGCTCGTATTCAAAATCTTGGTAACTGTATCCCAGTAAACCGGTAATATTGTGTACGCCGTTGATGGAAGTATTGTAGTTTGCTGTCCATTCAGTAGTACGGTTGGTATTCTGATAATATTCTTTTTTGGCGCGTCCGTTTGTACCGTCTTTATATTGGCTATATTCCTCACGCATGCTATAATCGTTAGTTAATGCGTCGTTCTTCTCCATAGCGAAGAAAGCGGCGGCTGTCAGACCGGGGATAATCTCATATTGAGCCTTGAAGTTCGCCAATAAATTCTTGAATTCCTTTTTCTTGGTACGCTGGTATATGCGGGCTACCGGGTTGAAATCTTCGTAACCGCTGTAAGTTTCCCAGAAGGAGCCGTCTTCCTTATAAATAGGCATCGTCGGGTTGATACGGATCGCCTGGTATAATATGCCGTAATTAGGGATATCTCCTACCTTATCCACATCATCGGAAACTGCGTCCACTTTCACGAAAGAGTTTGCTAGATTGAAAGAAAGCTGTAGTTTATCATCAAACGCACGGTGGTTCACGGCGATAGAGCCATTGATCGTTTCACGGCTGGTGTTACGGATCATACCATCATTCTTTTTGTAATTTAAAGAAGCGCGATAGTTTGTCTTACCATTACCACCAGTAGCGGTCAAGTTGTGTACATGGGTGAAATTACTCTTATTCAATAAAGCGTCGTAATGGTTATCCCGTCCACCAAAGTCGCGGATATTGGCGTTGTTGGTTTCCTTGCCATAAGCGACGAACTCGTCTCCATTTAAGATTTCCGGCCGTTTATAAACCGCCTCGTGCATGATATATCCTGAGTAATCCACTTGAGTAGTTCCGGCTTGCGGACGTCTCGTGGAGACGATGATCACACCGTTATTACCCCGGGTTCCGTAGATAGCGGCTGCGGAACCGTCTTTCAATACGTCGATCGCCTCGATATCCTCGGGTGCGATAGCGTTCAAAGAAGTCATATTACCCGGCATACCGTCAATAATAACGAGAGGCTCATTGCTACCTTTCAGAGATGAGGCACCACGCATCTGTACTTTTACCTCGCCATTCGGGTCGGTGCTACCACGCGATACAGTCAGACCAGCTACACGTCCTTCCACCAATTGCATCGGGTTCACTACCGGTGCCTTGTTAAAGTCGGATGCTTTCACGCTGGTAACGGATGAGGTGATCTCACCTTTCTTTTGGGAACCGTAACCTACGACTACTACCTCGTCTAGTGTCTCAGAGTCTTCAGCTAAGACTATGTTCAATGTTTTTTGCCCGGTATAACGAACTTCTTGGGATTTGAAGCCGATGAAGGAAAATACCAATGTGCTGTTATCCGGTACATCCAAGGTGAAATTTCCGTCAAAGTCCGAAGCTGTTCCGTTCGTGGTTCCTTTCACAACAATACTAACGCCAATCAGAGGTTCACCCTTTTGGTCTTTTACTACACCTTTAATGGTTGAACTTTGCTGTGCGATCTGATGAATCTCCATGTTTCCCATTTCAGGAACAGTAGAATCTTCGGCCGCATAAGAGGACTGAAACATTAAAGATAAACAAAGTAACAAAGAGGTTCGTCCACCTAATAAAGTCAGGCATTTCCTCGTCTTACCTTCACTCTTTTTTTTCATAAAAACATTAAATTAAAAGTTAATAATGTGCTTCCCGAAGGAAGAATACACACAAGCGGTTTGCTTTGTTATTCGACAGCAATATTAATAGGTCTTAACGAATTGAAGAGTGCTTTGAAATGCCGAAGAAGTGTCATGAAATGCATATGGCAGATTATGATACTCTTTTGGTAGATTATGACACTATTTAGGAATCAATGATTTATGCCTCTTTTGTGCGGTATTCTTTAGGAGTCATGTTATATTTACGGGCAAACTCCCTATAGAAGTATGATTTGTTAGAAATCCCTACATTATAAATAATTTCCTGAACGCTCATGTTGGTATTTACGAGTAATTGCGCTGCATAGTTTAACCTATAATCCTTTATAAAATCACTCGGCGTCATGGTAGATATTTTCTTGAAACGGCGATATAAGATGCGGGTGTTTATATTCAGTGCGTCCGCTACCAGCTCGGGACCGAGTCCTTCCTTGCTGACATTTTCTTTGATGATAGCGGTTACGGTGTCAAGGAATTCCTTGTCTTCTTGATGTAATAATTGCCCTTCCGTATATTGATAAGCACTTTCCGGAGAATAGAAATACTCTTTTAATTCTCTTTGATTTGTCATCAATCGGTTCACGACGGATAGGAGAACTGTTGGCGAGAAAGGCTTGGTTAGATAGGCATCCGCTCCTATATTAAGTCCTGCCGCTTGCTCTTGGTCTGATATTTTGGCAGATACGATAATAAGCGGGATATGACGGGTATATCTATTTTCCTTGATAAGAGAGATCAATTCCAATCCGTCGATATTAGGCATCATGATATCGGTGATGATAAGGGAGGGAGTGTATTGCTTGAGGAATTCCAGAGCCTCCTCCGCATTATAAGCTTCCTGAACCTGATATTCGGAAGAGAGGGTTTCCGTGATTAGCCAGACGATGTCTTTATGATCGTCGATAACGAGTATCATCGGTTTATCTTCCGTCTCTTTTTGTGCCGTATGTGAGATTTGCGGCTTTTGTATATCCGTGTTTGGGGAAGGAAGCGATACGGGAATATCTTCGTCTATCGTGTCGTCTGAGCTCTCCTCTACGATGTCAAAAGGTAAGGTAACTGTAAATTTAGCATATTGGCCGACCTCACTCTCTATGTCGATTTTACCACCTAAGGATTGTACGAGGCTGTGGCAGATAAATAAGCCGAGGCCATTCCGTGCCGTATTTTGCCTGTTATCGTCGTTATCCATCGTGCCAAGGATACGATATCGGTCGAAAATATTTTGCATGTCTGCCTCCTCGATTCCTTTGCCGGTGTTGTAAACTTTAAGGACGAGGAAGTTCTCCTCCTCATGTAAGGAGATACGAACCGTGCCCCCGTCTTCCGTATACTTAAATGCGTTGGAAATCAGATTTGCTAGGATCTTCTTGAAATAGACGGAATCCGTATTCCAATAAAGCTCTTTGGGAGCATCGATCTTGAATTGGATTTGGTGTTGCTCGGATAGTGGGTAAAACCATTCGAATTGAGTTCGCAAAAGAGAGGATACGGATACTCTTCGGATGTGCGTATGACTGAATCCAGCGTCTTCCGCTTTCCGGAAATCAAGGATTTCTTGGATAAGCCCGTTCAGTTCCTCTACATTTTCCCGGAGGACTGAAGTGTATTTTTCTAATGTCTTGTCTTTTGAGGTGGCGGCATAGGCTTGGATATAATTCTCCACGCCATTGATCAAGGTAAGCGGGGTACATAACTCATGCGTGATATGGGTAAAGAAATTCAGCTTAGACTCGTATAGCTTCTCTTTTTGCTCCTCCTTGATCTTGTCTGCTATTTGTTTCTGTTTCTTTAGTATTTGGTAATGGATGCGATAGATGGCAATGATGATTAAAACCGTACCGATAAAAAGATACGTGAAAATAGCTAATGAGCTTAGATAAATAGGAGGTAATACCTTGATAGGTAGGGTGTATTCTTTTGCCGACGAATCAATGACATCGTTACGATAACGGACTTTCAGCAAGTATTCCCCGTACGGGAGGTTCATGAAAGTTACCTTGTTTGTCTTTTGCAATTTTTCCCAAGAGGAATTATAGTTGACCAACTGATACGAATACTCGTAATTCTCCCCGTTGATGTAATCCGGAGCGACGAACGCAATCGTTAACGATTGCACATCAGCCGGAACCGTTACACCGTTCTGGCTGATGTTCTTATATAATGGAAGGATTTGTTTATCCATTTGCAACTCGAAGAAACTTAATTCTGGTTGATAGGTATGCTCCGGCTCCGTTTGTTTATTTACCCAGACTAATCCGTTGATGCCTCCAAAGAATAAACGCTCGGAGTATGGGCATTTCCAATAAGCGTCATCAGAGAATTCCGTGACGCTAAAATAAGGTTGATGATAATTATGGAAAAAATTATTCCGGGGATTATATTTGGTGAGACCTTTATTGGTGCTTAACCAGATACAGCTATCATTCCCCTCATGAATGCCATGGATCATGTCGTTTGCGATCCCGTTGCTTTTATCGAATTGGCGTAAATGTATCTTTCCTCTTTTAAATTTAATCCGGGTAAGTCCGGAGCTGGCGCCTGCATAGAAAGTAGAATCCTCGGTCTGGCATACAGATAACACGTCTCCAATGGCCGGATTCCTTAAATTGTTGGTTTGCAGGAACTCATATTTCTGGTTGAATATGTTAAAACTAATAACCCCATAACCGCCACGACTCCCGAGAAATAAGGTCGAGTCGTTATCATATATCATGGATTGAATCTCTTTGCAGGTATTCTCCCCGTTTTTTAGCGGGAAGGTCTGTATCTTACTGATTGTAGGCGTGACTTTATCCATACGTAAAGTAACCTTCTGTAATCCGTTGCCGGTTGTCGCCAACCATAATGTCGAGTCGTTTACCTCACAAATAGAATGGATATAGCGGATAGGGGGAGTGTCCTCTTGCTGCGGGATCGTCTTCATTCGATTTTCTTTATAAGAATAATAACAGAGCCCCGGGCCTTCCGTACCGATCCAGATACAAGGATGGAATTCGCTTCTCTGGAAGCTATATACCCGGTTGCTGGATAATCCGTCGGCGGTGGTGAAATGCGTGATAGCGCTTTGTGGAATCGCCTTTTTGTTTGGGTAAGTGTCATAGGCTTGTATCCGGACAATTCCGTCTCCTTTTGTCCCGAACCAAAGGGATCGATCATTGTCTGTATATAAAGAACGTATGGGGTTCTGTATATTAATCGGTAAATCCTTGAGTAAGATAGAGCCGAAAAGATCGGGTTTATCGTAAAACATCCGTATGCCTTGTCCATCGGTCCCTACCCAAAGAATCTCCTGTCTTTTATCGTTCATCAGGCAAAAGATACCGATGCCCGTGTCTATCGTGTTTTCCGGTTGGCTTAGGTCTAGAATATTGCCGTTACGGAAAACGATATATACATTGGATTGGAAGGTACATATCTTAATGATGTTTCCATATTTATTTGTCATTCCAGACAGATCAAACAGGAATTCTTTCCCGCTTCCGTCTACCTGTTGGCGATATAACTTATTGTCGGTATCGACAATGAAGATATGGTTATTCTCATGAAATGCGGATAAGATCGGTTTATTATGGAATTGGCGTTCTTCCGATAGTAAATTAAAAGTTGTATTGGAGAAATCCGGTGTTAACTTTTTCAGTATTCCCGAGGTCAATAGTAAATAAAAATATCCGTCTGTTCCGGCGAATAAAGTCCGTACGGTTTGAGGGCCTATCCCTTCTCTCGGCAGATCCCGGAATCCATCGCTAAATGGGGTGTAACAAGATATCCGGTTTTCTTTACAAATGGCTAATGTGATACCGGATGAATCGGTCGCTACCAGATCACTCTCCATGTATCCCGGGTAAGACTCGGTGACTTTCCGTTTCTTTAGCGAGAATTTATTGATACCTAAAGAGGTTGATATCCATAAAAAGCCGGGTTCTGCGTCGGATATTTTGTGAATGATATTACTACAAAGAGAGTTTTTGTTATTTAATTCGAAACGATATACATACGTATCTTTTCCGTTGTATAAGTTAAGTCCGTCGTAAGTCCCGATCCACAAATAGCCATCCGGATCTTGATGCATGCAAATAATGGCATTGTTCGACAAATTAATCATATTTGCCTTATGCAAAGATTTAGACGCGAGTGAGATAGGAGATGCGATTAAAGATAGTATTCCTATAAATAAAACGGTAAACAGGATATTTCTCATGTGTTTGATCCAGATTAACTTTTACGTTCTGTAGGCAAAGATAGTGAATAAAATGGAGACTTCGTGCAAAGCATCGCATTACTATCCCGTTTCTTCTTGTATATTTTTAATACCTATTTATAGGGATTTTAGAGGGGTGTCGCAAATGTTACAGGAACATGAGGATAAAAGTTTTACCTTTGTGCCGGTAAAAATGTGGTATTAGATAAGATTGTTTATGAAATTTGAGAATGAGTACTGGGATCACTTTAAGGGTGAGACCTGGAAGAGAGAGATCAATGTAAGAGATTTTATCCAGAGTAACTATACGCCTTATGAAGGGGATGATTCCTTTTTAGTCGCTTCTTCCGAGAAGACCCGTAAGGTCTGGAACAAGCTGACCGAGATGTTTAAGGTCGAGAGAGAAAAGGGAGTTTATGACGCCGAGACAAAATTACCTCAAGGGATCGATGTATATGGTCCGGGCTATATTGATAAGGAGAATGAGGTTATCGTTGGGTTACAAACCGATGCTCCGCTGAAACGTGGTATCTTCCCGAAGGGTGGTATCCGTATGGTCGAGAATAGCTTGGAAGCCTACGGTTATCATTTAGACCCGATGACGAAAGAGATCTTCACGAAGTACCGTAAGACGCATAACGAGGGCGTTTTCTCCGCATATACGGAAGAGATGGTTGCCGCACGTCGTTCGGCTATCATCACCGGCTTGCCCGATGCGTATGGTAGAGGACGTATTATCGGTGACTATCGTCGTGTCGCTTTATATGGTACGGCAATCTTGATCGAGGAGAAAAAGCGTTTCTTGAATCGTTTGGATATCCAAGAGATCACGGAAGAGATTATCCAGAGCCGTGAGGAGATTTCTGAGCAAATCAAGGCGTTGAAAGCGTTCGAGAGAATGTGCGCTAGTTATGGCTTCGACGTGACCCGCCCGGCGCAAAACGCTCGTGAGGCGGTTCAGTTTGTGTACTTAGCTTATCTGGCGGCGGTAAAAGACCAAGATGGCGCGGCGATGTCTATCGGACGTACTTCTACGTTTTTGGATATTTATATCGAGAAAGACATCCGTGAGGGTAAGTTGACCGAAGAGGAGGCGCAAGAATTGGTAGACCAGCTGATCATTAAGTTGCGTATCGTTCGTTTCTTACGTACGCCGGAATACAATGATTTGTTCTCCGGTGATCCGGTTTGGGTAACAGAGTCCTTGGGCGGCCAAGGAGTGGATGGCCGTTCTTTGGTAACAAGAACTTCCTATCGTTATCTCCATACATTATATAATCTAGGTCCGGCACCAGAACCCAATTTGACGGTTCTGTGGTTTAAGAACGCTCCCGAGAACTGGAAACGTTTCTGTGCCAAGGTCTCTATCGATACGTCGGCTATCCAATATGAGAACGACGATTTGATGCGTCCGGATTATGGAGATGATTATGGTATCGCTTGTTGCGTTTCTCCTATGAAGATCGGTAAGCAGATGCAGTTCTTCGGAGCCCGTGCGAATTTGGCGAAATGTTTATTATATGCGATCAACGGAGGACGGGATGAGCGCAGCGGCGTACAGGTAGCCCCGATGTTCGAGCCGGTTCGCGGCGAGTATCTGGAATACGATGAGGTGATGGCTAAGTATGAGCAAATGATGCGCTGGTTGGCGAAAGTGTATGTGAACGCCTTGAAGATAATCCATTATATGCATGATAAATATGCGTATGAGGCATTCGAGATGTCGCTTCACGATGGGGATGTAGAGCGTATCCGTGCGACAGGTATCGCCGGTCTTTCTATCGTTGCCGATTCGTTGGCTGCTATCCGTGATACGAAAGTACGTGTGATCCGTGACGAGCGTGGCTTGGCGGTTGATTTCGAACGTGAGGGCGAATATGTTCCTTTCGGTAATAACGATGATCGTACGGATAGTATCGCTGTAGAGATCACCGAGAAGTTCATGGAATATTTGCGTCAGCACGAGACCTATCGCCATGCGAAACCTACGCAGTCCATCCTTACGATCACCTCTAATGTGGTATATGGTAAGAAGACTGGTACGACACCGGATGGCCGTATCGGTGGAACTCCTTTCGCTCCGGGCGCGAACCCTATGAACGGTCGTGATACGAAAGGTGCTATCGCTGCGCTAGCTTCGGTAGCGAAGCTTCCATTCCAGCATGCGCACGACGGCATCTCTTATACTTTCGCTGTTTCTCCGGCTACGTTGGGAAAGGAGCGTGAAATGCAGATCAATAATCTGGTTAGCTTATTGGATGGCTATTTTACTCCGGATGGAGGTCAGCATCTGAATGTTAACGTATTTGATAAGGATTTGTTGATCGACGCTATGGAACATCCCGAGAAATATCCGCAACTTACGATCCGTGTATCCGGATATGCGGTAAACTTCGTGAAACTGACTCGTGAACAACAGTTGGATGTTATTTCAAGAACCATTAACCATTCACTGTAAGTGATAAAAGGTAAGATACATTCATTAGAGAGTTTCGGGACCGTAGATGGTCCCGGAATTCGCTTTGTCGTTTTTATGCAGGGCTGCCCGTTGCGTTGCCTGTATTGCCATAACCCGGATACTTGGAACCCGAAAGGGAAGGTGAAATATCAGATGACTCCCGGCGAGCTATTGACGGAAGTTTTACGGTATAAGAGTTTTATCGCCCGTGGGGGGGTGACTGTTACCGGTGGGGAACCTTTATTGCAACCTGAGTTTCTGAAAGAGTTTTTCCGTTTGTGCCAAGAGCAAGGTCTTCACACAGCTTTGGACACATCTGGTTTCGTATGTACCTCAAAAGCTTGGGAAGTCTTGGATTATGCGGACTTAGTGTTATTGGACATCAAAACCTTAAACCCGGATTTACATCCGTTACTGGCGGGTGTCAAGCAGGATAATACGCTTCTGTTCTTGGATGAATTGGAGAGACGTGGCATAGATACTTGGATTCGCCATGTTATTGTCCCCGGATATACGGATAATGACGAGTGGCTGGAGGCGTTAGCTCGGTATGTCAGTTCATATAAAGTGGTTCGCAAAGTGGAATTATTGCCTTATCATACGATGGGAACCTATAAATATGAGCAATTAGGCCTCGATTATCCGTTAAAGGGGGTGGAACCCTTATCAAAAGAACGTTTAGATAATGCGAAAGCGATATTCTCTCGCTACAAACCAGAAAATAACAAGGCCTGATCTCTCGATCAAGCCTTGCGATTATGCAACAGCTAATCAGGGAAAACAATCTAATCCGATTAGCTTTTAAACGATAGTAATAATTTTTTGCCTAGACTAACCTTGACTATTTAATATGTGTTTGTTTTGTTATATGCAACAAATATCTATTTTTGTAAGGAGATAAAAAATGATATAGATCAGAAAATGATGAATAGTATGAAGACACCACAAGAAATAGCCGAAATGATATCCAAACGTTTTTATCCATTACCCGATGCGGATTTGGATTCTCTGGCCTCGATCATAGAATCAAGTAAGGCTGCGAAAGGAGAATTATTGTTGGATAACGGACAAATATCTAAATATTTATATTATGTGGAATCGGGATTATTACGCCAGTTTTACTATAAGAATAAACGTGATATTACCGAGCATTTCTCCTGTGAGGGAAATATCGTTATTTGTATAGCCAGCACATTCCAAAGAGAACCGACGCGTTTATTAATCGAGGCATTGGAACCGACGGTTTATCACCGGATCTCTTTTTCGGAATTTAGCGATTTATTGAAAACATCTTTAGCTATTAATAGATTGTACCAGAAAATACTGGAGTGGGCTTTGATGCTTTCGCAAGAGAAAGCGGACTCTTGGCGTTTTGAGTCGGCAAGAAAACGTTATCTGCGTTTTCAACAGGAATATCCGGAAGCAGCGAAACGTGCTTCTGTCAATCATATCGCCTCGTATTTATTGATGACACCCGAATCTTTGAGCCGGGTGCGGGCGGGAGTGTTGTAGTCTCTACCTACATTCAGGTATTATTGAGGTGAAAATAGCAATTTGTGGTGATTTCACGGTTCAAGTAATCCATCTATATTTGCGTCAGTTTAAAAAACGTAGAAGCAATGAAAATAGAAAAGATTACAGGACGTGAGATCCTAGATTCAAGAGGTAACCCGACAGTAGAGGTTGATATTTTACTAGAGTCCGGCGTTATGGGCCGTGCGTCTGTGCCTTCCGGTGCGTCCACCGGCGAGAACGAGGCTTTGGAGTTGCGTGATGGCGACAAGAAGCGTTATGGTGGTAAAGGCGTATTGAAAGCGGTTGAGAATATCAATACGATTATCGCTCCGGCATTGAAGGGGATGTCTGCCTTGGATCAGATAGGTATCGATCATGCGATGTTGGCTTTGGACGGTACGAAAACTAAATCGAAACTAGGTGCGAACGCTATCCTTGGCGTTTCTTTAGCTGTAGCGAAAGCTGCCGCAAATTATTTGGATATTCCTTTATATAGATATATTGGTGGAACGAATACCTACGTGATGCCTGTTCCGATGATGAATATAATCAATGGCGGTTCGCATAGCGACGCTCCGATCGCTTTCCAAGAGTTTATGATTCGTCCGGTAGGTGCCGCTTCTTTCAAGGAAGGCTTACGTATGGGCGCTGAGGTATTCCATGCGTTGAAAAAGGTATTGCACGATCGTGGGTTAAGTACCGCTGTTGGTGATGAGGGTGGTTTCGCCCCGAATTTGGAAGGTACGGAAGATGCCTTGAACTCAATTATCGCCGCTATCAAGGCGGCTGGTTATGAACCGGGCAAGGATGTGATGATCGGTATGGATTGCGCTTCTTCTGAGTTTTATAAGGATGGAATCTACGATTACACGAAGTTTGAAGGAGAAAAAGGAGTGAAACGTACTTCCGACGAACAAGTGGATTATCTGGAAAAGCTGATCAACGAATACCCGATCGATTCCATTGAGGATGGTATGAGTGAGAATGATTGGGCTGGTTGGAAGAAACTGACAGATCGTATTGGTAACCATTGCCAATTAGTCGGAGATGATTTGTTCGTGACAAATGTAGAGTTCCTTTCAAGGGGTATTAAAGAAGGTTGCGGTAACTCAATCTTGATCAAGGTAAATCAGATCGGTTCCTTGACGGAGACACTGAACGCTATCGAGATGGCTCACCGTCATGGATACACGACCGTTACTTCACACCGTTCCGGTGAGACGGAAGACGCTACGATCGCCGATATCGCTGTCGCTACCAATAGCGGACAGATCAAGACGGGATCATTAAGTCGTTCGGACCGTATGGCTAAATATAACCAGCTGCTTCGTATCGAGGAGGAATTGGGAGACCGTGCCGTATACGGATACAAAAGAATCAATTAAGTATATAAAGTAAATTATAATCGCTAATTATGTAGTAATCCAAAACCCAAGATATTGAAGGGCTTATCCGTGAGGATAGGCCCTTTTTATTGATTGATAAAGTGTTATCTATAACCTCATAAAATATATCGATTAGAAAAATTGTTTTAATGAAGAAATATGTTATATTTTTGTATCGGAAATAAAAACAAATAGTATTCATTTAAAAATAGGAACAAGTATGGAACCGATTATTAATTCTCAACTTCCGGAGTTTAAAGTACAAGCTTTTCAAAATGGTAATTTCAAGACTGTAACCAACGAGGACGTTTTGGGTAAGTGGGCTATCTTTTTCTTCTACCCGGCCGATTTTACATTTGTTTGTCCAACAGAGTTGGTCGATATGGCTGAGAAGTATGAGCAGTTTAAATCAATGGGAGTAGAAATTTACTCTGTAAGTACAGACTCTCATTTTGTACATAAAGCTTGGCATGACGCTTCCGAGACTATCCGTAAGATCCAATATCCGATGTTGGCGGATCCCACTGGAGCACTGAGTCGTGCGTTTGGTGTGATGATTGAGGAAGAGGGTATGGCATACCGTGGCACTTTCTTGGTAAATCCGGAAGGAAAGATCAAAGTGGCCGAGATTCATGATAACAATATCGGTCGTGACGCTTCCGAGTTACTTCGTAAAGTTGAAGCCGCTCAGTTTGTCGCTTCACATGATGGTGAGGTTTGTCCCGCTAAATGGAAGAAAGGGGAGGCTACCTTGAAACCTAGCATTGACTTGGTAGGGAAAATCTAAATAATTAAGAGTATAGATCGTGTTAGAATCAATATTAAAAGAACAATTGAAAGGTATATTCGCAGGGTTAAATGCGAATTATACCTTTGATATATCGATCTCTCCTGCGCATGAAAGTAGACAGGAATTGTTGGATTTATTAGGTGATGTTGCCTCTTGTTCGGATAAAATATCTATGCAAGTATCTGATGGGGAGGGATTGGAATTCATTTTATTAAAGGATGGAGCGAAAACGGGGATTAAGTTTCGTGGAGTACCTAATGGACACGAGTTTACTTCCTTACTGTTGGCGATCTTGAATTCAGATGGGAAAGGCAAGAATTTTCCGGACGAGAGTATTTGTAATCGTGTTAAAGCCTTGAATGGCTCGATACATCTGACGACCTATGTCTCTTTGACTTGTACGAATTGCCCGGATGTGGTACAGGCATTAAACGCTATGACGACTTTAAATCCTCAGATCCATCATGAGATGGTAGATGGGGCTATCAATCAGGCGGAAGTTGATGCCTTGAAGATACAAGGCGTCCCCTCTGTCTTTGCGGATGGAAAACTGATCCATGTAGGACGTGGGGAATTCGGTGAATTGTTATCGAAGCTGGAAGCTCAGTATGGAATCAATGAGAGCCTGACGGAGAAGACGGTAAAACGATATGACGTGGTTGTGGTCGGTGGGGGTCCGGCTGGTGCTTCTGCCGCTATTTATTCCGCACGAAAGGGGCTGAGTGTCGCTGTCGTGGCGGAGCGTATCGGCGGGCAGGTGAAGGAGACGGTAGGAATTGAGAATCTGATTTCAGTTCCGGAGACAACAGGTACCCAGTTGGCTGACAATCTGCGCTTGCATATGCGGCAATATCCGATTGACCTGCTGGAGCATCGTCGTATAGAGAAGGTAACGATAGAAGGAAACGAGAAGGTTTTATCTACGGCTGGAGGTGAGATATTCAAGGCTCCGGCGGTTATTGTCGCTACGGGCGCTAGCTGGCGTAAATTGAATGTACCGGGTGAGGCAGAGTATATAGGGCGTGGAGTGGCTTTTTGTCCTCATTGCGACGGTCCGTTTTATAAGGGAAAACATGTTGCCGTGGTTGGCGGTGGAAATTCCGGTATCGAGGCGGCTATTGATTTGGCGGGGATCTGTTCGAAAGTAACCGTTTTGGAGTTTATGGATGAGTTAAAAGCGGATCAAGTCTTGCAAGAGAAAGCGAAGAGTTTGCCGAATGTCGAGATCTTTGTTAGTTCACAAACAACCGAGGTGGTTGGAAATGGCGACAAGGTAACCGGTATCCGTACAAAGGATCGTAAGACAGGGGAAGAGCGTGTTATTCATTTAGACGGTATTTTTGTTCAAATCGGCTTAGCCGCTAATAGTGGTGTCTTTAAGGAGATTGTCGAAACAAATCGTCCCGGTGAGATCGTGATTGACGCACATTGCCGGACGAATGTCCCGGGTATTTATGCAGCGGGCGACGTTTCCACCGTACCCTTTAAGCAAATCATTATTTCTATGGGAGAAGGCGCCAAAGCGGCCCTTTCGGCCTTTGAAGATCGGGTACGTGGTGTACTCGGTTGATGAAATACCTACAAATAGGTAATTTTTGAACAGCGTATCTCTTTTATCGGTTATATTACTATATTTGCGATCGAGAGAAAAGAGATGGATAGATTAAGAAAATATCTGAGGATATTACTCCCTGCGCTGTTCATAGCCTATTTGGGATGTATTATTGCGTTTACCCACGTTCATATTGTCAACGGGGTAACAATCGTCCATTCTCACCCGTATCATAAAACGGACGATGGTCGTCCGGACCATGAACATGGCTACGCCGAGTTTCAGTTGCTTCATCAGTTATCTGTCTTGCAGATAACAGGTGCGGCTTTCGTCGCTATTCTGCTGGCGGCTTTTTATTCCTTTATCCGTAACTTATCTTTCGCTCCGGTCTATCCGGACTATATCGTTCCCTTCCGGGGAAGACGTACGCTTCGGGCTCCTCCCATATTCTGATATTGTGAGATTAATAACATTGTATTACTTATCAGAATAAATTAAAATGAATAAATTTTTCATCTTTATACTATGCCTGTGCTGTGCCCTAACGGTAGCTCAGGCCACGGGAGAGGACCGTCTAAACGACTCAGACGCAAATGTTTTCGGACATGTATTGGATAAGAAAACAGGGGAACATCTTCCCTTTATCAACGTATTGTTAAAAGGTACCACGATCGGTACGACCACCGATAACTCGGGACATTATTTCCTGAAGAATCTGCCGGAAGGTAAATTTACGCTGGAATATAAAGCGCTCGGGTATAAGACTGTCTCTAAAGAAGTGAGCCTAAAGAAAGGAAAAACCTTAGAGATTAATGTAGAACTGGAAGAAGACCAGATCGCCTTGGATGGCGTGGTGGTATCTGCGAATCGTGCGGAAACTTCCCGCCGGTTGGCTCCCACATTAGTGAATGTATTGGATGCGAAGGTTTTTACTACGACCAATGCGGTGAATTTGGCACAGGGACTAAATTTCCAACCGGGTGTACGGGTGGAGACGAATTGCCAGAATTGCGGTTTCCAGCAAGTCCGGATCAATGGATTAGACGGACCTTATACCCAAATACTGATTGATTCACGTCCCATATTCAGCGCTTTATCCGGCGTATATGGGCTTGAGCAAATACCGGCGAATATGATCGAGCGGGTAGAGGTGATGCGAGGAGGGGGATCGGCACTGTTCGGCTCGTCCGCTATCGCCGGGACAATTAATATCATCACGAAGGAGCCCTTGAGAAATTCCGGGGAATTGTCGCATACGTTAACCTCGATTGGCGGGACATCTGCTTTCGATAATAATACGACCCTAAATGCCTCTTTGGTATCGGAAAATGGGAAAGCGGGCTTATATCTTTTTGGCCAGAACCGTCATCGTTCCGGTTTTGATCAGGATGGAGATGGTTTTACGGAGTTGCCTAAATTGAAGAATCAAACGGTCGGTTTCCGTTCGTACCTGAAAACGAGTACTTATAGTAAATTGACATTCGAGTATCATCATATGAATGAATACCGCAGGGGAGGAAATCTGTTGGATCGTCCGCCTCATGAAGCGGATATCGCCGAACAGTTGGAGCATTCGATTGATGGAGGAGGTCTGAAATTCGATCTTTTCTCCAAGGATTACAAACATAAATGGAGTGTTTTCACTTCTGCCCAGAATACGGACCGGGATAGTTATTACGGGACGAACCAAGATCCGAACGCTTACGGCAAGACTACGGATCTGACGGTTATGGCCGGTACGCAATATGCTTATAGTTTTGATAAATTCTTGTTTATGCCATCGGATTTGACTGCCGGTTTGGAGTATAGTTTCGATCATTTGAAGGACGAGATGATCGGGTATAATCGCTTTACGAATCAGAAGGTGCATGTCGAGAGCGCGTTTTTGCAGAATGAGTGGAAAAATAAGCGATGGAGCTTCTTGATCGGCGGTCGTTTGGATAAACATAATATGATGGATCATGTAATATTCAGCCCTCGTGCGAATGTCCGTTTTAACCCGACGGAAGATATCAATATCCGGGCTAGTTATTCCAGTGGTTTCCGTGCCCCGCAAGCGTTCGATGAGGATATGCATATCTCGGCGGTCGGCGGAGAGGTCGCTATGATCCAGCGTGCGAAAGATTTATCCGAGGAGAAATCGCAAAGCTTGAGTGCTTCGGTCGATTTTTACCATCGTTTTAAGAATGGTATCCAGTTGAACTTCTTGGTGGAAGGTTTTTACACCAGCTTAAGTGATGTGTTTGTCTTGGAAGATATCGGGAAAGATGAGCAAGGCAATCTGATTAAGGAACGTCGTAACGGTTCCGGGGCGAAAGTGATGGGATTAACCTTGGAAGGAAAGTCGGTGTTAACTTCATGGCTATCTTTGCAAGCGGGCGCTACTTTCCAGCGAAGCCGTTATAAAGAGGCCGAGAAATGGAGCGATGACGAGAATGTGCCAGCCGAGACAAAGATGTTCCGTACGCCGGATATCTATGGTTATTTTACGGCTACTCTCACGCCTTTCAAACGTTTCACGGCTTCCCTGTCGGGAACTTATACGGGAAGTATGTTGGTGCAGCATTTGGCGGGATATATACCATTGGATAAGGCGGTGGAGACTCCGGATTTCTTTGATATGAATATCAAGCTTGCGTATGAGTTCCCGCTTTACAAAGAGCTGAAACTAGAAGTAAATGGGGGCGTGCAGAATCTGTTCAACGCTTACCAATCCGACTTTGACCAAGGTAAGAACCGGGATTCCTCCTATATCTATGGCCCGGCTAGCCCGAGAAGTTATTTTGCCGGTGTAAAGATGAGCTTTTAATCATGTAATGCCCTTTGAAAAAACATGTACGTGTTTCGTGAAAAACACGTACGTGTTTCCGAAAAAAGACGTACGTGTTTTTTTGAAGGCAAAATAAATAAAAAGACAGTGTTCCCAAGCGTATGATCGCCCTACGGAAACACTGTCTTTTTTATGGGATAAATCGGGATGTTTTATTTAACGAACGGAGCGGCTTGCAAATAGGCGGCGCTCTTCTCTACGCCCTCGAACTGGGTACGGCCTTTTTTGTCACCTTCCAGTTCCACGTAGTAGCCGAGGATACCGATCTCGTACGCTTTTTTGAATATATTCGGGAAATTCATCATACCGGAATCACCGATGATCCAACGATCCTTGATGTGCAATAACTTAAAACGATTCGGATAATTCTCCATCCATTCCACGGGATCTTGCTGCCCCATAACGGCCCAATATACATCCAACTCGAACATAACCTTATCCGGATCGGTATTTTTCAGGAATAACTCCTCGATATAAGTACCCTTAGGAGGTGCCCACGGATTCGGGTTCTGTTCCGGTTTCTCGCCGGCTTTCAATACCCGTTTGAACTCATTGCTATGATTATGGTAACCCCATAGGATTCCGGCTTTCTTCGTGATCTCTCCGGCACGGTTGAAGATCTCCGATACTACTTTGGCGTCATCCTCGTTTTCGATACGGGGTAAACTCGGTTGTACCATACAACTAACACCTAGCTCGGCATGGATATCGGTTGCCTTTTTCCAGAACTCGTCGAATTTGGGCATATTCTCTTTCGTGTACTCACGAAGAGAAGGGGTCAGGTGTGAGCTACTGATTCTCAAACCGGCATCATCCACCATTTTCTTATAATCCTTGGAGGCGATGAATGTCGTATTTTTAGGATTATAATCACCGAATTTACCAGTGTCTTCCCTATATCCGAAAATCTCCAGATCGGTATATCCCGCTTTTGCCAATCGGTTCAATCCGTTAGGCATATCTTGCAGTAACTCCTGTCCGAGCGAATAGGTTTGCAATCCCATCTTTTTCCCGGCGGTTGCCGAGGATATCGCATCCGTGGCGGGTATGGATCTGGTGGGATTTGAAGTCATTACTTTTTGGCTGGCTATGCCCCCTAAAGTAAGTAATGAAATGTTTCTCAAAAATGTTCTTCTGTCTGTCATGGTGATAAAGAATTAAAATTAAACATCTGTTTCTCGCAAATATAGTTAACCTTTTTGAAGTTTATTAAGAAAATGTCTCTCAAAAACTTGCGATTGGGTTTAAATAGATTTAAAATTTGACATAACTCAATTTTACGAACTTACTCCATACATCCAATTACCTGAATAAGGGGATTGTTTGGTATACCTCCGTGGATTTTTAATGTGATTTTACCCATTCTTAGGTATTGTGGGGCTGTAGTCTCTGATCGTAACTTTGCAACGTTTTAAATAACATAATTGATTAAATGATGATGAAGAAAATCAGAGGGCTTTTCCTCTCCTTTTTACTGTTGCTTATTTCCATCTCGGCTTTTTCTCAACATAAAACAATGATATCGGGTAAAGTCCTGTCCACGGAAAAAACAACCGTGGATTTCGCTACCGTTTATCTAAAAGGTACGAATTACGGCGGGACTACGAATGAGGAAGGTATCTATCATCTTCAAGCTCCCGCGGGAGAATATACATTAGTAGTATCGGCTATCGGATATAAGACGGTAGAGAAACCCGTGAAACTGATGCGTGGGGAACGGACGAAGATGAATGTGGTAATCAGCCCTCAAGCTACGGAGTTGGATGAGGTGGTTGTCGTTTCTAATGGCGTGACCCGGCTCAAGCGTTCTGCGTTCAATGCCGTGGCCCTCGATACGAAAGCCTTGCAAAATTCAACCCAGAACTTGAGTGAAGCCTTGGCTCAAGCGCCCGGAATGAAGATCCGGGAGTCCGGCGGTGTCGGCTCGGATATGCAACTGATGATGGATTTACCGGCAAGCATATCAAGATCTTTATCGATGGGGTTCCGCAAGAAGGTGTCGGCAGTTCTTTCGGACTGAATAACATTCCGGTGAATTATGCCGAGCGTATAGAGGTCTATAAGGGTGTGGTACCGGTGGGTTTCGGAACAGACGCTATCGGAGGTGTTATCAATATCATCACCAAGAAGAACCGGAACAAATGGTTTTTGGATGCTTCTTATTCATACGGGTCTTTCAATACGCATAAATCTTATGTGAACTTCGGACAAACTTTCCGGAGCGGACTCACGTATGAGATCAACGTTTTCCATAATTATTCGGATAATAATTACTATGTGGATACTCCGGTGAAGGACTTTACGACCGGAGCGATCAATAAGAAAAAGATCGAGCATGTGAAGCGTTTTCATGATACGTATCATAACGAGGCCGTTATCGGGAAAATAGGTTTCGTGGATAAGAAATGGGCGGATCGTTTGATGTTTGGGTTTACCTATTCACATATGTATAAAGATATACAGACGGGCGTACGCCAAGAAGTGGTGTTTGGCGGCAAATATCGGAAGGGATACTCGATCATGCCGTCGTTGGACTATCGCAAGCGTGATTTCTTCGTTAGGGGCTTGGATGTGGTATTGACGGCGAATTATAATAAGAACATGACGAACAATGTAGATACCTCTTCCTATGAATATAATTGGCGTGGCGAGATGCGTCCGCTCCGGATGCCCGGTGAGCAATCTTATCAGAACACCCGGTCGGATAATAATAACTGGAACGGAACCTTAACAGCTAACTACCGTATCGGTAAGGCGCATACGTTCACGTTCAATCACGTGATCAACGCGTTCCGGCGTTCGAATCAGTCTCTTTTGAACGAGGACTCGGAAGCGAACGCTATCCCGAAGGAAACCCGTAAAAATATCAGCGGTCTTTCGTATCGCTTGATGCCGACGGAACATTGGAACTTGTCTGTGTTCGGTAAATATTACAACCAGTTTATCGCGGGGCCTGTCGCTACTTCCTCGGCTCAAGATGACTATATACGTACGACCAATTCGGTAAGCGCGATGGGATATGGGGCCGCGGGAACTTACTTTATCTTGAAAAGCTTGCAAGCGAAATTGTCCTATGAGAAAGCCTATCGCCTGCCGACCAATGAGGAGATGTTTGGCGATGAGGACCTTGAGACCGGCGATATTTCCTTGAGACCGGAGAACAGCGATAACGTGAATCTGAATTTAAGCTACAACGAGACATTCGGTAAGCATTCCGTATATGTGGAAGGCGGATTGATCTACCGAAATACGAAAGATTATATCCAACGGAATATATCGGATTTGAGCGGCGGTAAATATGGCGCTACCTATGTGAATCATGGTCGTGTAGAGACCAAGGGTTACAATATCTCGGTTCGCTACGGTTTCGCTAACTGGGTAAGCGTAGGAGGAAACTTTACGCAGATGAATGTAAGGGATAACGTGAAGACGGTTACCAGCGGGACGAACCAAGAGAGCTTGACATATGGCGCACGTATGCCGAATCTTCCTTATCAGTTTGCCAACTCGGATGTGACCTTCTACTGGCGTAATTTGTGGAAGAAAGGCAATACGCTAAGTGTCACTTACGATAATTTATATATGCATAGTTTCCCGCTGTATTCGGAGGCAGTAGGCAGTGAATCCGAATTTGTGGTACCAACTCAATTCTCGCATAACCTGACACTCTCTTATGGTATACAGAACGGGCGTTACAATATCTCTTTCGAGTGCAGGAATCTCACGAACGAGAAATTATACGATAACTTCAGCTTGCAGAAGGCTGGCAGGGCTTTCTATGGTAAGGTGAGGGTTTATTTCGGTAATTAATTTAAAGTGTGACTATCTTTTATTTATCAATAATTAATTCAAAACATAATAGATTAAAACAACATGAAGAAGAATTATTTAATGACAGGTCTTGCCGCCGCGTTATTGGTTGGGGGGGTATTTACTTCTTGTAGTGACGACGATCCTGTAAACCCGGATAACGGAGGCAACGGGAATGGAAATGGCGGAGGATCGACCTCGGAGGTGGTTTCGAGCTATGTAGTCGCCGCTTCTGTCGGTGATGCGAATTACTTGTTGACAGCCGATACGCTGGGTGATGGCTCTATCTCCGCTAAAAACAACGGACTCACTACGGAAAGCGGTACGCAATGGATCTTCTATAAGGATAAATATTTGTATCGTTTGGTTTACAATCAAGGAAATGCCGGTGTTACTTCTTCATACGTACTGAATGCGGAAGGTAAGATTAAAGAGCGTGATAATACTTACGAGATCAAGCGATTTACTTCTTATGGTATCTACGGTGACTATATCATTACATCTTCTACCGGTGATCTGGGTGAGGAATATGCGGACGAGAATGGTTATCTGCCTAAAGGTTTCTTGCTCTCTTATCTGGATGTGGCCAAAGAGACGTTTACGACAAACACGAATACGATCTTGTCGGAGAATTATTTGGGAAATGGCGAGTTTGTTACGTTAGCGGGTATTCTCCAAGCGAACGGCCGGATCTATTCCGCGGCTATCCCGATGGGATTGAGTAAGTACGGCGTGAAAGCGGAGGGAGGTAAATATGTTAAATACCCGGAGCTGGTAAAGACTGAATCCGGAGGAAGCGGTAGTGGCGCTTACGAAAAAGGGGAATTGCAATGGACGCAATATCCGAACGAGGCTTGGGTCGCTATTTATGCGAACGAGAAATTCGAGAACCCGAAACTGATAAAGACGGATAAGATCAGTTATGCTTGCGGACGTAACCGTTCTCAATACTACCAGACCATTTGGACGGCAGACAACGGCGATGTGTATGTGTTCTCGCCCAGCTATGCCAAGACGATGACCGTGGAGGTACAGAAAACGACTTTGCCGGCCGGTGTAGTTCGTATTAAGGCTAACGCGGAGGAGTTTGATCCTGATTATTATTGTAATTTGGAGGCACAGACGGGTGGTAAGGCATTCTTGCGTTGTTGGCATATCACGGAAGATTATTTCTTGTTGTTGATGTATGATCGTCCGTTGACTGAATCCGGATTCGCCGCGAAAGAGTTGGCTATTTATAAAGGAGAGGATAAGAGTCTTACTTACGTGAAGGGGCTGCCTTCCACGGATGTTATTTCCGGATTTGGCAATACTCCGTTCTCGGAGGATGGTATCGCTTATATGGCGGTTACGACTACCGATGGAAGTCAACCTGCCGTGTATCGTATCGATCCGAAGACAGCTACCGCAACAAAAGGTCTTACCGTTGAGGCAGAGCAAATCAGTGGTGTAGGTAAATTGACTGCCGCTCAAGAGTAATAAGCAAGTATGAGTCGGACTCACATTCTTTTAATATTCCTCCTGCTCCCGCTAACCCTGCGGAGCCAGGAGGATATTTGTATAGGAAAGGAACTGGTTTTGTACTCTACCGTATTGCAAGAAGACCGGAGTTATTGGATACACCTGCCGGAGCATTATAATATGGATACGAAACAACGCTATCCGGTTGTTTACCTGCTAGATGGAGATTCTTTCTTTCATTCGCTGGTAGGCATAAGGAAAACGTTGGCATCCGGTAGAGGTAAATATCTACCTCCCTGTATTATTGTCGGGGTATTAAATACGGATCGGACACGTGATTTTACGCCTACCGCTTCAGCCGCCGGACGGGATGGTAAAATCTCCATAGATGCGATTCCGCAAGGAGGGGGAAGTGAGGCTTTCAGTAAGTTTCTTACGGAAGAACTTCGCCCTGCTATCGATAGTGCCTATCGCACGAACGGCTGGAATATGCTTATCGGTCATTCGTATGCGGGGCTTTTCACCTTGAATACGTTTCTTCGTCATACGGAATTATTTGATACCTATCTAGCGGTCGACCCTAGTTTGTGGTGGGATCAGGGGCGGTTGGTCCGGGAGGCGGAGGCTTTGGTTGCAGGCCGGGATTTTAAAGGGAAAAGCCTGTATATCGGTGTCGCGTCTAAAAAAAGGACGGACCGGGTGGACATTCATCTTGACAAAGTGAGTTATCTTCTTTCGGAGCTTTTACCGCAAGCGGAGAACCTGCGTTTCTTTAGTAAATCATTTCCCGACGAGAACCATGGAACGGTAGCGGTTCCGGGTATATATGACGGGATTAAACAATTATTCGGAAAATGAGAAAATTCTTTGCGAAAGTACATTTATGGCTATCGATACCTTTTGGCATTATTATTGCGATTGTCTGCCTGACCGGGGCGATTCTCGTCTTTGAGACAGAGATATTAGAATTAGGCTACCCTTCCCGTTATTTTGTAAAGGAAGTAAAAGGGGAACCTCTCTCGCCTGCCACCTTGATAGAATCGGCGCGCCAACAATTACCCGATTCGGTTCGAATAAACGGTATTCGGGTATCGTCTGACCCGAGACGAACTTATCAACTGATATTACCGGGGAAAAAGGCCGCGGGTTTTATTGATCCCTACACCGGGGAGGTGACCGGGATGGATGACGGACAAGGTTTTTTCCTGAAAATGATGCGTCTTCATCGTTGGTTACTTGATGAGTATAAACGGGATGGAAGTTTTTCTTGGGGAAAATCAATAGTTGGCTATGCGACTTTGGTCTTGGCGATTATTATTATAAGTGGAATCGTAATTTGGTATCCCCGTAATAAAAAAGTATTGAGAAACCGGTTGAAAGTAAAGACCAAGGCTGGTTGGTTCCGTTTCTTCTATGATTTACATGTCTCCGGGGGATTCTATGCGGCATTGCTCCTGCTTATCTTAGCGTTAACCGGATTAACATGGTCGTTTGGTTGGTATCGAAATGCCTTTTATAGTGTCTTCGGTATTAGTGCAAACCCGCCTCAAGCGCATCATGCTCCAGCTTCTTCCGGCGCGAAGAAACCCGCGAAGAAAAAGACGGATTACACACAATGGGCTGAGGTGTTATCGGCATTGAAAAGCCATTATCCGGACTTTAACTCAATCACGATCCAAGATGGCTCCGCTACGGTTTCTACGGCCCGTTATGGAAATACGAGAGGAAGCGACCGTTACTCCTTTGATCCTGCTACGGGTGAGATTACGGAAGTCCAATTATATAAAGATCTCCCAAAATCGGGGAAGATAAGAGGATGGATTTATTCCGTACACGTCGGCTCGTGGGGGGGAATGACTACCCGTATATTGACTTGCTTAGTTTCCTTGTTGGGGACGATCTTCGCGATAACCGGCTATTATTTTTGGATAAAGAAACAATTCAGGAAACTGAGATGAAAAGAAAGAGGTATGTTTGACCCACATACCTCTTCATAAATCTAAACCAATCAAGTTGAATACGCAAACGTTGTAATATTAAGGTTAAACAGTTATGTATGTAAAAGTGTGCGTCTATTCAATTCCTTCTTTCCTTATAGATGCCAACCACTGGTCGATCCGCCCTTCTGTTTGATCGTCTTCATTCATTTCATCCAAAGGAAGTCCGACGAACATACCGTTTATGCAGGCGGTGGAACTGTCAAATGAATATCCCGAAGCATCTACAGCGCCAATGAATTTGCAACCTGTATTTCGCAGGTCGGAATAGATCGTACCGATGGCGTCACAGAAAGTGTCGCTAAAAGAGGCTGAGTCTCCGCAACCGAATAATGCGACGGTTTTCTCACTTAAGTCCAGCTTTTTCAGTTTCCCTAGATAACTATCCCAATCATCTTGCAAATCTCCGGCGCCCCAAGTGGAACAGCCCAATAACAAGATTTCATAAGGCGCTACATCAGCGGGAGAAGCGTTAGATACGTCATGAATATCTTTGTCTTCCACACCCAGCTTCTCTGCGATACGTTTCGCGATCCCTTCCGTCGTTCCTGTAGACGAGCCGTAGAATATTCCTATAGTCTTCATTTCTATTTGTTTTTATAGTTTGATAACGAAAGCAAATATCCGATATCTTATTAGTCTCGGCAATACCTATAAATATGTATTTTGACGGTCGGGAATACCCACGAATGGCCAGCTTAAATCACCACTCGATAAACTTACCTCTTTGCCTGCGTTTCTCCAATTCCTCTTGCAGATAACGTTGGCGGTCTTTGGCGATGTAACGACGGGCGAAGATATTGGGGACGGCTACGCCTAAAGAGATACAAAGGATGATGAGGGCGGAGTTAATACCATTGGAGAAGGCGTTCGTAACCTCGCCGATCACCCCGTGAAGGTTGATAAAACCTAATAACGAGCGATACATCAATACTCCCGGGATCATTGGGATAACAGAAGGGATCGTCAATACATGGTTCGGTACATGGAACCAATGAACCGCTTTCACTGCGATCAGGCTGACAACGAAACTTCCCATAAACGAGCCGATCACGGGACCATAGCCCAGCTCGAAGTTCACGAAGTTCCGGATGCATACGGCGATAATACCGCCTAAAGCAACCACCCATAATAAACGGCGTTGGATATTGAATATCATAGAGAAACCAACGGCGGATATGGCAGCCGCTATCGCATATACGTAATACGGATCATGCGGGACCATGCTTAGTTCGCTGAATTTATGGTCGATCGATACGTCGTTCATCACGAGCAGGCGCAAGGCGAAAGCGATACCGAAAGTCATTGCCGCTACCATCATCACCGTGTTTGCGGCACGGGTAATACCGACCAGCAAGTGATTATCGATCATATCGTCTACAAAATTAATCAAAGGTACGCCCGGTACGATGAATAGGGCACAAGCCAGTAACGGGAGATACGGAGTATCGGATATTCCCAGAAAAGATGAGGCATATGCTAGGCAAGTACAAATAAAGGCGGCAAGAGCGATCCCCATGTAGGCGTTAAGGCCAGCCTCTACACAACGGGCACGCACCCTGAAACCGATAAAAGTACAGATCGAGGTTAACAAGAACGCGATCCAGTCTCCTCCAAATAACTTACAGAAACCTCCACAAGCGAATCCTGCTCCGACCGCTACGATATAAGGGGTATAATTCCGAGGTTGGCGAACTATCTTTTCCAATTCTTCCTCATATTTATCCAAAGAATAATCTTGCTCGATCGCCCGCCATGAGAGCTTGCTGACCTGTGATATCGTTGTCATGTTAATACCATGTTTCTCGCATTTCTGGAATTTGGAGAATGAGTTTCGCTCATCGCTTACGTTCACCATAATCATGGTCCATCGGATATCGATATGCAATTTCTCCTCGGGAATCCCCATAAAGGCGGCCACCCGCTTCATGTTACGCTCGATACGGTTCGTATCGGCGGCACTTTCCATCAACAATTTTCCCGTACGGAGCAAAAGATCCAATTTGCGCCGTAATAACAATACTTCCTTGTCTGTCATCATCTTCTTTTTGTTCTTATATATGTGTTCTCTATACCCTAACCCACGAGGATATGAATCTTAAATGAATGGCAGGTCTTCTGACTGACTCCCATTCTAATGCCTTCCCGGCTTACTAGGCCAGTGGCGAAAGTAGTATTAGAATGTTAAAGGAGTTTCACAGCAGCGGGACTGTACCGGATTCTCACCGGATTCCCTTTTAATCCGTATGCCCGAACGAGCGTACGGAACCAATTCGGATGCAAAGGTATGAAATCATGCTAATATCCGTCTCGCTTCAGTAAGAATAATTATCCGGATACTTATATATTCTTTGTTGAATGCGCTTCTATTCTATAAATCACGCCGTGGTCTGTACGGATCACGCCGTGGATTTTATAAACCACGCCGTGGTTTGTACAGACCACGTTGAAAATTGAGGAATAGATGCTGATGCAATTCTCTTTATATATAAGAGAACGGATGTTTATTTCTTATTCCGTACAAGATTTTATGCATGTGTGTGCCTTAAAAGCCTTAAATAAAAGGATCGTACTTGTATTTTACGATTTCCTTTTTATTTAAAGAAGCTTGTACGTCAATTAACCGTTGGTTGCTGCTTCCCCGGAATAAAAGGCTCTCATCCCGAAGGGTTTGTTTGTAGCGGCCATCTACCAATACGTCGATATAGGATAATAAGGCGGCTTGTGCCGGGTTCTTTATCAGGTCCTCGAATTTATATCCCGTGTAGCACCAGATCGTCTTTTGGCTTTTTTCCTTGATCGCCTTGGCTACCTCGGTGAAGCCTTCCGGCTGGAACATGGGATCTCCTCCGCTGAAGGTGACGTTGGCGAACTCGTCAGCCAGCACTTTCTCCACGATCTCTTCCGTTCTTACTTTCTTCCCTTTATGGATGTCCCATGATTCGGGGTTGTGGCAACCCGGGCATTTGTTCGGGCAACCCGCCGCATAGATGGCGGTCCGGAATCCCGGACCGTCTACGGTGGTATCTTCGATGATATCTATGATAGACAACATGGTAATTGAAAATTGAAAATTGACAATTGAAAATTAGTTGTGGGTGACACGGTCGTTCAACTCGGATAGCTTGGCGTTGTTCCAACGGTCGGTGGTTCCTACCAAGTAACCGGTGATGCGTTGAAGTTTGTCCAAGTGTTTGCTGCCGCATTTCGGGCAGGCTTCCAGATTCGGGGTGGAGTTCTCGTAGCCACAATCCAGACAACGGTTACGATTATGGTTTACGGAACCGTATCCGATATTGTATTTATCCATCATATCCACGACACGCATGATCGCTTCGGGGTTATGCGTAGCGTCGCCATCCATCTCTACGTAAAAGATATGGCCGCCACGAGTCAAATCATGATAAGGAGCTTCCACTTCGGCTTTATGACGGGCACTGCACTTATAATATACCGGGACGTGATTAGAGTTCGTATAATAATCCCGATCCGTGATACCGGGGAGCGATCCGAACTTCTTACGATCTTTTCCTGTGAACTTGCCGGACAAACCTTCTGCCGGAGTTGCCAGTACGCTATAATTGTGTTGGTATTGCTCCGAGAATTGGTTGGCACGATCCCGGATATACGTAACGATCCTTATGCCTAAGGCTTGCGAATCCTCATCTTCGCCATGATGCTTCCCGGTAAGGGCTACCAAGCATTCGGCCAGTCCGATAAAGCCGATGCCCAAGGTGCCTTGGTTGATAACGGAGGCAATCGAATCGTTAGGCTTCAATTTTTCCGAGCCTAACCACAAGGAAGACATCAACAACGGGAATTGCTTCGCGTAAGCGGTTTTCTGGAACTCCATACGCTCATGCAACTGACGAGCCGTAAGTTCCAGCATATGATCCAGTTTAGCGAAAAATAGGGCGATACGCTCTTCCTTATTCTCCACTTGCATGCACTCGATAGCCAATCGTACGATATTGATCGTCGAGAAGGATATATTACCTCGTCCGATAGAAGTTTTTGGTCCGAAACGATTCTCGAATACACGGGTACGGCATCCCATGGTCGCTACCTCGTGGATATAGCGCTGAGGATCGTCCTCTTTCCAATCCTCGCTTTGGTTGAAGGTCGCGTCGAGATTCAAGAAGTTCGGGAAGAAACGACGGGCGGTGACCTTGCAGGCCAATTGGTAAAGATCGTAGTTACGGTCTTCCGGCAGATAGCTTACGCCTCGTTTCTTTTTCCATATCTGGATCGGGAAGATAGCGGTCTCGCCGTTACCTACGCCTCTGTAAGTACTTTTTAATAACTCCCGGATGATGCAACGACCTTCCGCCGAGGTGTCGGTCCCATAATTGATGGAGCTGAATACCACTTGGTTGCCTCCACGGGAATGGATCGTGTTCATATTATGGATAAAAGCCTCCATCGATTGGTGTACACGGCTTACCGTGCGGTTGATGGCATGTTGTATGACGCGTCTATCACCGCTTAATCCATCCAAGGTCTGTGTCTGGTAATCGTCGATAGGCTTATTATATAAGTGGGAGAAATCCTGTCCGTATAAATCCTCTAAGGTCTTTACTTCCTCGATAAAGCTATTACGTACGTAAGGAGCTAGGTAGAAGTCGAACGCCGGTATCGCCTGTCCGCCATGCATCTCGTTTTGGGCGGTCTCTAGAGAGATACAGCCAAGGATGCTTGCGGTTTCGATTCGTTTAGCCGGACGTGATTCGCCATGACCGGCGGAGAACCCGTATTTCAGGATGCGATCCAACGGGTGTTGTACGCAGGTCAAGCTTTTAGTCGGATAATAATCTTTATCATGAATATGGAGGTAGTTGTTAGATACGGCTTCCTTGACCTCTTCGCTCAATAAATAGTCATCGACAAACGGCTTGGTGGTCTCGCTGGAGAATTTCATCATCATGCCGGCGGGTGTATCGGCGTTCATATTCGCGTTCTCACGGGTGATGTCGTTGGATTTGATATTGATAATCTCCAAGAACATATCCCGTGTTTTCGCCTTGCGGGCTACGCTTCGCTGATTTCGGTAAGCGATATATTTCTGCGCTACGTCCTTCCGGCTACTGGCCATCAATTCCAGTTCCACGGCATCTTGAATCGCCTCTACGGTCATTTGAGGTTCTCCCTTGAATGAGATATGGTCTGTGATTTGGCGAATCAGTTGCATATCTTCTCCCTTGTCTGTATGCAACATGGCTTTACGGATAGCGGTTACTATCTTCTCCTCGTTGAAGCCAACGATACGCCCGTCCCGTTTAACAACTGTCTGTATCATGATGTCGATTAATTTGTGATTGATTATGCGTGCAAAGGTATCTTATTACTCTATATGATTTTCTTTTTGGAAAACTTTTTGCTGATTAAATTATGTTAATATATTAATTTACAGTGAGTTGTAAAAAGTTTTGGAAAACTTTGTATCTTGCATGATTGCTTTTGTTTTCCTTTTTGGCGATGTGATGTGTTATAAGCTTCTCTTTGTAAAGCTATTAAAGAACATAAGCCGGGATATATTTTTGTTTATATAAAATAATTCATACTTTTGCCCCCGTTTTGGTGATGACGTAAAAACCATCCGGTTTCGTCATAAAGAGGGAATCCGGTGTGAATCCGGAGCAGTGCCCGCTACTGTAAGCTTTTGTAAAGTAGAAAACATTTCTCATACCACTGTCTGTAAAAGACGGGAAGGTCGTTCTCTACGAAGTAAGTCAGGAAACCTGCCAAGCGTTTTTATTGCTGTTTTTCTCGGGGTCAGGAAAGCGGAAATATACATAATAACAAATCGTTTATGAAAAGAAAGTGTTTGTGCGCGGCTTTAGCTGTAAGTTGTGCGATAAACGTATCATTTGCGCAGGTACGTTTACAGGGTAAGGTCGTGGATGAAAGTAATGAACCAATCCCGGGCGCGAATATCCGCGTGTCGGAATCCTTGAATGGTACAACCACGGATGCCGGCGGAAAATTTGAGCTGAACCTTCCCGATGGTAGACATCGTATTCGTGTGACTTACCTTGGCTATGAACAGGGCGTGTATCAAACGGATCACTCGGAAAAAGATGTCGTTATTAAGCTGAAAGAAAAGTATGTGAATATCGATCAAGTGGTGGTAACCGGTACCGGTTCGCATCGCCGCATGAGTAATTCTCCTATTCCCGTGAAAGTGCTTACGGGAAAAGACTTGAAAGAGGCGAGCGTAACCAATTTCCAAGATGCGATGACCAAGCTGAATCCGAGTATCGTATTTATGGAAAACGGACAGGGGGCTACGATGAATATGAACGGATTGACAGAGAAATACGTGGTTATCTTGGAAAACGGTAAGCGTTTGGCCGGCGATGATACCTATTCCCGTATCGATATGTCTAACGTAAAGCGGGTAGAGATATTGAACGGGGCCGCTTCCGCTTTGTATGGTAGCGATGCGATCGCCGGCGTTATCAATATCATCACGGATGATTCCCGTAATAAGGTGAACGTGACGAGCAATAGCCGTTATGGTAGCAAGAACCAATTCTTGCAGTCGGTCAATGCGGACGTGAATGTAGGGAAGTTCGGTTCATATACTTCTTATCAATATCAACGGGCCGATGGTTGGCAATTAAATCCCTATACGGAGAGTAAAGGCGAGTTGGTTCCTACCAATAAGCAAGCTTCCGAGGGATTTCACCGGAACGTGATCAACCAACGTTTCACGTACGACGCTACGGATCGTTTGTCTTTTTATGTGCGTGGTACTTTCTTCGGACGTTCCAGCGATCGTCCGATGCCAATGGATAAAGTGAATACGACCAACTATGATATGAGAAAAGAGACGTTCACTTATGGGGCGGGCGCTCAATACATGATTAATAAGAACTCTTATTTGAACGCTGATTATCTGTCGGACAATCATAGTACGTATAAGGATTTCTTTGATGGAAAGAAAAGCGGAGAGAGTGATATGACGAAACGGATTCATTACCATAACTTGAATGTCAAGGGAATCTTTCGTTTGGGCAAATATAATAAGCTTTCGGCTGGTGCGGAGTTCATTAAAGAGTTACTGAGTAGCGAGACGGATAACATAGCGGGTAAAAGTATGTACACGACTGCGCTTTATGCTCAAGACGAGATCAATATCAATGAGCATTTCCAAGCGTACGCGGGTTTGCGCTATATTTACCATGAGAATTTTAAGAGTTATGCGACTCCTAACGTGGCTTTGCTGTATAAGGTAGGCGGTTTTAATTTCCGCGGATCGTATGCGGCTGGTTTCCGTACACCTGAATTGAAAGAGTTGTATACGGAATCGGAGAAGAAAGCGTCCGGAGCGACTCGCCTTACGATCGGTAATCCGGATCTGGACCCGGAGAAGAGCGACAATTTTACGTTGAGCGCAGAATATACGATGCGGTATTTCTCTTTGTCCGTGTCCGCTTTTATGAATAACGTACGTAGCATGATTAACTATAAGATGTTGGATACGGCGGAACGGGATGCTTATAACACCGCCCATGGTACGTACTATGATGAGATACAGATGCGTGCGAATATCGATAAAGCGAAGATCAAAGGTATTAACGTGGCCTTCAATAGTTATCTGGGAGCGGGCTTTACCTTGAATGGTGGCTATAGTTTCATGGATGGAAAAAACGTATATGAGGATGAGCCTTTGGATAAGACCGTTAAGCATAGTGGTACGGTAGCGGCTATGTGGTCTCATACTTGGAATAAGTATAAGCTGAACGTGAATTTTAACGGACGTATCCAAGGGGAACGTTATTCTACTTCTTATGGATACGCACCGAAATATTCCTTGTGGAATCTCAATACGAGCCATACGTTTAGAGCCGGCGATTTCTTGTTGGAACCGGGAGTAGGTATCGAGAACCTTTTTGATTATGTAGATGATCGTCCCTTTAATTACAATTACGCTACATTGACCCCGGGCCGTACCTATTACGTCAGCCTTCTGGTCCGTTTCAAGCAGTAAACTGTCACATGTCAACTATTAACTAATATAATAATGTATAGGGGATTTTTACGATCCATGTTTGTTTGTTCACTCCTGCTCGGGCTCGCCTGTTCATTATGGGCGAAACCCGGGCGGGAGTTTTACGCTTCCGATATCCGGGAGAGCATGGAAAAGGGAGATAAGTTAGCGATCTTGATGGTACATTTCGGGAGTGCTTACCCGGAAGCTCGTACCCAAGTACTCGATGTGATGAACAAGCGTGTCAAGGAGGCTTTCCCAGACGTGGAAGTCCGGCAGGCTTATAGCGCCCGTAGCGTAGTGAGTCGGTTGAGGGTGCAAGGTGTTTGGGTTCAGTTGCCGGCGGATGCCTTGGTAGAGTTGCGTGATCAAGGGTTTACCCATGTGATAATCCAACCGACTATCATTATAGAGGGTGTGGAGATGGAAGCGATCCGCAAAGAGGCGGAACAGCGAAAAGGTTTGTTTAAGGATTTGCGTGTAGGTAATCCCTTGTTATATGATGATACCGATTATGAGGCGGTGATGAAAGCGGTTTCCTCACCTTCTGGAGTGACTAAAAATGGGGCTAAGTTATTGGTGGCGCACGGAACTTATCATGCCAGTAACTCGGCTTACGCGAAATTGGGGTATATGTTCCAGACCAAAGGAATGAAAGATTATTATACCGGAACCCGTGAGGGTTTCCCTACGATCGAGGATGTAGGTGAGCAAATGCGCCAAGCCGGTCATAAGCGTGTGCAGTTGATTCCTTTTATGTTCGTACTGATTCGAGGTACGGAAAATACGGTTACGGATTTCTGGCAGAAAGGGCTACGTCAACAGGGTTTCGATGTGGATATTTATTTAAAACCTCTAGGTGAGAATCCGGCGATCCGGTCTTTATTTATCGATCACATCCGTTTCGCCATGAAATATAAACGGGCGACGATTTTTGATCGAAAGAAATTATATACACACTGAACAATTGAAAATTGAGAATTGAAAATTGGTTCAGTAAGTACTCCCTAATTTTCAATTCTCAATTCTCAATTATTTACTGGTAGTCTTCTCCGGTTTCCCAAGCCTCCGCATCATTATATAATGCTTTTAGATGATTCACCCAGATCTGACGAACAGCGTCGTAATCGCCTAAGCCTATGATCTTACAGTTCTCTAAACTTCCGTTATGGCTTTCTTCCGTGTTGATCTTGAAGCCCATCTTCAAAAGTTTTAGTCTCCAGCAAGCGTCGGCGTTAGGAGCGGCAGCGCTGAAATCATCACCCTCCTCGATACCCCAAAGGTCATTATGCGCATGGTCTCCGGCGATAGACATGAACGGAGCTAAGGAGATCGTGATCTCTTCCGGTTTTAAGTTATGATCCTCGCAGTATTTGGTAAGTTTGGAATAGACACATTCCTCATTTGGTTCGCCTTCTTCCGGCCAGAACAACATATCTCCGTAATCAACGGTACCTACGAATACATTCTTGTTAGCGGCCAAGGTTTGCATAGCCTCTTCTGTTTCCGTGTATTTCGTATTTGCGTTATAGTTTTTATCCGGGTTACCATGTCCCATTAATAAAAGGACGTTCTTGTTATCAGACAATTTATCACTGTAGTGGCTGTATAGGACTTTCGCTACGGCTTCCACATCCTCTTCGTCGTACACCAAACAAGGGCTTTTTACGACTTGAACACTCGGGAAAGACTCGATCATGAATTTCTTCTTCACGTCCGTATTCATCAAGCTTAGGTATTCCTCACCCGGGATGATGTGTAAGGACTGTACCGCAACCTTCTTGTAACCGGCATTTCCTAGGGCTTGTAACCAAAGGTCCGGTTGGTAACGTGCGATACCTGTCTCTGCTTCTACACGATTCACACAAGTACGGGAGGTAAATGACAAATAGATGTCCGCATCGGGAAATGCGTTTTGGAAATCGGCGAGTGTAGCGTCGTATGTCTTGATAGACTCCTTGAATGTGCTACCGAATGTACACAACAAGATCGCCGTGTCATGTTTCTTACTTGCCTTTACGACTTCTTCCGCCGGGTTTGCGGTATTGTCGTCGTCTCCATCATCACAGGAGGTAAAAACTGCGTTTGAGGCAAATAGACTCGCCGCAAGCAAAAGGTACTTAAATTTGTTCATCGCATTTAACTTTTAAGATTGTTTATAGTTTATGTTTATTCTGAAATTTCACGATAAAAGAGGCGTACCAAGTCCGTCCGGGAGACGTAGTTCCACGATGGCGTCCGAACGGGGTACGATCCACATAATCGAAGATATTATCGATACCGACATTGATATCTAGGTTCCATTTTTTCTTTTTCAATACGTTATGACGGGTATTCAATCGCCATAGCTGATAACTTTTTCCATCACCGTCCGTGATATAAAAGCGGGTAGATTGGTATCGGCCGAACAAAGTGACATCCAATTTATACTTTTTCCACGCATGGTTCCATGCCAGTTTCCAATTGGCATTATGGAATGAGGTTCCGTTGATCGGGGTGTAGAGCATATAATTCGGGTCGGCTGGATCATCCGTATATTGCGCTTTGGCATCCGTATAGCTATAGCCTCCACCAATAGCCAAGGAAGATAGGATTTGATAGGTGAGCGATATATCTCCTCCGAAAGAGCGGGCTTTGGATAAGTTCTTGTGTTGCATGCTGGCCTCGATCTCATCCAATCGGTCTTCGGCGCTTGTCGGGATCTCGGTCAAGGCGATCATGTTCTTGATACGGTTGTAGAATCCTGTTACCGTGATCTGCAGGTTCGACGCATGATATTCTACGCTCGCCGAATAATAATTGGACTTTTGCGGTTTTAAATCCTTATTACCATAATAATGTTTCCACGGGCCGCCGCCGATCTGCGTGATATAATCATCGTGCAACTCCTTTAAGGTAGGAGCCTTAAATCCATTTGAGTATGTGGCTCGGATATTGAAGTCGCCTAGTTTGTACATGGCGGAGACTTTAGGGGTAAACGTAGCCCCGAACTCTTGGTGCACGACGAAGCGCCCACCTACCGTCACATTCAACCGATCCGTCGGGTTCCATTCGTCTTGTACATAAGCGGAAGCCGTAAATACGGAGGCTTTCCCGTTCTCGATACGCCGGGGGGATTTCAAATGATCGTATTGATATTCGAGCCCGGCGCTTAGGATATTGTTTTCACCGAGGTGGAATACGCTTTTGGCTTGTCCTAGGAAACGTTGTTGAGAGGTTTCCAGAATATGTTCTCCGGGATAACGAGTGATACGTAAATCCGTCTTCGGATCGAAGAAGTTCGTGACATCTTTATGATGGTAATTATAGAAATAGCTATAGTTACCATACGTTAGATCTACCGAAAGGAAGTTCTGCCCTCCCAATGCGTATTTAGCTCCTCCGGCCACATCGAAGTTCCGGTAGAATTGATCATAGGTATAATACTTGAATGCGCCGTGCGGACGATAATTCCATTTCTGGTAAAAAGAGCCATCGGCCGAAAGGCTCAGCCGGTCGTTCACTTTGTAGGTTAAGTTCTCCCTTAACGTAAAGTTCGTGGATCGGTTTACGGTTCGTGTCACGGTTCCATTCATTACCTCGTGATGGTCCCATTCTTGGGTCGTATTTCGCCAGCCGTCCGTATGGGTCGTACTAAGTGAGGTGGTGGAATTCACTCTCTTATGCCCAAAGCCGATTTGTACGCTTTCCAATATATCTCCATACGATCCGACACGAGTCGTATTCGATAGGCTCACTTTATCCCGGTTCTTTTTCGTGATAATATTGATAACACCGGCGATAGCGTCCGAGCCATACAGGGAAGAGGCGGCACCTTTTACGATCTCGATACGTTCGATATTGGCGGGGTTGATAATACTCAAGTCGTTTTGTCCGCCGGTATCTCCGTTGATCCGTTTGCCATTGATAAGGATCAAGATGTAATCGTTGCCTAATCCGTTCATCTGGATGCCACTACCCATGTCGCTCGGATTAAAGGTGATGGAAGCGTTCAGCCCTTCCAGAATATCTTGCATACTGCGTCCTTGGTAACTGTCAAGGGCTTTGCCGGTGATTACCTCTGTTTGCACAGGGGCGTCTTTCAGATAGTGTTCGGTACCCGTACCGGTGACCACGACCTCGTTCAATAGCACGGAAAGTTCCTTCGGATCTTTCAATATGCTTTGGGCGCATACGGATTGTACGCATGCCACCAGAATAGCGAATGCTAAAAGCCTCATATAGTGTTTTATTTGTACACGAAATAAAACAACAAGCCTCTATCTGGTTATGTCTCAAAAAATAAATTGAATCGTTTTTTGTATGACACATACTTCTATCCTGGAAGCTTGATGTTATTGTAAGACTTTAGCAGGTATTCTGGCTCTCCTCTGGTTAGAAACCTTCCCATTCCGACTTAGGAACAGTGGCTTTTGAACTTCTAACCAACTTAATGAGGATTACAGCTGCAGGAACAGCTCCGGATTCACACCGGATTCCCTCTCACCAAACTATGTGATAGCTTGGTTACTAAAATCGTGGGCAAAGGTAGGTCTTTTTAATTAAATAATACAGACATTGAGAAAATATTTCCATTTTCTTATTTACTTCATGCCTCTCGCTTTATAGATACGCTCCTTAGCCTCATTGATCTTTTGGAGTTTCTCATTGGCGGCCTTGCGGATATCTTCACCAAGGTTGGCTACTTTGTCCGGATGATGTTTGATAGCCATGCGGCGGTAAGCGGCACGCACCTCATCGTCCGTAGCCGTGGGTTCTATCTCTAATACTTTATAGGCGTTATCTAGGGAGTTTTTCTGAAGATTTAACATGGATTCAACTTCCTTTTCAGACATTCCCATCGCTATGGCTACCTCTTTTAAAGCGTTGATCTCGGTGGCGCAAACATTACCGTCGCTCTTAGCGATCTCGGCGAGGAACGCCAGCAGTTGCAGCCGCTCCTCATAACTTAGGTTGTATGCGATCTGGGTTCCGCATTCCCGGATGGTATTCTTGAATCCTATGCTATTCTCTTGCTCCATGCGTTTGGCTTGGTCGAAAAGCTTTAGCAATATCTCTTCACCTTGGCCTACGGCGATCTCGCCGAAGTTCCTTCGGAGGAATTGACGGACATATTCCATCTCGCTGTGCATGATTTTCCCATCGGCACGGATGATATAGGAGGCCATTACCAACATGGAGAAAAGGAAACTGTTACGCTCCCCGGCGTATGGGTCTCTTCGTGTATATTGATCATCGTAATTGGTTCTGCCACCGAAGGGCTGTCCCGTCATGTTTGCCTCTTCCTCAAAGAAAGAGCCTAATATAATACCGGCTAAAGCGCCCAGTGGTCCGAATGCCATAAACCCCAAGACACCGCCTATCCATTTTCCGATACCCATATTCTTCTTTGTTTTATTTGTCGTTAATCAATGGTGCGATATTCGCTATTCTCTAAACGCATCTCCGGCTGTTGCAATTTCTGGTATTCATCATTGTTCAATTTTGATACCGCAAATTCGCTCTATTTCAAAAATATATTCTTTGGGTGTTGTGAACAATACAGCTTCCATTCCAATCGCCTTTGCACCCAACACATTCACCATTCTGTCATCCGTAAACAAACATTCCGACGGTTTAAGGCCATATTTGTCACGAAGGCGAAGATAAATTTCCTTTTCTGGCTTGATGAAGTGTTCCTCACATGATATTACCATACCGTCAAGTAACCGGAATATGTCGAATTTCTCCATGACCCGGTAGATTGTGTCGCTCCAGTTCGTCAACCCATATAGTTTGAATCCAGATTGCTTTAACTTTTTTAGAAGTACACGCATACCTTCAATCTCTCCTGTTATCTCTTCTAGATAATTATCTTTGAAAAACGTGAAGGCATCACTATATTCAGGATACCTTTTTATCGCTCCGTCAATCATTTTCTCAAACGGGATTATTCCACGGTCGCACATGTTTATAAATTCCGGATCTGATAGAATCTTGTGAAAACCGATTAGCGACACTTCATCATCCCCGAAATGTCGTTCAAGCAAGGGTTGCAAATCGTGATTTACAAGGACCTTGCCAAAATCAAAAATGAGGTTTTTAATCATTATCTTCGATATTTTTAATTACACGGCAAGGATTGCCGACAGCTATGGAATTGGCAGGAATATCTTTCACGACAACACTGCCTGCTCCGATGACAGAGTTTTTACCGATGGTCACACCCGGAAGGATTGTAGAGCCGCCTCCTATCCATACACCATCTTCTATAAGGACGGGGCGGGCAATTGTGTCGCAGATGGACGCTCCGGGATGTGTCCTTTCCGGCATCCTTTCCGCAAGGTGAACGGAATGAGTTGCGGTATATATTTTCACATCGGGGGCTATCATCACGTTGTTACCGATAATGATATTGTTATTATCGAGGAACGTACAGTTCATGTTCACGATCACCTTGTTCCCGAAATAGATGTTTTTCCCATACTCGCATCGGAAGTCTATGTCGATGTAAACATCCTTGCCGATACTTCCGAACATCTGCCGATAGATGCGCTGCTTTGCCTCATTGTCGGCATAATCCGTTTCTCTGAGTTGGTGTAGTAGCCTTTTGTTACGGACAGTCATTTCCGTTATTTCGGGCGATGAGCCGTCGAAAGGCTCCTCATCCATACATTTTTGATATTCAGTTTTCATGCTTTCAATTCATGTCATTGCAGAGCCATATTCTTGTTTGAGCCAATTTTTACAGCTTGAAGGTACAAAGTTATTAAAAATCGAGAAGAAGACGAACGGATGGAGATCTGTTTTTCTCAATCTCACTTTTTATATTAACTTTGTTCCAGATAGACTTCTGAATGCGGAAAAAGATGAATCTACATATTGAATTAGATACGAGCCATCCGACATACGAATGGCTTGAAAGGCAGACCGACAAGATCGGTGCGAAAGGACATTTCGGCACTCACGGGCAGCATCACATTGAGCGGGATAAGATGTGTGAGGCCGCCGGCAGTTATGTGATAGAGAACATCCGCATCGCTCCCGGAGAAATCGATGAGATACAAACGATACGTGTTAATTTTGACTTGGCCTACCCTTCGACAGGTAAGCCTTGTACGGTTATTCCTTGGACTTGATGGACGACAAGTTCCGATACAGGCTATCCGGGAATCAGAAGATTGAGATAGCTCAAAACCTGATTGATATCATGGAAAAAGGCTCGGGGATAACCGAGCGGACCATTACGTTTATTGATAACTGGATTCGTACCGGTCCCGCCGAAAAGGGAAAAGCCTTTTTCGATGTGTGGGACATCGTCTTGAGAAACTATCTGCCGACAACCAGACCTGTTCTATTCCGCACGTGCGCAGAAATCGGTAAGGACGGCAAAATAGTAAGTTTTACCGCACGATTGGAATGCGCAAGAAGATTCGCCAAAGATAATAGTGAATTCCTAATTATATGTGATACAAAAGAAACGCTTATGTGTGAGGAGGAGGTTTATCGGCCGGGGGAGTACGAGCATACGTTCTATCCGCTTGTAGAAGTTTTGAAGAAAGCGGAGTCTTGCGGTGGATGCGGCTTCTCGCAAAGATTGCTGGATGACTATATTGGCGAGGATGAGTATATCATGAGAATCAACTTAACGGATATACATTGTTTCAAGTGGAAATAAGAAAGGGACAATGATATTCCACATTTTAATCGGATTTTTTAAAAGTTGAAAGAGGTAACGCCACAAGAATACAGAAAACATTTCCTATCTTTGCCACCGATCAAGGTGTAACCGCTATCCGTTCCGGTAGTGGCTAGTAAAAGGGAATCCGGTGTGAATCCGGAGCTGTACCCGTAGCTGTAAGTCCTTGTAGCCCCGGCAAATCTTGTTGCCACTGCCTATCGGATAGGTGGGAAGGTAGCCGACAGAGGGTGGACGAGCCAGAAAACCTGCCATGATCTTGTTATGCGACGTTTCGGGTGAAGACGTTGGTAAACCTAAGAATTATTATGCGAGATTTATATCTTATAAGATGTCTGTGCGTTTTTAGCGTATGGTTATTTTCTTTGGGTGTCGCTTTCGGTCAACAGATCGATACGACGGCCTATCACGAGCTTTCCGGGGTGGAAGTAGTGGAGAAGGTACGTCCGTCGGTCACCCGTGAAGGTACGCTTTTGCAAATTATGGACCGGGCGGGAATCGATCGCTTGGGAGTACAAGACCTATCCGAGGCCGTGAAACGCTTCTCGGGAGTTACAGTACAGGATTATGGGGGGATCGGAGGATTGAAAACGGTCTCGGTACGTAGCTTGGGAGCGAAGCATACCGCCGTCAGTTACGATGGGGTGACGATTACGGATGCGCAAAGCGGGCAAGTCGATATCAGCCGTTTCTCGTTGGATAACGTGGAGATGGTTTCCTTATCGATCGGACAATCGGATGACATCTTCCAAACGGCAAGGGTGTATGCCTCGGCAGGAGCCTTGAATATACAAACCGGAAAGCCCACGTTTAAAGACAAATCGTTTCATACTTATCTTAAGGTTAAGGGAGGTTCCTTCGGGCTTTTTAATCCCGTGCTGCATTATGATCAAAAATTAGGAAAGCGTTGGAGCGCATCCTTACATGGTGATTTCGTGCGTGCGGATGGGCAATATCCCTATACATTGATTAATGGGGAATTGGAGACGAGAGAGAAGCGTAGAAATAGCGATATCCATGCTTACCATTTGGAAGGTAATCTATTCGGCGATTTTGGAAAGGGAGGCGAACTTTCCTTTAAGGCGTACTATTTTGATTCGGAGCGGGGACTTCCCGGTTCTGTTAATTTATATAACAAGAACACTTCTGAACGATTATGGGATAATAACTTTTTCGTGCAATCGGGGTATAAGAATGTTCTTAATGAGAAATTTACGCTACGGGCCATGGCTAAGTATAATTATGCTTTTACTCGTTATTTAGATGTAAATGATAAATATGCCGCAGGCGAACAAGTCGACTTGAATACACAGAATGAGTATTATGGCTCTGTAGGTTTGCTGTATACTCCTATAAAGTATGTATCGGCGACGTTAACAACGGATTTAACTCGCTCTATGCTGGACAATAATTTTGTAAACGGACCTAATCCAAAGCGAATGGCCTCTCAATCGGTACTAGCGGTGCAATATAAGAACAGCCGATTCACGGCTACCGGTAGTTTATTGGGAACATATATCACTGATAAAGTGGAGCAAGGGGAAAAACCGGATGATAAAAGGCGTTTATCCCCGGCTGTAAGTTTGTCTTGGCGGCCATTCTCGGAAAGTACATTGCGGATACGTGCCTCTTACAAAGATATATTCCGGGTTCCTACATTTACGGACTTGTATTACCTCCGTATGGGAAATACAAATTTGAAACCGGAAGAAACTTCCCAATATAATGTAGGGGTAACATGGAGTTCTTCCTGTGGGGATTGGCTGCGGCATTTCAGTATTTCGGCGGATGGATATTATAATACGGTGAAAGATAAGATCGTGGCTTTACCTACCATGTATGTTTGGAAGATGATGAATATGGGCGAAGTGGATATTAAAGGGGTAGATGTAAATTTATCTACACAATTCCGATTGCCCTTACGAATGAGCTTGCTTTTGGCTTCCACTTATTCTTTTCAATACGCGGTTGATGTGACAGATCCGGAAGCTAAGAATTATAAGGATCAGATTCCTTATACACCTCGTCATTCAGGCACGGTTTCCGTAACCTTGGAAAATCCATGGGTAAATGTCTCTTATATACTGACTGCGGTTGGTGATCGTTATGCATTGCCGCAAAATATAGATCGGAACAGGATTGATTCTTATATAGAACAGAGTATTTCTATAAATCGAGATTTTCGTTTTCGATATTTCGGTTTGCGTTTGCAAGGTGAATTGTTAAATCTTGCGAACGTGAATTATGATGTTATTCAGTATTATCCCATGCCGGGCCGTTCTTGGCGTTTAAGTATTTGTTTATCCTATTAGTAAACTATAAAAGTAAAGTAATGAAAAAGAAGAATTTAGTTTGTGTCTCTGCCTTGTGTGCATTGATGTCTTTCTCGTTTGTCAGCTGTGATGATGACAATGAGCCTTCACTGAACATACCAAATGTATCTGTAACTAATGTCAGTTTTACGGATGAGAATCCGGAAGCTTTAAAAGTTAGTGGAACCTTAAATTGGACAGCTCCGTCTTCTGTTGACAATGTAACAAAGTACGTGATTTATGGTTCCTCTGATGGAACCGCTAAAGATATGAAAATTGCGGAGGTAGAAGTTGGAACACATTCATATGCTATTACGGATGTCGTAAATATAGGCTATTTATTAGTTATAGCCGCAAATGCGGAAGGTGAGTCTTCTGTTTATGCTTCCGTAAGAGTTATTGATTTTGTGAAGGATAGTTCTTTCATGGCTTTATATTTCTTGAATTCGGGCAATATGGGAAATAACAACTCTTCTTTATATATGTACGACATAGAAAAGGATGAGGTTGTCCCCGATTATTTCTTGGCTCAAAATGGCAGGGGGCTGGGAGATACGGCACAGGATATGATCGTGTATGGCGATAAGATGTATATCGCGGTATATGGAGAGTCTACGATAGAAGTGACAGATCTGAAGGCAAAATCCATTAAGCAAGTCAAGACAGAGGGGCAGCCCCGTTATATGGTATCAGAGGGTGGAAAAGTCTATATTAGCTATTATAATGGATATGTCGCTCGTTTGGATACCGCATCCTTGGAGGTTGAGGCAAAGGTAAAGGTCGGACGGAATCCGGAACAATTGGCGGTATCTTCTAATAAATTGTTTGTCTCAAACTCCGGAGGTATGGATTACAGTACCGAGGTTGGGTATGATAAAACGGTATCAGTGGTTGATCTGTCTACTTTTACAGAGATAAAGAAGTTGGATGTAGTATTGAATCCCACACGGATACAGGCGGATGAGCAAGGAAATGTATATGTGGTTTCTATGGGTAACTATGCGGATATACCCAATACGGTACAAAAGATAAATACGGAGACTTATGAGGTTACTTCCCTTACGAATTGTCCAAACGCAACGGAGATGGCCTATGAGGATGGCAAGCTATTTCTGTTCTATGCGCAATGGGGAATGTCTAGCCCTGCATTTTTAACATTTGATACAAAGAGTCAATCTGCGGGAACGAGCTTTATTACAGATGGAACCTCAATACAGTCCCCTTATTCAATCAGTGCCGTGGGTGGAAATGTCTATGTCGCAGAGTCTGATTATAAGAATAATGGCGATATTTATTGTTTCGGAGGTGACGGTAAATTGTTCAAGAAGTTTGAGGCCGGTTTAAATCCCATGAAAGTAGTCCTCGCTCAAAAAGATAATATCTAATGCGATTACTGATTCTCTTAGGGTTCGCTTTCTGGATGGTGGCATGTACGCCATCCGGAAAGCAAACTTCTTCCAAGGAAGCTCTTTCCTCTGATAGAATTCAATATGCCCAAGGTTTCACGGTTCAGCGCTTTGATACCTATACAATGGTGGAAGTTCGTGATCCGTGGGATAGTACTCGTCTGCTTCAACGCTATTTATTGGTAGACCGGACAAAGTCGGTTCCTGGCGGATTACCCAAAGGGACGATCGTGAAGGTCCCGGTAAAAGATATTGTGGTTTATACTTCTGTTCATGCGGCTATTATTGATCAATTGCACGAAATCAATAAGGTTATAGGTGTTTGTGAGCCTCGTTATATGGATACTCCTGCCATACAAGAGGGTATACAGGCCGGAAGAATCGCTGATTTAGGTGAGGCTACCTCTCCGAATATAGAGAAAATGATAGAGATCGGTGCGGAACTCGTGATAGCTTCCCCGTTTCAGAACAGTAGTTATGGGCCTGTCGAGAAGATAGGGATACCCATTATCGAAGGAGCCGACTATATGGAGGCATTTCCTTTGGGGCGCACGGAGTGGATTCGCTTTTATGGTTTGCTATTCGGAAAGGAAGAGATGGCCGATTCTATATTTAAAGAAACAGAGCAAGCCTATCTGTCCCTAAAGAACTTAACCGTGAATATAGATAAGCGTCCTACTGTTTTGTCGGAGAAAAAGTTCGGTTCCTCATGGTATATACCGGCTGGAGATAGTTATATGGCCCATCTTTTCGAGGATGCAGGAGCCGATTATATGTTTAAGGATTTACCGGGTGCCGGAAGTACCCCCTTAGCGTTTGAGACCGTGTTTGATAAAGCGATCCATGCGGATATTTGGCTTGTTAAATATAATCAGTCTTCCGAGATGACCTATAACGATTTACGCTCCGAATATACTCCCTACGAGAATTTCGACGCTTTTAAAAAACAACGGATTTATACCTGTAATACAGGGATAGTTCCTTATTACGAGGAATTCCCATTACATCCGGAATATCTATTGAAAGATTTAATCTGGATTTTCCATCCGGAGCTAGTACCCGGATATTCTCCCCGTTATTTTAGTAAAATGCCCTGATTGTCTTAAAGGTTTCATATCTTTGTTGAAATGTCGTTACTAGACAAATAAAGGTATTAGACTATGAAGATAAAAAAGGTATATGTTGATGTTTTAACTGCATTAGCGAAGGGAACAGATGCCGGGATTTACAGGTTGAATCCCAAACGAGTTGAAATCGTGAGTTGTGAGCAGGATGTAAAACGTGTTCTTGCTGAATGTGAGAAGACTGGTAAATCTGTAACCTTTAAAGCTGGGGGGACCTCTTTATCCGGCCAGACTATTACAGATTCTGTATTGATGGAAATCAGTCCTGACTATGGAAAGGTTAAGATTTCAGGAGATGGGAGTTTGGCTAAATTCCCTTGTGGTATAACTGGAGAAGAGGCGAACCGCTGGTTGAAACCTTATGGCCGTAAGCTAGGGCCTAGCCCTGCCTCCATCAAATCCGCACGTATCGGCGGGATCGTAGCGAATAACTCAAGTGGTTCTAGCTATGGTATTATCCATAACTCCTATAATACGGTCCGGGATATGGAGATTATCTTTGCGGATGGAGCCTTTTTGGATACCTCTTCGTTAGCGAGTCGCAGGGATTTCATGCAAACGCATATAGGCTTATTGGAGAAGTTGATGAATTTCCGTTTGGAGATTTTGTTGAATCCAGACATGGAAGACCGGATTCTATCTAAATATGAGTTGAAGAATACCTGCGGTTATGGAATGAACTCTTTCTTGGATTATACCGATCCATACGATATACTCATGCATTTAATGGTTGGCTCGGAAGGAACCTTAGGGTTTATTTCTTCTGTTACTTTCGAGACAGTCCCCGATGAGGCTTTAAAAGCTTCCGCCTTGATTTATTTTCCCTCTTTGATGGAGGCGTGCAGAGCCATAGCCCCGTTACGCCAATGCAAAGTGTCCGCCGCCGAGTTGATGGATAGAAACGCCTTACATGCGGTAGAGGATGAACCGGGGATGCCGGAGATATTACATTCTTTACCCGAGGATGCGGTAGCGTTGCTGATCGACACGTCTTCTAATTCGGAAGAAGAACTTCAAATCCAATTCCGAGATATAGAGGAGCGGCTAGCAGATATACAGACCTTATATCCGGTATCATTTACGACCGATCCGAAGCTTTACGCTACTTATTGGCGGGTACGAAACGGTTTATTTACTTCCGCTGCGGGAAGACGGCCACGGGGGACGGTATCTATTATTGAAGATATTGCTTTCCGGGAAGAGGTTTTAGGAGAGGCTTTGGAACAAGTGCGTGGGGTCTTGTCGGATTATGGATACGGAAATGCGGTGATGTGGGGACATTTATTGGATGGAAACGTTCATTTCACGATTTTTCCGGATATAAACGCACAGGAAGGTATTGATCATTACGCTTCTTTTATGCGTAGCCTTGTAGATGTGGTACTTTACTACGACGGTAGCTTGAAAGCGGAGCATGGCACGGGACGAAATATGGCTCCATTTGTTAAAGATGAATGGGGTGAGGAGATTTATGAGTTGATGTGGAAGATCAAAAGGCTCTTTGACCCGGAAAATATATTAAATCCGGGTGTCCTTTTAAATCGGGACCCGGATGTGTTTATAAAGAACTTAAAGCAAATACCGTTGGCGAATGAGCTGATCGATAAATGCATCGAGTGTGGTTTTTGTGAGATACAATGTCCGTCAAGGCATGTGACATTGACACCCCGGCAACGTATCGTGATCTATAGGGAATTATCGGCTTTGGCGGAACAGGGGGAAACAAACTCTAAGCGATATAAAGAACTCAAGAATGCCTTTAACTATAAAGGTAACGCTACCTGCGCTACCGATGGCCTATGTGCTACGGCATGTCCGGTTGGCATTAATACCGGTTTATTGATCAAAGAGTTACGGTGGGAAGAGAATGGTACCTTGGCGAATGCTATCGCTTCGGGCATCGCCGGGAATATGGGAGTCGTAACGGGTATGCTTCGTCCTTTGCTTAAGTTGCCCCATGTGCTTTCAAAGCTGGTGGGGTATAATGCATTCGAGAGATTTGCCTCTTTCTTGTTTAAGGCTTCCGCTCGTAAATTCCCGCTTTGGACTCGGCATACACCTTCTGGCGCGTCAAAGTTCAAGGAACTGACGGGTGTAGAGAATGGGATGGAAATGGTCTATTTCCCCTCTTGTATTACCCGTACGATGGGGACTTCGGCTGATTATGAAGATGTGGATTTCGTGAGTGTAACGGAACAAACAATCGTTTTGTTGACAAGAGCCGGCTTTACGATTCGTTATCCGGAGAATCTAAGCAAGCTTTGTTGCGGTATGGCTTTTAGCAGTAAGGGGTTCCGGAAGCAAGCGGCGCAGAAGGCGGAGGAATTGAATGAGGCTCTTTTGCGGGCGAGCGATAACGGCCGATTGCCTATTTTGTGCGACATGAGCCCTTGCTTGCTGCATATGAGGGAAACCTTGGATAAACGTTTACGATTATATGAACCAGTGGAGTTTATCTATGACTTTATGCGTGATCGTCTGAACTTTACTAAGTTGCCGGTTACGGTAGCGGTACACTCTACTTGTAGTACAACGAAGATGGGAGTACAAGACAAGCTGGTGGAACTGGCAGGCTTATGCGCGAACCGGGTGGTCTCTCCCGCTCAAGTTACTTGTTGCGGTTGGGCGGGCGATCGTGGTTTCTTCTATCCGGAACTAAACGCTTCCGGTCTTCATTACTTGAAACCGAACTTGCATGGGGCGACGGAAGGATATAGCAATAGCCGTACGTGCGAGATTGGTTTGACGATGAATAGTGGGATATCCTATAAGTCGATCGTATATTTAGTGGAAAAGGCTACCCGTTAAAAATCAAAAACCCCGGTTTCGTACAACTGAAACCCGGGGCTTTGTAGTTTGGCATTCGAAATTATAGGGAGTTTTATTTCATAGATTCTTTATTCATATTATGCGTAACCGTTAAGCATTCCGTTGAAATACATCGGTTTTAAAATATATACCTTTAAGATCCAAGCAAGCCATTGCTCTTTTGATGTATCGATCATCGAGAATGGGAATGAAACGTCGGGTTTCTTTTCGTAGTCAAACTCACAAAGCAACACGTGTCCATAATCCGTAACGATCGGGCAAGCGGCATAACCGTTGTATTTCTCGGTCGGCTCTTTACCTTCCATGAGCGCGATCAGGTTCTTGGCGGCGATAGGTACTTGCTTACGGATAGCGGCAGATGTTTTACTGGTCGGGATACCGGCTACATCACCCAGAGAAACGATGTTCTGGTATTTCTTATGTACCAAGGTCTCTTTATCGACCATTACCCATGCGTCCGCGGCCAATTTACCTTCTGTCCAACCTAATCCGGCATCACGAACGAAATCGGGAGCGGACATAGGCGGGGTGAAGTGTAAGAAATCGTAATCCTCTACGAACGGCGTTACGATCTTTTCTTCGCCTTTTGTCTCTATTTTCTCAAAATGCACTTGTTTTGCGGATGTGTCTACACCTTTTACACGTACATTCAAGTTAATAGGTATGTTACGTTCATTATATATTTCCAGCAAGCGAGGCGTGAAATACGGAATATCGTATAGCTCCTTCGATGCGGTAAAATAATTCAATTGCAGTTTGTCGCGAGTCCCTTGTTTCCTTGCGTAATGCTCGGATAATAAACAGATCTTTTTGGGAGCGCCACCACATTTATGTTTTGTATAGGTATCGGTATAAATACCTTTGCCTCCTTTTTTAGCGAATTCTTGAAGAGCTTTCCATGTCTTTTGGGCTCCTTCGAAATCGTAAATAGAGTTTGCGTTTCCTTGTCCCAAGGTGTCGTGGGTAATGCCCTCTACTTTTTCCCAGTTACATTGTAATCCCGGGGTCAGTACTAAAAAGTCGTACGGAATCTTTCCGTTACTTTTGGTCGTTACTTGATTCCATACGGGATCAACCGCAGCGACCGAGTCCTTTATCCATTTTATACCGCTAGGCATACAATCCTCTTGCTTCTTCCAAACATCTTCCGGTTGGTATACACCTGAGGCGATCAGAGTGAATCCCGGTTGATAAAACTGACGATCGCTGGGGTCAATCAGGGTGATATCCGGTTCATCAAGCCAATGTTTTAATCGGGCAGCCATACTGATACCAGCGGCTCCTCCACCGATAATAACGATTTTATCTTTTGCGCTGCTTGAAAAAGCGTTTGCTTTTCCGGTATTAGCTCCCGCGATCAGTCCTGTCGCCGCTAATAACTTAAAGAAATGCCGTCTGTCGACACCTTTCTTTTCTAGCGCATCTAATTGTTTCTCCAGTTCGTGTTTCATCATGTCGAAAGAATTTAAGATTTTATTCGCTGGCAAAGGAAACACAATAAATTACGGTAGCCATGAAAATGACTACTACACGACTTGCGCAAATGATTTTTTTATTGGATAAGACTACTACAAGACTTTCTCAAGCTCCTTTTGTATATATATACTATGCTGTTATATAGTATATTATATGTCAAATAGATTAAAATTATATAAGACTCACTTTTTGCGAGATTCTAAAGTGATGCGATCCGGAAGCCAGAGATACGCTGGCACATCCTCCAATTCCAACACGATTCTTTCTTCGATCATTCCTTCCGCTTCCTCAAAGCTTCCGACGATGATCAAATCCTCCTTCCCATCCTCGTTAACAGCCTGCGGCTTAATATCGTACGATCAACCGCAATAAGATCTACCACATTTTTTTTATCTCTTCCAGATAAATTAAAGTAAGTCGTGGGAGTGGTTTATTGTGAATATGTAAATATTTAACACATAAATCTTTATCCATAATGAATAAGAAAGGAGCGAAAGAATCTTCTAGTTCCATAGGTAGCCCTAGATTCTTATTATGTAAGCTCAATAGTTTTTTCCCATAGCAATCGTTTCTTAATCGAGCAGGATAATCAGGCGATACGAAAACTATTTTTGTTTTTATTTCCTCGTCTGTAAAAACCTCGTTCATTATATCGACAACTGCATCGATACAAGGAGGACATGTTTTCTCTGAAAAACAAAAGAATAATTTTTTATCATTACATAAATTACTTAAGGAGAAAGAATCTAGAGAGTCTGTTCCCCAATAGGCTATTTGATCAAGGCATTCATAGTGTTCATTTTTTAGTTCTTCTCTTTTAAGGATACCCAGACTTTCTTTCTCGTATTCAAAATTGTCAACATACACATCCTTCGGGGATTTTCTAAAATGATTCACGCATTGCATACAAATTATGCCTGCCAGTATCCCCAAAAGGAAAATATAAATTGTATTCTCGTTAACCTTCATTTTTGAAAACATATTTTACTAAGACAGGATTCTCTTGTTCCGAATGTGATTGAATAATTCTTTGCTGATCCTCATTTCTTAACTTCTCGGGAAATAGATCATTTAATGGAAGCCCTCCTTCCGGAGTACAGAGGATGAAGTCTTCTCCGAAGTAGATCGGGTAAAGTTGCAAGCCCTCCTTGGTTCGCTCGAATTGAAGCAAGTCATGGTTTTTCCTGTTATAAAACAGTTGGATGTACTTGTTTTGGCGGACTACCATGGCGTATCGATATCTGCTGTTTTGTCCCTGAGAGTCTATTATATAATTTACGCTCTTAGAGGAATAGACATCCTTCGCGTATTGAATTATTTCTTGCTTGCTCATATTGGGATGGAATTCTAATTTTTCGATGTCATTATTTAAATCACCAAAATCCCAACGATAAAGCTCTGTAAAGGTCGCTCCCGATAGTGAATAAATCGTATTAGTCAAAGACCTTCGAAAAGCGTGTGGAAATGGAAATACACCCCTACAAAATACATCTTTTATGTCTTCAGGAAAATATTCATCGAGTATCTCGTTTCTTGATAGGGAATAAAACTTCAAGCGATGGTCGTAATCGTATGTGAAGAAAGCTATCGTATCCTTGTTTTGGAACTGTAGGCTGTTGTAGGCCCCCGCTATTTCAGGAAGTTTCTTTTTCTCGATGAACTTGCCCCCTAGATCATAGAAAAAGAGAGCGTTGCTGACGGCGCAAAGTACTACAAGGTTCCTGCGGGTCGTATCGATTGCGAAATCTGTTAAGTTTAAATACTCACCCGGGCCGTTTCCTTTCTCGTTAAGCGCGAATTGGAAATGTCTCTCCCTATCGAAAACAAAGATTTGGGATCTCGAATAATCGTGAATATAATATCGATCCTCAAAAAACTTGATTTGGGTTATATTACGGATCAGCGATTCTGGCGTTGTCTCTAACGGAATGAGTTGGATCTCAGAAAATAGATCTTTAGTGGAGATCTCGTCTCGCTCGTCCAAATTCACGGTGATGATATCTGATTCCATATTTTTCTTATCCTTCCATCCCGTACAAGAAAGAAAGAAAAATATGGATATCATCGAAAAATAATAGATGATACTTTTCATGCTTTTTAATCTGGATAACAATGATGTTCTTGCATTCCTGAGAAATAACAATGCACATAATAAATACCACTTATCCAATCTACATTCCAGCAAGTCCCCTCATATCTGCCGCAGCTTATGACTGGGCCTTGGTCGCCATCCGGGCAAGCATGATCATCACTGTCACCTTCTGCTAAAACATCTACGTTTATAGCGAAAAAGATCAAACTGATTAACGCCGTGAATTTAAAAAATCTCTTTCCCATACATCATTAAATTTAAGTGAAACAAAAGTTTGAATACAAATATATATATATATTGATAGTGTAATGATTTCCATGTGAAAATTTCCCGGAATAAATTATTCATGTTAGATGTTGAGTTTGTCGAGAGATCATTTTCGGGAAGAATTTTTTACTTCAATACGATCTTGTAGCTTTCTTCCCCTCCGGTAGCCATGTGCAATTGGAGGACGTATAACCAACCCGTCGGGCGTTCTGGTGAGATTCTCGGAAAATATTTTTAGTAGTTCATCAGGAAATCGACAAGATTCGTATCCCCATCAAGGGCTAATCGCTTTCTTAAGCGGTATCTTCTTAGCTCGATAGCCCGTACGGATACATTCATTAACGATGCGATCTCCTTCGTGGAAAGGTTCATGCGGAGTAAGCAACAAATACGCAAATCGCCTGCCGTTATATCTGCGTATTGCTGGCGTAAACGATCCATGAAATTCTGGTGGGCGCTATTGAAATAGGTCTCGAACTGCACCCAATCCGCTTGATCGTTCAAGGTAGATTCGATCAAGGAACGTAAACGGGTATATAACTTATTGGGGTATCGGTCACCCAATGTCTCTTTCTGCTTATCCAGTTCTTCCAACAAAGCTTGGATTGCCTCGTTTCTTTTTACCAAAGCTGTTGTCTGGAGAGTAAGCTCATTGTTTTTGTTTTGCAACTCCGTTTCCAGCATCTCGCTTTTCATTTGTTGAAGCCTTTGCAGTTCGGCTTGTCGCTCTGCCTCCAGCTTTTCTTGTTCTTTTTTCCGCAAATTCCTTAAATGGTACCGAAGTCCTTCTTGAATGGCGAACCATATCAAAGCGACGTAGATCAAATAGGCCCATACGGTATTATACCAAGGAGGGCGCACCGTGATTTGCATCGTGATCTCGGGAAACGGCCCACGGGTTACATATTTACGTACCCTTAGCTCATAAGTTCCTTCCGGAAGTTGTAAGAAGGTAATTTTGCCGTCTTTCTGCCAAGAAGACCAATCGGCGGATACCCCTTCCAGCTTATAACTGATTTGGTGATTAGGGGTGAATACCGTTGTTCCGATGTATAGCGAGAGTTCTTGGAAGTTATGGGGCAGGTCGATTCTTTGCGTGTCCGGATATAAATAATGTGTACCTTCTTGATCTTGATACTCGATGCGCATAAACCGTGGCATCGTCAATCCTCCTAGGCTTCCCTCTATTAATTGACGAGTGTTGATTAATAGGGTTCCTTGCATGGCAGATACCAAATCAAGAGAATCATTCAAGGGGATGATCCGTTTGCCATTGGTTACCAGATTCAGATCGTAATTATCGAATAGGATCCGGCATTTTAAAGTTCCTGTACCGTTTTCCCGATGGAAGAGTCCGGCCTCATTCTGGATCGTGAGCCAATACAAATTGTCTGGAACCGGGTAAATACTTTCTGCGTTGGCGAATACGCTCAATACGTCTTTATTCTTAAATAAAGAGCTTACCGATAAATGATTATCGGTCGTATCCGGATGGATATATGAACGTCCGATCTCATCGGATATCGGGGTAAACTTATCACCAAACATCAGGCTCCGGCTGAAGTAGCCGACATTGGTCCGGATATAGAGGCGGTTATCCTCTTTTACAGCGTCTTCCAACTTTCCGATCTGGCTTCTTTTACCTAACATGGCGATGGGAGGATTGATATCTATTTGGGAGATACCATTATCCAAGGCGACCCAGATTAAATTATTATCCTGTACGCAGATGGAGCGTACGATATTATCTTGTAACTGATTATTGATGTTGAGATGTTGAAAGATCTCCCCTTCGTCGTTGGTGATATAAATACCGGACGTAGATGTTCCCGTGAAATTGAGACCTCCGGCGCTAGCGAAGGAAGTTGGGTGCTTCTCCTCGATTTCTTTCGGGATCGTGTAATTCGTCTCGGGATCATCGAAATTTATATATGACGGGAGCGTATCGATCGGATGGTATTCCAGATTCCCGAGTTTGTCGTATAGCCAATAGCCTAACGATGATTTGCCTTGGGTATAGATAGAATCGTTCTGGAAAGATACTTTATAAATAGGGGTTTTATCCGGTAATGGATATGTGTTCCATGTATTCCCGTCAAAAGTAACCAAACCGGAATTATTAGCTACATATAAGATGCCATGATAGGAAACCGCTAAATCCCAATTTTGGCAACTAGCCTTGTAATCGTCTACGGAATAATTTTGTACGAGGATAGAGGGAGCGACCACAGACGCACGCAAGGCGAAAACCGCCAGTATAGATAATAATATGATAAAAGGTAGCCGTCTGTACATGGTCTTTAAACTATAGAGACAAGGCATAAAGCCTTGTCTCTTTCTATTACACGCATGCAAATATAATCAAATTTTGATTATTTGTACTCCTGCCAGCTCTTAATCTGAATATCTTCTACGTTCATATTGCAGAAAGCGTCGATAAAGGCGCTGGCCAGACGGGCGTTCGTGATCAATGGAATGTTATGATCGATCGCCGCACGGCGGATCTTATAGCCATTGGTCAACTCACGTTTGCTATGATCTTTCGGGATATTTACTACCAATTCGAAAGCGTGATTGCTGAACATATCCATGATGTTCAAATCACCTTCCTCATCCGGCCAGCAAACTGCGGTTGCCTTGATTCCGTTGTCGTTCAGGAACTTGGCGGTTCCGTGCGTACCATAGATCGTGTAACCCTTGGCATCCAGCATGCGACAAGGCTCCAATAAATCGACCTTGCTCTTAGCTGCGCCGGAAGAAACTAAAATGTTCTTCTTAGGAATACTGTTGCCTACGGCGATCATGGCGGAAAGCAAAGCCTCGTTGAAATCGTCGCCGATACAACCTACCTCGCCGGTGGAGCTCATGTCCACACCTAATACGGGGTCTGCCTTGTGCAAACGGGCGAATGAGAACTGGGAAGCCTTGATACCGATCCAGTCGATATCGAATGCGCTCTTATCCGGTTTCGTATACGGAGCGTCCAGCATGATGCGGGTAGCCGTCTCGATAAAGTTGCGTTTCAATACTTTAGATACAAACGGGAAACTACGTGAGGCACGTAAGTTACATTCGATTACTTTCACGAAGTTATTCTTCGCCAAGAACTGGATATTGAACGGACCGCTGATGTTTAACTCCTTCGCGATCATCTTGCTTACTTTCTTGATACGACGGGCTGTCTCGAAGTAAATCTTCTGAGCCGGGAACACCAAGGTAGCGTCACCGGAGTGAACACCGGCGAACTCGATATGCTCGGAGATCGCATACTCAACCACCTCGCCATTCATAGCGACAGCGTCGAACTCGATCTCTTTCGTTCCTTGCATAAACTCGGATACGACCACCGGATATTCCTTGGAAACCTTAGCGGCCAAATCCAAGAACTCAATCATCTGCTCTTTCGTATGGCAAACGTTCATCGCCGCACCGGACAATACGTAAGACGGACGGATCAAGATCGGGAAACCTACTTTCTCGATAAACGCGTCGATCTCTTCCATGCTGGTAAGCTCTGCCCAACGAGGTTGGTCGATACCTAGCGAATCCAACATCGCGGAGAATTTATGACGGTTCTCGGCACGGTCGATTGATAGCGGGGAAGTACCCAATACCGGAACATTCTGGCGGTAGAGTTTCATCGCCAAGTTGTTCGGGATCTGTCCACCTACGGAGACGATTACGCCCTTCGGCAATTCCAGATCGATCACGTCTAGCACGCGCTCGAATGAAAGCTCGTCGAAGTAAAGACGGTCGCACATATCGTAGTCGGTAGATACGGTCTCCGGGTTATAGTTAATCATGATCGATTTATAACCTAGCTTACGAGCGGTCTGGGCGGCATTCACCGAACACCAGTCGAACTCAACGGACGAGCCGATACGGTAAGCTCCGGAGCCCAAGATAATCACGCTCTTCTCATTCGGGTAGTAGGTGATGTCGTGCGGCGTACCGTCGTAAGTCATATATAGATAGTTGGTCAATTCCGGATGTTCGGAAGCGATCGTGTTGATACGTTTCACGGTAGGGAGAATGCCCATTTTCTTACGCAAGTTGCGTACGCGGATATTCTCTTTCTCCATATTGCCTTCCGGGCTCTCTACGTAACGAGCGATCTGGAAGTCTGAGAAACCAAGGCGTTTAGCCTCTTTCAATACATCCTCCGGAAGATCCTCGATCTTGTTGTAGCCTTTCAATACGTTGGCGTAATCCACGATATTCTTCAAGCCTTCCAAGAACCAGCGTGTGATCTTTGACAACTCATGGATCTTGTCTACGCTATATCCTTGTTCCAAGGCTTGCGCCACGGCGAAGATACGCAAGTCGGTAGGGTTCGCCAACTCCTCGTCCAAGTTATCGAAGTGGATATCGTTGTTACCTACGAAACCATGCATTCCTTGTCCGATCATACGAAGACCCTTCTGCATGATCTCCTCGAAGCTCTTACCGATCGACATGATCTCGCCGACGGATTTCATGCTGGAACCGATCTGGCGGCTGACACCCACGAACTTCGTCAAGTCCCAACGCGGGATCTTCACGATCATATAATCTACCTCCGGCGCTTTGTACGCAGAGTTCGGGGTACCCATCTCGCCGATCTCGTCCAATCCGTAGCCCAACGCCAACTTAGCGGCGACGAAAGCCAATGGATAACCGCTGGCCTTGGATGCCAAGGCGGAAGAACGGCTCAAACGAGCGTTCACCTCGATCACGCGGTAATCGCAAGTCTCGGAGTTGAAAGCGTATTGGATATTACATTCACCCACGATACCTAAGTGGCGGATCGTCTTGGTAGAAAGTTCCTTCAACAGGTCTAATTCTTTCTCGGTCAAGGAGCAAGTCGGAGCCACTACGATACTCTCGCCGGTGTGTACGCCTAGCGGGTCAACGTTCTCCATGCTCACTACCGTGAAGCAATGGTCGTTCTTGTCGCGGATCACCTCGAACTCGATCTCTTTCCAACCCTTCAAAGATTCCTCGACCAAGATCTGGGATGAGTAAGCGAAAGCGCTTTCCGCCAAGGTGCGAAGCTCGGCCTCGTCCTTGCAGATACCACTGCCCATACCACCTAATGCGTAAGCGGAACGGATCATTACGGGGAAACCGATCTTGTAAGCGGCAGCCACGGCGTCGTCCATGCTTTCTACGGCTTGGCTGATCGGGGTCTTCACTTCTATCTCGTTCAGTTTCTTAACAAATAGGTCACGGTCCTCGGTGTACATGATAGCCTCAACGGATGTACCCAATACTTTCACGCCATATTTAGCCAACGTGCCGCTGGTGTAAAGTTGAGTACCGCAGTTCAAAGCGGTCTGGCCGCCAAACGCCAATAGGATTCCGTCCGGTTGTTCTTTTTTGATAACTTCCTCAACGAAGTAAGGAGTGATAGGCAAGAAATATACCTTATCGGCTACTCCCTCGGATGTTTGGATAGTCGCGATATTCGGATTTAGCAATACGGTACTGATCCCTTCTTCTTTCAGAGCCTTTAACGCTTGCGAGCCAGAGTAGTCAAACTCCCCGGCCTGTCCGATCTTCAGGGCACCCGAGCCCAGAACAATCACCTTTTTGATATCACTTTTCGACATAGTAATTTGGGTTGTTTTGTTTATTATAATGATTTTAGAATATTATACCTTTATATTATATCACCGGACCGCTGGACACAAAAAAAATGCGTTAGTAAAAGTAACCAACGCATCTTATATAACCAAATTATAATCCCGTAAAATAGAGAAAAGAGCCTCAACCTCCGACATATAACCGGAATAGAACTTCGGATTATCCTTATGTGTCTTGTTTGTCATCTGCTCTCTCTTCAAAATTTCGGCAAAGGTATGGATTATGTCTGAAAGAACAAAGCTTAAATGCGAAAATCTATGCTGAAATAGTATTGTCTGTGTTTAACAGCCTCTAAATCCAGCTTAACACATCCATTATTTAAAAACAATCTTATGTGTTTCATAAGTATCATTGCCTATTTGGAGTCTTAATACATAGATGCCCGAAGGTAATGTATTAAAATCTAAGAGATCTCCTTCTCTCAAGAATGTCCCCTCCCTTACTAATGCTCCGGTTGATTGGTTATATAGAGTATAGGTTGGCCTAGTCTCTAACATAACACTGAATTGATCTTGGATTTGAGTTTCTTTTGAAATATTAACAATATGAGTGGATGAGGAAGTTGAAACAGAATAATAATATCCCGTAACAGATACTGTTTTTATCACATAAGACCCGGGTGTTCCACAAGTGCTGGTTGAACGACAGCCCACAATATAAGTTCCTGGTGCGGAGAAGGTAACACTGTTTGAATACCGATAGGCAGACATGCTAGCCGTGTTTGGACTGACCATCCATTGATAATTCCCTTCGTCTTCCATAAATATAGGGCTAGCCGTAAAAGATGCACTACCACCAGCCCCTACTTGATCCGGACCGGACACGGAAGTTATGGATGGGGCACCGATAGAAACAGTTTTCGCTACAGAAACTGAAGAGCCATTAGGAAGTACCACATTCGCATAAATCGTACCACTCATTGTTCCTCCCGGATTAGAGATAGCCCGAACCGTGATTGAATTACTATTCTGTCCTCCACTTACAATTTGTAGGCCACTGGTTCCTAATGTCCAATTCCCCTTATAATTACGATTTAACGTGTAGGTTTTATTTCCGGTACATGGCACTAAATTATCGCCGGATATTTGGGGATATACTTCTCGGACAGCCGCCTCTGCATCAAGCAAACCATATCCCATATTGGCATTCCAAGTTCCAAATGGATGTCCTGAAACTGTTGAGTAAGAATAAAATCCAATTTTTCTGGCAGAGTGTCCAAGTATATTTCGAACTTCAGCTTCTGTCAATTTTGGATTAATAGATAGTAGGAGTGCTGCAACGCCTGAAACTTGAGGGCAACTCGCTGAGGTTCCTCCAAAAGTAGAGAGATAATTTCCGGGGTAAAGCCCGGCACTCCCCATTAAATCCAATGTGCGAATATCCCCTGTATAATCCAAGGCACCAGAAGGTGCAACCAGATTAATTTCTGAACCTCTTGCACTATAAGAACACAAAGCACCATTTTTATCAACTGCGCCAACTGCGATAACCCCATTAACAGTTGCGGGAAACGAAACAGAGGAACCAGAATTTCCTGCTGCAAAAACAACTACACATCCCAGTCCACCGCGTCCATTCGTTCTAGCATTATTTATGGCTGAGGTAATTGCATCAGCTACAGAACCACCCCAAGAGTTACTAATAACATCTGCTTCAGCATCATCCCACGCATAATTTATCGCAGCTGCAATATTAGAACTAGATTGACTATAAAATATATTAACAGGGACTATTTTCACTAGAGGGGCAATCCCTGCTATACCTAAATTGTTATGAGAAGCTCCAATAATACCAGCGCAGCATTCTCCATGTGGATTATTTGAGACTGGTGCTCCATTCCCATTGGCTAAACCCGGCGTAAAACCCGGCAAAAGTCTATCACCCAGATCCTCATGCCCTGCCACACCTTGATCGATAACAGCCACTTTTATCGAAGAACTACCTTTTGTCATACTCCAGGCTTCAGGAGCATTAATATCGATATTCCATGTCCCACCTAATTGTCCCGTATTATTTAAATAATATTGTTCGCTATAAAGAGGGTCATTCAGAAATTGAGTTATTCTCATTATAAAGTCAGGATGACAAAAATCGACCAAACCATTCTCATATATTATATTGGCATAAGTTAAAACATCAAACCCTTGATTCACGGATAATGTGTAAACCCCATATTTAGTTTGATCAACAACTTCTACTATCTCATTCATACCTGCTAATATAGAATCAATACTTACGCCATTTTTAGGCTTAAGCAGTATATGATTAGTTACATACAATGTATCTGTTCCATTTACTAAATAAGCAGGAGAAGCTCTTTTCACTAAAGGATCCGACTCGTATGCTTTAAAATCATTTTCAGAAAAGATATTGGATTTATTTTCTTTTACAATGATGTTCGGCGATATTTCATTAAATCCCTTATAATCCGAGCTTAGCATTGGAGTTCGGATTAAATCGGCTTCTATATTCAACACAAGGTGTGATGAGTCTGGGGTTAAAGCGATTTTCCTATTTTGTGACCAATAATATTGCGCATTAACATCGCAATGTATTGAAGACAAAAGCACAATCACTAAAAGATATATCAAATTATTTGTTTTCATTCCAGTTCGTATTTAATTATTTCAACATTTTCAGCAATATACATAGGGACTTTGTTCGAAAGATATTCAGAGTTTGGGTCCCGTGGGTCATAAGATTCCGAAGGGTGAGGTATGGTAAAAGCATCCAATATCACACCATCTATGGCTGGATCATAAGCTCTACAATTGAATTTTATTGTATAGGCAAGCTTAACTGTACGATTATCGGGGATATACAGTTGTATGGCATTCGAGAAATTCAAGCCGGTTACACCAAGCTTCGGACCTTCATGAATTGCTACAAGACAGATATTATTATTTTCGAGCGCAATCATGCTTACAAAGCCGACCAGCCTATCATCTTTATCACAGCTTATACATACTATGACTAAGAAAAATGCAAGTCCTGTTATTTTTGTTTTTAGTTTTTGCATATAGTTGAATTTTAAGTTAAACAAATTTATTGGATAGTCATGTAACTGATGAATTAATTGAGAGGGACCGGATAAGTGATTATACCGGTTTTTTTCATTTTCGTTTGCTATATTGCAATATAGCTATACGAAAAGCGACCTGTAAGCAGAATGATAAACGTTATCTACGTTCTAGTATGTGCGCAAGTTATCAAAAAAAATTAAGCGTGCAAGAAAAAAATAGAATATTTTAGGTCCTAGATTCAACTAGAAGTGAATATTCAGAATTATAGTTTCGCCTAGCCTGCCTCGTGAAGGATATAACTTTATCTCACTTTTTATTTTTATCTTTGTGCGACTAATCTGAAAAAAGAAAGCTTATGGCACGGATAACGATTCCTTATGCGGTAGCGGATTTCGTAGATTTACGGGAACGTGGTTATTATTATGTGGATAAGACCGATTTCATCCCGAGCTTGGAAGATTATAACGCTCCTGTTTTCTCCGTCCCCGGCGTTTCGGCAAGAGTTTGCTTATCTCTACCTTGGCGTGTTACTATGACCGCACCAAGGCCGATCGGTTCGAGGAGCTGTTCGGCAGGACTTGGATCGGTGAGCACCCGACGGAGGAACATAATCGGTATATGGTCGTGCGCTATGATTTCTCCAAGATGGTGATGGCTGATGACATGGAGGGGTTGGAACGGAATTTCAATGACCTGAATTGTTCTGCGGTGGAGATCATGGTGACGCATAACCGGGACTTGTTTTAAGGACTTCCGGTTCTCTAGCCGTGGTGATGCTTCCAAGATGCTTGAGGAAGCTTTGGGGTACGCCCGCGAGCATGGATTGCCAAAAGTGTATGTGCTGATCGATGAGTACGATAATTTCACCAATCAGCTATTGACGGCCTACAAGGATCCGCTCTATGAGCAGGTAACCACGAAGGACAGTTTCCTGCGCACCTTCTTCAAGGTGATCAAGGCGGGTATTGGCGATCCGTACCTGTTTCTGCACGGGGGTTCTTCCCGTTACGATGGATGACTTGACAAGCGGATATAATATAGCGGAGATCCTGACCTTGGAACCGGAATTCCTGAGTATGCTGGGCTTCACGTATAAGGAAGCGGAGGTCTACTTGCGTTACGTGCTGGATACCTATACGGAGGGGCAGGATCGGTTCGATGATGTTTGGCAATTGATCGTGAATAATTACGATGGTTATCGCTTCTTGCCGGAGGCCGAACCCTTGTTCAATTCCACGATCCTGACCTATTTCTTCAAGAAATTCGCCGTTCGTAAAGGTGGAATCCCTAGTGAGCTGGTGGATGAGAACCTGCGTACGGATATCGGTTGGATCCGTCATCTGACTCTTTCCCTTGAGAACGCCAAGGAGATGCAGGACGCCTTGGTGATCGATGATGAGTTGTCCTATAACGTTTCCGACCTGTCCAGCAAGTTCAACAAGAGGAAATTCTTCGACAAGAGCATCTATCCGGTCAGCCTCTTTTATCTGGGCATGACCACGCTGCGGAGTAATTACCGCATGGTGCTGCCCAACCTCACGATGCGCAGCATCTACATGGACTATTACAACGAGATGAATCATATCGAGGGAAATGCCCAACGCTATGTCCCCACTTACGAGCGTTTCACCGAGGAGCGTCGTTTTGAGCCGCTGGTGCAAAACTACTTCGAGCAATACCTCGGTCAGTTCCCTGCGCAGGTGTTCGACAAGATCAACGAGAATTTCATCCGTTGCTCCTTCTTCGAGCTTTGTTCCCGTTACCTGAGCAGCTGCTATACGTTCGCCATCGAGCAGAACAATTCGGCGGGACGTTCCGATTTCGAGATGACCGGTATCCCCGGCACGGACTATTACAAGGACGACCGGTTGGCGGAATTCAAGTATTTCAAAGCGAAAGAAGCGGAGCGCATGCTGGCGCTCAGCGATCCCCGTCCCGAGGACGTGGCGCAAGTACTCGCCTACGCCAAGGATACCAAGGAGAAGTTCCCACACTATCATGTCCGTTCCTACATTGTATATATCTGTGCCAACAAAGGATGGAAATGCTGGGAGGTGACTCCGTGATATCATTCTAATTGCTTTATTAATAGTACTTTGTGGTGCCAATGATGTGCCATGCTATTGGCACATCCGTAACATGGGTAGTGGCACAAGCCTCTCTTCCTTGGTTTACCAGTCGTACTCCTCGAAATAAGCGTCGAAGTCTTTTGGTTCCTTCACCCCACAGCGTTTAAGCGCATTCAATACGACCTGTTGCTCGGAGGGTGAGAGCGGCCTTTCTCCCTTGCGGACACGGTAGTAAGTGCGCCGGCTGAAGTGCCTCATGAGTCCCGGGATAACGGAGAGCATCTGTTTGTGTGGCAAGCTCTCCAATAGGCTTACGAATCCCGCGGCATAGCGTACTTTCTTGTTCGGACGGTAATAAGGGCAAGTTCCCTTCAATGAGGCGAGGTGTCTCCTCGTTAAAGGTGATTGTTTGTTTCGGCGTTCTGGAATAGGGGTGTTTACGCATGCGGCCTGCCTCATGAATTTACGAGGTAGGCCGCGTAAAAATAGCTATTATCAAGTACTTATTTAACCGTAACATTCCATCCGGAAAGAATACCTCCGTAGAAGTAAAAGTCTACGCAGAATGTCTTTCCTGTGTTCAGCTCTTTGACCTCGTAGTATTTCGTGGCACCTTTTTCGTTCACCAATTTATAATCGGCGATATTCGGAATAGGCACGTTGGCGAGCTCTTTGATCTTTGCGTTTATCCTATTCAAGATATCCATGCTCTCGAAAGGATTCGTTACTTTGGTGCTCTTGGATAAAGCCGGATTCACCCCATTGTTCTCGGCACGAACCGCACGAACACTATCTGCATAAGCCTTGAACATCGCACGGCTTTCCGGAGTGCGCAAAGCGGATACGGTAAAGATAGAGATTCCTTCCGCCCCATGATTCAGTGCGGCATCCATGGCATTCTCTATATCGTCGGCTACCATCAGTCCGCAGTAAAGCGTGGTTTTCGGGTTCTTATCCCGGACATCCTCTATCATACAGTCTGAGATAAAACTAATATCTTCCGTGTAGAAGTTATGGTATACCATGGGGAAGACAATGTCCAGATTCCATTTCCCCCAGTCTTGACGAACCATTTTGGATGCCATCTTGGGCGTAGGGAAAGGAGAGGCTGCCATTTTCTTGCCGTAAGAGTGAACCACGTCGGCGATCATATTAGCGACCTCGGTAATCTGGTCACAACGGAATTGGAGCCATTTCTCGTCTTGCGAGGGATCTTCTTGTTCTCTTGGATCATATCCGTAAGCGGCCTTGAACTTCTCGATCATGGCCGGGTGATAACCAAAATCCCATTGCGGATATTCTTGGTCTTGCACGATACCGTATTTCGGCCAAAGGGTAGTCGGCAGGATAACATCCACGAAACGGTTGTAATCGATAGCGATACCGTTCAAACCCTCTACCTCGCAGTAAGCCTCTATTTTCTTCTTGATAAACTCCCGTACCTCGGGTAAGGCGGGGCACATAAATTTGTAGTAATCCACGTAAGCGGTCGTATCGGCCAAGCTTTGTCCATTGCGGTTTACGCTGAACCATTCGGGATGTTCTTTTAAGATAGCGTCTCGGTCATGTTCCGGATTCATCGTCCATAACCAAGCGTAGACCTCTATCCCATGTTTCTGGGCGATGGGAATAGCGGCCCGATAATCATCCGGAGTAGGGGCGTTTAGCATGACACCGTCTATCCCCGCCTCATTCATGATCGTACAGATGGAGTCGAAATTCATTCCGGGCTGGTAATCCAACCAAGTCCAGAACATCGGATAAGCATCTTTCGTATCATTTTTCGGGGAACTGCAAGCACCTACGCTGCAAGCTACCAGAAGCAATACTAAATAATTTATGTGTCTCATAAGTTTAATGAATTTGATTAACGATTTATCCGTTAAAGATACGTATTCCTGTTTAATGCCGTTCTTTTTTCAGCGTAAATATCGGTAAATAAAAGAAGATGCCTAGGATAGACATGATAAGGCCGCCTATCGTTCCGGCGGCGAGCGGGAACCAAAAGGCTTCTTTATCGGTGCCTAGCATGAACGGGATAAATCCGAGTATGGTCGATATAACGGTTAGGAAAATCGGTGTGATCTTGGCGTTCCATGCCTTTAGATAAGCACGGATTGGGGAAATAGCGGGTATCCGTTCCCGAATTTGGTTATATTCGTTTAAGATATAGATACTGGCGTTTACCGTGATACCGCATAATAAAACGAAGGAGGCGAATCCACCTTGGTCGAAGTTCAGTTTGAACCAATAGAAGGTCAGGAATACCCCGATATAAGAGATCGGTATGACAAAAATGACCGCCAGCGGTTGTTTCAAGGAATTAAACAAGATACTGGTCGTAAAGAAAATAATAACGATGATCAAGAATAATAACGCATATTGTTTATTATCTTTCTGATCCCATGACCAATAGTTCTTTTCCGCTTTAGCCGTATATCCCATAGGCAGGATCTTGTTAAACTCTCTAAGTTCCCTTTTCTGTATCTTCTCGCCTTGTGAGGAGGCTCCGATATATTCATATTGCAGGCAGAGCCTGTATTGCTGGTTTACTTTCGCTATCTGTTGAGGGGTCTGGCTTTTCTCGACGATAGCGAGTTCGGACAACTTATAGGATTTATCACGGATGGTTTGAGGTACATATTGCATACTCCAGATATCGAACTCCTTTGATTGGCGAGAAGAAAGTTTTAGCTTTTCCGTCTCGTTATCAACGACGATGGTACCTGCGTAGATATCTTTACCGAAAACAGGCCGGATAGATGCGAATAAATCGATAGGCAATATATCCGCTTGCGCCATACGGGATTTATTCAAGTTGAAGTAGAATTCCTGATAATCATCCTTCCACCAAGAAAACTCGGAATTGATCAATACTTCCTTGATACGGCGATACGTAAGCAATTTCTCCCGTAGTTTTTCCGCCCATTCGTATAACTCGTCATAATTATATCCGTACATCTCGATCCGGAAAGAACCTGCGTTCTCACGGACATCATTGCTGAAACCTTGGTCCATAAGTCCCCATACGCCCCAACTTCCACCACCTAATTCCAACGCTTTGCTAATCACCCTGCTTTTCAAGGTGTAGGGGAAACCACTTCGCTCGTTCTCACGGGTGAAATAGACGTTGATACTGGCTTGACGTGCGTTATAGATACTGGTCTGGAATTGCCGTATTTCCTTATAGGTACTCAAGTAAGCCTCCATTCGGTTGATCAAGTGGTTCATTTGATCAAGGGTCGTACCGTTCGGCATGGAAGCGCTGATACTTAATACCGTTTCTTCATTCCGGGTAAAATAACTTCCCTCGTATACCTTTTGGACAAATAGGCGCAAGGTTCCTCCCAAACTCTTATCGACGATAGGTTTTATCGTTTCCTTCCAAATACCTTTCGCCGCGAATTCATTGTAGCGAGCGATCCACAAAGAGTCCCTTGCGGATAGATCCTTCTCTTCCGGCTCGATCTTCTCCGGCAATAAAAATATCGGTAGTCCGAAAGCCAGTACTAGAATAAGGCAAGCCAGCTTTTTCCAATTGCAAAGGAAACGGATCTGCGCCCGGTAATAATGAGAGAAATAGACTGGGAAACGGTGTATGAACGACCGTATCGGACGGACCACCGGATGTTGTCTCCAATGACTCCGGGCTTTTGGGGAAGAAGAAGCGACTTTCTTCCGGTGCAAATTCATCTTGTCGATCAATGCCGGAACCAAGAATAGTGCGATGAACAAAGATACCGCCAGATTGATGATCACGACAGCGGCGAAATCCTGTAAGTTCAACCGTATCTTCTCATCCAAGAAGAAGATGATCACGAGGGCGCCCATAGTCGTCAAAGTGGCCGCCAGAATAGACAAGAACGCTTTCCGGTCATGATGGTGCCGGATATGATCGGTCATCACGATCGTATTATCGATCACCAAGCTGAGAGAGATCGTGATACCCGCCAGCGAGTACAATTGCATCTCCAACCCTAATAAATAATAAAGGATAACGGCTATACACAGGTTGATACTTAAACTGATGATGATCAAGAACAGATAACGTACATTCCGGGTAATCAGCAGAACGAAGAGCAAGAGGATCAAGATGGTCAAGCCTGTACGGACGTAGATTTTATCCAATTCTTCTTGGATAAATTCGGTAGCGTCGTAACTGGTATGGATCTCGTAACCGGGAGGAAGCAAGGTGCGGATATGTTCCATTTCTTCCTTCACTTTCTTGGCTAATTGCAACTGGTTGGCAGTCTCTTCCGCACGGATAGACAGGTAAATAGAGTTTAAACCATTGATCCGGTAGTAACTTTGCGGGGCCTCTTCTTGCCGGGTTACCTTTATCAATTGATCCAGCCGGATTAAGCTACCATCTTTGTTTGCGACGGTGATATGCGATGGTTCGAACCCATTCGTGATCTTTTCCGGCATTAACGCCAGACGAATCCATTCCTTGCTGGTATCTCCTTGTCCCATATTAGCGGTTCCAAGGAACTCTTTTTTGTAATATTGGCTGATCGCCGATTGGATATCCTCTATCGTGATCCCCAGATCCCGTAGCTGGCGGCTATCGTATTCCAAGCGCCATTCCATAGGGGTCGCTCCGCTTACATCGATACGATAAATACCTTGCACGCTGCTAAGCCGGGGCTTTATCTGATCCTCGGCGAATCGCTGGATGAATATCGGGGTAGCGGAAGCGTTCAAGGTATAACTCATGAATGGGCGTGATTCCTTGTCGTCCGGACGGCTCATCTCTAAAATCGGATAACTTAATTCTTCCGGAAGGTCCGGCCACGTCTGCCTTACAATGGTTGATGCCTCGAAACGTGCGGCGTCTATATTCGTATGTTTATCTAGTTCTAAGGTAATCCTTCCCCATCCGTTTCCCGAGGTCGAGGAGATCTCTTTAATTCCTTTGATACGGGCAAGCATCGCCTCCAACCGGGAGGTTACCTCCATCTCGATAACCCTCGCTGAGTTGGAGGGCATATTATAGCTGATACTTAATTTCGGCAGCGTACGGGAGGGAGATAGCTTGATCGGCAATAAAGGCACGAAAGCGATCCCCGCCAATGCGATACAAAGGAAGGTGACGATGATCGTAAAGGATGATATGTTCGGCTTAGAACCCATGCTCGTAATCAAATTCGTTGGCTAATGAGATGCCTGTTTCGAAATCATGTAAGGTGAGCTTACGTATTTTGTAATAGCTCAACCAATAATTTTGCAAGGCCGTGATATAATTACGTTGCGCTTCCTGCTGTCGGTTCAAGGAGAGCGTAAGGCTATTGATATCCGCTTTGCCGATCATGAAACGTTGCTTGGTCTCGTTATAGGCCATGATCGCGATGTCCAAAGCCTCTTCGGCGCTGGCGATCAGGTTTTGCTGTACATTGAAATCGCCGACAGTCATGATTACGTCTTCCTCCAGAGTGACTTCCGTCTGCCGTGCGGATATTTGCGTAACATTTAGATTGCTTTTGGCTATATTGTATTTACCCTTCCGTACTCCCCAGTCTATAAGGGGAATAGAGATAGATATCGATACCAAGTCCTGCTGCAGCGGATTCTTGTAAACTTCCTTAAACTGGGTCGCTACTTGATTGAAACCGATACTGGCATTCAAGGAAGCGTTGAATAAGGTTTCCTTTTTGGTCTTATCCACTTGTTGCTCGGCCTCTAACACCTCTTGCCGCACTTCCAGAAACTTGGGGTTATTCTCCCGGGCTAACGTCAATGCTTGATCCACCGGAATATCCATATCATGGGGGCGTGACGGCAGCCGAAGCCGTATCTCCGTATTCTTATCGAAATTCAAATACGAGGCCAGACTGAACATGGCTCGCTTCAAGGCTATATCGGCGTTTTGTAACGTATTGCGGGCATTGATCGCATCCAGCTTGAGTGTCAGTAAATCCGCTTGACTAATAGCCGCGATCTTATGCCGCTCTTGGCCGGTACGGTATAACGTATCGGTTGTCGCTACATTTTCTTTGGCCATATCATATTCTACTTGAGCCATGGCTAAAGAGAAAAAGTAAGTGGTGGCTTGTTCGCTGACGGTCTCGATATTATAAAGCAACTCTTTCTTTACTTTCTCATATTTTAGAGGCTCTATCTTCTTCTCCCACCGGAAAGGATTGTATCCCAATAAATCTTGGCTGTATCCGATACGGATTGGAACGGAGGTGAACTGATTATAAGTATTCGAGCCGAAATAGCGCATATACCCCAGATCCGTGTCCACGAAGAAACTACCACCCAGCATATCGAAGTTCTGTTTGATCTTTAAGTTTCCTCCCGCATAAAAGGACTGTTGCTTACGGTATTCGTCGATGTCTTTTTCTGAATCGTATCGTTTCGTGATATCCCGGTAATATTCGGCGGGTGTGATATTCAATGTAAGACTAGGCAGTCGCTCCGCTTTGTAATTACGAAACTCCCAGTAGCCGGACAAGAATAGGTTTTTCGTACGAAAAGCCTCCAGCGAGCTATCGGCGGCCAATGAGATCGTCTTCTCAAGGGAAAGGACGAGCGATTGGGCCGATACTCCTTCGGCTAATAGCGAACAGAACGCATATAAAACTAGGAATGTCCTCTTGTATCTTTTTTTCATAATGCATGTCTCCTATAGATAAACCAATAAACCAAAGGGATAATAAATAAACTGACTGCCGTACCGATCAGCATCGCCGAGATCATGGCAATGGAGAGTGGCTTTTGCAACTCACTTCCCATATCGAACGTGAATAGTAGCGGTACCATACCGAATATAGTTGTCAATGAGGTCATGATAATCGGGCGCAGACGGCGACGACCCGCCTCATGGATCGCTTCCATCAAGGGTACACCTTCTTTCCGAAGCTCATTGATCGCGTCCAGTTTCAAGATAGAGTCGTTTATGATGATACCGCAAGTTACCACGATACCGATAGCACTCATCAGGTTTAAGGTATGCCCGCATATCCATAATACCAGTAAGGAGGCGGCTACGTCTATAGGTATTTCCAGCAGGACGATCAAGGGCTGCAAGAAGCTCTCGAATTGCGCCGCTAAGATAAAGTACATCAAGAGAATGGATATGAACAAGATGACGACCAGTTCATTCAGCATTTGTTGGTTCGAGAAGAAGCTTCCCGAGAAATCGATGTCCCAATTCGTCTTATCTTTGGATTCGCTGCGGACGAGCTCCCGAATATTTTCCATTAACTGTTCCGCGTTCTCTACTTGATAGAAGCTAAAAGGAATATATTCCCCGTTCTTTCCAGCGGTGAGTGTCTTCAAATCCTCTCCGGGAGTAATTTTTGTTACTGCGCTAAGAGGGACATGATTCGTCTTTTGATTTTCGTCCGGCTGTGTACGGATTAAGGTATTTTGTAAGGTCTGATCGACCGTTTGCTCGTTTCCGGCTAGCGTGATCGGTAAATACTGTTGATAAGAGCGTAAGGTAGCGATTTCATTTTCCTTGAAGGCCGTCTTAAGTACCCTGTAGACCTCTTCATAGGAGATATTATAAAGTAATAGTTTCTGATGGTCTATGGATATGTTTAATTGATTCTCGAAAGCTACGCCAACGGGAGCGAGACCGGTCTTACTCTCTAGTGTTTTCTCTAGTTTTTGCAAAGTAGGGGCATCCGGAGCTTGTTCTTTGTTACGGGCATAGAACTCGGCTACGATATCGGCCTCACCGGTTACGAACAGTTTCTCAAACACAGTCTCCGGCGGAGAGAACGATAATACGGCTGTCGGGTAATTTCGCTTTACCCAAGCGGAGATTTCTTGTTGTAAAGGGGCGATAGCATCGGTCTCTTCTGTCTTGAAATAAAGCTCTACTTCCGAGATGGATAATTCCCTGTCTCGGTTTAGCAGGAATTGTTGCTGTCCGATATAGGCCGTGTGTTGCGCACCTAACCGATCGGCCTCACCAAATAATTCGGTGACTCTCTTTCTATTCTCATCAATATGGATGTTCTCATTCCATTCAACATGTGCGATTAACTCATTCTGATCGATTTCCGGCATCCGGCTTTTGGGGATCATATAGAATAGGATTGCGCAAAGGGGGATAGTGACAGCTACAAATAGTAGGCTAGTGGTTTTATGCCTGAATATGAAATCAACCCCTCCGTCATAGAATCGGTCTAGCGTATGCTCCTTGATCAAATTGTTTATTTTCAGATTGAAAAAGGAATGCTTGATCTCCGGTATGCTGTAAACTAATTTGTAAAGTACAGGCAGTAACATGATTCCGGTGAAATAAGAGACCATTAAACCAACCGTAACAGCAAACGCCTGATCGAAGAAAATCGCTCCCGCTATACCACTTATAAATACCAGCGGAACGAATACGGCGATCGTGGTAAATGTGGAACTAAGCATGGGGGTGATTACTTCTGTGGTCCCTTTTATACACGCTTCTTCCAGATTATCTCCTTTTGCCCGGTATTGCGCTATATTCTCCGTCACGATGATGGAGCTGTCTATCATCATACCCAATGCCAGAATTAATCCAGATAGGGAGATGATATTTAAGGACATATTGAAAAGGTAGAAGAACAAGAAACTAATGATGATACTGACTACCATACTTAGTCCGATTACCGCCGGGCTTTTTACGTCCCCGAGGAAAAGGATCGCCACGATGCAGATAAATAAGAAACCTAACGATAGGTTCTGCTTGAGGTTGGAGATCGTATAATCCAATAACTCGGTCTGGTTTCTTGTGATCGTAAATTCAATATCCGGGTAAATAGACTTGAAATAATCGGTAACCTCGGCAAGCGCCTCTTTCATATTATCCATATTCTCGTCCGCTTGCTTGATAACGGCTAATGTAACGGCCCTTTTCCCGTTGGCTAGCGATAAGCCGGTTTCTTTTTCCGGTACGACAGCTACTTTTGCCAGATCTTTTATCTGGAAGATCCGGTCATTCTTACGGATATAGATATTTTGTACGTCTTCCGGTGTACGTAATAAGGTAGAAAATTTGATATTGTACTCATAATAACCATCCCGTACGGTCATGCTTCCCGGCTCTATATTGTTGGCAGACAAGGCTGATTCCAAATCATTTAACGTAATATCAGCCATATCCAAGAGCTTCATATCCGGTACGATCTGTAATTGCCGTCCTAATATGCCCGTGATATCCACCATTGCGACTTCCGGCAACTGTTCGATCCTTCGTTTGATTACTGTTTCCGCAAATTGGCAAAGATCGAGGAAAGCGGCATCATTTTCAATTGTCTTGAGTGTGAGGTTGAGGCAAAACACCGGAATGTCCGTAGCGCTCGCCTTGACCACCCGTGGACGTTCTACCTCACGGGGCAGGTAATTCATGGCGGCGTCTATTTTCTCATTGACCTCTATAAAGGCAAGATCCGTATTCGTGCCAAAGTCGAAGCTAAGGCGGATAATACCCGCTCCATCGCGAGTCTCGCTATGGATATCCCGTAATCCTGCCACTTGCATCAATTGCAAACGGACCGGCTTTACGACAGTATTTTCCAATTCCCGTGCGGATGTATTTTGCCCGGATATCTGAACGGTAATCTCAGGTATGGCGATATCAGGCAATAAGGAGACCGGTATGGTGAAATAAGTCACCAACCCCACGATAAAGCAGGCCGTAAAAGCCATCAATACCGCTATCGGACGTTGTAGCAGGAAGCGAATCATACGCGACTAATTTTCAATTCTCAATTCTCAATTTTCAATTACCTTGACCGGTGACTCATGCGCCAGATTAATATTGCCGCTTGTAATCACGACATCCCCTTCTTTCAATCCTTCCAAAAGGGTATAACTATCCGCGTTTTCCAGTCCGGTGCGCACGTAGTTCCAATAAGCGTGCCCATCAACTAAAGTAAATACGACCTGTTTCCCGGAACGTAATACCACGGCCGTTTTCGGTACGACCAATTGTTTCCCGAGCGAGCGTTGTACGCTAACCCGTACATTCATGCCTTCGAATAATTTACCTTTGTCGTTTACCGCCGCTTTCACTTGTACCATCCCGTTCTCATCCACTAGCGGGTTGATCTCGGATATACGTCCTTCAGTCTTTAAGCTGGTGGTGGCGAAAGGGGTAACTTCCACTTTATCTCCGTTTTGGATAAGCGGCAACTCACTTTCCAATACGGTGAAAGAGGCTTCCAGACTATGAGGATCGATAACGGTACAGAATGCGTCCGTCGTAGACGCCACGTTCTCTTGTTTAGCGAAAAGGTTTGCGATAATACCGTCGAAAGGCGCGATTAGCGTCGCGTTCTGTTCCTCATATTGGGCAAGTTGATATTGGGCGAGCGCCAGATCATATCCACTTTTTACCCGTGCTAGGTTGAGCGTCGCAGGCGGGACTTTCGCTGAGTCTTCCAGCATATATCCTTGACCGATCAATACGTCTTTTAATTCAAGCCTCGCTTTCTCTAGGGCATCCTTGGCTTGCGCTGTTTTGTTCGTGAGCCGGAAAGTAGCGAGTTCCGCTATTTTCTCTCCTTTGTTTACCCGGTCTCCGTTCTTCACGTAGATACGGGCGATCGGTTCCGCCGATTCAAATCGTAAGTCCACCAGCTTGCGAGCGGACAGTTTACCATTGCTTATCAACTCATGATTAAATTCCGTTTGCTTCAATGTCATGATCGTGACTTCGTTCGCCTCATCCGGCAATACGGTCTCTACGGAATCCTGTGTGGCATCTGTATCTTTCTTTTCTCCTCCGCATGCGCTTAAACATAATAAAAGCGTAAAGGTCAACAATTTATAGTATTTCATACTCGTATGATTGATCGGTTTGTACAATTTATCATTCGCAAATATAAGTATTTATTGTTACGATGTAGTCGTAATTGCTATAAAAATAAGGATATTGTATTCATATTGATGTGTTGTTTAACATACTTCGTGCTTTCTCTTTCATTTCTTTAATAGCGGAACTTTCCACTTTGGGTTTCTTAGTTAATACGGAATCAATCGCCTTTTTCAATTTTGCAGGTTGAAAATAAGATGGTTCCGTATAAAGATTCATTAACAGATAATACGGATAGATACGTTCCGGTAAAATATCAATGGCATGTAACAGGTGCTTTTCCGCTTGTCGGTATTCACCTAAACACTGCTCATTTTTAGCCATTACGTAATAAAGCATGGGATCGGAGCTTAATAAGACAGCTCTTTCCAGATATCCATTCGCTTTCTCGTATCGTCCGGTCTTGCTTAGGCATTGAGCGACCTCGAAAAGGAATTCCGGTTTATGCTTCAATAATGGATACAAAGGTTCATATACCTCCAAGGCCGCTTCGTAAGCTTTATTATTGTAAAACATTTGCGCCTTATTCCATTGTTGATAAGCCTTATAATGATCTTTTTGCATCCAGAACAAACCAATTCCAAGAATAGCGATTCCCATAAAAAATATCTGTTTGCCCCATCTATGGCCATTTGATTCGGCTTGGTTCTCACGGATCTCATCCTTGTCCGGTGTTACGCTCATCACCCCTAGGAATATCAATACTACCCAAAACTCCGGCAATTGCAATGGATAAGAAGAGAAGGCGAATATAGCCATAGACATCAATCCCCCGCAACAAGCATACCTTTTGTTCTTTATTCCTTTATAAAATAGAAGCCCCAGCCAGCCTATAAATAGGGCTAATCCTACTAACCCCTGTTCTAATCCAATCTGCAAGTATTCATTAAATGCGTACTCCGGGCATCCGGCAACCAACTTTTCCTGTTCAGTCGCTTTTCCCGAAGCCATGTATTCCGCTTGTGTTTCAGCGTAAGCGGCAGGGAACCCACCTAGGCTGGTACCTGTAATCGGTTGTTTTTGTATCGCTTTCGTCGTGATCTTCCACATCAGAAACCTTCCGTCTGCCGAATCTTTCTTTAATGTATAGAGTGATGCGCTCCCGCCAAGAAGCAATATGCCGCCTAGGATACCGCCTATGATATACCACCTTTTGTGTTGTCTCAGTCTGGTCGCTGCCTGTTTCCTGTCAAGGCGGTACAGGGCATATACCCAGGCGCAAGAAACGACCACCGCTATCCATGCCGATCGGCTCATTCCCGCAGGAAGTACAACGATCGCTGTGCCTATACATCCCATGGACAGGTAATAGGGCATATTTCGTTTGGACTGTTCCAGCAAGATGCCAAGAGCCACCGGTAATGTGATCGCCAAATATCCGGAATAAGGCCCCGGATTGAAAAAAGAGCCGGTCAGCCGAAACAGGGAATGGTTCGAATAGGCCCATCCCTGTAATTGACGGAAGCCCCAGATGGCTTCTATAAGGCCTGTCGCGATAAAGAACATTGAAAAATATCCTATGAGCACCGGATATTCATGGAACACCTGCCGAAGCAGATACCACAAGACAACCATTTGTCCGATAAACAGGAGCTTTTCCGGCTCCGGGTGTATGGAGTAGGGATAAGAGAGGAGGATAAGCCCCAAGAGGGAAAGGGGGAGGATATCCACGTAAGTCCATGGGCACAGCCCCTTGCTTGGATTCAACCACAAACCTTGTAGGGACACGGCGGATAAGAACAGGGCGATTAGTTGAATCCAAAAGGTTTTCTCTGTCACCAAGTGTGTGGATAGCATTCCCAATCCTGCGAAAGGGGCGCTTAGCAAAAGTGTCCCGAGTAGGGTATATACGCCGAGTTTCAACAGCTCTTTCATGGTTAATATCTTTTTACCGTATCGTTTTCCACCAAAAAGATACGATCTTCCGCAGCCTTTTCCGGTCGCGAGATCATCGCTTTCAACAGGCTCCCTTTAGGTATCTTGCGAATGAGGATGCCACCGGGTATCGTGTCTGTCGGGAAATATCCGTTTTTAAAACACTGCTGTTCCTGTTCCCAATAAGCGAGTGTATACGGCACTTGCTGTTGATACGGGTTGTCCGAGGCGATAAAGATGGAATCGGTTCGGGCCGGATCGGGCTTAATTTTCGTGATGATCCCCGTATTGCTCACATGGAAAGGGGATGTGATGAAGCGTAGTGAGCCATAAGCCTCTTTGTCATATTCGGCGATGATAAACACATCATCGCCTACGATCTTCGGGAAGGTACAGCGGTTGCCGATCCGTTCGCTCATGGCGAAAGGCCTCCAGTTACCATGATTATAGGTACAGAGGTAAATAGGTGCTCTTTTTGATCTCACCGGGAGGTCGCAAGTCGTATGGATATCTGCGACAGGTGGTAGGTATTGCTCCGTGACAGCGGTCAATAACGGATTTTTTAAGAACGTACGGTATTCATCGGTCGACTCGGTCGTTACCGGATGTAAGGGGGCGAATCCGTATCTGTAAACCTTGGCCGGGGTCAAGAACGGCTTGGTTAGGTTGTAGATCAAGGAATCCGGGCCTTCGTACTCCGGAGCGAAAGGTAGGAATCGCCCATCCTCGTTTAAGAATGCGCACCAATAATGTTCCCCGTTCCTACGAGTCCAGATCGTATGTTCTGCTACAGTGGGAATACCGGCCGCACGCATCAGCTGGATACCATACAAGACTACCCCATCACAACGTCCAACCCCTGTCCGGTGGATCTCCTCTGCGGTTGGATAGTGGATGGGTATCTCCGTTTGATAGGTGACTCGGGTTCGTAGTATCTTTTGTAACCTCACGGCCGCATCGTACGTGTTATCAATATGCGAACTATCCAGCAAAGGGAGGTACGTCCGCATCAGCTCCTCACGTAAACCGGAGAGCGGTTCGTATAACCCCCGGTAGGGAAGTATATACCTGCAAAAATTCTCGAAACTTACCGATTTATTCCAGGGCTTGGGCCACGCCTGAAACGCCAGCTCGATATTACGGATTAGATAGTCCGAGGATAGGGTGGTGATGTCTGATACCCTCTCTCGCTTCTCATATCCGAAATGATAGACCATATTGCGTATCAAAAAGCGGGCGGCCTCTCTTTTTAACGAATCCCCTTCATAGTATTTGATGACATATTCCAACTCTTTCCTGTTATCGCCGGCTTGCGACAACGCATATTCCAACATACTTTCTTCTTGGCTTTTTGAGAAACCGCAAGAGTGCAGACAGATCCAAGCGCATACATATAAAATAAGCTTATTCATAATTCTTCAATTGTTTCGAATATTTTTCCAAAAACGTCCCTTTCTGTATTCCCCCGTGTAAGGGTCAACGGATTTCCACACTTTCCAAGCTACCCCTACGATAAATTCCTCCGGTATAAGTCCGAGATAACGGGAATCTCTAGAGTTTTCTGTCTTATCTCCGGCCACGAAGTAATAGTTGCTTTGGAACTGGTATTGTCTTACCTGTTTGTCTCCTATATAAACTTTACTATCTTTCCACGATAGGGAATCTTTTGATTCCCACTCGATCATTTGTTTGTATAGCTTATAATTTGTTTGATTCACGGTAATTCTATCCCCTTTTCGGGGGATATACAAAGGACCGAAATCATGAACATTCCAATTGAATGTAGAATCAAAAGGGAAACAACGGTAGACACCGTCCGGCATCCGATCCGCTTTTTGTCTGGATAAGTTCGCTTGACTTTCCACATTCCCCAAAGGCTCTTTTGTATGGTTGTTTCGGTAGAATCCCTGTTCGATCCGGATGGAGTCTCCCGGTAACCCGAGGCAGCGTTTGATATAATATTGCATGATGTGCATTTCGATCCGCTCCCATGAATAGGGATGCGGGTAGTTGAATACGAGAATATCATTCCGTTTGATTTGCCCGACTCCGGGTACTCTGTATATATCTACCCGCTTCCCTTTCATAGATGCGAAAATATTGAATAACCTAGGTCCGGCTATCCATTTGTTTACTAATACTTGATCTCCGGTTTGGAGTTGAGGCTCCATGGAATCGGAAGGGATTTTGAACGTGCTGAAACAGAAGATGAGGAGGAATGCGTATATGCAACCAATACCAAATACCCCATAAAATATAAGTGTCAGATATCGTAACATCTGATTTATATTTGTTTTGTATATACGTTTTTCTATTCCCATTCTTTTATGTTTATGCCTCATTTCCTAAATCCAAATTCTTTGGATATCAGTCATCAATAGTCGAACACTACGATATGATATTCCGGATCATCACTGATACCATAGATCTTCCGTTTTTGATTGTCTACAGCGATGGAGGAGACTCCTTGGTCTAATGTGTAATGGCATTCAAGGCTACCGTCCCATCCGATTACAAATAATTCTTTGCATAATATATTGTAATTAGGCTCTGTCACCATTTTTCCATTATAAAGAACAAATAAACTATTCCCCACGTTTACAGGACTATAAAAAGCGTCTCTATAAGTTTGCGGGCTCGCTTTACTTCCGATAATGTCTCCATCCCTAAATTCTTTGAAAACAGATGCGAAATGATCCGGTCCCCGTAATTGTTTTTCCAAGGTCCCGTTCACGTTATAGATGCAAATTAAATCAGTGAAGTAGTGAGTGATTGCAACCTTCTCTTTTCGGTTGGTGGTTAGGTCTGCCCGAAACGCATTGATTAATTCGGCAGGAGTATACTCCTGCTCAGTTTTAGGATAAGTACCGAAATCCATCGTTTTCTTACCTGTTTGATCAAAAAGGAATCCAGGACTCGTCTCTTGATAGGATACGCCTAAGAACCCGTTGCCCAAGCTTCGAATATTGCTCCATAGCGGTTTTGTATCTAGGGAGATACGGCTGGCGTATTCCGGTTCTTTTCCACTGGTAAATTCCGGGATAGAGTAAGTGAAAATCGTAGAGGTCATCATATCAAAAATGACTACGGAATCGTTCCGATTGACGAAACATGGTGTCATCATCTCTTTAGGCCCTTGTCCTACAGGAATACATTCTCCTTCCTTATGTGCCGTATTGAGGTTGAAGATGTGGAATTGTTTTTCCGCCCCTTGATTGCAAGTAACTAGGAAGGAGTCGAATAATTGGATTTGTGAAGGTCGTAAAATAAGACTGTCAAATTCAATAGTTTTTCCGGATAGTGATTTTCGGACTTTGAAATCACTTCTCTGGAAGGTTATGTTTTTGTCATCTTGTTTTTGATCATCGGTACAAGCGATGAATACTAATAGGATGAGTGAAAGATGTAAGATAATGTATTTCTTCATGATACTGATTTTTTAAGGAGGGCATGCCAAATTAAGGGATTGAACACATTTTCTTCTTGCTCAAGATACCTAGAGTCTATGAAATACAAATTAAAAATCAATGAGAAAACATCTGCATTCCATTGATTTACCGACTGTATTCCATTGTGATTTTTTTCGTTTTGGCACACCCTCCTTTGATTAAATTTTAGTTCCAACGTCCCGGTATGTAAGTGGATGTCCCATCGGAATATTTGATAATACATCCTCCCCCAGAGTAACTGCAATATCCGCTTCCACCTTCCCCACTAGCCAATGCCTCCACATTGTCAAGCGCTAAATCAGAGAGTTTAATCTCGTTTTCACTCTGGTTGATGTTCCATGCCGCAGCTACTGCTACGACTGCCATTACGGCTATTCCTAAAATCTTTTTTCTCATGATATTTCTTTTTTATAGTTTATGTTTTTGAGAATTTAATCTCTTGCTTACTATTCTTCTGCAAGATAAGGATATTCTCGAATTCCTCTTTCAATTTAATTTACTACTTTTGTGTCACCTCCTTTCTGCTTCATGAGTAAAAGTGGGGTGGGAGGCTTGCTTGTGATCGTTCCAATATATCCGGCAAGCTCTCCCTTCTCTTTTATTTATTGAGCCATCCCCCGAATGTTTAATTTTATCAGTTGATTCGTATTGCATTTCACGGTAATCGTCTCGTCAAAGACTCCTTTGTCTTTCGGTGTCATGATGGCTCTTACTTGAAGGGTCTCACCCGACTTGGCGGGATGTTTGTCGAAAGATGGGCGGGCACAGCCGCAGGTTGTAGCCGCGTCTAGTATGACTAACGGGTTATTTCCTGTGTTTGTTAATCGGAAAACAGCTTCTTTGCTTTCTCCCATTTGGATAGTTCCTAGCTGTATGGATGCCTCTTCCACTTTCACGGTGGTCTGTATTTGTGAAGCGGGTTGTTTTCCGGTGATCTCTTTTAGGTATAGCACCCGGATATTCGGGTTGTGGATAGGATTTCCTATCACTACGACCTTATTGTACTTATCCAATAGGAAGGTTTGAAATCTCCCATCGGCCGGGAAATGATTTAGTTCGTTCAGCTTGTCGGATTGATCCAGACAGATAGGTTTGTCGAAATTGTCTTTTTTCAATAGATACCGTATTTCTTTCTTATCATCGGACTGGAAGAAAAACAGGAATGGAACCGTTCCTTGGGTAATGGAGTCGGTGTATTGAATCAGTTCTTTCCATCGGTGCAGTTGGAGTTTGCAACTGGTACATCCTATGGAATTCACGAAAACCAGCACCTTGTGGGGGGATTTTGGCAGGGTGAAGTCTACCGTATCGGTTGCAAACCGTGTAAAGACCATGTCTTTCGGAAATCGTATCTCTTTTCCTTGCCATTCGGATACTAAATGCTTGATCTCGTCTTTTTTCTTGTCTTGGCAAGCTAGAAGGAATAATAATAGTATGATTAGATTTAAGTATTTCATGATATTTTGTCGTTATATTTTAAATGAAAGAATCGGATCGTTGCTGTTTACATCCGTGGCGAGGATCGTTCCCGTATCCTCATCTACGTTGATACCGTAAATGGCATGGTCGAGCACATATTTCCGGACGGGGTTTCCTTTGAGGTCGAATACATAGATATATCGTCCTCCATCCTCAATCTCTTCCCCTCGTAGGTATGCTTGTTCGATATCTTTGAAGCTACGCCCATGGAATACGGCATAAATGAAATGGTCTGTGATATGGACATCACTAAATCCCATGATGCCGGTTGGAATTCCCTCCGATCGTGAGATTGCGAATTGAGGTTCTCCATTAGGCCCATACCGTACGGTTTGTGTAGTATCTGTGAAGTTGTATATTTCTAATGCCTCTCCTAGTTGGGTTGCCATGACCAAGATGCCTTTTTGGGGATTATAGTCGAAGAAGCTTCGCCACGCTTGCGCCAATGCAGGGCGTGCGATGTCTTCATAATTATTTTCAGTCGGGATCTGATTAGCGGAGTGAATCCATTTCCCTTCTCGGTCTGTCCACTTTTGTCTATATTCACCGAGGTAGTCAGATACCAAAAAGCCCGATTCCATCGGGTAAAAGTCCAATGCCCTAACCAGCCGCTTGTCCATATCGATCGTTTCTACGGGGATGATGTTGTTCATATTTTGTTCAATCTTCCACCGGGTTGTTCGCATTTTGTTCGCATCGAGCGTCCAGATAGAATCCTTGGAGATAAACCGGAAGCAATCTGCCGATACCATTTCTTCGGGTCCCTCGCCTCGTTTGCCAAACGATGTCATATATTCCCATTCGGGGTAAGAGAAGGCATGGAAGAAATAATCTACGTTGTGCAAGTCCATGATAATAGCGATACCATCCTTGACCGCTACCCGGAAAGGATAGCGGAACAAGGCGGTATTTAGGTGGATAACCTGCGCATTTAATGCCTTTTCATCGGGAAAATCCTCGTAGCGGGGGAAGTGCCGTGAGGATTCCGAACAGGATACCAGACTACCTATTAATAGAACTATGTACACGTAGTAGTTCATGTGTTGTTTTAACGGTTGTATATATATTTGTAATATCCTCCATTACATGATAGAGAGCCAGCCATATAACAATCTTTGGATCCACTTTCACCGGAAGCTAGCGCTTCAATATTAGAGAAAGTAAGATCTGAGAAATTTTGTTTTCCTTCTTTCAAAAGAAAATACGAAGCACACAAGGCGCAAATGAAAATGATAGCGAAAGCTTTCTTGAAAGTAATTTGTTTCATGTCGTTTCTAATTTTTGTTACAAACGTACGGCTTGGTCTTTGGATAGCCAATCTTTTTAGGTGACTTTTAGCTGACAGTTGAAAAATAAGCCTTTTGTCTACCTATAGTCATCTTTCATCTTGCGAGTTGAATGAATTTATTCGTAGAAAGGGATGGAAAACGTATCTTTGCAGTTTCAACGAGGAATAATTATGGAGAAGCAAAATTGGAAATTTTATTGGAAGTGGAGTGTATTTGTTCTGATGACGATGATTTGCTTGTTGTCTTTTTATAAATCATACCAAAATGTAAAGTATGAATTACAAGAAGAGTCTCAAACGTTATTTCAGCGGGCAGTTCAAGATGATACAAATAGGCGGATAAAAGATTTAGGGGATGCTTTTTGTTTTTCCTATTCAGGCGCTAATCGATTGGAACGAGATAGCATTACAATCAAGACTGCCGATGCGATTATACATATGAGGAATAATAAGGAGGTGGCACGGAGGATGTCTTCACAGGAGAAGTCTGATTTTTGTCTCCAACATTGTTTGTCTATGGAGAATCCGATTCAAGTAACCTTGCTGGATAGCGCTTTTCGTGCATCTTTGTATGAACATGCGATTTCGGCTCAGACCGTAACTTGTTATACCTTTATAGACAAGACGGAATGTAGCTCTTCAGATACTTCTTTTTATCAATCTTTCATACCATTAAAAGATATTGTTTTTGGAGCGAATCGGACGATCGTTTTACAAGCGTTTGTTCAATTTCCTTTCCTTTATATAGTAGGTGAAGTGTTTTTGCGAAATATATTTTGGATTCTGGCAATGGTTATTCTCTGGGTTATTGCGATTGTCTTGACATGGAAAAGACCAAGGATAAATATCTTACCGCTACAAGAAGCACCTAAAGAGATGATACAAATAACAGAAGATATCTTGTTCGATGAAACACATGGCGTATTGCATTATCATAGGCATCGTATCGAATTGGCAAATCAACGGCTGAAACTGTTTTGTATTTTATTAGAACATAAAGGATATTTCATTGAGTCTAATCGGCTGAAAGAAGAAATCTGGCCGGATGGAAGTGTGTCCAAAGACGCTCTTACCGCTACGGCTAAAAGGCTTAAAGAGGATTTGTCTCCTATTCCGGATCTGGTGATTGAGAGTGCTCGGGGGCATGGCTATGTGCTGAAGTGTGGTGGGTAGGTTTTACAAGGTGGGTTAGTGTATTTTTTTGAATGTTTATATTCTTCTCGACTTCGTCTTCTAAAAAACACGTACGTGAATTTTTAGAAACACGTACGACTTTTAGTAAAAACACGTACGAGTTTTTCGGAAAATATAATGATGTTTTTTACACGCTGATTATCAGTTATTTATAGATAAAATTAAAATTGCCTACTTGTTGTAATTAATTTAATATGGTTCTCATGGAATAATAAAGATTACCACCAAACTTGTTTGTCATTTTCATATGTGAATATGCGTTCTTCTTCTCCTTTGGTTAAGTCTTTTAACAACAAGAGAGCATTGTCTGGTACATTTGTATAGGTTAGCTTTGATTCAATAGCTCTTTGTTGGCCTAATGACATCCAATGGTTATATTCCCAATAGAATAGCTCATATAGATCACCTGCGTGGATGTTATTATCATCGTTTCTTGGCGTATAAATGATCTTATTGATAGATACCGGTTTGTTGAAGTCCAAGCCTACCCATGGATAATCAACCGTAGAAGGGGCTTCATAGTAAGTTAGGATATCTTTGTCAAATACTTTGGATTTATCCATTGGCATAGTATCGTAACGAACCGAGGCATTTGTTCCAATGATTGTGCCGGTTAATTCTTTTTCCTCCTTGTCTGAGTAGAAAGCGAGTTCGGCTAGATTACAACCCTTGTTTTTTGCTGATACATAGCGCCAATAGCGATATGTTTTTTGAGGTTTTATCTCGAAAGAATCTGCGGACAATAACCAATGAGAAATCGTATGTATTGTATCAGGATCGGAGAAATCCGGATTATTGGAAGCTTCAAAATGTCCTCCGGTGAGAGTTTTTGCATAATCGAAAATATGTTTTGCGAGATAGTATTTCCTAGATAATATAACTTTCTTTCGTTTACTGGTATCTGCATGTAGATATTTTATTCTACCTCGTGAATCAAGTATGAATGGATCTGTAATAGGATGAATACCTTGATTGTCATAATAAAGTGGGAGATAGGCAATATCTTTTCCTATTTCATTGAAGTAACAAACTTTTCCTTTTTGTGTACCGTAACATATAGGTACCCATTTCTGATTGTCGAAAACGGCTAGGTAGGCATGTTTATGGTTTCGTTTTTTTTGTGTTGGAATCATGATATCACAAGTTTTCATGTATTCGGAGGTAACATCTTTCATGAAAATATTCCGGAAGAGGTCGGGCACGACCTCTTCGGTTGTATTCAGCTTTACGAGATCTTGATTAATAGCGTATGTTCGCCTATACACTTTAGCCATCTTCTGGCTAGGTTTATGCAGTATATCCGGATCTGTTTTTGTCTCGCATCCTCCAAACGCTAGATTCTTTCCTGTATTATCTAAAAGTACATTCCAATAATGCCCCATCGAGCGGAAAGGCCATTGTGGTGTGAAATCTAGCATGACGGGAATTCCTATGCTTCTCATCATAGCTAACGCTATTAACGAGAATTGATTACAAGTGCCGAATGATATCATGCTCCTAGTGGAGGTTTTTGCTATGAACGGAATGGAATATACCGAGTTTTCAGGAACTAATTTCTTCTCTAAAAACTGATTGATATGCTTACAAGCCCAAAATGCTGAGTTTTGCATATCGGAAGAATAGCTGAAGTCGTTGAGTTCTGTTAATGTCGTAGAATCTATTTGTTGGTACATGCCAGTCCTCCAATCCTCCAGTACATCCATGGCTCCGATAGAGTAGGGCAATAGGTATTCACAGAAGTCATCAAAATTTAAATGTCGGCTCCAAGGGGCATCTTCCCATAGGTGGAAAGCCTGCTCGATATTTTGAATAAGAAAATCAGCTGTAATTATACGAATGTCTTCTTGTATCGGGAATGAGGTGTTCTCGTGGATTTTAGAGATTCTATCAATGCGATTGGCAAGATAAGGTGTATCATGATAACGCCCCTCTTTTTGTGTTTGAAGTATTATAGAGTCAATTTGTTTATTATATGTGTTGGTGATTTTCCCGCAATAAGAATAATGCCCGGGCATATTCAACTATAGAAAGCAAGCTGCACGATATTTCAAGGAATCATTTTTGTAATGTTCCAATACCTGTTCTAATTCACGGCGGTTTTCGCCTGCTCTTTCAAGAGCGAATGAGAGTTGTCTGTCTTCTTTGAAATTGTGACAAGAGACTAAACTAGATATAAGTAGCGTGATCCAAAAGAGTTTCATTCGTTTTATTTGTTCTTTTTGCGAAGGACGGTGTTTTAATAGATTGCTCGTTTCATATCGTATTTAATTTTTCACAAACATAAGTTTATTCCTTTTCATGGCCAATTGTTTTAGCTGACTTTTAGCTGACAGACAAAAAATGAGGGTTTGTTGGCATAAAGTTATGTATTTGTATTGCTATCATTTCAACAGGTAGTCCAAGAGGATACAGATCGGCGTATCAAAGAACTTGGGGATGATTTTTGTTTTTCTTATACAGGGGGGGCACTTCAGATATTATCATTAGATAGTACTTTTCGTGCATCTTACCGTTACGGCTAAAAGGCTTAAAGAGGATTTGTCTCCTATTCCGGGTTTGGTGATAGAGAGTGCTCGGGGTAAAGGATATTCACTAAAGATCGTTTCGGGAGAGTAAATTCTCCATTTCAACGTTCATTTGATGGTTTATTTGTGTGATGAGCTTGCTATCGGCAGTAGTACTGACTTGGCTAAGTAATATATACTGTGTCGGGCAAGTCAGTATATATTACTTAGCCAAGTCAGTATTGCTCTTAGGATTGCCAATCTAAGGTCACCTATTTATATCGTGAGTTGAATGAATTTGTGCAAACAATGTTAATTATTTTTGTCCGGGTAAACCTCGTTCATCAATAGGATAGAACATGGTCAACCTATATAAAGGAAATTGCACGATACGATGTGCAATTTTGTATGAAAATTGCACGATACGATGTGCAATTTTGTATATTTGTCCTTTAAACATGAATCGATATGGAGACCTTATTTCGTTCCTTTAGAACTCAATTAGAGCATACTTCGACAGAAGTCGTGCGCTTTCTTCACGATCAGATCGCATGGGATAGCCGATTGGTTGCGATTTTAGGTGCTCGTGGTGTTGGGAAGACTACCCTATTGTTGCAGCATATCAAATTGTATGATCGTGAGGATGAGTCTTTGTATGTTACGGCAGATGATTTCTATTTTACCAAGTATCGGTTATTCGACATGGCTTATCAATTTTATAATCTGGGTGGGAAAAAACTTTATATTGACGAGATTCATAAATACAAAGATTGGTCTAGGGAGGTGAAGAATATATACGATCAAATTCCTGGTCTTCAAGTTATCTATACAGGTTCGTCTATTCTTGATCTGGAGAAAGGTGGTGCGGATTTAAGTCGCAGGAAGGTAGAGTATAGATTACCCGGACTTTCTTTTCGGGAATATTTGAATATATCGCAGGGGTGGCAGCTTCCATCGTATTCGTTGGAAGAGATTCTTGCTGGGAAGGTTGAGTTCCCTTATAAGGAAGCTCGTCCACTCAAATTATTTAATGATTATTTATCGACAGGTTATTATCCATTTTTTCAAGATACGGAATATCTCTTGCGTCTGCGTAGCGTGATTAACCAAATGGTGGAATCTGATATTCCGATTTTTGCGGATATGACGGTGGCTTCTGCCGTAAAGTTGAAGAAATTATTATATGTATTAGCTCAAAGTGTCCCTTTCAAACCAAATTATACGAAGTTGGCGAGAGATTTGGATATCAGCCGGAATGTGTTGCCCGACTACATGAGTTATTTGGAGAAGGCAGGTCTGGTTAATTTACTGCGAGAAAAAGCGCAGGGCTTGAAATTATTGGAGAAAGTAGAGAAGATCTATCTGAATAATACGAATCTGGCTTATGCGTTGTCGGAGCAGGTACCGGATATCGGTTCCGTGCGTGAGACGGTTTTTCTATCTTGGATGCGAGTCGTATGCTTCGTTACTTCTTCTGCGATTTCAGACTTTGAGATAGATGGCCGAACCTTTGAGATTGGGGGAAAGAATAAGATGCGGCAACAGATCAAGCAAGCGGCGGATGGGTATGTGGTGAAAGATGACATAGAGTATGCTTTCCGCAATATGATTCCTTTATGGATGTTTGGCTTTATCTATTGAATATCCATCAAGGTCTTGCCACGATCATTACATAATCCCTCTCGAACACTTTAGGATCGTCTAAGAATTTGATCAGGTCTTTTTGGCGGGAGGAGCCTGTGCGTTTAACGGTCTCACGCATTTCGGTGACGGTACGAATCATATAAACACAGTCATCGGTTTGTCCGTCTGGCCAGAACGGAAGTCCATCATCTATATCATTGATAAATCCTCCGGAGCTTTTGGGTAAGGCGTATGTTTTCTTCTCTTTCTTGAGATAGACTACTCGATGGGTGATAACCGGTTTGTAATCGTCCAGCCATCCCAGCCAATTATAGATGGCGGGAGAACCTTTTTGAAAGACTCCCATAAATAGCCCATTCGGATTCTCCAAGAAAGAACGAAGACCGGTCGGTTTATCTTGATTGTCTTTATGAAGCGCATATAAAGGGGTGATCGAGTGGGAACTTGAAAGCTGGTATACCGTATCTCGATAAGGAATCAAGAAATTTATTCGGTCTTGATCCGTATTCCAATAAAAGGTTTGAAACCGGGTGATCGTATCCGGAGAGACGTTAATATCTTTGGCATCCGCAAGGATGAATTTGCAAAGCGTATCTCCTCGAAGGTTGAATGTCGTTATTCCTTTCGGGATTTTAGAGCCTTCCGCGTAATCACAAAGCATATATCCCGAGGAGGAGAAGCCTACTATTTGACTGGCATCCGCATTTATCGAATATTTGGTAGGCAGGTTTTCGGGGAATATATAATTCTGAATGGTCAGCATCGTATCTAATGTGGGTAATTCCCCGATACATGGCCTTATATCGTTGAATGTGGTCGAATCTTTTTTATTGTCTTGGTCGAGGCCGCTCAAGGCGCAGTACATACGGGTTGTTTTCTTGTCGTAAAATAGATTAAGGCCGTTCATCCCATGGTTCCATTTATAATCCAAGGCCTTAAATCCATATCGTTTGCTGGGAATGCCTTGCTTACGATAATAAATACGTGGGTTATTGAATGTGATAAAAGCGTCGCTATCCGGAATAGCGATCGCTTGTGTTACCGTGTAACGAGCGTCTCCAACATTATAATATTCCAGCTTAGAGGCTATTTGACTCAGTTTCAACATCGCTGGATGGTCCAGCGCCTTTTCTATATCAATGAGGGCCGGAGTTGTCGAACGATTATACTCCGCTTCATATTGGGGAGAGGTGGGTTGATTCCTTTGTTGGCAACTATTCAAGAGCAATGCAAGGAACAATAAGCATGTTGAGAACTTGGTGATCATGATTGGATACGTATTGTTTCTCGCAAACATATGTAAAATAATTGATTGTAACAAATGATTTTACGAATTTATCATAGATTTGCGATAGCCCCGTAGAATAGTATCTAGAAATGATGCCTGTATATGATTTTATGATTTAGCGTTCTTTTTCTTAAGCGGAAGCCTTGGGAAAAGCTTTCGAAAACGAACTAGGTGGCTTGTTACGTTACTTCCTGCGATAATGAGGGTAACGGCTAGGATGATCAGGATGATTCCGCAACACAATCGTAACGTTAATGATTCACCGAAGACAGTCACTCCGAAGAATACGGCGGTCAACGGTTCCAAAGCTCCGAGGATAGCCGTCGGGGTGGAGCCGATATATTGGACCGCCAGTGTCGTGCAAAGGAAAGAGATAGCGGTTGGGAATATGGCTAGAGCGATCAGGTTACCCCATAAATACCAATCATGGACAATGTGAAGGCTCCTGCCGAAATCTATACGGACTAAAAACAAGGTCATTCCGAAAAGCAAGACATAGAACGTAAGTTTCAACGTAGCGATATTCTTCAATAGCGGACGATTCGCGCCTACGATATAAATAGCATAGGAAAGAGCGGAAGCCATGACCAACAGGACACCGGTTAAACTAAGAGTCGTTCCGTCGCCACTTTTATAAAGTAAGCCGATACCGCCTAATGCCAGCAAGATACAAAAGATAGTTTGTAACGTTAATTTCTCCTTGAAGACAAACGCCATGATCAGCGCCACTAAGATCGGATAGACAAACAGCAAAGTCGAGGCGATGCCTGCTTCCATATAATTATAGCTTTGGAATAACGCTAGGGAAGAGAAGGAAACCAACAGCCCCATGAGGATTAAAGGAACGATCTCGTTGGGTTTCAACTTAAAGTTCCGCCCTCTCGCTTTGATCATGATACCCAATACCGGGATCGCGAATAAATATCTGAAAAACAGGACTGAATCCGGATTCATACCGGCTTTATACAAGGGTAGGGCGAACAAGGGGTTCATTCCATAAGTCGCGGCGGCGATAGCCCCTAGAACATATCCTTTTGCTTTTGCATTCATGATTAAAAATATTAGCGCGCAAAAGTAGTATATTCATGATAAATATTATATATTTGTAGATTATCATTTCAATAAATCGTTAACTAAAAAGTAATAAATATGCCTCCAGCAGCAAGATTGACAGATATGCATACATGTCCTATGCAAACCCCGGCTTGGTCATCACCGATACCCCATGTAGGCGGTCCTATCGTAGGGCCGGGAGCGGCGACTGTTCTAATCGGCAAGCTACCGGCGGCGGTAATGGGGGATAGTTGCGTTTGCGTAGGTCCTCCGGATACGATCATTAAAGGATCTTCCACCGTGATGATCTGCGGTAAACCTGCCGCCAGAATGGGAGATACGACAGCTCACGGAGGGCAAATCGTATTGGGATGTCCCACCGTTATAATAGGTGGTTAGGAGGATCTGCGGCATATAATATATGTATATTGTGAGAATATTACTATCTTTGCCGCCACTTGAAAACTAAAAATAACAAGACATGGAAACAGTAGTAAGTGGAATCAGACCAACAGGTAATCTGCATCTAGGCAATTACTTTGGCGCGGTAAAGAGTTTCTTGCGGATGCAAGATGAGTATAATTGCTTCTTCTTTATCGCTGATTGGCATTCGTTGACTACTCACCCGCATCCTGACAATATACGAAATAGCGTAAAGACGATCCTCTCGGAATATCTGGCTTGTGGTATCGATCCGGAAAAAGCTACCATTTATATTCAGAGCGATGTGCCGGAGGTGGTAGAGTTGTATCTATATTTGAATATGAACGCCGGTATCGGCGAGTTGATGCGTACGGCTTCCTTTAAGGATAAGGCCCGTCAGCAGTTGCATATCAGCCGGGAAGGATGTGAAGGCGATGTAGAGAAAGAGATTTTTAATGAAGGTAATAAACATAGCGTAAGCGCTGGTTTGTTGACTTACCCGACCTTGATGGCCGCCGATATTATTATCCATAAGGCGTTGAAGGTTCCTGTAGGTAAGGATCAAGAGCAGAATATGGAAATGGCTCGTCGTTTCGCCCGCCGTTTCAATTCTACCTATGGAGTAGATTTCTTCCCGGAACCTGCGTCGTTCCATTTGGGCAATAAGTCCGTGAAAGTACCGGGCTTGGATGGCTCCGGTAAGATGGGTAAGAGTGAGGGTAACGCGATCTACTTGATCGATGATGAGAAAACAATCAAGAAGAAGGTTATGAAAGCGGTTTCTGATGCGGGACCAACCGAGCCGAATAGCGTGAAGCCCGAGCCGATCGCCAATTTATTCACGATGATGGAAATTGTCTCCGAGAAAGAGACCTATGATTTCTTTAATGAGAAATACAACAATTGCGAGATCCGTTACGGCGATATGAAAAAGCAGTTGGCCGAGGATATCAATAAGTTCTGCGCTCCGATCCGTGAGCGTATCTTGGATATGGCCGCCAATACGGAATATCTGGATAAGGTAGCCCGTATGGGTGCGGAGAAAGCTCGTGAGAGCGCTTCTAAGACTTTAAATGAGGTACGCCAGATTATCGGTTTTCGTCCATATTGATGCTTATTAATTAAAAATAAGAAAAAGCGTTTAGGGATAAGTCCTTAAACGCTTTCTTTTTATTAAAACCATTATAAAGAACCTGAAAAGCGATTTGTTAAAAAGAAAAGGTTGTTACTTTGTGGTGAATAGTTACAGATAACAAACGTATGGCTGCTATTACCACCCAAGAATTTGAACATCATTTCAAGAGTTTATATAAGCCCTTGTGTTTGTTTGCGCTTCGTTATACCGATCAGGTGGATGATGCCGAGGATATCGTGCAACAGGCCTTCGCGGATGTATGGGATAAGAACCGGGCTGGTAATGTGATCGGGAATCTCAAGGCTTATTTATATCAAGCGGTGAGGAATCGTTCTCTTTCATTTACCTCACAACCCGTAAACGCTGAGGCCACCGAGCAGTTACCCGACGTAGAAGATACCTCGGAAGAGGAAGACATCCTGCGATCGGAGCGTGACGCCCGCCTGTGGGACGCTATCGATCAGTTACCTCCCGAACGGAAGAAGATTTTCTTGTTATCCAAACGGGATGGCTTGAAATACCAAGAGATCGCGGAGGAATTGAATTTATCGGTAAAAACGGTTGAGAACCAGATGAGCAAGGCATTGAAAGCTTTGCGAGAGACCGCTATCCGTGTTTATATGTTCTTTTTCGGATAATTTTTATAGAAAGGAATGGGGGTTTTTCATATTTCTCTGTCTTAGAGATAAAGGTTACTTGTTTATTTCATTAAAGCATGGAGAGTGTATGAGGAAGTTGGTGGTATTTGTGATGTTGATGACGTGCGTGATCTCGGCCCAAGCGCAATGGAAAGTGACGCCGGAAGCCGGTATGAACGTGACAAAGTATAAGGGAGATGTCGCTAAGGTAGGCTTTAAGGCTGGGGCCGCGGTCTCTTATACATTCGGATCGGGCTGGTTCTCGCTTCAATCCGGTTTGTACTATGTGCGACGGGGGAAGGGGCTGTCTTCTTATAGTGAGATTTATGGAACTAGTGAGAGTCCATATGGGGGACGGGAAGGTACGAGTATATTTCTCTATCCCGTTTCCAGTGATTATTTGAATCTGTGGGGATACGGTTATGGTAATGGTTACGGCTTTACGGGCTTCTATTATGATACCTATGGAATTAAGGATTTTGATGTAGAAGGTATAAGGCATCGCAGTCAGAAGGAGCATCGTGAATATATCCAATTACCGATCTTGGCTCGTTTCGATTGGCAGGTAAGTAAGGATGTTCGGTTACATTTGGCGGTCGGTCCCTATTTGGCGGTTGGCTTGGGAGGAAAAGTGACGTATGAGGAAAGTGATTATTCTTTAAAAGGAAAGCTGCCCTATAATAAGGAAATATCATATAACCCGTTTAATCCCGGCCAAGGATATGCGGTAGCGCCTCGTTTTGACTGGGGAGCTACCATAGAGGCTGGTATAGAGGTGAAACGGGTCGCTTTCAAGGTTGGCTATGATCTGGGTATAGATAAGCAATACAAGGGATATGCTTATAACATAGGTCTGAACTATCATACGGCTAGTTTTACCTTGGGATACACATTTTAAAGAGAAAATAGGATGAAAGCGATGGTTTGTATAAAGTGGGTATTTATATTCGCGGTGTCGATGATGATTTTCTCATCTTGCGTATCGTCTAGGATCTCGCCGAGTATGAGCGTGGGAGTTCCATTGAAGAAGGGGCAGGCCCCAAATGTCGGATTCCAATGGTATGAGACTGGAAGGACTTATTAAATAGAAGGAATAGTTATGAATAATAACGAGCATGACAATAAATTGGAACAACGCATCCGTTTCGTAGCGAAACGCTATCGGGAAGGAAGCCTTGACCCGGATAAGGCATGGCAGAAGTTCGCTTCTGAGCATGCGATTAGCCGGAAGGTCTCGTTTCGCCGGTATTGGATCGGGGCGGTCGCTGTCGTGTTAGTGCTCGTAGGTCTGGGAACATGGTTTACGGTAGAGAGAAACGCCCCGGATTGGGTTGCGATTACTACCGCCCCCGGACAAATGAAAGATGTTTATCTTCCGGATAGTACCTTGGTCGCTTTGGCTGGCGATTCATGGATCCGGTATGACGCGAAGAGATATGATAAAGAGAGGCGTGCCGTGGAGATGAATGGAAAGGCCTTTTTCCAAGTGACGAGGAATGAGGCACGCCCTTTCTCAGTGAAAACGAGCCAAACGGAAGTTACGGTGTTGGGAACAAGTTTCCAGATAGATGAGAAGCCTACCGTTACGGAAGTCAATGTAGTTACCGGCAAGGTATGTTTTACCGCCGGGGAGGAAAAGGAGAATGTGATACTTACCGCTGGAATGTCGGCTCAGTATTCTGTGGAGAACAAGGAGATAACGGTAGTGACGGAAGAAGACGTGAACAAGTTGGCTTGGAGAACGGGGCAACTGCGTTTTATGGAGACGCCGCTGGATAAGGTGATTGAGGACTTGAGTGATTATTATCAAGTCAAGATCGCGAACCGGACAAAGAATGAGGGAGCGAGATTGACCGCTACTTTTAATAATCTGCCCTTGGAGGATGTATTGCAGGTTGTTAACCAGACATTGGACGCACGTTTGGTTTCCACTTCGAAGAAATAAAATCAGATCATTTTATGAGATCTATTGTTGTATGGCTGATAGGGATTCTTTTGCTTCCCGGTTGGATGGGACATCTATATGCGCAGATGCCCGAACCTACGCCGACGGTTACGTTGGATATGCGGCAGGTTCCCCTGTTGGATATATTGATGGAGCTTGAGAAACAAACCGGATTGTTCTTCTCGTACGAGTCTTCTCTGCTGAAAGAGCTGCCAGAGGTTTCCCTGTCTGTCCGGGATGAATCCTTGTCGTACTGCTTGAAGCGCTTATTTTCCCCATTACCGATTATCTATCGGGTTACGGGGCAATATATCATCTTAAAGCGAAAGCCCCGTCAATATACGATCAGCGGATTTGTCAGGGATTCAGCCTCGTATGAGAGTTTGTTGGGGGCCTCGGTTCTGGTGAAAAGTTCGAGGGGAGGGACGATGTCTAATAATTACGGCTTTTACAGCTTGATACTTCCACCCGGTAAGGTTCGCCTTAGGGCCTCGTATGTGGGCTTTAAGGCGATGGAGATAGAGATCGATTTGCAAAGGGATACGATGATCGACTTCCCGTTGAGGTCATTGGCCTCGTTAGGCGAGGTCGTTATTCGGGGGACCCGGCCTCGCTACGAGATATTGAGTAGCCGTGCGGGGGTGATCGACGTACCTGCCGAGCGGGTGAAGTCGATGCCCGCTTTGCTGGGGGAGGCGGATCTGGTGAAGACCTTACAGCAGTTGCCGGGCGTGGCGGTAGGCACCGAGGGAATGACCGGCTTGTATGTGCGTGGGGGCGGGGCCGATGAGAATTTGTATCTGCTGGATGGAAATCCGGTCTATCATGTGAACCATTTGTTGGGGTTTTTCTCGGCGTTCAACCCGGATGCGATAAAGAATACCCGGTTTTATAAAGGGAGCTTTCCGGCGGAATACGGCGGAAGGCTCTCGTCGGTTGTAGATGTCCGTATGAATGACGGTAATCGGCAGGAGTATCACGGGAATATCTCCGTGGGTTTGCTTTCCGCACGGGCCAATCTGGAGGGGCCGATTGTTAAGGATCGCTCCTCGTTTAATGTCTCGGTACGTCGTACGTGGTTGGATTTGATAACAGGGACGGCTTTGGCTGTAGTCAATAAGAACAGTAGTATCAAAGATGTTTTCGGTTATCATTTCTTCGATATTAATGCGAAACTCAACCACTCTTTCTCGGATCGGAGCCGTGCCTATCTGAGCTTTTATATGGGGCAAGATGCTTTCAGGCAAGGGAGTAAGGAGAAGAATGGGGATTCCGAGGATATGTTTCTGTGGCGTTGGGGAAACTTGATCGGCTCTGCTGGATGGAACTACGTGTTCGGGCAAAAACTGTTTGGTAATTTGATGGTGGGTTACAGCCGTTTTCGTTCTCATATCCGGCAGGAAGTGGGGGGATATGAAATTTATGCAGGTAAGGAGGGAAAAGAATCGTTCAAACGAGAGAGCTACTATAAATCGGAGATGGAGGATCTGAGCGTACGTTTGTCGGTGGATTACAGTCCTTCAATGAATCACCGGATACGAATGGGCACGGATTACCTGTATCATAATTTTCGCCCGGAGAATAGCCAGCAACGGTCTTGGGTGAACGATTCGTTAGTAAATCCCGTATATGAGCTTTTGTATGATTATTCCTTGATAAAAGGGCATGAGTTCTCTTTGTTTGCCGAGGATGAGATGCGGGTCACGGATCGCTTGCGGGTGAATGCCGGATTGCGGTATACCTTGTTTCATGTAGAGAATGAGATCTATCATTCTTTTCAGCCTCGTTTGTCGGCACGTTATTTACTTCGTCCGGATCTATCGGCGAAGATATCCTACAGTAAGATGAACCAATATGTCCACTTATTATCGAATACCTATGTGAACCAACCTACGGATATTTGGGTCCCGGTGACGGAGCAAGTCCCTCCGATGAGTTCTCACCAGATTACTGCCGGGCTTTATTATAATCTGAAACGGATGTATGATTTCTCGATCGAGGGGTATTATAAACGGTTGAATAACTTGATTGATTATAAGGATCATTGGCCGGTTGAGACACATTTCTCCGGTTGGGAAGACCGGGTCGGTTTGGGAAAGGGTAAGACCTATGGTGTGGAGTTTATGGCGCAAAAGACAAATGGGAAGACAACCGGATGGATCGGGTATACGCTCTCTTGGTCGGATCGGTGGTTTCCGGATGGTTCCGTGAATAAGGGGCGTCATTTCCCGTTTCGCTTCGACAACCGGCATAAGGTGAATGTGGTCGTTTCTCGTAAGTTATCCCGGAAGGTGGAGTTGACGGCGGCTTGGGTATTCGCGTCGGGCAATCATATCAGTTTGCCGGAATATAAGTATCTTTCTCCCTCTTACCAGAGAGAGCATGGATATTTTGAGGTGGTAGGGATGATGGATACGAATCCCGGCTTGAGCGCACGCAATAATTATCAACTGTCTCCGTACCATCGTTTGGATCTAGGGGTGAATTTTTACCGGTATAAAAAGAAAGGACGAATGGGGATTTGGAACCTAAGCTTATATAACGCTTATCTGAAGCCGAACCCTTTCATGACCGAGTTGAAAGCTGGTGGTTCCGACGTCGTTTTGCAGGAGACGATTTTGTTTTATTGTATGCCATCGGTCTCTTACACTTATAAATTTTAGCTTATGGGAAGAAGTTTACTGGCTATATGTATCTTGATGTATGGGGTGCTAGCGGCCTCATGTGTACGTGACGTGGAAATAAACTTAGGGGATTTGCCGGACCGGATCGTCCTCAACGCCTCGGTGAGTCCCGGGAAGGATGTACGTGCCCATGTCTCGAAGACTTGGTTTATCATGGATAATGTGGCCAATTTCGATTTACCGGATCCGAAAATTCGTGTCTACATCAATGGCGAGTTTCAAGGTTTGATGCGGTATGATGACTTTAAGGAGGAGGTTTTTAATACGGGGCAATATGTTTTGCCCGGTTGCCGGGTGCGTGAGGGAGACCGTTTACGCATGGAGGCGGAGGCGGACGGGTATGAACCAGTCTCGGGGGAAACTCTAATTCCCGGTGGAGTGAAGATTATCGGTGTGGACACTTCTACCTATCGATCTTCTTCATATTCATCCAGTAATTTACGTTTTACAGTCGAGATGAATCCCGCTAGTAGTGGCTATTACCGTTTAGTCATAGAGAAAGTGACGGATTACCGGAAAGGGGATAGTACCATGACTGTGACCTCTTACCAAAGTGCGAATGGATACCTTTGGTATTATACTTATTTTAACCTATATTACGAGGATCCGGTATTCCAGACTTTCGAGGGAAGCCCGATCACGAGTCAGATAGACGGGCGGTATTGTATGGGGGTGTTTGCGGGGAAGGACATGATTTCCGGGAATACGCTCCGTGTGTCTGTTTCTCCGGTAGATTATTCGTATGAGAGCGACACGCTTTCGTCGAAAGTCCATTACGATGTGCATCTGTTGTCTATCTCCGAGGATTATTATCGATATATGAAGATTATGCGGGGCTACTCTATCACGATCGGCGACGCGAATTTCGGGGCGTTGATAGAGCCTGCCGATACGTATTCGAATGTGGAGAACGGCTTTGGGATTGTCGCCGGATATCAAGAGGATAAATTGCGTATCACGATGCGGAGAGATACGGTACCTCCTTCTTGGAATCCTTGGGACGGATACAGTGTACAGTAGGCAGTGGGCTACGCCGAAAAAGACCCTTCTCGGATAGGGGTATTTTAGGAAATCTTGTCTTATAAATGAATTCAATGAAGTAGAATGATGACAGAGTGGATGAATAAATGGCTTATGGCCATTTTTTGCTGGATGATTTTTATGCCTGTTCCAGACCTCTTGGCCCAATCAGCCAAGACGAAGGATGATCCCCGGATTACGTTGCGTATGAAGGAGGTTTCGTTGCCGGAGGTCTTGTCAGAGATCGAAAGACAGGCGGGCGTGACCTTCTCGTATGAGTCTTCTTTGTTGAAAGAGCTTCCGAAGATCAGTTTCCAAGTGAAAGATGAGACATTGACGGATTGTTTGACCCGCTTGTTCGAGTCGTATCCGATCGTGTATAAGGTGAGTGGAAAGATCGTGATTCTGAAGCGTAGACAGAGACAGGTAACGATCAGCGGCTTCGTGAGGGACCAAGCGTCCTCGGAGTCTCTGATCGGAGCCTCTGTTTATGAGGTCGCCAGCCGGAAAGGCTCGGCTACGAATAGCTATGGTTTTTTCAGTTTGACGCTTCCGCCGGGGAATATCCGCTTGCATGCTTCTTACATTGGTTATGAGAGCTGTTCCTTTAATTTCACGGAATTGGATAGGGATACCATATTAAATATTGAGTTGCGTCCGAACGCCCGTCTGGAGGAAGTGGTAGTTACGGCCTCGGAGCGGGATCGTTTGTCTGTAAATAACACCTTGATGGGAACGATGGAGTTTAGCCAGAAGACGATCAAGGCGACACCGACCCTGTTTGGTGAGTCCGATATCGTGAAGACCTTGCAACTGACTCCGGGTGTAGCCAGTGGGACAGAGGGACTGGCCGGTTTATATGTTCGTGGCGGCGACCAAGATGGAAATCTGTTTTTGATAGACGGTAATCCGGTTTACCAGATCAATCATGTCGGCGGGCTATTCTCCGCTTTCAATCCGGAGGCGATCCGTAATCTGGACTTTTTCAAGGCGGGTTTCCCTGCGAGATATGGCGGGCGACTCTCGTCTGTGGTAGATGTCCATACCAAAGAGGGCAATATGAAAGAGTACCATGGTAGCGCTACGATCGGGCTGATCTCCGGTAATCTGAGCTTGGAAGGCCCTATCATCAAGGATCGCACGGCTTTTCAGATAGCGCTTAGACGCTCGTGGCTGGATGTACTCTCTGCCCCAGCGATAGCGATAGCAAATAAGGTTCGAAAAGACGGTCATAAAATAAATCTTCGTTATGCTTTTCACGATTTGAATTTAAAGCTTAATCATCGTTTCAGCGATCGCAGCCGGATGTTTTTCAGCTTATATAACGGGAATGATGTATTAAAAGGAGGGGGAACGGATTTCTCAACAGAAGAAGAGCAAGTCCCTTATACGGATGGTACCCATTCATCGCTGCGTTGGGGTAATTTGATGGGAACCTTGGGCTGGACTTATGTCTTCAATAACCGTTTGTTCGGACGGGTTTCCGGGGTCTTTTCACGGTATCGCTCGAATGTACGGAGTTCAAAAGAATATAATTATGGTGTGGAAGGAGAAGATAATTATCTCTCTTCTTCATCGGAAACGAGTAGTTCTACCTCTATCTTGGATATGGGCGTCCGTTCCTCTTTTGATTACACGCCTTCTACGTCGCATGTGATTCGTTTTGGAGGGGATTTCTTGATGCACCGTTTCCGCCCGGAGTATAATGAGGTGAAAGCAGCCGGTTCCGGTATGCTGGAGTTTTCGAATATAGGGAAAATATATACAAATGATCTGCTATGGGCCCGTGAGGCGGCTATCTTTGGAGAGGATGATTGGAATGTCTTACCTAGCTTGCGTTTGAATGCGGGGATTCGGTTTAGCCTGTTCAATGTGGAGCGGAAGGCTTATACCTTATTGGAGCCTCGCGCTTCCTTGAGATGGTTGCTACGTGACGATCTTAGCTTCAAAGCCTCATACGCCCGTATGGGGCAATATATCCATTTATTGGGCAACAGTTATATAAATTTGCCGACGGATGCGTGGATGCCTGTTACCCGTAAGTTGAAACCTTTAATCAGTGATCAAGTCTCCGCTGGTTTCTATTATAATCTGATGCGTTCTTATAGTTTCTCGGTAGAGGGGTATTATAAATGGATGAAGAACCTGTTGGATTATAAAGACGGCTATTCCTTCTTGCCCGGTACGGCGGCTTGGGAGGAAAAAATGGCGGTCGGTAAGGGGCGTTCGTATGGCGTGGAGTTCTTGGCTCGCAAGGAAAGCGGACGTACGACCGGTTGGATAGGATATACGCTTTCATGGTCGGATCGGCGTTTCGATGAGATCGATAACGGGCGACGCTTTCCGGCACGTTACGATAACCGGCATAAGCTGAATATCGTGGTATCGCATAAACTATCGGAAAAGGTGGAGCTGACAGCTGCTTGGACGTATACTTCCGGCAATCGCATGACCTTGTCGTTGGAGAGTTATGAGCAAGCTGGTACGCTTACTATTTCCAACCAATACAAGATGAATAACTGGTGGGAACCATCCGGGGAAGTGGTGGATTTGTATACACGTCGTAATAATTACCAGATGCCGGCTTATCATCGTCTGGATTTGGGACTTAATATTTACCGTCCGAAGAAGAAGGGGCGAATGGGCATCTGGAATATCAGTATTTATAATGTATATAGCCGGATGAATCCGTTTATGGTCTATAAAAGTGATAACTGGGAACGAACGAATAACTTAGTCCCGGGTTCTTCTTCTCCCTATAACGGTAAAACAAAACCTTGTTTTAAGTTGATAGGTATTATGCCTATCATACCTTCCATATCATATACTTATAAATTCTAGGAAGATGAAACAGATAAAGAGTATCTTAATAAATACGATTTGTATAGTAAGCCTGTTTGGTTTGATGTCTTGCATCAAGGAGATCGATCTTGAATCCTTACGGCCGGATCCCACTTTGGTGGTGAACTGTGTCGCTATAACCGGCGAACCCTTAACCGTAAGTGTCTCCCGTACTTGGTTTTTCACGGATGATCATCCGAACGTGACTTTGGATAAAGCCGAGGTGAATTTATTCGTGAATGGCGCTTTTAAAGAGCGTATGAGCTTTCAGGAGGGGGATGAGGCATTTAACACGAAAGGGTATTTTAAGTCTGATTTTATACCGGTGAAAGGGGATCGTATCCGTGTGGAAGCTTCTTATCCGGAATATGGTGTGGCAAGCGCCGAGACAGTCATGCCAGCGCCCGCCCGGGTCTTGAAAGCGGGGGTAACCTATGCCACGGTAGCTGGTTCTTTCGGTTCTCACCAGAATGCGATTTATCAGGTAACGCTCAAAGATAACCCTGCCGAGGAGAATTATTATTTACTTCGTATGGAAGAGGGCATTCCTGTTTTTGATGGAATAGCTAAGGAATATACAGGAGAATATAAATGGTTCTCGGTGAGTCCAAACTATGCGACTGAACCTGTTTTTGGCCAATCGTTGACGGCCTTGGATCAAATCTTTGGCAATGACTGGATGTATGGGTATGATGGAAAGGTCTTTTCTGATGAGTTAATAAACGGGCAAGAATATACCTTGCACTTAACGGATGAGTATTATTATGAACCTTATTATGGATCATACCCGCTAAAAGTAGTCCCGGATTCGATAGGGATGGAAGATCTAAATGAGGAAGATTTCCTTCCGATTCCACCCAAGCACCTACGGGTACACCTATATGCTATCTCGGCGGAATACTATCGATATCTGAAAGTTTTGCAAGATAAAGACACGGATTCAGTTTCGAACCTTTTGATCGATGGCGGTCTGGCCGAACCGATCCGTGTATTTAGCAATATAGACGGTGGTGTCGGTATCCTAGGCAGTTGCCATGTAGGAATGTTTGAGACGGAAATAGCGTCTTCCTCACATTCCAATCTTGAAGCGGCCCGATTTGAAGACGGGATAGACTAGGAACTGTGGTTCCATCTTCCGTCGTACCGGGTTGTATTCATAGTTGATACCGGCTCCCATCCAGAAATTATCAGTAACCTTGAACTCCATTGAGCCGCCCACTTGGGTATGATAGAAAAAGGGATTCCTAAGCATATGGGGATTGTTGTACTCGTCGGCGTAATAAGCGTATTGTCCCCATCCTTTCAGTTTCAACCAGTCCGTAGGTTGATATTCCACTTGTACGTTTGCGCCGGCTGTTATTCCGGGACTAGGGTTGAAGGGACTAAAGAAACGACCACCGAATCCTCCGCCATAAAGACTCCAATTGCCGCTGTGCCAAGAAATACCCCCGTTCATGATCGTCATGCCTCCGACTCCCGGCCATGTATATTGAACACCGTTAGCGATAAGATCGAAACTTTCGTTTAGCCGTTTCATATAAGTCTCATTGAAATCCAACGCCATAGGCGATACCTCCCGAAGCATCGGGGTATATACGTTAAAGAACGGCTGATAGGCGGCGGAAGATATCTGCATATCCATCGGACGCTCTTGTAGGGACGTATGGGGAATATCGGGCGTGAACTCCCGCAGTTTAATATCGATATCCCGTGTCCCCGCAGGGGTAAATGTCTTATAAGAGGCTTTCGGGATGTTCAACTCATACGTCTTGTTTTTAGGCAGGACGATGATTTTACCTTCTTTATTTAAAATAAACGAAAAGTCAGACTGTGCCTGAATTCCAACGACACATATCCATGCCATGAATATAAATAATCCTCGTCTCATACACTCTCCTCCTATTTTTGATGTGAAGGTAACTTTTTTTTGAATAAGATGCAACTTTTAGGATACCTATTTCATCCATATAATAGAGAGCATAAGTACTTATGGATGAACAACTGTTAATCGATGGATGTATGCGAGGCGAATCATGGGCTCGTAAGGAATTGTACGAGCAATATGCTCCTGCTATGATGAGTGTTTGCATGCGTTACGTGGGTGACAGGGAGACGGCCCGTGATCTTCTGCAGGACGGGTTCGTGAAGATATTTACGAAGATCCGGTCGTATTCCGGCTCCGGGGCTTTCGGGGGATGGATACGGCGGATCTTTGTCACTACGGCTCTTGAATATCTCCGGTCTTCAGAGAACACGAGGCTAAGTGTAGGCCTGGACGGCTATGACGACAGTTTGGAAGATATCAACTATTCCGTATTGGACCGTTTATCGGCGGATGACTTGTTGGCTTGCGTGGCCCAATTGCCGCCGGGATATCGTACGGTCTTCAACTTATATGCGATAGAGGGATATACGCATAGCGAGATCGCCGAGATGCTGCATGTACAGGAGGCGACTTCCCGTTCCCAGTTTATCCGGGCGAGGAACGCTTTGCAAAAGAGTGTACAATCTTTAATAAGGCATGAAAATGCGGGACGATAAGGATCATAACGAACGGCTGGATGATTTCAGCGGCTATATGCGGCAGCGCTTGGAAGAGCACCGGTTGCCGGTAGATGCTGGCGGCTGGGATGAGGTGGAGGCCCGGATGAACCGAAGAGCGAGATCACGGGGTTGGTTGTGGACGAGAGGCTTGGCCGCCGCCGCAGTGCTGGCCTTGGTTATTTGGCTGCTACCTTCCCCGGAGAAGATGCCATTGGAGGAATTGAGCCCCTTTCAGAAAGAGATATCGGAGAAAGCGGAGGAAATGAATATTCTTCCGGAGCATCCCGTTTTACCTGTAGAGCCTGTAAAGAAACGTATAGCGAAAGTGCTGAAATGGGAAAAAAAGGCTAAGCTTTCCGCTATTGTCGGGGAAAAGGAAACGATCCGGGAGGATGAGAAGTGTGAGACTATCGAGATTATTGAGAAGGATGCGATTGCGGCTATCGTAGAAGAACCGTCTGTGAAGGAGGATGCGTCCGAGGATTCGACGGACATAGTCGTTAAGCGAGGTGACTCTACGGTTCCTCTACCGGAAGGCGAACGGAGTCCCCGACGAAAAGCCTCTTTGAAAAAGAAAGCCAAGAAGAGTAAACGGAACAAGTGGTTATTGGCCGCCGCCGTTGGCTCTAGTGGTTATGTAGATAGCTTTTTAAATACGGATATGAGTTATGGCGATGCTTCTTCTCCGGGAGATATGAATAATTCGGCAGGAAGCCCCGATCCGGATAAGCCGGATAAAGACGATGATGAAAAGGAGAGTGGTAATACGCCTCCCCAAACGGTCTCATTCCGTAATGCCCCGGTATTACGGAGTTCTAAGGTGGATGAGAACTTCTTGGATAATCGTTCGTTCGAATCTTATCCGGACGTTAGCTACTCCCTTCCGATATCATTCGGTTTTACGGTACGGAAGGATTTGAGCCGGCGTATAGCCGTGGAAAGTGGATTGATGTATACGTATTTATCCACTACATTCAAGAGGGGAGGGGATTGCCCGTCAGAGGTGAAATCGTCTTTGCATTATCTGGGTATTCCCTTGAATCTGGTGGTTTATTTATGGAAGAATCAGCGATGGAATGTCTATCTCTCCGGAGGCTTTATGATGGAGAAGGGCTTGCAGGCCGTGTATAGTGGCTATATCGCCGGAAACGGAACGACTATCTCCAAGAGCAAAAAGGAGGATATCCATGGTATGCAATGGTCCGTGAATGCCTCGGTCGGTGCTGCTTATCGTTTTTATGGGGATTGGAGCCTCTATTTCGAGCCTCGCTTCTCCCATTATTTTGACTGTGATCAACCGGCTAGTATCCGTACGGACAAGCCGTTGGGATTTGGGTTGAGCGCAGGTATACGATATGCTTTTTAATGATTAAATCTATTATAATTATGCGGAAACTTTTTTATTGGGCGTTTGCCTTTAGCCTTTGCGTCTTAATGGGATGCAAGGATGATGGAGTGCGAGTGGAGGTCGTGCGGTATGCTATCAACGAACCGGTATTCATGTCGATCTCCGAGTTTCGGAATTCAGTGAAGGTGACGGATGAGGTGGTGCCAATCACCAAGCGGGGTAAGATCTGTTTCTATAAGGATTACCTGTATATTTCTTCCCCGGATAAGGGCATCCATATCGTGGATAACAGGAATCCGGCATCTCCCCGGATAGTGGGCTTTGTAGAATTGATCGGTAACGAGGATCTCTCGATCAAGGATGATAAATTGTATGCGGATTCGTATGTGGATCTGGTCTGGTTCGATATCTCCGATCCGGAGAGACCTGAATTGGAAGGTCGTGTGGAGAACGCTTTCCGTTATGCGCTTCCGACCATAGAGAATGGCTATGGGTTCGATTATAATATGTGTTATTCGGAAGAAGCGAGAGCGAAAGGTGTCGTGGTTGGTTGGGAGCCGAAGGAACGGGAGGAAACCATTTACCATTATCCGAGTTATGGCGGTGATCTGATGGCGAACGATGCGGCGCCGGGTACTTCCACGCAGGGCGTGAACGGATCTATGGCTCGTTTTTCTATTTATGGTAAGTACTTATATACGGTAGAACAGAATATCATGTGTGTTTTCGACCTGTCTGGAGACAAGCCTGTCTTGACGACAAACGACATTTGGTTGCAACGTGATGTCGAGACTCTTTTCAACTATAAAGATAAGATGTTCATGGGAACTCCGACCGGCATGTTGATCTATTCGCTGGAAGATCCGTTAGCGCCTAAGTATCGTTCTTCCGTAAGTCATGTCTTTGGTTGTGATCCGGTTGTCGTGGAGGATGACTTAGCGTATGTGACCGTGCATTCCGGAAATACTTGCGGGCAAAATACCAATGAACTGATGCTCATAGATGTAAGTGATGTGGACCAACCGAACCTGCTGGTTACTTATGGCATGAAATGTCCGAAAGGATTAGGTATCGATAACGGTACTTTATTCCTCTGTGACGAAGGGTTAAAGGTCTTCAATGCGAAAGATCCTATGACCTTGCTGGCTAATCAGCTTGTTCATTATGCAGGTATGGAGGGTTACGATGTAATCCCTTTTAGGAATACCTTGATGATGATCGCCGATGATGGCCTTTACCAATACGATTATTCCAATTTACAGGCAATATCTCAGTTAAGTAAATTGCCAATGGGCGAATAGAGTTTAATATTCCTCTTCACTATTTGCTTTGTAAGGCATTTACGGGATTACGAGGTGCCGCTTTATAACTATGCCTGCTTACGGTCAGTAACGTAACCATCAGTACGATACCGCCGAATAGCAGGCTTGTTTCTATGGAATACGTTCACGAAAATTCGCTACTTTTTATGTGTTATTTATACGAGAATGTAAATAAAATGAGCTTCCTACTTTGATGTTATAATATTTATTCTGATCTTGCGGATGTTATTGTGTTTGATAAATTAAAATCTAAAACTATTATTATGAATCTTTTTGACAATATGCACGGACTAAAAGGATGCATTCGTTGTTTGACTTTTAAAAACGTGCTTTTAGCTCATTTTTTATTGGCTTTTTCAGTGGCAGGTAGTGTTTCTGCCGAGGCTTTGCCTACTTCTTATTTAAATGGCATTGAACAACAATCCCGGAAAGTTGCAGGACGTGTTTTGCAAAGAGTTGATAACGAGCCGGTCATTGGTGCTAATATTGTTGTGACAGGTACAACAATCGGTACAATTACAGATGTGGAGGGACGTTTCTCATTGGACAACTTGCCGGCAAATGCCCGTACGCTTACCGTATCTTTTGTTGGCATGACTTCGCAAACGCTTCCGATCAAATCAGAGATGATGATACTTCTGGAGGATGATTCGGAAACATTGGATGAGGTGATGGTCGTGGCTTATGGTACGGCTAAGAAAAGTACGTTTACTGGATCTGCCAGTTTGCTGAAGTCAGAGAAGATAGAGGCTCGTCCTGTTACATCGGCAACTTCAGCCTTACTAGGATCTACGCCGGGTGTGCAAGTAGCCTCAGCCAGTGGTCAGCCCGGTTCAGATTCGGATATCTATATTCGCGGATTGGGCTCTATTTCTGCGACGAATACCCCTTTGATTATACTTAACGGTATGCCCTACGATCAGAGTATCAGTAGTATCAATCCCAGTGATATAGAGAGTATGTCTGTCTTGAAAGATGCTTCATCTGCGGCTCTGTACGGCGCACGAGGTGGTAATGGTGTTATCCTGATAACCACCAAGACGGGTAGTAAGGATCGTATGTCGGTGAATGTGAAAATCAACCAAGGATTCACGAATCGGCAAAGTCAGGATTATGAACGATTGGGCGTGAATGATTATTTGAAAGTATATTGGGAGAGCGCACGCAACCAGTTGATAAGTGGTGGTGCGTCACCAGAGCAAGCGGGAATGGCAGCCGCTCAAAACTTGATTTCGGGAACGCTGGGCTTCAATCCGTTTAACGTGCCGGACGATCAGGTCGTGGATGCGAACGGTGTGCTTAACCCGAACGCTACGTTCATGTGGGCGGATGATACCGATTGGGAAGACGCTATCCAGCGCACGGGCAGCCGTACGGATATAGGCGTGAGCGTGAGCGGAGGTAATAATAAGTCGGATTATTATCTTTCCGCCGGTTATCTGACGGAAGGTGGTTATATCATCGGATCGAAGTTTGACCGATATACCTTGAATACGAATGTTAACTCGCAGATCACCTCGTTCTTGAAGATTGGCGGTACGCTCTCCGGGAATATCAGCAAGGCGGAAGGGCAGCAGTCGCAAGCTTCGGGAAATAACAACAACCCTTTCCGATTCACTCGCTATATCGGACCGATCTATCCGATCCATGTACACGATCCTCGTACCAAAGAATATGTGCTGGATGCCAATGGTAATAAAGTGTACGACTTCGGTCAGGCCTATACGATCGAGGAGGGTGTGGAAGCGCCTTCGCGTGCGTATATCTCTGGTAATAACCCGGCTATTGAGTTGCAAAATATCAGCAACGGATACAAGCGGAATCAATTGAACGCGAAATTGTATGCGGAGATCCGTTTCTTGAATGATTTCAAGTTTACGGTGAACGGAGCCGTGGGAACAAGCTCTCGTTTAGGGCATTCGGCCAGTATCTATTATCCGGAGAAGACTGAGGTGGGGTCAAGCACGAAGACCGTTTCGTTTGAGACAACTTGGACGTTCAACCAATTGCTCTCCTATACAAAGAATTTCGGCAATCACCATGTCGATGTCTTATTAGGACATGAGAGTTATGATTATGAGTACAATTACCTGAAAGGCTCCATGCAAAACCAGACCATCCATAATGGCAACTTTGAGTTCAGCAATTATTCGGTGCCGGACGAGCAAGACTCTTATACGAATACCTACAAGACGGAGGGATTCCTTGCCCGTGCGAACTATGACTATAACAGCCGTTATTTCCTTTCTGCATCCGTGCGCCGCGACGGATCCTCCCGCTTTTACAAGGATTCCCGTTGGGGTACATTCTTCTCGGTAGGAGCTGGTTGGCGTATTGACGAGGAGCGTTTCATGGAAGATCTTGATTTCATCGATTTGCTGAAGTTGCGTGTCGCTTACGGTGAGGTGGGTAATGATGCCATCGGTAGCTACTATGCGTGGCAAGCGGCTTACGAGCAGGCCATGAACGGATTGGAGGCCGGTTATATCCAGCAACGTGTCGTTCGTAATAAGGATTTGCAATGGGAGGTGTCTCGCAATGGCGATGTGGCGTTAGAGTTTGAGTTGTTTAAAAGCCGTTTGTCGGGTAGTGTAGAGTATTTCGATCGCCGTTCCAGCAACTTATTGTTCTCGATCCCGCAAGCACCGGATACGGGTACTACCAGCGCATATAAGAATGCAGGTACGATGTACAATCGAGGTGTGGAAGTTGATTTGAACGGAAGAATCATCCAGACGAAGGATTGGACGTGGTCTGTGGGAATTAACGCTACATGGTTGAAAAATCGGATTACCTCTTTGCCGGTAGAACCTTATAACAGCGGAGTACATCGGGTGGAAGAGGGACATTCGCGCTATGAGTTTTATCTTCGCCAGTGGGCGGGAGTAGATCCTGCTACCGGAAACTCTATCTATGTGCCGGATCCGGAACTGACGGTGGAGTCTGTCGACCTGGTAGAGGTGGATGGAAAAACATATACGACTAACGTGAATGAGGCCATTTATGATTGGGCCGGAGAATCTACACCGAAGGTATCGGGAGGTCTTAATACGAACGTATCTTGGAAGAATCTTTCTTTAAGCCTGTTGTTTAACTTCCAGCTAGGTGGCAAGATGTATGATGTAGGATATTCTGATTTGATGACACAGCCTTCAGGATCCGCATCCTTGACTTCCAACAAGCATGTGGATATCTTGAATCGTTGGCAGAAACCGGGCGATGTCACGAATGTGCCTCGCATCGAGGATTTCGCAGATACGAATATGAATGCGGGAACTTCTACTCGTTGGTTGATCAGCTCGAATATGTTGGAGTTGGCTTCCGCTACTTTGAGCTATGATCTGCCGAAGCAATGGCTGGAGAAGGTTTCCATGCAAGGACTCCGGGTATATGCGTCAGGAGAGAATCTATTCTTGCTGACGAAACGAAAAGGTATTTTCCCTCGTTCAAACATATTCTCAGGATATAGTGGTAATGCGGATGTTTATTTGCCTGCGAGAGTATTTACTTTTGGTTTGAATCTTACTTTTTAAATCATGTTCAATATGAAAAATATATATATAGTAGTGTTGCTATCTCTTGTGGTATTATTCAATGGCTGCAAGGAGGATTTTTTGGAGACAACTTCCACACAAACGGTGGATGAGCAAGCAGTGTTCAATGATACCCAATCGGCTATGTTGGCTGTAAATGGCTTGCATAAATTGATGTGGACGGGTGATCTGTCTAGTTCGGCTTTTTATGGCGGTTACGATATGTTGATGATTTGGTATGAGGTGATGGGGGATGATTTGGTATATACGTACAGCAATGCGCAGTTCCAAAAGCAGGCTCAATGGTCGAGCCATCGGAATGCGACGATCGGTAGTGCGACCCATTTTTATCGCTTGTTGCAATATTTTATCTCTAACAGTAGTATGATTATCGATAATATCGATGCTGCGGAAGGTTTGGAGAGCGAGAGGAATTATATCAAGGGGCAAGCCCATTTTTACCGGGCTTTCGCCTATTTCACGATGGTACAGATGTATGGCGGCCGTTATAAGGCAGAGGGCGATAACACGCAATTGGGTGTGGTAATTCGTAACGATAACTCAACGGAGCCGAGAGCGAGAGCTTCTGTAGAGGAGGTGTATACGCAGATCAATGAGGATATCGACTTGGCGATCCAATTATTGGGTGCTACGGAGGAGAAACGGACTAATAAGTCGCATATTGATTTGCACGTGGCTCGCGGTTTGAAGGCTCGTATCTTATTGACGCAAGGTAAATGGTTGGAAGCGGCTGAAATGGCTAAATTGGTCGTTGATCTATCAGGAGCCAAATTGCAAGATGATACCTATACGACATTGAATGATCGTTTTAGCGATCAATCAAATACAGAATGGTTGTGGGGATCGAATCCTTTGTTGCAGCAAGCTCCGAACTTGACTCACTTCCATGGATATATGTCGAATGAGATCATTTCGTATAATGGCAATACCCCTCGTGCGATTTATAATAAGTTATACGACAAGATCAGTGATACCGATGTGCGTAAAGGAATTTGGTTTCCGAGGGCGACCGATCCCAATACTCTTCCGCGACCGATCCGGGCGGAGTGTAACAGTAAAGCGTATGCTAATTATATGGCCAATAAGTTTATCGTATCGGATCCTACGACGAAAGGTGGCCGGGATGTTCCTTTCATGCGCTTGCCGGAGATGATGTTGATCATGGCGGAGGGATATGCACGTGCTGGGGAGCCAGGCAAAGCGGCTCAGGCTCTTTATCCGCTGGCAAGTCATCGGGATCCGGAGTATACATTGTCTACGAAAACGGGCGAAAACTTGATAGAAGAGGTGATGACTCAACGTCGCATAGAGCTTTGGGGGGAAGGTTTCCGTTGGTTCGACTTGAAACGTTTGAATATGGATTTGGACCGTGGACCGGCTCCTCGTCCTGAGGTTTTCCCGAATGGTTTGATTGAATATTGGAACAAAGACGCAATGCCTAAAGTGGTGGATCCAGAAGCTTCTAATTACAATATGTATGGAGATGGAACGGTGACGGGTAACGGGAACAGATATCGTCCGGCCGGACATAGGGATTGGCAATGGGCTATTCCTGATAAGGAGACTCAACTGAATCCGCTTTGCGAACCGAATCCATAAAGTAAATAAATAGTTATGAGAAGATTTTTTTTAATGTGCCTGTTGCCAATCTTCTTGGCGACAGGTGTTTTTGCTCAACCACAAGCGGATGAGTATCCGTATGATTTAACGTATTTCTTGCCGGAAGGTTCTCAGGTTTATGACCCTCAGGTTCCTACCCCGGAAAAAATCTTGGGATTCCAGCTTGGAGAACAACATGCCGGATGGGATCAAGTAGTGGAATATATGAGAACATTGGCGCGATGCAGCGACCGTGTCACGATTAGGGAGACGGGGCGTACCTATCAGCACCGTCCTTTTATAGAGGTCGTGTTTACTTCGGCCGAGAACCAAAAGAATATAGATCGACTGAAGGAGGAGCACTTAAAGTTGAGCGACGTGGCGAAATCGAGAAGCGTAGTGATAGACGACATGCCTGTGATCGTAAGCTTGATTTATAGCATTCATGGAAATGAGGCATCGGGTGTGAACGCTTCGTTGGCTGTTGCCTATCATTTGGCGGCGGCACAAGGGCCTGAGATCGAGGAATTACTAGACCAAGAGATTGTCGTGATGACTCCCGGAGCCAATCCGGATGGAATCAATCGGTTTGCGTCGTGGGTGAATTCCTCTAGAAGTTTCACGAATGTTAGCGATATAAAATCACGTGAGTTTACCGAGCCTTGGCCTTCCAGTCGTACGAACCATTATTGGATCGATTGTAATCGCGACTTGCTTATGGCACAACATCCCGAGGGGATCAATGGCTTAAATGGATATTTTGAATGGTTGCCCAATGTGGTCGTGGATCAACATGAGCAAGGGGCGTTACGTCCTTATTATTTCAGTCCGGGACATCCTAAGCGTACCCATCCGTTTACTCCCCAGCTTAATCAAGACTTGACAGCCGAGATTTCTTCTTATACGGCAAAGGCACTCGATCGGATTGGGACGACTTATTATTCGAAGGAGGGTTATGATGACTTCTATTACGGAAAAGGGGCTGCTTATGGAGATGCGCATGGATCCGTTTGCCTGCTATATGAGCAAGGTTCCACGCGCGGACATTTGCGTAATACCCCGAGCGGGGAATGGACCTTTGGCTGGACGATCCGGAATCAGGCATTAGCCTCTTGCGCTACGCTGGAAGCGGCCAAGGCGATGCGTACCCGTTTGCTGGCTTATCAGAAGGAATATTATGAACGTACGGCTTCTGAGGCGCGGAAGGAGGCGGTACAGGGCTATGTGTTCGATACACGCGGATCTAAGTCTGTCGCTTTTCATTTCTTGGAGAATATGGCCCGTCATCATATCGAGGTCTATCAGTTGGCGAAGGACTATCAAGCCGCAGGTAACAAGGAGTTCCAAAAAGGTTCAGCCTATGTCATTCCGGTGGCGCAAAAATACAGTACGATGGTTAAGGTGCTTATGGAGGATTGTTTAGAATATACGGATAGTACTTTCTATGATATCTCTACATGGACGTTCCCGCATGCGTTTAACTTGGAGTGTGCTCCGGTGAAGAGTGTCGCCGGATTGATGGGTGATCGGATTGAGCGAAATGATTTTCCGCAAGGACGGCTCATCGGCGGGGAAAGCCGGGTGGGGTATGTGTTTGAGAACCGGGAGTTTTATGCACCTAAGGTAGTCTATGAGTTGCAGCGTAAGGGGATTCGGGTCAGTGCGACCAACCGTCCGTTCCAATTTAAGAACGAAGAGGGAGAATGGACGATGGGCTATGGTACCTACCAGGTATTGACGCATAATCAGCCGCTTCCTTCGGATGTGCTCTATGCGACATTGGATGAGTTGGCGAAAAATACGGGAGTGGATATCTATTCGGCCAACACGGGATTGATGGCTGATGTGGATTTTGGCAGCCCGGCTTTTAAACCATTGGAGCAGCCGAAAGTGGCTATGTTGGTAGGACGTGGCGTAAGTATCCCGGAATCGGGTGAGATTTGGTTCTTGTTGGATAAGCGTTTTCAGATGCGTCCGGTATTGATAGAGAACCCGTCTTTGACAGGCAAGGACTTGAAGGCTTACAATGTTATCATTTTGGCTAATGGTGTTCCAAATCTAACTAAGGGTACCGAGACTGCCTTGAAGGAGTGGGTTGCTGCCGGAGGAGTGTTGATCGCTACCGGAAAGGCTAGCGCATGGGCTGGTAAACAAGGGCTTATCTCTTTAAAGACAAAGGAAACATTGCTTGAAAAGGCGGACAGCTTATCGGTTTATCGTTCTTTTGCGGATAAGGCGGAAGCAAAAGCCGGAAAGTTGATCAAAGGGGTAATTCTGAACTGTCATTTGGATAAGACGCATCCGCTAGCTTGGGGACTTGATCAAGATGAGATTGCTGTTATAAAAACGAATGATATCATTTTCCAGAAAGATAGGGATCCATATGTTTCGCCTTTATATTATACCAAGAAGCCTTTGTTGTCGGGATTCTTGTCGGCGGATAATGCGAACCTATTGAGAGAGGAGCCTGCTATAATGGTGAAACCTTATAGAAGCGGTAAGGTGATTGTTTTTGCTGATGATATGAATTTCCGTTCTTACTTCTTTGGAACTAGTAAGTTGTTCATGAATGCGTTGTTTTATAACAAATGTATGTAGTTGTCGGATGAGTACGCAACGAAATATATTGTGTCTCATGGCTCTTGTTTTATCAGGAGCCATGGAATTTGCCAATGCTTGCACGTCGGCTATCATTTCTGGCAAGGTAACACCTGACGGACGTCCGATTATGTGGAAAAATCGCGATGCGGAAAACTTGAAGAATTGTGTGCGGTCCCATTTATCTCGCTCGTTCCATAATCCTTTGATGGGTATCGACTTGAAAGATGGAAAACATAATAAGCCAGAGACTTCCAGTTGGTTTGCGGAGCAGGATTTTATCGCTCGTAGAAGTACCTCTTGCGCTGTGGCTATTCAAGGTGTACGGCCGGACGAGGATGCTTCGTTCACTACGATGTGGACGGTTATCGGTTACCCACCGGTTACTCCTGCGGTTCCGGTTTGGTTGAAAGGCGCCGATAAGAAGTTGCCCAAGGCGTTAACTGTCGATCAAAATAAACATGCTCCGTTATGTGACGCGTCGAACATGCTTCGGGATAAGATTTACAGTTATCATCGGGGGACGAATACGGAAAGTTATTTCCATTGGGAATTACTTTTCAATCTAAGCGGCAATGGGTATATGCAGCAAACCGAGCGATTGGAGGAGGAGTTATTCGAACGTTTTTATTCCTCCATCGAAACGTGGCGATCAAGGTCGGTAATTCCCGAGGAATTGGTTTTCAATTTGTATGATGATTGTGATGCATTCCTTGATGAGAAGACACTGAGGTGAGTATCCAAAATATTCCTTTTCGCTATTCGCTTTGTAAGGCATTTACGGGATTGCGGGATGCCGCCTTATAACTATGCCTGCTTACGGTCAGTAGCGTAACCATCAATACGATACCGCCGGACAGCAGGCATGTTCCTATGGATATGTCCACCCGATATACGAAATTCTCCAGCCAACAACTCAGCGAATACCACGTGATAGGAACGGCAATCGCGAAAGCGATCCCTACCCAGCCGATAAACCGACGATTTAATAGATACAAGATCTCCCCGGCCGTAGCCCCGTTTACCTTACGGATACCGATTTCTTTCGTACGCTGCTGGATGGCATAGAGAGCCATGCCGAATAATCCGAAGGCGGTTAGCAGGAGGCTGATGATCGAGTACATGATGAGCAAATGTGCCAGTTCGATCGTTTTTCGGTTAGATAACATAAATTCCTCGTATATATCTTGGTATTCGAAAGGTACGTTGGGATTGATCTTTTCCCATGTTTGTTGCAGTAAAGCTAGAGCCTCGGCTCTGTGCTCTTTTTTCAGTCGGACTTGGACGAGGTTATAGGGGGGAGTATGCGTTAGGTAGGTCAAGCTAGGGTAAACCTCTTGTCGTAAGGTTCCTGTATATAGATTCTCCACGATCCCTGCTATAATCGCTATCGGTTCTCCCTCCTTTTCCATCTTCCCGAATTCAGTGTCGTAAAGGCGGACAGGCTTACCCACGGGATTCTCGCCTTTGGGCACGAGCAAACGTGCGTATTGTTCGTTAATATAGACGGGTGTGCTGTATTGTTTTAGAGCCTCTCGCTCTGAGAGCCCTTGAAGAATGTTTATCTTCATAACCTTTAGGAAAGTACTATCACCTTCGTATTGGCCTAGCGTATAATTTAGTTCGTTTCCGTTTTCGTCTTTCAAGACCATTGTCCGCAAGTTGAACTGTATGATCCCGCTTCTCGAAAGGCACATCTCTTCTATGGAAGGATAACGCCGGATCTCTTCAGAGAAGGTCTGTATATGATTCCCACTCCAGTCGGCTATTTCGATGAGGTCCCGGTAACGTTCACCGTTTGTCTGAGTGAGCGTTAGTTGCTGCCGTACGGTTAGCGTGGCGAATACCAGAGCTATTGAGATGGCGAATTGTAAGATGGAGAGCCCGCTTATGATTGTCCGCTTCCGGGTACCGGTGGTGAATGATTTATACTCGGAATGGGAAAGGGAGTTGATCTTATGGCTCATATATAATGAGGGGATAATGGATAGAGCTAGGATGAGTGCCACGATCACAGGTAAGACCTGTCCACTAAAGAAAAATCCCAAGGAGATACGTCCGGAAACGATCCGGTTGAAAGCCGGCAGGAAATCTAGTGTAAGTAACAAGGATAAAAAGAAAGCGATCAGCACGGTAAGGAAAGTATCCAAGAATAGCTGGCGATGGATTTGCCCAGCCGATGCTCCCATCACCTTCTGGGTGTAGATCATCCTTACCTGTTGCAAAATGCGGGAGAAACTTAGGTTGGCATAATTGAAACAGGCGATCACGAGGATTAGGATGGCTGAGAACAAACCAACGTACAGTAAGTCTTTCTGGTTTCGGTGGATATAGGGGATGTATTCTTGTGTATAGGTTTGCTCTTGGAAATAACTCTCTTGGAGGGTATAGAAATAATACTGTCCGGTTCCGTTGAAAGTAGGTACCTTATCATCCTTTAGTTTTTGAGTGAACGTATCAATGTTGAAGAGATCGTTTACCAGTAATAAGGTAGGGCCGCCATTGAATTGGGAGGTAGTACCTGCCAATGCGTTGAACTTCAAGAATGATTGAGGGTACTCTTTGATAACGGCGGCGACCTCGTAGGTAATCGTCTCGTTCTCATAAGCGTACTTTGCCGAAAAGGTTTTACCGATAGGATCCTCGTTCCCGAAGAATATCTTCGCTTGGTATTCGGTCAACGCAATTGCGTTTGGTTGGGTTAATGCCTTGTTTATATTTCCTGCCATTACCTTGTAAGGGAAAAAGCGAGGAAAGGAGGGATCAGCTCTGACGATCGAGATTGGGTCGAAGCGCTTTTCTCCTATCGTGATGGAGGCGGCATTGTCTATGTTCAGTCGTAAATAATCCTCAACTTCAGGGTATTGGTCTTTTAGCTGCACAGGGATCTTCCCTTTAATAAAAGATACTTTCTCTCCGGAGGTCAAGGGAGAGTCTTGTGCCATATAGATGATATGCGACTTATTGGGATTATGGGCTTCTATCCTAGATTCATAAATGACGTATGAGATCAGTAGGTTGGTACAAGTGATGCCTGCCGCCAGACTCAATAAGGAAATGACGGCGAACGTCTTGTTTCGCCACCAGCTACGGAATATAAGTTTTAGAGATATGGATTCCATGGTTTTATCTGTTTATTGGTTCAAAGCTATCCGGTTGCGTGGAATATGGCAAATAAAATCGGAGGAAACGTTCGTAAAGGACTGGATTTGTCTAAATATTGGACACTGAGAGCCGGGAAAAGATCGTATCTTTGCGTGCGAAAAAAGAGGAGGCTTCATGCGTAACGCGAAGATTATAGTCGTAGATGACAATGAGGCGGTATTGAGAAGTCTGCGGACGATCCTGTCCCATGAGTTTAAGACGATCGTTACCGTATCATCTCCTGTTCTATTGCCTGCCCTTTTACGGAATGGAGATGTAGATATGGTTTTACTGGATATGAACTTCGGCGCTGGAAAGCAAAGCGGTGGGGAAGGGCTTTTCTGGTTGGATCGTATTTTGGAGCTTAAGAATCCTCCGGCCGTTATCTTGATAACCGCTTTTGGGGATATCGAGTTGGCTGTATCTTCCCTTAAAAGGGGAGCCTCGGACTTTATCGTGAAACCTTGGGATAACGAGAAACTTATTCAAACCCTTGTCCATGTGTGGGAACACCGTATGGAATCAAATACAGATAAGGCTTCATCTGTGGCCGAATCTCTTATTAATGCATTGCTAAAGAAATATACGGAGGCTTATGCGAAACCATTGCCTCGTCTGACAGCGGAGGCGGTCGATAAGTTATCCGATATGGCCGGGCGGGGTGATTTGGCCTTGTTGCAGCAAATCGTCGAACGTACGGTCTTACTTGTGGATAAATGCCGTTTGGATGCCGATGATTTCTATGTGGAGGAGCTTTCGGAAGTCTCCCATCCTTGTACGTTGGAGGATATGGAACGGCAGTTTATCGCCGAGGTATTGAAAGAAAAGAAAGGGAACCTGACGCTTGCGGCTCAACAATTGGATATTAGCCGCCAGACCCTTTATAATAAGATGCGGAAATACGGATTGTAGATTATAAGGAGAGTAGCTATGGTTAACCGGAGTTTATACTTGAAGATTATAGGAATCGTCTCCTTGATCGTGTTTCTCGCGTTACTTGGGTCCGTATTGTTGATAACCGGTACCTCTTACTTCTTATCCTTTGTATGTCTGTGTATTATCCTGTTGATAACTCTGTTACTAATCCGGTGGATGAACGGTATAAACCGTAAGATAGCTACCTTCTTTGAGTCGGTTCGTAATGGGGATACAGCTTTGCGGTACCCAAATAAAACGAATGATCCTTTTGTAAAGGATTTGTATACGGAAATGAACCGGATTATCCTCCTATTCAGTCAAAACCAGAGTGAGATGGAAGAGAAGCGTTTATATTACGAGAGTATCTTGCGGGTACTGACGCATGAGATTCGTAATTCGATTACGCCAATCCGTTCCTTGTCTGCTGACCTATTGAAATATTCCGATACATATACTCCGAAGCAATTACGGGAAGGTTTGGAGGTTATTCATGGGCAAGCGCAAAATTTATCCGCCTTCTTGGATTCCTACCATCGTCTGACGCATCTCCCGGAGCCGGAAAGAACCGAGGTGCCTATAACCTCTTTATTTCAGAAGATGGAACGGTTGTTGTGTGCCGAGCCGGGTAGCGACCGTATCCGTTTCTCCTCTGCGGAAGCTTTAACGGTACGTGTGGATCAAAACTTGATCGTGTTGGCTCTGATTAATTTGATCCGTAACGCATTACAGGCGATAGAGGGGCAAGCGGATGGTATCGTCTCCGTAGAAGCCTTGAAGACAGATGGTAGGGTATATATAACTATAACAGACAATGGCCCCGGTATTTCTCCTGAACTATTGTCTGCTATCTTTACGCCTTTCTTCTCTACGAAGTCCGGTGGTAGCGGCATCGGCCTCAGTATCTCCCACCGCATAATGCGCTTGCATGGCGGCGATTTAACCGTTGATTCCTTACCCGGTGTCCGTACCGAGTTTCGTATGAAGCTGTAATTGTCTGATCAATACCCCAACTCAAACGGTTGCTCTACGGCAGGTACGCCCTCGGACATCCATTTAGGCATCTTCTGGTTCTTCAGGTAATGGTTGAAGAATTGGAACATGCGGCGTTGGAAATCGATGCGGTTTGCCATATGCATCGGCCAATGCGGTTCACCTGTATAATTCAGTAACCAGCAAGGTTTACCTAACCGTTTCATGGCAACGAAATACTCGATACCTTGGTACCAAGGCACATGACCATCGGCATCGTTGTGCATGATCAATATTGGGGTCTGCACCTTATCCATCGTGAACAACGGCGAGTTTTCCAGATAACGAAGTGGAGAACTCCATGGCGTAGCTCCTAAACGGCTTTGTGTATGCTCGTATTGGAAAGAGCGGGCCATGCCGGAACCCCAACGGATACCGCCATAAGCGCTAAACATATTTACGACAGGCGCCCCAGACTCGATAGCGGAGAATAAATTCGTGCGAGTCGCTAAATAAGCTACTTGGTAACCTCCCCAGCTATGTCCTTGCGCACCGATCCCTTTTTCGTTGATATATCCTTTGGCGATCATCATGGTGATACCCGGCATCAAGCAGTTATAGCAGCTTTCTCCCGGATAACCATCTACATAGCGAATGTCCGGGTTGAAGATGACATATTCGTTGCTATTGTATAAGTGATAATCGATCGTAGAACGATGCGGTTCCGGCATACGGTAATTATATAAAGTCTCCGAATTCCGCTCGTAGAAGTTTACCATCATCGGGTACTTCTTGTTCGGATCAAAATTCGCCGGCTTATAAACGACACCTTCCAGTGGACGGCCGTCCAAGGAAATCCATGATACCAACTCGGCGGTACCCCAGATAAAACCTTCCTGCTGTTTGTCTCCATGCGTCAATTGCACGGATTTCTTGAACGCCAAGGTCGAATAGTGGATATCCGGGTATTGCTGGAAGGTTTCCATCGTATAGATCACGTCGTCCGTATTCTTCGCCTTGTTGATAGATCGCAACATATAGTTGCCTGCCAGCAAGGTCTTCGGGGCTGCTGGAGCGGAGAGGCGTGCGTTATAGAATCCGTATCCTTTCGTGGTCTCGTTGAATCCTTTTAATAATTGCGGTTTGCCGAGGTCGATAAAGCGAGCCTCTTTATCCAGTTGTTCCAAGCGGTAGGACAGTTTCTCCTTCCTTCCGTTCACGGTCAGGTTGATCGGTGAGGTAGCTGCGGTCGGATCGAATTTCCAGATGTCGTAACGATCATAGATCAATAGATTTTGATCGTTCGCGGTCCAGCCGGCGGCTCCATGCGCATAAGGATGATTAGGAACGTCGTTCTCCTCGTCCCAAGCCGGGAAGCTTTCCGGGGTGGTTAGGCGATATCGCTTACCTTCTGCCAAGGCGATCGTGTACCAGCAACTATCCGTCTCGCCATACCAATATGCGTATTTACCTTGTGGGGAGAGGCGGAAACGTCCATAATCCGCTTGGGCGATTTGCTTGCGCTCCCCGTTATCCAGCGATACGGTATAATAGTCGCTGCGTGTGCGGGCCTCCCACATGGAAGACAAAGAATAGGGACGGGAAGTGGAAAGGAGCGCCAAGGCTGCGTCACCCTCGTTACCCAATTGGATATTCGGTAATTCCTCATTCGCCAATTGGAAGATAGAGCCGTTGCCCAGATTATAAACCGCTTGATAGCTTTTCTTTAAGTCTTTTTCCTTGTTATAATTCTGTACGGTATATTGTACGGGCTCATCCCAACTCCAAACCTGTACGTTCGGACGATTCTCGGCTAGTTGGGTCGTGTCTTTTTGCCTCGGCTCCGGTGAGGTACCGAAGAACAGACGGGAAGCAGATTTCGAGAATTGAAGCATCCCGTTCTCATTGATTACCCATTCAGCGGGGAAAGCCTTGTTTCCACGGGTGGCGATTTCTTTTGCGGGAGCGTTATGCTCGGATAACCATAAGCTTAACGCTTTGTAAGAAGAATCTTTGTCGGCGCAATATAAGAAAGCTAGCCGTTCCCCTTTCTCGTCGAACGTGGTTTGTTTGAATACGCCTTTTCCCTCTTTGATGAGCGCCGGACTTCCTTTCTCCGGGTTCAAGGTGAATATACCTGCTTCTCCTTCCGCTGCGCTCGTGTAATATAGCATACCGCTTTTCTTGGCGAATTGGAAATCCGTTACGGTCGGGAACTGGAAGGTCTTGCTTCCATCCAGCGAACGGACGTACAACGTGGAGTCCTTCCGGCCTCTTTGATAAGCGATCCAATCCGCCTCGTCCGCTAATTTGAAGGTTTTGAGGGAGTCTATCGTCTCCTTTTTACCGGCGACGGAATAGATTACCAAGGTGTTCATCGGCATCTTGTCCTCTTTCGTCTTCAATACTTTCAGGGAATCTACCGTGGACTTTCCGGGTGTTTGCGTGACAACCAGATAACCCGAGGAAGCGGAGAACGCGAACTTATCGGCCGGAGAAAAAGTGGCGGTCTCTTGCCCTTGGGCCGCATACAAATAAACGGTAGCGTCACCTTCCCAAGGTTCCATCTTGCAAGCTACCCATTTTCCGTTGTCCGAGATCTCCCGGTCCGTGATTCGTTGCCAAGTGACTAGGTCATCAACTGTTAGGCTTTTAGAGGCGTTTTGCGCGAAGGCTGGGGAAAGACTTCCCAGACATGCTACAAAAGCCAAGTACTTTAAGTGTCTCATCATGGTTATGTATTGATTTTAAAACAAAGATAATGGCTTTATCTGAATCTTTGTTGCTTTTGACCGGAATTTGCTTCTGGAAAAACACGTACGTGTTTCCGAGAAAACATGTACGTGTTTTTTGTAAAAGTCGTACGTGTTTTCTGGACAAGGTAATGGCGTTTTTAATGTATTGATTATCAGTGTCCTTTTTGAGCGTTCTAATGGTCGCAGTTATAAGCGGCTTACAATGGGCATTATAAAGGTGTTACATTGCCTATTGTAAAGACCTTATAATGGGCATTATGATGATAGGAAATTCCTTTGGTCAACGGTAGGAGAAAAGGTTTGTAAGTGGTTAGTTATTCACTTCCCAAGCCGTAAGTTATCCACTAGGTATAGCCGTTAGTTATTCACTCGACAAGCCGTTAGTTATTCACTCGACAAGCCGTTAGTTATTCACTTCCGAGGCCCAAAACGGGGGAGTTTATATTGAATATGTTATTTATTGCAAGGAGATATTTTAGTACGCTATTATAATGTACGCATGTACATTATATTATATATATGAAAATGATTGTTGAAAACGATCGTTATAATTAGTCATTTGTAAAGGTACGCGTTTCTTTGACTTCTGCAACCCTTTCGAGCTATTTTTTTGTTCCCTTATTCGCTTTCTTATCAATAGGATAGGCTATCCTTTACGAAACAAGCTCTTCCTTCCACAAACTCCCCTTTGTACCTCTCGAAAAACGCAAGATCTAAACGATCGTTTAGACTAGTCGTTTTCGTAAAGCCGAGATTGGCTAAAAGGGTTGATGGATATATAATTAACACTATTATTAATATTAAATTTTCGATTTATGAACAAGAGAATTTCTACTTTGTTTGCGTCGTTCTTGCTTATGGCGGGGGCGGTGTTCGCTGCTGGAGAAACTACACCTGCGAAAACCTATGAAGCACTTGATAAAGTGACGAATGGGGAAAAGGTGTATCTGGGAGCTGATCCTAATGAGGATACTAAAGTTGTTACAAGCTTTTTAAAATCAGAGGAAGTAAAGAATGTAGGTTACGGTTTCACTACGGTTGACGAAGCTGGTGCGGAAGTGTTTACGGTAAGTGGTAAGAAGACGGAAAATGGTACGGACTATTTTCAACTGTTGAATGCCGCGGGTAAGGTGATATATGGTACGACAAGTGGTGACGTTGTGGGCACTCCTGATGCGGATGCGGTAAAGAAGGGCTATTGCTGGTTTACGTTTGCCGAAGGTGTGATTAAGCTTGGAAACAAGCCTTTGGCATACGATATGTCCTCCTCTTCCAAAGTCGCTAAAATGCTTAAAGCTTCTAAAGAAACGACAGCGGACGACTTAAACAAGAACCTTTCCGGTAAAGGATTCTCCTTCAAATTCCCGAAAGCCGCTTCAGAGCCGGACGTGAATCCGTTTGGGGAGCAGATGTTCGCTATCGACGCTGCTACGGTTAATGAGCAATTGGAATTAGGTGTGGAATCGGTTTCCGGTGTATGTTTCGTAGTCGCCAACGATGCCGGTTTGAAGCTGGCTAAAAGTGATGGCAAAACTAAGGATAACTTGAAAGCCGCTACTTTCATCGTATTGAATCCGAACGCTATTTTCGGTATCATTAGCTTGGATGCTACTCAAGGTGAGGGCTTCGGCTTCACTACCGTAAAAGGCGAGAAGTTGAACTCAACCAATGTTAAGAAAGATGGTAAGATCGCTTTCGTGAATGCTATCTATAGTGTTTCAGAAAAGGATTTGGCTAATAAAGGTGGGCAGTATACGGTCCAGATGAAGGGTGTTAAGGCTACGAAGGATACGGATGAGAACCATGGTTCAAATCTGAATGTTTACGTCGGCGCTTACTCCTTGACCGCTGGTGGCTTGAAGACCTATATCACTACTAAAAAAGATGAAGCTAAGCTTACTTTGGCTCAAACAACGGGTGATACTTGGGCAAAAGCTTCTGATTTGTTGAAGACTGACGGTGCCGCTATCTATAATATCTATTTTACGGGTACGCAGCCTGAATCCGGTAAGGAGAATGAATCTTTATATGGCAAATATTTGGTTTCTAAGTATGCGGCTAAGGCTGACGTGGCAAGAACGAATTCTTATTCTTTCGTTGAAGAGGCTGTCGCTCCGAAAGACGTAGACTTGAAGGCTCCGTCCGCTCAATGGGTTGTTATCGCGATGCCGGGTATGGGTAGTGTTACGTTCAAGAATCTTGAGACAAGCGAGACTTTCAAGGCAAACTTGTACAAAACAGATAAGGCTGGTATCTATCAAGCCGTAAGTACTACGGTTGGTGAATTAACCGCGGAGAATATCAAATTGGTAGCCGTAAGCGGTAACGAGGGCTTCTTGAACTTGACAGACGCTCAATTGAAACAAAAGGCTCAGTTGGTATTCAATGGTAAATCAACCGTGGCTGTTGATAAACTGTACATGTATTACAATGACGATGCTAAGAAAAAGCAATTTGAGCCGATTAGTGATGTCGCTAAGAGCTACTCTTGGGCTTTCGAGAAGGCTGAGTCCGTGAAGAACAATTTCAAGTATATCTATTTGAAGGATGATGCCGTTGCGGAGAAAGAGGCTGATATGTTGACTATACAGGCTTATTATCTGGTTGATGGAGATAATGGCTTCAAACATGATACTGATAACAGCAAATACGCATTGGCAGAACATAAGGATAAGAAGTCAGAGAAGTTATCTCGTTTGGTATTCAAGAAGAACGTAGATGGAACTTATTCCGTAATCTGTTTGGATAGTGAGCTTAATGCGGAGAAAGCGGCTGATAATTATAACCAAGTAGTGAAAGCTGGCGCTAAGAGATTATACGTAGATGTAACTGAAGCTTCTTTCTCGGAAGATTTGGTAGGTGCGGATAAATCTTATACGAATGTAACCGTAGATTTCTATCAATTGGGCATCAGCTTGGAGGCTACCCCGAGACACGCTACATTGGACGGTGATGAAGGCTCAATCTCCTTGAAAGAGAACAAAAATGGTATCTTGGAAGGTGTCATTGGCGCGGAGGGCTTGACTTTCTGGTTGGATACGGCAGACAGCAAGGCTGAGATCCCTTCTTTCTATATCTCTAAGGGCATCGCTACCGAAGAACCTGTTACTAAAGCGGAAGAACCTGCCGCAGTTACCAGAAACTTCTTGTATTATGCTAAGGACTCTATGTATTTCTGGAACGAAAGCAAGGCTAAATTTGACGTAAACGCTAACTATGCGTTGGAAGGCTCTTATTCTAATGATCCTACGGAGGAAACGGATGTTAAGGCTATCTTCCGCCCGGCAGTTTTGGCAGGTGTGGATACGATCAATACGACCGTGAACGGTAAGGCTGTGGTAGTGGCTAAAGAGACTAAGGAAAATGTTTGCTCAGCAGGCATCGATAACTTCAAGTTCTATATCACGAAAATAGAGGGTGGTTATTCAGTTACGCCGGTAGGTGCCGCTACTACTTACTTGTATGCGTTGAACGGTAAATTAGGCTTTACTACTAATGCTTCTAAAGCGTTGCCGCTAACAGTAGGCGAGGGTAATCCTACATCTAACGAGTCTATCGATAATTCCGTATCTTCTTCTATCGTAGTAACAGGCAACGCCGGTTATGTAACGATCCAAGGCGCTCAAGGCGAGACGGCTTATGTCCGTAACTTGTTGGGTATGCCGTTGGCAGAGACGGTTATCACTTCTGATGATGCGACGATCGCTGTTCCCGCTGGTATCGTTCTCGTGACGGTTGGCGAGGAGACCGTAAAGGTTGTCGTTAAATAAGACATGTAAAGGAATAATGAAATAAGATAATCATGTTCCCGTGAGGGCCTCGGTCCAAGTACCCCGTGATGGGCGAACAGGCGGGAGCGATTAATATTAATACTAAAGTAATAAATTAAAGTTCATCCGTAAGTACCTCCGTGAGGATGGAGAGCGGATAAAGAATTAGCCCCGGTCGTTTGTTTGATCGGGGCTTACTTTTGGAGGTTACCGGCTTTGTTTGTCCATGAAGTTAATTTATCAGGGTATTGGAGTTGGTTTATTTCTACTTACTGCTTTTTCTTTTGCTATTGTTGTTTGGTGTCAGAGCTATGTTGTAGGAAGAACCTTATAAAGGCGCGTTGATCCTGTTCGTTTTTAATGGTAAGTTCCGTTTTTTCCTTTTTGTGCTGTAGATAGTATTTATATCCTTTCAATAGCACTATGAACAAAACTGCAAGGAGTAAAAAGCGGAGAATATATTCAAAGATAATCCTGATTTATCCTTTAAATACTCGATCTTGTCATCAATGAACCCTGCGTTAATGAAGTATCTTTCGATACTTATATGTTGCTGGTAAGTATCATTGTTGAGATCGTCATCGAGGAAATATAGTGTTTGGATCATTTCTTTGTAAGCTTTTCCTTCCGTGTGCATTTCTATGGCTCGGCTATAGCGTTTTTCAATAAGTCGAAATCTTGGTATATTTATTGGGCCGAAATGAATTATCCCATCTAATATCTTCTCCGCTATTTTCTCGTTTAGCAATACCTTGAATCTCAGATTCGCTACATTTTGGCTTAATGTACTTATTTGTTTATAAGGCCCCATCAGCGTACAAGATCGCACAAATCAGCATGCGGTAAATTTTACTTTTTCCTGTTCTTTATAAAATGCCATGATAATGAAAGCAATACCAAAAACACTGTTCTCAGCCGTAATAATATGTCAAATATACTTGAATGTCGTTACGGTATTTATATCTAATTCCCCGGCATACAGGGCAGGAATTAATGCCCGTTGTCCGTTTAGCTCATGCGTTATCGAAAACAGGAGAGCTAAGAATCCAGCAACGAGATAATAGTAATTTATCTTTTTCATTTTATTTTTTATTTGAAAGAGGAAGACTATTGTTTTACGATAATCTTCCCTCTTTGAGTTAATTAGATCTTCTTCCCGATATAAAACACATAACCATAGAACTCTTTGTATTTGTCATACAACACCTTTTCATGGCGTTGACCGGCTATAAGTTCCTCAGCGGTTTTGCTGCCTGCATGTTTCTTCAGAAACTCATCCTGTATCTTGCTGCATGGAGAAAAGTAATGCTCTGTCCAGCAGGTTTCAGGTAACGTAAATGCGGCAACAAGACGATAACCGGCTTTCTGCAAGACTGAAATATTATGACTTATCGTGTTCATTTCAGGAACTGCGTCAAGCCAGAACTTTTCGATTTCGGCGGGGCGGTCATCCGTAAACCACGACTCATAGGTCAGGGCGACATAACCGTCTTTTTTTAGAAAGCCGTTCCAATAATTCAAGCCTTTTTTAAAGCCGATATTGGCGATAGCCCCTTCAGACCAGATAAGGTCTAAGGATTCTTTCCCGAAAGGAAGATCGTCCATTGAACCTACAACACCTTTTACTCTATCGGAAAGGTCAGATTGTTTGGCGTTCCGATTGAATATATTGATAAATTCAGGAAAGAGGTCAAGCCCGGTAATCTGCCCCGGAGCGTTCTCTGCCAAAATCATTGTCTGCCCTCCCGTACCGCAACCAAGGTCGGCAATGCGGGAATTATCAGCCAAATTGTCGATAAAACTCAACGCTTTAAGAGTTGCTTCTGGGCTGCCCGGTCCTTGACGTTCTACGTTTGAAAAGTATTCGCAGATCAGGTTGAAATCGAATTCGTGAATTGTTTTATTTTCGTTACTCATGATGTTTTTTATTAAAAGTTATCTATCTGATTCTTCATTTCGCCAATGCTCGGGTTTGTTTAATTCTTCGCTGCATTTAATTTTTCCTTTACCGATTTCGAATCCTTTTGGGCTTATTGGTTGAACCATCCAATAATCACTATATTCTTCCAAAATGGGATAAGGCGCAGGATAACCTAAATGATTGGCATCAGGTATAAATCCATATTTAGGATAATATTCTTTATGCCCTAATACGAACACAAGGTTTGAACCTTTTTCTTGTAATTTCTCTATACCAGCCTTTATCAGCATTCCACCAATACCTTGCCGTTGATATTCCGGTTTTACAGCCAAAGGTGCAAGAATATGCATCATCGGTTGCTGCTGCTGTTCGTTGAAATAGGCTCTGGTAAAAAGAATATGTCCGATAGGCTCGTCTTTATAAAAAGCAAGAAGTGAGACTATCGGTTTGGTTGTATTGTCGGCTAATAACTCTGCTACGAGTTCGGCTTCCTTATCATAGCCGAATGCCAATTTCTCAACTTCCATTATATGGCTAAAATCGCTTGTCGCAGTTTCTCTTATTTGAATATTATTTAAATTCATTGTATTATGTATGTTAAGAACTTCAACAAATGCATAACGCACCTTGTCAAGCTTTAATTAATTCCTAAAGGTATATGAAAAATAGCTCGGGCAGGAATATGCCCGAGTATGATGGTGGGATAACCCCGACAGGAACGTCTGAGGTTATTTACTTTACAATTTCCTTCTTTGTTTTACACATAGGTTGCAAAAGTAATGGTTTTTTCTGTATTTATATTATTGGAGAGCTGGAAATTATGTCAAACCGTTTTAAATTGCAAAATATGCTTATTATAATATCTTTATAGTCAGAGGTTTCCAATACAGTGAAAATAGATAGGAAAAAGCAGGCTAACTTTGTTGGCAAATTAAGCTAGGTTCATCGGCAAAGTATGTTAAGTTCATCGGCAAAGTAACTTAACATACTTTGAAAGTGGAGCAATAGGTATGTGTTAATGATTCGTCCCCTCGAATAAATCCTTTGAATTGTTGGATAAGCCATTCTTTAGCTTGAACTGGTTGAACGTATAGCTAAGGGTCAAGCCTATCAACGGGTAATCGGGCCGGATTCGTGTTTTGGAAATCAAGTTCGAGGAAGTGATCGTATTGACATAACGGGCCGTATTGAAGACATCCCGGAAAGAGAGGGTGGCCGTCAACTTTCGTTTGAAGAATTGTTGCCGTATCGCTAGGTTGACAAAACAGAACGACTGGGTTCTTCCTTGGGTGGTTACGGAAGGACCTACGAAATTGCCGTCAAGCTGTATCCTTGTGTATTTCCCGGCCGTGAAAGCGTTGTTCCAAGCGATCTCGTAATTGGTACTGGTCTCATTCTTTCCGTCCGTCTTATACTCGTTCTCTACCCGGTAGTGATAAAGGCTACCGTTTATTTGCGTATTCCACCAACTGGTGGCCTGCAAACTGCCCGATAGTTCTATTCCGGTGGAATAATCATGTCCCACGTTCGCCATGGAATCCAAGGTAACCCCGGCTTGGTAAGGAACCCGTAATCGTTCGATCTTGTCTTTGCGGGTTCGGTGGAATAGGGAGGCAGACAAGGCATTGTCGCCGGAAGTCAAGGAATAATTCAACTCGAAAGAATGAATGTACTCCGGGCGTATATCCGGGTTACCGATCTCGGCTGTATAGTAATCCTTGTAAGTGATGTATGGCTCCATGAAATAAAGCTCCGGTCGGGTCGTACGACGGCTGTAAGCGAATAGAAGCTTCTGATTTTGTGTGAGGTTATAACCGATATGGGCGGATGGGAACAACTCAAAACGCCTTTGTAGGCGGTTCGCCCAATCTTTGGAGCTACGTAATACTTGATGCGTATGTTCTCCTCGTAATCCTACTTGAAAATCAAAAGACCGGTAGCTATCCCCAACGATCGCATAAAGGGAGTTGATCCCTTGTTGGAAATAGAACGTGTTGTAAATATCGTCACGCCAGAAGAACTCTTTGGTATCCGGGTTCCAAAACTGCATACTATAATCGCCGTCTTCCGAGTATGAGAAATATTGATAACCCGCCTTGATTTGTCCGGTTTTGCTGTATGGAAATACATAATCGGCTTTCGTACGGACGGTCCAACGATGTTCGGCCTCCCACGCACGATGACCTTGCTGGCGTACGTTGTTTTTGTCGAACAGATCGCTTTGGAAATATTCCAGAGCGTCGCCTCCATATTTCAAGAAGAAGCTACCGCTAAGGTTATGCCCCTTATCATTGAACTTATGATCCACGGCCAGATTCCCTAGTCCGAAAGTCTCATGGATATCAAAGTCGTCAAGGCTCTTGAACTCTCCGTTCTCGAATTGCTCGCCATTAGCGGAACGTTCTTCCGTATATTCAAGATCCCCTTTTCGTTTGAGTCCGGCATATCCGCCTTCCGCGTTAATAGAAAAAGTCGTTTGTTTTTGTGTATAGCTCCAACCTCCGTTGAGAATATATGCGTAGCCGTTACTTTCACGGGGGCCATTGGAATAAGAAGTCGTTGTCGTATCGTTTACCAACGTCGTTTTCTCTTGGGTAAAATGACTTTTGCGAAGTCGGTTTCCCACATAACCGCCTATACGCCATTGAGACGCCTTGTTTTGTCCGGTCAACAAGAAATCCAAGGTCCGGCTCCATACCGTATTCCCGCTTAGGTTGATTACTCCGCTCAGCCCTTCCCCGAAGTTCTTCTTGGTAATGACATTGATGATCCCGACATCACCCCCTGTATCATGTTGGGCGGACGGGGTGGTGATGATCTCTATATTCTGGATTTGTCCGGACGGGATCTGTTCCAAGGCTTGGGTCCCGGTAAATATACTGGGCTTTCCATCTACGTAGACCGTGAATCCGCTACTCCCCCGGAAGGTAACCTCTCCCTCGGCGTTCACCCGGATGGAAGGCGTGTTCTCTAGGATATCGACAGCGGTTCCTCCCGAGGAAAGCAGGTTGGAAGAAGCCTCGATGATCTTTTTATCCAGTTTATAGATGACTTGTTTCTTGTTGGCTACGACCTCCACTTCCTGTAAGCCTACCTCAAGCATTTGCATCGGGATAATACCCAGATCCTTGATTTGCTCTGTAAGGATAAACTCCTCTCCCATATAAACATCATATCCCAGAAAATGGATACGGATCGAATACGTTCCCGGTTTTACGGGCTGGATTAGAAAAGAACCGTTCGCTTCAGTCATAGCTTCTTCGACGATATGATCTCCATCATATAATACAACGTGAGCGTAGTCTAATGCCTTACGGGTGGTTTGATCGATTACGATTCCTTTAATACCCGGATTCGCATGGATAGATAGTAGCACGCTAAGGAATACTAGCGATAGAAAAAGTTTTCTCATATTTTACATTCGTTTTAGAATTGATACCGCAAAGCTAGGGAAATAGGGAGGGAGCGGGCCGGACATATGTTTCATAATACCGTACAAATCGTTCAATCTTTCTATTTTCTGTGATTTTCACCTACTTAATCTTTATATTTGGGGCTTTAATCAGATGAATGGATGAGAATATACCTTTTACTGCTGTTTGTACTTATGATAACGAGAGCGCAAGCTACCAACGTTATTTTTGACCGGATAACAATGGATAGCGGGCTTTCTTCTTCCTCGGTAACCTCTATTTTGAAGGATCGTACCGGGTATGTCTGGGTCGGGACGACTGAAGGCTTGAACCGCTACGATGGATATACGTTTAAAGTATTCTTGCCCGTACCGGATTGTCCGGAAAGTATACAAAGCAGTTCTATCGATAAATTATTCGAGGATTCAGATGGAGGTATCTGGATCTTTTTTTCCTCGGGTGGGATTAGCCGTTATGACAGAGGTTCGGATACATTTCTGAATTTCACGAAAGAATGGCTTCGACAACAGTTACGTGTGTATGGTAGTCCTACTTGTTTCTCGGCCTCCGTTCCGGGACATATCTTTATAGGTACGGAGAACGGGATGTTGGAGTATGACGCTAAAGAGAAGAAATTGGTACGCCTTTCGCCGGCGGGTTCGGTAGTCTCGTCGTCTCCTGTGAATTGTTTGTATTCGGCACCGGATCATTCGTTTTGGGTAGGGACTTTAGCAGGTTTTAGTTTGTATGACAAAGAAACAAACCACTTTCAAGATTATACGATACGGACAAATGACCGGGAGGATATCAATGCCGGCAATTTGAATGGCGTTAACGCGATCTATATCGACCGGTTTGATTATATGTGGTTAGGTACGGGACGTGAAGGGGCTTTTCGTTCGGTTGATATGGGAGAGCGAGAGATCTTCCAATCTGTCGGTCGTGAGGATACTCGGGTATATCAATTCTTGGAGACCGGTGATGGTGATTTCTGGATCGGACATAATAAGGGGGCAAGCTTGATTAGCCGGATGAACCGGCTTGCCTTGCGATGTGAGCATTTCTTTGACCGGCCGGAGGATCTGGAACCTACGGGAGAATGCCAAGTGAGATCCATCTTCGAGAGTAAGGACGGAACGGTCTGGTTTGATGATAGCCGTTTCAATCAAGGTCTTTTTTATTATTCTCCGAAGGAGAGGAAAATGGGACAGTTGAGGAACGTGCCGGAAGACGCACATTCTATCAGCAGTAACCAGATTACCTGTTTGTTTCTGGATGACTCGGATCATCTGTGGGCGGGGCATTCCACGTATGGGGTGAGCCATGCGGATTTAACACCTTCCTTGTTTCGATATACCTTGGGATACACGGAAAAAGAGAATCTGTCTTCTCTTCATATCCTAGCCGTTTATGAGGATTCGGACCTGAATCTTTGGGTTGCGACCTCTAGGGGATTAGATCGGATTAACCATAAGACTTCCCGGGTAGATATGCGTTTTACCTTCTCACCCCGAAAAAGTCCGTCCTCTTTATCCGGAAAGATTATAGGTTCTATCCGTGAGGATTCGGAGCGGAACCTATGGATCAGTTATCAAGACGCCAACCCGGACCGGTTGAATCTGGATGATTTCCGAATCCGCCCTTTTATACCGGATTACCAAGTCTCTTATGATTATCCGATCAACTCGTTGTCGGAGTTATGTAACTTATGCGTGAGCGAAGAGTCTTGGTTTTGGGGAGGAGCGGATGAGGGGCGGCTTCGGGTGTGGGATACGAAGACGAGAGCGCTTATCACGTATCGATATATACCGGGTGAGATGAATCCCCTTGCGTCGAATCATATTCATTGTCTGTTTGTGGACTCTTCCGGTTATTTGTGGATCGGTACGAATGCGGGGTTGGATCAATACGACAAGCGAACCGGGCGATTTGATCATTTCACGGTACAGGATGGCTTATCGGGAAATATCGTACGAGGAATCCGTGAAGGTGAGCCGGGCATCCTGTTTGTCAGCACGAATAAAGGGCTGAGTCGCTTGGATATACAAAACCGGCATATCGTTAATTATACGACGGCGAACGGTTTATTATCGAATGAGTTTATGGGTGGCGCTTGCTGTAAGCGCAAATCGGGTGAACTTGTATTTGGCAGTAATGAGGGGATCGTTTCTTTTGATCCCGTTCAGTTAACGGACGGTTTGAGAAAAATACCTGAGTCTTTGCGAATCACGAACCTCACGATCGGAGACTCACGTGAGAAGCAAGGTTTACAGGTGGGTTTTATTGCGTTCGATTATTCTCATCCCCGTAGTATCCGATACCGGTATCGTCTGGATGGATATGATACGGATTGGCGGGAGGTGGACGCCAGCGATCGTACGGCTATATATAACCGCCTACCACCGGGAAACTATGTGTTTCGGGTGGAAACTTCCGGCAATGGTTCCTATTGGAGCGCTCCCATTACCGAACCTGTCAGGATCTTTCCTCCTTGGTGGCGGACGTGGTGGTTTATTTTGCTGGTATTCGTGGTTGTATGCGTACTGTTGTATATCGCCTATAAGAGCCGGGTGCGCTGGTATCAGCTTCGCCAAGCCGAGTTGGAGCGTAAGATACAAGAACGTACACGGCTGTTGAAACAGGCCAAGCAAGAACTGGAGGAAAAAGATGCGTTGAAAACTCGTTTCTTTATGAATGTCTCTCATGAGCTTCGTACCCCGCTGACGATAATCAAGGGATTGACGGAGGATCTGGAACGGCATTCCGGTTCAGAAGAATCTTGTGGAGATAAAGAAACTTTGCGTACGATCTCCCGGAATACCAATCGCTTGATTCGGCATGTCAATGAATTACTGGATTTATCGGTATTGACCCGGGGAGTTCCTTCCCCGCATATCGTTTGTGCGGATCTCAGCCGATTCTTAGAGGATATTTCGGAAACCTTTATTCCTTTGGCCGATTCCTATAAAATCGCGTTTACGTATTCGATTGCCCCGGATATCTCAATCGCTTATTTTGACAAGAATATCCTAGAGCAGGTTCTATATAATTTACTGTCGAACGCATTTAAGTATACGCCGGATGGTGGTTCGGTAAGCTTTTCCGCTTCATTGGAGCAAAGCTCATCCGATGCGGTCATGACTTTACGAATTACGGATAGTGGAATCGGCATTCCTCCCGAATCGTTACCGTATATTTTTGATCGATATTATAAGGGGGCATCGATAGCGTTTCGCCGCTCGGAGAGTTCGGGGATCGGCCTTGCGTACACAAAAGAGCTATTGGAGTTACATAAGGCAACCATTCAATGTGAGAGTGAATTGGGGAAAGGTTCTGTTTTTACGGTTGCCTTGCCTATATCGGAAGAGGCTTATCCTGAGGAGTGGTTGGAGTATTCGGAACCTAAAATGGAAGAGGTATCTTTGCGGGAATCAGTTCCATTGGAAAGAACAAACCCGGTCCCGGAGAATCTACGACAAACGCTTTTGTTTGTAGAGGATAATGAGGATCTATGTCGTTATTTGATGAATGCTTTTCAAATGGATTACCGGGTCGTGATAGCGAAAAACGGAAAGGTCGGCTTGGAGAAAGCCTTGGAGATCCTACCGGACGTGATTGTCTCGGATGTAATGATGCCGGTCATGAATGGGATTGAATGTTGCGAGGCTTTGAAAACGGATGAACGGACGGCCCATATACCGGTTATCCTATTGACTGCTTTAGCGGAAGAACGTCAACAATTGGAAGGGTATGGAGCCGGAGCGGATGATTATCTGCCTAAACCGTTCAGTCTTGCTGTCTTAAAAGCGAAGATCAAGAATCTGCTCAAACGTAGTGAGCAACTAAAGTTATATTTCAGGGATCGGTTCGACTTGCGTACTCCGGAGCAAACCATCGCCGATCCGGATAAGGAATTTCTTTCGAAAGTGACAAAGGTCGTTCTGGCTCATTTGCAGGACCCGGAGTTTGATGTAGAGCTTTTCTGTTCCGAGATGGCGATGAGCCGTGCCAGCTTATTTCGGAAATTAAAGTCTACTACCGGTTGCTCCGCTTCCTCATTCACCCGTAATATACGTATAAAGCGTGCCGCCGAGTTATTGGGGCAGCACGCTTATTCGATCGGGGAGGTAGCTGCTCAGGTCGGCTTCTCCGATCCGAACTATTTTACCCGTTGCTTTAAAGAAATTTACGGGATCACTCCGAGTGAGTTTATTCAGACTTCACCGAGTTCACAGGATTCTCATTCGCCGCTTGCCAGTTCCGGAAAGTAACGGTACCGATCGTAACCGAGAGAATGATTAGGAAAGCTACGATGAAGACCCAAAGATGGAGTGGTGTTTTATAAGCGAAATTCTCTAGCCACTGTTGTGTTCCCATCCATGCTATCGGAATCGAGATGATGAAGCAAACGGAGACAATCCGGATATAAGTCTTGTTGAACATCAAAAGAATCTGTCCAGTAGTCGCTCCGTTGATCTTGCGGATACCGATCTCTTTCCGGCGGTATTGCGTCTCAAATAGCACGAGTCCGAATACACCTACGATAGAGATCAAGATCGCCATTATTCCGAATAGGGAGATTAGTTTACCCAGTGTTTGTTCTTTCTGATATAAATTATTTAAGATGGTGTTGTAGAAAGAGATCTCGAAAGGGAAAGTCGGATCGATCTCTTTCAATGTTTCCCGGACGTGGGCGACAGCTTCCTGTAAATTCGTTTTCGAATTGAAGCGGATATAGGATACCAATTTAGGATTGGGTATATCGTTATTCAATGCGAATACGAAAGGCGAGCTTGCGATCCGGCAAGAGTTAAACCGGAAATCCTTGCTGACTCCTAGAACCGTACGATCATTGAAACGATCTCCGGGATGTAAGTGGAAATCCCGCTCTGCCGCCGGATTGATGATATAATCACTTTGTGCCTTGTTTAAATCCTCCCGTGTAAAATCCCTTCCTTCCTCTACTTGGATATCCATGACGGAAAGGAAATTCTCGGAGGCATAGAATACCTTGAAGAATACATCCTTATCTTCATGACGGGCATATTCGAGATCGATCATGTCATCTTCTTTCGATAATTCGTAGACGGAGAAGGCCACATCCTCTATTCCCGGATAATCTTTAAGTTTCTGGATATATTGGGGCTTATGCTTGGCGTAGATCTCCGGTGTCAGGTTCACGATGGCTACTTGGTCTTTATTGAATCCTAGTTGCTCGCTAGAGGTCATGAAATGGTTCTGAAGTCCCATGAATAAGGTGACAATAATCAAGGCGATCGATACCGTGTATTGGAAACCGATCAGGGCGACACGTACTTTTTTCCCTTTGGGACTAAGACCGAAAGAGCCCTTTAGTACCAAGGCCGGCGCATAGGAGGTACTTCGTATAGCTGGATAAAGTCCTGCCAAGCAACCCGTCAAGATAGCGATCAGTGCTGTGAGAAGGATCAGGCCTTTGTATTGACTAAGACGTATATCCGCATCTACCCAATTAGCGATCGGTGTGTAAGACAAATCGTTTACGATGAATAAGGCGAGAATGTAGGATATCAAGCAGATCACGATCGATTCAATCAGTGAGATGGCTCGTAACTTATAGATGGAGCATCCTAATACCCGGTGCGTATTGATCGTTTTCAATCGTAGGGGAATCAACGAGGTTGTGAGATTGGTAAAATTGATTCCGGCGATGAATAAGATGAGGAAAGCGATACCCAGTAACACATAATTTGTCTCCCGGTGACCTTTCGGATTAAAGTCGAAAGTTGTATCATGCGTGTAATAAACATCCTTTAAGGGGGTTAGACGTAATGCGATCTCTTGCGCTGAACCCATTTGGCTTTTAGCGAAATCGAAAGTCTTGTTGAAATGATCCAATACCTCCTCTTTATTTAGGGGGTCGTCTAGCGTGACGTATATTTCGTTGGCATACATTTGCCAAGAACTTTTTAATAGACCCAGTTGGTCCATCGGGACGTAAATACGGTTTTGTACCGTAGTATTTCCCGGGAAATCCTTATAGACACCCCCAATAGTAAGTATCGTGGTACTTACAGGTTGCCAGCCACTACTGCCGGACATCCGGATACGTTTACCGATAGCGGATTGTTTGTTGAACAGCCTTTTGGCGACACTCTCCGGAATGAGTACGGAGCCGGGAATGGATAGGCATTCGACGGAACCTTCTTTCATGTGGAAATCAAAGACATCTGAGATATTGGGTAGACAAAGCTGGAAGTTTTCCTTAAAGACTTTCGCTTCTCCTTGATCGTCTACTTCGTCGATTTGGCAATACCGTTCTCCTCCGTAGAATGGATAACGGTAGGAGTAATCCGTGATATGAGCGGATGAGTTAACAAAAGCATCGCTAAACATTAGGCAATGGATGGCGTTATGCTCGAATTCTCCGTGATTTGCCTCTAGCCGGAAGGTTCGGCCTGATTTGCTGTGCATGGCATCGTAATTCATCTCGTAATCCACCTGCATTACTATCAGGAGGAAAGCGGCGAAAGCGATTGTTAAGCCAAAGAGGTTTAACACGACAGCGGTCTTAAACCGCTTGAATAGATAAAGTAAGTTTCGAATCATTAGTTTCATTGTAACAGGTTTTAAATATATTCATTTTTTAGAAAGGAGGCAAATAATGTGCCATCGATGTAACGTTCTGCTAATCATAAGATAATAGAAAAATGCTTAGAAACGATTGTGTGTGCCTTCGCACGGTGCACGTTCGCTTCCGCACGTTATTGGATTTTAATTCGTAAGTTCGCGGATGTTTTACATACAGAAAGATAATTCGGGAATATTAGCATGGAAACTTCAAATAAACTCTGTTATTGGTTCCTTTTTTATAAAGACCAACTGTTGCTTCAGAAAGAGAATGATACGTATACCATCCCCTATGGCGAGAATCCCCCAGTTCCGGTTTCTCATACGCTGGAGGTTGATTACCGGGATGGACTTCCCGCACGTACGGCAGAATTAGATACTCCGGTGGAGGGGAATGACCGTTACGTACATATGGGGTTGCGTGCCTCTTGGGATTATATCTCGAGAGCGTGTTACGAGAAGGCGGGTAAGGCTTATCAATTGCTTTATTGGGATAGCCATAGCCGTTTCTGTCCGGTATGTGGTACTCCTACCGTGCAGACTACGTCGATCATGAAGCAATGTCCTTCTTGCAAACATGAGATTTATCCGACAATCTCAGCAGCGATGATCGTCTTGATCCGTAAGGAGGATTCGATTCTTTTGGTACATGCCCGTAATTTCCGGGGAACTTTCCATGGATTAGTGGCCGGATTCTTAGAAGTTGGCGAGACCTTGGAAGAGTGTGTGCGCAGGGAGGTCCGTGAGGAAACGGGTTTAGAGGTCGATAATATCACTTATTTTGGAAACCAACCTTGGCCTTATCCGAGTGGCTTGATGGTTGGCTTTGTAGCGGATTATGTAAGTGGGGAAATTAAGTTGCAGGATGAGGAACTAAGCTCTGGTGCCTTCTATACCAAAGATAATCTACCGGAGATCCCCCGTAAGTTGAGCTTGGCCCGTAAGCTAATCGATTGGTGGTTGGATCATCAATGAGGAGTCCTTTTTTGCGGCCTCTGCCTGTTGTCTTTCGAATTTCTTTTTTTTAGAGATGACATCCGGGGTAGGGAGGTTGCCGTAGTTTTGCCAAGTTCCGTTGCGTTTTGCGTTGCGTTTATGGACATATGTTTTCCGGCTGGTCATCCTTCCTAGATCGAAGGTAGCTAGTGAGGTACGACCACTGGACGGAGTCCTTTTCAATTCATCTAAGATAGATTGATAGACAGGCAGTATCTTTTTATACGGTGGATTATGTCGCCAGAATACCGATGGCGGTAAATCCTTCAATGCTACTTTTCGGTGTGTCGTATCGTCTTGTTGGATATATTCTGAGAAATCTTTGGTGATAGGGATATTGCTGGGAGCGGCCAGTTGAGGTTTCCCCATCGGTTTTCCCGGTTCCGGGTTGAGGAAAGAACCGCTTTGGATTGCTTTTTGGAATTCAGGGTTCAATTTGATGGAATCTTTGCCTGCTAATACATCCTTTAGCCAGATCGAATCTTGCTCAGTCCATTGCGCATAGCCTAAGTGTATATTTATACAGACGAAAAATCCAATCAATAGTGGTCTCATGAATGCCTGAATTGTTAATTGTGTTCAAAGATAGTCTTCCTTCTTTCTCCTCGTTTTTTCTTTCGCTTAAATAGTCTTACCGTTTACTTAATCTTAACCCTCTTTGCGGACTATTAATTTAACAGTTCATCTGCGCACGGTAATCGTTCGATTACGCACGCTTCTTCCATTGATTTAATACCTACCTTTGAGGCATCACAAACTAGTTCAGCGCTTATGAAAAAGGGAAAACTATTAATTATAGATGATAATGAGGACATCCTTTTTGCCCTTAACTTATTACTGGAGCCCTATATGGAACAAATAAGAGTGGCTACGCAACCGGAGCGCATCGATCATTTCATGCGGACTTTTATCCCGGATATTATCTTGTTGGATATGAATTTCAAACGGGATGCTATTAGTGGTCAGGAGGGTTTCTATTGGCTGGAGAAGATAAAGAAGATAGACCCGGACGTGGTGGTTCTTTTTATGACTGCCTATTCGGATACGGATAAGGCCGTGCGGGCGATTAAGGCGGGAGCTACCGACTTTATCCCGAAACCTTGGGAAAAGGAGAAATTACTCGCTACACTCTCTTCTGCATTGGAACTTCGGGAGAGTAGGGCGGAAGTGCGAAATTTAAAGAAACAAGTTGAGATTCTTAGTTCACCCGAGGATGCTGGCTTCGAGATCATCGGTGAAAGCGAACCGATGCAGGCTATTTTCGCTACGGTCGATAAATTAAAGAATACGGATGCCAATATATTAATCTTGGGGGAGAATGGAACCGGTAAAGATTTAGTTGCCCGCGCCTTATATCATCAATCTCCGCGTTCGGAGAATCTTTTCGTCGGGATCGATGTGGGCTCTATTCCGGAACAACTTTTCGAGAGTGAATTATTTGGCTATGAGAAAGGGGCTTTTACGGATGCCCGTAAGGAAAAGCCGGGACGAATGGAGGTAGCTTCCGGTGGTACCTTGTTCTTGGATGAGATCGGGAACTTAAGCCTTTCCATGCAAGCGAAACTGTTGACCGCTTTGGAAAAACGACAGATAACCCGCTTGGGAGCAACGCAACCCATACCGATTGATATCCGGTTGATCTGCGCAACGAACGTGAATATCCATCATCTTGTGGCAGAAGGTACTTTCCGGCAAGATCTTTTATATCGTATTAATACGATCGAGTTACATATTCCTCCCTTGAGGGAACGAGGAAATGACGTGATCTTATTGGCTGAACATTTCTTGTCGAAGTATGCCCGTAAATATAAGAAAGACTTGAAGGGCATTAACAGGGATGGGAAGAATAAGCTACATAATTATGCTTGGCCCGGTAATGTACGTGAACTGCAACATGCGATTGAACGGGCGGTTATCTTGTCTGAAAGTAATTGGCTAAGGCCGGAAGACTTTATTCTGCGTTCTGTCCCGCTTAGGGATAAGGAACCATCCGATGAGTTAAATTTGACGGTATTGGAGAAAGAAGCGATCGAACGTGCCTTACGTCGTGCCGAGGGGAATATCACTCGTGCCGCCGAGCTTCTAGGGATTACCCGCTTTACCTTGTATCGTAAATTGGAGAAATTTGGCTTATGATACGTTACTTGTTGTTCGCTCGTATTTTGGGGATCGTGGTCTTGTCTTTTACTGCCTCATTCTTAATGCTGAAAGGGTTTTTGTTTATTCCTGCGCTGTTCGGATTTTGTATTCTTGCGCTTTCGGTTTTCTTATATAAGGATCAGCAAAAGACTGTTAAGCGGATGGAATACCTGATAGAGAGTATTCATTACGGGGATCTGAGCCTGTTTTATCCTTCCGATTCAATGACGGAAGACGAAAAGGCTTTGGCCTCTTCTATGAACGCTGCCTTGGAAGCTTTACGGAGTCGATTGTATAATTCGGTGGTCGCTGAGGCGGAAACCGAGGCATGGCAGAAACTTATCCGGGTATTGACGCATGAGATCATGAACTCGATCGCTCCGGTAATCTCTTTATCAGAGACGGTAGCCGAGCGTGCGACGATAAATGGCATGAATGAGAGAGACTACGCTATCATGGTACAAGCCATGCAAACGATCCACCGGAGAAGTAAGGGGCTATTGGATTTTGTCGAGAATTATCGGCAATTAACCCGTCTGCCTTTACCTACTTTACGAAACTTCTCGGTTTCGGCTCTCTTTGACGATATCCGGCTTCTATTTCCGGAGAAGTCCGACATCCTCTTCTTTCGTGTAAAACCGGAAGATTTGAATTTATATGCGGATCGGATCATGGTGGAACAAGTATTAATTAATCTATTGAAAAATGCGATAGAGGCTTGTGAAGAGTCCTTATCTCCTCAAATAGTCGTGGAGGCTGTCCAAAAAGCCGGCATGGTTATTATTTCGGTGATTGATAATGGTAGCGGAATTGTTCCCGAGGCGATCGACAAGGTCTTCGTGCCTTTCTTCACGACTAAATCTAAAGGTTCCGGTATCGGATTAAGTCTTTGCCGGCAGATCATGAACCGTCATGGAGGAAGTATTAGTCTCGACTCTCAAGTAGAGAAGGGTTCCTCTTTCGTCTTGCGTTTTCCGATTGTTACCAAACGGATTCTATAAATAAGTATTAATACATGCGATTAGCTTATCCGGCTTGATCGGTTTAGCGATGTAAGAGGAGAATCCACTTTGTTTTACCCGTTCCTCATCCTCCGCGAAAGCGAAAGCCGTTACGGCGATGATAGGGATGGACTGGTTCTTTTCCCGAATTACCCGTGTAGCCTCATAGCCGTCTACGATCGGCATTTTTAGGTCCATTAGGATTAAGTCCGGTTGATATTTATTGAATAAATCGATCGCTTGTTCCCCGTTCCATGCGTGTATAAGGTTATAATCTTTCAACATGGCTTGGAATAAAGTATAGTTGCTTTCGTTATCTTCCGCTATTAATAGGGTTGCCGATTTGGATGACTGGCTCTTCTGTACATTCTCGGTTTTTGGTTTCTCATGCGGGACTTCCTGCATCTCTAGTATCGAATAGGGCAACGTAAACCAGAATGTAGAACCTTTTCCTTGCTCTGATTCCACCCCTATATCTCCACCCAGACGCTTGATAATCATCTGGCAAATCGATAATCCCAGCCCCGTTCCTTGCACAAAGCTATTTAACTTAACGAAACGGGTGAAAACTTGACCGATCTTATCCTTGGCGATACCGCATCCTGTATCTTTTACATAGAAATACAACTCATCATCTCTATGGCGGTAGCCAAACAGGATGCTACCTTGAGTCGTGAACTTGATGGCATTGTTGATAAAGTTCGTAATGACTTGGGAGACCCGGTTACGGTCGGTGCGTAAGATACAATTCGGGATCTTCTCGACAAAGCATACCTGCACACCATCTTGCGCCTTCAAACGGGAAGACTGCTCGATATCGGAGAATAGTTGATTGACATCTACGTCTGAATCCACGAATTCTAGCGTACCCGCCTCTATCTTGGCTAGATCGAGAATATCATTGATCAATTGCAATAGCAGGTCGTTGTTGCTATTAATGATATTGATATATTCCTCTTTATCCTCCATATTCTCGGTTACGGCCAATAATCCGGAGAAACCGACGATCGCATTCAATGGCGTTCGAATCTCATGACTCATATTCGCCAAGAACGCGGATTTCAAACGATCGGACTCTTCCGCTTTCTCTTTCGCTTTCCTCAGTTCGTTCTCCGCCTGTTTTTGTTTTGTCACATCTTCTTTCTTGAAAATAACCCCGATAAGGTTGTCGTGCTCGTCTAATACAGGGTTCGCCAAAATATGAAGATACTTTCCATCGCCGAACTCATTCGTGATATCGACCTGCTTTTTGGTTTCCATGGCCTTTGCGACCGTGCAACGGGTACAATAAGGCTTTACTCCGTTCTTGACCAAGAAGCAATTAGCCGGACCGAATTCAGGGATACAGTCATGGAACTCTACCTCGTTTCTCCATTTTACGGTATAATCCGGCTTGATGAAATAGATAGAAGCTTGGATATTATTCATGATTAGTATATTATCCTTCTGTAGATCCAATAACTTATCTTTCAGTTTATTGGTCCGGATAAAGAAGATTAATATCATAATCAGGAAAATAAATAATACGGTGATTACGCTTAGCAAGATCTCGAACCTGTATTTGGAGAATAGGCTCGGGTCCTCGTTGATAATAGCAGCGTCGTGGGGCAATGACAATCTGCTGATATCAAAAGCCTTGATCTTTGAAGCGTCGAACATATATCCATTGGGAATGATTTGTGGATGGATATCTTTAGGGGCGATTTTCTTCTCCAATATACTTAAAGCCTCTTTCGCCAAATCGGAACCTATAGGCCTGTATTTGGGACTGAAACCTCCGATGGCCCAGTGCCCTATGCCGACGGATGCCAATGTGAATGTCGGGATTCTGGGATTGGCGGTCATCATGGTATACGTGGCATTTCCAACATAATACCCGTCGTTCACGTCTACACGCCATGTACCAATCAATATCACGGTCTGATCCGGCAGGTTCTTGATTTGCTCAACGATGGTGTAGATATTATTCTTTCTTCCATCCAGTAATATCAAGTTCAGATCCTTGATATTTTCCATTTCCTTTTTTACCAAGGTCTGCATAGCTAAACCACCGTAGGTATTATCGGTGATTAATGCTATATTTTGAGTTTGGGGATATAGCTTACGTATTAACCGGATATTTTCTTTTACGTCATAAGAATACAAGAACCCGCCAAGGTGTAAACCTTTATCTACGTACTCTTGGATATCGATGTATTTCGGTTCCCATTCGGCGACATTTAAATCCGAGTCGGGTAATAAGATCGCATTCTTACTGATCATACCGCATAAAACCGGTATATTAGGCTTGTATTCTTGGGAGATATAAGAAGCCCATGCCTCTTGACCTAAGATAATGATAAGCTGAGGGGTGTTATTTTCCTTATATTTATCCAATATACCTCTCATCTTACCGTCCCATAAGGGGGCTTCCGGGAGGCTCTTACAGTTCATGTTCTCGATAACCACCGGCGAGATACCACCTCCCCGCTTATATTCCTCCATAAACTCGGAAATATTGGCGGTCGTATTACGTGTATCGGGATTGTAGGAGCTAATGATTAAAATAGGGCCTGCATTATCTGTAGCGTATAAGTGGAAAGAAAAGACCAGACTTAACACGATAAAGAGTACGAATCGTATGTAGTATTTTAATAATGTCATTCTTTACCTACCTATTCATGTGCTTATTTGCGATTAAAGTACTATTTTTTGTTCATACAGTCCACAAAAATAGAAAAGATTTATGATTAATTGCTGAAATTCAAAATAAAAAGAATCTATTACGCCTAAAATCTATAACTCGATCATCACTCCGATACTTGGGAGAAGCGTTCCTGTAAGACGTTCTATCGGTCTTAATTCGTACCGTTGTTCATATATGGGAGCTTCCGGGTTGATAATTTTACCCGTTTTGATATATACGTCTTGCTCTTTGTATTTGGAATTCAATATGTTTTGGATGTCGATATAGGCTCCAAGCATGATCTTTTTGAAGTAAAATGTTTTATCGATACGGATATCTAACTGCGTGAATGGCTTGAGCCGTTCGCTGTTAAACCGGCTGTAATCATAGTATAGCCCGTTATTAGCGTCCCAAGCTTCTACATAACTACTCTTTTCTACATCGTAAGGCGTATAGGGAGCGCCTCCTACTACCCGGAACTTGGCGCCTACGTCCCAGTTCTTGGGTAAAGAATAAGTCCCGCTAAACGTGAACAGATGCTTATTGTCCCAAGCCGAGGGAAGATAAGTGTCCATATTTCTCCCATCCTTGAATTCGCTTCTTACCAAAGTGTAGGACGTGATGAAAGTAAGCCCTTTATAATTATACCAACGTCCCATGATCTCAAGCCCATAAGCTCGCCCTGTAGCGGTAGACGATACGGCCTCATTTCCCAAGACACCATAGTCTGTACCTTTCGATGCGAGTGGGATACTGTCGAGTATGGACATCGGATAACGATCATAATGTTTATAGAATCCTTCGGCCGTGAATTTCAAGTATGAGGTAGGACGGTATTCCAAGCCTAATCCGGCTTGGTCGCTTCGAATATAGCTTAAATGATTTGTCCGGTTTACATAATTACCTTCATTATCCTTGAATCCCAATGTCGTATAAGGAGGAAGCTCGTAGTAGCGTCCGATATTCGCGTTTATATAAAGCGGATCGGACAAGCGGTAGGATAAGGATAGGCGAGGAGATAACTGATCTAACAAATTATTCATATCCGAGGAATAATTGTTTGCGTCCGCACGAACACCTAAAGAGGCGGTAAACCGCTCGTTATAGCTCTCATAAATAGCCGTGGCATAGATACCCCACTTCCATATGCCAAGGTCTGTTTGATATACGATGGTACGGGGGATAGAGGTAAATTGCTTTTGATAGGTGTCATTCGTGTATTGGGCGTATTCGATGTTTCCTCCGACATTCAATTGAATGAATGGTAAGCGGAACGTGTTTTCCGTTCGGAACTTATTCTCGATCTCATCCGAACGGTAATTTAAGGAGAGATTCTCTTCCTTGCTTTCGTCATTGTCTTTGTATTTAATATTCTTATTGTTGGTCTGGCTACGGCTGATAATGACCGAGTAGAGATTTTTACCGGCGTAGTGTTTATAAACCGCTCCAAGGGTATACGTTTTTTGTTTTACGACCGGCAAGTAAGAGAGGATATATTGGTTTTTCTCGCTCATGTCTTCCATTCCTGTATTCAGCTTCATATCATCGATCGCCCCTAATCCGAGAACTGTAAGCTCATTCTTGGGGTTGAAGGAGTGCTTAATCTTGAATTGGGCATCCGTGAAAGTAGGTAAGAACGGCAAACCGATCATATCGAAAAGGAATTGAAGGTAAGAGCGACGAACAGACACTTGGTAAGTGGTCTTTTTTCCTAGCGGTCCATTAGCGGACACACCGATATCTGAGGCTCCTAGGACTCCTCGCAATGAGAATTTCTCCTTATTTCCATCTTGTAGTTTAAAATCCAATACCGAACTTAAAGCGTTTCCCTTGGATGCGGGGAATGCGGCCGAATAAAAGTTGACCTCCCGGATAAAATCGGGATTGATAATACCGACCGGACCTCCGGAGGCTCCTTGGGTAGAGAAATGGTTGATATTCGGTATCTCTACGCCATCCAAAAAGAAACGGTTTTCCGAGGGACCTCCTCCTCTTACCATCAAGTCGTTACGAAACGCTGCCGTGGACGCTACTCCGGGAAAGGTTTGTACTACCCGGGAGATATCCCGGTTTCCTCCCGCGCTTTTCTCTATCTCCTTGAAACCGATTACACGGAGTCCTAGCGGACTTTCGGCGGTTTTACGGAACGGAGAGGCTACTACGCTAACCTCTTGCAGATTCTGGCTGGCTTCCTCTAGCTCGATCGGGAAGAATATATCTTTATTCGCTAGTCTGAATTCGGCGGTAACGAATGGCTTATATCCCAGAAAGGAGGATTGGAGACGATAGCTTCCGGGTGATATGTCGGATATCTCGAATAATCCGGTGGAATCGGTGACCGCCCCTTGCGTCGTGTTCCATACCACTACGTTAGCGAAAGGTATCGGCTGTCCGCTCGATGCGTCTTTTACAACTCCCTTGATAGAGAAGGAGCGCTGTTGACCGATAGCGGCTTGTATGGTACATAATAAGAATAGTAAGAAGTAAAGATGGCGTCTATCCATATCTTATATCATATTTATAGCGGTAAAGATAAGTATTATTCTGATTCGTATGTATTATCTTTGCATACATATGGAGAAAGAATTACAGATAACGGCAGATGGAAGCCATACGCTATATATTCCGGCGATGGATGAACATTATCATTCCGTGAACGGGGCCCTGCAGGAATCAAGACATATATTTATAGAGGCGGGATTGCATGCGCTTGAAAAAGACTTTATCCGAATCGTGGAGATTGGCTTCGGTACAGGGCTGAACGCCTTCTTGACATTGAAGGATGTCGAGCTATCTCAAGCACATCATATTGATTATCATACAGTAGAGTTATACCCGCTTCCTTTAGATACGATTCGTGCCTTGAATTATGGGGAGCTGATCTGGCCGGAGAGAAAAGAGTTATTCTTAGCCTTGCATGAGGCGGAGTGGAATACTCCCGTTTCAATCTCAGAGCGCTTTACACTTCATAAAATAGAAGGAAATAGTAACGCCTGTGAACTACCGGATGATATCGATTTGATCTATTTCGACGCATTTGCGCCCGAGAAACAACCGGAGATGTGGAATCAGGAAATCTATAATCGTTTGTATGCTCATACCGCACCGGGCGGAGTGATCGTAACCTATTGCGCAAAAGGAGAGGTACGCAGAGGTATGCAAGCGGCTGGTTTTGAGATGAGCCGTCTTCCCGGTCCTCCGGGCAAGCGACATATACTTAGGGGTATTAAAAATTGAGAATTGAAAGTTACAGAGCGTATTCCTCGGTATTTTCAATTCTCAATTCTCAACTTTCAATTATTTAAGCATTGCCTCGATCTTTTCTACGAACTTATCCTTAGCCGTAGCGCCTACTACTTTATCAACCATCTTACCGTCTTTGAAGAAAAGAACGGTAGGGATGTTGCGGATACCGAATTGTCCGACTACATCGTCATTCTCGTCAACGTTCATTTTACCGATCGTCACACGACCTTCGTATTCGGTTGCCAACTCATCAATGATAGGAGATACCATGCGGCAAGGGCCACACCACTCTGCCCAAAAGTCAAGAACCATGGGCTTTCCGGAGTTAACCAACTCCTCGAAATTAGCGTCTGTAATTTGTAGTGCCATTTTGAATTACGTATTATTTAATTATGAATTATAATCTAATGATTGTTATGACGCCAAAAGTACAAATTCTTTCAGCGTCGTACAACTTTAACCATTAATTTTAAAATCGATATTCTCGTTCTCCTGTAAAAAGTCTACCAGCTCACGGGTCACGTTTAAGCGGATATTTTGGGAGAAGAGATTTAGGGAAATATTATGTTCCCCATCGACAACCTTAAAATATAACAGGCTATGGCCCGGATTGTTCTTGATCAATACCGAAAGCTCATTGATTGTCGGCTCGTCCAAATCATGGATCGGGACCGTGATACTGATTTTCTCGATCAGCTTGTCTTTCTCGTCTTGCAAAAGGTTGACGGTACCAATCTTGAAGTCCAGTTTATTGGGGTCCCAGCGGCTAGGCTCTACACGGGCTGTGATCAAGAGATACATCCCTATTTTACCATACTTGCTGTATTCGATATAATCCTGTCCGAAAAGCGGGATCTCGCCACTACCCGTGAAATCCTCGATCTTCAAGATACCGTAAGGCTTTCCGTTCTTGGTCATTCCTTCCCGGAAACCGGTGACGATACCACCTAATAAAACTTCCCGGCCTTGTAAGGTTTCCCGCTCGTTAAGTTCTACCATGCCGGTATTACATACATACTTTAATATGATACGGTATTCATCCAACGGGTGGGCGGATAGGTAAATACCGACCAACTCCTTCTCTTTATTCAGGCGTTCTAGATCGCTCCAACGCTCGCATTGCGGGATCTCCGGTTTAGCGATGGCGATCAAGGCGTCTCCACCGAATAAAGAGTTGACTGCCGTGCTCTTATCCATCTGGTATTTGTTACCATAGCGAACCAAGGTATCCAAGAACAATTCTCCTTTTCCACTGTCGGTGAAGAACTGCTCACGCTGGATACCGAAGTTATCGAACGCTCCGGCCAAAGCCATGGACTCTATGTTTTTCTTATTGCAAGCGGTCAAGTTCACCCGTTCTACGAAATCGAAGATACTCTTGTACGGGCCGTTCTTCTTGCGTTCCTCTATGATATTTTGTACGGCTGACTCACCTACGCCTTTCACGGCGCCTAGCCCGAAGCGGATGTTCTTGTTCTTATCTACGCTGAACTTCAAGATAGACTCGTTCACGTCCGGTCCCAATACTTGAATACCCATCGCTTTACATTCATCCATGAACTTCGTGATATCCGTGATATTGGATAAGCTTCGGCTCAAGACGGCGGCCATATACTCGGACGGGAAGTTCGCTTTCAAGTAAGCGGTCTGATAAGCCACCCATGAGTAACAAGTAGCGTGACTCTTATTGAATGCGTATGAGGCGAACTTCTCCCAGTCGGACCAGATCTTATTTAAAGTTTCCTCTTTATAGCCGTTGGCTTGACCACCAGCCATAAATTTAGACTTCAAGTGGTTCATCTTCTCGATCAACTTCTTACCCATCGCCTTACGTAAGGCATCACTCTCACCACGCGTGAAGTTAGCGAGCAAACGGGATAGAAGCATGACCTGCTCCTGATAGACCGTAATACCGTACGTATCTTTCAGGTAGCGTTCCATGACGGGAATGTCGTACTTGATCTCTTCCTTACCCTGTTTACGGGCGATAAAAGAAGGGATGTAGTCCATTGGGCCCGGGCGATACAGGGCATTCATGGCGATCAAGTCCTCGAATTTAGAAGGTTGCAACTCCTTCAAATACTTTTGCATACCGGCGGACTCGAACTGGAATGTACCGGTTGTCTTTCCGTCGCAATACAATTTATAAGTCTTGGGGTCCTCCAGACTGATATGGTCGATATCCAGATCATGTCCGGTAGTCAGTTTCACGTTCTCGATCGCTTCCTTGATGATGGACAAGGTCTTCAAGCCCAAGAAGTCCATCTTGATCAATCCGGTTTCCTCGATCACGGAACCCTCGTATTGGGTAACCAGCATCTCCTCGCCGGTATCCTTGTCTTTCGCCGTACTGACAGGTACGACATCCGATATATCATAACGTCCGATAATGACACCGCAGGCGTGTACACCCGTGTTACGGACGTTGCCTTCCAGCATCTGGGCGTATTTCAAGGTATCCCGTGCCAGCGGATCATTTCCGTTAGCCGCCTCTTTTAGTTCCGGCACATACTTGATGGCGTCGCCCAATTTGAACTTCTTCATGTCAGGGATCTTATCCGGAACCAATTTGGCTAACCGGTTCGATTCGGATAACGGTAATTTCTGTACCCGGGCGACATCCTTGATAGCGGACTTGGTAGCCATCGTACCATAAGTAATGATATGAGCCACACGCTCGGCACCGTATTTTTCCGTTACCCAGCGTAAGACCTCGCCACGGCCATCATCATCGAAGTCGGTATCGATATCGGGGAGGGAGATACGGTCCGGATTCAAGAAACGCTCGAACAGGAGGTCATATTTGATCGGGTCGATCTTGGTGATCCCTAAGCAATAAGCTACGGCAGATCCGGCGGCCGAACCACGTCCCGGTCCTACGGATACACCGAGTTCCTCACGAGCGGCACGGATGAAATCTTGCACGATCAAGAAGTAGCCGGGGAAACCCATGGTCTTCATGATATGTAACTCGAAGTTCAGACGCTCCTTTACTTCATCGTTCAAGGGGTCTCCGTAAAGCTCCTTGGCTCCGTCATATGTCAATTTCGCCAAATAGTCGGCTTCCAGCTTGATGCGGTATAGTTTGTCGTATCCACCTAATTTCTTGATTTTGGAGTGCGCCTCTTCCTCGCTTAATACGACATTACCGTTCTCGTCTCGGGTGAATTCCTCAAATAAATCATGCTCTGTCAATTTCTGACGGTAGGACTCCTCGGTACCGAACTCCTCGGGAATGGCGAAAGTCGGCATGATAGGACCGCTGTCGATGGAGTAGAATTCTATTTTGTCGGCTATCTCGAGCGTATTACTCAAAGCTTCGGGGATATCGGCGAAGATGGTGTTCATCTCGGCGGTTGTCTTCATCCATTCTTGCTTGGAGTAGCGCATACGCTTGGGGTCGTCCAAGTCTTTGCCGGTACTAAGGCAGATCAGGCGGTCGTGAGCCTCAGCGTCGTCGGCATTGACGAAATGGACGTCGTTGGTGGCGATTAGCTTGATATTATGTTTGTGAGCAAGTTCGATCAGTACCTTGTTCACCTCTTGTTGATGCGGGAAAATCGTGCAATCGGCGTTGGGGTCGTGTGTCTCGTGCCGTTGCATCTCAAGGTAATAGTCTTCTCCGAATAAGTTTTTGAACCATTTGATAGACTCCTCGGCCTTATCGATTCGTCCGTGCATGATATGCTGTGGAATCTCTCCACCTAAACAGGCGGAGCAGATGATCAGATCCTCATGATATTTCTCCAACAATTCCTTGTCAATACGCGGACGTCCGTAGAATCCTTCCGTCCATGAGAGGGATACCATCTTGATCAGGTTCTTGTATCCGTTCTTATTTTTGGCCAGAACGATCAAGTGCCAGCCGCTACGGTCGTCTTGCGAGGCCAGCTTGCTATGCCTTCCGTTGCGAGCGCAATAACATTCGCACCCGATGATCGGCTTGAAGATGGAAGCTTTCGCTTCGGCGATTTGTTTTTGTAGTTCCGTTATCCTTTGTTGTTCCTCATCGGTTGGCGCATCCTTGGCCAGCAGCGGTTTTAGTTCTTTCTCGGAGTCCTTGATGATCCCGAGAGGTTTACTGTTCTTTTTGCTAACCTTATTGAAAAACTCCTTGATACCGAACATAACGCCATGGTCTGTTACGGCGATCGCACGCATTCCGTCTTTGTACGCTTTGTCGATCAACGCGTCGATGGATGCCTGTCCGTCCAGCAAGGAATACTGGGTATGTACGTGTAAATGAATAAACGGTTCCATATATATTAATGTATAGTCTGGTGCATATTGAAATGAGTGCATAAAGGTAGGAAATATTTTTTAGTACGAGAGAGGTTGTTTTGCTTTTAAAAAAACACGTACGTCTTTTTTCGGAAACACGTACATGTTTTTGGAAAAAGACGTACGTGTTTTCTGAAGGATATAATGAGGTTATAATATGGGTGATTCTATAGAATCTATATGTTATATAAACAGATGTTGTATTGATATTTTGCTTGATATAAGCCGTATATCGTGACAGGAGGTTTTCGTGAGGTGCTCGAACTAGCGGATGGAAGATAGTTATGAATGGCGTTTTTCTGTGTGAAAAGCCGTTTTAGCCTATGCGACAGGTCGTGTTGGGCAACGCCGATAGTGCCATTAGGCATCGTAAGTAGTCGCAAATAGGGTTGTAAGCGGTCGTGAATGGGCATTCTTATATGTTTATAACCTTGTTATAACCCTGTTTTCTCCCATTCTTACCTCTTCGGATATGAACTACGATGAATTATTTCGCTAGAATAAAAGACTGTTTTTCGATAGTGTTCTATCAGACAGATGCTTGCTGTTTTTTTCTTACGAATTTGGAAGCATACTGTACTTATGCTTGGAAAAAGCGAATCTCCGGGAGTTCTGTTTACAAAGTGTCATTTTGTTAGAACAAGGGAAACTAATATTCCGATCTATCGCAAAAGGTGATCTTACTTTTGTTGATTATTCGATGGTGTATTTACTAATGTACGCATGCACATTAAATAATAGAAGAGAAAAATGATTGATTTAAACGATCGTTTTAATTAGTCATTTGCAAAGGTACGCGTTTCTTTGACTTCTGCAACCCTTCCGAGCTATTTTTTTGTTCCCTTATTCGCTTTCTTATCAATAGGATATCCTATCCTTTACGAAACAACCGATTCCGTAAACGAACCTCCCGTTTTCCTTCTTTAAAAACGCAAGATCTAAACGATGGTTTAGACTAGTCGTTTTCTAACGGTAGTCTGCTATCAGAAAATAGCTAAGTGCTTAATTAACACTATTATTAATATTAAATTCTAAATTATGAACAGAAAGATTTCTACATTGTTAACGGCGGGTCTGCTTGTGGCGGGGTCGCTGTGCGGTAGTGCCTTCGCTCAGACGCCGACGGTTTCCATTAAAGATTTGACCGGAATCGGATCTACAGTAGCGAATGAACTGAAAAACGGGGCTCGATATGTGATGGTAGATGCCTCTTCATCGCTAGCCTATGGTCATGAAATAAGCACTACTACCGGTAAGATTGTTGAGGTAGGGGAGGCTATAAACACTCCGATTTTTTACGATGACAGCGATAGCAAAGACGGCGTTAAGAAGTACATTTGGACGGTCAGCGTGACAGAGGCTCCGAGAGGTTTCTTCTCTTATACCCTCACCAATGCGGAGACTGGAAAGGCGTTGAGATACAACAGTGCATATAGTGCGATAGAGACAGACCCGGCAGCGAAAGCCGAGGATACCTTTAAGGATTTCGTGTTTGAGAATACAGCTGCTGTCGCTTCTACTCCCACTGGTGCGGAGTATTCTGCCTCTAATAAGTACATGGTTGCCTATAAAGCGGGCGCGACTGTTTGGAACGGTCTGTCATGGTCTGGCAGCCCATTGGTCTCTACTACTACGATCTCTGCTCCTACGTTCTATGAGGTTAAATCCGAGGAACTTGAGGATGTTACCGAGTTGAACGCATTATATAACACTTCTGGATTCTCATTCGCTTCCAAGCCTTATGATACGGATCAAACCGAGGAGCCGATCGGCAACTTGTTCAATACGAAGAAGGTGGTAGCTCGCTATGTATCTACCGCTATTGAAGTTGACGCTACTCAGTATCCTTCTTATTCGGGTAATACTCGTGATTTGAGGATCGAGCCGGGTATGTATTTCTTCACAGAGAACGCTCCGAAAGATGGCGCTGATTATAAAGAATGGATGAACGCTACGATCTTGGTCGTAAGCTCAACGGAGACCGTTGAGGCTACAAATGCGGGACGTGCCTCTGGTGATGGTTTCGCTTTGGCAGAGGTGAAAGTCAGCGACTTGAACTTCTATCAAGGTTCGGATAATGCTTGGATGACAGCAGGTAACGATATCTCTATCAATAACGCTAACTTCCGTGTGCAAAAGAGCTATGTGGACGCTTATCCGTATGAGTTGAACGTTGATGATTTCCGTTATCGTGAGCAAGCTAGCAAGGCTAAGCACGTTACTAAGTCTGTTAAGTTACATGTGTTGAAACATAGTGACAAGTACTATCTGACCACTACACATGCTACAGACGACCAGTTCATCTTCAAGTTGGCTGCCGCCGGTATGAAGAAAGGTATCGAGTTGTTGAACACGGAGGCTAAGGTCGCTGCTTACACGATCCGTATCTTAGACGGTAAGGAATATGCGCCATCTACCGATAATATCGACAAGAAAGACATCAAGAGCGTATACGGCAAGTACTTGACGAACGCCGTTAGAGCTTCTCAATTCGAGTTGGTAGCTAAGGCTAAGGTTCTTTCTCAATTGGAGACTCCGGCTTATCAATGGGCTATCTCCAGCGTAGACAATGAGTATGAGGTGACATTCACGAACCGTGAGACCGGCGTGCATTTCACAGCAAGCTTGTTCCCGAAGGCTGATCTGGGCGAGAACGTTTACGAATTGTCCACAAAGAGCAAAAAGGTTACCGCTATTTATGTAGACGCGAACACATACAATGAGACAGAGGGTGAAGCCGCTGAAATGCAACAACTGATCGTCGAGTTGACCCCGGCTGAGGTTGATCCGTACGCAGGTTTCTTGAACCTAGATGATGAGACTTTGGTGACGATGGCTTTCGCTCGCGATAACAACGAGACTTCCAATAAGTGGTATGTGGCAGCTAAGAAACAAGCAAACCCGTTGGTTGGATATGAATTGAACAAGAACGGTAAGTTCGCTAACGAGGTATCCGATGCCGCTCAATGGCAATTGGTGAAAGATGATAAAAAACGTACGATCATCGAGCGCAGCTTCGTTTACAATAAGGATGGCCGCGTGACGGTACAGGCTAGAGCAGATAAGGGCTACGCTTATGTTTATCAGTTGCAGTATATCAATGATGGTATCGAGACTGAGAAATATTTCCCGAAAGGAAATTCTTCTGTAAGAGAACAGGAAGAGTTAGTAGCTGAAGGTCAAGCTGAGTTCGTGATCAAGCTAGCCGCCGATGGTTCTGTTTACCTGATTCCGGTGAATAGCACAAGCAGTACTATCGCTTCAATTTTGAATAAGTATACGAAGTCTGTTGTAGACGCTACTTATAAGGACAATATCGACGAATGCCAATATGAGACTCCGTCTTCTGTTTACGCATGGCCGTCAACTTCTACACAACAAGATTGGTTATTGAACACCTACTTGATCGTAGAGGCACCGGAGATCAGCTACCCGGCAGAGGAAGGTCATATCTCCTTGGTAAGCGATAAGGGTAACTATATCTCCATGAACGAGAATCGCGACGGTATCGTGGTAAACGAGAATCAATACTCATTCTACTTGCAAGTAACCGATGAGGACGCTGTTGTTCCTTCTTTCTATATCTCTAACAAGGGTACGGTTGAGAATGGTGACAGATTGTTCTTGTTCAACCCGGCAGACTCTGTAAACTATTATGTCGCAGATGGTACATACGACAGAAAGTATGAGTGGATCAAGAATGAGACAAAGGCGATCTTCAAGCCGGCCACTCTTTGGGAGACTAAGGATACTTTGACTACGGTCGTTAAGGGTAACAAGGTTTCCGTGGCTGAAGAGGCTGATGATGAGGGTGTATTAGGTGGCTTGGATTACTTCAAGGTTCAGATCATCCAATGCGAGGACAATGAGAACGAATATCGTATCCGTTCTGTAGCCAAGAAGGGTTCTTATCTGTATAGCTTCAACGACCAGTTGTCTTGGAGCGGTAGCAAGGAGAAAGCAATGCGCTTCACTATCACTACAGGCGATCCTACAGCTAACGAGTCTATCGCCGACGCTGCTGAAGGCGTTAAGGTAATCGCCGGCAACGGTACTGTTGATATCCAAGGCGCTGCCGGAAAGAACGTGGTTATCACGAACGTTCTTGGTAAGGTTATCACTAGCACGGTTCTTACATCCGACAACGCTACGATCGCCGCTCCTGCGGGTATCATCGTGGTAGCCGTTGATGGTGAGGCCGCTGTTAAGGCAGTCGTTAAATAAGAACAATGACGATAAATAACATAAATCGAAAATGCATTCCCGCGGGAGTTGTAGTGATTCAAGTAGCCCGCGAGGGCGAACAGGCGGGAATGGATTAATATTAATACTAAAGTAATAAATTAAAGTTCATCTGTCGTCACCTCCGTGAGGAGCGAGGGCGGAAAAAAATAAGCCCCGGCCGGTTCGTCCAGTCGGGGCTTTATTGGTTTGGAGATTCCGGTTTTACTCAGTAGGGGAATCAGCTTCAAAACAGTTCTGTTGAAGATGTATCGTGTTGTGGCAATAAGATGTATCATGTTGCAAGGATAAGATGTATCATCTTATGGGGATAAGATGTATCATGTTGTGGCATTCGTTAAAGCTTAAATGGCAAAGCTGCGCTTTTTATACCGCTTTCTTATAGGTTTCAGTAGGATAAATGTAGATGTTATTGAAAAATGTATATCTTTGCTTGCTATTAGAAGGAAAAGCAAATGAGGAAGTTTATGAGAAAGATCGGATTGTTGTTGATTGCCGTGATGATGATTTTACCGGCGATGGCTCAGGTTTCTTTCGGCGTACGTGCCGGAGGCGCTTATTCTTCGTTGATCCAGAAAGTGGAGGATACGTATGAGGCGGGAGCCCGCTTCGGTTTCAGCATAGCGGGTTTGGCGGATATTCCTTTGAGTAAGAATAAAAAATGGTCGCTTCGTCCTGAGGTGGCGTTCGTAAACCAAGGTGGCGCTTATTATTCGAATCAGGATATACATGGGATGGCGCTTCATAATAAATGTTGGTATTACTCTTTGCAGATTCCCGTGAATGTGGCTTATACATTTACCTTCACGGACGTTCATCTGTCCGTATTCGCCGGTCCTACCTTTGATTGGTCCTTGTTTGGCAAGATGAAGAGCCGGGAGACCAATCCGGATCTCCATTTCGGCGTGTCCGAGGAGAAGGACTTGAAACCTTGCGACTTTGGCATGAATGTCGGCCTATCGGTAGAATATAGTAACTTTTTCTTCTCCGTAAGCTCCCTATGCGGCATGATAGACCGCCGTGCCTTGAAGCGTGACGGCGAGACTTCCGTTTATCAAAATAACGTGACATTCTCTTTGGGGTATTACTTCCGTAAGTGATGAGTATCTTCATAATAACTTGAAAAATAATTAGATTTGTTTGGTATTTCGGATAAAACCCGTACCTTTGCAAGCCGATTATTATCAAATTGTACTAAGAGTTTAGTTCTTAGCACGTTGTTGCATCATGTGTCCGTTGTGACAATGTTGGTAAGGCTAGTTTTTTGAGTTATTAATTAATTTAATTTTTAAGCAGTGGATACTTTAAGTTTTAAGACCATTTCTGCAAACAAGGCAACTGTAAACAAAGAGTGGGTCATTGTTGATGCTGAAGGCCAGACGTTAGGTCGCCTTTGCGCTAAAGTAGCGAAGCTTTTGCGCGGTAAGTACAAACCCAATTTCACTCCGCACGTTGACTGTGGTGATAATGTAATCATCATCAATGCAGACAAAGTCGTTCTGACTGGTAACAAGTGGAACGATCGTATTTATTTGAGATATACCGGATATCCCGGTGGACAGATCGAGTATACTCCGGCTGATCTTTTGAAGAAAGGTGGCGACCGTCTGTTCCGTAAAGTAGTAAAAGGTATGTTGCCTAAGAACCGTCTGGGTGCAAAGTTGTTGAACAACATGTACGTTTATGAGGGAACTGAGCACAAGCACGAGGCTCAACAACCTAAGTTAATCGATATAAACTCATATAAATAATCACGATGGAAGTAGTAAATGCAATAGGAAGACGTAAAGCGGCAGTCGCTCGCGTATTCGTTAGCGAAGGTACGGGAAAGATCACGATCAACAAACGTGAGCTGGAAAAATACTTTCCTTCTTCAATCCTTCAGTTTATCGTAAAGCAGCCGTTAGCAAAGTTGAACGTCGCTGAGCAATATGATATTAAGATCAACCTTGACGGTGGTGGTTTCAAAGGTCAGTCTGAGGCTGCCCGTTTGGCTATCTCTCGTGCGTTGATAAAGATTAATCCGGAAGATAAGGCTGTCTTAAGAGCGGAAGGATTCGTAACTCGCGATCCTCGTGCTGTTGAGCGTAAGAAACCGGGTCGTCCGAAAGCTCGTAAGAGATTCCAGTTCAGTAAACGTTAATGTTATTTGTGAGTCCCTTACAAGTAAAGCGAAGCGTTTAGTATCTAAATTATCGGGATTCTTTTTACATGTGGACATGCGGAAAGACTACCTGATGGTTGAAATTAAACAAAGAAAGTAAACGATTTAAGAAAAAAACAATGTCAAGAGTAAATTTTGATCAATTATTAGAGGCTGGTGTACACTTCGGACACTTAAAAAGAAAGTGGAATCCCGCTATGGCTCCTTATATCTTCATGGAGCGCAATGGTATTCATATCATTGACCTTTATAAAACAGTTGCTAAAGTAGACGAAGCCGCTGAAGTTATGAAGAACTTGGCTAAACAAGGCAAGAAAGTTCTTTTCGTGGCTACCAAAAAACAAGCTAAACAAGTTGTCGCTGATAAGGCTGCTTCCGTAGGTATGCCTTACGTTATCGAGCGCTGGCCGGGTGGTATGTTGACCAACTTCCCGACGATCCGTAAAGCTATCAAGAAGATGGCTACTATCGATAAGATGACAAAAGATGGTACATTTGATAATCTTTCTAAGAGAGAAAAACTTCAAATCACTCGCCAACGCGCTAAGTTGGAGAAGACTTTAGGTTCTATCGTAGACCTTACTCGTCTTCCGTCAGCGTTGTTCGTTGTAGACGTGATGAAAGAGCATATCGCTGTTCGCGAGGCTAACCGTTTGGGTATCCCTGTATTCGGTATGGTTGATACGAACTCTAATCCGAACAATATCGACTACGTTATCCCGGCTAACGATGACGCTACAAAGTCTGTAGAGGTTATCTTGGGCGCTATCTGCGAGGCTATGAACGAAGGCTTGCAAGAGCGTAAGGCTGAGAAAATTGACGCAGAGGCTGCTGAGGAAGCTCCGAAAAGAGAGCGTAAGGCAAAAGCTGCTGTTAAGAAAGAACGTACGAAGAAAGAAGACGACGATGCGTTGAACGCTAACGTTGCCGGTAAGTTCGCGAAAGACGAAGAATAATTCGATTGACAATTGACGTTGACAATTGACAATTAGAATACAAATACAATGGGCAGTTGGCTTTTGACAGGATTTGTCAATTGGCAACTGTCCATTGTCAATTTTTGAAAGTATAAACATTTTAAAGATAAAGGAAATAAGATTATGGCTGTAACAATGGCTGATATTACCAAGCTGCGCAAAATGAGTGGAGCTGGTATGATGGACTGTAAGAAGGCTTTGACAGAGTCTGACGGTGACATCGAGAAAGCAATGGAAATTATCCGTAAAAAAGGACAGGCTATCGCCGCTAAACGTTCTGATCGTGAGGCTGCCGAGGGTTGTGTGTTGGCTAAGAAGGATGGCGAGTTCGCCGCTATCATCGCTTTGAAGTGCGAAACGGACTTCGTGGCTAAGAATGAGGACTTCGTGGCTTTGACTCAAGCTATCTTGGACGCTGCCGTGGCTAACAAATGCCGTACTTTGGACGAGGTGAAAGCTTTGCCTATGGGCAAGGGTACTATCCAAGAAGCTGTTACGGATCGTAGTGGTATCACTGGCGAGAAAATGGAGTTGGATGGCTACTGCGTAGTTGAAGGTGCTTACACTACTGTATACAACCATATGGGTAAGAACCAACTTTGTACGATCGCCGCTTTCAACAAGGAGTCTGAGGAAGCCGCTCACAATATTGTTATGCAGATCGCCGCTATGAACCCGATCGCTATCGATGAGGCTGGTGTTCCTGAGTCTGTAAAAGAGAAAGAGATCCAGGTTGCTATCGAGAAGACGAAGGCTGAGCAGGTACAGAAGGCTGTAGAGGCTGCATTGAAGAAGGCTGGTATCAATCCTTCACATGTAGACAGCGAGGCTCACATGGAAAGTAACATGGATAAGGGCTGGATTACGGCAGAGGATGTAGCTAAGGCTAAAGAAATCATCGCTACTGTTTCTGCTGAGAAGGCTGCTAACTTGCCTCAACAGATGATCGAGAATATCGCTAAGGGTCGTCTGGGCAAGTTCTTGAAAGAGGTTTGCTTGTTGAACCAAGAAGACATTATGGATGGCAAGAAGACTGTAAGAGAGACAATGAAGGAGATCGATCCTGAGTTACAAATCTTGGCGTTCAAACGTTTCACTTTGCGTGCTGAGTAATTGCGGTAACATATTTGATATAAAGAAAAAGGCGATACAACCCAATGTATCGCCTTTTTTATGAAGTATAGCTTACTTGCCCATAGAAGATATACTTACTTGTCCAATGCAGTATATCTTACTTTGCCAAGTAAGTATATCTGTTTAATTTTTTCTTATTTCAATGCGGCCAACGCATCCTTAATACGTTTGATCGCCTCTGCGATATTCTCATCGCTGGTAGCGTAACTCATGCGGATACACTCGGGTGCCCCGAAAGAGGTACCACCTACGCAAGCTACGTGCGCTACTTCTAAGAGATACATAGCTAAGTCATCAGCGTTGTTGATTACACGGGTTCCATCTGTCTTGCCGTAATAATAACTACATTTTGGGAATAAGTAGAAGGCGCCTTCCGGTTTATTCACCTCGAAGCCCGGAACTTCTTTCGCTAAATTAACGATTAAGTCACGGCGGCGTTCGAAGGCCTTACGCATTTCCTCAACGGGTTCTTGTGAGCCTGTATAAGCCGCTTCCGCCGCTTTTTGAGATACGGAGCAAGGGCCAGAGGTATATTGTCCTTGTAATTTATTAACCGCTTTCACGATCCATTCCGGTCCGGCGATGAAACCGATACGCCAGCCAGTCATCGCATACGCTTTGGAAACGCCGTTTACGATAACCGTACGGTCTTTCATTCCTTCGATAGAAGCGATGCTGTTGTGTTTACCAATATAGTTAATATGTTCGTAGATCTCATCCGCTATAACGATGATATCCGGATGTTTTTTCAATACTTCCGCTAAACCTGCCAATTCCTCGGCGCTGTAAACAGAACCCGTCGGGTTGGAGGGAGAGCAAAGGATTAACGCTTTAGTCTTAGGTGTAATAGCGGCTTCCAGCTGAGCTGGAGTGATCTTGAAATCTTGCTCGATACCAGCCGGAACGATAACGGGAGTTCCTTCCGCTAACTTCACCATCTCCGGATAGCTTACCCAGAAAGGGGCAGGGATGATAACCTCGTCCCCCGGATTTACCAATACCATGACCGTGTTACAAACGGATTGTTTGGCACCGTTTGCACAAGAGATCTGGCCTGCTGTATATTCCAGTCCATTCTCGTTCTTCAATTTGGCAACGATAGCATTACGTAATGCCGGATAACCCGCTACGGGAGAATAACGTGAGAAATTATCGTCAATCGCCTTCTTCGCGGCTTCTTTAATGAAGTCGGGAGTATTGAAATCGGGTTCTCCCACACTTAAGTTGATAACATCGATACCTTGAGCTTTCAACTCACCGCTCTTTTGTGACATCGCCAATGTTGCTGAAGGCGATAAACTCGCTAAACGATCTGAGACTTGTGTCATGACATTGCTTTTTGTATAGGTTGTTTTATTATTATGCGACAAAAGTAATCAATAATCGGAATTCTTGCAACGTTCTGATAACTATTTAATGTTATGCAGCACATGCCCCATACGTTCTTTCTTCGTTTTCATGTAGAATTCGTTGTATGGATTTGGTTTCACCTCGATAGGAACGTTCTCTACTACCTCAAGTCCGTATGCTTCCAGACCTACGCGTTTTACCGGATTATTGCTCATCAGGCGCATTTTCGTTACGCCGATATGACGTAAGATCTGTGCTCCGACACCATAATCTCGCTCATCCGCTTGATGGCCTAAATGCAAGTTCGCGTCCACCGTATCCAAACCATCCTCTTGGAGCTTGTATGCTTTCATCTTCTCCATCAATCCGATGCCTCGTCCTTCTTGGTTCAGGTAAACGATAACCCCTTTGCCTTCTTGGTCGATGCGGCGCATAGCCTCGTGCAGTTGCTCTCCGCACTCGCAACGCATGGAACCGAAGATATCACCTGTAGCGCAAGATGAGTGCACGCGTACTAAGATAGGCTCGTCTTTTTCGAATTTACCCTTTATCAAAGCTATATGCTCTAATCCATTGCTTTTCTGGCGGAAAGGAATGAGACGGAAATGTCCGTACTCGGTAGGGAGATCTACCTCTACGCCGTTCTCTACGATCGATTCGGTCCGGAGGCGATAAGCGATCAGGTCCTTGATGCAAATAATCTTGATATCGAATTTCTTGGCTACCTCAATTAATTGCGGCAGACGTGCCATGGTTCCATCCTCGTTGATGATCTCGATCAAGGCTCCGGCGGGATATAAACCGGCTAACCGGGCCAAATCCACGGCAGCCTCTGTATGACCCGCACGGCGAAGTACGCCACGAGAGCGGGCACGGAGCGGATTGATATGTCCGGGACGTCCCAGATCGGATGGCTTGGTCTTTGGATCAGCCAGCGCCAAGATCGTTTCCGCACGGTCGTACATGGAAACGCCGGTCGTACATTTCCCTCCTAATTTATCTACTGTTATCGTGAAAGGAGTACCTAGTAAAGAGGTGTTATTGGCAACTTGCATATCCAGCTCCAACTCTTGGCAACGTTCTTCCGTGATCGGGGCGCATAATACACCTCGTCCGTTTTTCAACATGAAGTTGATTTTTTCCGGGGTTACTTTCTCGGCCGCGATGATAAAGTCTCCTTCATTCTCCCGGTCCTCGTCGTCTACAACGATTAAGAACTTTCCTTCACGGAAATCCTCGATAGCTTCTTCGATGGTGTTTAATTGAATCTCGCTCATATTTATTGATTATTTATATCCGAGTTATTTTTTTAGCAAATGTAATGAATATATCATATTGATCAGCTCCTTACTGGTCTTTTGTACCATAACGATATCATGCCGTAGCAATTTACGTTGGTACGTAGCCAATAGGTAGATCGGCAATCCCAGTGGGAAGAAAATACCGATAGCCAAAGCAAGTTTCCCGTTTATATGCTTGCTTAGCTTATTATTGTAACCTCCGATGACCGGGTAGTCCATCAATTTATTCAAGAGCAAATTCTGGTCGGAATTACTTAATTCCTCCACGATATTTTCCGTGTCTTGAGCTAACAGTTCCGCTGTGTTATCTTTTCCTCCTTGTTTCCAAAATGTCAGATAATTGATCCAACGTTTATGGTTTGTCAGATAAGTCGTACTTTCTTCCACCAATTTCTCCAGTTGGGGGAGGGTGGCCTCATAATCGGGGGTGTATATGATCACCTCTTTCCGTTCCACTTTTCGCCCTTCACGCTTACCTATTAAGTTCTTCAAGGCATTCACGTAAGTGTCGGCATTCAAGATAACAGAATCTTTTACCGCTTTATAGGTTAGGAATATACCCATAGGTGTTAGGACCACGGAGCTAAGCCACATACCTTCCCATGCGTCCCAAACGCCGTCGCGTGCCATCTTGAAGCCCATATTATCTATAATATAATAGAAGATAAACAAGATTACCGAGATAACGACCGGCACGCCCAACCCTCCTTTACGGATGATGGCTCCTAAGGGCGCTCCGATAAAGAAGAACATGATGCAAGCGAACGATACCGTGAATTTCTTATGCCATTCCGTCAAGTGGCGGCGTACCTTATAGGCCTCGTCGCCAACCGTGGCCGCGCGGAAATAATAGTCGGTCTTGATATTCTCGATCGAGGATTTGGCCCGACCTAATAAGGCGGCTTGGCTACTCGCTGCTTGCGCTAGGTAAAGACTGTCGAAATCCAACTGGATGGTAGGAGTGATTACCGGCAATTTTTCCTGCTGCTCGTCTGGTTGCCCCTCGGCTTCACTCTCTTTTTTAGCCCGTAAGGACTTTAGTGTTTTTACGTATGAGGCATCGTAAATGCTTTTTGCGTTCACGTCCTTGATGCTATCCAAGCGTATGCCCATCGAATCGATAGAGGTTTGTAAATCCTTCAAGTTTTTTCCCATATATTGGTTCTGCATGAAAGATTCGTCGGTACGGTTGAAATTCGCGTCGAATTCAATCAAGATATCCTTGCTGCTGAATGATTCTCGTCGATAGGGGACGGCGGTTCTCGCTTGCGTCGTGTTGGCTTGGCTTTTACCTACGTTCTCGAAAGATTCTCCGTTGAATAAAGATAGGACAAGGAATAATTTATCGGCGGATGTCTTTAGCCGTCCGGAGTCCGCTACGATTACACGGGCGTTATTGAATCCTTCCGAATAATCATAGATCATCACGTCTTTTAATAAACCGTCCTTCGGGTCCTTTTTCTTCACATATACATTGAATCCGGGAATATCTTTGTAGAATGAACCTTCCGGAATATCCAATTCCGGTGATTTCTGGCGCATGGAATATAATAATGTATATAGCTTGACTTGGACAACGGGCATTACGTTGTTTTGGAAGAAAAAGGCTCCCACGCTCACGAATAGGAGCGTTACGATCAAAGGACGCATGATATGTATCAATGATACCCCGGCAGACTTCATGGCCAGTAATTCCAGACGTTCCCCTAAATTTCCAAAAGTCATTAATGAGGCTAATAGAATAGCCAAGGGAAGTGCCATTGGGACAAGGAACAAAGCCGCATACATAAACATCTCCGCTAATACAGGGATGCCAAGGCCTTTTCCCACCATATCGTCGATGTATCGCCAAAGAAATTGCATCAACACAATAAACAGACAAATACCGAATGTCATAAGAAACAACGGCAGGAATGTCTGCAGCATAAATGTATATAATCGTTTTATTCTCAACATTGCCTAATCTGGTTGAAGTGGCAAAAGTAGTGTAAAAAACGATAACACCCCACAGATTTCTGTAAAACTACTCTAAATACCAAGCGTTCGCTTCAAATCTTCCACTTGCGAGTCCCATAAATTAATGGAATCTTTTTTCTCCCCGGGTTCGGAGAAATCCGTAATCTCAAGTGCCGTAGAACCTGTTAATTCGATTGTATGGATTATAAATTCGAAATAAGCGTTCTCATCTTCCTCGTCTACCCAGCGGTAACGGATAAAGTTCTCCGGCTTGGAGTCGATCACTGTTGCCTCTTGGGCCTCTTTACTCCATTTAAAGGTATAGAGATTATCATTTATAATGACCTCGTCGGCGAACCAAGCGGAAAGTCCCAAAGCGGTGGTTAGGTGATTCCACAGGCTTCGTCGTGAAACTTTATCGAAAATGTATTCGATATGAAACTTCTCTTTCTTCATTGTTCTTATCCTTATATTTGCCGCAAGATACGTAAAAGATTTGAAAACGACTAATTTTAATGATGAAAAAAGTATCTAATAACTAACTGTTTAGGTGGAGACCTTAAAAATTAAGCGAATTTTTTTATTGAAAATGTTGTGTAATTCAAAAATAACCCCTACTTTTGCACCGTCAATAAGAGAAACAGTGACAATAAAATGATGGCGAGATAGCTCAGCTGGTTAGAGCGCATGATTCATAATCATGAGGTCCCCGGTTCAATCCCGGGTCTCGCTACCTAGAAAAGGAGGTCGATTTTTCGATCTCCTTTTTTATGTCCTTTTTTCTTTTGCTATCAGATGGTCTTTTGGGAGGATAAAAAAACCTGAACAATCTTTCTCGTAAACGATCTTGATTGTTCAGGCAAAATAATTATGTAACCTCGCGGTTATGTTAATTAGGTTTGCCTACATCATAATTTAAGGGTAATTATATATGTAAGCAGGGTCATAGGGTAAAATTTCGCAAATTGCTTTGCTTGATTTATAAATACAAAGATATGTATGTCTAAATGTTTTGAGTGATGGTATTTGTCTCAATAGGAGAATGTATTTCTATCATATAGATAACGCACGCCTCGGAAATCATCTGAAGCGTGCGTTTAGCATATAAAATTTAAATCTAGTTACCCTTGTTTATGTAGTGACCCTGCTGTGATTTTTATATGCTTACCCTAATGTCTGTTGCGAATATATTCATAATATTCATAGGTTGTATCTTTATTTGATCGGTATTTATATCAGCTTAGTGTGTAAAACTATCAACAGGTGGAGTGAACCTTGTGATGAAGCGGGTTTTCGTTAGTATTTAAATAAAGTTAAGACGGTGTTCGTGTCAATATCATGGGTATTCCTATCACGGAGAATGCGGTTTTTGAGAGAAAAACAGCGCACGCCCGAAATTCTCTAATCTCGTGACGTGCGCCAAAGCATATAAAAATTGAGGGTATCTTAATTCATTGTTATATGTTGGATAACGGTTGCCCAGTCAGCAATTGTAATATTAGCCGAAACTTCTCCGGAGTACTTGAAAGTGATCTCGGTGCGTTTTCCGGGGGTTGCAGCGAATAATTCTCCATTTTTGTCTTTTTCGCTAGAAAAAATAAGATTGCCGTCCTTGTAAAGCTCTACCGTTATATTTTGAGCCGGAAAAATGGCTTGGGTTTCTGTTGTCAAATTACCTTTTTCGTCAAAAGAAGCGGGGAAAGCGAATTCAACCTCTTCTCCTGTTGGGTTGCCATTGTAGTCCAATGAGCTTTTTGTATTTTTAATTCGATATTCAAAATTTCCGGCATTACTCCCTAGATACTTGATCAGTCCTTTTGTTGAAAGCTGGAAAATTGAAGTTTTGCGAATGATTTGTAATTCGTTTGATACGGTGGATTTTGTTGAAGAGTTCTTATGAAGCGTAACTTGTCCATAGAACAAATCGCTCGGAATATTAGCTATGCCGTTATTCTCTTTTAGGCTGACTTGCAAATCGGATATAATATTGGCTTTGCTCATGTTTGAAATCTCTTCGTTTCCAGAATTGATTCCACTCCATGCGATCACGGTTATGTCATTACTGTTCGGACAGTTAATGTCTATAGCCCGGCGAGATAAAATTGTAGATTTGTTTACATTAATCTGCTCGAAGAAATCGTTGTTTTGATCGAAGACAAATAATGTAGCTCCATTCACCTCTCCCTTGGTCGTAATGTCGTTACCATCTGAATTCATTGCTTTTAATACCACGGAGAATGGTACTTCGGCTTGTTCAATAACCTCACTTGTTGTTGCTACTACGTCATTTGAATCATCCGTGCAAGCGGAGAATGACAAAACTGTTAAAATAACAGAAACCGCAAATACGCAATTTGCGAAAAAATTACCCCTTTTCATGACCCTACTTTTTATATGCTTTACCCTTAATCTAAGTGACTTGGTTTTTTTGACCGCCCCTCAACGGTCTTTCCTTATCACTACATCGCAAATGTATGTATAAAAATCATAGGTTGTATCTTTTGTGATGGGTATTTTTATCAAAAAAGTGGGTAAAACTATCATTATACCTCTATATTCCTCTGTTGATGCATGTTTCGGATGATGATTAAATAATGTTAATGGGTTTATTCCTGTCAATTTGAGTGGTAAATATATCATCGCTGGTCCTTATTGATAGCCTTGCCTCTGTTGTGTGATAGGAATGCAGTTGTTGTTAACGTCTATTAAAACGACAGTAAAAAACGTTCGTTTAAATCTTGCGTTTTTATCTTCAACTTTTTTGCAGCCTTACAAAGGTCAAAAATTTTATTTAAATTTCAGTTATTCAGTTGGATAAAAATAATAAAAAAAATAACATGATTATCAATGAGACTTCATAATTTATGCACATGAAAACGCAAGATTTAAACGAACGTTTTTTACTGGCGTTTTATATAAATAACATCTTAATAATCAATGATATGAGATCAAAAGGTTTTAAAGCGAAATTTATGATGGCATTTTGGGGCTTGTTCGTTGAAGCTCATTATATTGCTGCGAACAATGATACAATGGAGGGCTCTCAAGGAATTCTACCTTTTATCATTTTACTGATAGTGTCCATATGTGTAATAGCTTTTTTGAGTTATTATATGTATAGGTTGAAGAAAGAGAATATTGCCAAAGGTGGTGAGCTTATGGCGAGAAACGATGAGCTTCTTCGGTCTGTCGATGCGTTAAGCGTAAAAAATCGGGAGATCCAACAAATGTTGGTCAATAAAATCCGTGAGACTGATAATTGGAATAGGGATAATGAGGTAGAACGGGAGGATTTGAAAAAGCGCCTTGAGGAAATGGAAAAGCTCCATAATTCGTTTTTTGTTGAAACGATTCATGAAATGCGTACTCCACTATCGCTTGTGCTTGGTTCGTTGAGTGAGTTGTTGCAACGTAAAAATGATATTGACTCTAGTGAAGCGACTCAATTATTGTCTGCTTACCGTAATACTTTGGCTCTTCAAGACCTTATCGAGCAATTGCGAAATACCCGTCATGGAGATGACGTGGCAAACCATCTTCGGATAGCTCGTTATGACATGATCAGTATAACAAAGCAGATTTGTGATTTATTCGTGGACTGGATAGCCATGAATAATGTGGAATTTCATATTAATACCCAAACCTCTGTTCTTTGGGTCTGGATAGATCGTCGGAAGATGGAGTTTGCCTTGCGTGTACTTTTATCTAATGCGTTAAAAAATACCTACCGCTTTGGAAAGATCTCGATCAATATTTCCGTGGTGCGCTCGAATGGTAAGGCTTATTGTTCTTTCTCTATCCAAGATGATGGGTTAGGAGAAAGCGAAAGTACCCGTTTGGGTTTGAAACAGATCGTGGATATGACAGAATCCTCCGGCGCTATTTTCGAAGGAATTTCATCGGAGGACGAGACGGGAACCCAATATACGATATTGATTCCATTGGGGAGAAGCCATTATATGGAACGTGCCGTGGAATTCATCGAGCCAGATGGTGATCTGGTAAAGCTGAATGAGATGCAGAAGGAGGAGATCGCCGAGTTGATCCAAGTTGTTCCGAAAAAGAAAGAGACCGGGAAGAAAATGTTGGTGATTGATGACAGTGATCAGATCCGTTGGTTCCTGCGTCATGTTTTTGCCAGTGAGTATCATGTTTCGGAAGCTCATAATGGCCAGGAGGGTGTAGAGATCGCGCGAGTTGAACGGCCGGATTTTATTTTATGTGACGTGATGATGCCCGTTAAAGATGGGCTTGCTACCTGTCGTGAAATCAAAGGCATCCCAGAATTAGCGCAAGTGCCGGTTGTCTTGCTAACCGCAAAGGTAGAGAGTGAGGATGTTATAGCCGGCATTGAATGTGGCGCCGATGATTATATAACCAAGCCATTCGATGTAGAGGTGTTACGAAGTAAGGTAAACAGTTTATTGAAACGTAGGGATGAGATGAGACGTTTCTATACGTCGAATTCTGTAGGTGCGCATCCCGAGGGAGAGAAAACGGTAAAGAAAGATGATTCCCCTTCCAATCTTTTTATGGATGCGGTTATCTCAACGATCGAGAAACATTTGGATGACCCTAGTTTTGAGGCGAAGATTTTGGCGGATTCTTTAAACATGAGTCTCCCTACATTATATAGAAAGATAAAACTCTACTCGGATAGTAGTATATTGGAGCTTACCCGTATGGTACGTTTGAAGAAAGCCGCCGAGCTGATCAGTATGCAGCGATACTCTATCCGAGAGGTTTCGGAAATGGTCGGCTTCAACGATACCGCCACTTTCCGTAAGCGTTTTACGGAACAATACGGCGTCACTCCTTCACAGTATCTGCCGGGTAAGAATTAATCGTTTTGCCATTTCCCGAATAATCGTCGGGGAATGGCAAAATTTTTTATTTGTTTTTTGAAACGATATTTTTCAACCTCTTTTTGATAGCCTTACAACGGTGCTAATCAGCCCGAAAATATCCCGAATGAAAATTTATAGTTTTACCTCTTATTTATGAAAGTAACACCTATTTACTTTTTTTTATCGTCCAAATACCTTTGCAATGTCATTAACGAACAACAGATTGGTCATGGGGAAGATTTGAACAAAGAGTTCTTGTTATGTGACTGAAAATGTAAAAAGTGATTGAGAAAGAAAGGTTTATATAAAAGATTTATTAACTCATAAAATTATATGTATATGAAACTTAGAAATTTATTATTCGGGACAATGATCGCTTGCGTGTTCGCGGCGTGTTCAAACGAGGATGATCCTATCGTAGGACCGGATCAACCGCAAACAGGGGAAAATAACGCAACACTGACTATTTCTGTGAAAAATGTGGCTAGAAGTTTGACTAAAGCTGCAGCGGAGGGGACACAGACTGAAAATGAAGCTAAAATTACAAACTTAACAGTTGCTCTTTATGATGCTGAAACTGGAGCGCTTGTCGCTTCAACCTCTGATATTGCCAATGAGGATGCTGCTGCGGATAATGATGAGGTTCAATTTGCCGGACTGACAGAAGGTGCGCAATTACGTGCTATCGCATTTGCTAATATGCCTGAAATCTCACTGGCTGGTACAACAATTGACAACTTTGTATCTCCTGTATATACGATGCCAGCTGCCGGATTCGCAGAAAATTATTTACCAATGAGTAGTGGTTTGTCTGATCCATTCACTTTACAAGCAGGTAAAAACTATTATGGATATACTAAAACAGCGGGAGAAGGTGAACATATTCTTGTAGCAGATCCCTTGTACTTGATAAGAAATGTAGCGCGCATTGATTTTACGGGACTTAGCTTAGACATGACTAGAGCTGCAAAAGATGTATACGTTGAAGGAATTGCGACGATTGTACCAGAATGTGTATTCATCATGCATGGGCGGACGAAGTCCAATGCAGCAGATATGGGTAATGGCAATAGCTGGTGGAATGTCGTTAGCAATACCGTATGGGGTAATGTGTCCGCAACTTATGCTGCTAATGCTACAGATTATGCTTCAGGTTATAGAGGAGATTTCGTGAATGATGACGCTATGTTTACGAATATGAGAGGTTCTATTATTGAAGGATACAAGGCCAGTTTACCAGCCACCGCATTGGTACAGAATATCGCAACTGAAGATGGTGTGTCTGCGACTATCACAATCGCCCCTAAATTCTATGTGTTCGAAAATCCCCAAGTTAAGGCTGCTCGTGAAATGAATGGTGCTGAAAATTTCAAACCAGAGGATCTTGCAACTGAAATTGTAGTTAAAGGTACTTATAAGCTTGAAAATGCTAAAAAGAGCGGAAGTGATGCAGTATACAACTATGCGGAGAAAACAGCATATTGGCCTATTAAAATTGCTGCGACGAATGAAATGGCAGCAGCTACGGCTGAGTATTTAAAGGATGGAAAGATCCATCGTAATATAATTTACAGTATTGACGCAACTTTAGCCGGTAGAGGATATGATGATCCTACTGTTCCTCCAACAGACTTTGTTGAATTGTTTGTTAAGACAAAGGTTCTTGATTGGGGTAGCGCAAATCAATCTTCAGTTGTCGAATAATATCTATTCTTTGAATAACGTCCAAAAGGCATTCCTTTTATCGGGAGTGCCTTTTTTGCATGTATAATTCTGGTTATAAATTGATCCGGAGACTACAAAATTTACTATCTTTTCCTTATGATGGCGATCCCATATGTCTTGAACCTAAGAGCCGGAATATTATTTCATGAGAATATCTACAATATCTACAATTCAACCTCATACTTATTGTAAATAAATATGTTATATAGTGGTTGCAGATGGAATAACATCTACAATTTTCATTCTGCATCTACCATGTTTTAATGGGAAACGCAAAAAAATCACTTCCCAAGCTTGCGGACTCGTATATTTAGTATTATACGATTTTATAAGAGACAGACAAAGGGATTAAAGCCAATAAGAGTTTCAATAGGTGAAGTTAGTGGTTTCATACTGAAGAAACTTTTATTTCATACTAAAGAAACAAAAGTTTCTCTATAGCAAAATTTTTGTTTTTCTATGCAAAAAACTATTATTTATTGAAATACAGAATGTTATACATTATTTATCGTTAGTGGTAATTGTTTGTGCTAATCTTTCTGGTAACCTAATGATGGTAGATCGAAGTTTGTAGTGGTAGATGTTCACTATCTACCACCACAAGATAAATTATTTACAATCAAAAAATTACATAAATAATGGTAGATATGGTAGATGATTTAGATTCTCTACACATAGAACGATGTCTGGTGCGTGTCCGGGGAGAACAACTTCTTAAACATAAATCTTTTAACTTTCTAATTCAGCCAACGGACATTGATATATATTATAACAAAAGGCATTCCCTGTTGATAGAGAATGCCTTTTGATTATTATTCAAAGAATAAGTATTATTCGATAACAGGAGCTTGAGTGGCTGTACCCCAGTTCATAACCATTGTCTTTACAAACAAGTCAGCTGTAGGATCCCCCTTAGGAAGAGTAGGATCTGCATAACCATTACCTGCGATAGTAGCAGAAATGTTATAAACCACGTTTCTATGTACCTGACCATAATATGTGTCTTCACTATCTAATCCATCGATACCAATCTTTATCGGCCAATAGCGCAATACAGGAGTACTCTCTTCGCCGAATGTCCAAGATGTGTTATCGTTCATTATAGCTTTTATATAAACTTCACCACTGATTACCAATTCGGATGCCAAAGTTGTTTTATCCAAGACGAAAGCCTGGCCTTCTTCTTCCGGATCTTCTTGTTCTCTGGCCGCTTTTGTCTGATCATTAGGCAACACATAAAAATATAAAGAATTAGCAAGAGTAATTGCTTTACTTCCGGTAATAGCAGTACCATCCCAATTCTGAGTATATGTTGTTTCTGCTGTACTCAATGCCTTTATATAATTAGCAGCATCGACAGTTCCAGCAAAACGGCCGAATGAGTTACTAGAGTTAGTCCCGGAATAATAATCATCTCCATCAGCAGTTTCATAAGTAGTGGCAATATTACCCCAAACCTTATCTGGCAGATTGAACCACTCTGTATTACTTTGGCTTTGGTCTGCCACCTTAGCTTTTGTACGACCATGTAATACAAAAACATCCTTAGGCACAAACTTAATCGTTCCTGATTTGTATTTTTGACTACCATCAACCTTGACTTTAGTCATATCCAAATCAAGGGCATTCAATTCCACACGAGCCACATTTCTAATTAATCCTAAAGGTTTTCCAGATTCAATACTGTGTCCTCCTGTAGTGTTTGAGTAACCATAATAATTTTCACCTTCGGCAAGAGTGAATTTAGGGCTAATACCACTACTCATAGGTAACCCATTCGCTCCTTCTCCGGAAAAGACATAGTAAGCAGATGTCAACTCAAAAGAGTTAGCGGTTGCGGTAAGAGCATCCTTTGGAACATTCGCGAAAGCCAAAGCACGATAAGAAGCACCAGCCTTTAATCCCTTAAACTGAATCTCATTGTTTGAATCAGTAACCTCTTCATCCTCATTAGCTGTAAGATCACTAACTTGTAAGAATGTTCCGTCTTCATTATAAAGGGCTACAAATAAATTGTAAATCTTAGCTTCGCCTTCCTTGGCGTTCTCATCCTCGCCGGCTTTTGTCTGTGTGCTCTTTGTTAAGTTTTTCACCACAATCGTAAGATCAGCGGTGCCTGCTTCCGGTGTAGGTGTCGGATCCACGCTAGGGATAGGATCATCCTCGTTTGAACACGCCGCGAACACGCAAGCGATCATTGTCCCGAATAATAAATTTCTAAGTTCTATTGGGGAATGGTTATAGGGGGTTGTTCTTTAGTTGATTAGGCTTTTGTTGTGTGAAGGGAAGTAACAACTCAGTAGTATTAATTACCCTCAACGTTACTTCTTTAATCGAGGTTTTTATTACATTTGCCGTATGATCTCCCGTCAGGGCGAGACTCCGCTGGAAAAAACAATTTATGTATTGAAGAATATGAAATCTATTTGATATGTCCCCATTTAAAGAAAAAGAGGCATACTTCCGACGCTTGCTCGACGTAGCGAATGTGAATGCCTTGTCCCCCAAGGAGCGTGCGACGTACGATGAGAATCTGAAGATCTACCGTGACTGGAAGGCCACGATGGAGTACGCCGTGGAGGAGGCGGAAACAAAAGGTAAAGCAGAAGGTGAGCGTTTGGCTACCCTACGCAACGCTCGTAACATGAAGAAAGCCGGTGTCGATCTTTCATTAATCGCCGAATGCACGGGGCTTTCGTTGGAAATAATACAAAGTCTCTGATCTGATAAGCCAGTTGCGGACTGAAACTATAGCGGATGACACGGATCTTGGGGAGAAGTATCTTTCTTGATCCGTGCCATACGAATCTGAAGTAATATCCGTCTCATGCGTCTAATACGCCATTAAACCGGTCTATTGCCTGTCTTTTACTAGCATCGATGATTTTCGCGTATACTTGTGTGGAGATGATGTTCTTGTGTCCTAGTAATTTACATACTGTATACAAGTCAATGCCAAGAGCTAGTGAAAGAGTGGCGAAAGTATGGCGGCTTACGTGAAAGGTCACTTTCTTGTTCTTGATGCCGGCGGCTAAAGTCCAGCCTTTTAATACCTGACATATAATCGTGAGGCTAGGTAGATGGAATATCAAGCCGAGCCTGTCATTCTCATTCTCCCTTGCGGGAAGGTATTTTATCGCTTCCTCGGACAATGGGAGATAAATAGCCTCTTTCGTCTTTCTTTGTATGATCTGTAAACGGAATTTATCATTTCCTTCTTTTTGCATATCTTCCCATCTAAGAGCGGTCAAGTCGCTGATCCGGAGTCCGCAGAAACAGCAGAACAGAAAAGCCTTTTTTACCTCTGGGCATACGCAATCTGTCCGGATTAACCTCTTTAGTTCCTCTAGGGTCAAATAAGTACGCAGGCTGGTAGGTTTGTGAGGTTTTTCGTCTGTATCCAGCAAACTACAAGGATTCGAGAGGATCAGTCCTTTTTTGACCGCCTTATTGAGTGTGACATTCAGGAGCCGGTAATAACCGTGAATCGTGAAGTCGCTTTTGAGGTAGGGTTGTTTACGCAAGTGAGCGATGAAACCTTTCACGAAACCGGTATCTATGTCCTTAAGCAGGCATTGCGGCATATAGTCTCTAAGATGATTGGCCAGACTTCTTAATCGTAGGGAATAGGCTTTGTCGCCATGCGCAGATTTATCGGTGGACAATTCCGAGAGGAATTCTAAAAGTGTTTTTTTCCCGAGCCCGTTTATCATACGGACACCGTAAATCTCGTTCTGAAGATCAATGATCCGTTGTGCCTTGATACTATTGGCCAAGCGCAAAGTGATCCGGTTCTTATCACGGTCTTCAGGGAAACGTTCCGGGGTGAGGTAGAGCTTGAGGAACTCATAATACCTCTTCCCTTTGTAATAGATGTCCAGATATATGGACAGGTTCGCGTTCGACAGTTTCTTGAACCGGAGCTTTACGGGCTCTTTCGCTTTCATCTCATTCTTTTTTCTTGCCATGATTTTGCTGAATTTAAGTGATTATGTATATTTGTTACTAGGATGATCCGAGTACCACCCCGGTAGCATAAAATACACGGATTGAGCCTGTTTTTGTAGGTGAAAGTTGCAAAAGGTAGGGAAACCTATCACTTTTATGAAATTGATACATTTGTCTCTTATTATAGAGAGTTCTGCCTATCAGCACCACGATATATCCTTTCTATTTTTGTCACATATTAATGTGAGAACAAAAAATATTATACTATGAGATTCAAGAAATACATTCTTTTATCGTTGGTGCTATGCGGATTTGCCGCTTGTTCCGATGATAATGAAATAGAAATTCCAAAGGCTCCTGTCTTAGAGAAAGCTCAACTAGCTTTGGCTATCAAGAGTGAGGAAGGGGCGGTTACGAAGGCCGGAGAAACTACTCCAACGGATGCGGACGTGAATACGCTAACGGTTGGGGTGTTTGGAGTTGATGGATGGAGTGTGATATATACAAAAGATGCTACTCCTAACTCTGATGGGACAAAGGATGTCGGTCCGCAAGAAGTGTATGCGGGTGAAGCTCATGTAGTGGTTGTGGCGAACGCTGCCCCTGTTATCCAAACCGAATTGGCAAAGGCTAAGGATATAACTGACTTTATTGAAACAACAATCAATCTGTCTGACGAGACTTTGACAAAAGGCTTGACGATGAGTAGTAAAGTGTTTACCGTAACGCTAATAGCCAATACCATCAATTATATCGGTTATGCTAAGAATATTGGTGATATAATAACGATAAATGAGACTTCAGGTAAGGAAATTTGTGGGGGAGGCCCCGTTCCTTTGGTTCGTAATGTCGCTTCGATCGCTTTAAAAAAAGTAGAGACAAGCAATCCGGAAAACGCAAATTATAAAAGTGTATCCTTCCTTTTAAAGGAGGTCTTTATCGCTAGCGCTAAAGGTGTTTCAAGTGTGGCTTCTAAAGAAGAGTGGGGAGCGATAGAGAAAATAATTGATTTTACAGATCCGGCTCTTGGATATTTAAAATATATGGTTGGTCGAGAGTTTTCAGAGAATATTGACGAAGGTTCTTACAAGAAAGGGGCTCAGGCGTTAAAAGAGATGTTAGTTCAAGAAAATACAACAAGTGATGAGGCTTTGAATCATGAATTTTATGTTTACGAGAATACAAAGGGTGAGGTGAAGTCCGGTGAATCTAACGTCAATGAGGCTTATGCCAACCATACCTTATTGATCGTAAAAGGTGATTATACCTATCTCCCGCAAGGTGCGAAAGAATCTATTACGAAAGAGAATTGTTATTATGCGATTCCTGTCGGAGAAGAAGTGACGATTGATGGCACGGAAAAAAGGAGTAAGTTTTACGTCCAACGTAACTACAAATACGAGATCTCTTTAACGATTATCGGCCCCGGTTCCGAGATCCCATACGACCCGATGATCTCCACCAATGTGAGCGCATCCGTGAAAGTGGAGCCATGGAACGTGAAGACTATCCATGAGGAAGTAGAATAAAGCAATATAGGGTAAAATAATTGATAAGAAAAAATTAGGATTATGAAACACATACTGTTTACAAAGGAATTGCTTCTCTTGGTTGTGGCTGTGTTCGTTATGATAGCGACTAGCTGCATCAAGGAGGATTTGGATCAGTGCTATACGCTCAAACTGAAGGTCGAGAATATCAAGGGAGACGATATAACGGAATACGGATGGATGGAATCTACCGATCTGTATATATTCGACGAGAATCTGAATTACTTGGAGAAACGTAGCTTGGATAAGAACTTTATCCGTTCCCGCAATGAGATCGTTTTGGATGGCTATACCGCCGATCGTAGTCTACGTATCGTGGCATGGGGCAACGTGAATGCCTTGGGTGAAAAGCAATCCGTATCGGAGGCCCAGACCATAGAGGACTTGAAAGTGATGTTGAAAAGCCAAGATGGTTTGGCGGTTACCCCGGATAGCCTTTATTATGGTAGCGAACAAGTGTTGACAAAAGCCGGAGGCGTAGCGAAGGAGACTGAGATTGTGATTCGTCCGAAAGTGGGTACGGTCACGATCGAGACCCGAGGGTTGCAAGAGCAACTCGGCAGGATGGGGTTGAGAAGTTCCGTGGATTGCGACTTCTACTTGAATAATACATTAAGTGGTTTTGATTACCGTGGCACGCAGATTGGCGATAGCGTATATTATAATCCGGAAGGTGCGTGGAACGAGTCCGGGGTTGAATGGATAACCCCTACTATGCAAACCGCTTGTCCGGGACAGGATATGGCTGTGTCGATAAGCGCCAATGGAGTCTCGTTAGGCTCGGCCAAGGTAGACGAGAATGGTGATCCTATTTATACGAGCGCAGGAGAGAATACCCATCTGATCCTTGAATGGGGTGAGGGCGGAACCTTATCCGTCCGGGCAACCGTTCGTCCTTGGGGAGTAGTGGAAGAAGATATTCCGATGCATTAAAGGGTACCTCATCATATATAATTAAGAAATACGATACGAACATGAAATTATTAGCGAACATATTTTTATCCGGTTTGGCGATTCTCGCTTGTGTGAGTTGTTCTAAAGATGAGGATCCGGTTCTTTCCTTAGAAGGCGCTAAGCTGTCCGTCGCTGTCAAGGCGTCCGGTACGGCTACGAAAGCCTATAACCCCAATGACGTGAATGAGTTGGAGGGTGAGGCTTATATCAATAATTTGGCAGTGGTAGTATTTAATGAGACCGGCACGGAACTGCTCGGTTATAAATGGGAGGCTCTTTCCGGGGCGGAACATTCCGCCATAATAGCCGATGTGCCGACAACGAAGGCTGTCCGGGCACGGATCATTGTCTTGGCGAACGTGCCGAGAGATTTATTATCTACCATTTCTACCTACGATGAGTTCCAGACTCGCTTGGTAGACCTCTCCTCGCAATCGCAAACGAACCTAACGATGAGTAGTCAAGTGATCGTTACAAAATCCGCTTTATCTGAGGAAGATAACTATTTAGGATATACGGATCTTGGCGATCAGAATGTGGATGGCATCTCCGACCCGATCCTTTTGACCCGTGTAGCCGCACGTATTGATTTGGTGAATATATCCACTCGTTTTGCCGGAACGCCGTTCGCTGGACGTGAGGTGCGAATCGATGCGGTAGGTATCTACAATATGAAGACAAAGTCTTACTATTTCAGTGAGGCGGATTGGGGAGAGACAGAGGCTCCCGATGCCGTGCGAAATTCGGAGGATACCTCGTTCGAGGATCTGTTGGTAAATGATGGCGCTTCGATATCCAATACGCCATTCGTTCATTATGTAATGGAAAATATGAAAAGCGACGATCACACGATGATCGCCGTAAAAGCTACCTTGCAGGGGAATTCCAGTTATCAAGACCATACGAAAATCTTCACGGCGGTGATCAATGCGGGTGGCTTGCAGAACGGCTATGATCATAATTTCATCCGTCGCAACTACGTTTACCGTCTCCGTATTTATTTTGACGGCGAAAGTTTCGACAATATTCCCGTAACGCCAGACCCGGGCCCAGGTCCGGATCCGGAACCCGAGGTAGATACCAACTTGAATATAGCCGTGCAGGTAGTAGGCTGGGGCCCGGTAATGCAGCATCCGGTAATAGACTAAGTAATGGAATCATAGGGAATGAAATTTAGTATAAACAAGAAAAAACAAAAGGATATGAAACTAAGACATTTATTATTAGCCTCTTTCGCCGCATGCACTTTTGCCTCCTGCTCGGACGATAGCTCGAATGGCATCGAGATACCGGAAGAGAACTATCAGATGATAGATGCGAATGTCTCTCTTACCGCTACGGCTTTGGATGGGATACAGACAAAAGGTGCAACGAAAGAGGGCGGTGATGCTGTGCTAGAATCTGGCAGTAATAACGAGCAATTTATTAATGAACTAACCGCCTATTTGTTTTATGTAGACAATGGGGAGAACGAGGATGCATACAAATTCGCCGCAATGAAGACGGTATCCTCTACTGATGGTAATTCCGTAAAGACTATTGAAGATATTGTCGTTAAGGTAAAAGCTACGGCGGCCGGCGAACTTTCTGATACGCAATTGGCGGTGGTCTTTTTAGCGAATACGAAACTTGCTACGCCTCCTTCTAATTTGGGGGATGTGAAAACTGCCGAACTTGAAGATCTCGTTGATTTTACGCATGTGCATCCAGCGCCAGGTGTTACGCAAACGTATGTGCCGATGTTCAGCCAGATAGTTACGATTGGTGGAGGTGAGCATCAGTTGCTTGCTGGGACAAAGTATGATAACTGGGTGAAAGGATCTACGGCCCCTTCTATTATATATACAAACAATGCGACAGTAGGTGCAGCACATAATGAGATTGAGAAAAAAAGTGAAGCGGCAGAATGGACTGAAAATGGTTCCTCTTATGATCCGGCAAATATTCTAGCTGCTGATAAAATCCCATTAACCCGCCATGTAGCCCGTGTCCAACTTCAAGCTATTGATTGCGACTTCAAGAACAATTATGCTGATGCGTCATTTGAGTTGACACATGTATATATTGCGAACGCTAGCAATACTTCTCTTATCTATGCTGACGCAAAACCGTATAGTTTGGACAATGCTACCACATATTCTCATGGTTGTAGCTATAAGCGGGATGACTATTTCTTAGTGAAAGGTAAGAATGATGTAGCTTCTTTACATTGGACAATGGATGGAGGGGTAGACATCAAAATGACGGGTCATAGTCATTCTTCTAATTTGAACGGCGATGGTTCCATAAATTATAATGGTGACAGTTGGTTCTCTTTTGATGATCAAACGGTTAGTGGTGATGAATATGGACATAAAGAGATGCCTCAATTTTATGTGTTTGAAATGAGGGGGAATAAACAGATGTTTGCAGATGATCCGAATAACGGTGATTCTCTATCTGGAATGATACAGACCATGTTAATTCTTCGGGGCAATTGGTATCCAAATGGAAAAACGGAAGGACTCGGTAATGATATGGTTAAAAGAGATCGCTACTACCGTATACCAATTAAGCAAGATGCGACTAGTGGCATTATTGGTGTACAACGTAATACCATCTATAAGATATACGCTACGATAACCGGTGAAGGCTCTAAGGATCCCGACACAAGCGAGTTGAACGCTTGTATCAGTTTTAGCATTAAGGTTGAGCCTTGGACACTCATCACGCAAACTGAGACAGACGTGAATTGATAAAACTCTTTCATAACGATTAATAGCGAGAACGGGGTTCGGAATTTCCGGACTCCGTTTTTTGTCCTATGATGGATGGATTTGCGCCCTGCATAGGTATCCCTATCGCCTAAGATAGCTTTAGCCACACCCTCAAATGCCTATATTCAATATGCTAGTTTTACCCCTTAAAGTTGAAAGTTACGCCTATCGTGCCGAATAATGGATTCCTCTAATTTTGCTAGTGTAAAACAAGAGAAAAATTCAATCCATTATGAAAATAAAGAATATACTAGCATTATTATGCTTCCTTTGCATCGGAGTGTCTTGCTCCATGGAAGACGATATTTTGAGTGGTGTGGATACGAAAGGACCTGCAGGGATCGATGCCACAGAGCTTTATGCCTCATTAGATCTCTCTCTCCTTGTAAGGAATTCGAATGTTACTACGAAAAGCTCTGAACTTACTGGGCCAACTGACGGAACTGAGGAGAATATGACGAAGGATGAGAGATCTGTTTCTGATTGTTACATCGCTATCTTTAAGTATGATTCCAAGACTAAGAATGTAGGGGACTTTTTAACTTCTTATTATTCCTCGAACGGATCGATAAGCGAATCCCTAATTTTTAAGATTCCAAAAGATAAATCAGAGCGTACGGATCTCAAGATCGTGGTAATCGCGAATGCGGCAGCGTCCGTATCCAGATCTGGCTTAGCTTCAGCTAGCCAGATTTCTTATGCGGATTTAAAGGGTAAGACCTTGGTTGAGGTTCCTAATGTTTTTGTAAAAGTAGGGGAAACTGAAATAGCAAAGGGAGATGGAGGAACCTACCCGGATAATAAAGGAGGTGTCTACGTGAACATATCCGAGAAGATTCTGGGTTTGGATCAACCCGCTAATACGCCTGTCGAGGTAAAACTTATCCAACGTACGGCGGCTATCATGTTGCAGCAGTTTAAGATTCTAAAGTCTGATGGGACTGAGTATGATAATGTGGAAATCAAAGGTTTATCTTTGCTGAATTCTAAGACTATAGGTCAAGTAGCGGGTGAGGTTTCTTCTGGTGAGAAATTATACGGAATGCAATCCGTTAATGGCACTACAGAACGTTTGTATAGCTATGAAAATACCTCATCTAGTCAGCCAACAACATTGAAGATTGATTATGTATATAATAATGGAGAAATAGGAAGTTGTAGTTTCCCGATAAAATCCCGTTTGAGTGAGGCTTCTGATCCTAAGGCAGAAGTATGGGCCGGTTATCTGTATAAGTTGACGGTGAAGCTTACGAATGCTGCTGTCGATGTAACTGTGAAATGTGTGACACAGGATTGGGTGTTTAATAAAGATCATGAGCTAGAGTTTACATTCTAAGGAATAATAGGGTAATAAATAAAAATATAGAGTTATGAGATTTAATGTAGTTTTATTTATGTTGATAGTGGCCCTATTGGGAGGGTTGTCCACTTGTTCCTCTGAGGTACCGATCGGTTTTGATACGGATGAGCTGTCTTTTGATATGTCTTTGGTTTTATTGACGGGGGATATGCAGACAAAAGCATCGGATCCTAATTACACATATGCCACAACGGAGGAGCTTACGATTCAGAATTGTCATGTGGCTGTTTTCGATAAGGATGGTAAACGTATCTATTTTAAGAATTTCTATTCAAAGGATTTGGGAGAAATGAAAACTATCGGTAATCTATCCGGCTATGAATTACAATTGGAGGGTGTACGTACCTTCGGTAAGGAGGACAAAAAGGTATCGGTGTTGGTCGTGGCGAATGCGAATAATGCGAATAATTCGCCATTTGATAACTTAACCACCTATGATGGTGTGGATAATAGTTATACGGCAAAAACAATAGCAAAAGGACCTGTTACAGCTTCCCTATTGGTGAAAATCGGGAAATCGGAAACTACCTTAAAATATAATCAGGATAATGCGCCTGTAACAGTCTCATTGATTCAGCTTAGCGCTAAAATAGAATATACGGGGGTTTATAAGAAAGAGAACGGTGAGTTACTAGAAGGATTCTCATTAACGAAAGTGGCTGGCTTAAATGCTAGTTCGAAGATCACTATTTTTAATACGTCTGCTGTAGAGAATGGAGCTTTCTCGGATTTGGCTTATCCTACGACTAAGCCAGTTACGTTTTATACGTATGAAATTAGTGATGCGTTTAAAGAGGTTATATTGAGTGTGCAAAGCGGAGTAGAGCCAAAGGAATACCCTTTTCCTGCCAATAAATTTATAAAGGGTAACTACTATAGGATAAAAGGTTTAAAATCTTCTACGGAAATAGAATGGGTTTTAGAAAATGTTGAAGACAAGGAAGTCACACTTGACCCTTTTGAATAATAGAATGGATGTCTAATTGCTAAAAAAAACAAGATGATGAAACGATATATTATTTTTTTATTAGGACTGTTGATCTTGGGTGCTTGTGCGAATGATGAGTATTTGACTCAAAGAACAGAAGTGAAAGAAGGTATTCCTACAGTAGTGAAATTATCTGTGGGGGCGGGTATTAGTGATCAGATTGAGACGAAGTCTTTTTTGGATAGTGATGTTTCTGATTTATATGTGTTTTCTTTTAAAAAGAGTACTGATGAGTTTTTAGCCGCTCAAAAGTATAAGGACCTTTCTGGAACTACTATATCTTTCTCTACTCAGTCTGGAGAGCAACAGATTTTTGCGATAGCGAATGTGAACTATGATATGTTTCCGGGACTTTCGGAACAATTGGAGGAGTGGTTGACAAAGAATCCCTCAAAATCGGAGTTGAAATCCCTTTTAGCGGATATTGGAGGTGATAATGCGGTCCAGTTCGCGAATACGACTTCATTGGTGAGTGGATTATGGAAAAAGGATGATGATACACAAGATTATTGTACGGTCAAAGAGGACGGGACGTTAGTAGAGAAAGGCCGAATTATCTTAAAGCGAGTAGCGGCCAAGGTGAGCTTTAAGATTACGGTGGCAGAGGGACGGGAGTTCCATTTGAATAGTTACCAAGTTTGTGAAGTTCCTAAGCAGGTAAGCGTATGGGAAAATGCTACCTTAGGGGCGATGGGTAGTTATTCAACACCGGAACTGACCATATCCAAAGATATAGGTGTAGTCGTTTTCTATATGCCTGAAAATATAGCTACAGGAAAAGAGGGCTGTAATACCGCGGATGCCCGAGAACAACTATCGAAGGGTTCTTTAAGACACTCAACTCCAGAACAACGAGAATTCACATATGTTGATAAGCCTGCTACGTATGTGTTGCTAAAAGGTTCTTATTACGAAAAAGAGGGTGATGGGAAAGAAACCAGTGCGGAGGTTGTATATTGCGTCCATTTAGGTTTAGGAGCGGGGAGTGGCGATGGGGTTGATCATACAGATTTCTCAACCAATCGTAATACGAATTATACATACAATATCGAGGTAAGAGGGGTTAACAGTATAATGACGGAAGTTACTGCTGATAATAGTAATGTTTGGCGGCAAGAAGGAGATGTTACGATTTCGGGAGAAGGAAGATCAATGCTATTAGACGCTCATTTTGAGGTAAGAAAAATCCGGTTCAGTAAAACAGATTTTAAGACTACGGATTTAAAAGCTTATGTAAAAGATCCTTTAACTGATTTCCAATTGACAGAGTTTAAAGATTTAAAAAATGAAGAATCAAAAAATTGGGTTTCTTTTAAATCGCTTAAGGATGTACCTGCAAAAGAATACTATAAGTATCCTGCGAATGGGGAGGGGGTGCTAGGTGTTGAAGAATTATTGAGAGAGTTAAATAAATGGGCAAAGGGGGAAAACTCTGCTCTATCTCCAACGAACGAGGATTTTATTGAATTTGTTTGTTTTGTGAATGAGTATTATTATCAAAGCATAGAGTGGCCTAAATTCGTGAATACCCTTGATCGTGAATTTTTTATTATGGATAAAACACAGGAACAGACATCAGGAGGAAATAGTACCCTTACTTCGGATGCCTTGTTCGTGATCAGACAGCGTTCTATCCAGACGGTGTACGATTTAAATAAAGGGATAGATTATAATGCTTGGGGTATTGAGACCGTAAACGAGACGGGGTTGTTTAGTACTTCAAGTAATCCAAGTAAAATTAAGGATATGTCTTATGGCCGTTTAAATCTACCGCCAAAGTTAAATAATGGGAATTGGAGTACTTTTTTAGATTATTCAAAAGAAAGTAACTCTAGCCAGATCATTACCGGTACTGGTACTGGAAATGCGTATTATGCCTGTTTACAAAGAAATAGAGATGAGAATGGAGATGGTAAGATCGATCAAACGGAAACGAAATGGTATCTAGCTTCTTCCGGGCAATATATCTCGTTATGGTTGGGGCGTTCCTCTTTATCTGAGGAGTCTTCTCTTTTTAATATAGGAGATTGGAAAAGTGAAGATTTTACGACTAACATCCCACCTGAATATCATTATGTACCCAGTGATAGAACTGGAAAAACTGTCTTTTGGGCGGAAGAAGGAATTACAATAGGTGGTGATGATGATGGACATACGTTGGGAAGTGTTCGAAATTATCGTTGTGTACGTGATTTGAATAAAAAAGGGGAGGATAAGACTAATTTAGAGGCTGTAAAGGCACCTAAGACGCTTTTCAGCATATCTTCTGCTGATGATGCTACTGTTACCGTGACGTTTGACTATATGAATGTAAATTCATTAAAGCCCGCTCCTTCTAGAGGAGAATTGGATCCACATAATGAACGTGATAATGATATAAACAGGGTTTATAAGTCTTTTAGTATTGTTAGAGGGGCTTTGTCGCAGACAGGTTATAACTGGAACAATCGCACGAAGCTTAAAAATCCGTGTGAAAAACTTATGGGTGAGAAGGGCTGGCATATGCCAAATCAAGTGGAATTATCTGTTATTTATCTGGTTGGAACTGATGCGAGTGCATATTCATCTATATATGACAAAGGATTTTTTAAAGACTTAAAAGCTAACGTGATTTTAGCTCGTACTTCATATAGTGGTATAGCCCAAGGTGGTAAATCCGGAGAACATGCTTATAAATTGCGTGCAGGAGGAGCTGTTTCTTTAGTGAAGAAAGATGGCGATAGAGGTTATATCCGTTGTATAAAAGATAACTACAAATAGAATCAATTCATACGAAAAACTATTCTTTAATATATCTAGTTGTAGAGACGCAGCGTGCTGCGTCTCTCTCTATTTAACAGAAATCAATTTGACACTTTGTATCCTTAACTCCCGGAGAATCCCTTTTTTCGTCCCAACCTACGGCTTGTCTCCAAATACGTAAGAAAAAAACAGTAATTGCTTATCATATACGTAGATGCTGAAAAATGCCCTTTCGTCCTAGCTAAATTAGTTCATCGTAATTCATATCAAGTAGGGTGAAAAGGAGAAAAACAAGGCTTACGATTGGGGTGTAACAGTGCAAGAATGCCCATTCGCAACCGCTTATAACCCTATTCGCAACTGCTTACGATGCCCAACAGCACGGTTGGTGTTGCCCAACGCCACCGTATGTGTAGGCTTTTGCCTCCTAATGTGCGTTGAAAACCGTCCTTTTTTATCCTAAAACATGAATAAAGCGGCGCTCCATGCCTTTATTGTGTGGCTTTCATTAAAAGGGAATGTCACGATATACGTCTTATGTTGATCAAAAGGATCAGATAATGTCCGTTTGGCTAACCGGTTGATCTTTGATGCTAAAGTGATATGAATGGCTTATTTTATCTAGACGAGATTTTTTATTCGGAAAATAGTCCTTACCTTTACGACATAGATACGTTTTCTGAACTTCAGCCTTCCCGAGTTCCCTTCATGGCGAACGGACGTGGTTCTGGCAAACGAGCAAACAGGTAAGACTTTTGGGCGGATCCGGCTGAAACAGATCTATATCTCTTTCGAGCGATTCGATTTGCGTTACGAGGAGTGCGTTACTCCGTTAGAAAAAACAATTTATGTACTGAAAAATATGAACCTGTTTGATATGTCCCCATTAAAGGAGAAAGAGGCCCACTTCCGCCGTTTGCTGGACGTGGCGAACTTGGGTGCCCTCACCCCGCAGGAGCGTGCCATCTACGACGAGAACTTGAAGATCTATCGGGATTGGAAGGCTACGATGGAGTATGCGGTGGAGAATGCTGAGGCGAAAGGTAGCCGCTTGACCGCTTTACGTACTGCTTGGAACTTAAAGAGAATCGGCTTGGATCCCTCTGTGATCGCCCAATGTACGGGGCTTTCCTTGGAGGAGATAAACGATCTGGAGAATCTCATTCGCAAGGAAGAGATTAAGTGTTAGATGTGGATGATATGGTATAACAGCTAAGGGGCAGGCTTACACAAGTCTGCCCCTTGCTGTCTTTATAAAGTATCGGTGTTCCTATCACCTTCTTTGAAATGAATAGGTGTTCTTATCAATCAAGGATAGTTGGTAGGTTTACCCTTTAAAGTTGAAACTCACACCTATCGTGCTAAGAATTGTTATAATCTATTTTTGTGATGCAAATTAAAAGTGAAAGGGATGAATAGGAGAGAACTCGTGAAAACATTGGCTGATAAATTGTCGGTTACGCAAGCGGAGGCGATGCGCTTTGTTCAAGCTTGGGAAGAGACTACGACAGAGGCTTTGGAAAGTGATGGTTCTTTGATGCTATTGGGCTTTGGAACGCTCTCCGCTTGGGAACAAACCGAACGGATCGGCAGAAATCCTAAGAATGGGGTGGCTTATATGATAAGAGCTCGTAAAAGCGTGAAGTTTAAGCCCGGTAAATTATTACTTAAACAGTTGAATGCGAGCTCGTCGAAGTGAAGGCATTCACGTATGTATAATAAAAACGAAAAAATATTCGATATGAAGAGAATTCTTTTCCTAGTCCTGCTCTTGGTAGCTACGACAGGCGTTTACGGCCAGAAGTTCGCGGTGAAGTCGAACTTGCTCTATGATGCGACTGCTACGATCAATTTGGGTGTAGAGGTTGGCTTGGCGAAAAAGTGGTCGCTGGATCTATCCGGCAACTATAATGGATGGAAGTTTGGTGATGAGGCTCGTATGAAACATTGGCTGGTACAACCAGAAGCTCGTTATTGGTTGTGTGAGAAGTTTAATGGACATTTCTTCGGCTTGCATGCGCATTATGCGGATTACAATGTTGGAGGCCTAAAGTTCTTGAGCAAGAATATGGAGAATCACCGTTATCAAGGTAATTTGTATGGCGCCGGACTCTCTTATGGTTATCAGTGGTTGTTAAGCGATCGGTGGAGCATGGAAGCCGTGTTGGGTATTGGTTGGGCGCATCTGGATTATGATAAATATCCTTGTGCCACTTGCGGAACCGTATTGAAAAGCGATACGAAAGATTATTTCGGGGTTACGAAAGCCGCTATTTCTATTATTTACTTTATTAAATGACCCAAGCGATGAACAAGAAGATAAATGCATATATGATGGCGGCTATGATGGCCGTCGTGTCTCCGGCAATCATGGGACAGACTGCCTCGGATGGGGTTAAAGTGATTTGTAACGACGTGGTACAGAAGGGTGACTCGGTATATATCGATGCCGTGGTGACGGTAAGTAGCGATGCGGTGAAATCCCGTAGCTATTTGGAACTGACCCCCGTCTTGGAATCGGCTTCGCAAAAAGAGGGGCTTCCTTCTATTTTGGTGAACGGACGTATCCGCCAGAAAGTATATAACCGTGAGGTCGCCTTGGATAATTTGAACGACGTACCTCATTATACTATCTTGAAAGCCGGGAAGGAAGATCAAGTGGTAAGTTATAAAACCGCCGTGCCTTTTGAGGATTGGATGAAAGACGCACGTGTCGTATTAGACCCGAATCTATGCGGTTGCGGTAAGGAAGAGGCCGGTAGTCCGTTATTGATCGCGGACAAGATTCGTCGTCGTCCGGATAAGCGCTATGAGGTTCAGCCTACATTCTCTTATATCACGCCGATGGCAGAGACGGAGAAGCATCGTGCGGAAGTCGGTACGGCTTTCTTGGACTTCCAAGTGGGTAAATATCAGATTCTTCCTGATTTCCGTAATAATGCGGTGGAGTTGGCGAAGATCAATAATACGATCCGTACCGTTACAGAGGATAAGAACGTGAAACCGACAGGTATCGTACTGAAAGGATATGCCTCACCGGAAGGCTCTTACGCTAGTAATAAGAAATTGGCGGATAATCGTGTCAAAGCGTTACGTGACTATATCCGCCAGAAGAATGACTTCAAGGCTGATTTCTTCACGATGAGCTCGGAACCGGAAGATTGGGTCGGTTTTAAGGAAAAGGTAGAGGCCGATCCGAATGTGCCGAATCGTAGCGAGGTATTGGCGATTATCGATAGCTCGGATGATCCGGATCGCAAGGAGGCTAAGTTACGTGCCTTGGGTGGTGGCGCCGCTTTCCGTTATGTGTTGAAAGATATTTTCCCTTCGTTACGTCGTTCGGAATATAAGATTGATTATACGGTACGTGAGTTTACGGTGGATGAGGGGCGTGAGATTATCAAGACTCGTCCGCAACAGCTAAGTTTAGGGGAGATGTTCGCGGTGGCTAACAGCTATGAGATCGGTAGTGACGAATATAATAATGTATTTGATATCGCTGTCCGTATGTTCCCGAATGATCCGGTAGCGAATCTTAACGCTGCGAATATCGCTATGGGCAAGGGTGATTATGCTTCCGCTAAGAACTATTTGGCGAAAGCGGGGAACGCCCCAGAGGCGGTTCACGCAAAAGGAGTGTTAAGTATGTTGACCGGTGATTTGGCAGAAGCGGAGACCCTATTGAAGCAGGCTCAGGATATGGGTGTAAAGGCCGCGGCGATAAATTTAGAGGAATTGCGCAAGAAAATAGAGGATAATGCGGTATTTGATAGTTTCAACGCTGTAAAATGATAGCTATTCCTCCCTAGGTATAGGGCAGAAGGCACTTAATTTGTAAATGTCATGAAGACAAATATTAATAATAATTTCTTTTATATGGAACAAGCATCAGATGTAGTAGAGTTGGTTCTGCCTCATGAGGTAGATAATCCAAACAGTGTCTATCTGTATCTGGAAGGAGATGCTTGGTGCGCATACGAACGTTCAGCCTATTATCTGACTCAGATGGAGGTACCGGTTGTATTAAAGAAAGAAGTGATCCGCAGCGACTATGATGTGGTCTTACTGAAAGCTTTTTTCGCCGTGAATGATATGTATTTGCCGCTTTCTCCCACGGCTGTGCTGAAGTTGGTTGCCGACGATAAGCTACAGTTCCAGATAAGGGATAGGGTAGAAGGTTTTTCCGAATGGAAAGAGAATGAGTTAAAAAAATTATCTGCTTGATAAGGAAGCGAACGCTTCTTATTTAAGCATGTAAAGTTGAGGGGTGTAAGGGTCCTGGAAAGTAGTGATACTTTTCAGGACTATTCTTTTGTATGGGATGCCTCCCTGTAAATGATTACCCGGCAATCCGGGGAGAGAGTGACAGTGAATTGGTCTCCCAAAGCCTCGTTGAGAGTTCCTTGCCACCATGAGGTGAGCTTTCGTCGGCGAATGGGCCAATGGAGTCCTTCCGTACTAATCTCCCCTTCGGGATAAAGAACGAAAATGGAGATTTGTTGTCCCGGATAAGAAGCGAAGGTTGTTGTTTCTAAGATAGGAGTGAAAAGGCCATAGTCGGATAACATCTCCACCCGCTTGAATAAGTGGGCATAGTCCATAAGAAGGGATATATTTCCCAATGTATGATCCTCACGCAATCCGGTAGCACCTAATATAAGAACTTCTCGATAGCCTTGGGTATGGGCGAAACGGACGGATTTGGTGAGGTCGTTGATCTCTTGGTCCTCTACATGATGGATTCGGTCTGCGTAGCGTTCGCGCAGGCCGGCGGGTATGCTGTCCAAGTCTCCTACGATAGCGTCCGGATGAATACCCTTTTCATAAAGTGTCTTTACGGCTCCATCACAAGCGATAATCGTTTTCGCTTCCTTTAATAATCTCAAGGGTAACTCAGCGGAAGGAAATCTCCCATTCGCTACGATCACACATCCTCCTTCCAGACTTTCCATATTATCTCCCATAATTCAAAATTCATAATTCAAAACTCTTCCCCTTTCTTCCGCCAATTGTAATAGCCTACTATGGCTAGTGTCGCATAGCAAAAATAGAGTAGCATCGTCGGATACAAGCCCCGAAGGTAATAAAGATATACGGAAACGAGGTTTACGATTACCCAAAAAATCCAATGCTCGATAATTCGCCTTGCCAGCATCCAAGTAGCGACAATGCCTACCGACGTGGTGAACGCATCGCCTACGGGGATGGGAGAGTCCGTGAATTGATGAAGGAGATACCATAAGATGGCGAATACAACGGCCAATGTTCCGATAATCCCCACGAAAAGCGGAAGGCTCAGATGGGTGTATAGGATACAGTCGGAGGGAAGACTGTCGTTTTCCGTGTGTATCTCATGTTTCTTCCGGGTCCATTGATAGAAACCGTATATGCTGATTCCTACGTAATAGGTTTGCAATCCCATGTCCGCATAGATCTTAGCGGACAGGAAGACAAATACATACACGAGGGAGGTGAGGAATCCCACCACCCACATGGCCTTATGTTGTTTAATCTCTAGAAAGAGATAGAGTAGACCGGTTATTACTCCGAAGTATTCTAGCCAAACCATTTTAGTAATTGAAAATTAAGTTAGAATTTGAAGGTGATCCTGGCCATGGCGTTCGTGCCGGCTTGGGTGAAATAACCGTCATCCTTTTTACGTGTGTCGTTTTCGATATAAGAGTATACCCATGCGTTGGTCTCGTACTTCTCGTTGAAGAGGTTGTTGATAGTCACGTCTAGGGTTATTTCTTTCATGAACTTAGGCTGGAAGGCGTAACCGATACGTAGGCTATTGATAAAGTAGGGATCGATGGAACGATCCTTGCTGCTTGAATTGTCTATGTATTGGCGGCCTACTACTTGCGAGTTGAAACTAGCGATAAATCCTTTGTAAGCGAAATCGAACATGCTGTTTGCGATTAGGTCTGGGGAGAAAGCGATATTCGTTGTACCTAGATCGTTGATCTCTTGTACTCCGGTATCCCAGTTATCCACGTATTCCACGAAATGCTTGATTTTATTTTGGCTGAGGGTTACGTTCGCGTTCCAATTCAGCCAAGAGGTGATTTGTACACCTCCGGTAAGCTCGATGCCCATTCGGTAGCTATCCTTTATATTGGAAGTGAGGGCCTCACCGATCTCGCTGATCTTGCCGGTCAGGATCAATTGGTTGTTGTAATCCATGAAATAGAGATTGGCTCCAACCCGGAAACGGTTGTTACCAAAACTATAACCGGCCTCGTAATCATATAAGGTCTCGTGGGTAGGACGTTCTTCGGGGCCTGCCTCCGTGAAATTGTCACGGTTCGGTTCCCGGTTTGCGACGGAGAAAGAGACGAATGCGTTATGGCCGTTGTTATGGAAGTTTATACCGGCTTTCGGGTTGAAGAAGTTCCAGTTCTTATGAATGTCCAGCTCTTCCTCGGCTTTGTCATCGTTTCCCTTAATGGTGTAATGGATCCCACGGTATTGTAAGTCCAGATAGCCGGTGAAAAGAGGGGAAAGACGTTGGGTCAATTTTGCGTATGCGTTGTAGTCTAATTTCTTACCGGTATTGCGGTAATATTCGTAATCCGGTTGTGGCAAGACGTTTGCGCTTTTGGTCCACATTACCCGGCCAAAATGGTCGCCTACATAGTTGTTGACGGCGGTTCCCAGCGTAAGGCGGGTGTTGTCATGTTGATAGTTCGCGCTATAAACGGCTCCATAGAAATAATTGTCGAGCCATTTACGGCGCACAAGGTCCGTCTTTTTTACGGTATTACCCTCCGGATCGATATATTCCGGTAGTTTATAACTGCTGAATTTGGCTTTCGATTTATAATCCTCGTAATATCCGTTACCATCGGTGTAATGAAGGGTCAGGTTCATATTCCAGAAATCTCCGATACGCTGGCTGGCCATTAAATGGTAGTTGTGTTGCCAATAATTATCCGTCTGATTGTTATAAAACTTCTTCACTCCATCTTCCTCATATTCTCCGCATGGATTATAGCTACGATCTGTGTCAAGTAAATAAGACGGAACACCGTTCCATGCTTGATAGGTCTTCTCGCTGTTCCCGAAGGCTTGGAATTTAATCAATGTATTATCGGCATAGAAAGCGGCGGAGGCATAGTAAGAGCTCATACGGGCGGAGGCACGATCGATAAAGCCGTCGCTACGGATATTGGAGTAGCGGACGTCGAAAGCGAAATGATCGTAAAGTAATCCGGTACCGCCTTTTACCGTATGCTTCAGCGTACCGAAAGAACCTGCTGATACGGAATATTCGCCGTAAGGCTTTAAGGACGGTTTCTCGGTCTGCATGGCGACCGTAGCGCCAAAAGCCGCGGCTCCGTTCGTAGAGGTTCCGGCACCTCGTTGGATCTGGATCGATTCTACCGAGGAGGCTATATCGGCCATATTAGCCCAGAATACGGTATGAGACTCGGAGTCATTAACCGGTACGCCATTGATCGTGATATTGATACGGTTCGCGTCTGTACCCCGGATACGAAAACCGGAGTAACCTATACCTGTTCCGGCATCCGAGGTCATGATAACAGACGGGGATTGGGAGATAAGGAATGGGATACCTTGCCCGTTGTTCCGGCTGCTTAGCTCTTGTTTGGAGATGTCGCTATAAGCTACCGGGGTTTCTTTCCCGACTTTGGTAGCGGTAATAACTACTTCATCCAAAGATACGTCTTTTGAGATTTTCAAGGAGTCGACCGGACTGGGCATTTGTGCCTTGACGGTTGTAGCCAGTAAGGAGCCGGCCAAGATAACCAATACATTTTTCATCTTTTCATCTTTTTGCTTTAAAACTAAATAGATGAATAGAAAGGATCGGAGAAGCATGAATCCCTACGACAGCATTACCTGTACAGGTTCTATGGGTATGATCTCAGCCCGCTCCTTTCGTGAAGGATTTTGCGAGCACCCCTTCGTATTCGGCAGCAAAGATAGGCATAAAAGTGTTAATAAATATTACTGTCAATAGTAAATCGGATTTCTATAGATATTAATTCTGATTACTATGGATAGTAATCCGGTTTGTGTCGTATTAATTTTTTCTGTAAAAAGATGAGGATATTTTGAGAACTCATTGATTTTTTGTATATTTGCGGGCGATTAAGTGAAGTTGAGGAGGGGGCGGGTAGTCCCCTTCTTTTGTTCTTAACAGATATGTGTATGATAGAAAAGAAAGTGGTAAGCCAATTAATAGAGGAAAAACTAGCCTCTTCAAGCAATTATTTAGTAGACGTGGTGATTAAACCGGGAAACCTGATAGTCGTTGAAATTGATAACGATGAAGCGGTAAGCATTGATGATTGCGCTGAGTTGAGCCGGTATTTGGAGGAGCATCTGGATCGTGACGTCGAGGATTATGAGCTGGAGGTTGGCTCCGCCGGCATTACTTCTCCTTTCAAGGTACTTCGCCAATACGTCAAGAACATCGGAAACGAGGTGGAGATGCTGTTGAAAAACGGCTCGAAGCTGACCGGTGTGTTGAAATCTGCCGACGAGAACGGTGTGGTTGTCTCTGTCGAGAAGAAGGTGAAACCGGAAGGCGCTAAGCGGAAGGTGACTGTGGTGGAGGATGAGTCGTATACATTTGATGAAATAAAATATACAAAATACTTAATAAGATTCAAGTAAGATTATGGCCAAGAAAGAGGAAACAATCAGTATGATTGACACCCTTGCGGAGTTCAAGGAGTTGAAGAATATCGATAAAGATACGATGATTAGCGTTTTGGAAGATTCGTTCCGTAACGTGATCGCCAAGATGTTTGGCACGGATGAGAACTATGACGTGATTATCAACCCTGAGAAAGGTGATTTCGAGATCTGGAGAAACCGTACGGTTGTGGCTGATGATGAATTGGAGGATGAGAACTTGCAGCTTACGTTGACGGAGGCCCGTAAAATCGATGCCGACTGTGAGGTGGGCGAGGAAGTGACCGACGAGGTGCATTTTGCAGACTTCGGACGCCGTGCGATCTTAAACTTGCGCCAAACTTTGGCTTCAAAGATACTTGAATTGCAGAAAGACAGCTTGTACGCTAAGTATAAGGATAAAATCGGCCACATCATCGCCGCTGAGGTTTATCAGGTGTGGAAGAAAGAAATCCTGTTGCTGGATGACGATGGTAATGAGTTGCTACTGCCGAAATCCGAGCAAATCCCGACCGATTTCTATCGTAAGGGAGAGACCGTACGTGCGATCGTTCAACGTGTGGATAACTATAATAACAACCCGAAGATCCTTCTTTCCCGTACGGATAAGGTCTTCTTGCAACGGTTGTTTGAGTTGGAGGTTCCGGAGATTAATGACGGCTTGATTACGATCAAGGCGATCGCCCGCATCCCGGGAGAGCGTGCCAAGGTGGCTGTCGAGTCATACGATGACCGTATTGATCCGGTAGGCGCTTGCGTAGGTATGAAAGGCTCTCGTATCCACGGAATCGTTCGCGAGTTGAGAAACGAGAACATTGATGTGATTAATTACACCTCAAATCTCTCTTTGTTTATCCAGCGTGCCTTAAGCCCGGCTAAGATCTCTTCTATCCGTGTGAATGAGGAGGAAAAGAAAGCTGAGGTTTATCTACGTCCGGAGGAGGTTTCTTTAGCGATCGGTAAGGGCGGTCTGAATATTAAGTTGGCTTGTATGTTGACTGAGTATACGATTGACGTATTCCGTGATATCGAAGGAGCGGACGAGGAGGATATCTACTTGGATGAGTTCTCCGACGAGATCGACAGCTGGGTGATCGACGCACTGAAGAATATAGGATGCTATACGGCGAAGAGTGTCCTTGCTATGGACCGCAATGAGATTATTGAACGTGCCGATCTGGAAGAACAGACCGTGGACGATCTTTTAGCTATCTTATCTGCGGAATTTGAAGATGAAGGTAACGAATAAGTATTACGACAAAGTTAGATATGCCTATAAAATTAATTCAAGTACAGAGAAAATTGAACGTGGGAATCAACACGGTGGTTGAGTTCCTGCACCGGAATGGGTTCTCGGTTGAGGATAATCCCAACACGAGGATCAGTGATGAACAGTATGCTTTGCTCGTAAAAGAGTTTGGAAAGGATCTGCCAGAGAAAGATCGTAATTTTGCGGCGGATCGTGTGCGGAAAGAGGTTCCTTCTGTGAAAGAAGAGAAGACCGCGGAAATAAAGACAGTGATACCGGAAGAATTCAGACCTAAGATCGTAATGAAGGGTCATATCGATTTGGATGGTGGACAACATAAAAAACAGCAGGAAGAGCCGAAGGCTAAAGAGGAGCCGAAGGTGAAAGAAGAGCCTAAGGTAAAGGAAGAGCCGAAAGTGAAGGAAGCGCCTGCCGCTCCCGCTGCTCAAGCTCCTGTTAAACCCGCGCAGCCTGCGCAGGCTCCCACGGAGAAAAAAGAAGAAAAAGTTATAGTAGTGGAAGTGGAAAAAGAAAAAACCGTAGAGAAGCAACCGGTTGTTGCGGAACCTAAGGTGGAAAGTGTGAAACCGGAACAGGAAGTAGAGAAGACCGAGGAAAAGGATGATAATCTTTTCCGTTTGAACTCGGTTAAATTGGAGTCAAAGATCAAGGTAACCGGTAAGATTGACTTGGATGCGCTTAACCAATCGACTCGTCCGAAAAAGAAAACGAAGGAGGAGAAGCGGAAAGAGCGTGATGAGAAGCAAAAGTTTAATAACAATCGGCCGGGTAATAATAGCAACGGTCCGGGCGCTCCTCATAAGAGTCCGAATTCGCCGACTTTGATTAAACCGAACGCTCCTGCTAAACCGGGTGAGGAAGGTGACGCTAAGAAGAAGCGTAAACGTATCAAGAAAGATCGGGTAGACGTGAATAATACGCCGGGTACGAATTATCCGCGCCCGAATCGTGACGATCGTCCGAATAACGACCGTAAGCCTCGCTTGAAGAAGCCGGTGAAAGCGGAAGTTAGTGAAGAGGATGTTCAAAAGCAGATCAAGGAGACTTTGGCTCGCTTGACCAACAAGAATAATAAGAATAATAAGGGGGCTAAATACCGTCGTGATAAACGTGACGCCGCTGTGAAACGTGAGCACGAGTTGATGGAACAGGAAGAACTGGAAAGCAAGGTATTGAAGCTGACCGAGTTCGTTACGGCCAACGACTTGGCGAACATGATGGACGTATCTGTAACGGAGGTTATCGGTACTTGCATGAGCATCGGCCTTATGGTTTCGATCAATCAGCGCTTGGATGCGGAGACGATCAATATTGTGGCTGAGGAGTTCGGTTATAAGACTGAATATGTAAGCGCGGATGTTGTCGAGGCGATCAACGCTGATGAGGAAGATGATAACGAGGAGGATTGGGTAGCCCGTCCGCCTATCGTAACGGTGATGGGACACGTTGACCATGGTAAGACTTCTTTATTGGATAATATCCGTAGCGCGAACGTAATCGCCGGTGAGGCCGGTGGTATCACGCAGCATATCGGAGCCTACAACGTGAAGTTGCAGAATGGCCGCCGTATCACGTTCTTGGATACTCCGGGTCATGAGGCGTTTACCGCTATGCGTGCCCGTGGCGCAAAGGTGACGGATATCGCGATTATTATCGTGGCCGCTGATGATAACGTGATGCCTCAGACGATCGAGGCGATTAATCACGCTTCGGCTGCCGGTGTTCCTATTGTTTTCGCTATTAATAAAATCGATAAGCCACATGCTAATCCTGAGAAGATCAAGGAGGAGTTGGCGAATATGAATTACTTGGTGGAAGACTGGGGGGGTAAGTACCAGAGTCAGGAGATCTCCGCTAAGAAAGGTATCGGTGTCGAGGAGTTGTTGGAGAAGGTCTTGTTGGAGGCCGACCTGTTGGATTTGAAAGCGAATCCGAAAAAACGTGCGGTTGGTTCTATCATCGAGTCTTCTTTGGACAAGGGACGTGGCTATGTATCTACCATATTGGTGGAGAACGGTACGTTGAAGATGGGAGATATCGTTTTGGCGGGAACTCATCAAGGACGTATCAAGGCGATGTTCAACGAGCGTAATCAACGGGTGGAGAAGGCCGGTCCTTCCGAGCCGGTATTGATCCTCGGTTTGAATGGTGCTCCTCAGGCCGGTGATACATTTAATGTATTGGAGACTGAGCAAGAGGCGCGTGAGATCGCTAACCGTCGTGAGCAATTGCAGCGTGAGTTAGGTCTTCGTACGCAGAAGATGCTTACTTTGGATGATATCGGACGTCGTATCGCCGTGGGTAACTTCCAAGAGTTGAACGTGATCGTGAAGGGTGATGTGGATGGTTCCGTAGAGGCTTTGTCCGACTCCTTGATCCGTTTGTCTACCGAGGAGATTCAGGTAAACGTAATTCACAAGGCGGTTGGCCAGATTTCCGAGTCGGATGTGGTTTTGGCAGCGGCTTCGAACGCTATCATTATCGGATTCCAAGTTCGTCCGTCTTTGCAAGCACGTAGAAACGCCGAGAAGGAAGGTGTGGAGATCCGTTTGTATTCTATCATCTACGATGCGATCGAGGAGGTGAAGAGCGCTATGGAAGGCATGCTTTCTCCGGAGATCAAGGAGGAGATTACCGCTTATGTGGAAGTTCAGCAGGTATTCAAGATCACCAAGGTCGGTACGGTTGCCGGATGTATGGTTAAGGAAGGCAAGATCAAACGTACGAACAAGATTCGTTTGATACGTGACGGTATCGTTATCTATGCCGGTGAGCTAGGTTCTTTGAAACGTTTCAAGGACGATGCGAAAGAGGTCGTGGCTGGCTTGGATTGCGGTTTGAATATTACGAACTTCAACGATATCCAAGTGGGCGATATGATCGAGGCTTACGAAGAGACAGAAATAAAGAAGACGTTATAACGATGAACTGGTTGGACATTACATTGCTATGTCTGGCAGGGATAGGATTTGTGAAAGGCCTGTTTGATGGAATCATCAAACAGGTTGTTTCGCTTATAGCCCTAGTGATCGCGATCTTTTTCTGCGGGAAAGCGGCGGCTTGGCTGAAAGGATATATCTTGGCGTTGGGTTGGTTTCCGGAAGAAGGGGTTACGATCTTGAGTTATATAGCGGGTTTTATCTTGATTATGGGGGTATTTATCCTAGCGGGTGAACTGGTTACCAAGGTGGTAGGGGCGACACCGTTGAGCGTTATCAACCATTTGTTTGGGGGTTTTTTCGGGTTGCTGGTCGTTTTGGTCTTTACCAGTTTGCTGTTGAATGCGCTGGAGTTCGTGGATCGCGGATCGGTCTTGATTCATCGCCAATCGAAGATAGAATCTCGTTTTTATTATAGCGTGAAGCAAATAGTACCAACAATTTTCCCACATAATTTGTTTTCATTAGTAGAATGAAGGGCTTTTATCAATGGTTAATTTATAATTATGCAGGATTCAAATCATATCATTAATGAGGTAACGAGCGGAGATTATAAATATGGCTTCGTTACCGATATTGATACGGAGGTGATCCATCGTGGATTAGACGAGGAGACGGTCCGTATTATCTCTGCCAAGAAGAACGAGCCGGAATGGTTACTCGAGTTCCGTTTGAAGGCTTTTCGCCATTGGCAGACGTTGGAGATGCCTACATGGCCTCACTTGAATATCCCGCCGATCGATTATCAGGACATTATCTATTATGCCGCCCCTAAGAAAAAAGAGGGACCAAAGAGCTTGGATGAGGTAGATCCTGAGTTGTTGAAAACATTCGATAAACTGGGTATTCCTTTGGAAGAACAGAAGCATTTAAGCGGAATGGCGGTAGACGCCGTGATGGATAGTGTTTCCGTGAAGACTACTTTCAAGGAGAATCTCGCGGAGAAGGGGATTATTTTCTGTTCGTTCAGCGAGGCTGTACAACATCATCCGGACTTGGTGCAGAAGTATTTGGGCAGCGTGGTTGGTTATCGTGATAATTTCTTCGCCGCCTTGAATTCGGCCGTGTTCTCGGATGGTTCGTTTGTTTATATACCGAAGGGCGTACGTTGCCCGATGGAGTTGAGTACGTATTTCCGTATCAATGCCGCTAATACCGGACAGTTCGAGCGTACCTTGATTGTCGCAGACGATGAGGCGTATGTAAGTTATTTGGAAGGATGTACGGCACCGATGCGTGACGAGAACCAATTGCATGCCGCTATCGTGGAGATCGTGGCGAACGAGCGTGCCGAGGTGAAGTATTCTACCGTACAGAACTGGTATCCGGGTGATAAGGAAGGTAAAGGCGGTATCTATAACTTCGTGACGAAACGAGGTTTGTGCAAAGGTGAGGGTAGCAAGATCTCTTGGACGCAAGTAGAGACCGGTTCGGCGATCACTTGGAAATATCCGAGCTGTATCTTGGCGGGTGATAACTCGGTAGGTGAGTTTTACTCGGTTGCCGTAACCAATAATTACCAACAGGCCGATACGGGTACGAAGATGATCCATCTGGGTAAGAATACGAAAAGTACGATCGTATCCAAGGGTATCTCTGCCGGTCATAGCCAGAATAGCTATCGGGGATTGGTGAAGGTGTCCGCCCGTGCGGAAGGCGCCCGAAACCATAGCCAATGCGATAGTTTGTTACTAAGCTCTACTTGTGGAGCTCATACGTTCCCTTACGCTGATATTCAGAATGAGACGGCGATCGTGGAGCATGAGGCTACGACGAGTAAGATCAGTGAGGAGCAATTGTTCTACTGCCAGCAACGGGGTATCTCGGTAGAAGAGGCTGTTGGTTTGATCGTGAATGGATATGCCCGCGAGGTAATGAATAAGTTACCGATGGAGTTTGCTGTCGAGGCTCAGAAATTACTAACGATCTCGCTGGAAGGCAGCGTAGGATAGAATAATTTTCAATTTTCAACTTTCAATTTTCAATAAGAAAAGATGTTAGAGGTTAAGAATTTACATGCCAACGTAAATGGCAAAGAGATATTGAAAGGTATCAACCTGTCGGTGAAAGCGGGTGAGGTACATGCTATCATGGGACCGAACGGTTCTGGAAAAAGTACGTTAAGTAGTGTATTAGTAGGTAATCCCGCTTTTGAGGTAACGGAAGGAGAGGTTATCTTCAACGGTAAGAATCTGCTGGATCTTTCTCCGGAGGATCGTAGCCGTGAGGGTATTTTCTTGAGCTTCCAATATCCGGTCGAGATCCCGGGGGTCAGTATGGTGAACTTTATGCGTGCGGCGTTGAACGAGCATCGTAAATATAACGGTCTGGAACCGGTTTCGGCTACGGACTTCTTGAAATTGATGCGTGAGAAACGTGCGATCGTCGAGCTGGATAATAAACTGGCCAGCCGTAGCGTGAACGAAGGTTTCTCCGGTGGAGAGAAAAAGCGGAACGAGATCTTCCAGATGGCGATGCTGGAGCCGAAATTGGCGATCTTGGATGAGACGGATAGTGGTTTGGATATCGATGCCTTGCGTATCGTAGCGCATGGCGTGAACCAGTTGAGGACTCCGGAGAATGCCGCTATCGTAATCACGCACTATCAGCGTCTGCTGGATTACATCAAGCCGGATGTGGTTCATGTGCTTTACAAAGGCCGTATCGTGAAGACCGCCGGTCCGGAATTGGCCTTGGAACTGGAAGAGAAAGGTTACGACTGGATCAAGAAAGAGATGGGAGATGAGTAATATGAAGGCCGAGCAACAATATATCGATCTTTTCGCCCAATGTGAGGATCTGGTATGTCGTCATAGTACGCCGGTGATGAATGCCCTTAGGGCTGATGCCTTGGCGAACTTTGAGCGACTCGGATTCCCCTCCACGAGAAGCGAGGATTATAAATATACGGATGTAGCCCAAGCGTTCGCTCCGGATTACGGTTTAAATATCAACCGGGTCGCTATCCCGGTGAATCCTTATGACGTATTCCGTTGTGACGTACCGAACTTGAGCACATCGTTATACTTTGTCGTGAACGATACGTTTTACGATAAGGACTTACCGAAAGCACATTTGCCGGAAGGCGTGTATGCTGGAGGGTTGAAGGCTTTTACGGAGCAATATCCGGAGATCGCTTCCAAGTATTACGGAAAGGCGGCGCCGAGTAGCAAGGATGGTATTATCGCATTGAATACGATGTTGGCTCAAGATGGTTTTGTGGTGTATGTACCGAAAAATGTCGTGGTTGAGCGTCCTATCCAATTAGTGAATATATTCCGTAATGATGTGGATACGATGGCGAACCGTCGTGTCCTGGTGATTATGGAACCTCATTCGGAGGCGAAGTTGTTGGTTTGCGACCATAGTATCGACGGCGTGAAATTCTTGGCGACTCAAGTGGTTGAGATTTTCGCAGAGGAAGGCGCTCGCTTCGATTATTATGATTTGGAGGAAAGCAGTGTGTCCACGACCCGTTTCTCCTCCGTACACGTAAGGCAGGCGGCCTCGACCAATGTCTTGGTAAACGGTATTACGTTGACGAATGGCTTGACTCGCAACAATTATTACGTGGAACTGAATGGCGAGTATGCCGAGTCTACCTTATGCGGTATGTCCGTTCTGGACAAGGAGCAACAGATGGATACCTATAGCCATATTACCCATGCGGTTCCGAATTGTACCAGCAACGAGTTGTTCAAGAATGTACTGAATGATCATGCCGTAGGTGTCTTCAGCGGACGTATCTTGGTGAAAGAGGATGCCCAGAAGACCGCCGCTTACCAGACGAACCGTAATCTGTGCGCTACTCGTGAGGCCCGTATGTACAGCAAGCCGCAACTGGAGATTTACGCGGACGACGTAAAATGCTCGCACGGTATGACGACCGGTCAGTTAGATGAGAACGCTTTGTTCTATATGCAAAGCCGCGGTATCCCACGTGACGAGGCCCGTATGTTATTGAGCGTGGCTTTCACTTCCGACGTGATCGACCATGTACGCTTGGAGGCGTTGAAAGACCGTTTGCATAAACTGGTAGAGAAACGTTTCCGCGGTGAGCTGGCTAAATGCGCCGGTTGCCGGATTTGTAAATAATCGCGAATAAGAAGAAAACAGTAATCAGACATGGATTATCCCGACGATCATGTAGGGAACCATGTCTGATTTTTTTATATCTTTGGCAGTGACAAATTAAAACCTCCAACTTATGCAGTTAACACACATCGCCCTATGGACGAATCATCTGGAACGTTTACGGGATTTCTATGTAAAGTATTTCAACGGTAAGAGTAACGAGAAATATGTGAATCCAAAGAAAGGATTCGCCTCTTATTTCGTCTCTTTTGAGAGTGGCCCCGCTTTGGAGATCATGCAACGGCAAGATATTAATGAGGCTTACGACAAGGATCATATCGGCTTGGCTCATCTGGCTTTTCATGCGGATACGAAGGAGCAAGTGGATCAAATGATCGAACGTTTCCGGATGGATGGATACACGATCGCCGGTGAGACCCGCACTTCTGGGGATGGTTACTATGAGGGCGTGATCCGAGATCCTGACGGAAATATCGTAGAGATCGTCGCTAACGGGGAGCCGGAGATACAAGCAGCTTTATTCCCTCCTTATGAGTTACTGCTGGAAGCCGATCCGGATCGGGAGAAAGTAGAGGTTTACCTAAAGGATTCGGATTGCTTTATCGCTACGGTACGAAATTCCGTTGCCGGCGTGATCGTGGTTCGCAAGGAGGAGGGTGGTAAGGCGGAGATCATGAATCTTGCCGTGGCGGATATCTTCCGTCGGCGAGGAATCGCCCGGAAACTATTACGGCATGTATCTGATAAATGGGCTCCGGCTCAAGATGTCGAGCTTTTGCGTATTTGTACCGGAACCTCAGCCGTCGGCCCGATGATGCTTTATCAACAGGAAGGCTTCGATTTGGTAGCCGTAGATCGTGATTATTTCGTGCGGAACTATGCCGAGCCTATCTGGGAGAACGGCATTCAATGCAGGCATCGATTGATTCTTGAAAAGAGATTAAAATAGTATATGTGAAAAGAAAATCGGGAGGTTTAAGAGACCTCCCGATTTAATTATTAGTAATCTATAAATAGGTCCTCGAATGAAAAATCATCGGGGCTAATGGTATCACATTTCCAGCACGAAGATCCCTTTCGGTGCCAAGGATAATTCGTCTCCCAATGGAATCTCCTTTCCGGTTAATATCTCTTTTCCGGAGGTTTTACCTCGCAATACTTCCGCATAGCGGGCCAACGGGAGGTTCACCTCCTTATCGCTGCCATTCATCAAGACCAATACGCTCCGGCCATCCAGACTGCGCTCGTAAACATAGACACCTTGGTTCACCATGAAATGCTTCATCTTACCCTTGGCGATGATATCGTTGCCCTTGCGCCATTTCAATAAAGTCCGGAGGAAATTCCATGCGTCATTTTGCACCTCGCTGCGACCGGATGCCTCGAATTGATTCACCTTGTCGCCGGGCCAGCCACCGGGAACATCCAAGCGGATATATCCGTCTCCCTTCTCCTTGGTGCCGTTCATTAACAACTCCTGCCCGTAATAGAGCTGGGGAATACCGGGGATCGTCAACAAGAATGTCACCCCTTGCTTGAACGCGTACAAATCATCGACAGACTTAGGCATGGAGGGAAGAAAACGATCCGTATCATGGTTCTCCAAGAAACGCAATACATTATAGATATCGGGATATACATAATCATAACACATATGCTCGAAGATCGTATGCAAGCCTCCGGAATACCCAGTCTCCTCATGGAACGCCTTGCTCGCGATACCCATCAAGCGGAAATCCATTACCGATTTCAGCTCGGTATCCTGCCCGAAGTTCAACCGGCTGCCTTTCTGCCAATAAGCGGAACCGATTGTGTAGTTCATCCACGCCTCGCCTACGATGTTATACTCCGGATACTCGTTCATGACCTCCGTGCACCAATTCCGCATCATGTCCACGTCGGCATACGGATACGTATCTTGACGGATACCATCCACGCCGCAATACTCGATCCACCAGATAGAGTTCTGGATAAGGTATTTGGCTACATGTGGGTTCTTTTGGTTCAAGTCCGGCATGCTCGGGACAAACCAGCCGTTCAGCATCGTCTCCTTATCATAATCCGACACGTAAGGATCGAAATAAGCCTCTTTATCGTGGTTGGTCTGCACGTAGTTATCGAGATTATTAAACCAGTCGTGGCTAGGGATATCTTTCATCCAAGGATGATCGCTTCCACAATGGTTGAAGATCATATCCATTACGACACGCATGCCCCGCTCGTGCGTCTTCTCGATCAAGCGGACGTAATCCTCGTTCGTGCCGAAGCGTGGGTCTACCCGGTAATAATCCGTCGTGGCATATCCGTGATAAGAGCCTCCCTCCATGTCATTCTCCAATACCGGGTTCAGCCAGATAGCGGTAACGCCCAGATCCTCGATATAATCCAAATGCTGCTCGATACCGGCCAAGTCGCCTCCGTGACGGGCGTTCGGGCTGTTACGGTCTACCTTATAAGAGGTACGCATCGGGATTTGATCGTTCGAGGGATCTCCGTTTGCGAAACGATCCGGCATGATGAGATAAAGCACGTCGGAAGAGTCAAACCCCTTGATCCGATCGGCGTTCGGTTTACGGGCCTTCAACTCATACGAGTAATTGAAACTCTTTTTGTCCTTCGTGAACGTGATATCAAACCTGCCGGGCTTGGCGTTTTCCACGTCCAGATAGATCAATAGGTAATTCGGGCTTTCCAACGCTACCGAGCTTTTCAACTGTACGCCGGGATATTTCACGCTAGGGAGATATCCGGCGATATCCTTACCGTATACCATCAGCTGGAGTTCCGGGTTCTTCATACCACTCCACCAGAAGGTCGGCTCGATTCTAAGGTTATCGGCTGAAAGCGTACTGGAAGCGAAAAGGGCCAGTAAAAGGCTCAAGAATAAATGTCTGTTCATGATATATGTTTATTGATTTATATGACAAGGTTGTACATACGCGAAGATAGAAGGATTCCATTGATAATAACACGCTTTCGCCCGGCGAAAAGGGAATAAAAATCACGCGAACGTTTGCGAACCCTCGTAAATTAAGACTATCTTTACTGCCTAAATCTAATCAACTAATTCAAATGATAAAAAGTCTAATTGTATCCATGTTTCTGACAGGTTGCGTTTCCTCCCTGTCCGCACAACAAAGTTTTTGGAAAGAAGATTTCTCCGCCGGGAAATTACCCGACGGCTGGATGATTGTCGATTCAACGAAATCGGCAAAGTGTGAATGGATTGTAACCGATCAGCCTTATCCCGGCTCTTTCCAGTTCGAGCAACAAGCACCTCCCATCGCATCTACGAGCCGTGGCTATCATATGCAATTCCGGCCGGGCGTAGTCACCGGGGAGGAGATCACGAAGTGGAATCAACGGGAGGAATACCCGAACGGCTATTTCCAGACCAGCGCTATCGATTGCGCGGGAAAGAACGATGTGGTATTGAAATTCCAGCACCTGTTTCGTTGGAATAATTGGTTCACCGGAAAACGTGCCGGCCTTTGGGTAGGCGTCAGCAACGACGGGGTGAATTGGAAAGAGTATAACGTGATGGATAAGATCCCCGCCGCTACCCAGCTTCATGCCCCGGTGAACGAGGAGATCAACATCAGCGAGGTAGCCGCGAATCAGAAAACCGTCTACTTGCGTTTCTTCTGGCGGGATATCTTCTCTTGGTATTGGATGGTCGATGATATTGAGCTGACAGAGCCTTTCGCGCATGACTTGGCCTTGGAGAAAGTGACCTCACACCAAGAAACCGGGAATACGTTCACGAAGGAAGACGTGTTGAAAGTGAAGCTGAAGAACGTTGGCTCCCAGCCCGTAGACGAGGATTTCACGGTAACCGCCTCTTTAAACAACGGTCAGAAACTAACCGCCACGGTAACCGCCTCCGGGCATCCGATCGCTAAACAAGAGGAATATGAGGTAGCTTTCCCTGCTACCGACCTAACCCAGATGGGCTCCTATAAAATAGAGTTCGCTATCCAATACCCGAAGGATGAGCGTTCGTCAAACAACATATTAAAAGCGAACCTGTTCGCCGCCCGTATGAACTTGGGTAAGTTGACGAAGTTCAATAAGATCAGCAACACGGAATATGAGTTCGTCTCCGGGTACGCTAAGGTTAAGTTGATGTTTTACCGGGATGATATCTTCCGTATCTGGTTGGCACCGGATGGGGAGTATACCAATCCGGCGGCAAACTCGATCGTTGTAGATTATGGGGTAAAGAACCCGAGAGTCTCCATGGCCGACAACGGCAGCTATTATAAGTTCACGACTTCCCAATGTGTCGTACGTGTCTATAAGAACCCTATTCGTTTCGCCATGTATGACAAGAATAACCGTGCCGTGATCTACGAGGAGGCCGAACCACTTGCCTTCGGACTAAAAACGACCCAAACGATGCGCCGTAGCGGTGATGAGGATTTCTACGGTTGCGGTATGCAACAAGGTAATTTCTCATACGCTGGGAAGGAAGCGGATATCGAGGTGACCGGTTGGGATGAGGATCAATCCTCTAACCCGGCTCCCTTCTATATGTCCACGAAAGGATATGGCGTATTCCGCAATACGTTTGCCCCGGGACATTATGCCTTCAACGGCACGGAGATGTTGGACAAGAACTATGATGATGGCTTTAAGCTGATGGGCTTCACCAGTCAGTTGACGCATAACGAGAATCGCTTTGACGCATTCTACTTCTACGGCCCTTCCTTGAAAGACCTATTGAACGACTATACGGATATCACCGGAAAACCTTTTATGCCGGCGATGTGGATGCTTACGATGGGAGATGCCGACTGCTATAACAAAGGGGAACAGCGCACCGGATGGCCTCAATCCACCCCGGACGTAATCAGCCAAGTTGCTGATAAATATGTGGAATATGATATGCCCCGTGGCTGGATCTTGCCGAACGATGGCTATGGTTGCGGCTATGTGAAATTGGATTCTGTTGTGACGGAATTAGGTAAACGAGGCTTCCATACGGGCTTGTGGACAGAGAATGGTGTGGATAAGATCGCCTACGAGGTTGGTAAATGTGGTACCCGCCTGTGTAAATTGGATGTGGCTTGGGTTGGAGAAGGCTATGAGTTTGCCTTGAACGGCTGTAAATCCGCATTCGAGGGGATCGAGAGCAATACGAACGAACGAGGCTTCGTATGGGCTGTTTGCGGTTGGGCCGGAACTCAGCGGTATTCTACGGTATGGAGCGGTGACCAAGTGAGCAACTGGGATTATATCCGTTACCATATCCCGACGATCACGGGTGCCGGCCTTTCCGCTATGAACGCCGCTACTAGCGATGTGGACGGTATCTTCGGCGGTTCCCCGAAAACCTATACCCGCGACTTGCAATGGAAGGTCTTCACCCCGATCTTTATGACCATGAGTGGCTGGGCAGATGCCGACCGTCAGCCTTGGGTATATGGGCATCCGTACACGGATATCAACCGTAAATTCTTAAAGCTGAAGATGCGTCTGAACCCGTACGCCTATACCTATTGCCATGAGGCGCATATGACCGGTGTACCGATGGCTCGTGCGATGGTATTGGAATTCCCGGACGACGTGGTTACCCGTGATACGACTACCCAATACCAGTTCATGAGTGGTGAGTGGATGATGGTTGCCCCCGTATATACCCGGAAGAACGTACGCGACAGTATCTACTTCCCTGCCGGAGAATGGTACGACTATTGGACCGGAAAGAAATACGAGGGTGGCAAGTGGTTGGATAAATATGAGGCTAAACTGGATATTTGCCCGGTATTTATCCGTCAAGGCGCCATTATCCCGATGTATCCGGATATGAATTATGTAGGCGAGAAACCTGCGGATGTCTTGACCTTGGACTTATATCCCTACGGAAACACCTCTTTCAATTTATATGAGGATGACGGTCTCACCCGTGATTATAAGAAAGGCGAGTTTGCCCGTACCTTAATCTCTGTTTCCTCCCCAAAAGGTGAGAAAGGAACGATCACCGTGGATATAGCGAAAGCGAAAGGAGATTATAAAGGACGTTACCAAGAGCGTACTTACCTATTGGATGTCCGCTCAGAATCCAGCCCGTCAAACGTAACCGTAGCCGAAAAGCCCCTATCTGCCATCTCCCCCGAAGCGTTCAATGCCGGACAAGAAGGCTGGTACTTCGATGCCTCGGATCGTATGGGAAGGGTTAAGGTACGGACGAACCGCTTGTCTACGAATCAGGATCAGAAGATTGTAATTGGTTTCTAACACTTCTATTTATTTTAAAGGTATATGAAAACACAATTGACTTTATGTATATCCGGGACATTGCTGCTTGTCGGAATGTCCGGTTGCGAAAAAACTCCGGAGCGTCCTATGAATGTTGTGTATATCTTAGCGGATGATTTAGGATATGGCGATGTGGGTTGTTATGGCCAGCAGATTATCAAGACGCCCAATATCGATCGGATGGCGAAGGAGGGAATGTTGTTCACGCAGCATTATGCAGGATGTACGGTGAGTGCCCCTTCCCGTTGCTCCTTGATGACCGGATTGCATACGGGACATACGCAAGTCCGGGGAAACCGGGAGATCACGCCCGAAGGCCAACAGCCGATGCGGGAGGATACCTATACGTTGGGTAAATTAATGAAATCGGCCGGTTATACGACCGGTATCTTTGGTAAATGGGGATTGGGAAATCCGGGCTCTGTCTCCATTCCCAATAAGATGGGCTTCGATGAGTTTTATGGGTATAATTGCCAACGGCAGTCGCATTCCTTCTATCCGGATCATTTATGGCATAATGAGGAGAAGGTTCTTTTTCCTGAAAACGAGAACAATGCTTGCAAGACATATTCACAAGATTTGATTCATGAGCAAGCATTGAAGTTCATCCGGGATCATAAGGAGCAACCATTCTTTGCGATGCTTACTTATACGCTGCCTCATGCGGAATTGAATCTTCCGCATGATTCTATTTATAAGATGTACGAGAACTCATTCGAGGAGACTCCTTATATTGGTAAGTTTGATAAAGTGTATGGCGGTTATAACACCTCGGAGAAGCCCTTGGCCTCCTTTGCCGCCATGGTCTCCCGGTTGGATAAATACGTGGGGGATGTAATGGCTGAATTGAAAGAGTTAGGTTTGGATAAGAATACGATCGTGATTTTTACCAGCGATAACGGCCCGCATCATGAGGGTGGAGCTGATCCCGATTTTTTCAAGAGTTACGGACCTTTTAGGGGGATCAAACGGGATGTATATGAAGGAGGCATCCGTATACCTATGGTGGCATGGTGCCCGGGTACGATCAAGGCCGGAGCCCAATCGGATCATATAAGCGCATTCTGGGATGTCATGCCGACATTGGCAGAACTTACAGGTACGGTTTTGCCCGAGAAGACGGATGGAATCTCTTTCTTACCAACCTTGTTATCAAAGAAAGATCAACAGGCCCATGATTATTTATATTGGGAATTTCACGAGTTGAATGGCCGGGAAGCATTACGCTCCGGTAAATGGAAACTAATCCGGCAACCGATCGTGGGTGAGACTATATTGGAACTGTATGATTTAAGTAATGATATACACGAGGATACAAATCTGGCGGAGAAATATCCCGATAAGGTAAAAGAACTGGCAGTCTTGATGGACAACGCCCGCATAGAGTCTCCGTACTTTAACTTTGGAAGAGAAAAGTAAACGTGCGAGAAGAGAATAAAGTGTAGGCGTAATATCTGTTAGGTAATGATAAAAAAGGCTTTCTTTCAGCGAGAAAGCCTTTTTTTTGTATCTTTGGCTCTCGTAATTTTAAGACAAAAAGAAGTAAGACTATGTTAGACGTTCAAGCGATCCGAAAAGACTTTCCGATCTTGGATCATAAGATATACGATAAACCGCTGATATATTTCGATAATGGTGCTACTACCCAGAAACCTCGTCAAGTGGTAGAAAAGATAGAGAATGGATATTATAACGTAAACGCTAATATCCACCGAGGCGTACATTTCTTGAGCCAAGCGGCGACAGAGGCGCATGAGGAGGCTCGCAAAACGGTACAGCATTTCTTGAATGCCCGTTTCTCGAATGAGATTATTTTTACCCGGGGAACTACGGAATCCATTAATTTGATCGCTTCCAGCTTTACGGATGAATGTATGTCGGCAGGGGATGAGGTGATCGTGTCCGTGATGGAGCATCATTCCAATATCGTTCCTTGGCAGATACAAGCGGCCCGGAAAGGTATTACGTTGAAGGTGATCCCGATGAATGAGAAAGGGGAGTTGAATCTGGATGAGTATCGTAAATTATTCTCGGATAAGACTCGTTTGGTTTCCGTGACTCATGTGTCTAATGTCTTGGGTACGGTGAATCCGGTAAAGGCGATGATCGAGATCGCTCATGAACAAGACGTGCCGGTGTTGATAGACGGGGCTCAAGCCGTTCCGCATATGAAGGTGGATGTGCAGGACTTGGATGCGGAGTTTTATGTTTTCTCCGGGCATAAGATTTACGGACCGACGGGTATCGGGGTCTTGTATGGTAAAGAGGAGTGGTTGGATAAACTTCCTCCGTATCAGGGAGGAGGCGAGATGATCGCTACGGTCTCGTTCGAGAAGACAACTTTTAATGAACTTCCCTTTAAGTTCGAGGCGGGAACTCCGGATTATATTGGTAGTACGGCGTTGGCGGAAGCTTTGCGGTATGTAGACCGGATCGGTATAGAGAATATAGCTACTTATGAGGATGAGCTTCTACGATATGCGACCGCTGGATTAAATACGATTGAAGGGATGCGTATTTTTGGACAAGCGGATCATAAAGGAGCGGTGCTTTCTTTTTTGGTGGGTAATATCCATCATTACGATATGGGGATGTTGCTGGACCGTCTGGGAATAGCGGTTCGTACAGGGCATCATTGTGCCCAGCCTTTGATGCATGCCTTAGGAATCGAGGGTACGGTGCGGGCGTCTTTCTCCTTTTATAATACGAAAGAGGAGATCGATACGTTCATCGCAGGTGTGGAACGAGTTCGGAAGATGTTTTGAGTATGATGTATTATATTAAGAAATATCCGTTTTCACTGGCGATTATATTGGTCGTTATTTACTTGTCGTTCTTTAAGCCGCCGAAGATGGATGATATCCCTTTATTCCCGGGTGTGGACAAGGTGGTTCATTTCTGTATGTATGGGGGGATGTCGGGTATGCTATGGCTGGAGTTCTTGCGGAATCACCGGAAGTATGAGACGGTATTATGGCATGCTTGGATCGGGGCAGTTTTATGCCCGATCGTTATGAGTGGGATTATTGAGATATTGCAAGAATATTGTACGACGTACCGGGGTGGGGATTGGTTTGATTTCTTGGCGAATACTTGCGGGGTGATCGCCGCTACGGCATTCGCTTGGTTCGTGCTTCGCCCTTGGATTGTGAATGAGCAAAAATAATGTACAACCTTGTAGAGACGGGGCGTGCTCCGTCTCTACAAAGCTATATATACGATAAATAATAAACTGGGATATGTTATTACCATATATGGAAACCGGGCGTATAGAGGCCGGGTGTGATGAGGCGGGAAGAGGCTGCTTGGCGGGTGCGGTATTCGCCGCCGCCGTGATTCTTCCGGAAGATTTTAAGAATGAGGATTTAAACGATAGCAAGCAATTAAGCGAGAAGAAACGGTATAAGCTTCGTCCTGTCATCGAACGTGAGGCGATCGCTTGGGCGGTAGGCATCGTCAGTCCGGAAGAGATCGATAAGATTAATATCTTAAAGGCTTCTTTCTTGGCTATGCATCGTGCGATCGAGCAACTGAAAGTACGGCCGGAACATTTATTGATCGATGGAAACCGTTTTACCCCTTATCCCGATATTCCGCATACGACCGTAGTAAAAGGCGATGGCAAATACCTGAGTATCGCCGCCGCCTCTATATTGGCTAAAACCTATCGTGATGATTATATGAATGAATTGGCCTTGGAATACCCCGCTTATCATTGGCTGGACAATAAAGGTTATCCTACCAAGGTCCACAGGGAAGCGATTCGTACCCACGGAATCACGCCTTATCATCGCAAGACATTCACGCTTTTACCGGAGCAGCTTACACTAGGTTTTTAATACGTATATAGGCATAACCTTATGCGTATATACGTATGAGGCTATGCCTATATCGGTGTAGGCTTACACGTATATACGTATCGGCTCGTGCCTATATACGTGTGAAAACACCTATTTTTATTGTTGTTCCTTTGCCCGGTAAGCCATTGCGTACAGACGCATTTGCTTCACCATCGCTACCAACCCGTTGGAACGAGTAGGGGATAAATGCTCTTTTAATCCTACCTTGTCGATAAAGTAAAGATCGGCATCCAGTATCTCCTGCGGGGTATGGCCGGATAGGATATTGATCAAAAGGGATACGATACCTTTTACGATCACGGCGTCGCTTTCTCCTTGGAAAATAATCTTTCCATCTGCATAATCCGCTTGGAACCAAACCCGGCTTTGGCAACCCTCGATCAAGTTGCTTTCCGTTTTATATTTCTCATCGAGCGGGGGAAGGGAGTTTCCCAGATCTATTAATAACGCATATTTATCCATCCAATCATCGAAGACTGAGAATTCTTCGATTACATTGTCTTGAAGTTCATTGATTGTCATTTTATCAGTATTTTATCGATTGTATATTACTTCCAGTACGGTTTGACCGGCAGCTTTTAGAGTCTCACGGTCTATATTCTCCATATTATCTTTTTGAGTATGCCAATAACTGGCGAAACCTGTTTTAGACTCAGGGTCGTAGTTAATGATGTCGATACTCGGGATATTACGTCCGCTAATCACATATTGGTGATCGTCTGTGATGGCTCCACCTGCGGCGTTAATGAAATATTTGCCATATCCCAGATCGCGGGCCGCGCTCCATACCATCTCGACGATCGGGGCTGCCGCACGTAAGGATTGTTGCTCCTTGAAAAACGTGGCGTTCTTGCCGCCCACCATATCCAATAAGATTCCGTATTCCGCCGTATAATTAGGGACATGCGGATTTTTTGCCCAGAACTGGGTACCTAGGCACCAGCTATCCGGTGTATAATCGGTTACGAATTCCGGCGTACCATAATCCTCCGCATCGAAGAAAATAATATCGATACCGATACCCGGGGCTTTTTGTCCGATTTGGCGGGCGATCTCCAATAAGGCACCTACGCCGCTACCGCCATCGTCCGCCCCGTCCAATGGGGTCCGGTGCTTGGAAGGATCGGGATCGTGGTCCGAATAGGGACGGCTGTCCCAATGCGCGAATAGTAAAACACGTTTACTATTCTCCGGATCAAACGAGCCTATGATGTTTCTCGCTTCCAGCTTCGTTCCGTCGTAGGCGGTCAGTATCGCTTCCTGTTGGTAGACTTTGGCGCCAAAGCGCTTCAATTCAGATGCTAAGTAATCCCCGCATGCTTTATGAGCCGCCGTGTTAGGTACACGGGGACCAAAAGCGACTTGGTTCGCTACATAGGCGTAAGCGCTGTCTGCGTTGAAATCGGGAACAGCTGAGGCGATCGGTTGTTTTTTGATCTCCGGCATATTACCTGTCTCTTTGGTTCCTTTGGCTCCACATGATAAAAGAGCAAAACTCAATAACGCAAAAAATAATCTGATCATAAATCTGTTTTGTTTATAATGTTTTTACGGAGGCAGTCGCTTGAACCTCGTCTAATACACGCATCAAGTTTCCACCCCATATCTTGGCGATATCTTCCTCTGTATATCCTTTCTCTATTAATTTAACAGTGATCTGTATGAAATCGTTGTCACTTTCGCAACCGATAATTCCGCCACCGCCATCAAAATCAGAGCCGATACCTACATGATCGATACCGGCGACTTTCACCATATGATCGATATGTTCGATCGCATCGGTAAGGCTCGCGTTTTTATAATCCTCATTGATATAGCGGTCGAGCAAGCAAACTTGCGCTACGCCTCCATTTTGGGCAAGGGCCTTTAGTTGTTCGTCGGTCAGGTTACGGTCGTGCTTGCACATCGCCATGGATGAGGAATGCGAGCAGATGATCGGGGCCTTGGACAATTTGATAACATCCCAAAATGACTTCTCAGAGGCATGAGACATATCCACCATGATACCTTGGCGATTCATCTCTTTCACAACCTCTTCACCAAACGGACTTAAACCGTCCCATTCTTTCTTGGTATGGGTGGATGAGTCGCAAATATCGTTATCGTAGGAGTGGCAGAGCGTGATATAATTGACACCTATCGCCTTGAACTTAGCGATATTCGCCAGATCCTTACCAATGCCGTATCCATTCTCTATACCGATAAAGAACGCTTTTTTCCCTTCATTCTTCAAGCGGATGAAGTCTTGGTTCGTAACGGCGATGCCACATAAATCCTTATTCAATTCAGCTTGCTTGCGAATACCTTCGATCAAGCCTGTTACTTTTTGTACGGCTTCTTGTAAAGAGACCTCATCACGTTTACCTTGTCCGATGAAGGCCGCAAGGAACACCCCGTCTAGTTTCCCTTCTTGCATCTTAGGGATGTTTACCCGGTTACGTTCCCGGTCCGCGATGCTGAATCCGGCACGTTTGAACCAGAAAGGAGTATCGGTATGTGTATCTACGGAAAGGAAATGCTTGTGCATCTCTTTGGCTTGGTGGAAAGTCTCGGCCTTTCCTATCAGATGGCGGAATATCCTTAACATCGTAGTGTCGCCTCCGTAAGTCAACGCTTCCGGATGCCATTGAACTCCCATGATGGATCGATTCGGATAAGCGTCGATAGCCTCGATAATACTGTCGGGCGCATAAGCGGTAGCCTTGAAGATAGGCGCCAACTCCTTGATCGCTTGATGATGAAGAGAGTTTACGGCTAAGGTATCTTTCCCTAGAATAGAGGCTAGCTGTGAGTTCGCGTCAACAAAGACACGGTGTGAGCCATACGAACTGGGTAAATCTTGCCTATGCTTGACAGAATGATCGCCACGTTGTGAGGGGATGTCTTGGTAAAGCGTACCGCCAAACGCTACATTCAACAGTTGCAATCCCCGGCATATGCCTAAGACGGGAATATTTTGATCGGTAGCCATCTTGATTAGTTTCAACTCATACAAATCGCGTACCGGATCGACTTCCTCCAGCTTTTCCCGAGGCTCCTCCTCATACCATAGAGGGTTTACATCCGCTCCTCCTATAAGAACTAACCCGTCTAAATTCGATACGATATTCCTGAGTACTTTACCGTCAGTAACAGCCGGGATGATAATCGGAGTTCCCCCTGCCTTTACGATGGATTGGATATAGGTGGCCCCTACCCGGGAAGCACCATTGGAGATACTGGCGGAAATCCCGATCAATGGGGAGAATCGTGCCCGCACGTTTACATCGCAAGAGTCTGTCAACTCATATAGCTTTTTTAAGTTGGGGACTTCCGATCCGGGTGTCTGTGCCTGTGCTCCACATAAGATACTACAGGCGCATATTGCTGTGTATAAGATATTTTTCATAATATGTAGTTGTTTTCGTTTGCTATTTGTTTGGAAAATCTTGTATAGCGGTCATAACCCTTAGCAAGTTCCCACCCCATATTTTCCGTATATCTTCTTCTGTATATCCTTCTTCTAAAAGTCGGACGGTAATGTTAATCAACTCATTGGTAGCCGAGCAACCGATCAGTTCCCCGTCTCCGTCAAAATCCGAGCCGATTCCTACATGATCGATACCGATTAAATCCACGATATGATTGATATGGCGGATAGCGTCGCTTAAAGAAGCTTTTTCCTCTTCCTTATTGATGAATCCTTTGTATAGGCAGATTTGGGCGACACCCCCTTGAGCGGCCAGCGCTTTCAGTTGATCATCCGTTAAATTGCGGGGATGATCGCAAAGCGCACGTGCGGAAGAGTGGGAGGCTATGATTGGCGTCTCGCTCACTTCCAGTACCTGATAAAAGGTACTTTCCGCCGCATGCGAGATATCAACCATGATTCCTAATCGGTTCATCTCTTTTACCACTTCCTTACCGAAAGGACTTAGTCCTTTCCATTCCTGTTTTCCTCTAGCGGAATCACAAATATCGTTATCCCCATTATGGCATAAGGTGATATAAGAAACTCCCATCTCCTTGAACATTCGTAGGTTTTCGACCAGCTTCCCTAAAGCGTACCCGTTCTCGATGCCGAGGCAGATCGCTTTTTTCCCTTGCGCCTTAATCGTCCGGATCTCTTGGGGGGTAGTCGCTATAACCATCCGGTCCGGATGTAAGGTTTGCTGGCGTTTTACTTGATTCAGCCGTTCTATCGCATACGCTGTCGCTGCCTGTAAGGATGCCTCATCTCGTTTACCTTGCGGGATATAGGCGACCATAAAGGTCGCGTCGATACGCCCTTCTTCCATAAAAGGAAGATTCACTTTCCCTCCTTCTTTCTCCCCGATATTAAATTCACCGGGAAAGATCATTGGGGTATCTGTATGGGAATCGATCGTCACGATCCGTTGATGGATCGCTTTGGCTTTTGCGAAACGGCGGGCATTCTCGATATGGTAAGCGAATAGGGCTTTCATGGCCTCATCCCCTTGCGGAGCCATGGCCTCCGGATGCCATTGTACACCGAATATCGTTTTCTCCGTATGTTCCATAGCCTCATTGATTCCATCCGGGGCGGTCGCTGTCGCTCTAAATCCGGGGGCGACCTCTTTTACCGCTTGATGGTGGAAAGAGTTGACAAGGATTTGTTCATCTCCATTGAAAATAGTACGTAGGCGGTTCATTCCCGGTTCGAGTGTTACCGTATGCGACGGATATTCCCGAGCCAATGTCTGGCTGTGTTTCAATAGAGCATGATTGGCTTGTGAATGGATGTCTTGATAGACACTTCCTCCGAACGCTACATTCATGATCTGATGCCCCCGGCAAATACCCATGATCGGAATTTGTCGGTTAGCGGCCAAGCGAAGCAAGATCAAATCGTATTCGTCACGTAACGTATCTACGTCTTGCAATTGCGGGATAGGCTCCTCATGCAAATAGAGCGGATTGATGTCTCCACCCCCGCTCATAACTAATCCGTCTAGTTCGGAAACCAGTACGGTCAATGCTTTCAGATCCGTGATCACCGGGATAAGTACCGGGGCTCCCCCCGCATCCAGCACGGCTTGCACGTAGGTCTCGGCTATACAGGAAAGTCCGTCTCTCCGGTTAGCGGATATTCCTATTCGGGGAGGTTGAAGGCTTTCTTTAGCCGGTATATAATTATCAACTTCTTTGTATAGGGCCTCTAGATTCGGATGACGGACTTTCATGATTTTAAGCATCTATGTTAGCATATGTAGCGTTTTCCTCGATAAACTCGCGGCGAGGGCCTACGTCTTCACCCATCAACATGGCGAAGATTTGGTCAGCCTCGGCTGCGTTGTCGATCGTGATTTGCTTTAACGTACGGTTTTCCGGGTTCATGGTCGTATCCCACAATTGATGGTCGTTCATTTCTCCCAAACCTTTGTATCGTTGTGTATGGATCGAGTTCTCGTTGCCTCCTCCATATTTTAAGATGAACTGCTGACGTTGTTGCTCGGTCCAGCAATATTCCTCAACCTTACCTTTCTTACACAAATAGAGGGGAGGAGTCGCCAGATACACATATCCGTTCTCGATCAAGGAACGCATACGGCGGAAGAAGAAGGTCAAGATCAATGTGGCGATGTGGCTACCGTCCACATCGGCATCGGTCATGATAATCACCTTGTGGTAACGCAGCTTCTCCATGTTCAACGCTTTCGGGTCATCCTCCGTACCGACGGTTACGCCCATCGCGCGATAGATGTTCTGGATTTCCTCGCTTTCGAAGATCTTATGATCCATCGCTTTCTCCACGTTCAATATCTTACCGCGCAATGGTAGGATCGCTTGGAAGTTACGGTCGCGTCCTTGCTTAGCCGTACCCCCTGCGGAGTCTCCCTCGACAAGGAACAATTCGCAGATCGCTGCGTCTTTAGAGGAACAGTCCGCCAATTTACCGGGGAGCCCACCTCCTGTCAGCGGAGATTTGCGTTGTACCAATTCGCGAGCCTTACGAGCGGCATGGCGGGCTTGAGCGGCCAAGATCACCTTGTCGACGATTATTTTCGCCTCTTTCGGATGTTCTTCCAAATAATAGCCTAACGCCTCGCCGATCGCCATATCCACGGCACCGGTAACCTCGCTATTACCCAGCTTCGTCTTTGTCTGTCCCTCAAACTGAGGCTCGGCTACCTTGATAGAGATAACGGCGGTCAAACCTTCACGGAAGTCATCCCCTTGAATCTCCACCTTGGCTTTCTCCAATAATTTAGAATCCTCGGCGTACTTTTTCAACGTACGGGTCAGACCCCGGCGGAAACCGGCTAAGTGTGTACCACCTTCTATCGTGTTAATATCATTTACGTAAGAGAATACGCTCTCGTTGTAAGAAGTATTATAAGTTAACGCCACCTCGACAGGGATACCCTGCTTCTCGGTAACGATATGGATTACGTCTGGAATCAGTTTCTCTTTAGAACGGTCGATATAGCGGACAAACTCTTTCAATCCCTCATCCGAATGGAATACCTCGGACTTGAATGAACCGTCTTCTTTCAGAACTCGCTTATCTGTCAGACGTAGCGTAATACCTGCGTTCAAGAACGCTAATTCACGCAAACGGGTAGCCAATATATCATACTTGTATTCCGTGACCGTAAAGATAGAACCGTCCGGCTTGAAAGAGATCGTAGTACCTGTTTTATCCGTATTATCGATAACTTGTACGTCGTGCAACGGCTTTCCGCAAGAGAACTCTTGCATATGTACTTTGCCGTTCCTGCGAACTTCCGCTTTCAGATAAGTAGAGAGGGCGTTTACGCAAGATACACCCACACCGTGCAAACCACCGGATACTTTATAGGTTCCCTTGTCGAACTTACCGCCGGCGTGCAGCACTGTCAGTACTACCTCCAAGGCTGATTTACCTTCTTTCTCATGAATATCCACGGGGATACCACGGCCGTCGTCGGTAACCGTGATCGAGTTGTCCTCATTGATTACCACGTCGATGTATGTACAATATCCGGCTAGCGCTTCGTCTATGGAGTTATCTACGACCTCATACACTAAGTGATGGAGACCTTTCTCGCTGGTATCGCCAATATACATGGATGGCCTTTTTCGTACTGCCTCTAACCCTTCAAGTACTTGAATACTATCTGCGGAGTACTCTGTAGAAGTATTCTTAATTTCTTCACTCATGAGTTTATCTTTCTTTAAAATCTGTAATTATCTATGTCCTCAAAAAAAAATCTAACAAATGTAGTGATTTTTATCGAGATAGCGAAGTGGGGGATGTGAAAATAGCGAAAAAAGGACGGGTGTAGTAAAAAAGGAGAGAGATAAGCCATAAACTTATCTCTCTCCTTTTGATTGGTAGCCCATAGGGGAATCGAACCCCTCTTTCAAGAATGAAAATCTTGCGTCCTAGCCGATAGACGAATGGGCCATCAGGTTTAAAAAAGCCGGGCTTATTGAGAGTCCGGCTTTATACTTGTAAAAGTAATTACCTTCTGCTTATGCTAGCGCATTAACGTGCTTAGCCAACTTAGATTTCAGATTACCGGCCTTGTTCTTGTGGATAACGTTCTTTTTTGCAAGCTTATCCAACATAGAGCATACCTTAGGGAATAAAGCTTGTGCCTCATTCTTGTCTTCAGTAGCGCGCAAAACTTTCATAGCGTTTCTAGCTGTCTTTGCGTAATATCTGTTACGCAAACGTCTTGCGTTTGTCTGTCTGATTCTCTTGATTGATGACTTATGATTTGCCATTTCTAGATCTTCTCTTTATTGTTTTTTAATCCTGTTTATTGTAGCCCATAGGGGAATCGAACCCCTCTTTCAAGAATGAAAATCTTGCGTCCTAGCCGATAGACGAATGGGCCAAAATGTCAAAGCTCTCACTTATAGCGTTCTAAGAAAGTGATTTCCCGATTGCGAGTGCAAAGATAGACGATCTCTCTGAACTGGCAAAACATTTCGAAGGAAAATTTAATACTACTCACTGTTTTAACTTCTCTTTAGAACTTATATCTTCCAGATGAATTTCCAAGGCTTTAACGGAAATATTTATTTCCCAGATACATACACATAACGACGCCGCTAATAGCAATAAGGCTATGCCAAATATCCATGCGGCGAAAACCTGCCACGATACATAAATGAAGAACATAGCGATCACGCAGAGCAGCAAACTGAGTATTCCTAATATTTGCATGGAACGGGTCAGATAGAGCCTTTTCCGCAGGTTCGCTATCTGGGCGATATCCTTGGGGTCATGGGTTTGCTGATGCTTTTCTTTCAAGGCACGCACTACGCTGGCGTATGAAAGGAAGCGATTCGTATAGGCCAACAATATCAATGATATGGCGGAAAATAATAAAGAAGGGGTCGTTAAGTCCAACATAATTCTATACTTTAATTATATGTATAACGTTAATTTGAGTATCTTTGTTCTTAATCATCGTCGCAAAGATACGAATTATGTTGTGTAAAACGAGGGGGATTGTCTTGCATACGATCCCTTACAATGATAAATATTCTATTATATATATGTATACGGAGGCGTTTGGCCGGGCCTCGTATCTGGTTAGTCGTAGCCGAGGGAAGAAAAGCACGGTATCGAAGGCTTTGTTTATACCTTTGTCCGTTCTGGAAATGGAGGTGGAGCACTTGAATAAGCGGGACTTGCACCGGATTAAGGAGACCCGCATTTGTTTTCCGCTGAATGATGTTTGTTGTGATCCGGTTAAGAATGTATTGGCGCTTTTCCTCTCGGAGGTTCTTTTTAGGGTCGTGAAAGATACGGAGCCGGATCCCCGTTTATTTGATTATTTATACGAGTCCATACATCTATTGGAGTATGCGGATAAAGGTATCGCTAATTTTCATATGGTTTTCTTGTTAGGTCTTCTCCATCATCTCGGTATTTTCCCGAATATGGAATCGCATAGGGTGGGATATTATTTCGATATGTTGAATGGGGTGTTTACGGATCATATCCCGATGCATCGGCATTATTTAAATAAGGTGGAGAGCGCTTTCTTTTCCCGTTTGCTGCGTATCAGTTTTGAGAATATGTCGCTTTATGGTTTTTCCCGGCAAGAGCGGGCCCGTATTATTCATCGTATTCTTGAGTATTACCGTCTACATCTCCCGGATTTTCCGGAAATCAAATCGTTATCGGTGATGCAAAGCTTATTTGATTGATCTATTTGATGTTATATTAGCTCTTGAAAACACGTACGTGTTTTTTGAAAAAGACGTACATGTTTTTCCGGAAACACGTACATGTTTTTTCGGAAATAATGAGAAGCTTCCGGATAGGCGGGAAAAACATCCGATAACGGTTGCCTATTTGAGGAAAAGATTATACTTTTGCAATCTCAAAAGAGTTGGTCTTGTAGTTCAACGGATAGAATAGAAGTTTCCTAAACTTTAGATCCGGGTTCGATTCCCGGCGAGACTACTTGTATGACTGTTCGAACAATTGAGGAAAGATCCCTGTCTTTTTGATGGATTGTATGATTTTGCCGGGGAAGTACGTAAAGATATCCTTTAGAGACCTATTTGATAGGCCTTAAATGTTACCCATTCGCCATTATATAGACATTTAAAAGTCCGACCACTAATCCATACGTTCTCTAGTGTTGTTCGGCCGTCTTCATAGTCCATATAAAGTATATCGGTATAGTAATTGTCCCAGTCCCAGTAGAATGGAATTTCCTCTCGATCTATGCGTCCGCTTGGGTAATGATAAATTCTTGTATCCCATCCTTTCCCATCCGGATTAAATGTAAGTTGCTGCTCACAATCCAAGCCGTCTACGACAAACCAATCTGTCCATACATAATTACATAAATCATAGGTGATTTCCTCATACGGATCATAATACGGATCCTCCTCGCAACTACTGAACCCGCATAAGACGGCGATCAATAAGAATATGTTTATTAAATATCTTTTAGCCATAACTCTATACCTTATAAATACGATTCGGAGGTAAAGATACAAATTTAAGGAAAGGATATTTCTTTTTTTTATATCTTTAGCGCAAAATTTTCAGATATATGCAAAAAACATTACGCATTAAGAACGATATTCATGAGCTTTCCATGATGAATCAGTTCTTGGAGGAAGCTGGAGAAGAATTGGGATTAAGCACCGCTTTCATGATGAGCCTGAATCTGGTGATGGAAGAAGCTGTCTCAAATATAATTTTTTATGCGTATAAGGGAGATGTTGAGGATGCCGTAGACATTTCGTTGGTCAGGGAAGGTGGGGAATTGATCGTGACTTTGATAGATCATGGGATTGCTTTCGATCCGACTTTAAGAAAAGACCCTGATATTACTTTATCTGCCGAAGACCGTCCAATCGGAGGGTTGGGTATTTTCTTGATCAAGAAGATTATGGATGAGGTCTCTTATCAGAGAGTAGATGAGCGGAATGTCTTTATCATGAAGAAAAAAATAACCGAATAAAATATAAAGATATGGAAGTAGTTATTGACCAAAAAGGTGAAGAGACTGTAATTAAGATCAAAGGAAGATTGGATACGAATACGGCTCGCGAATGCGAGGAAAAGGTTTTGCCGGTATGGGAGAATCCGGGAGTAAAAGTATGTGTCGATTGTTCTGATTTGGAATATGTGAGTAGTGCGGGCCTCCGATTGTTTTTAATATTACAAAAAATGACGACTGCCAAGAAAGGGTCTTTACGTTTGATCGGTATGCGGAATGTGGTTCGTGAGACCTTTAGTTTGACGGGATTTAACGCTCTCTTCAAGATAGAAGACGCAAAATAAGTGTGAAGGTTAGGAAAAAGGTAGCCGGTGTGTCAAATTTGGCACACCGGTTTTGTATTAATCTTTTAGATCTTTGTCGATGGGGCTATCCCATTTGCCACCGTTTAATATATCAAGGGTGAAGGTATCGTCTGATTCCTTCGGGGTGTAGAGAATCCCAGTATAACGAATAATGTGATTTATGAGAGGCAGGATGTCATTAACCTCTCTTTCCCGGGTTACTTCATTTATCTGATTTTTGGCCGAGAGGTGTGCTTTGAGCATGAATTCCGGAGCCGGGATAAACGTGAAGAAGGAATGGGAGAAATTTGTTTTCCCGATATCAGAGTCGTTAAAAGTGTCGGTTTGTGTATAAGGCGTGTTTTGAGAAATGCCATTCCCAGTGGTTAAGTCAATCTTGTTTTGATAATTGGAGACATTTATCGTGAAGCTTTTTAGGTCTTTAGGTACGGCATCGGTGGATATGAACTCTATTTTACCGACGATTCTTTGTAAGGTGATATCCTTAATGATTCTTTCTCCCGCTTGTACTTCTTGAGCTAGAAAAAGATGAAACGTATCTGATACTTTACTGAATAGTGCGGTTTGTCCGGACACGGAGATATTCTTGTCTGAGTGGGCTAGGAAACAAATATGATAGTCGCCGGAGGGCAGTGAATCATAAATGATCGTGAAATCCGGATCTTGAGGCGTGAATTGCTTATGTTTTACCAGAATGTCCGGTTTTCCGCTTTGGTATACGATATAATCGATCCGGTTGTATAAATTATCCGGATCGATATCCGGTGTAGAAGGATCTTCCTCGGCATCGGGATTTTGGGGAATAGGCTCAGGGATATTCAGCTCGGGAATACTCTTGGTTACGGGGAAGGGTAATACTTCCTTTTGTAAATCGATCGTAAACTGTATGGGGGATAATTCCTCTTGTAGGTCGGGGTTAGGTACTTCCTTTTCCGTTCCATTACAACAACAAAAACAAAGCAGACAGGCGATAGCCACTAATTCATTTTTCTTCATAGTTGATATTTTTGGTAAATGTTTGACGCAAAGGAACGATATATTTTGTGAATTAAAAAATATTAAGCTGTTAAATTGGCGTACGCAGGGTTATTTTTCATAGCTTTGTGAATCAACAATGTAATTACCTTAGTTTAATAAAACGGAATAATACCATGAAACGAAAAATCAGAATGGGAATGGTCGGTGGAGGACAAGGCTCGTTTATCGGGGCCGTTCATCGTATCGCCGCTAATTTAGACGGACAGATCGAGTTGGTCTGTGGATGCTTCAGTTCTCGCCCGGAGAATTCATTGGCTACCGGACAATCTTTATTTTTACCGGATAATCGTATTTACGCATCTTATCAGGAAATGATAGAGAAAGAGGCCGCCCTGCCTGAAGGCGAACGGATGGATTTTGTGTCTATCGTTACCCCGAATCATGTGCATTTCGGTCCGGCCATGATGGCGTTGGAACATGGTTTCCATGTCGTACTGGATAAACCGATGACATATACCTTGGATGAGGCGAAGCAATTACGAGACAAAGTGAAGGAAACCGGAAAATTGTTTATGCTGACTCATACCTATACCGCTTACCCGATGGTGAAGGAGGCTCGGGAAAGGGTACGCAGGGGGGATTTAGGTAAGATACGCCGTATTTATGTGGAATATCCTCAAGGCTGGCTATATAATGACTGCGCTGATGTTAATAAGCAGGCGGCTTGGCGGGTGGATCCCGGTCGGTCGGGGAAGGCTGGTTGCATGGGGGATATCGGGACTCATGCGTTTAATCTGGCGGAATATATAACAGGGCTGAAGGCCGTGGAATTATGCGGTGAATTGAATACCTTCGTGCCGGATCGTCTTTTGGATGATGATGGGGCGGCATTGATCCGTTATGAGGGAGGCGCGAAAGGGGTGCTGACCGCTAGCCAGATCGCCGTAGGTGTAGAGAATGGCTTGAATATTCGTGTGTATGGAGAGAAAGGTGGGTTGGAATGGCGTCAAGAAGAACCGAATACGATGGTTATGCGTTGGCCGGATCGTCCGGCGGAGATCGTCCGTACTTCCAATGGATATATGTCGGGTATCGCCGCTCATAATTCCCGTACGCCGGGTGGGCATCCGGAAGGTTATATAGAGGCGTTCGCTAATTTGTATCGGAATTTCGCCTTGGCTTTGCAATCGATTCTGGCGGGAGAGGAACCGGCTCCTGAGACCTTGGATTTCCCTTCCGCAGAGGATGGTGTCCGTGGCATGCGGTTTATCGAGACGATTGTAGCTACCGGATCGACAGAGAATAAATGGATAAAAATAATCGACTAAAAATAATACTATATATGGCACGTCCTGTAACATTGTATACCCTCCAGTGGGGAGATTTATCACTGGAAACAGTTTGTCAAAAAGCGAAAGAATTCGGATACGACGGTGTGGAATTGGGACTTCCCGATCATGTGGATGTCCGACGTACGGATACGGCTTATTATCAAGGAATCAAGGATCTGTTAAAGAGATATGACTTACGGCTTTATGCGATCTCTACCCATTTGGTAGGACAGGCTGTTTGCGATAATATCGATGAGCGCCATAAGGCGATCTTGCCGGATTATATTTGGGGAGATGGTGATCCGGAAGGGGTTCACCAACGGGCTACCGAGGAGATGATCCGGACCGCCCATGCGGCAAAGATGCTGGGAGTCGATACGATTGTAGGTTTTACGGGTAGTTCTATTTGGCATTATTTGTATTCTTTCCCTCCGGTAACGGACGCGATGATACAAAAGGGGTATGATGATTTCGCCCGTCGCTTTACGCCCATCTTGGATGAGTTTCAGAAACTGGGTGTACGTTTTGCGTTGGAGGTACATCCTACAGAGATCGCGTTCGATACTTTTTCCGCACGCAGAGCATTGGAGGCGGTAAATAACCATCCTGCTTTCGGCTTTAACTATGATCCGAGTCATCTAGGATATCAAGGGGTGGACTATGTGGATTTCATCTATCAGTTTCCGGAGCGTATCTTTCATGTGCATATGAAGGACGTATATTGGAGTGATACCCCCAAGCAGGTGGGTATATTCGGCGGTCATGTTACTTTCGGTGATCCCCGTCGATATTGGAATTTCCGTAGCTTAGGACGAGGAAAGATTAATTTTGAGGAGATTATCCGTGCTTTGAATTCAATTGGCTATCAAGGTCCGCTTTCCGTGGAATGGGAAGATAGCGCTATGGATCGGGAACATGGGGCACGGGAATCTTGCGAATTGGTGAAGAGAGTGGATTTCCAACCTTCCGCACATGCGTTCGACGCTTGTTTCGGAAAGGAATAAATAATTATTAATTACAAAAAACACGAGATTTGATGAGTGTGAGAAAGTGGATGTTTGCCGGGGCCTTGTTATTGGCCGCCGGCTTGAGTTCTTTGGGATTTGCCCAAAAAACGGGGTTGAAGTTTAATCCGGATAAGAAGTTTAAGATTGTACAGTTTACGGACTTGCATGTGAAATGGCAAGACCCTCGCTCGGACATCGCTTTTGAGCGTATGAACCAAGTGTTGGATGACGAGAAACCGGACTTGGTGATTTTTACGGGAGATATTATCTATAGCAAACCTGCGTTGGAAAATATGCGGAATGTATTGAAGACAGTCTCCGACCGTAAAATACCGTTCTCCATTGTTTTCGGAAATCATGATAATGAGCAGGGGGCGACAAAAGAGGAGTTGCTGAAAGTAGCCGAAAGCCTACCGTATAGTTTAACGGCGGATGAGGTTCCCGAAATCTCAGGCGTGGGTAATTACGCCTTGACCGTACGTTCCTCCGACGGGAAGAAGGATGCTTTCGTCTTGTATTGCATCGATTCGAATACCTATTCAACTATCAAGGGGGTAAAAGGATACGATTATATTAAGCGTGACCAGATCGATTGGTATTGTAAGAAAAGCGCAGAGTTTACCCGGAATAACGGGGGAGAGCCGGTTCCTTCTTTGGCTTTCTTCCATATTGCGTTGCCGGAGTTTAATCAAGCGGCTTCCGATGAGAATGCCCAACTCTATGGCATACGTAGGGAAAAGGCATGCGCTCCGGCCTTGAATTCCGGCTTATTTACGGCGATTAAGGAGAACGGGGACGTGATGGGTATATTTGTCGGTCATGATCATGACGATGATTATGCGGTTTGCTGGTATGACGTATTATTGGCTTACGGTCGTTTTACGGGTGGTCCGACGGAATACATCCATATACCAAATGGAGCACGTGTGATCGAATTGAACGAGGGAGCCCGTACCTTCAAGACTTGGATTCGTACGAAAGCCGGTGTAGAGCAGCTTACTACCTATCCGGATTCATTCGTGAAAGAGTGAGGATCTATATCATTCTGAAAATGATATAAAAACTGTATTCCTTATTGTTAAAGCTCTAAATTATATCTAACTTTGCGGTTGGTTGAAAAGTAAAAACTAGAGTATGAAGAAAATTAGAGCCGCCATCGTAGGTTATGGCAACATCGGGAAATATGTGTTAGAGGCCCTTGAAGCTGCCCCGGATTTTGAGGTAGCAGGTATTATTCGTCGTAATCCGAATGATATTCCGGACGAGTTGAAGGCATACACGGTTACTGATAGCATCACCAAGTTAGATAAGGTTGACGTAGCGGTTTTGGCTACTCCTACACGTAGCGTGGAAGAGCATGCGAAAGAGATTCTGGCTTTAGGCATCAATACTGTCGATAGTTTCGATATACACGGAGGTATCGTGGATTTACGTCGTTCTTTGGACGCTGTAGCGAAGGCTCATAATACGGTAGCTGTAATTTCTGCCGGTTGGGATCCGGGAAGCGACTCTGTGGTACGTGCTTTGTTAGAAGCGATGGTGCCGAAAGGTATTACTTATACGAACTTCGGTCCGGGAATGAGTATGGGGCATACGGTTGCCGTGAAGGCTATCGAAGGCGTGAAGGCGGCTTTAAGTATGACGATTCCTTTGGGAACAGGTGTACACCGTCGTATGGTTTATATCGAGGTAGAAGACGGATACGATTTCAAGCAAGTGTCTGCCGCTATCAAGGCGGATGATTATTTCGCTCATGATGAGACTCATGTAATGCAGGTTGAATGTGTCGATAATTTGTTGGACATGGGACATGGTGTGAACTTGGTTCGTAAAGGTGTATCGGGCAAGACTCAGAACCAGTTGATCGAATTCGATATGAAGATCAATAACCCTGCCTTGACCGCTCAAATCTTGGTTTCTGTCGCTCGTGCGAGCTTGAAGCAACAACCGGGCGCATATACGATGATCGAATTGCCGATAATCGATATGCTGTACGGCGAGAGAGAGAACTTAATTAGAAGACTCGTTTAATATAAGTTGATGGTTGACAGCTGGCAATTGACAGTTCGGGAAATCCTGACTTGCGATTGTCGACTGTCAATTGTCAATTGCCAACTGAAATAATTATGCTTGATTTTATTACATGGACTGCCGATCCCGCTATCTTTACCATCGGTTCCCGGGAGATTCGTTGGTATGGATTGGCTTTTGCGATTGGTTTCGCTATTGGCTATATGATTGTAGAGCGGATGTGGAAAAAAGAGGGACTGCCGCCCGCATGGATCGATTCCCTTTTGATTTATACGATGCTCGGTACGGTGATTGGTGCCCGTTTGGGGCATTGTTTGTTTTATGCGCCGGAATATTATTTAGCCAACCCGATTGAGATTTTCAAGATTTGGGAGGGAGGATTGGCTAGCCATGGTGGTACGTTAGGTATAATTATCGCCATTTATTTCTACTCGAAGCGAGTAAGCCATAAAAGTATGTTATGGGCTTTCGATAAGTTGGTGGTTCCGACAGGATTGGTAGCTGCTATGATTCGTCTGGGAAACCTGATGAATCATGAGATTTACGGTCATTCCACTGATTTGCCTTGGGGATTTCGTTTTATCGATAATTTACACGCATGGAGAATGGGGGCGGAGCCTATTTTTACAGCTCCGAGCCATCCGACGCAATTGTATGAGGCCGCTTGTTATCTGGTGACGTTCGCTATCTGTATGTGGCTATATTTCAAGAAAGAGGCATGGAAAAAGCAAGGACTTATCTTCGGCGTATTTATGATATGCGTATTCGGGTCTCGTTTCTTCATCGAATTCGTGAAAAATGACCAAGAGCCTTTCGAGGCTGGAATGATGTTGAATATGGGGCAATGGCTAAGTATCCCGTTTGTTTTGGCAGGGTGCTGGTTTGTCTGGAGAGCGCTAAGAAATGGAAAATTAAAAATTGAGAATTGAAAATTAGAGAGCACACGCTTTGTTATTTTCAATTTTTAATTATCAATTATCAATTAAAAAAGATGTACAAGTTAAAAGAAATTGCGGATAAAGTTTATTATGTAGGAGTTAATGACCGTCAAAAGGCCCTCTTCGAGAATATGTGGCCGTTGCCATACGGCGTTTCCTATAACTCGTACTTGATCGTAGACGAGAAAACCGTATTGATCGATACGGTCGATGTTTGTTACTCTGATATTTTCTTGAAAAAAGTAGCGGATGCCTTGGACGGACGTTCTTTGGATTATCTCGTGGTAAATCATATGGAGCCGGATCATGCGGGAAGTATCCGTTTGTTGCGTCAGCAATATCCGGACGTACAGATTGTCGGAAACAATAAGACTTTCGGAATGCTGGAAGGATATCATGGCATCAAGGAAGGCTTGTTTGAGGTGAAAGAGGGTGATACCTTGAATACGGGTCGTCATGAGCTTGTATTTTATATGGCTCCGATGGTGCATTGGCCGGAAGTGATGGTTACTTATGACGTTACGGATAAAATCGTATTCTCCGCGGATGCGTTCGGTACGTATGGCACATTGGATGGTGGTGTGATCGATACGGAGATGAACGTGGAGCATTATTGGGAAGAGATGATTCGCTATTACTCCAACATTGTCGGAAAATATGGAAGTCCAGTACAAAGAGCATTACAGAAGCTTTCGGGCTTGGATATCCAGACGATTTGCTCTACCCATGGACCTGTTTGGCGTGAATATGCGTCGAAAGCGATCGATATCTATGACCGTATGAGCCGCTACGAAGGTGAGGAAGGCGTGGTTATTATTTATGGCAGCATGTATGGTAACACGGAGCAGATGGCTGAGGCGATCGCCGCTTCTTTGGCTGATAATGGCATCAAGAATATTGTGATGCATAATGTTAGCAAAAGCCCTTCTTCTTATATCTTGAAAGATGTGTTCAAATATAAGGGAGTTATCGTAGGTAGCCCGACTTATAGCAATCAATTGTTCCCAGAGGTGGAAGCTGTGTTGAGTAAGATCGAGTTGCGTGAGGTGAAAAATCGTATTTTCGGTTATTTCGGGTCTTTCACATGGGCTGGAGCCGCCGTGAAACGTTTGGCGGCTTTTGGCGAGAAGATGAAGTGGGAGACTGTCGGTACGCCGGTTGAGCAGAAGCAAGGTTTAAGCGCTACTAAATACGAGGAGTGTTTAGCCTTGGGCAAGGAAATGGCTGGGAAATTGAAAATGGAGAATTGAGAATTGAAAAGTCTAAAGGCTCCGACAACAGATAAAACGAAAGCTATTAACAATAGATCTAATTTATAAACAAAAGAAAGGCGAGATGCGTAGATTGGGAATCCTTTAATTTTCAATTTCCAATTTTCAATTTTCAATTAAAAAAAGCGTAACGTTATGAGATTAATTATCGAACCTAATTACGAGCAACTCTCAAAATGGGCTGCCAATTATGTAGCAGCGAAGATCAAAGCCGCGAATCCAACCGCTGAAAAACCATTCGTACTGGGCTTGCCTACCGGATCTTCTCCGCTGGGTATGTACAAGAACCTGATTGAATTGAACAAGCAGGGTGTCGTATCGTTCCAGAACGTGATCACTTTCAATATGGATGAGTATGTCGGCCTTCCGAAAGATCATCCGGAAAGCTATCATTCTTTCATGTGGAATAATTTCTTCAGTCATATCGATATCAAACCGGAGAACGTAAATATCTTGAATGGTAACGCCGAGGATTTGGAGGCTGAGTGTGCGTCTTATGAGGCTCGCATGAAAGCGGTCGGTGGCGTAGACCTGTTCTTGGGTGGTATCGGTCCTGATGGCCATATTGCGTTCAATGAGCCGGGTTCATCTTTGAGTTCTCGTACTCGTATCAAGACGTTAACTACAGATACGATTATCGCTAACTCCCGTTTCTTTGATAATGACGTGAATAAAGTTCCGAAGACTTCTGTAACGGTTGGTGTAGGTACGGTTCTTGACGCTAAGGAGGTATTGATCATGGTAAATGGTCATAACAAGGCTCGTGCGTTGCAACAAGCCGTTGAGGGTGCCGTGAACCAAATGTGGACAATTACCGCCTTGCAGTTGCATCCGAAGGGAATCATTGTTTGCGATGAGGCGGCTTGTGCGGATCTTAAGGTAGGTACTTATAACTATTTCAAGGATATCGAGAAGGATCATCTTTGTCCTTGTTCATTGCTAAAATAAACGAATCTCAGATAGGGCTTTCTTTGAATGCCCATCATAAGGAGTTAAGAATGCCCATTGTAAGGAGTTTACGATGGGCATTCTTATAACCTTACGATGGGCATCGTTGTTTTAGGGCAATTGGTGGCTGCCGGCTGGCTTCCTCATAGAAGATATACTTCACTGGTTAGAGGAAATATACTTTTCCTGTCAGAGGATATATACTTCATTGACAAAGTCAGTACTACTTACTTTTTTGCGTTCTTGACGTAACGATCCAGCCATAGGTCACATTCATACAATAGATGTAATATGTTCTCTTTGGCGGCGTAGCCATGACTCTCATAGGGCAATACGACATAACGTGCGATCGCCCCGTGGCCTTTTAGGGCACTGAACAGGCGCTCGGATTGGATCGGAAAGGTTCCGGAGTTGTTATCCATCTCACCATGTATGATTAATAAAGCTCCATGTAGTTTATCGGCAGACATGAATGGCGACATGGCATTATATATTTCCGGTACTTCCCAATAAGTACGGGTCTCTGTTTGGAAGCCGAACGGGGTAAGCGTACGGTTGTAAGCCCCGCTACGTGCGATGCCGGCTTTGAACAGCTTGGTATGTGTTAATAGATTCGCTGTCATGAAAGCTCCATAGGAATGTCCTCCTACGGCTACACGATTCGGATCACCTACACCCATCTCGGAAATAACTTTTACGGCCGCCTCGGCGTTCATTGTCAATTGCTCAATGAAATCATCGTTCGGCTCCGCTCCCTCACTGGTACTAACGATCGGCATCTCGACATTTTCCATTATACAGAATCCACGTAAAACCCAATAGACGGGAGAACCATAGTTGATATTCGTAAACATGTATTGAGAACCTCGTACCTGAGAAGCCTCGGCCTTGCTTTTATATTCTCTCGGATAGGCCCACATTAAGACAGGTAATGGACCGTCCTTCGCTTTATCATATCCGGCAGGGAGGTATACGGTCGCTGTTAGATCCAAACCATCCGCACGTTTATACTTGATCTTTTGTTTGCTAACGTTTGCCATGGCCGGATATGGATTGGCGAAATGAGTCAATTGAGCGAATTTTTTCTTTTTCAAGTCACGAGAACAGAGATTCGCTGGTTCTGTAATGGATTGACGTGAAGTGATCAATTGAAGCTTTTCTGGATTCGCTACCTTTAGGATGGTCTCATAATATCCGTCCTCGCAGCGCCAAAGTTCCGTGTTCTTTTTTGTTTTCAAATTGTAACGGCTAAGGTAAGGCATATCCCCTTTAGGTGAGGCTCCTTGGGCAAGCATCAATAACTCATTGTGGGCTTTATTGGTATAAACGATATATTTACCATACGCATTTTTAATCGTAAGTGGATTTCCCGGATTGTTGTAATTATCGTCGGTGGATACATTGAATAATAGAACCGGAGACTCAGAAGAGCAAGGCTTAAAAGTAAATGTCCTGTTTTTACGAGTCTCCCGGGAAGTCTCGATCAATAAAGCGAAAGCATCGTCATTCCACAGGATGTTGCGGAAACGTTTCTCTGTCTTTGCGACTTCCTGTTTCTCGCTGTTGAACGGATAGCTTATTTGGTAGATAATATCCATGAAATCGGTCTTGTTTTGCTTAGGATCTCCTTTATCTTGCGCTTCCGCCCAGTAAACGGTAGCCGGTTGATCCGATCTCCATCCGAATTGACGGGGATAAGGCGAGGTCGTGTCATATCCCATCGGAATATTGACGGTTGGATTATCCGCTAACGTATAAATGGAATTGCCTTGTAAGTCTATGACCTCGAACTTTTGTGGGAAGTTATATACCGGTACTTGATAGGAATACGGACGATGAACTGTCGCGATAAGTAGCAAAGATTTATCCGGGGATAATGAAAGCGTACTGCCGTAGATTGCTGGTTTTCCGATCTCGTACACAATGCCCTCTTTTATACGTACCAATTGGGAGGTGAAATAATAGTCGAATAATTGCTCGTCGTATGGATTTTTCAGCAAGTCTTGATAGGTACGAGCGGGCATCACCTTTCCAGTACTTTCTTGAATGATGGGACCGGATGGGACTGTGGGTTTCTCCGGTGCCTTCCCCCTGTTTTCTGGAACCATAAGCGTAATAAACTCATTGTCGCTAATCCATAAGATCTCCGCTCCACTTGTCGCATTGATTTTACGGGTACTTACTTTCTGAGCTACGGGCTGTTCCGGGGTACAGTTATAAAGATATACGCCATTCGCTTCTTCCACGAATAGAGCTACCTTATTGGATGAAGGAGAGAATGAGGCTTCTGTGATTACCGCGTTGTCAGGAATTCCTTCAATCTTGATTTCTTCTTGAGTAGCGATGTTCATTAAACTGGCACCCGTATATTCGGCTTGCCGGCTCGTATTGAATGTTTCGGGACTGATACGCATTCCCGCTAATTTAAGCTCCGGTTGCGCAAGCTTGGCGATAGACCGGTACGGGGAACGCTCTAACTGGAGTGCCCACTGATTGTTATCACTAATTCGGATGATCGGGGATAATTTGGCTAGGGCCACTTCCTCTATTACGGCTGGAGGACGTTGATAATGTGTTTCTTGCGCTATTCCAGGACATATAAGCGCTAAAGAGAGCAGAGCTGAAAATAAATGATTTGTTTTCATAAATAGTGATATAAGAAATCCCCAAAGATAACCTGTTAAAGTATACTTTGGGGATTGTGATTAATGTAAGTTAACGTAAAAAGAGTGTTAATAGTTCTTTTCGATCAAGTCGTTGAAATCTGTTTCCTTTTTTGGAATCTCGAAGATCCAACCATCAGCATTCGGATCCTTGTGCAAGAAACCACAGAAAGTAGCGTCAAAATTAGACCCGGTTCTATCCAATGGCAAACCTAGACGTTTCAAGTCGAACCAACGGAAACCTTCGCCCCAAAGTTCGATACGGCGATGTGTCATGATCTCATCCGCTAGTTTTGCGCCTGTGTTACCCAAATCCTTGTACTCTGGATCACGTTCTTTCAACAAGGCTTGCAAATATTCCTTTGCTTTTGCGTCTTGATTGGAACGAGCGAAAGCCTCGGCTGCAGTCAAGTACATTTCGCTGATACGCATGAAGGCAAAATCACCTACAGCATCAGCTGTAGAGCGTGCCGTGAACTTGCGGTTCTGATAAACACGCTGGTTGTAAGAAGTTGCGGGTACTTCTGCCTTTCCTGTCGGATCCCACCATTGACGGCGAAGATCGGTTGGCGACATTAAGTCGTAAGTACTTTGGCTGATACATTTGATACCTGTGCGGATAGAGCTGGAGTTGAAGTTCCAAGACATATACGCATAGAAAGAGTAGAAATAAACCGTTTGGTCATTCTGTGTCATTGCGGCATACATCGCCTCTTTCGTAGCGGAAGTGATATTAGCGAAACCATTCATCAATTCAGACTGAGACATGATCTTACAGCCATCTTTCTCTGCTTCATTGATAGAATTCACTGCGGCCGTAGCTGCGTCTGCGTATTTCTGTTGAGTCAGAAGAGCACGTGCTTTCAATCCGTAAACCGATGCTAGGCTATAATGATTCTTATCATTTGGCTCATAGTCTGCCAATAAGTTCAATGCTTCGTCTAAGTCCCCGTGAATCTTTGTGTACACCTCTTCTACCGTATTACGTGCCATAGGCTCGATTTCCGGACTCGTACGATAAGGAACTCCCGGTTGAGAGTTGTCCTGTCCGTTACGATATGGTTTCGCATAATATTGTACTAGATTGAAATGACTCCATGCACGAATTGCCAAACACTCGCCCTTGATATGGTTCGCAAGCGCTTTTTCGCTATCTGTGAGTTTTGACTCATCGCTAAAGTTATCATTCAACGCTTTCAAGATGTTGTTTGCATTCAAAATGAACTTATAATAAGTTTCCCACTCACCGGAGTTGTACGAACTTGTTGCGTTCGTTGGATAACTCCAGTTTAAGAAACCTTGATGCCAAGTCTGCGTGTCCCATGTCAAATCATCAGCTAACGCTTCTCGACCGATGATGAAACCGGGCTCACCTCCCAAACCTTGGTTGCCTAAGTCTTGAGATACCATCTTACGATGAATACCGTTCAGTGCAAGATAAAGATTGTCGAGCGAAGTGGATACTGTCGTGAATGAAACGTTCTCGGTTGGGATTGTATCCATATAATCGCTGGAACAGCTTGTGCCGATCAGAGAGCCACTTAGAAGCAGTCCTGCTGCGATGTGTTTGAATAATTGTATATTTTTCATATCTTTTCCTTTGTTTGATGTATTATGAATTTAGAACGATACATTTAAACCGATCGTAAAGTTCTTAGCCGGCATATATTCATTGTAAGATACTCCGGCATAGTTAGCTTGCGGATTCAGACCTTGACGGGCTTTCAACATGAATAAGTTCTCTGCGCTGACATTGACGCGTGCACTCTTGATGTTGATAACGTTTAGGATAGACTTAGGCAAGTTGTAAGCCAAAGTGACAGTACGCAAGTTCAAGTAATTTGCGTTTGTCAACCAACGTGTAGAATAGGATTGTCCAATGCTAGTCGCATGACCTGAGTTATTGTCCAAACGAGGTACATCTGTGATCTGGCCCGGAGTTGTCCATGCGTTATGTAGATCCGGTGACATCGCATAACCGAACTCACCTACATCCATCAATCCTCTATAACTCGAGTCAAGCACCTTGCCTCCTAATGAATAAGAGAATACGGTAGAAAGGTCGAATGCCTTATAGCTCAAATTGATATTGAAACCACCATATACTTTCGGAACGGCAGAACCACTGAAATCATATTTCGCATAGCTATAAGAGTTTGTCAATACTTGACCATCTTTCTCTACAAGTGTCTTTTTTACCGCATCTTTAATATTACCATTCGCATCGGTGTTGTTTTCGGCATCAAAGATATACAATCCATCTCCGTTATCAGGATTAACACCCCACCATTGACGTAACCAGAACTCATAGATTGAATGTCCCTCCATCAATTTCTTAGAGTCTTTGATGATACCATCTTTCCGGTTGGCATCAGGCAGACGAGTCACCTTATTATTGATGAATGTAGCGTTTGCGCCGACTGATAATTTCCAATCTTTTGATTTTAATACTTGGTAGTTTAAGTCGATTTCCACCCCTTGGTTACGAACTTTACCAATGTTTTGTACGATCTTTTCGACACCACTGGATAACGGTTGGCTAACATTGAATAACAAGTCTCTGGAGGCCTTACGGAAGAACTCGACCGTACCATTCAAGCGACCGAACAATCCGAATTCTAAAGCGACATCGGTAGAAACCTGTGTCTCCCATTTCAAATTATTGTTTGCCATAGTCGGGAAGTAGAGACCTGCTTCCAAACCGTTGTTGATACCCAAATTATACAAGGTTTGATAAGGATAGTAATCCTGTTGTGTGTCATCATCTGTATAATAGATGGCATCGTTTCCGGTTTCACCGTAGGATGCCCTCAGTTTCAAATTGTCCACCCAAGTCAAGTTTTCCATGAAATCTTCTTGGCTGATACGCCAAGATGCTCCGAATGACCAGAAGTTACCCCAACGGTTATCCTTGCTAAAGCGAGAGGAACCGTCACGACGATACGAGGCTGTTACATAATATTTATCATCGAAATCATAGTTCAAACGAGCGAAGTATCCTTCTTTCTTATATTCGCGTGTATAAGAATCCATTGAGCTTATGCTTACGAAGTTACTGTACTCATACGTTCCGGAAACGATCTCATTAGTCTTCATACCGTAGTTATATTGTAAACGGTAGCTATAGTTCTCATGGCCTAACAAAGCTTCGATGTTATGCTTACCAAAAGTCTTTGTGTAATTAATCAACTGGTTGAATGTCTGTGTCAAGAAGTTTCTATTTCGGATGTTCAAACGTCCCGGTCCTGCGGTTCCGTCACCTACCTCTGGGTTCTCATATACTCTACGGCGTTCATCCTTATTGTCAAATGCGTAGTTCACTGTTAAATTCAATCCTTCGATCGGAGTGATCGTTACATAAGTACGGGCACTAGAGTTTGTGGTAGACATCAAGCGATCGTTCCACAGGGCCTCAGCGATACCGTCGCGTCCATTGCTGGAGATACGGGCTCCTTCATAATCGTAGGTATATAAAGCCGGATCAGCAACTACGTTTCCTTCTTTATCCAAATAAGCCCCTGTCTCAATATCATGCTTATGTACCGGATAGATCGGTGCCATAGAACGAATGAAACGAGATAAGTTACCATAACCAGCGGAGTTGCTAGAAGTAGAAGTAGAATAATTGGAGTTTGTACGACTTAAACCTAAATTCAATCCACTCTTGAACCATTTCACCGGATAGATATTATAGTTCAAGCGTGCGTTGTAACGCTCAAAGTCTGTCTTAATCATATATCCCTTATCATTCAGATAGCCTATGGAAGCATATGTGTCGCTCTTTTCTGTTTTTGTATTGTAGCTTACATTATATTCTTGGCGATGTCCGGTACGGTAAGCGGCATCTTCCCAATCAAGGTCCTCACCCCATTTTAAAGCCGAGGCTGATGGATTCAATAAACCGTCTGTGCCCACGATTGCGTCATTGGCGATTCCTACGAAAGGATTATATTTTAATTTGTTGATAATATCTTTAGAAGCATTAGCGGCAGCGTCGGTAGCACTTTGTCCGAGTGACATATTTGCGTTTCTCAACATTTGCCATTGCAAAGGATAATAATCGTATACACCTACTTTTGCGTAATCGTTATAAGCTCTGCTAGACCAACCTTGTGAGATACTCAAGGTAACACCTGCGCCACTGCTGCTAGAACCTTTCTTAGTCGTGATCAAAACCACACCGTTACCTGCGCTAGATCCATACAAAGATGTAGAAGCGGCATCTTTTAAAATTGTCATTGATTCGATATCAGATGGGCTGATAGAAGAGATATCACCACTGAAGATGGCACCATCCACTACATATAAAGGAGCATTATCCGCGTTTACTGAACCAAAACCACGGATCGTTACCTTGGCAGCTTCTCCCGGTTGTCCGATAGAGGAAGTCATTTGTACTCCGGAAGTGTTTCCTTCCAATGCGGAGAGGGCGTTACTCAATGGACGTTTGTCCATCAAAGCGGCACCCACCGTGGATGCGGAACCTGTAAAAGAACTTTTCTTTGCGGTACCATAAGCTACGACAACAACTTCATCTATAGCTTGAGAATCTGAAGAAAGAACAATTCTCATGTTTTGCTGAGCTGTAGTTTCTTGAGTCCGTAAACCTACATAAGAAATAATTAGCTTAGCATCTTTCTGAGTTTCTAACTCAAATTTACCATCTAAATCGGTAATGGTTCCAATAGTGGTTCCTTTTACTACGATGGATGCACCTATAACAGGCTCCCCATCATCTTCATTAATCACTACACCGGTCACCTTCATTTGCTGGGCGACCATACACTGCACTCCCAGAAAGAATGAGAGTAGTACAAGCGTTAATTTGTGCTTCATAGAATGAATTTGTTTGTTAATTAGACACACATTATTTTTTCAAGAGACCATAGTTTGCACAGAACTACAGTTAAAATACTTATCAAAAAAATGTACACACCAAGACTCCTGAAAATCACAGCCGCAAATATACTAATTTTTATTATAAAAAAGCAAACTGTTATAAAACATTCTAAAACTAATATAATATTGATTGATATTGTCAAATTCAATTTAGTTGTACTGGGGATCTTGTTGCATTATGATAGCTGGCAGGAGGGTTTTTGGTCTTAGCTATCTATCTGTTAATTATGCTGTTAAACATAGTTCTGTGCAGACTAAATGCCTTAATGGATGCTGAAAGGGAAGATGTCCATAAAGGATATCTTCCCTTAAACTTTGTGTGTATAATAAAAAAATGAAGTATTAATTAACGTTTATAAACGGATAGGGTTACCATTATAGAAATCTAGAATCTTCGTACGGAAGATAAAATCATATTTGGCCTGTGCCTGTTCCGCTAGACTTTGCGCGTATTTTGTTTTAGCCTCATTAAATTCAAAGACAGTGCTTTTACCTGCGTTGTAACGCTCTTGGGCATAATTGAACGCTTCCTTGCTCGCCGTGACGGATTTGTCGGAAGCCGTATATTTCTCTTGGGAAGCCGTTGCGTTGTAGTACGCTTGCTGGATTTCCTTGTATAACGTTTTCTTTGTATTTTCCATCAGCAATTCCCGGTTGATAATGTTGATCCTTGCGGTACGAACGCTATTGCGTACTTGGAAGCGGTTGAAAAGTGGAATGCTCAATGAGAATCCGACGATCTTTTGCCCATTCTGCTTAAACTGCTCGCTAAAGGAACGAGTATCGGCAAATTCACCTCCGGAAGTAGAATGATAATATCCATTGCTGTAACTAGCCCCGAAATTTAACTTGGGGTAATAGCCCGCTTGCGCGACACGCAACATTTTCTTTTGGCTCTCTAGCAAATACTGTTGTTCCTTGATCTGAGGCTTGAACGTAACCGCATGATCGTAAATGTTTTCCGGAGGTAGGATGCTACTCATATTATCAGCCACCGCATCTTCAATTACAGGAGTCTGTATATCGAAACTCCGATCGCTTCGCTCTAGTTCCAGACTTTGCGCCAGATCCAGTAAAGCGAGGTTCACATTGTTTTGCGACTCGGTAAGCGTGACCTCATCTTTCGCTAATTGGGCCTTGATATCATACAGTTGGGAAAGTGGCACCTTTCCGGCGTTCACCATGGCCTCTGTTTTATTCACCTGCTCCTTGTCTAGTTCCACTTGTAGTTGCGCTATTTTCAGTAACTCTTTATTATAAAGTACTTGCAGGTAGTAGGAAGCTATATTGATGGATAGGTCTTCTCTCGCCTTATTCAAGTTCTCGATAGACGCTTTTAGATCAAGTTTGCGGGCGGCGATATCGTTCGGTATTTTTAACCCGTCAAATAAAGGCATGTCCAGATTGATCCCCAATGTGGAATTGGCGGCGTTCTGGTCCACGATCACCCCGGATTTAGACGTGGAGCGTCCGAACTGGAAGCTCTGTCCAAGACTGCCGTTTAGGGCCGGGAGCCAACTGTATTTGCTGGTATGTAAGTCTACCTTTCGGCTTTCCTGTTCCTGCTCCTTTTGCTTTAAGTCGATATTATGCTCGATGGCATATTGGATGCACTCCTCCAGACTCCATTGCTTCACCGCATCCTGAGCGAAAACATAGTTTCCGGACAGGAGGGAAACGATTGCCAGTATATATAAGTTTCTTCTCATCATACAATCTTTCTTTTATTTCTTATTCGGGTCAATAGCTGCGCCCCGGACTTTATCGGTCGCGGCCAGTCCTTCTTGAACCTCGATCTTGATACCGTCGGACAGACCTACCTTTACCGGATGTTTCTCGAAGACTTGCTCCGGTTGCTCTTGTTTAACTAACTGAACGAATGCGGAATCCCCTTGGAACTCGACCGTGCTTTCCGGGATCGTAAGAACGTCTTCCGCACGTTTTAGCACGATCTCGGCGTTGGCGCTATATCCCGCACGGATGAAAGCATCTTCGGGGATCGTCACGGCTGCCTTGATCTCAAATTGAATGGCTCCGTTTTTCTCAACACCTTTGGGTGATACATATTCTAGCAAGGCCTCGAACGAACGGCTTTCCATGGCTCCGATCGTAAGCTTGATAGGCATTCCCTCGTGAATGCGCCCGATCTCGGTCTCGTCTACGTTTCCCTTGAAGATCATGTCATTCATGTTGGCGACTGTGGCGATTGTCGTACCGTCGTTGAAGTTGTTCGCTTGGATAACGGAGTTACCTACTTTCACCGGGATATCCAGTATCATACCGGTGATGGTACTACGGATCTGCGTGGTACTGGCTACATTGGAGTTCTTGGCGATACCGTCACGAATAATTTCCAGTGCGCTTTGCGCGTTCGCTTTCTCCTCGACCGCCTTTAAGTAGTTGGCCTTCGAGAGATCGAAATCCTCTTGGGCGATAACACCTTGCTTGAACAGCAGTTCATCTCTCTTATAGGTTTCCTCCACCTGTTTAAGAGATATATCCGCTATGTTTACGCGAGATTCGGCGCTATTTAGCTGTACCATCTCCGGTATGACCTTGATCGTGGCGATAATCTCCCCTGCCTGTACCATCTGTCCCGCTTCTTTCCTTAGCTCGGAGATGATACCGGATATCTGCGGCTTGATCTCTACCTCGTAGCGAGGTTCCACGCTTCCGGTGGCCACCGTCTTGGTCTCTACCGTATCCCTTTTGGGGGTTACGACCTCATAAACGGTTATTACCGGTTGCGCCTTCTTCCATAAGAAATAGAATGTGCCTATTACCGCCGCACCTACGATCGTTAATAAGATAATACGTAGGATTTTCTTTACGATGCGATTCTTCATGATTATATAGTTTTATTTTAATTATCGATTCGTTATTATTCATCTCGGATGGCATCTATCGCTTTGATCTGCATGGCTCTCCATGCGGGAATCAGTCCGGCCATAAAACCGCTTATCAGTAGTACCACCGCGGCGGCTACCGCTGTTTGGATGTTTACGCCGGGATTCAGCAGGGTCGGATCGTTCGTTGGATTGGCGGACAATATCTTATCCAACAAATCCAAGAGGAAGACTCCGGCGCTTAATCCCAGTAAGCCCGCCAAGGCAGTCAGCACCAAGCTCTCGCTCATGACTTGCGAGATGATGTCGAAAGGCTTGGCTCCCAAAGCCCTTCGTACGCCTATCTCCCTCGTGCGCTCTTTTACCGTTACCATCATGATATTGCTGATACCAATAATACCCGATAGCAAGGTACCCATGCCGACCAGCCAGACCAAGATGTCGATACCTGTAAACAGTAGATTGAATGTCTTGAATTGTGCGGCGATATTGACTACGCCTATCGCCTGAGGATCGGTCGGTGCGATCTGATTTTGCGTCTTCATGATATTCTTGACCTGCTCGATCGTCGTCTCAATCGGATATCCCGGTTTCACGCTCAGTGCGAGGAAATGCAGGATATCGCCTTGGTTCAAGGTCTGCTGCATGGTATTGAACGGAATGAAGACGGTTTCTTCTCCCCGGCCGCCCAGATTCAGGCCCGATGCCCTTTGGTTGACCACTCCTACTACTTGGTAGTAAAGCCCGTTCACCCGGATATATTTGCCGCAAGGGTCCTCGTTGTGGAATAATACCTCATTGATCTTCGTGCCGATCAAGCAAACCTTGCGCTTTTCCCGCATATCGATCTCATTCAATAAACGGCCATAGTATAGGTCTTGCGTATCGATATTGAAGTAAGCCGGATATATACCTTTCACGTTGAACGTTCCGGTCATTATCCCGTAAACGATATTCTTTTCCGAGCGGCTGCCCCAAAGGATGGGGGAGATATCCTGTACGCTAGGTACGTCTCGTATGATGGCGTCTATGTCCCGGTTCCTCATGTTCCAGTTTCGCCCCTTGTTGAATCCTTGGTAGGGTTCGCTGGTGCGATCGGCGTAGAAGAATAGCGAATTCGTCGCGAATCCGTTGACGCTCTTGAACATGGCGTTCTTGAATCCCGATCCGGTACCCAGCAACAATACCAGCATAAGGATTCCCCAGAACACGCCGAAGCAAGTCATCAAGCTACGTGTCTTGTTGCGGGTGATGGTTACCCATATTTCTGTCCATCTGTCTATGTCAAACATATCTTTTCGGTTTATTCTGTTCTCATGGCTTCAATAGCGGATACATTCACGGCTTTGCGAGCGGGGAAATAGCCCGCCAGCACCCCGGCTACGACCAGCACCCCGGTAGCGGCCAGCGATATCCCTAGGCTGACGGTCGGGTGCCGGAATAAGGTAAGATCCTCGCCGGGATTTCCTCCGGATGAAGCGTTGTTCATCCCGCTCATCGTCATGCCATAGTCGATTAGCTCCGTCAACCCGATTCCCATCAGCATCCCGATGTAACCGAATATGGCGGTGATCATGATGGACTCTACGATGACAAGCTTCAATATCGAGGCCGGTTTCGCCCCGATCGCCTTCCGGATGCCGAACTCCCGGGTCCGTTCGCGTACGGTGATCAACATGATGTTGCTAACCCCCACGATACCAGCCATCAAGGTGCCGATACCTACGATCCAGATGAAGAGCAAGATACCGTCTGTCATCGTATTGAACATACGGATCTCATTGCCGGTCATCCACATACCGATGGCATTCTTGTCTGTCGGGTCGAATATGTGCTTACGGGCCATATACGACCGGAACCTGTTCTCGAAATCCTTGCACTCTTCTTCGGTGGAGACCCCGTTTACCGTAAAGTAAATGGAGCCGAACCCGAAGCCTTTATTATAAAGTTGTTGCGCTACGGTAAACGGTATATATGCGGGCGCGTTGTTACTCTTGTCGTCATCATCATAGATACCAACAACTTGATACATCATATTGCCGCATTTCACGTATTTACCCAGCGGGTCCTCGTTACGGAATAGCACTTCCGCCATACGGGGGCTTAGTATGATTACCTTGCGTGTAGCGTTCATATCCATCTTATTGATGAAGCGCCCGTTCTGGCTCGCTACATTAATATATATAATGGAATTGTAATCCTCGGATACGCCCCGCAGGTCGCCCACGATGTATTCTTCCCCATACGAGATGGTATCTGTTTGCGAAATGGTAGCCGAGCAGTATTCTATTTCCGGGAATGCCATCTTGATGCCGCTGAGATCCGCTTCCTTGAACTCGATCCTGCGGTTCGTGGGGTTACCTTTATAAGGCATGGTGGTATAGCGCCCCCAAACCTCCACGGTATTGGCGGAAAACCTCCGGAAGTTGAATATGATGCCGTTTCTCAACCCATTTCCCGCTCCCAGCAGGGTAATCAGCATAAAGATCCCCCATGATACGGCGAAACCGGTCAAGAAGGTACGGAGCTTGTTTTTCTTTATCGTGCTCCATATTTCCCTAAAATTGTCAAAATCAAACATGCGATTCTTCGTTTACGGTGTATTCAATCAATCCGTCTTTTACCCGGATAATCCGGTCGGTAGCTTCCGCCACGGATGGCTCGTGGGTAACGATCACCATGGTCATACCTTCTTGGTTTACGCTACGGAGGAGTTCCATCACTTCCACGGTCGTGGTACTATCCAATGCCCCGGTAGGCTCGTCGGCCAATATAATCTGCGGCTTGGCGATCAAGGCACGTGCGATGGCCACACGTTGCTTCTGTCCGCCGGACATCTCGTTCGGCATATGATCCGCCCAATCCTTCAATCCCACCATGTCGAGATATTCCAGTGCCATGGCGTTTCTCTTCTTCCGGCTTACGCCTTGGTAATAGAGTGGGAGAGCTACGTTCTCCACTGCGTTCTTAAACGAGATTAAGTTAAATGATTGGAAGATGAAGCCGATCATACGGTTCCTCAGCTCGGCGGCACGGCTTTCGCTTAGATTCTGAATCAACTGTCCGTTTAATAGATAGGTGCCCGTGTCGTACGTATCCAATATCCCCAAGATATTCAATAGGGTTGACTTCCCGGAACCGGACGCTCCCATGATAGATACCATCTCTCCCTTCTCTATATCTAGGTCGATACCTTTCAAAACGTGCAGTGGGGCTCCGTTAAAGTACGTTTTGTTTATTCCTTTCAGTTGAATCATCATATTATGTAGTTACTTTATATATTAGACGTACAGTTTGCTAAATAAGTTACACTGTTGGTGAACACTTTTATCATCTGGTTACAAATATATGTTTTACTAAGATACCTTGTATCGCAAGGTACTACTAATTATGTAATATTAACAAAGAGGTCTTGATTATAAGTAGATCCTTGTTCCTTTCCTCTGTATATTGTAGGCCAAACAAGCGGCTGTCTTACCCAATTCATAAAGATACATTCATCATGCACCAACTGATGCATGATCTTCTAACGGCTGGTGCATGATCATCTACCAACTGGTGCATGATCGTCCACCAGCCGTTGGACGATGAAGCTAACCTTATCTTTGCCCTAATAGATAAAGGGAAAAGCTTTAGGCTATACAGGCATAAACCCTTAACTTTGCGGCGAAATTCAAATAGCAGAAAGATTTATGGTAACAATTGGTACGCCCAAATCGGCTACGGCAACTAAAGTCGTGCTTTGTGGCTCGGGCGAATTGGGGAAAGAGTTTGTAATAGAGTTGCAGCGTTATGGCGTGGAGGTAATCGCCTTGGATAAGTATCCGGACGCTCCGGCCATGCAGGTGGCGCATCGTTCCTATGTGGTCTCCATGCTGGATGGCGATGCCTTGCGGGAGATCATCGAGAAAGAGAAACCGGATTATATCGTGCCGGAGGTGGAAGCGATCGCTACCCGTACCTTGATGGAACTAGAGGAAGAGGGATACCATGTGATTCCTACCGCCCGTGCCACTTGGCTGACGATGAACCGTGAGGGAATCCGCCGCTTGGCGGCCGAGGAGCTGGGCTTGCCTACCTCGCCGTATCGTTTCGCCGAGACCGAGGAGGAATTCAAAGAAGCGGTGAAGGTAATCGGTATGCCTTGCGTGGTGAAGCCGATCATGAGCTCGAGCGGACACGGACAGAGCGTGGTTCGTGAGGAAAAGGATATCGATCGTGCTTGGCAGTACGCCCAAGAAGGAGGACGTGCTGGAGCGGGTAAGGTGATCGTGGAAGGTTTCGTGGATTTCGACTATGAGATTACCCAGCTGACGGTTCGGCATATCGGAGGAACGTCTTTCTTGGAACCCGTAGGACATGTTCAGGTGGACGGTGATTACCGGGAGTCTTGGCAACCGCAAGCCATGAGCCTTGCCGCTAAAGCGAAAGCCCGTGAGATCGCCGGTAAGATCACCGAGGCTTTAGGCGGACGTGGTATTTTCGGCGTGGAATTATTCATTAAAGGAGATGATGTCATATTCAGCGAGGTTTCCCCCCGTCCGCACGATACCGGAATGGTGACGATGATTACACAGGATTTGTCTCAATTCGCTTTGCACGCCCGTGCGGTGCTTGGCTTGCCGATCCCTAATATCGTGTTTCATGGAGCGGGAGCTTCCCGTGCCGTTGTAGTGGAAGGGGACAGTGACCGGTTGTCTTTGGGGAATCTGGATAAGGTTTTGGAACAACCCGATACGCAGATGCGTTTCTTTGGAAAACCGGAAGTTCATGGACATCGCCGTATGGCCGTCTTGCTGGCTCGTGGTTTGGATGTGACGGAGGCTAGGGAGAAGACCGGAGTGATGATGGAGCGGTTAAATGTTAAATTGTGATGCTTCCTAGGATAAATGAACGTTTTGGTGTGTGTTGTGAATAAAATGTGAATATTTACAGACCTATTTTTCTATCAAAATAGTTTATTTTTGTCTCAAGTTTTTAAAGAGACATTTGATAATCTATAAACGCAGATTACATATGTTTGTTTCACTAAAGAGTGAAATCTGATTGCCGAAAGTTTGTACTTATTTTATGAATACAACAAATGGAAATATGGGCGTTGATTTGAAACGCTCTATTTCTATTCTCGGTGAAGATAAAAGAGTGAGCAAACAGATCAATAGCTAAGGGTGGGTAGATTTAACCAAACAGACATCCTTATCTCCTTTCGCCCACCCTAGCTATTGTTCTTATTTTACTTGGATTCCTTTTGTATTTCTCATGGTTTCCATCACGGCATGCGTATCTACTTGGGCCTTTTCTTGTATAAACTCCGGGAGGTTGTAAGTCCACAACAGGTCTTTATAATATTTTACGGGATTTTTTTGCGGCAGGAGGAATGGTTTATGGGCCGTACCTTTATCATCGATATAGGTAAAGAACGGGCGTGTGTATAATCCATCCAACCTGCGACTGCTAAATACCAGCCAACGATTGTTGTGGCTCCATGAATGGTAGCTTTCTCCTTCGGCGCTGTTCGCCTCGCTCAGCGGGTACGTCTTTCCGTCGGATAGGCGGATCATATATAATTCAGCGTCTTTATGCCAAACCCCGAAACCGCCATATTCCTGTAGGGTAAAAGCCAGATATTTACCATCCGGTGAGATTCTAGGGAAGGATACGCTTTTGTGATTGGCCCGGCCATTGTATAAAGTATCTACTTGCTGGCCTAGGGTGCGGGTTTCCGGGTCAAAGTCGACACGGCATAGGCTGTAGGTCATTTGTCTGAAATTCTTAGAAATAGAATCTACGGCGGCGGTCGAACTGAAATAGAGGCTCTTCCCGTCGGGAGAGAACGCAGGGAATATTTGCCATGCGTCTTTGGAATTTAACGCTTCGCAAGAGAATACCTCGTTCTTCTTCACGTCGTAGATCACGATATCGGAATTATGATCCAATACTTCCAGCGTATTGGGATTATTGATGAAGAAGTTTTGGTAGGTATCGCATACGGTGGCCGCCAGATAGTTACCATTCGGATGCCAATACATGTAGACAAAGTTTGAGACGGTCTCGGGAGTCTTGGTATTTAGCTTGGTGATTTTCTTTCCATCAATCAGTACGGAACCAGCGTGTTTGCCTCGCATATGGAAAATCATTTTATCCGGGTTCCCGGAGGAAAACGTATGGCAGTTTACGCAGTTATAGTCGGTTAGGCTATTCTCATAAATCACGCTTTGGTCATAATTCTCCAAGTTTCGTTGATAGATACCCATCCTGTTCCACATATCATTGCTCAAGGCTAATAACCGATAGGCTATATATTTATCAATGGAATCATTTGCGATGTCCATATGAAAAGGCGTATAGGCGTTCCATTCGCCCTGTATGCGTTTAGCAATGGTCAATTCTATTTGGTTTCCGGCATTCTCTTTCAATAAGGCTTTCCATCTCTTTTGTGGGATCTCAAAGAGCCCCTCATCACTATAGACTTGGAGTTGAGTCTTTTCCCCTTTAATGATAAGGCAGTGCTCACTGCTATCGGCGATAGAGAAATTGAGCGGGGCGATGTTCACAGGGATGGTCACATCCTTGTAATCCGGATAAATGGTTATTTCCTTGTTTAAGCTCTTGGCGATCTGTATGTCGTTTTTGGAGCATGAAACCATCAAGGCGATGAGAAAAAGGAAAAGATATCGGTTTGTATTTGTATAAGTCTGTCTTTCCATATGTGTTTTATTTAGAGAGTATCAAATAGTACCAGAAAGTAGGTTGATAGTCGGCTATTCCAGTCGCTAGATTTTGTCGGGCATGCCTTAGTCCCAATACACGTTGCTTGAATATCGAGAACTCGGACAGGACTTTATCGGTTACCCCATACTTGCGGCAATATTCCGGATCATGCTCCGCATAAGAGATCACGGCTTGTTGCAAGGGTTCGGGTAATATAGGGAGTACTTCCGTCCCACTGAATCTTTCAACAAACGTTTTTATAGCGGGCAGGTCTTTCGATAATAATAACGTACCGATCGTATAATCCAATGCGGCTTTATTCTGGGGATTCTCTTCCAATATAATCATCAGGTTATCAAACAATCCGATTATATTGGCGAAAAGGTCTTTGTCGCTGGATAGGCTTTTTCTTTTTGTACCTAATTCCGGGTCGCTCTCCACCGCTTGGTCATTATATAAGAACTTTCGTTGCGAGGAGGCCCATTCGTGATAGGCCCATGTCTTTTCCAATAAGGATATAAACTTCTCGGCTGCGGGATACTGTCCGTATATCAAATGGGATTTTATTAATAATTTGGTCATGACGGGACTGCCGTATGTAATTCCTACCGAGGTACCAAAAGCGAAATTGTATGCCAAGGACGTGATTCCTACATGGTAGTATATCTGGCTGAACAGGAAACTTTCCTCTATATGCGCTTGGTATTTTGAGACCAAAGATTGTATTCCGCTTTGCGGATATTTGAATAAATCAGTCTGCATGACACCCTTGTGGGATAAGGCAAGGTTTAAGCAATTCAGGTGTAAGTAGTTATTATAGTTTAGATCGGCGGACGAGATTATGGCGTCCCATTGCTCGGTATCTATGTAATGAAACATTTGCATCAACGTATAGAAATCTTTATTCCTCTGTTGAAGAGCCGTTTGCGTATAATACATACCGGATAAGGCAAGTAATGCTACGGCTACTAAAGCTTTTAAATAGGTTTTTATGTGATCTAAGTAACGTGATAGGAAGAATAGAAGCATAACGAGTAGCGCTACTTGCCAAGAGAAGCCGTAGAATGGTTCCAGCTCAATGAAATACTCTACGTAATCTTTCATCCAAAATACATAGTCATAATCGGGTTTACTGCCTCCTAGGACACATAGGGAGCCTACGATAAGTAGCAGCAGCAACGGGATGAAGCTTGCGTACCAGCGTTCGCATTTTTGTAATACATCAAATAGTAAGATGCTAAGGGCGAATAATATAGCTACAGATCCCATCGTGTAAAACAATCCGGTCGCCAGCAAGCAACCAATTAAGGTACGGTACGTCCAATTAAATCTTCGTGCGCTGTAACTATATACGTTAAGCGCCAATGACCAAAACAACATGGCTATCAGTCCTTCATAATGATAGCTATCTTTCATTAGGTAAAGATATTGGAATAGGATGGGGAGAAAGGCCAAGGGCATAAGATATAATGCCGGATGTATCTTTCGTAAGGTCAGCCAGAATAACCAACCGGAGATTCCACCGATCAAGGCGGTCACCAGCGATCCGATAAGCGGGATCCTGAAAAACTGTATCAAGAATTGAGAGATAAAAGTCGCTAGCCCCCCTATCTGCTTAAGTATGCTGAATATATAGGTGGAATCGAATAGGAAAATCTGCTGCTGTTCCCGATAAAAAAAGAGAGGCTCTTGCATGGTCTGCAAATGAAACCATAAGACGCCGGTCAATAGAATGAATGGAAGCGGTGGTAATATCTTCTTATATAAAGTACTCATGTGATTTATTCTATTTACGATAAGTTACGTCAATTCCTTTATCCTCTTTGGCTAGCGTGCTAAGCGCCCGGATCTTGGAGGATACTTTTCCGGTAATAAACTCGGGTATATTATAAGATTTCATGAAACGGTGATAGTAGTCTGTGTCTTTCTGAGGCAAAAGGAAGGGCTTAGACGCATTTCCTTCTTCATCTATATAAGCAAAATAAGGACGTGTGTATAACCCGTCTATCCTTCGACTGCTGAAGACGATCCAGCGGCTGTTGCTACTCCATGAGTGATAGCTCTCCGTATCCGTGCTATTGGCGTTTTGCAAGGAATGAGAGATTCCGCTCGCTATATCCAGTAGATATAGATCTGCGTCTTTATGCCAGATCGAGAAGTTACCGTAGCCGGACAGCGTATATAACAAGAATTTCCCGTCTGGGGAAACACGGGGAAAAGAGGCGCTCTTCCCATCTTTTCCGGCATTGTATAAGGTATCTATACGGGAGCCGAAACTCCGGGTTACGGGATCGAACGCTATGGAGCAAAGGTTATATTTTACTTCTGAATATTCATGCGGCATGGAACGTGCCTCTGCCGAGCAGAAGTAAAGAGTCTTGCCATCGGGAGAGAATGTCGGGAAAGTCTCAAACGCTTTTGCTGTCCGAATGGAAGGCGTACTGATAATCTCATGCTTTTCCGTATCGTATACAACTACGTCGGATTGGCTGTCGAAGACCTCCACCCGGTTTTTGTCGTTGGCATGAAAGCTTTGGCTGGTCTGATTGACAGAGAAGGCTACGTATTTCCCCGATGGATGCCAAGAGGGATAGACCAAAGGCGAGATCGTCTGATCGGTCTTCGTATTTAATTTCTCGATCTTGTCTCCGTCGATCAGATAAGTGCCCGAATACTTATCCCTCATGTGGAACAGCATTTTATCGGGGTTTTGCATACAAAAAGAATGGCAATTCATACAGTTTTGACCGCTGTATTTGTTTTCCATGATAGGGCTTTGCTTATAATCTTCCAGATTCCGTTGGTAAATACCCATTTGATTCCAAAGCTCGTATCCGGGTTCGATCAAGCGATAAGCCAGATATGAATCCATGGGTTCCGGAGCGACGAATAGTGAGAATTCCGGATAGGCGAGCCATTCTTTGTCTTTTGCGTAGAGCTTTACTTGTATCGCTTTTCCTGTTGCCCTTTTCAGCAATTTTCTCCAATCGGATGCGGGAAGATAGAATTGTCCCCCTTTTTCCTTGACTTGTATCTTTTCTTCTCCGAATTTGAGTACGGCGAAAGCTTCCGTATGCGGATTTTGTATCTTGAAATTTAAGGGTGCGATATTATAAGGGATCGTCACATCCGCATAATCGGGAAATAATACAGGTTTCTCCGAGGTTTCTTTGCTTACCGGGATCGTATCCGAGCAGGATATTCCTAGTAGAATAAGAAATAAACAGGTGATATATAGAATATTTCTTTTCATGGTTGTTGATCATTTTAGAGTATAATAAGACCAATAAGTGTCTCCGAACGACTTCTTTATAAGTTGCGGAAGTTGTGGGTTGTTCCGGTTCTGCACGACTAAATTCCGATAACCTGCGAATTTGCGGATCACATTTCCGGATACGTTAAAACGCTTCCAGTAATCCACATCCTTCTCTGCTAATAGGATAACAGCCTCTTGGAAACTCACGGGGAGAGAGGGGAGTACCGGTGTTCCATAATACTTTTCTATCAGCCTTTGGAAAGCTTTCATGTCTTTAGACAGCAGATAGATAGCCCCGGTGAATTGGATCGGGAGCTGATTTTCCGGATCTTGTTCCGCACGGATAAGTAAATCATGTTCCAGTCCGTTGATACCGGATAAGTTACTTTCCTTCGGAAGAGCTTTTCGTTTAGGCCCTAATACCGGATCAGCTTCAATCGCTTTGTCGTTATATAAGAAGCCTCTATGCCGTTTGGCCCAATCATGATAGGCATATGTTTTTTCTAAGATACTGATATATTTCTCGGCGATAGGATACGTTCCGTAAATCAAGTTTGTTTGAACAAGCCGTTGCAGGTTCCGGGGATTACCGGCGCCAATTACGGTGACATACCCTTCAAAAGCCATCTCCTGCGATAATGCGATTTCCCCTAGCGTAAAATAGGCGTCGCTTAACAGGGTGGAGACCGTAAAGGTCTTGTTCCAAGAGGCGAGTAACCCTTGAGGACCGTGTTGATCAAAAGCGAACATCCGGTCTGCCAACTCCCCTTTTTCCGCAAGTGCCCTATTTAAGTAAGTTAAATATAAATAGTTTTTGATCGGCCCGTGACAATGCCGGATGATCTCGTCCCATTGTTCGGTACGGGCATAATAATCCAAGACTTTTAGAGGATAGGCTTTCTGGTCGTTATACCGTGGAATCGTTACCCAGCAAAGGAATAGGATTAGGATGAATTGAACGGTAAGCTCTATCCCTGTTTTTTTCTTTGATTGGTTTTTGCCTTTAGGATATACGAATGCCCCGATCAAGCTAAGCGGTAAACAGACCCATGCGAAATAGATGAGATTGGGAGCCGCCAGAATCGGGTGGTAAAAAGCGTCCGGTAAGAATGCGAAGCGATAACTGGTGATGGTAGTTGACCAGACACTTCCGATCCCGATAAACAGGTATTCAATTAAAACCGCTAAAAAATAGAACCCCTGTTTGGAACGGCTTATCGCTTCCTTGAGAACCACACTTAATGAGAACAGCCCGGCAATCGGTCCTCCTATCCAAAAAAGTAGTGGGGTGATTACCAATGCGGCGGATAGCCGGTAACAGGGATCTTTTATGCGCATCCATGCGTTCAGGCTAATCAAACAAAATAGGAATGCGATAGTGCCTTGTACTAAATAATTGAAGTCGTATTGAATCAATAATAAGAATAAAACCGGGAGTAAGTAAAGCAGGAAGAGCTCTTTATTTGGATTAATTTGCAGGATGATCTCCCTCATTGTTAAGCCGATAGACGTAAGTATAGCTGCGATAATGAAAGGCCCTGCATAAGGCGTAATAAAGAATTGTGTCAAGAATTCCCCGATAATCAAAGATAAACCTCCCGGACTGCTGATTTTATCCGCAAGATAATCTTCGGAAAACTGGAATAGTTGAAGCTGCTCGATATAGAAGAAATGAAACTTGCCGGTTATTTGCAAGAAACCCCCTAATAGGACAAACAGGATCAAACCGAGGAGTATTTGTTTATATCTCATGGCTAGAGTACACGTTTCATTTTGATTTAAAGTCAAACAAAGATACGATTTTTATCGGAAATACCAATCTACACAAAACGAAGTTAACTTAATTGGCACATGGAGTTAACTTCGTTGGCAAAGTATGTTAACTTCGTGAGCAAAGTAAGTTAACTAACTTTTGGGGATTAAAAAGCAGGCCGGACATATCACATGCCCGGCTGCCCTTTCTGACTGTTAACCCACTTGTTTATTTCCAGTTTTCATTCTGAACTAAAAGACCATCCATCTTTAAGATTTCATTATGAGGGATAGGCATTGTTGCCCATTTTGCGTTGTATGTACTATTGGAATATTTACCTAAATGCTTAGCTTCGTATTTCACGAAATCATTTAATACCTCGGATGCGATACCCCAGCGAGCTAAGTCATACCAGCGATGACCTTCCATCGCTAACTCGATACGACGTTCCCAACGCAGTGCCTCCAGCGCTTTGTCTTTTGATGCGAATTGAGAAGGTGGATATAAACCTATACGATAGTTTGCGGCAGCATCTGTACTTTGCTTCCCGTTAATCTTGTCATCCAAAACATAAGTAGAACTAGCCTCGGTCATTGTTGCCGGATCTACTGCCTTTACATAGCTATTGGCGGCACGAGCACGTACTTGATTAATGTATTCACCTGCTTGTTGAGGCTGTCCTAACTCGATCAAGGTTTCAGCGTACCAAAGCAATACGTCTGCGTAACGGATCAAGTGGAAGTTTTTAGCAGTGGAGTTTGTTTGCGTCGTGTTAGATAAGCTTCCTTTATCGGCTTTTCTAGGGATATTCTTCTTGTTTAGGTATAAACCTCCGTTAGAAACATCACGTACCCAACCATCCAACGCATTTGGCACTGTCCAATCTAAGAATGGAGTCTCGAAACGACCGGTAGAAACATCCAAACGAGGGTCTGTATAGACGGTCAAATCAGTGTGAGGTAAATTGTTCTCGTCTAAAGTTGATAACGCAGGATCATTACGATAAGAATCATCCATTTTAGGTAATCCGTTTGCGTCAACAATATGAGCGTTGACCATATCATAAGAGGGTTGATAGAATCCCCAACCTCCAGTTCCTAACGCTCCGCTGAAGCCGATGTGCCAAGCTCCGTTGATATTGGCAGTTTGTTCTACGGTGCCGGAAACTGCAGCTTGGACATCGAATACAGATTCTCCTGTCCAGTCACTTTCCCCTGCTGTATAGAGTTCCTCGTATGTATCTGCCAAGCGGAACTTAGTGCCTTTGTTATCTTTTCCGTTTGCGATTACATCTTCCAAAATCGTTTTAACTTCAGTCCAATGATTAGACGTTCCATTTTTTCCGTTATATGGAGAGGATTGGTACATCTTTACTTTAGCCAACATAGCGCCAGCTGCCCATTTGTTTACGCGTCCTGCCTCGGTCCAAGTGTCGGGCAGATTGTCATAGGCAAACTGCAAGTCTTCTACTATCTTATCCCAGATATAGATATAATTCCCATTCTCATCCACATTAGAGACTTGTGGGTTCACGTTCTCTTTCATGGCTATGTCATCTACATAAGGAACAGCCGCTCCAAATAATTTTACGACCTCGAAATGGAAGAAACCGCGTATGAAGCGGGCTTGGGCGATTGTTTCCGTATAGAAGTCTTTACTTTGGCCTGCTATAGCCGAAAGCTCTTCTTTTGCTAAATCCGCTACCTTGATTACGTTGTTTGCGGTGAATACCCCATGGTAACTATGTGCCCATTTTGTTTCAAAATAAGCGTTGTCAGTTGTAAATGTATAAGTTTCCAAGCTGGTAAAGTCTGGTTGGTCTTGGAAAGTTGAACCTTTGTTTGCGTCACCTCCCATTACGTCACCATATACATAGTTGGTCAATGTCGAACGGAAGTATCCATCATTCGCATCTGTAGAGTTTAATCTAGCGTACATACCAGTTAGCAACTGAGTAATACCTTCTTGCGATACAAAATCCGGTTCCTGTTTATTTGTGACTGGCTTCACATCCAAGAAATCGGAGCAAGCAGTCATGCTTCCCATCGTGGCGGCAATGACTGCCGCATATATAAATAGATTTTTCATCTTGTTTCAATTTTTAGTTAGCAAATATTTGTTAGAATGTCACATTTACACCCATGATAAATTGGCGTGGCATACCATAAGAACCGAAATCGGTACCCATCGTACGGTCATTGGAACGACCGTCTGTATCTGTACGAACCTGTGGGTCTAGTCCGGAGTAACCAGTCAATGTGAATACGTTTGCTATTTGACCATAGATGCGGATCTTCTCAAACTTGATTTTATCTAAAATACTCTTTGGAAGTGTATAACCTAAAGTCAACGTTTGCATGCGTAAGAATGAACCATCTTCTATATAGCCGGAATTAGACTCATTTGCGGCGATTGTACTCTCACCATTAGCGGTTGCCCACATAGGATAGATACCATCAGGGTTGGTTACAGGATGCCATGAATTGTCGCGACGATCTTTAGAATAAGCGGACTGTAAGGAACCATAATGTGTATAATATTTATACATGGCGAATAGATCATTGCCTACGGAGAAGTACATATAAGTACTTAAGTCGAATCCTTTCCAGTTAACACCTAAGTTGATACCTCCTGTTAAATCCGGATGTGGGTTTCCAATGAATGTACGGTCACTAGCGTCGATCTTACCATCGTTGTTCACATCTTTTACTTTGAACTGACCTACATAATTGGCAGCGTTTAACGTAGAAGCATCAGATGTACCATATGGCAATACTGTTCCACCGGCATCATTCTTATAGTTACGGACTTCTTCTTCACTCTTATAGATACCATCTAGCTGATAACCGTGGAATTCACCGATTGCATGTCCTTTCATCAATACGTTCATGTTGGAAATACGAGTTCCGGTAAAGATTCCGGCATCAGTACCAATCTCATCCAGTCTATTCTTGTAATGCGACAAGTTTACGCCTACAGAGTAACCTACCTCACCGATTTTATCATTCCAAGTAATATTCAAATCAACACCTTTGTTCGTCATATCACCGATGTTTACTTTCGGCTTGTCAGCGGCACCGGCCAAAGCAGACCAGTTGGCATCGATCAACATATCAGAAGTTTTCTTGATGTAGTAGTCGAAGTTGGCGGTTAATCGTTGATTAAAAGCTGTAATATCGAAACCTGCATTAAACATCTTAGATGTTTCCCATTTTGCCTCGATATCACCAAGATTGGTTACGCCAAATCCTTGATATACCTCTGTGTCAGAACCATTGATGCTATAGAGATAACGGTTACCAGTACCATATTGGAATGCCCAGTTATATGAATCGATATTGGAGTTACCGGTTGTACCGTAACCGGCACGAATCTTCAAATCGTCTAACCAAGTACGTGATTTCTCCATGAATTTCTCGTCCGACATACGCCAACCTAAAGAGATAGAAGGGAATGTACCCCAGCGATTCTTTTCAGAAAAACGAGAGGATGCGTCGCGACGTACCGTAACTGTAGCCAAATATTTACCTTGGTAAGCATAGTCCGCACGAGCGAACATACCGAACATGGTGGATACAGCGTTCTGGTTTCCGCTATTTCTTAAGTCAGAGCTAGCACCGTTGTTGATTACCCAAGTGTTGGGATCATCTTCGAATGGATAGTTGATACGACCTGCCTGGATCCAACGTCCTAAACCCTCACGAAGTGCCTCTGTACCAATCACAGCATTGATCGTATGATCGTCATTGATTGTTTTGCTATAAGTAGCGGTGTTTGTCCATTGATAATCTAACCAATAGTTTGCTTGCTCGTAGAACTCGTTGTTGTTACGTCCTTCTTTATTGGTCATGATCGTACGTTTGTTCATCCAGAAGTCCCATGCGCCACCTAAACGTGCGCTGAACTGAGTACGGATCTTCAAATTCTCTCCAAGGCTTTCTAAAGGCATAATCTCTGCGTAGATAGCTGATTGGGCACGTAAGAAACGACGACGATTGTCCTTGCCATAATCAACGGACATTGGTGCGCTCTCAGCACGTCCTCCTTCGGCATTTTGTGAACCGGAATAATCACCGCCAACTGTGTAGATAGGTACCCAAGGTTGGATGGAGAAGGTCTTACCGAAGGTATTATCATCACCTTGACGACCGCGTTCTCCTGAGTTCTCGATTACGGCGATGTTGGTATTCTGACCGATATTGAACCACTTGTTCACGAAGAAGTTTGTATTCGCACGCAAGGAATAACGACGGAACCATGACTCCTTGATCGTACCTTCACGATTCATGTAGCCTAAGCCTACTGAATAAGTCGCTTTTTCACCACCTCCGGTGATAGAAATCTGGTGATCTTGCACCTTACCGGTTTGAACTACTTCGTCGTACCAATTCGTGCCGGCACGAGCTTCTTCCTCAGAGTAGCCGTCCTCAAGCATTTGGTAGTAAGCGGAACGAGACCAAGTGTTCTCACCATTGTCTTTGTAAGAAGCTTCCCAAGCTGCGATACTGCCGTATTGAGAGATGATCTGTTCTTTACTATAACCAGCAGGTTTGATAGCATAAGGCATTGTTAAATGACCTGTACCGTCTTTACCTATTGAACCGAACTGGGCGTGGTTTACTGTTTGGCCACCGCGGTAGTTGAATAAATTACGTTGCCCTTCTTCTTGGAATTCCATAGCTTCCCAAGCGTTCAACAGACCATAACCGTCATTGGCCATCTTGGCTACACCGAAGTAACCGTTATAAGATACTTGTACACGGTCGTTCTTTTTTCCTTGTTTAGTCGTGATAACGATAACACCATTTGCACCTTTCGCTCCATAAATAGCGGAAGCAGCAGCGTCTTTCAAGATCTGCATGGATTCAATATCATTCGCATTTACCGCATCGATATCTACTCCTTGTACACCATCGACAATGATCAACGGGTCTGAGCCGTTTACGGAACCCACACCACGTATACGAATCGTTGTCTCCCCTAATGGACCACCACCTGCTTGTACAAATACACCAGCAGCTTTTCCTTGCAAAGCCTCAGCGAAATTGGAAACAGGAGTCTCTTTTAACTCATCCGTAGCGACAACAGCCACAGATCCGGTAATATCCTTCTTCGCTTGTGTACTATAACCAGTAACGACGACTTCATCCAAAGCTTGTGAATCCTCGACCAGCGTGATCTTGATGTTTGTCTGATTACTCTTCAAAGTAACCTCTTGAGTTACGTATCCGATATAAGAGACTACTAAGATGGCGTTTGCGGGCACATTCTCTATAATGGCTCGTCCATCCATATCAGAAATATTTCCGATAGTAGTTCCTTTTACGACTACGTTGGCTCCAACGATAGGACCAGATTTATCCACGATGTGGCAGTTAATCTGTCGTCCATCTTGCTGGACACTCATAAATCCCGTACTAGGTGTAGGATACAGATGATCTGTTTCTGTTGCAAAGGCCGTTCCGGCTCCGTACAGAAGAAAAGAAGCTCCTAAGACTAATGGCTTCCATGATACAACATTTCTCATACAAATTTAGAATTTAAGGTATAATAAAATAAAAAACACAAACTTTTAACAAAATGAATTCACTACTCTCTCATACCTCTAAGGTATATTACATCTGTTTACATCTTAAAATAAGTAAACATCACTCTCTTCTTTTCAACTTCTTTTGTGTAGCTTCTTCATTATCATGGTTTTAATTATGAAAATCACTTCTTGTTTTTTTCATGATATTAAAAAAAACGACTAGTTGAAACGATCGTTTCATTTAGTCGTTTGTAAAGATATGTCTTTTTTTTGACACATGCAACTTTTTGTTCATTTTTTTTTATTTTATCTTATTGCTAATGGGAAAGATAACCTTTTCTTCCCACAAAAAAGCTCTTCTTTTTCAAATCCTCTTTCCCCCTTCTCGAAAACGCAAGATTTAAACGATCGTTTCAACTAGTCGTTTTATGAAAAAACATTTAGACCATAAGTATTATAGATGAGTAATAGCTACAAGCTGTGATGTTGTGTCTATATGAAAAAATCAAATTGTTAAGTAGATTGTGTTTTTTGATTTATACCTTAAATTCTAATTTTATGAGTAATGTAGTATTTTGGAGACAGGTGTTTCTGGGAGCCTCTTTATTCCTTTGCGGCGGATATCCCATCATCGCTGCGGAAGTTGGCGATTTAACACCAAACGTAGGAACTCGTAGCCTACAACAAGATGGACGTAGAGTCATTTGTGCTATTTCAGACAAAGCCGGACCAATTGTAGGGGCAAATGTCCTTGTTAAAGGAACCACTATCGGAAATATCTCCGATATGGACGGACGTGTTATTTTAGAAGGTGTGCCTAGTAATGCGATTTTAGTTGTGTCTTACATTGGCTATGTCAGTCAAGAAATTCCTTTAAAAAGTAGTCAGACGAATGTGAGGATTCAATTGGTGGAAGATACTCAAGCTTTGGATGAAGTGGTAGTAGTTGGATATGGTACGCAATCGAAGAAGGACATTACCGGTTCTGTTGCTGTTGTTTCTACAGACGCTATCCACGAGACTCCGGTGGCGACTTTCGCCGAGGCTTTGCAAGGAAAAGCATCCGGTGTGTATATCTCTAATTCCGGAGGTCCCAGCGGTGAGACTACGATCCGTATTCGTGGTGTGGGTTCTCTTAATAGTTCAGACCCGTTGATTGTTGTGGATGGTGTATCCGGGGTGGATATCAGTTCCGTAAACCCGAATGATATTGAGTCTATGCAAGTGTTGAAGGATGCTTCAGCTACCGCTATTTATGGTGCACAAGGTGCGAATGGCGTAATTATCATTACGACGAAGCAGGGTACGCGTGCTGATCGTGTTCGTGTCTCTTATAATGGATATTTTGGTGTCGCTAAGATGGCTAACAGCGGTTATGATTTGTTGAACGGTTGGGAATCGATGGAATTCGAGGAATTAGGACAGCAGAATCTGTATAACTATCGTGGTTTGGCAACCTCTCATCCTCAATTCGGGCAAATCGCCGCTACGGGTGGTAAAGGTATTTCGATGCCTTATGCGATTAAGCCGGCCGGTTATAGCGAACAGCAGATTATTGATATGTATGGGAGCGTAGAGGCTTGGGAAAAGTCGTATGTAGACGATGGAAGCAGCTCTTGGGCCCGATCCGCATATTATCAGATGTTGGCCGACGGTTATTCCGATGCGGAGGCTCGTAAGGGTACCAATTGGTACGATGAGATTGTACAGACCGGAAAGATCCAAGATCACCAGATCTCTTTGGTGGGTGGTGGCGAGAAAGCTACTTATTCTGTCTCTTTGGGTTATACAAATCGAGAGGGTACGATCCAGAATTCTTATTTCAAACGTTACTCTTTACGTACGAATACGACCTATAATCCTAATAAGTATTTCACGATGGGCCAAAATACGAACCTTGCCGCTATGGAAACGGGAGGAGAGTCTGGTCGTCAAGGAGACGCGAACACGTTCGCTAAGACTTATACCATGAATTCGTGGGTACCTATATATAATGTAGGAGGTGATTATACGGGATCCGTGGCACCTAATGCGGGCCGTGATATTTCCGCCGTGCATCAGGTAGCTATGAATGAGAATGATTGGACACGCATGTTTCATGGACAGACTGCGGTTTTTGCCGAGCTTTCCAATCCTTGGATCGAAGGTCTGAAGCTTCGTTCTCAGTTTAGCGCTCGCTTGAATGGTATGTGGAGTTTGGAGATGACCGAACGTCAAAATATGGCGAACAAAGAGGCTTCTGCCAACAATACATTGACTGAGACGGGCAACTGGCGTTTGAACTGGCAGTGGACAAATACGGCTACTTATACCAAGAAGATTCATGAAGATCATAATATTACCGTTGTTTTGGGTACGGAGGCTATCAAACAAGGTGTCGGCCGTTATATGCAAGGAACCCGTATCGATTACATCTTCGAGAGCGATCCGAATACTTGGACGCTGGATAATGGTTCTTCTTCTAATATAGGTAACTCTAGCCGTTATCAAAGAAAAGTGACTATGTTCGGCCTTTTCGGACGTGCGGACTATTCTTATAAGGGTAAATATTTGGCGACATTCACGATTCGCCGCGACGCTTCTTCCAAGTTTGGTTCCAAGAACCGTTGGGGTAACTTCCCTTCCGCCTCCTTGGGATGGCGTATGTCTGACGAGAAATTTATGGAGCCTACCCGGAAATGGTTGGATGACTTTAAGCTGCGTGCCGGTTATGGTACGACCGGTAATTCGAATATTGGTTCTTACAACTATGCGTTCCAGTATGGTACGGGAAATTATTATATGTATCCTATCACGGGATCGGATTCAGAGACTTCTCCCGGTTATGTGCTCTCGAACTTGGGTGACTCGGACGCTAAATGGGAAACCACAAAAATGTTTAATATAGGTTTCGACCTTACGGCTTTGAGTAACCGATTGACCGCCGGATTTGACTTTTATGTAAAGAATACCTCAGACTTGCTTGTGCCTGCTAACTGGTCTGCGCTGGTTGGTAACGCATCAAAGCCTAGTATCAATATCGGTGATATGAAGAACAGAGGTATTGATTTGTCCATTGGATGGAGGGACAAAGTTGGCGAGTTCGGTTATAACATCACGGCTAACATCTCAAGATACAAGAATGAGGTTACCCGGTTGGGATCTTCTGATTTGTTCAATGATACTCGTTTGAGCAAGGTGAATATTACTACGGTGGGCCAACCTGTCGGAATGTTCTACGGGTATCAGATTGATGGTATTTATCAAAATGAGCAAGATGTTATTTCCTCGGGCGTTCTGCCTTATGGTGTGGCTACGGAAAACGATTTGGTCGCTTCCGCATGGGTAGGCCGATATAAGATGAAAGACGTGAACAACGATGGTAAGATCGATGCGGATGACCGTACGATTATCGGTAATCCTCATCCTGATTTGACCGGAGGTTTCAATATCTCTTTGACTTGGAGAGATTTTGATCTAAGTACTTACATGTATTACTCGATTGGAAATGATTTGTACAAACACTACGAGTACTATACGATGTTTGGAAACTTGCAGTCTAATTATTCGAAAGATCGTTTGGCGAAATCTTGGGATCCGGTGAATAATCCGAACGGTATTTATCCTTTGTGGACAACGACCTCGACCGAGGGCCCCGAGGCTGGTAACGAATCGAACTCCAATTATGTGCAAGATGGTTCTTATCTTCGGATGCAGACGTTGACTTTGGGGTATTCATTGCCTAAGAAGTTGCTGAAGAAGATCGGTTTCGAGAAGATACGTGTATACGGCCAGATCAGTAACGTGTTTACGATAACCGGTTATGATGGATTGGATCCGGAGGTTCGTTCGCATACTTCGTTCGAGAACGAATATGTATCAAGCGATATGAATAAAGGTATCGATTATGGATCTTATGGTATGCCTCGTCAGTTCTTGATGGGTGTGAATGTGACATTCTAACGTATGTGCTTTATAAACGATTAATTTGAATTCATTATGAAAAAAGTTCTTATATATTTTGCGATGGCGGTGGTTCTTGCGTTAGGCAGCACATCTTGTTCCGATTTCTTGGAGATCGAACCAGTAGGTGCGGTTAATGAAACCAATTTAACGGATCAGGAAGGTATTAATTATCTTCTTACCGGCATGTATTCAGCGTTAAATATTCCGGCGGCTACGACTAACTCTTATTTTGGGGCAAGCTTGACAAACTATACGTATGGTGATGTGATGGGCGGTGACGCTAATAAGGGGTCAACGGCTGCGGACCAATCGGACTTCACGTTGTTGGAGACTTTTAGCTTTACGACCGATAATTCCTATATCAAGCGTAAATGGGTGGCAGTATACGATGCGGTGGCTCGTGCTAATAATGTCATGCATTTGGCCGGTTTGATTAAAGATGAGCTTTCCGCTATACCGGGACAGGAGAAAGATTTTTATACCGAGGCCATAGCCCAAGCTCGTTTCATGCGTGGTTTTTATTTGTTTGAGGGTATCAAGAATTTTGGGGCGGCTATTCCTTATGTATCTTTGGAGGATTATGAGTCGTCCGTGAACCCACTGATATCGAATGTGGATGAGAGCGGTAACTATATTTATATTTGGGAACAGGTGGCTGAAGATTTGCAGTATGCTTATGATAATCTTCCCGGCGCATGGCCGGAAGAGCCCGGTCGTGCCAACAAATGGGCGGCTGGAGCGTTTTTGGCGAAACTGAGAATATTCCAGTCTTCTCCCTATAATGGAACGAATGGAACCTCCAACAAATGGACGGAGGCTAAATCGATTTTAGAAACGGTTATCGCTAATGGTACGGATAGCAAGGGCACGAAATATACCTTGACCCCGAGTTATGAGACGCTTTACACGGCGGGCGAGAGCGACTGGACGGGCGAGTCTGTGTTTGACGTCCAGATGGCAATCTCCGGTACGCAGTATTATACCAACGCGATCAATGGTAACTCTCATATCTCATTGTCTGGCAAGATTGGTTCCGGCTGGGGATTCTACCAGCCTTCTTATGACTTGGTGAATGCGCATATGGTGGATGAGAATGGATTGCCTTATCTCGATAAGTCGTATCAAAGCAAAACCTCGGTTACGACAATTGATGGCGATAATGTACCTCATACGGATTTGACGGTTTATACGGATCCTCGGGTTGATGTATCTGCGGGTCGTTTCAATGTGCCCTATATGGATTGGGATATACCAGTTACTATCGATGGCTGGATTCGTGATTTGGCGAATGGCGGTCCGTTCTTGAATAAGAAGAACCTGCCGAAAAAGGCGGATAAGGGAGGCTTGAGCTTGACTACAACCGGTGGCTCAACTGCCAAGAACTTCCACTTGATGCGTGTAGCTGAGCTTTACCTGCTTTATGCTGAGGCTTGTATAGAAACGGGTGATATCAATACTGCCAGAGAATATATCAACAAAGTTCGCGCACGTGCCGCACAAAGTTGTATCATGGCTGCCGACGCGAATAACAATATGGCTTTAACTTCTTCTCCATATGTATTGGAGGATAAGGTGAGCGGAAATACCATTGCTAATACGGCGGCTAATTATCGCATCGGCTTGTATCCTGCGAGTGGCTGGACAGTGGATAAGGCGATAAAAGCCTTGCGTTTCGAGCGTAGGATCGAGTTGGCGATGGAGGGGCATCATTGGTATGATCTTGTGCGCTGGAATGCGGCTTCTGAGGAGCTGGGTAATAAAGGTTCGGGCTTCTTGGCTTATGAAAAGAGATATTTGCTGAAGTACCAATCGGCTACGTATCCGGATAGATTAGTGACACTTCCGATCCCTAACGATGAAATTGTCACCATGGAAGGCGTATTAGTCCAGAATGAGAACTGGAAATAAATTGTAAGTTGATAATCATTGTGGGCCGGGCATGTGATATGTCCGGCCTTTTGTATATTTGTACCGTGAATTCAACAACCCGGTGAGGTTCGGTGTTCTTAAGATAAACAATAAATGAGGATCATTATGAGATTGGTGTATATTTATCATAGCGGATTCGCTTTGGAAGCGGATGGCTTTTCGATCTTGATCGATTATTTCAAGGATAGCGATCCGGACCCGGCCAAGGGATACGTGCGTAGCGAACTCTTGAAGCGTGCGGGCACATTATATATATTAGCGTCGCATTTTCATCCGGATCATTTTCATCCGGAAGTATTGAAATGGAAAGAGCAGAAGCCGGATATCAAATATATCTTTTCCAAGGATATATTGAAGCGTCGGAGGGCCAAGGCTGATGATGCTATTTATTTGAAGAAGGGGGATGCCTATCAAGATGAACTTCTGACCATCAAGGCATTTGGTTCCACGGATGTGGGGATCTCTTTCCTGATAGAGACAGAAGGCAGACGGATCTTCCATGCCGGCGACTTGAATAATTGGCATTGGAAAGACGAGTCCACCCCGCAAGAGGTAGCCGAGGCTGAGGGTAATTACTTGAAGGAACTGGATATAATAGCGAAAGAAACCTCTGTGATGGATCTCGTCATGTTCCCGGTCGATCCTCGTTTGGGTACCGATTTCATGAGGGGCGCCCAGCAATTTATCGATCGTATAAAAACAAGCGTATTTGTCCCGATGCACTTTTGGGAACGTCCGGCGGAGGTTATGGCTTTCGGCCCTTACGCCGAATCGAAAGGATGTCGTTATATCGTATTGTCTGTTCCGGGAGAAGGGACGGATATATAATATATTATTAATGTATAGGTTATTTTAAACGCATAAATTTATTAGGTATGGAAGTTAAAGGTAGATTTGACCATTTCAATATTAATGTATTGGATTTGGATAAGAGTATCGCTTTTTATAATAAAGCGTTGGGATTGAAAGAGCACCATCGTAAGGTAGCGGAAGACGGTTCGTTTATCTTGGTTTATCTAACGGATGAGCAAACCGGTTTCTTGATGGAGCTGACTTGGCTGCGTGACCGGAAAGAACCTTATGAGCTAGGCGACAATGAGAGCCATCTTTGTTTCCGGGTAGCCGGCGATTATGAGGAGGTACGTAAATACCACAAGGAAATGGGAGCGGTTTGCTTCGAGAATACCAAGATGGGATTGTATTTTATTAATGATCCGGATGACTATTGGATCGAGATATTACCGTTGCGATAATTCTCCATTATTATATAACAATGTTGCTTAACATAAGTTTTCGAAAAAAGAAGATAAAATGACAGGAATCTGTAAAATTTTCTTCAAATCGTATTGCAACTTGTGTTAAACCTCTTATATTTGCTACCTAGAAAGAGGAAAATCATTATTAATCCTAAATATAAAATCATGGAGAAGCCTTATGTAGTAGGTATCGATATAGGTGGTACCAACACTGTTTTTGGTGTAGTTGACGCAAGAGGAACAATCTTGTATAGTGGATCAATTAAGACTGGTAAATATGCAGACGTTAATGACTATGTAGCGGAATTAGCTAAAGGTCTGAAGTCTGTTATTGATCAGGCTGGTGGTCCGGATAAGATTAAAGGTGTGGGTGTAGGTGCTCCGAACGGAAACTTTTTCAACGGATGTATCGAATTCGCTCCGAACTTGCCTTGGAAAGGTAAGATTCCTTTGGCTCAATTGATCAGCGAACAGATCGATGGTATTCCTGTTGCTTTAACAAACGACGCCAACGCTGCCGCTATCGGTGAGATGACTTATGGAGCCGCTCGCGGTATGAAAGATTTTATCGTGATCACTTTGGGTACTGGCGTGGGTAGCGGTATCGTAATCGGTGGTAACTTGGTATACGGACATGACGGTTTTGCCGGTGAGTTGGGCCACGTTATCATGCGTCGTAACAACGGTCGTCAGTGTGGTTGCGGTCGCCAAGGATGTCTGGAGGCTTATGCTTCAGCTACCGGTGTGGCTCGTACGGCTCGTGAATATCTGGAAATCCGTAAGGACGAGAGTGTTCTTCGCGACTTGGATCCGGATGAAATCACTTCAAAAGACGTATACGACGCAGCTATGAAGAATGATAAGATCGCTCTTGAGATTTTCGAGGCTACCGGCTCTATGTTGGGAGAGGCTTTCGCTGATTTCGTAGCATTCTCTAGCCCGGAGGCTATCATTTTGTTTGGCGGTCTTACGAAAGCTGGCGATTTGATCATGAACCCGATTAAACGTTCAATGGAGAAAAATATGTTGAAGGTTTACGCAGGTAAGACTAAATTATTATTCTCTCAATTGAAAGAGAGCGACGCTGCCGTATTAGGAGCAAGTGCTTTGGGTTGGGAAGTAAGAGACCAAAGCGCTGGTTTGGAAGTCTAAATCCGGTTTTACGTATAACGAAAAGACATTTGCGAAATAAGGCAAGCCGCATCTATATTTAGGTGCGGCTTGTTGTTTTTAATTGAATTATAAATCATAAAGTATGAGACATCCGTTGTATCAATTTCAGTTTTGCCCGGTTTGCGGGGCAAAAGCTTTCGTGGAACATAACGAGAAAGCGAAAAAATGTATGGCGTGCGGTTTTGTTTATTATTTCAACCCGTCGTCGGCTGTCGCTTGTTTCATAAAGAACGCTAAGGGGGAGTTATTGCTGGTTCGCCGAGGAAAAGAGCCGGCTAAAGGTACATTGGATTTGCCCGGTGGCTTCGTCGATATGTTTGAGTCGGGGGAGGAGGCCGCTCGCCGGGAAGTAAGGGAGGAGACGGGGTTGCATATCCAGAATTGCCGTTATTTGTTTTCCTTGCCTAATTTATATATGTATTCCGGCTTTGAGGTGCATACGCTGGATATGTTTTATGAGTGCTTGGTAGATGATTTCAATAACGTGCATGCGGAAGATGATGCCGCCGAGATCGTGATCCTTCGCCCGGAGAATGTGAATCCGGAAGACTTCGGTTTAGACTCTATCCGAAAGGCGGTACCAGCCTATCTTAGAAAATAACAATTAGGAAAATTGTACGAAAATGAAAGATGATATATCTTATCGTTGCAACATGATACATCTTGTCGTTGTAAGATAATACATCTTCTCCCTATAAGGTGTATCATCTTCCATAGAGATAATTTTAGAACGTGTTGTCCTAAATATTAATAGAACTTGCCTTCTGTTTGGCGCATATTACTTATATTTGCGAATTAGAACGAATAGGCACTGAAGTAAGTGCTTGTATTAAAAAGCAAATGAGTGATGAAAAGAATACTTATTCCGCTGTGTCTGGTAGTAGGCAGCCACATGGCAAGCGGGCAGAGATCGTATCAATTTGATGCGCCGAACCGTTTGTTTGTCGAAGGCAAGGAGTTGTTTAGTTTGAAGAATTATTCAGGTTGCATCGATAAGCTGGAGGCGTATAAACAGCATTCCACGGATGCCGACTTGATTCAAGAAGCCGATTATATGTTGGTCTACTCCGCTTATGAGCAAGGCCGTCCCAATGCCGTTGAGTTATTGAAAGATTATCTGGATGTGTACCCGGCTTCCCGTCATGCGGACGAGGTGAACTTCTTGATCGGTTCCGCCCATTTCGGACAGGGAGAGTATCAGAAAGCTATCTTTTGGTTTAACGAATCGAACATTGATATGCTAAGTCCGGAACAACAGGAGGCTTATTGTTTCCGTCTGGCTTATTCCTTGTTGCAAATCGGGGATATGGAGAAGGCCCGTGGTTATTTCGCACGGATCGAGCAGATTGGAACGAAGTACCGGGAAGCGTCTACCTATTATGTCGCTTATATCGATTACGCAACCGGTAAATACAACAATGCCTTGGTGGAATTTACCCGCTTGAAGGACTTGCCTGATTATAAAGAGCGATCCTTGTACTATATCACGCAAATTTATTTTATCCAGAATAAATACGAGAAAGTGATCAGCGAAGGTAAGGAATTGCTAGCCTCTTATCCGGATAGCGAGAACAATAGCGAGGTTTACCGTATCATGGGTAACGCCTACTATCATCTGGGAAATGAGGATCAGGCGATTAATATGCTGAGTAAATATGTATCCTCGACGGATAGCCCGTTGAGGGGCGATTTATATATCTTGGGCGTATGTTATTACAATAAGGGTAATTACAGTAGCGCCGTGAACGCTTTGGGGCGGACCGTACGTGAGAACGATGCCCTTTCGCAGAACGCTTATCTGTATCTGGGGCAAAGTTATCTGAAATTAAAAGATAAGAATAACGCCCGTATGGCCTTCGAGGCTGCCGCGACTTCTTCTTTCGATAAGCAAGTGAAAGAGGCGGCTATGTATAATTACGCTTTATTGATCCACGAGACCGCTTTCACGGGCTTTGGCGAGTCGGTGACAATCTTCGAGGATTTCTTGAATGATTTTCCGAATTCCAAATATGCCGATAAGGTAAACGATTATCTGGTGGAGGTTTATTTGACTACCAAGAACTATCAAGCGGCTCTGAACTCTATCGATAAGATCAAGCATCCGAGCACGAAGATCTTGGAGGCGAAGCAAGATATCTTATTCCAGTTGGGAACGCAGGCGTTCACGAATATGGAATTGGATAAGGCGGTCGATCTTTTCAGCCGTGCGATCTCGTTGGGCGCTTATAATCTGGAATCTCGTAACGACGCTTATTTCTGGCGTGGGGAATCTTATTATCGCCAAGGTGAGTATAACAAGGCGATTTCCGATTATCGTACCTATTTGAATAATACCCGCCAACGTAATACGGATATGTATGCCTTGGCACATTATAACTTAGGTTACAGCTACTTCAAATTGAAAGAGTATGGCGAGGCGTTGAACCGTTTCCGTCAATACGTGAATTTGGAAAGCAATCAGCAGACTCCGGCTTATGCGGACGCTTATAATCGTATCGGCGATTGTTTATTCCACAACCGTCAGTTCGCTATGGCGGAAGAGAATTATACCCGTGCGGCGCAATTGCAACCGTCCGCCGGAGATTATTCGGTGTATCAGAAGGGCTTCTTGCTGGGATTGCAGAAAGATTATAAGGGAAAGATCAGCGTGATGGATCGCTTGATCCGTGAGTTCCCGGAATCACAATATGTGGATGATGCCTTGTTCGAGAAAGGACGTTCTTACGTGTTATTGGATAACAATCAAACGGCTGCGGCAAGCTTTGAGCAATTGATGCGTGATTTCCCGCAAAGCAGTCTGGCTCGTAAGGCCGGCGTACAGCTTGGTTTGATTTACTTCAACGACAATCAGCCGGAGAAAGCGGCCGACGCTTATAAGAGCGTGATTAGCAATTATCCGGGTAGCGAGGAGGCGAAAGTGGCCTTGCAAGATTTGAAGTCCGTATATATCGAGCTGAACGATATCAATTCGTTTGCCGCCTATGCGAATTCGTTAGGTGGAAATGTTCGTTTCGAGGTGAGTGAGCAAGACTCCTTGACCTATCTGGCGGCCGAGAAGTTATTTATGCGAGGCGATAATGAGGGCGCTCGTCGTAGCTTGACGAATTATTTGCAAACCTTCCCGCAGGGAGCGTTTAGCTCGAACGCTAATTTCTATTTGGCAAGTATCGCTTTTGCCAAGAAAGATCTGGAGGAGGCGAAACGTCTGTTCTCGTTGGTATTGGAGAGCGGTGATACGAAATTCAGGGAAGAGTCTTGGGCTCGTAAGGCTGAGATCGAGTATCTGGATAAGGATTACGCCGCCGCTATGGAAAGTTTCAAGCATCTACAGGCGGTAGCGGAGAATCCGGAGAATAAGGAGGCCGCTAAATTGGGCTTGATGCGTTGCGCCGAGTTGACCGGTCAGCCGCAAGAGGCTTTGCTTGCCGCCAACGATTTGCTGAAGGAACCGAAGCTATCTCCCGAGATTATGTCCGAGGCCCGTTATGTCCGTGCGAAGGCTTATATCAGCTTGAAGCAGGAGAACAAGGCGTTGGCCGACTTGAAGGAGATCAGCAAGGATACCCGTACGATACACGGGGCGGAGGCTAAATATCTATTGGCTCAATTGTATTATGATAATAAGGATGATAAGAATGCCGAGACTGTCTTGATGAACTTCATCGAGAACGGTACGCCTCACCAATATTGGTTGGCACGGGGCTTTATCTTGTTGGCTGATATTTATATCCGCCAAGGTGATGATTTCCAAGCTCGTCAATATCTGACCAGTTTGCAAAACAACTACAAGGGCGATGATGAGATCGCCGCGATGATCGAAGACAGATTGGGTAAACTAAAGAAATAAAAGAAAGCGATGAAGACTATATATAATGTAAAGGCGTTGTGTGTGGTAGCTTTGCTGGGTTCGGCTGCTGCTGCGAGTGCGCAAGAGGATGTTACGAAAGAAAAGAACCTGAACCGAGAGATGACGCTTGAACGGGAGTATGATCCTTCCGTGCAGGACGCTAGCAAGGTAAATACGCTTCCCGTGGTGAAAGAGCCGGAGGTTCGTAAGATCCCGATCGATTACTCGAATTATACGATCGCCGCCGATCCGCAGAAAGAGATTAGTTTGTTGCCTTCCGGAAATATCATGACGCAGATGGATTACAACAAGCGTCGGGGATATTTTAACTTTGGTATGGGTACGCGCATGAATATCAACGGAGACTTGGGCTATCATATCCTGAGTACTGAGAAGGATCAGCTGAATCTATGGTATTCGCATCGCTCCACGAACGGAAAGCCAAAGGATTATGATGTCAAGGCGAAAATCAATGACAACTTGGGAGGCATCAACTACAAGCACGCTTTCGAGAAGACGATATTCAGTATCGGAGCGAAGTACGGCTACTCCGCATTCAATTATTATGGGGCGGCATTGTCTGATCCTACATCCAGTTATGCCCCTTCGGAGGATTTGTTACAGAGAGATCGCGAAACCAACCAAGTGAACCAGACGATCGCTGCTACGATAGGTTTCGAGTCGAAGGAGGAGGCTGAGGTTGGCTATTTGTTGGACTTAGGTTATACTAATTTCTCGCATAAATATGGATTAAGTAGGGTGATGGACGGCCCTACGGAGCATACTCTAGAGGCAAAGTTTGATCTGAACGCTGGTTTCAATGGGAATATGCGAGTAGGCTTGGGCGGTTTGGTCGAATATTTCAATTACAGTTTGCCGGAGGTAGGAGGTTATGAATATGAGTTCAAGAACCATGTCGAGGCGATGTTGTCGCCTTATTATAAGGTAGAGGGTGATAATTGGAATTTAAAGCTGGGTGCGAACGTGATGCTGGCTACGGGCGACGAGACAAAATTCATGGCCTCTCCGAATGTAGCCGCCGATGTGGAGGTGGCCGACAAGACGGAGCTATACGTGAACGCTGGCGGCAAGATGTACTCCAACAGCATGTACGAGATGTCGCGTGTGAACCGCTACCTCTACCCGATGGCAGAACTATTGCCCTCGCGCAATTGGCTGGACGCTGTCTTGGGTATCCGGAGCGGCGTGGCACCGGGCTTTTGGTTTGATGTGTTCGCCGGATATAAGATAACGAGCGATGATGTGCTGTTTACTCAGTCTGATGTTTGGTCAGCGAATTATTTCGGCAGTTTCAGTGTTGCGGAGCCGGGTATCGACACGAAGCAACTTTTCGTGGGAGCCAACTTGAAGTATAGTTATCAACAATGGTTCGATATTGCTTTGAAAGGTGTATATAATAATTGGAAAGCGGAAACGGATGAAGGCGAGTTGCCTCATGCGTGGGGGAAGCCGGAAATGGAACTGAATGCGAACCTGACCGTCCGCCCGATTGAGAAATTATCTATCGCTTTGGATTATTATTTGGCTACCGGACGTTATGCGAATGTACGGACTTGGGGTGTCAATGGGAACACTGGTATGACGTACGATAAAATGAATGAGTTTAAGATGGATAACATCAACGAGCTAAACCTAACAGGTACCTATACCTTCAACGATACCTTTGGTGTTTATGCCAAGTTGACCAATATTCTTTGCCAGAAGTACGAACTGTATTACGGTTATCCGATGCAGAGTTTTAATGCGATGTTGGGCGTGAATATCAATTTCTGATATCCGGAGGACAGGAAGGATGGGCGACATAAATATCAAACAACTGGAAAGCCTTCGCTGGAGGATGCGGGTGATCGAGACGCTGACCGTGATCGGGACGGCGTGGATCGCCTTGGCGGTTTACCAGAAGAAGGAAGAACTGGTTTATTATTTGGTGGGAGCCGTAGTCCTTCTATTCCTGTTAAAGTATTATACGCAATTCCGTCTGCGAAAAAGACAGTTCGTCTCTAATCTCGTTGAACAGCGGACGATGGAATTGCGTTTCCAGCGGGATGCGATGCAAGCGGAGTCGGAGAAACTATCCCGTGCCCTTTCTGCCTTGGCGGACGCTCAAGACGAGTTGGTTCGTAAGGAACGTCTGGCATCGATCGGCCAATTAACGAAAGGTCTGGTAGACCGTATCTTGAATCCCTTGAATTATATCAATAACTTCGCTCATTTGTCTGCTGCATTAGCGAAAGATATCAAGCAGAATATCGATGAGGACGAAGAGACCGGTAAACACGATAATTATAATGATACGCAAGAACTGCTGGTTCTTTTGACTGGCAATCTGGATAAGATAGCCAAGCATGGTGATAACACGGTGCGGATCGTAAAAGCGATGGAAGAATTGCTGAAAGATCATTCGGCGAATCGAACCTGCGTGGATATTAATGATTTATGTAAGGTCAATCTGGATATCTTGCGAAAGAATTATGCGAAGGAGATCGAGAAGAATCAAGTAGATCTATCATTCTCCGGGCTTTCCGTACCGTTGACAATCGAGGTGAATATCGATCAGATGGGAAAAGCCTTGTTGCAGATATTGGATAATAGTATATATGCGGTCTTGAAAAAGCTCGGGGAACCGGGATATCAGCCTTCTGTCTCGTTGGTATTGCGTATTCAAGCGGATAAGTTGCAAGTGGTTATCCGTGATAATGGCGTCGGTATAGAAGAAACGATAAAGACGAAAGTCTTTTCTCCGTTCTTTACCACCAAACCGACCGCGGAAGCGGCAGGAACAGGTCTTTACTTGAGTCGGGAGGTCGTGTTGAACCATAAGGGTACGATCGCTATCGAGTCGGAGAAAGATAAATATACGGAAGTTACGATTACGTTGCCTATTTATAGTTAGGAAAGGAGGTTCATCATGATACAGGATTTACATACCGAGATCGATCGGTTAAAAAGGCGGATTAAACTTTGCGAGCGGGTTACGCTGGGTAGCTTGGTCGGTATTTGTGTATCTGTGAAGTTCGGTCATCAAGAATGGATCGGATTGCTTTTCTTGATTCTGTTTTGCCAGATCTCTAAGTTGGTTTTCAAGCGGAAACTCAAACAAAAAGAGTATTTGGTAAAAGAGGTAGAGGAGCGTACGCAGGAGATCCGTTCGGAGAAAGACGCGATCCAAGAGGAATCCGAGAAATTGGCGGCCGCTTTGAAAGCCTTGGGTGAGGCGCAGGACGAGCTGGTCCGTAAGGAACGGATGGCTACCGTAGGACAATTGACTCAAGGTTTGGTGGACCGCATTTTGAACCCTCTGAATTATATCAATAACTTTGCGAATTTGACATCGGGGCTGGCCAAGGATCTCCGGGAAAATCTGGATAGTCAGAAAGAGCATCTGAAACCGGATGTGTATGACGACTCGGTTGATTTGTTGAATATGATGACCAGTAATTTGGAGAAGATCTCCGAGCATGGTTTCAATACGGTCCGTATCGTTAAGGCGATGGAGGAATTGCTGAAAGACCGAAGAGGTAATCTTACGCTTACCAACATAAACGGATTATGCCGGATCGCCTTGGATAAATTGAAGAAAACGTATGAGCAGGATATTCAAGAGAAGAATATCCGGATTATTTTCGATAATTTGACGCTGTCTTTGATGATGGAGGTAAACGTGGAGCAGTTCAGTAAGGTTCTGGCCGGGATATTGAAAAATTCCATGTATGCCCTGTTGAAGAAATCGGAGACCGTGACTTTTAGTCCGGAGATATTCCTTGGATTGAAGGTCAATAAGGATATGCTGGAAATAACGATCCGGGATAACGGGTCCGGTATTGACGAGAATATAAAAGATAAGATATTCGCTCCTTTCTTCACGACAAAGACAACGGGGGAAGCGGCTGGCGTAGGGCTTTACCTATGCCGTGAGATCGTGCAAAACCATCGGGGAACCATCGAGGTGGAGAGTAAGAAAGGAGAATATACCCAGTTTCTAATTACGATCCCTGTATATCAACCGAAAACAATTACACCGCCTAAAGAGGAGGAATAGATATGGAAGACCAGAGTAAGGAAATAGAACGGCTACGTTTGCAAGTGAAGAACTTAGAGAAATTATCTTCTTTAGGTATGTTGAGTGCCGGGATCGCACATGAGATCCAGAATCCGCTCAACTTTGTCATCAATTTCAGTAAGCTGTCCTCTAAGTTAGTGGATGACTTGGAAGATATATTAGAAGAAGAGAAAGATGTCTTGCCTCCGGAATCTTGGGAGAAGCTGACCGCCTTGCATGAGGAGTTTAGCGAGATCGTTAACGATTTGCATGGTAACTTGAAGAAGATCGAGGAACATGGAAACCGGGCGACAAGTATCATCCGGGGTATCTTGCTTTATTCCAGAGGGAAGGATGACGAGTACATCCCTACGGATATCAAGAATCTGGTGAAGGAATATGTTTGGCTGGCTTATCATTCGATGCGAGCGAACTATAAAGGTTTCAATATTGCGATCCGGGAGCATTACGAGGAGGGACTTCCGATGCTGAAAGTGATCCCGCAGGATTTGAGCCGTGCGGTATTGAATGTCATGAATAACGCTTGCTATGCGGTCTATAGTAAATCCAAGCTCTCGCCGATCGGGTATGAGCCGGTTATATCCGTGGATCTACGGAAGGAGGGAGATTCTTTAAGATTAAGTATCGAGGATAATGGTATCGGTATGCCGGAGGATATCCGGGAGCAGATATTCTCCGCGTTTTTCACCACGAAACCGGTGGGAGAGGGAACTGGCTTGGGGCTATCTATCACTCGATCCATTATAGAGGAGAAGCATGACGGGAAGATAGAGGTGGAATCGAAAGAAGGTGAGTTTACCCGTTTCATATTCCTTATTCCATTAACGAAATAAACAGAAGAATTATGGCGATCAAGATATTAAGCGTAGACGACGAACAGGATCTGGAAGCGTTGCTAACCCAATATTTCCGTCGGAAGATCCGTAAGGGAGAGTATGAGTTCTCCTTTGCCCATAACGGTTTGGAGGCGTTGAGGATGATGTTGGACCATCCGGACTTTGATATCATATTGAGCGATATCAATATGCCGGAGATGGATGGCTTGACATTGCTGACGAAGATTAACGAGATGCGTAACCCGGCCTTGAAATGTATCATCGTATCGGCTTACGGGGATATGGAGAATATTCGTACCGCCATGAACCATGGTGCTTTCGACTTCGCTACCAAGCCGATCGATATGGAGGATCTGGAACGTACGATCGAGAAGGCGGTCGAGCAGATCTCTTTTATCAAGGAGGCCCAAAAGGAACATCATCAGCTAGAGGAGATACAATACGATTTGAACGTGGCACGTGAGATACAGCAATCGATCTTGCCGAAGCAGTTCCCTCCGTTCCCGCAATATAAGCAATTCGATCTCTATGCGACCATGAGCGCGGCGAAGGCCGTGGGGGGTGATTTCTATGATTTCTTCTTGGTGGACGATAATCATCTGGGCTTTACGATCGCCGACGTGTCGGATAAAGGGATTCCCGCCGCTATTTTCATGGCGATCAGCCGTACGGTGATCCGTGCTACGGCGCTTAGGCAGCTTTCCCCGGCGGTCTGCATGAAGGAATCGAATGATCTATTGTGCCGTGAGAGTGTCAACGGGATGTTTGTCACTACTTTTTACGCGATCTTGAATATCCATACGGGCGACGTGGTGTATTGCAATGGCGGGCACAACCGTCCGGTTTGGATTCGTAAGAACGATAAGGTATCTCTTTTGCCAATGACTGGTGGGATGGCCTTGGGAGTCGTGCCGGGATTAGCTTATAAAGAACAATCCTTGAAACTGGAAGCGGGAGACAGCTTGTTCCTCTATACGGATGGAATCAGTGAGGCGATGAACCTGCGGAACGAGCAATATGGAGATATCCGTTTGGTAGAGGCTTGTAGCTCCGTGAAGAACCAATCTCCCAAAGCCATGATCGAAGGTATATCCGAATCCGTCCAATCATTCGTGAACGGCGCTACGCAGAGCGATGATATTACGATGTTGGCGCTGACTTATAAAGGGCAGATTTTATGAGAACGAGGGTGTGACGGATTTAGAAGTGACTATTCGGAAATGTTACTGATTGTAACTACTAAATTTAAAAGAGAGCCGTGTCAAACTCTATTCTTGAGTAATGACACGGCTCTTTTTGTTCTGATCATCGGATGAGAGGCTGATTAGCATCATTCGGAAGGCTTCCAGTCCTTCATTTGTTCTATGATATAGGCTATTGCTTCCTCGTCTGAGTCGTAAACATGATATTCTAAGCTGACGTTTTTATCAGGTGATAGCTCTTCTTGATAATAGAACTCACTTTTTGGGAAGATTGTATCATCGTCAGCGATATCATCCGGATAAAGGATCGTTGCGTGTAATAGATTGTCTCCATCCGTTTTTAAATAAAAACGACCACCTAGCTGCTCATGTACCAATAGCTGATCGGGGGTGATTAATCCATTTCCTTGAGATTCATACATGTATTTATGTCCGACAAGTAATAGTATGTTCCCTAGTCCTTTCTCTCGTTGATAAGCGTTCCATTTCTGCCATAGAGTGTCTTTGCTACTTATCTGTATTGGAATATATAGCTTACTGTCATGGAACCAAATAGTTGAGGGCGAATCAGCAAGATAGGATTTCCCTTCTTGCATTATTTCTGTCGAGCCATCTTTCTTTGTAAATGTCTTGGATGTCTTTATTGAGAAGAATCGGTTTTCCATTGTTACTCGAAATTCTTCTCCACTCAGTTTATCGTCTTTATCGCATGTACAGAAAAAGACCAAGGAGAACATAGATAGCATGAGGTATTTAAATAGTGATGTATTCATAATTAAAAGGATTATTTTAACATATAACGTTCTGTGTCATAAGTGGTATTTGATACCCAATCGCTATAGGAGCTAGCCTCGAGCCATAAATAATCATACGAGCCATCGTATCCCCAGTTGATTCCTAATTGATGTGTCTCCCAACCATCCTCGTAATTAGCAATATACATGATAGTATCCTCTTTGTATATGTAAGGAGTCAATGTATAACTTGTCAGGACACGGGCCTGCTTTCCTTGAAGTTTAATTTGGGAAATATAATTTCTTAAATCTTTGACAATTGCAGGTTCATTTTCGCTTATGGATAAATTCCCGGATTTTGTTTGAGTAATATTTTGCGTACCGATCATGTCCAAATCTTCCGATAAGTTAGTACATGAAGATAAGCCTGCTAATAATGTGAAGGTTAATAATGTTTTTTTCATGATGATTTAATTTAAAAGATTAATCTTATAGCCTTTTACATAAATGGAGTTTATTCTTTCCTCTTGGCTGCCGCCTTCGCCGCGCCGACGCGCTGGTTGTAGAGGGCGGTGGTCTCGTCGATAAGGGCGTTCAGCTCGTTGACGAAGCGGGCGGTCTCGGCGGTGGGAGCCGCTACGCTCTGCACGAAGGCGATCGTGGTCATATCATCGTAAAGGTCGTCCATACGTAGGCGTACGACCGCGCTCGCCTCTTTGATGGAGGCTGCCCTGTTGCCGGTGCGCTGGGCGGTCAGTTTCGCGTATTCGTCGTTCGCCGCACGGAGGCTATCTAGTATCTCTTTCAGCCCCAATGTCTGTATCAGCGCCGGAACCCCCTCCTTGTCGAGATCTAGCAAAAGACCCTGTATCTGCGCCGTCTCTTGCTGGTTGGCCGATTTATAGATGCCGATATAGGGTTTGATAATATTGTAGACAGTCTGTGCCGCCGTGCGTTGCGCCTCGATGGGGCTTTTCCTCATTTGCGACACCGAGGTGGTGAGATAGACCACGAGGTCGTCGCGTTGTTTGTCCAAGTCTAGCAACTGGGCGGTCTCGTCGCTGATGTGGGATTGGTTCACGAGGTCGGTCATTAGGGGCAGCTCCTTCTCGAAGGCCGTCTTTTGCGCGTCGGTGATGCCTAGCGGGTTATTGTCCAGACTGATCTCGTCGGGGCTTTCGGAGTCACCACCTCCCCCTCCGGCAGCGAACGCCAGCCGGTAGAAGGCGTTCATGAAGTTTGTGTACTCTGCGTTGTTCAATTTAGTCAGGCCCGCGGGTTTGATTTTCGTGTATGTTCCCATTTTTTTTTATTTAAGGTTTAACTTATTGTTTGTCCTCAGTGGCTAAAGGTGGGAATTAATTTGGATACTATGCTTATTTGGTAAATAATAGTCGCCGCCGGAGTCGGAACGGTAGCGAAGTGGGGGGCGAGGGGCGCCATACGTTTCGCTTTGCTTTGGAGTCGTGCGGCGGGGGTCGCCGTGCGTTTCGCTTAGCTTTGGGGTTATGCGGCTAGGGTCGCCATGTGCTTCGATACCGTTCCGACTCCGGCGGGGGGGGCCGTTCATCATCTCTTAATGGTTGTACATATCCTTATTATAAAAGTCCAGCGCCTTGATCGCCATATCGTAGGCCGCTTGTGCCGGGCTTTCCGGATTGATCTCTATCGCTTGCAGGTAGCTGTTGAGGGCTAGGCGTACGTTGCCTAGTTTATAATGAGCTTTTCCGAGGAGAAACCAAGCCTCGTCGGATCTCGGTTGCTCCGTGAGGTAAGCGTCCAAGAGCCGGATCGCTTCTTCTAGTTTATTCTCTGAAATAAGTCGCTTTATCTCTTCCATATTTTTGAATAGCTTTTTGATTTTGTCCCGCGAAGGTAAATAGAAACGCATGACTATATATATAATGTATAGGAAAAAACGCTTTTTTAGTGATCGATATACTGCGTACGTTAATTATTTGTGTAAGTTTGCACCCGATTTCTAACCAGCAAAAAATAGATATGCAAAAGAATTTGGTAATAGTGGAGTCACCCGCCAAGGCAAAAACCATCGAGAAGTTCCTCGGAAAGGACTATAAGGTTATGTCTAGCTATGGTCATATCCGCGACTTGAAAACGAAAGATTTCAGTATAGACCTCGAACACAATTATGCCCCGGAATACGTGATTCCCTCTGATAAGAAGAAACTCGTGACCGAATTGAAGAACGAAGCCAAGAAAGCCGAGCAGGTTTGGTTGGCTTCCGATGAGGACCGGGAGGGAGAGGCCATCTCTTGGCATTTATATGAGGTATTAGGATTGAAACCTGAGAATACGAAACGTATCGTTTTTCATGAAATTACCAAGAACGCTATATTACATGCGATCGAGACGCCGAGAGATATCAATATCGATTTGGTGAACGCGCAGCAAGCCCGTCGTATCTTAGACCGTATCGTGGGTTTCGAGCTATCCCCCATTCTTTGGCGTAAGGTGAAGCCGGCTTTATCCGCAGGGCGCGTGCAATCGGTTGCCGTACGTCTGATCGTAGAGCGGGAGCGAGAGATCAACGAGTTTGTCTCGGAGGCCGCCTACCGTGTGATCGCTAGCTTTATCTTGCCGGATGGTACGACAATCCTCAAGGCGGAGCTGAACCGTCGTTTGAAAGATAAGGAAGAGGTGGAGGCATTCCTTGAATCTTGCAAGGACGCTTCTTTCACGATCGATGATATCTCGAAAAAGCCGGTGCGTAAAACACCAGCCCCTCCTTTTACGACATCTACCTTGCAGCAGGAGGCCGCCCGTAAGTTGGGTTATTCGGTCTCGCAGACCATGATGATCGCCCAACGCCTGTATGAGTCCGGATTGATCACGTATATGCGTACTGACTCCGTGAACTTAAGTGATTTGGCTTTGGGGACGGCAAAAGAAGCTATCTTGGATACCTACGGTGAGAAATATTATAAATTCCGTCAATATCATACCAAGAGCAAGGGAGCGCAAGAAGCGCACGAGGCGATTCGTCCGACCTATATCAGCAATGATGAGATAAGCGGGACCGCTCAGGAAAAGAGATTATACGAATTGATCCGCAAACGTACGATCGCTTGCCAGATGGCGGACGCCGAGTTGGAGCGTACGACGATCTCCGTAGGCATCGGCGGCAAGAAAGAGAAGTTCGTGGCTACCGGTGAGGTCATTACTTTCGACGGTTTCCTTCAGGTGTACCGCGAGAGTTTTGATGACGAGAATGAGAAGGAACAGGAAAACGGCCTTCTTCCTCCGGTTACCTTGAACGAGGTATTGAGTATGAAGGATATAGTCGCTACCGAACGTTTCACGCAACGTCCTCCCCGCTATACGGAAGCAAGTTTGGTTCGCCGTTTGGAGGAATTGGGAATCGGTCGTCCTTCTACCTATGCGCCTACGATCCAGACGATTCAGAATCGAGAGTATGTCGTGAAAGGGGATAAGGAAGGAACGGAGCGTACTTATAATATCATAACCTTGGCTCAGCATACGATCAAGGAAGTCCAAAAGACGGAGATCGTAGGGGCGGACCGGAATAAGTTGATGCCAACCGATATCGGTACGGTCGTGAATGATTTCTTGATGGAGTATTTCCCAGGCGTTATGGATTATAACTTCACGGCGAGCGTGGAGAAGGAATTCGATGCCGTAGCGGAAGGCGAGATGGTATGGACGGATGCGATCGATAAATTCTATAAACTATTCCATCCGATCGTGGAAGAGGCAGCCTCTGTCCGTACGGAGCATAAAGTGGGTGAGCGTGAATTGGGTATCGATCCGAAGAGCGGCAAACCTGTTTTCGTGAAGATCGGTCGTTATGGCCCAGTCGTACAGATCGGGCAGGCGCACCCAGAGGATAAAGAGGCTCCTAAACCTCAGTTCGCAACCTTGATGAAGGGGCAGTCTATCGAGACGATTACTTTGGAAGAAGCCTTGAAATTGTTTGATCTACCCCGTACGATTGGTGAATATGAAGGTAAGGTCATGGTTGCCGCTGTCGGACGTTTTGGCCCGTTTATCCGTCATGACGGAAAGTTCGTATCCATACCGAAGGGCTTGAATCCTTTGTCGATAACAGCCGAGGAAGCTATCGAGTTGATCGAGGCAAAAAAACAAAAAGATGAGCAACGATTTATCAAGAAGTTCGATGAGGATCCGGAAATGGAGATCTTGAATGGTCGCTTCGGCCCTTATATCTCTTATAAGAAAAAGAATTACAGAATCCCTAAGACGATAGAGAAACCAGAGAACTTGACCTTGGAGGAATGCCAGAAGATAATCGCCGAGGCGGGAGAAAAACCTGCTGCGACGAAGAAACGTACGACACGGAAAAAGGCTTGATTATAGCTCTAAAAATTCATAGTTATGATTTACTAAACTCATAACTATGAATTTTTCAAAACATAACTATGATTTTTTAGACATCGATGCCCGTAAATTCTTTTAACGCATATCCGATCAAGAAGCTTAATGCGGCCACGCTAAAACTAAGTACTGCCATCTCGGTAAAACGCTTCCGGAAACTCTCGCTTCTCGCTATGGAATAATAATAGTTGAAAAGGGCGATGATACTCAACGCTATGATGAGCATAAGCCCTAAAGCCATTAATACGTTCGATATAAAGATAAATGGAGCGACCAAGGCGACTACCGTAAAGATATAAGCTATTCCCGTATAGATCGATGCCTTGACGGGATGTTTCCCGTTTTCATTTCCATTCTCGGACTTGGTAGATAGATATTCGGAGGAAGCCATGGATAATGCGGCGGCTATTCCAGTGATGCTTCCGGTCAAAGCTATTAATCTAGAGTCGCTCAAGGCAAGGGTAAAGCCAGCTAAAGCACCTGTAAATTCTACCAAAGCGTCATTTAGCCCCAGTACGACAGAACCCATATATTCCAACCGTTCCTCATTGATCAAGGCGATCAACCTCTGCTCATGCTCATCCTCGTCACGTGCGATTTGTTGCAAATCCGGATACTCATCATAAGAGGCGTAATCATTCTTGGCGCTTTCCTCGCTACCTTCCATTAGCTTAATGGCGAAAGTAATCCCCAAGATACGTGCCAACCAGTAGTATTTGGTGACACGTAATTTATTCGGGGAGATCTCTTGCCCCGTATACTTTTTCAGGATCGTATAATGTCCTTTCTCGTCATTCGCTATCTGTAGTAATACTTCCTTGTTGCTTGGATCTTTCTCGATAGCGGCGAGTTGCGTATAGAGAAGGCTCTCCGTGATTTCATTTTGTTGAAATCGAAGGAGAGCCTTTCTTGTTTTCTCGTTTATGTTCATCTTCTATCGTTACATTCTTTCCGGAACCTCGATGCCTAATAAATCCATACCGGATTTCACGATCTTAGCTACATTGGCGGATAAGACTAAACGGAAGTTCTTCAATTCCGGATTCTCTTCGCGAAGGATGGAGAAATCGTGATAGAATTGATTGTATTCCTTTACCAGATCATAAATATAGTTGGCGACACAGGCCGGGCTGTATAGCTTACCTGCCTCTTTCACGATCTCCGCATAATCGGCGATCATTTGGATCAGGTTCTCTTCTTTCTCGGAAATGGCGAAAGTAAGCGGTAACTGCTCCGGTAATACGATGCCCTGTTCCGCCGCTTTGCGCAATACGGAACGGATACGGGCGTAGGTATATTGGATGAATGGTCCCGTATTCCCATTGAAGTCGATAGACTCTTTCGGGTTGAACGTCATATTCTTGCGAGGGTCTACCTTTAATATGAAATATTTCAAGGAGCCAAGACCTACGATTCGGGCGATATTCTCAGCCTCTTCCGGAGTCATCTCGTCCAATTTCCCTAATTCTTGGGAAATCTCACGTGCGGTACTGATCATCTCGGCCATCAAATCATCGGCATCTACGACCGTTCCCTCACGGCTCTTCATCTTACCTTCCGGTAGCTCTACCATTCCGTAGGAGAAGTGGACCAATCCTTTGCCGAACTCGAAGCCTAACTTATCCAATAAGATCGATAATACTTGGAAGTGATAATTCTGCTCGTTCCCTACCACATAGATCATCTTATTGATCGGGTAATCGTCGAAGCGCAGCTTGGCGGTACCGATATCCTGCGTCATATAGACGGAAGTTCCATCCGCACGAAGCAATAATTTCTCATCCAGCCCGTCTTTCGTCAAATCAGCCCATACGGAGCCGTCTTCACGGCGATAGAAAATCCCTTTCTCTAGGCCTTCCATCACCTTACCTTTTCCTTCCAGATACGTTTGAGACTCGTAATAAATCTTATCGAAATCTACGCCCATCATCTTATAAGTCTCGTTGAACCCGGCGTATACCCAATTATTCATCATTTCCCAAAGCGCACGCACCTCTTGGTCTCCGGCTTCCCATTTACGAAGCATCTCACGGGCTTCCGCCATCAAGGTGGATTGAGCCTCGGCTTCTTCCTTGGTAAGGCCTTTCGCTTCTAACGCATGGGTCTCCTCTTTTAATTTGTTGCTGAATAATACGTAAAAGTCACCGATCAGATGGTCGCCCTTTTTTCCGGTAGACTCTGGGGTAGCTCCATTTCCCCATTTCTGCCAAGCCAACATGGATTTACAGATATGGATACCACGATCGTTTACGATATTCGTCTTTACGATCTGGTTACCGTTCGCTTTCATGATCTTCGATAAGCTGTATCCTAATAAGTTATTGCGGACATGGCCCAAGTGAAGCGGTTTATTTGTATTGGGAGAAGAATATTCGATCATAACCAAAGGCGACTGCTCGGTAACCGGAATGATACCGTAAGCGGGCTGCTCATTGATCGAGTTCAGTAAATCGATCCAGCAAGAGCAAGCGACCGTCAGGTTAAGGAATCCTTTGATTACATTGAATTCAGCTACCGCTGGCTCGTTTCTCAACAAGTACTCACCGATTTCCTGAGCGGTCTGCTCCGGAGATTTCTTCGACATGCGAAGGAATGGGAATACGACTAGGGTCAAGTGCCCCTTGAATTCTTTTTTCGTTTTTTGTAACTGCACTTGGCTAGCGGTGACATCCGCTCCGTACAGCTCTTTGATGCCGGCTATGATAGCTCCGGTAATCTGTTGTTCGATAACCATATTCGTCTAACTATAATTCGGATTTTATTTGCACGCGAAGGTACACAAAAAAAGGATACAATTTGCATCGTATCCTTCTTCTATAGAGAATAATGGTGTTTCTTATTTGATTAGCTCGTTCAATTCAGCACCAGCCTTGAACTTCACGGCCTTGCGAGCTGCGATTTCAATGGTTTCTTTAGTTTTCGGGTTAACACCTTTACGAGCGGCCTTCTCTGACACAGAGAATGAACCGAAGCCAAGTAGAGCGACTTTACCGCCTTCTTTTAATTCGTTAGAAACTGTGTCAACAAAAGCTTCTACTGCCTTTTTAGCATCCACTTTGCTGAGACCTGATTTTTCAGCGACTGCACTAATAAATTCTGATTTGTTCATGATGGTTTGACTGTTAATATATTAAACAAAACTATGATAACCGATAGACGGCTCCAAATGTAGTTTTATTTTGAAATATCACAAAAGAAAAACCTACTTTTTTTACCGATTTACATATGTTTTAGTATTATTATGGGCAAAAACGGCTAAAATATATTTACCTTTGCCGCTAAATTAACGTAGTATATGATGAATCAGACAAATTCGGGATTCTTGAATAGTATCCCGCCGGTAACGAAAAATCTTATCATTATAAACTTGCTATTTTGGGTAGCCAGCCTTGCACTGCCGAAAGTCGGCATCGATTTGGTGGATTTATTAGGGCTTCACTTCCCGGGTGCTACCGACTTCAAGGCTTATCAGATCGTTTCTTATATGTTCATGCACGATACCCATTCGTTCGCGCATGTGTTTTTTAATATGTTCGCCGTTTATATGTTCGGCCGGGTATTGGAGAACGTATGGGGCCCCAAACGTTTCTTGATTTTTTACTTCGTGACGGGTATAGGCGCCGGTTTGGTACAAGAGGTGGTATGGTTCTTTAATTTGCGGGATGTGATCTTCGCTAGCCAAGACATGATAAACTTGAATGGAGCCCAGATTATCAGCAAAAGCGAGTTCTTGAATTATTTCGTGACCATTGGCGCTTCGGGTGCCGTATTCGGAATCTTGTTGGCATTCGCGATGATCTTCCCGAATGTTCCTTTGTACTTGATGTTCATACCGATCCCGATTAAAGCCAAATATTTCGTAATATTTTATGGTCTTGCCGAACTATTTATGGGTGTGGCTAGTTTTGGTGGCGATACGGTAGCGCATTTCGCTCATTTGGGGGGTATGTTATTCGGTTATTTCCTAATTCGTTATTGGAAAAAGAAAGATGCAGACAATGGACGGTATTTTTACTAATTTGAAGCGTATGTTTCAGTCGGGTAATATCCTGTCGAAACTGATATATATAAATGTAGGCTTGTTTATCTTGATACGTTTGGCCAGCGTATTGTTTATGCTCTTTAATGTGCAAGGGGTACCTTTTTTGCAGTATTTGCAGTTACCGGCTTCTCCGGAACTTTTGCTCTTCCGTCCGTGGACGTTGTTTACTTATATGTTCACTCATTTTGACTTCTTGCATATCTTGTTCAATATGCTTTGGTTGTATTGGTTCGGGGGATTGTTCTTGAATTTCTTCAGTGAGCGGCAGTTGGGAGGCTTGTATATATTGGGAGGTCTTGCCGGTGCGGTATTGTTTGTCCTTGCTTATAATATTTTCCCTTATTTCCAGAACGTGGCTTCTTTTAGCTATTTGATGGGGGCTTCGGCATCTGTTATGGCGATCGTTTTCGCCGTGTCGTTTTACCGGAAGGATTTGGAGATTAATTTATTCTTGATCGGAAGGATCAAATTAATTTATTTGGCTATCTTTACGCTGGTGATCGATTTGTTGGCGATGACTTCTGATAATGCGGGAGGACATATCGCCCATATCGGCGGGGCTTTGTTTGGTATGTGGTTCGCTTCCCGTATTCGTAATGGAAAGGACTTGACCGCTCCGATGAATCGGTTGATCGACTGGTTCGTGAATTTGGGCAAACGGAAACCGAAGATGCGTGTGACTTATAAACGTAACGAAACGGATTATGAGTATAACGCACGCAAACATCAGGAGTCGGTGGATCTAGATACTATACTGGATAAATTGAAACGTTCCGGTTATGAGAGCCTTTCCGCTGAAGAGAAAAAGCGACTTTTCGACGCCAGTAAGAAATAACAGATACTTATGAAAACTCTACGGATTTTTCTTCAATTCTTATTTGTCGTAGCGAATGTGGTGGCTGTCGTGTTGTTGATAGTCTCGGCTTACTCGGATCGGGTGTCTCCTGAGACGAGTATGACGTTATCTTATCTGGGATTAGCCTTTCCAGTCTTATGTGTAGTCAATCTTTGCTTTATTATCTATTGGCTGTTCTTATGGGAATGGAAGTTCTTATTGATCGGCATATTCTCCTTCTTGTTATGTTGGGGTCCCGTGAAACGCTATTTTCCGTTTCACTCGCATAAGGATGTCCCTCGGGAAGAGGTACTGAAGGTGCTGACTTATAATGTGATGGCTTTTGGGTACAAGAATCATACGAAGATAGCTCCGAACAAGATTATCCAATATATCGCTAACTCGGACGCGGATATTGTTTGTTTGCAGGAATATGCCACGGCTAAATCAGAGAAGAGCCTTACTGCCTCTAAGATCTATGATGCGTTGAGCATGTATCCTTATCGTTCTGTATTTTATCAAAGCTCCACGAAATTCCAGAGTTTCGGCATCGCTGTGTTCTCCAAATATCCGCTGTCGAATTCCCGGATGGTGAAATACGATTCGGATTATAACGGCTCTTCCGTACATGAAGTGAACATCAAGGGAAAGAAGTTGACCTTGATTAATAACCATTTGGAATCGTTTAAACTGACGATGGAGGATCGGACCCGTTATTCATCCCTTATAAAGAGCTTTAGCTCGGATGGGTTGGACGATTTGAAAGGAGCGTTCGAGCAAAAGCTAGGACCTGCTTTCCGGATTCGGGCTAAGCAAGCGGAAGCGGTATCAAAAGAGATTAAGAACGCGAAAGGAGATTATGTCTTAGTATGCGGTGACTTTAATGATACGCCTATTTCTTATGCGCACCGTACGATCCAAGGGGATTTGACGGATGCCTTTGCCGAGTCTGGCCGGGGAATGGGCATTACCTATAATCAAAATTTCTTCTGGTTCCGTATCGATAATATCCTGCATTCCCCGAACATGACCTCTATGAATTGTTCCGTGGATAAGGTCGCTTATTCAGACCACTACCCGTTATGGTGTTATTTGAAACTTGAATAAAAGGGTTTCATCACTCGGATTCTGCGTTCTGCGCAGCGTCAAATACGTCGGCGAACAAGTTCTCGACAAAGAAGAAGGTAGCGTTACAGAATAGCTTAGGATCTTTGATCAGCGCTATCGTATTGCTATCCCCATTATTGGCGATTACATCTTCCGCTTTATAGGTCTTGTACTTTTTATCGTTTAGCGGATCATATTGATATACGATATCGCTCGCCTCGATCGTGTACCGGTTGTCGAAGCAGGTGATACGCATTTTATATTTAATGATAGTCTTGTCTGTATCATTCAACAATAATTCAACCTTAGAGCTTACGAAGATGGTCCCTTTGTTCTTGTTCGAGTTTACGTTGGATAAGAAGACATCTTTTCCATAAGATTTCTTAGCCCATGCGTTAATAGCGTTGAATATTTCTAGTTTAGAGGTATTCTCGATCTCTACATCATCGCTATAGCATACCTTCCCGTTTTTCATGGGGGCGCATTCGTCTACCTCGCCTTTATGCCCCTGCGCCATGACTAGCACAGGGAACATCATATATATTAATAATAGAATCTTTTTCATAAATGCAACTCTCTTTTTCGTTATTTGATCCATACATTCGTAATCTCGCCGATTAACATCGTTTGCTGTCCTTCGGAGGTCTCGCCTTGTTTACGGCACTCGATAATAATCCATGGCGCATCGGCAGATGTGCCGGGCTTGGAGAAGGATAATCGATATACATCGTTATTGCCAATCGCTTTATAAGCAGGACTATCTTTGGATATGGAGATTGTACTGATCGTTTTACCGAACATATTGCCTATGCCTTTCCATTCAACGTTTGCGTCGGTCGTATTTCCTTTTACGGCTTTGATTTGTAAAGCGTTGTCCGGTAACATTTGGAGGATCGTGCTAGGTATTTTGTCAGCTTGGAACGCTACGAAACCTTCCATCGGTGCCACAGCTCGTGTTTCCCGTTGCGGAGCGGATACTGGTTCTATCGGTGCGGTTGTCAGCAACTGTGCGCCTAATGTGTTGGTTGCGCTATCGAACGTCTTGTCCGCGAAGTCAATCGTGGCCTTACGGAACTTACCGCTGATACGGTTCAATTTCGTCTTGCTCTTATTCAAGGCATACTCGTCCGTGATCCATTCCTCGGCTAGGTATTTCTCCGGCTCGTTCTGGTAAGACACGTTATATTCATATCGGATGCCCGCAAGTTGCAGGGTACAAGCATGTTCCTTACATTCAATGATAATACGGTATTTCATCATCGCCCGATCGAGGGATAAGGCTGTGCTGGAGAATACTATATATTCTTCTCCGATAATGGCGATCTCGCCTTTTGCCTCATTTTGATAAGCTACTCTACTTTCCTTTGTGTTAAAATTTTCTTGTCCCCATTTTAATAGTTGTTGGTAGATTTGTGCCTTGCTTAAAGAGGGGGCATTAATCTCTCGGGTAAAAACGACTTTACCGTCTGCAACCGGAACGGCCCCTGCCAGATAGTGTTGATCCTCTTGTGCGAATAGCAGGGCGGGGATAAATAACAGAGCGAATAATAACTGTTTCATGGTATATTTTCCTTATTATTTTAGCCCCAAAGATATACATTTGCGTTTGAAATAAACTATGAGCGTGACAAATAATTATACTAATTGCTCTTTATCAAAGAAAAAAAGTCTATATTTGCACCCTGTGAAAAAACGAATATAAATAATGTAATAACATAAACCTAAGATTCAGATGCAAAACAAAGGATTTGTAAAGGTCTTCGCGGTGTTACTTACGCTTGTCTGTTTGTTCTATTTGTCGTTCTCGTTCGTGACGCAACATTACAACAGTAAAGCCGCTGAGTATGCGGGTGGAGATCCTGCGAAAGAGAGTGCTTATTTAGACTCACTATCTACTCAGAAGGTATGGTTAGGCTATACGCTTAAGCAATGCCGTGAAATGGAAATTAGTTTAGGTCTTGACTTAAAGGGCGGTATGAACGTTGTCCTTGAGTTGAACGTGGCGGATGTAATCCGTTCGTTGTCTAACAACAACCAAGACGAGAATTTCAACAAGGCGTTGGATTTAGCTTATGCGCATCAAGCGACTAGCCAAAAAGATTTCATCGACCTTTTCGCTGAGGAGTATAAGAAGTTGGATAGCGGCGCACGTCTTTCCGCTATTTTCAGTACATTCGAGTTAAAAGATAAAATCACGCCCCAGAGCTCAGACGCTCAGGTTGTTTCTGTTTTGAAACAAGAGTTGCAGAGTGCGATTGATAACTCATTCAACGTATTGCGTACTCGTATCGACCGTTTCGGTGTGGTTTCTCCGAACATCCAACGTTTGGAGACAGCGGGTCGTATCTTGGTTGAGTTGCCGGGTGTGAAAGAACCGGAACGTGTTCGTAAGTTGCTTCAAGGTAGCGCTAACTTGGAATTCTGGGAAACTTATAAGTTGCCGGAAATCTATCAACAATTGGTTGCCGCTGATAATGTATTGGCTACTATCCTAAGTAAGGAGGCTTCCGCTGATTCTGTTGCTACCGATAATGTTGAGAAAATCGCTGATGCCGCTGATGCGAATGTAAGTGAGGCCGATTCTTTGTTGGCTGAGCTCGGTCAAGATAAAAAAGATACGGAAGCTAATCAAAGCATGGAAGAGTTCGCTAAGCAACATCCATTATTTGCTTTATTGCAGATTAGCCAGTACAACGGTCAGTTGTCTCCGGGTTCGACGGTAGGTATCGCTCAAGCAAAAGATATGGAGAAGATCAGCGAATACCTGAACATGAAACAAGTGAAAGAGGTATTGCCTCGTAACTTGGCTTTAAAATGGGGTGTAAAGGCGATCGATGATAAAGAGCAGTTCTTTGAGTTATATGCCTTGAAGGTAACGAACCGTGACGGAAGTCCCGCTTTAGGTGGTGACGTAGTAACAGATGCTAACGCTGACTTTATGCAACAAGCCGGTCGTTCAGAGCAAATGGTTAACATGGTTATGAATGCCGAAGGCTCTAAGGCTTGGGCTCGTTTGACGAAAGAGAATATCGGTCGCCAGATCGCTATCGTTTTGGATGAGATGGTTTATTCCGCTCCGAACGTAAACGATGAGATCACGGGAGGTCGTTCACAAATCACCGGTCACTTTACACCGGAAGAGGCGAAGGACTTAGCGAACGTATTGAAATCGGGTAAGATGGCTGCTTCCGTACATATCGTTCAAGAAGACGTCGTTGGTCCGTCTTTGGGACAAGAGGCTATCAATGCCGGTGTGATTTCTTTCGTTTTGGCATTGGTGCTGTTGATGGTTTATATGTGCGCATTCTACGGATTGATTCCGGGATTGATCGCCGACGGTGCTTTGGTATTGAACATCTTCTTCACGATGGGTATCCTTGCTTCTTTCCAAGCCGTTCTTACCTTGCCGGGTATTGCCGGTATGGTGTTGACGCTGGGTATGGCAGTCGATGCTAACGTATTGATATATGAGCGTACGAAAGAGGAACTTCGTGCCGGTAAGTCTTTAGGAAAGGCTATCGCCGACGGTTACAGCAATGCGTTCTCCGCTATCTTCGACTCAAACTTGACATCTATCATTACCGGTATCGTATTGTTCTATTTCGGTACGGGTCCTATCCGTGGTTTCGCTACGACGATGATCATCGGTTTGTTCGCTTCATTCCTTACAGCCGTGTTCTTGACTCGTATCGTTTATGAGGCATTGTTAGCGAAAGATAAATTGAAGAACGTGACATTCACGACTTCTATTACGAAAGACTTGTTGACAAACCCGAAGATCAATTTCTTGGGTGCTCGCAAAGTCGGTTATTTAATTCCGGCGGCAATCATCGTTTTAGGTGCTATCTCTTTTATGACGATCGGCTTGAATAATGGTATCGATTTCACGGGTGGACGTAATTACGTGATCCGTTTCAATCAAGAGGTGAAGACTGACGATGTTCGTAATATGCTGGACGCTCAGTTAGACGGTTCTGTTAGTGTTATCCAGATCGGTACAGCTGATCAAGTACGTGTGTCTACCAACTATAAGATCAATGATAACGATCCTACGGTAGATCAAGAGATCGAGAATAAATTGTTTGAGGGCGTGAAATCCTTACTTCCGGAAGGAACTACATTAGATGAGTTCACGACTACTTTCATACAGAGTTCGCAGAAGGTGGGTCCTAGCATGGCAGACGATATCAAGAATAGCGCTATCTTAGCGGTAATCTTCGCCATGATCTGTATGGCCGCTTATATCCTGCTTCGTTTCCGTGATGTGTCATTCTCTGTGGGTGCGTTCGCCTCTGTTGCTACGACTACATTGTGTATCATTTCTTTCTATACCTTGTTATGGAAGGTTCTTCCGTTCTCAATGGAGGTAGACCAGACGTTTATCGCAGCTATCTTGACGATTATCGGTTACTCTATCAATGATACCGTGGTTGTATTCGACCGTATCCGCGAGACGATCGCTTTGTATCCGAAGCGTGATCGTTATCAAGTGATCAATGATGCGTTGAACTCTACCTTGTGTCGTACATTTAATACATCATTGACTACGTTGGTGGTTGTATTGTGTATCTTCATCTTGGGCGGTAGCACGATCCGAAGCTTTACGTTCGCTATCTTATTAGGTATCATTATCGGTACATACTCTACTTTGTTCGTCGCTACTCCGATCGCTTACGAGTTGCAGAAGAAGAAGATCAATAAGAAAGCTGCTGCTGAGAAAGCCGGAAAATAATATATTTCTTTAAGGATTTTATGAAGATCCTCTATCTTTCCTGTGTAAACGAGAGATAGAGGATTTTTTTATGTATTAATTCTTAAGGAGATAAAGTATGAATGAGAATGATTTTGTGGTGGGTGTACTTACGTATATCACCTGCCTGCGTGAGAAAAAGCGTTATTCCACGGCGAAGAGTTATCAAGATGCGTTGAGGTCGTTTAAATGTTTTTGTGGCCGGGAAGAGATTCCTTATGCGTATATTAATCGGGATACACTTTTGCGTTATCAATCTTGGCTGTTGGCCAAGGGATGTGCTCGTAACACGGTATCTACTTATATGCGCCGGATTCGTCACATCTATAATTTAGCGGTAGAGGTGGGTGAGGCTGCCTATATTCCTCATTTGTTTAAGCATGTGTTTACGGGGGTTGAGAGTAAACGTAAAAAGGCGTTGCCTTCGGAAAGCTTACGCTTGCTGATGACAAGCCCGGTGACAGATCCGCAACAGAAGAGGACCCAATCAGCCTTTTGCCTGATGTTTTTGTTTTGCGGGATGGCTTTCGTAGATTTGGCGCATTTGCGAAAGGAGGATATCAAGGAAGGGATCTTGTCTTATTATCGGCAGAAAAGCGGATCCCTTATACAGGTGGAGATCCCAGCGGAGGCACAAGGGCTGCTGAATGAGTTGGCAGCCGATACAACCGAGGATTCGCCCTATCTGTTTCCTTTTTTAGAGGGAATGAAGACCGGTGAGGATGCCTACAAGGAATATAATACCGTATTAGGAGGTTTTAACCGCAGATTGAAAATACTGTCGGAATCCATTGGCATTCATACTCGGGTTACCTCATACACGATTCGTCACTCTTTCGCCACGACCTTGAAGGAGCAAAACGTACCGATTGAGATGATCAGTGAACTGTTAGGGCATAAATCTATCAAGACTACGCAAATATACTTGAAGAGTTTCTCTTTAGAAAAACTCTCAACCGTAAACAAACTTTGTTTCGAGAGTGTGTATAATTATGCGCCGAAAGTAGGGTGAAGAAAAGTACGCTACTTGGCGAGTAGCCTTAACAAGAGGAGTGAAAGGATATTCCTTAGTTGTAGAGACGGAGCGTGTCCCGTTTCATCCCCTTACAATGGTATTTTAGTTACTATCAGGCGGTGGGAGACGGAGCACGCTCCATCTCTACATGATGTTATATGGAATTTACTTCGGATAACGTGATGATTTCGGAAATAACGAGGCCATTTCGTTTCTATTGCCATGTCTATACATCAGAAATAAGAACGAAGATTTAAAGAGAATTAAGGTTGAAACACAAACAAAGCCTAATGTTTGCTTGTGTTATGTTATTTTTTACTACATTTGCGGCATGAAATGAACGCTACTCGCCAAGTAGCAGTCAGTTTGGCTACTCGCCAAGTAGCATGAGTATTGAAGGGATGCAAATTTTCAGTAATTCCTTTTTTGTTTTCACATAAGTATTTATTTATCAGGGTATTACAAGAATATCTTGATAAGGCTCTGAATTATCTTCCTCAATGAATATCGTGACAAGTAATAGCTCTGATAGAGCTATGGTGCATATACGCAATCGCCGTAGTCAGGAGGCTGTACGCTGGTACGTACTGACGCTTCCTACCGCTGTTGGGGGACGTGATAATATCTATTCGTCAAAAGGATTAGATGCCGAGCTTTCCCGTCGTAAACGTTGTGGGGAACCCTTGTTCGAGTACTTTGCCCCCTCGTATGTCGAGGCTCGCAAGGTGGGAGGCAAGATGGTCAATACGAGGAAGCCTCTTTTATACAACTATGTGTTTATCCATGCTTCGGAGAATGAGATTTTCCGTTTGAAACGTATCATGCCCTTATATAATCTTCTTCCTCGGGTATCCGTGGGCGAACACTCTTATTTTCCTTACCTGTCAGATCATGAGATGGAGACCTTACGCTGGATGGCTGAATCTTATTCCAATGAGCTTCCGGTGTACGTACCGGATAGCGGTCGCTTGCTGAAAGGTGACCGTGTACGTATCACCTCGGGTTCTTTCATGGGGATGGAGGCTGAGGTGGTGGTGCAACCGGGTGGAGGTCATAAGGATGTCATGGTACGTATCCTTGACTGTATGTGGGTTCCTCTATTTGAGGTAAGGCAAGGCGAGTATGAGCTGATCGAGTTGAATACGAAAGGCAAGCATGTTTATACCCATTTGGATAACGATCGTTTATCGGAAGGTATGCACAAGGCGTTGGGGCGTTATTATCTCTCGGGCAAATTGGGAAAGGAAGACGAACTTTTGGTTCGTGAGGTGCTGAAGGGCTATGCTTCCCTTCGTGTGGAGACCGACGTGATGCGTTGCAAGGTTTACTCATTACTCCTTCCGGCCTATAAGCTGTTGGATCAGGAAGAGGAGTTTGAACGCTTGTATTCCACCCTACGCAATATGCTTCCATTGGTTAAGGCAGTGAATTCTCGTGCCTTGCTGCTCGTCACGCTTTACGGCTGCACGAATAGCAACCTGTATTACCGTATGGCGCATGAGCTGGTAGATCCCTGGCGGGATGACCCTTCGCCTAAGAGAAGCAAGGCCTTGTTGATACAGCGTTTACACGATTACGATATTTGGCTAAAACATTAAATAGTAGACTGTCATGAGAAAGGAAAGCGAAACTCCCTCCGGTATCCGTTTGATGCTATTGCTGAAAGGGCATTTGAGAGAGATCATGAATCGTGAGTGTGCGAATCAGACCTCGATCCATTTATATTGTACGGGATCTTATTGGGTCGCGTTCGAACGTTCCGCTTATCAATTGCGTCGTGCCTTTCCGGATAGTGAGATCACGCCGATGCGCCTGTACGCTTATCCTTTTCCGGTTGTCATGGTTTCCGTAACGGATCGTTCCCTTCGTTTGTATGAACGAAAACATATAGCTAAGCAGAACGGGGCGGATTACAAGTTATTGACTGTACCTGAACTCTCCGCTCCCGCCTACCAAGCGTGGCATACGAGGGAGGTGAAGGGACTCCCTGCGTTAAACTAATCGGAAAACTCGTTCACGACATTAAAACAGGGACAGGATTTCGACGGGTCCAAGTCTTGATGTCCCACGATTAGGGCTTTGGGGAATCGCTGATGCAATTCACGAAACAAACCCTGTAGGGCTTCTCGTTGGGCTTCCGTTCGGGTATCCATGGGAGTCTTTCCATCGTTGGCGAGTCCTCCGATATAGCAAACCCCGATACTGTACCGATTGTGGTTCTTACAGTGAGCGCCCACTTGTTCAAGGGGTCTACCGGTCTCGATCGTACCATCGGTCGGGATAACGAAGTGATATCCGCAGCCATTCCAGCCGAGAGAGCGATGCAGACGGTCGATGTCCATCATCCGTAAAGTGCTGCCCTGCCTATTGGCAGAGCAATGCACGATAATCAGCGTGATGGTTCTCATCCGATCCAACCGCTAGTGGCTCCACCGGCGGCACCGGTGATGACCAGTTCGACAATGCGGATGATGTAGAGCAAGACGCTCTTCCAATTTGTTTTTTTCATACTTGTAGTCTTTAAATAAATGAATAAAATAAGCTTCATGGTTAAGAGCCGTATTTCTCAATGGCAGGATTTAGATCTCATCGGGAGATTCTGAGTCTCCTTTCTTCAACGCAGCCAAGTCTACCGTGTCTTTATTCTCCTTTACCGCCTTCAGCGAGGCGGCTTGGATCGCACGGCTGGTTACTAGGTTGAATTCAGCCTTAGAACGTAGGTCCTCGAAGTCTATACCCGGATTGAATAGAATGTTCACTGCCTTGATATTATCGCTGGAGAAGTCCTTGAGTGTAGCGGCCGGCTCGCAGGTGATGGAGATGCTAAAGATTCCCAGTTCGCCGAATTGTACCTTGTAGCCGTTCAGCAATTGTTCCACTAGGCATGAGCAGGTGTCGCTTACCACGCCTTTTACCGTGCCGCGTGTGAAAACACCGTTGTGATCTGAGATGTGCTTCACGAAATCATCGAAACTCATCACTTTCGTCACTTGGTTCTTGGCGTACGCCTGTTCCTTTGCGGTCTCATCCAGTGGACTTTTCCACATGTAAGTTGAATAATTAATCATACTTCTTTTTTTAAAAAGATTAAACTTATTGTTGACAATGCGAAAGTACAACCCCCGGATAGCGAAATCAAATCCGCTGATAACCGTTGACAAACTGTTTACTTTTCATTGACAAACGATTCATATATACCTTATGTCTGATATAACGATTACCATACACGGCGGCAATAACCAGATACTCCCCAACGCTACGGAAGCCATCCAGAACTTCTATGTGGGGGAATATTGCGGGGAGACCTCCCAAGAAGAGGGGGACGGTAGATCCGGTCTCATGCCTGAAACGATCCGTTTTCGTGCCTATATAAATAAAGAAGAGGATCTGGAACGCTATCTTGCGCAGATCGTCGAGTGCCGGACGGTTACCGAGTTGGCCCAAGTCATTCTGGTCATGCAAGAGAACGAGCCGAAAATAACCCCCGAGGAGATGGTCAAAGAGCGTTTCATCCGCCTCTTTCTACCCATCACCCCCCGAATCACGAAGGGTAAAAGCGTCAGCAACATCCGTGCCCGTATTAACGATGCGTGGAGCAGCCGTCTCAGACACCGCTCAACTGGCCGTTTTTGAGAAGATATACTGCATATGCCCGAGGATATATACTGTGTTAGGCAATTGATATATACTTCACAGGGCAATTCATATATACCTCGTTTTCCAAGGGAAACGAAAAGTGATAACCTTACTGAAAAAATTACGATATGACAGAAAACTATGAGCGGGCGGAACAAGCACGTTTCGTCTTCCATATCTACGGTTGCAATGTGCAGATCGTGCCCAATGCAACCCATGCGATCCAAATCATCCACCATGGTGATGGTACGATCTTGCGGACGGAAAGCTGTATTACGCCCGCCGCTTCGGGACGCCACGAGTCACAGGCACCGCCGTTGGGAAAAGTTAGGGCATTGAATATAAAACAAACAAAATACAAATGATGGATTTTCATAAGGGCAGATGGCGATTGGCCTTAGGCCGTCTGGTGAATTTGCGGTATATCAACCGTTGGATCATTTTTAGTGCGGACCTTTTCGTCTCGCTTTCCGTATCGTTGCTGGGCGTACTAGGAATGTTCTCCATTCTGCATATACGTATTGGAGAGCCGGATGTGCTGAAAGTGGGCCTCTCCTCATTTGTGGCCAGTATCGTTTCGTTCTTGTTGTTCAAAGCATATCATGGGGTTATTCGCCATTCCACGCTGCGTGGCTTGTGGCGGATCGGTGGTGCTGCGATCGGCAAGTCGCTCTTGATGTTCCTGCTGCTTTGGCTATTGAAAGCCCGTTTCAGCCCTTCTATCTATTGGTTGGGTGGAATCATGGACAGTACGTTGACGATCGTGATGTTGGTCACGTTGCGTGTCTTCGTGATCAATGTCTATAACAGCGTCCTCCTGCAACTTGGTAAGAAACGCAAGCGGGTACTGGTCTTTGGCACGGAGGAGGAAAGCGTGATGATCGCCACATCGGCTAACCGTCAGGTATTCATGCAGAATTATAGCATCATGGGCTTCCTTTCCTTTGGTAATTCCAAGAAAAGCATCCGGATTGCGGAGTTGCCGGTCTACCAGATCGAGAACGTGGAGGATCTGTATCGCTTGATCCCTCGCAACAGTTTGGATGGCGTTCTCTTCCCCAATATAAAGGTTGCCCATCAGGAGCGTGACCGTTTGATCCGTTATTGCGAGCAGGCCTCTTTGAAGACATTGGTAGTCCCGGAGATGGAGGAGCTACGTGGAGGTGAGGCGAAACGTTCCGTCCGAGAGATCCGTATCGAGGATTTGTTGGGTCGTGAGGAGATCCATATTAATCTGGACGAAATCGGCAATCTGTTGGAAGGGAAGACCGTGCTTGTCACGGGAGCCGCCGGCAGTATCGGTAGCGAGATCTGTCGCCAGCTGGCTCATTTCCCGATTAAGAAGTTGGTTTGCTTCGACTCCGCTGAGACCCCGATGCATAATCTCCGTCTGGAATTGGAAGAGAAATACAAGGGACTAAACTTTGTCCCAGTAATCGGCGATGTCCGTAGCCCGGACCGTGTGGATTATGTGTTCCGCAACTGGCACCCCCAAGTGGTGTTCCATGCGGCGGCCTACAAGCATGTCCCCTTGATGGAAGAGAACCCCTGCGAGGCGATTCGAACAAACGTGTTCGGTACCCGTGTGATGGCAGATGCCGCTGTAAGTTATGGTGTGGAGAAGTTTGTGATGATCAGTACAGATAAGGCGGTGAACCCCACGAACATCATGGGCTGTAGCAAGCGCTTGGCTGAAATCTACGTACAGAGCTTGAGCCTTGCGATCGAGCGAGGAGAGGTGAAAGGCGAGACGCGTTTCATTACGACCCGTTTTGGAAACGTATTGGGTAGCAACGGTTCGGTTATCCCCCGTTTCCGGGAACAAATCGCTCAGGGAGGTCCAGTGACGGTCACCCATCCCGATATCATCCGTTACTTTATGACTATCCCGGAGGCTTGTCGCCTGGTGTTAGAGGCCGGTACAATGGGCAAGGGTGGTGAGATCTTTATTTTCGATATGGGTGAGCCGGTGAAGATAGCGGATTTGGCGAAGCGTATGATCGAGCTGTCCGGATTACAGGTAGACAAAGACATCGAGATCAAGTACACTGGTCTCCGCCCCGGCGAGAAACTATATGAGGAGCTATTGAACAACAAGGAGAATACGAAAGAGACTCCTCACGAGAAAATTCGGGTGGCGGCGGTTCGTGAGTATGACTATAAGGATGTGATAACACATATCCATGTATTAATCGAATTATCCCTTCGTGTCCAGATCCTCCCGATGGTGAGGGAGATGAAAGTATTCGTGCCTGAGTTCAAGAGCCAGAATTCTCGGTTTGAGGAGTTGGATTGAGGAGGGAATATTTCAAGGAGAAATGTTTGTGGTAAAAGGAATTGACTATATTTTCATACAATCAATTTGATATGCAAGCATCTATTTTGGATGAATAAACAAAAGAATATGGAAGTGACAGTATTTAATCCCGTGCAACAACATTTGTTGAAGTTTTTTGCTTTTGATGGCTCGGAGGAAAAGCTATTAGAGATGAAAGCGGTTTTGACGAAATATTTCTCGCAAAAATTGGACAAACGTTTGGATGAGTTATGGGATTCGAGAGGTCTCAATCAGGAGAAGCTTGACGAGCTGAGGACAATACACTTTCGTATAGATTTGAACGATGAGTAAAATCGTATTGGATACGAACAGTTTGATTCAAAGTCTTCTGAGTAGAAACCGATATCATTGAATATGGCAGTCGTTCTTAGATGACGCAAATGAATTATGTGCATCTGAAAGATCCTTAATGAAAATGAAGAAATATTAGAGCAACTGACGGGAAAAGAGATGACTAAACTAACCTTAGATGTTATTTTGAACAATCTATATATCAGCTTCCTTACTCCTTATTATAAGTTTAATTTGATAAAATCAGATCCGAATGACAATAAATTCTTGAATTATGCTGTTATCGCAAATGCAAAGTTTATTATGACGGAGGATCGTCATTTTGTCGCCGACACTGTCTGGAAGAACAAACAATCACAACTTAAGGCAATCAATACCATCTTGTCGTTATAGGATGACAATGTACCATGTCTTTGTTATTGCTGAATAGTTACATATAACCCCTTTATTGTGAAATAAAATTAAAAATATTTCATTTTAGGTTTTTGCAGGTTTAAAATGACTGTTTACGTTCGATATAAATTATATTATAAATGATTCAAATTACAGATAAAAGTAAATGCTGTGGCTGCAATGCTTGTGGTGATGTATGTACCCATAAGGCTATTACTTTCAAGACCGATATAGAGGGATTTTGGTACCCGGAAGTTGATAAAAATAAATGTACAGATTGTGGTCTTTGTGAAAAGGTCTGCCCCAATCTGCACTCTGAAGAGCTAAAGAAAAATGATTTTGAGATTCCTGTTTGCTATGCCGCCATACATAAGAATATCGAGGTACGTTTCGACAGCACTTCTGGTGGAGCGTTCACAGCCCTTGCCGAATACGTTTACAAGCAAGGCGGCTACGTGGGTGGTGCGGTCTATAATGAAGACTGGTCAGTGTCTCAGTTCCTTTCAGCAGATAAGACCGACTTGCCTCGTTTGCGCTCTAGCAAATATCTTCAGAGCCGTTTCGATGGATTTTATATCGCTGTTCGTGAAGCCTTGAAGACTGGCAAGCCCGTGCTTGTTTGTGGAGGTCCATGTCAGATGGCAGCCCTGCGCGGCTTCCTGCACAAAACTTATGACAACTTGATTTTGGTGGATTATATCTGTAGGGGTATAGCCTCGCCATTGCTTTTCCGGAAGTACATAGAATATCTGGAAAACAAGCATCATTCAAAGGTTGTCTATTTTAAAGCTAAAAACAAGGAGTTGGGATGGCGTAAGCATACTTTTAAAATTCTCTTTGAAAATAGAGATGTCGAATATCAAACGTTGGAGAACAATCCGTGGCGTATTCTGAATTATATCGTTCCTGAGGTATGTCGGCCGAGTTGTTTTGAATGCCCCTTCAAGGGTTTCCCTAGAGCTACAGACATTACCATTGGTGATTTATGGGCTGATAAAAAGTATATACCTAAAGAGCTTGACAATGATTTGGGAACGTCCGTAGTCTTTGTGCATAGCAAAAAAGGCGCTGACTTGATACAGAATATTAAAACTCTGAAAAAGCAGGACTTCCCTCTAGACAAGGCCATAGCAGGAAATCGCCTTTTAATGAAGCCTTTGTGCCATTCTAGTCACGACAGGGATGCGTTCTATGCTACCCTCAATGAATCACTGGATGCCTGCATCAAGAAGTACCTGCCCCATTTTGGGAAGAAGGGGTTTAGCGTCAAGGAAAAGCTTAAGAACGTAGCCCGTTTCTTATTTAGCGTAAAAAAAGCCTCAGGATGGAGTCTTGATACAAAAAAAAAAAACTTTCGATATAACTTCTTTTGCGGACAAGTAAAAGGAAATGTTTTGGAAGGAAAATTCTTCATCATAAATAAGTACTGTACTATAGTCATGGGATCCAAAGCCCAGCTGATACTGAATGCGCCCTTCTATTTTGGAAGTAAGCGTGTCAAAGGATCTCGCCTGGACAGCAGGCTCTTGATTGAGAACGGAGGGAGGATGGAGATTAAATATGAACCTTATAGTGTTGCGTATGGTGCCGACATTGAGGTGTTCAGGAACGCTACTTTGGAAATAGGAGGTGGTTTAGGTGCGAATATTGGCTTGACGATCATATGCGCTGACCATATTTCTATCGGACGGTATACCGGATGTGGACGTAATGTCACTATCCGCGATAACAACGGGGAACACTTTATATCTATTCGCGGATATAAAACCTCTTCTCCCGTCACCATCAAAGAACATGTATGGTTAACGGAAAGCTGTACGGTGATGCCTGGGGCGGTAATCGAACCAGGTGCCATAATCTCTGCTCGTTCGGTGGTTTCCGGTCACATACCTGCTTTCAGTATAGTGAAAGGTGATCCTGCCGTGGTGGTGGAGAAAAATATTCAACGGAAGGCTTAGATAAAAAAGACTTGATATATGGAATTAAAAGATTTTATTGGCAAATTTGTTTCCCAATTCGAAGAGGAAGATCCTGCTATTTTTGAAGCTGATTTGGATTTTCATGAACTGGATAGTTGGTCATCGCTAACAAGTCTTAGTGTCGTAGCGATGGTCTATCAAGAATATGGTGTGGAGCTGGACACCCAAGACGTGCGTAATGCCGATACAATTGAAGATCTTTTCAATATCGTAAAAGAAAGAAAGGCATGAAAACAATCATACCAGATGTCTCTATCCGCAGTATTGCAAGCTGGCTACCGAGTAATAAGATTTCCTTATCTTCTTTCGCCGAGCAATATGGTGAAAAAGAAACAAGAGATGTTATCCGTACGACAGGAGTTGAATGGGTTTACAGAACCGATGCGAATCAGAAATCATCCGATTTATGCTTCAACGCTGCTGAATATCTAATCAGTAAGGATAACATCGACAGAGAGAGCATAGACGGCTTGGTTGTATTGACTGTGACTCGTGATTGGGCGCTCCCTGATACTTCTGTCTATCTCCAGCATAAATTAGGATTGAAGAATGAGACCGTTTGCTTGGATATTAATTATGGTTGTACCGGTTATATCTATGGTTTGATGCAAGCAGCCATGTGGATACATAGTGGATTATGTCAGAATGTTTTAGTTCTTGGAGGTGATATGCTGAAGAATTGTCTTGACCCTAAAGCTGTTGGTAGTATTGATGCGAGCGATATAGGTACTGCTTCACTGATTTCAAAAGGAACAACAGGCATGGCCTTCCATCTCTGTTCAGATGGTGCGAGATACGATCGGATCATGATGCCCCATGGTGGGTATATATACCAAGATGGAATGGGGGTTTTCTCATTTAGTATAGTAAACGGCCCTAAGAGCATCCGCACTGTGATGGATTTGATGCAATGGGAGGATTCTGATGTGGATATATATGCGTTGCATCAATCCAGTCAGTTGATTATTAAGAATGTTAGAATGGCATTGAAGTCAAGTCAAGAGAAATTTCCAGTGAACATGAAGGACTTTGGTAACTCAAGTAGCTCCACTATCCCCAATTTGTTATGTGATCTTTATGGATTGAACAAGGCAAACCGTCCGAGGCATGCCGTTTTTTGTTCCTATGGCGCTGGCCTTACGTGTGGAAGTGTTGCTCTGGATCTTTCCAAAACTCATTTCTATGAACCGCTGAATAAACAGTGACCGATCCATTACTCGTAAGAATCGAAAAATATTTATTAGATATGCAAAAATCTGTTATTGAATATCTCCAGTCTACTGTTAGTCGCTTTCCTGCGAAAATAGCTGTTAAAGATTCGGAAATGTCTATCACATTTGGTGATTTGTGGAGAAATGCGCAAAAGATTTCGGCTGCTCTCGTGAATACGAATATCGGGTTAAATAACCCAATTGGTGTTTACATTCCGAAAGGGGGCAAGATGATTGAGTCTTTTGCAGGTATTAATATGAGTGGAAACTTTTATGTGCCTCTTGATACAAAGTCTCCCGTTTCTCGTGTCAGCAGTATTATCAAGACTCTTGAATCTAAAGTGCTCATAACTGATCGTTCTCATATTGAAACCCTTAGGGATTTTACCCATGTACGGATTCTTGTGGCTGAAGATATAATTGAGGGTGATATAAATATAGAAAATGCTTTTTCACAGTTCACTCATCAGATTGATACTGATCCTGTTTACAGCATTTTTACCAGTGGTTCAACGGGAATTCCCAAGGGTGTGGTTGTCTCGCATCGTGGTGTAATTGACTATATCGATTGGGCGAAAGATACGTTTCACTTTATGAGTGATGCAGTAATTGGTAATCAAGCCCCTTTCTATTTTGACAACTCAACACTTGATATTTACCTTATGTATTCCACTGGTGCGACGCTTAATATTATTCCAGAAAGTAATTTCGCATTCCCAGCCAAGTTGGTTGACTATCTCAATGAGGAGAAAATTACGTTCGTGTTTTGGGTTCCTTTTGTGCTCATCAATGTAGCCAATCTCAATATTTTCGAAACAAAAAAGCCTATATACATGAAGGATGTGTTCTTTGCCGGTGAAGTAATGCCAAATAAGCACCTTAATTACTGGCGTAAGCACCTCCCCAACTGCCGTTATGCTAACCTTTATGGGCCTACGGAAATTACTGTTGACTGTACCTTCTATGAAGTGAAACGAGAGTTTTCTGATAGTGAACCTCTGCCTATAGGTTTCCCGTGTCGCAACAGTGACGTGTTGATTCTCGTTGATCGCAAACGTCGGGCGGCAAAGGGTGAACAAGGAGAACTCTGTGTACGAGGTTCTTCGCTAGCTCTTGGTTATTATAACAGTCCCCAAAAGACTGCTTCAGCCTTTATACAGAATCCTCTACATAATTATTATCCGGAGACAATCTATTGTACGGGTGATGTCGTTTATGAGAATGAGTATGGAGAAATTATGTATGTGGGTCGTGTAGATTCTCAAATTAAGCACAATGGTTATCGTATCGAACTCGGCGAGATAGAGACTGCAATTCTTGGTAGTCACATGGTGGATAGCTGTTGCGTCGTTTATGACTTTGCAAACAAGAAGATTGTGATGTTCTATCAGGCTACAGAGGAACTTGACATGGCAACTTTCCGCAAGGTTATCTCTACTAGCATTCCTCGTTATATGCAGCCCACTGTGTATCATCATATCAGAGAGTTACAGCGTAATACGAACGGTAAGATTGACCGCCTGTTCTATAATAACCAAGTCAATGGATAAGATAGATTCACTTGATAAGATTAATGGCTTTGTGAGCGATATTCGTTCTTTGCGTAAGGGCTATCTGTCCAATTTCTTCTTGGATAGGAAGAAGCACTCCATATGGATAGAGAAAGGAGAGTTGTTTTACGTTTCTTTCCCTGACGGTTATTTTCTGCTCCATTTAACCGATTCGGTCAACAACCTGTTTTTTCTTACCACTACCTTGCAACAACTGGTCGGGGGATTGAAGGCTGTTTTACCTATATTGTCTGAGCAACTGGTCGTTGACATAGTGGGTGATGGAAAGATTGCGAGTCTGAAAGATGTGTTTGTGGAGCAAGGCTTCAGCGTGTATGAACAGCTCTACCGTATGAGTCGCCTCGGAGCCTTGGAGTATAAAGTGAGCGATGTCCCCAATGTATGTCTCGCTGAAGAGGCTGATGCATGTGTGGTACAGGATATGCTCCATACCAACTTTGACCCCTTGTCTGAACAGCTGCCTTGTTACGAGGAAATACTGGACTTCATATCCCGAAAGGGTGTGCTCGTATATAAGGAAAAAGGAAAGGTTTACGGTTTTATCATCTTTGAACTGAACGGGCAGACCTTATATCTGCGTTATTGGTTTGTCTTGCCCGAATACCGGGATTTAAAGATTGGTTCCCGATTGTTCAATGAATTTATGCGAGCTGGCCACGCCACCAAGCGTCAACTCTTTTGGGTGATAGCTAGTAACGAAAATGCCATTAAACGTTACCGTCATTACGGCTTTGAAGTAGAGAGACTTTATGATTATGTATTAATTAGAAATAAATAAAGGTATATAATTGCCAAGATTAAAGGAGAAAAAGATTATGAGAGAGAAAATTATTTCGATTTTGAGTGAGTTACGCCCCGAGTTCGATTTCAGCGAGCCTGTAAACTTTATAGAGGAAGGTATGCTTGATTCCTTCGATATAGTGACGCTGGTCGATACTCTCGACACCGAATACGATATCGTCATTGATGGTATTGACATCATTCCCGAAAATTTTGACAGCCTAGATAGTATTGTGAGGCTGCTGCAGAAGAACGGGGTGAACGAATGATAATCGTGTGAATGCTATTTAAATAAAAGGGGCAGTCTGAAATGAGTCAGGAAGTATCTTCAACAAATAAGCGTATAGCAAAAAATACACTTTTTCTATATGTGCGTATGTTACTTGTCATGGGGGTAAGCATATTTACTTCCCGTGTGATACTTCAAACGCTTGGTGTAGAGGATTACGGTATTTATAATGCGGTAGGTGGAATTGTGGCCGTAATAGGAGTGCTTAACGGTGCCCTGTCTTCATCAACCAGTCGTTTTCTGGCTTACGAATTGGGAATGAAGGACGCAGAGATGCTGAAGAGAACTTTCTCGGTTTCATTGAATTTGCATATGGCTGTGGCTTTTATTGTCTTGCTGTTGGCTGAGACTATAGGCCTCTGGTTCTTTTACGAGAAAATGGTTATACCGGTGGAACGACTATCGGCTGCGTGGTGGGTCTATCAGTTTTCTATTGTTACGGTGATGGTTAACTTCACCCAAGTACCTTACAATGCTTCACTGATAGCCCATGAAAATATGTCTATTTATGCCTATGTAGGCTTATATGATGCGTTTTCGCGATTAGCTATCGCTTACCTCCTTTCCTTATCTCCCATGGATGACTTAGTGTTTTATGCTTTGTTGTTAATGCTGAATACTTTTTTGATTCAGTTTTTTTATAGGTTTTATACGTATCGGCGTTATCAGGAGTGCCGTTTCAGATGGATTACGGATAAGACTTTATATAAAAGGCAGCTGGCTTATTCAGGGTGGGAGATGTTTGGCGGATTGGCATCAATAAGCCAAGGGCAAGGTATTAATATCCTTCTCAACTTATTTTTCGGTCCCATGGTCAATGCGGCACGTGCGGTGGCTTATCAAATCCAAACGGCTGTCAACCATTTTGTGATTAATTTTCTTATGGCCACGAGGCCGCAGGTAATTAAAAGTTTTGCCGAACACAATTATGAGAGGATGTACTCGCTTACGTTTAAGTCCGCACGTTATTCGTTCTTCTTGATGTTGGCATTAATCTTGCCCATCTGTTTTGAGTTGAGGTTCATATTAAACTTATGGCTGGGCAAAGCCACTCCTCCTGATACGTATGTATTCACTTTGATCATACTTTTACTCAGTCTTGCCGAGGTTTTCCGTGCGTCCATGATTATGGCCTTTCACGCTATCGGCAAGATGAAGCTGGGGAATTCGCTCAATGGAACCATAATGATATTGTCCTTGCCTATTAGTTATGCCATATTGAAAATGGGTGCTCCTGCCTATGCGGTGTTCATAGTTCTCGTCATCATTAATATAACTGTTATGATTGATGCTTATTTCATTGTCTATTCTTATGTACATTTCAACATACGTGAACTTTTAGTTGGCGCTGTTCTCCCATGTGTCTTAGTTGGTGCCTGTTCTGTAATTGTGCCTACGGCCATCGTATATTTGATGGAGGATGGATGGCAAAGGTTCATTATTCTATCCTTGCTTACAGAGGTCGTATTGATGATTCTTATCTTATACGTAGGAATAACACGTGCCGAAAGAAAAAAAATAGTCAGTTGGATTCAGACTAAGATGAGCAAGACTAAACAATGATCAGAGAATTTGTTAATACAGAAGATCTCATGAAACATTATATAAAGAACAAAATCAATACATTCATTAAGTCTTCTCATTGGTACAACGAGGTCCTTTTCAAAGACTGCGTGAAATTTTGGGAAATGAAAGAGGAGCCATTGGACGTTGTGAATCTAGGCAGCAGTTCCGGCGTATATGATTTCGATTACAGCGATATGAGATGTAAGGGAATGAACTGGGCTGTGGCGCCGCAGACGATGGTAGGCGACTTTTTGATACTCAAGCGGTACCGCAAGTTCCTAAAGGATAATGCTATTGTGTTTTATCCGCTTTGTCCGTTTACGTCGATCAGTGGAGCGGTGGATTACATAGAAGACCGTTGCTATAGTTTTTTGGACTATCGAACGATTCCCGGTGGACACTATATCCGGAATAGTAAAATAAAGGGCTATAAAAATAGCCCTATATCCATATACCCATTGGTGGAATTTATCCGTGACATAAGGACACGAGTCTTTTCGTCCAAAGACGTGATAATGAGAGATAGGCAACTGGAGCGTGATGCTGAGAATTGGATAAAGGGATGGACTGTTCAGTTTAATATCAATAACTTGAATGATAAATTCGTGGAGAGTCATAGAACGGTATATGATAGGACTATATCAATGTTAAAAGATATGATTGAGTATTGCAAAGAGGAGAAGTTAAGGCTGGTCCTGGTCATACCACCTATGCATAGATCTTTGTGCCGTAAATTTCCCGCTGCTGCCAAAGAACAACTGATAGACTCTTTCATTACAGAAGCCAACGGGGGGGAGACATGGTATTTCGACTGTATGGAAGAGCCTGGATTTTCGGATGACAAATCCTTGTTTCGCAACTGCTATTATCTTAACAAGAGAGGAGCCCTATTATTCACTAAATACATAATGGAAAAAATAGATAATAAGTAATTATGGGAATAAAGTCTTACATCGTGAATTTCTTGAAATCCCTTAAACACGGGGGAGTAAAATATGTCTCTGTTACATTTACCAATCCTGATGCCAGATATGCCAATAAGAAGGTATTTATTTCTGGCGGTAGCGAGGGATTGGGCAGAGCTATGGCTAAGGCGTACTTGGCAGAGGGTGCTGAGGTTATAGTGACTGGAAGAAGTAAAGAAAAACTGTCAAACTTCCAGCTTTCCGAAAGTAATGCCAAGCTTTATACGTTGGTATGGGACGCCTTGGATTTTGACTCTTATAAGCAGAAGTTCGATGAAGCCGTTTCTATGATGGGTAGAATCGACATATTCGTGAACAATGTAGGAGGTGGGATGTCTAAGTATGAACCGTGGAATGCATATACTGCGGAAGTACTGGACAGGACATATGATATCAATACGAAAAGTATGTTTTTGATGTGCCAAATGGAAGGGCTGTATATGATAGACAATAAAATCAAGGGGAATATACTCAACATTACCTCTATCGCCGGCTACCAAAGACTTTTCGACCCTTATGCCGTGGCCAAGTGGGGCGCTCATAGCTTGACTGGTGGAATCGCAAGAAAACTTATTGCTTATGATATCGTGGTGAATGGTATTGCGCCTGGCACATGCCTTACCTCCAATCCAGCGTTGCCTCATAATAGGAACTTTGAAGACAACGCTTATTTCCAAGGACAGCCGAGTAAACGTTTTACAATGCCTGAGGAAATAGCTAAAACCGCTCTCTTTCTCACTAGTGGCGAAGCAAGGCAAATTGTTGGCTATATAATCCCTGTAGATGGGGGTGTCTTGATTTGAACGTACTGATTGGCTATTGGATATCCGGTAAAGTATATTAATTGAAAGAATGTGTTTTTGAATGTTCATATTCGTTGTTATGTATGATTAAAATCCAAGAACAATGGTGAGAGACTATTCTATTGATTCGGTAAAAGGTGTATGCTTATTGCATATGTTCGTCCTGCATATTTTTATAATATATGGTTTTTTTGATGCAAAAGGTGCCGCATCCGAATTCTATTTTAATGCCCTAAGTTTTTTTATGTCCTCTTTTTATTTTTTTAGCGGCTTTTTCTTCAAAAGCCCTGAGAATGGAAATGAGATGAAGTATATTAGGAGTAAGGTTAAGAAGTTTATCATACCGCTGATAACATGGTCTGTCATTTCTTTGCCCTTTGTTTATTGTAAGGATTATTCATTAATAGATATTAACATGGAGGGGTAAAATGGTTTGAGCTTTTCACGTTCGTTCTTCCATTGGGATGTTTACGTTCAAATGATGCTTTGTGGTTTCTTTCGTCACTGTTTTTAGTGAATGTTAGTTGCTAAATTTGTGCCCAAGACGAAGATGAGACACTTTACTCATCTGTCAGCAAATGTTGTAAAGCCATTTAGTTTACCCAAGGCTAAATGTAAAGCTGTTTAGTTCACCTAACGGAAGTTGTATAGCATCTTAGTGAACCAACCTAAAGAGTGTAAAACGTATTAGTTAATCACATTCAAATCTGACAAGCATTTCTAGAGACAGTCAGTATGAAAGTCCCTCTACTTACTTGACCTGATAAGACTGAGAAAGAAGAACTTGTTTATCCTGTTTTAACTAAAATAAGAAAGAAGATAAAAATATGGATCATGAAAATAGGAATATTGACACAACCTCTTAGAGGTAATTATGGCGGAGTTTTACAGAATTGGGCCTTGCAGCATATCTTGATTCGGTTGGGGCATGAGCCGATTACTATTGACATCCTTCCTCGTCCTTCGATTGGAAGATTTATTCTTTCTACGATCAAATCCTTGCTTCTTTGGTTTATTCCTTCACGCAGGAGAAGATTTAAGAGATGGAGAGAGAGAAGGATGCCGCTATTTGAGGAATTTGTGAGTAAAAATATTATCAAGACTCCTACTTGTAGAAATTATTCGATGGAGATGATTAGAGAATATGGTTTAGAAGCATTGTTGGTAGGTAGTGATCAAACGTGGCGTCCGATATATAATGTGAATCGTTTGTCGGATATGTTTTTGCATTTTGCGGGGAATTTTTCGGGAAAAAGGGTTGCCTATGCTGCTTCTTTTGGCGTAGACTATTGGGAATATTCAGAAAAACAAACCTCCGTTTGTTCCTCTTTAGCTCAGCTTTTTGATGCCGTATCTGTGCGAGAGACAAGTGGAGTGGCTCTTTGCGAGAGATATTTGGGAATAGATGCTGTGGCAGTACTCGATCCCACGTTACTTGTTAGAAAGGAGACATATGCGGAGTTGTGTATGAAAGTTCCTGTTTTTAAGAAGAGATATCTTGCTGCTTATGTGCTAGATTCCGCAAAGGAAGTAGATCTGATAATCACAGAAGAGGCGAAAAAAAGAGGATTGCCTATCCTTCGTTATTCCGCTTATGGACAGGCCAAGCTGACAATAGAGGAATGGATCGCTATTTTTCGTGATGCTAGTTTTGTAATTACGGATTCATTTCATGGAACAGTATTCTCTATTATTTTCGAAAAACCTTTCCGTTGTGTTGTGAATGAGAGAAGAGGTGGTGTTCGTTTTGCTGATTTGTTAGAAAAATATCATTCTGGTAAGCTGGTGGAGTGGCGTGAAAAGAGTCTTGATTTTTTGCGAGAGGCGTTGAATGGTTGACGGTATGGATGTAACGGTAAATGAAAATATTCTTAAGGATAACCTGTCTTTTATAATTTGATATCGTGCTTTCAGTATTTATTTATACATTTATAATGTGTTTTATGTTTTGCTGTGCTTCTATTGCATCTTATAGAGAGCATGTAACTATACATAAAAATCTGTTTTTTAGATGGGAGATAATCCTTATGCTCCTTTCTTTTGCTGTTGTATTTGGGATGCGATACGATGTCGGTGAAGATCATTTAGGTTATTTAGATGGATATATAAATCCATTTCTTCATAAGGAATATGAACCTTTGTTCGCATTAATTCGTGATACGCTTAGTAATGCAGGTGTACATCCAATCGTTTTTTTTGCGGTTTGTGCTTTCATTCAAGTGTTTTGTCTTTTCTATTTTATGAAAGACTGTAAATTCTTGTATCCTGCTTTGATTGTATCTCTTTTTATGGGTCAATTCTTTATTCATTGGATGAATGGTATTCGACAAGATATTGCAGGTTGTATATTCTTATGTGCTATTACTTGTGTTATAGATAAGAGGATTGTAGGATTCTTTACTCTTGTGTTGATTTCTGTTGGTTTTCATTATTCTGCTGTTATATTATTCCCATTTTATTTTCTATATCTGAAAAAAGATCACTATTTTAATAGTATTAATGTTCAATATTTATTGCTTTTTGTTGTGTCTTATGTTGCTATATATAATGTTGATTTGTTGACAAATATAAATGATACTATATTCTATTTAGCTACACTTTCTGGATATGAAATGTATACTGAAGATGTGCTTTATCGATTTGCGGATATTACGAAAACAGGTGTAAGTATGTATGTTTTTATTTTATTGGATCTGATTATTGTATCATATTGTAAAAAAATGAAATGCTATTATTATGGGAGGAAATTTAATATAATATATGATTTGTATTTTTTTGGAACTTTGGCTCAGATTGTTTTTGTTAATAATTTGGTTTTAGCTAGGCCGTTTCGTTATTTTAGAGGATTTAAACTTGTAGTTATAGCGTGTTTGATATTCTTCTTGTATAAGAAATCAAGACAGAGTATTAATGCCGCTGTTCTTTTTATGGTTGTTGTATTATTGCTAATATTATTTGCTGCTACAATTAAGAATGAACCCTTTCATTTTATGCCTGTATGAAAAAAAATTAGTATTGTTATTCCATGTTATAATTCGGAGAATTATATTTCTATATGTATAGATGGCTTAAAAAAACAATTGTTTGATGACGTTGAATTCATATTTGTAAATGATGGATCTACAGATCATACGTTAAATTATATAAAGAAATTTGAACGAGAAGATGATAGAGTTGTTGTTATAGATAAACCTAATGAAGGTGTATCTAAAGCAAGGAATGATGCCCTTGATGTTGCCCGTGGTGAATATGTGTATTTTTTGGATCCGGATGATTTTATTGATGCTTCTTGGTGCGAAGAGATGTATGTGCTAGCAAGTAAATATCATGCTGATATTTTGATTTTTAATTTTTACAATATAGTGAATGGAATCAAACATTTTTGTTTGACTAATATTCCTGTTGGGGTATATAATCTTGAAAATATTTTGATGTTTGTAGATTATCTTCCAATTACACCTAAGTTGTATAGGCGAGAAATAATTAAAAATGTTAGATTTAATACAAATATAAAAGTAGGTGAGGTCTTTGATTTTTTTATAGGAGTATTGCTTAATACGCATAGAATATATGTTACTGATAGATTTTATTATAATTATGTTCGACATATAGATTCTGCTACTAAAAATCTAAATATGAATGTGGATTTATCAATTGTTGATACATTATATAGTATAGATGAACGAGTCCGTAAATCCGAATGTAAAATAGTAACTAGCAAATGTTTTGTATATTCTGTTTGTAAGTTGCTTAATGGATTTGTTTTTAATAAGTATGTGAAAGTTGTAGCACTAGGTAAGGCTCGTGATTTAGTTGATTATGTATATACAGATTCTTTAGTGCGAAAGTATATAAAGGAAAGGGTACGGATGACTTCGTGGAGTAGTCCTGCTAAATATTATTTTATGTTATTGTATGTTTCTCCTAAACTATTGTATTTTATTTTGAGGAGTTGTTTGAGGTTGAAATTTATTAAGTGAGTTATAGATGATTTTGATCAAAGAATATTGATTTATAAGCTAAGCGTTATGAAAAATCTCATAATCATTGCCGCTGGAGGCATGGGACGTACTTTATATGACATGTCTCGTGAGAGTAGGGGGTATGGCGAGGAGTTTGTTGTGAAAGGATTTATAGATGACAACCTCTATGCTTTAGATGGTTTTACAAACTATCCTCCTATTTTAGATAGAATAAGTACTTATATTCCACAAAAAGATGATGTTTTTGTATGTTCTATAGGTGGGGCAATTCGCAAGAAATGTATGGAAGAGCTTATAAATAAGGGTGCTTTATTTATAAGTCTAATTCATCGCACGGCACGTATTGGAACAAATGTGAAATTAGGTGTAGGAAATATAGTTGGAGCGTACACCAGTATTGGGGCAGATGCAAAGATTGGTAGTTATAATTTGATACAATCTTATACGGTAATAGGACATGATGTACAGATGGGAGACTGGAACCGGGTTGATACCCATGTTACCTGTGTGGGAGGAACGGTAATAGGGAATGAAGCGGATATTTATACTTCTTCTGTCTTGAATCATGGAGTTGTAGTTGAAGATAGGGCACATGTGGGTGCATGTAGCTTTGTTATAAGGCGTGTAAAAGAAGGTACAACTGTAATGGGGAATCCGGCTAAGAAATTAATGTAAAAGCTAAATAAATAAGAATATGGAAATGACTGATTTTATCGAGAAATTGGCTGAACAATTTGATGATGTAGATGCTGGTTTATTGACTACTGAAACTAAGTTTCATGAGTTGGATGATTATACTTCCTTGGTGGCTCTGATGATTATCTCCATGATTGATGAAGAATATAATGTGACGGTTACGGGTGATGACATGAAGAAACAGGTAACCATTGGCGATTTGTATAATTTGGTATCTTCTCGTCTGTAATGTATAATCCTTTTTCTTTAGAAGGTAAGACGATACTTGTAACGGGTGCTTCTTCCGGCATCGGTAGGGCAACGGCTATAGAGTGCGCTAAATTGGGTGCAACTCTAATACTGACAGGCCGGAACGTACAAAATTTGCATGAAACGCTTCAAACTCTTGAAGGAGGAAAGGAACATCGGTTCATTGTCGCTGATTTGTCTAAGGAGGACGAATGTGGTGAATTGATTGCTTCTTTGCCTATGTTGGATGGCTTTGTCTGTAATGCCGGTATAGGAAAGATGATTCCTGTACAGTTCTATTCGTCTGAAGTATTGGAGGAAGTATTTGGAGTCAATGTATTTGCACCCATGCTTCTCATGAAATTATTGGTACGAAAAAGAAAGATGAAGAATCCATCTTCGGTAGTTTTTACGGCTTCTATTTCCGCTTATGGTAATGTGGCTCCTGCCAATGGAATTTATGGGGCTTCAAAGAGCGCTTTGAGTACTTATATGAAGTATGCGGCTTTAGAATTGGCCGGTAAGGGTATTCGTTGCAATGCTGTGCATCCCGGAAGGATTCAGACACCATTGATAGAAAATAAACTTTTGACAATGGAAGATGTAGCTAAAGATATCGACGTGTACCCGTTAAAACGCTATGGAAAGCCCGAAGAGGTGGCTCATGCTATTATCTATTTATTGTCGGATGCTTCATTATGGGTTACAGGTACCCATTTAGTGATTGATGGAGGACGTAGCTTGAAATAATAGAGATGGGAAGCTTTTTAGAGAATAAAGTATGTATCATTACCGGTGCTGCACAGGGTATCGGAAAATCGATAACAGAACGTTTTGTCGGTGATGGTGCTATTGTATATGCTTGTGACCTACAAGAAGGAAGTATGGATGTATGGGCGGAACAATGTGTGGCTGTACAAGGAATCGGTGTAATACCGTTGTATTTTGATGTGACGGATGCTGCAGCTGTCAAGTCTGCTTTTATGTCGATATTCAAACGAGAAGGTCGTATTGATGTACTGGTTAATAATGCCGGTGTGGTGTTTAATAAGAAAATCGGCATGATTGTTCGACCGGAAACAGAACAGATGTTCCGGGTAAATGTGATTGCAGTCATAGAAATGGTACAGTTGGTATCTCGTTTAATGGCTCGTAATGGTGGTGGATCGATTGTGAATATCGCATCTGTTACGGCAGTATTGGGGTCTCCCGGTCAGTCTGCCTACTCGGCTACCAAAGGGGCTATTATGTCGTTTACCAAATCAGCTGCTAAGGAATTAGCTCCTTTGGGAATTAGAGTCAATGCCGTAGCGCCGGGTATCGTGAAGACGGAACGATTCTCTGAATTGTATGAGGAGAGTGGTGAGAAGATTGATACACGTATTCAGAAAATAGCTTTGGGACGTTTGGGTACACCGGAAGATGTGGCGAACGCTTGTGCTTTTCTTGCCTCTGACAGGGCTTCCTATATTTCCGGTCAGATATTGGGCGTGGATGGTTGCGCTTCCATTTAGAATAAAATAATCAGATGATATTAGGTTTGAATGAGCGACCGCAGGATGCGGTTGCCGCAATAGATGCTTCGGGGGCTGTCTTGAGGTATGGGGAATTGTTATCCTTTTCAGAGAGGATCGGCTCTTTGCTTCCAGTACGTTCCTTATTGTTTCTGTTGACAGAAAACAATGTGGGGGGAATAGCGTGGGGCATGGGGTCTATTCATTCGGGTAATGTGCCTTTGATATTGAACGCTCATATCGAGGAGGGGCTTTATCATAATTTGTTTGAAATATACCGTCCCTCTTATGTGTGTCTTCCTACAAGAATGGCATCCGCATTGCGATATGAGATCGTGTGTGAGTGCTATGGCTATACATTGTTGCATACAGGTATGGAGCCTTGTACGCTACATGCCGACTTGTCTCACTTGTTACCTACTTCCGGCTCTACGGGAAGTCCTAAGTTGGTACGCCATAAGTATGAGAATATAGAGGCGGCAGCTTTGAATATATCGACTTTCTTTGGACTTACGTCTGATGACAGGCCCTTACTGGTGTTGCCTTTGTATTATACGATGGGATTGTCAGTCGTATTCAGTCATTTGTATGTGGGCTCTACTGTATTGATAACGAATCAGAGCATGACGGACAAGGCTTTTTGGAACTTTATGAAGGAACAACGGGCAACTAGTTTTACGGGAGTGCCTTACAGTTTTGAGATATTGAACTTAATGCGCTTTTTCCGGATGGATTTGCCGGATCTGACCTTACTTACTCAAGGTGGTGGTAAAATGTCTCGTCAGTTGAATTTGAAGTTTGCCGAATATTGTCGTGACAACGGGAAACGCTGGATCGCGACTTATGGACAATCGGAGGGGACTGCTCGTATGGCTTATTTACCTGCGGAATGGGCCATTGAGAAAGTCGGCAGTATAGGCCGGGCTGTACCTAATGCGGAGTTGTCGTTGATAGATAGTGAGGGAAATCGTATAGAGGGGGCCAATACCGAAGGTGAGATGTGTTATCGAGGTAAAAATGTGACGATGGGATATGCCCGTAGTCGGGAAGACCTGTCGCTGGGTGATGAACGCAATGGTTTTATGCGTACCGGTGATTTGGCTTATCGGGATGAGGATGGCTGTTACTACATAGTGGGGCGCATGGGACGTTTCTTGAAACTGTTCGGTATGCGCATCGGATTGGATGAGTGCGAGCAGATAATCAAAGGAAAATATCCGATAGAATGTGCTTGCGTAGGTACGGATGAGAAGATGACCGTTTACTTGACTGATGAGCGATATGCGATGGTGGTAAAAGAGGTGTTGGTAGAAAAAACCAAATTGGTGGCCTCGGCATTTGAGATAAAAGTGATTGATGAAATTCCCAAGAATGAGGCGGGAAAGATATTGTATAGTAAGTTAAATTCATAAAAGTAAATAGCTATGACAAATATAGAGAAGTATAATAATGCTTTTGTAGAAGTGTTTGGTGTGGAGATCGCGGTGTTGGATGATGGCTTTTCAAAAGACAGCGTGGATGCGTGGGATTCTGTTCATCAATTGAATATAATCGCTTTATTGGAAGAGTCTTTGGATATTATGTTTGACCCGGAAGATATCATGGAATTTACCTCATATGGTAAAGGACGTGAGATCTTGAAGAAGTACGATGTTGAGCTTTAACGGTTGGACTTATGGCAAGGTGGGAAATTAAGAATGTTGGCATGAAAGGAGTGGCTATGGCTGTTCCTAAGAATGTGGTAACAACTTCCGAATTAGGACTTCTTTCTCAAGAGGAAGCGGATGTGTTCGACAATACGGTTGGTATAAAACGTAGGCATATAGCCCCGGATACCATGTGCGCTTCGGATATGTGTCAGGCTGCCGCTGAAAAACTGCTTGTAGAGTTAGGGTGGGAGAAAGATAGTATCGATGTATTGTTGTTAGAGTCTGTTACAGGCGATTATCGTACTCCCCCGACCTCTTGTGTGCTACAGGATAGGCTTGGCTTGTCGGAAAATTGTTTCTGTATGGACATACCCATGGGATGCTGTGGTTGTATGTATGCCATAACGGTTGCCGGTAATCTGTTGACGGCGGGTAATGTGAAGCGTGCGTTACTACTTATAGGGGATACGGCCTTGCGAATGGGTTCCATGAAAGACAAAAGCCGTGTACCTTTATTTGGAGATTGTGGTACGGCGATCGCATTGGAATATGATGAGGCCGCTAACGATATTGTAGTAGACTTCCATACCTACGGAAAAGGATATGAGGCTCTGATGACCCCTCATGGTGGTTTTCGTCATCCGGCTACTCCTGCCTCTTTTGAATATGAGGATTTTGGTAATGGTATTGTGCGTGCGCCTATTCATACGTTGATAAATGGTATGAATGTTTTCTCATTTGCCATATCTCGTCCTCCTAAATCCGTTGAGGCTTTCTTAGCGGATTATAATATCAATCGTGAAACAGATATAGATTATTTCTTGATTCATCAGGCGAACAAGATGATCGTGGATCGTATCGTGAAGAAATTGAAGTTGCCCAAAGAGAAAGTGCCTTACAATTTGGAAGAGTTTGGGAACTTAGGAGGTGCTTCTATTCCTTCATTGATGGTAACAAGGATCGCAGATCAACTTAGGACTAAAGAAACGACACTATTAATGTCTTCGTTTGGACTGGGATTGAGTTGGGGGACGATGTGGGTGAAGACGAAACCTATGATTGTGTCAACGCTTGTAAGCATTTAAGATTAAGTTGATAGGTGATAATTTAATATTAAAGTTATATGGAAAAGAAAACATTTCGGCAAAGAGTTAGTAAGGTAGTTCGTGGTATATATACCAATTATTTGAAATATGTCAAAAAAGTTGATATAGGAAAAGGCGTCTCTATTTCTCAGAGGATAGATATGGACAAAGTAAATCCTAGGGGTATTCATATTGGAGATGAGACAAGGGTGTCGGTTGGGGTTATGTTATTGGCTCATGATTATTTTAGGGGTAAAAATAAAGTTGATACATATATAGGAAAGAGATGTGTCATTGGTGGAAGAGCAATAATTACTCCAGGCGTAACATTAGGGGATCATGTGTTTGTGGGAGCTGGTAGTGTAGTTACGAAAAGTTTTCCTAGTCATTGTCTTATTGCGGGAAATCCAGCTCGGATTATTAGGACAGGAATAGAGATAAGCGAGAAAAGCCAGATTGTTAATTTTGGAACTTTGGTGAAAAATAAGGAAAGTGAAAAAAAATAATCTGAGTATGTTTTTATATATAGTAGTATGATGTATAGATATATAAAAAGGATAATAGATTTTATTTTATCATTGTTTGGCATTGTAGCTTTGATTCCCATATATTTAGTTCTAATAGTAGTGATTCGGTTTAAATTAGGATCTCCAATTTTCTTTATACAAGAGCGTTCAACTTTGAATGGACGTTCTTTTAGTTTATTGAAATTTAGGACAATGACTAATAAAACTGATTCAGATGGGAATCTTTTGCCGGATGAACTGAGAAAAACTTCATTTGGCAGTTGGTTGCGAAATACCAGTTTAGATGAGTTACCAGAGTTATTAAATATTTTGAAAGGAGACATGACTATTATAGGGCCAAGACCAATGCCTTCTAAATACAATATATATTTTTCTGATTATGAGAAAAAAAGATTTAAAGTAAGGGGAGGTTTGTTACCTCCTGAAGTTTTAAAGGATAATCCTACTCCAACTTGGGATGAACAACTACAGTGGGAAGCGGAGTATGGTGAAGATTGCTCCTTCTTTATTGATTTAAAAATATTGTTTAGAACGTTTAGACTTTTAATCCATAGGAAAAATGATAATTATGGCGAATATGTAAGAAAGTCTTTATCTGAAGAAAGAACAGAAAAAAATAATGCTTATGAAAGTAGCAATACATCAGCCTGATTATATTCCATATTTGGGATTCTTTTACAAGATGTATAAATCTGATTTGTTTATATACTTGGATGATGCTCAGTTCTCGAATGAGGCTGCTCACAATTTTAATAAGATCAAGACCCCTCAAGGTGTCTTGCGTGTAAAGTTTCCCGTAGAAATGAAATTTGGTGATCCTATTAATCATGTGAGACCGAAAGATGAATTGAAATGGAAGGAAAAGCATCTTAAGACAATAGAGATGAATTATAAGAAAGCTCCTTTCTTTTCTGATATTTATCCATCTTTAAAAGAGGTATATCTAAATGATTATTCCAATGTGGCAGATTTGAATATAGCATTAAATACATTTATCTCCAATCAATTTGGTATTAAACCTAAAATATTTAGATCCTCTGAATTGCTTTCTCATGCTAAAAAAGAGGAGCGTGTAATTGATTTGTCATTGGAAGTTGGAGCTACTGCATATATTTCGGGCAATGGTGCTAGAGTGTATCAAGATGAATCCCATTTTAATGAAAGAGGATTAAAATTAGAATATATGGATTATTCTCCTATTGAGTATCCTCAGTTATGGGGAGATTTTATAGAGAATATGTCTGTTCTTGATTATATTTTTAATTGTGGATTTGATTTTGAGTATGTAGTTGATAAGGTTGATGCTATAAATGGAAATAGGTAGTTTTTTGGAATTAGACTTACGTGATACTGGTGAGTTGTTTAATGGCTCTGAAGTCTGTAGGTTAAATCTTAATAGAGCTGGTATTTATCATTGTTGTAGACTTCTAAATGTAAATAAAGTCCTTTTGCCTTATTATGAGTGCTTTACGGTTCGTAATTTTCTTCTTGGTAAAGGTTTTAAAGTTGATTATTATCATATAGATAAGGATTTTATGCCTCTTGATATTTCTCAAGATGATGATACCGCAATAGTGTTTGTGAATTATTTTGGCCTTATGTCTACAGAGCACATGTTATCATTGATTGAGGGGTATAAAAATGTTATCATCGACAATGCCCAATCTCTATTCGCAAAACCTATAAATGGAGTCTATAATGTCTATTCTCCCAGAAAGTTTGTAGGCGTTCCTGATGGCTGTTATGTAGTAGGCCCAGATGCTGTAAGGTTTAGTGATGAATATGATCAAGATTTATCTTCTGAGACAGCAGGTTTCTTATTACAAAGAATAGAAGTGGGTTGCAATTCTGCTTATCAATATAGACAATTAAATGAGAAGCGTATAGATATGTCTAACATTTCTAGAATGTCTATTCTTTCTCGTGCTATACTTAAAAATGCTCCTTATGATTATATTAAAAATAAAAGATTTGAGAATTTTAATTTAGCATCTGATTTATATTCTTCTATGAATAAAATCAATCCTCATATATATTTCGATGATAATTGTGTTCCATTTGTTTATCCATTAGTTGTAGAGAAATCTGATATGGTGGATCTTTTAAGTAAAGAGAAAATTTATACCGGACGTTGGTGGAATTATTTGCTTAAGGAAACTGATTCTACATCTTTTGAGTATTATCTATCCTCTTATATGATCCCTATACCGATTGATCAGCGTTATGGGAAGAATGAGATTGAATATGTTTATAATATTATTAACAAATATTTAACTAAGTAGTCGTGTTTAAGAATATATTGGTTGTTGCACCTCATGCGGATGATGAAATATTGGGCTGTGGGGCAACTATTTATAAAATGATGCAAGAAGGTCATAATGTGTATGTGCTGATTATGACAAATGCCAGTAAATCTGATCCAAATATTTTTTCCGAAAAAGGTATTCAGCGTGTTAGAACAGAGGCACTGGAGGCTCATCGTTTACTAGGTGTAAAACAGACCTTTTTCTTTGATTTTCCGGCTCCTGCATTAGATCAATATCCAGGTTATATCATGTCTCGTGAAGTTTCAAAATGTATATCCGAAAATCAAATAGATACAGTGTTTATTCCCCATAGAGGAGATATACATAAAGATCATCGGATGGTCTTTGACAGTGTATTAGTCGCTTGTCGTCCTGTTGGAGATTATACGGTTAAGCGAGTTTATACCTATGAAACGTTATCTGAAACTGAATGGGCTGCTCCTTATGCGGATGATGCTTTTATTCCCACGGTATTCATTCCTTGTAGTCAAGATGGAATGAAAATGAAATTGAGAGCGATGGAGTGTTATCAATCTCAACTAAGGCGGTTCCCTAGTTCTCGTTCTTTAGAGGCTTTGGAAGCTTTGGCGAAATATAGAGGTGCTACAATTAGCGTAGAAAGAGCTGAGGCTTTTATGCTGATCCGAAGTATTTTCTAAAATCACAATAATAATGAATAAACGAATTTATCTTTGCCTTGCTCACATGAGCGGCAAAGAACAAATGTATATCAAAGAAGCCTTTGATACGAACTGGGTCGTGCCTCTAGGTCCGAACGTGAATGGATTTGAGAAAGATTTGGAGGAATTCGTGGGTGAAGGTAAACATGTGGTGGCTCTGTCTGCCGGTACTGCTGCGGTGCATTTGGCGTTGCTTGCCTGTGGCGTGAAGCCGGGGGATGAGGTGCTGGTACAGAGCTTTACCTTCTGTGCTTCCTCGCATCCGATCACTTATTTGGGGGCTACGCCTGTGTTCGTGGACTCGGAGGTGGATACTTGGAATATGGATCCTGTGTTGTTGGAAGAGGCGATTCAAGATCGTATCGAGAAGACGGGAAAAACACCGAAAGCGATTGTCCCGGTGGCCTTATATGGGATGCCTTATAAGGTGGATGAGATTATGGCGGTCGCTGATCGGTATGGGATTCCGGTCATTGAGGATGCGGCGGAGGGTTTTGGCTCTCGTTATGATGGACGTATGTTGGGTACGTTTGGAAAATATGGGGTGCTGTCGTTCAATGGGAATAAGATGATTACGACCAGTGGTGGTGGTGCGTTGATTTGTCCGGACGGGGAGGCTAAGCGGGAGATCATGTTCTACGCTACGCAGGCTCGGGAGGCTTATCCGTATTACCAGCATGAGCGGATCGGGTATAATTATCGGATGTCGAATATTTGTGCGGGTATCGGGCGTGGTCAGATGACGGTGGCTGATGCTCATGTGGCTCATCATAAGCATACGTGTGATTTATATCGGGAGCTGTTGAAGGATGTGAGAGGGATTACCTTGCATGAGAATCCTTCCGGTCGTTTTGATAGTAATTATTGGTTGAATACGATTGTCTTGGATCCTTTATTGAGGGTGAAAGGGCAGGAGAATGCTTATCAAGCAATGGTACAAGGTGCTGTTGGTGGTGCGGGCGGTGTGACTCACGCAGCGGTTAACGCACATACGGATTGCGAGCCGAATGCCAATGTCGAGGCGATGCGTGTGGGACTTGACGCGATGGGTATAGAATCCCGTCCTTTGTGGAAACCGATGCATAAGCAACCTGTCTATAAAGATTGCCCGGCTTATGTGAATGGGGTGAGCGAATCTTTGTTTAAGGTTGGGTTGTGCCTGCCTTCCGGCCCGTATGTAACGGATCGGGATATTGAGTATATCGTTGGAGGTATAAGGGGCTTGATTGAGCGTTGATTTTAACAGTTTTCATGAGCTAAATTCGTTTCAATGCGTAGGCCTAAGTAAAGGCTAATCATAAAGATCTTATTTTTGTTACGAGGAGGGTGTGTCATTTTGATGCACCTTTTTTTGTGTTCTTTAGCTGAACTTTTCCTTCGCCCCAAAGTCTTACTCTATTAATTTAAATAGGTTTATGTATCTATTATGTCGCTAAACATATTTTTTAGGAGATTTTGGTACTGTTGTCCTGGCTTTTAATGGAAAAACTTGTGTTATAGGAAAAAATAAGTTATGTTTGTGATTGAATCGTGGATAGGAAAGATATGAATTCTATTTTGCAAGATCGGCTGGATATAATAAAGGAGCTATGCAAGCGCTACAAGGTACGGAGCTTGTATTCTTTTGGTTCTGTGAATACTTCGAGATTTACGGAGCACAGCGATATCGATCTCTTGATTGAGTTCGATCCGTCCATCTCCTTGGAGGAATATGCCGATAATTATTTTTCCTTACGAGCCCGATTGGTTGAGTTATTCAAGAGAAAGATCGACTTGGTGACCAATCGTTCCTTATCCAATCCCTATTTCATCGCAGATATCGAACAAGGCAAACAATTACTTTATGGGGCATCGTAGTATTCAGAAATATCTCTATGATATCCAGCAATCCATTTTATCCATTGAGGAATATTTGGGTGAGAAAAGGGATTTCATCGCTTACGAGCAAAACAAGTTGTTGCGTCGGGCAGTGGAGCGTGAACTGGAGATTATAGGAGAAGCAATGGCTCTGACCTTACATGAATTATGAATTTTTATATATAAAGCGGCCTTGCGTTCTTACGTGAGGCTGTTTTTTTATACCTACTGCATTAATAAATAGCGATGAACAAGCGAATTTACCTTGGCCTCGCTCACATGAGCGGATCGGGTATAATTACCGGATGTCGAATATTCGTGCGGGTGTCGGACGTGATCAGATGACGGGGTTTTTTTTATGCTTCTAAACATGGAATGATAATTGGCTGGGATTTGGATAATCGCTAACTTGTCGGCGCTGAATCCGTGAAATTCCTTGCAGATTGTAAGCACCTACTAAATCATTCACGTTATGGAAATACATCTTGATAACTATTTGCCGGAATATCCTTCCTTCGTTTCCGGTATTCGCCGTGCTCCCGATCGCGGCTATTCGCTTACGCCCGCTCAAACAGAAACGGCATTGATGAACGCGCTTCGTTACATCCCTGTTGAATTACATGAGAAGCTAGCTCCTGAGTTCATGGAGGAATTATTGACCCGGGGACGGATCTATGGTTATCGTTACCGTCCGCAGGGAGACTTGAAAGCGAAGCCTATCTCTGAATATAAAGGTAAATGTATCGAGGGAAAGGCCTTTCAAGTAATGATCGATAATAACCTTTGCTTTGATATCGCTTTGTACCCTTATGAGTTAGTTACGTATGGCGAGACTGGGCAGGTCTGCCAGAATTGGATGCAATATCGTTTGATTAAGAAGTATTTGGAGGAGCTGACCGAGGAGCAGACCTTGGTGATCGAATCCGGGCATCCTCTGGGATTGTTTCATTCCAAGCCGGATGCCCCACGGGTGATTATCACGAACTCCATGATGGTGGGAATGTTCGATAACCAAAAGGATTGGCATGTCGCCGCCCAGATGGGAGTCGCTAATTATGGACAGATGACGGCCGGAGGTTGGATGTATATCGGCCCGCAAGGTATCGTACACGGTACGTTTAATACATTGTTGAATGCCGGACGTAAGAAATTAGGGATTCCACAAGATAAGGATTTGCGAGGCTATCTGTTTGTATCTTCTGGTTTAGGAGGAATGAGTGGCGCTCAACCTAAAGCCGCCGTGATTGCCGGTGCTGCCAGTATAATCGCCGAGGTAGACGCTTCCCGTATCGAGACACGCCGATGCCAAGGATGGGTCCAGCATGTGACGGATGATATGGGGAAAGCTTTCTCCTTAGCCGACGAGGCGATTCGTAAGAAAGAACCGATCTCTATCGCTTTTCATGGCAATATCGTGGATTTATTGGAATATGCCGATAAACAGGGGCTTTCCATCGACCTTTTGAGTGATCAGACCTCGTGTCATGCGGTCTATGAAGGTGGCTATTGTCCGGTAGGCGTGACGTTTGAGGAACGTACGGAATTATTGGCTCATCACCGGGAAGACTTTTGTGCTTTGGTCGATAAAACGTTGAAGAGACATTTCGAGGTGATCAAGCGTCTGGTTGCCCGGGGTACCTATTTCTTTGACTATGGGAACTCTTTCATGAAAGCGATCTATGATGCTGGTGTACATGAGATTTCCCGTAACGGTGTGGACGAGAAAGATGGTTTTATATGGCCTTCTTATGTGGAAGATATCATGGGGCCGGAATTATTTGATTATGGGTACGGTCCTTTCCGCTGGGTATGTTTAAGCGGTAAGCCGGAAGATTTGATTCGCACGGATCATGCGGCTATGGCGTGTATCGATCCGACTCGAAGAGGGCAGGATATGGATAATTATAATTGGATACGTGACGCGGAGAAGAACCGTTTGGTGGTGGGTACGCAAGCCCGGATCTTATATCAAGACGCTGAGGGGCGCTTGAAGATCGCCCTTGAGTTTAACCGAATGGTACGTGATGGGGAGGTAGGCCCGATTATGTTGGGACGAGACCATCATGACGTGAGCGGTACGGATTCTCCATTCCGTGAGACCTCTAATATACGGGACGGAAGCAATGTGATGGCTGATATGGCGGTGCAGTGCTTTGCTGGAAATGCCGCCCGGGGTATGAGCTTGGTCGCTCTTCATAATGGTGGAGGGGTTGGTATCGGTAAGGCGATAAACGGAGGTTTTGGTATGGTTCTCGATGGTAGTGAGCGGGTGGACGAGATACTTCGTTCCGCTATGATATGGGACGTGATGGGGGGTGTCGCTCGTCGCTCATGGGCCCGTAACCCGAATGCGATGCGTACGAGCGCTACTTTCAATGAGAACCGTGGCGAACAGTATCATATTACCCTTCCGTATATCCCGGAGAGGGCGTTTATTCATGAAATCGTACAAACATCATTAAATAAAAAGGTATGAGTACTTGGAATAAGATTATGGAATGTGTCCCTAACTTCAGTGAAGGACGGGATCTGGAGAAGATAGATAAGATCGTAGCGCCTTTCCGGGCTAAGACGGGTGTTAAACTGTTGGACTATAGTAATGACGAGGATCACAATCGCTTGGTTGTTACCGTGGTAGGGGAGCCAGTAGCTTTAAAACAAGCCGTATTGGAGGCCATTGGAGTTGCCGTTGAGCTGATTGATTTAAACAAGCATAGCGGTCAACATCCTCGAATGGGGGCCGTAGATGTTGTTCCTTTTATACCAATTCGCGGATGTACGATGGAAGAGGCGATCGCCTTGTCTAAGGAAGTAGGGGAGGAAGTGGGCACTCGTTATGCCGTACCTGTCTTCTTATATGAGAAATCAGCTTCCGCCCCTTACCGGGAGAATCTGGCGGCGATCCGTAAAGGAGAGTTTGAGGGGATGGCTGAGAAAATCCATCAACCGGAGTGGAAACCTGATTTTGGTCCGGCCGAAAGACATCCGACAGCCGGTACGGTCGCCATAGGAGCCCGCATGCCTTTGGTCGCCTATAATGTGAACTTAGGAACGAATCAATTGCATATCGCTACGGATATAGCGAAGAAAATCCGTTTCATCGGCGGAGGTTTACGCTATTGTAAAGCGATGGGGGTTGAGTTGAAGGAACGTGGTATCGTACAGGTCTCTATTAATATGACCGATTATACCCGTACGGCCTTGTACCGGGCCTTCGAGTTAGTTCGTATCGAAGCTCGCAGATATGGTGTTTCGGTGGTGGGGAGCGAGATTATCGGCTTGGTTCCTATGGAGGCGTTGATCGATACGGCCTCTTACTATTTGGGATTGGAGGATTTCTCAATGAATCAGGTGCTGGAAGCCCGTATTATGGAATAGCGTATGGAGAATAGCAAGATATTAATCAGGAATGCTGCCCAGATCGTCACTTGCCATGGGGATAAGGCGCGACGGGGAGCGGAGATGTCTGATTTAGGCGTTATCGAGGATGGAGCCGTAGCGATGTCTGATGGGGTTATTACGCATGTAGGACCTACGGAGGAGGTACTTCGAAACATCCATGCGGAGGATTATTTGGAGATTCGGGCGGAGAACCAAGCGGTGTTACCCGGATTTGTAGATAGCCATACGCATTTTATCTTTGGCGGTTACCGGGAGGAGGAGTTCTCTTGGCGATTGCGAGGAGATAGTTATATGTCGATCATGGAGCGTGGTGGAGGTATCGTGAATACGATGAAAGCTACCCGTGAAAGTGATTTCGATACACTATGGGACAGAGGGGAAGAACGTTTGGATGAGTTATTCTCCATGGGTGTTACCACAGTGGAAGGGAAAAGTGGTTATGGTTTGGATTTGCAAACAGAATTAGTTCAGCTTCGTGTCATGTCGGACCTGAATGAGTCTCATCCGATGGATGTCGTATCGACCTTTTTGGGAGCTCATGCTGTTCCTCCTGAATTTGCCGGTCGTACGGACGATTATGTGGATTATATGATCGAGGAAGTTCTTCCTGCCATACGAGCCGAACATACGGTTACATTTTGTGATGTGTTTTGTGAGAAAGGCGTTTTCTCGTTAGAACAGAGTGAGCGCTTGCTTCGTGCCGCCCGTCATCATCGTTTTAAATTGAAGATGCATGCGGATGAGATCGTTCCTTTCGGAGGGGCGGAACTGGCGGCCTCCTTGAAGTGTGTAAGTGCTGATCATTTGTTACATATATCGGACACAGGCATCAAACGTCTGGCAAGAGCGGGTGTCGTAGCTACCTTACTTCCGCTGACTGCCTTTTCCTTGAATGAGCCGTATGCGCCTGCAAGGAAGATGATAGATGCCGGTTGCGCGGTGGCTTTAGCTTCCGATCTAAATCCGGGAAGTTGTTTCTCCGCCTCGATCCCGATGATGATAGCCTTGGCCTGTATCTATATGAAGATGACCCCTGAAGAAGCGGTAACGGCATTGACCATTAATGGAGCCGCAGCTGTGGGACGTGCCTCCGAGATTGGAAGTATCAGCGTGGGAAAACGTGCGGACGTGATCTTGCTGAAATACCCGTCTTATAAGTTCCTACCTTATCATGTGGGAATGAATCTCGTGGATACCGTAATTAAGGACGGGGAACTTTATATGATGTAAGATAAGAATTGTTGAATCATTTAAATCAAAATACTATGTTAGCAGACTTGACAATTAAAGATTTTTTGGCGGAAACGGCGGGTAGTGCTCCCGTTCCCGGTGGTGGAAGTATATCTGCCTTGAATGGTGCTATAGCGGCAGCTTTGACAGAGATGGTGGCCCATCTGACTGTTGGCAAAAAGAAATATGCGGAAGTGGAAGGACAAATGAAGACGATCGCTACCGAGGCGGCTATGATCCGTGAACGTCTTACTGAATATATCGATAAGGACAGCGAGGCTTATGATCGTGTATTCTCCGCTTTTAAGTTGCCGAAAGAAACGCCTGACGAACAGGTGATCCGTACGAATGCGATACAGAGCGCAACGAAGGAGGCGGCTATTGTTCCGATGAGGGTGGCGGAGGAGATCGGTTCCGTAATGGAGACGATTATCTATGTGGCTCACAAAGGTAATCAGAATGCCGTCACGGATGCTTGCGTGGCGATGATGGCTGCCCGTACTTGTGTATTGGGGGCTTTATTGAATGTCCGAATTAACTTAACGTCCATCCAAGACGAGGTGTTCGTCGGAATGATGCGGAAGAAAGCGGATGAACTGGAGGCGAACGCTATCCGTGTAGAGCAAAAGTTATTGGATTGGGTGAAGACTAAATTATAGCATATGAGCAATGTCTATTATGTGGGTTCCGAGCCTCTCTCTTTTGAGGGAATCGAACGGATACTTACTCAAAATATGAAGTTGGAGCTTTCACTCGAGGTGAAGGAGCGCATCCAGCGTTGCCGGGATTACTTGGATCATAAAATCGAGCAGCAAGAGGGGCCTTTGTATGGGATTACTACCGGTTTCGGTTCTTTATGCAATAAGAATATCTCTCCGGACGAATTGAGCACCTTGCAAGAGAACTTGGTGAAAAGTCATGCCTGTAGCGTAGGGGATGAGGTAAGTCCGGTGATCGTCCGTTTGATGATGTTATTGAAAGCGCATGCCCTTTCGTTGGGGCATAGTGGCGTACAGGTGATCACCGTACAACGTATTCTGGACTTTTTCAATAATGACGTGCTTCCGATCGTGTATGATCGTGGCTCTTTAGGCGCTTCCGGTGATTTGGCGCCTCTGGCGAATTTGTTCCTGCCTCTGATCGGCGTGGGTGACGTTTATTATAAGGGCCGCAAACGGGAAGCGATCAGCGTATTGGACGAGTTCGCTTGGAAGCCTGTGAAGCTGAAAAGCAAGGAGGGGTTAGCTTTATTGAACGGTACGCAATTTATGAGCGCCAATGGCGTATTCGCCTTGATGCGTGCGTTTAGCCTGTCCAAGAAAGCGGATCTGATCGCCGCTTTATCCTTGGAGGCTTTCGATGGGCGTATCGATCCTTTCATGGATTGTATCCAGCAGATGCGTCCGCATCCCGGACAAATCGAGACCGGGGCCGCTTTTCGACGGTTATTGGAGGGAAGTGAGTTAATCGCCCGGAAAAAGGAACATGTTCAGGACCCGTATTCATTCCGTTGTATCCCTCAAGTGCATGGGGCTACGAAAGACGCTATCAATTATGTGGCGAATGTCCTGCTTACCGAAGTAAATTCCGTGACGGATAACCCGACGATCTTCCCGGAGGAGGATAAGACTATTTCCGGCGGTAATTTCCACGGTCAGCCCTTGGCGATTTCTTATGATTTCTTGGCGATTGCCTTGGCTGAGTTAGGAAATATATCGGAACGTCGTGTCGCTCAATTGATCATGGGTTTGCGGGGATTGCCTGAGTTCTTGGTCGCTAATCCCGGCCTAAACTCCGGTTTCATGATCCCTCAATATGCGGCCGCTAGTATGGTAAGCCAGAATAAGATGTATTGCTATGCGGCGAGCAGCGATTCTATCGTGTCCAGTAATGGGCAAGAGGATCATGTGAGTATGGGGGCGAATGCGGCGACGAAGTTGTTTAAGATCATGGACAACTTGGATCATATCTTGGCGATCGAGTTGATGAACGCCGCACAAGGAATCGAGTTCCGTCGTCCGGCTAGGACTTCCCCGGTATTAGAGAAGTTCTTGAAGGATTACCGGAAAGAGGTGCCATTTATCGATGAGGATATTATTATGTACACGGAAATACATCGTACGGTGGCGTTTATCCGTAGGAAAGACTTTGTATATTAATGAATATCGTTAATAGAGGTTAGAAATCCAGCTGAATCTCCTATTCGGCTGGATTATTTTGTATTTTCGCCGTCAATCTAAACACAATCGATCTACTTTATGCAAAATGTAACAAATCCTACCGTGAAAACACACGTAGTTTGGCTGGATGTCGTACGCTTGATAGCCATGTTTACTGTTGTTTGCTGTCATTGTACAGACCCGTTTAATTTCTATCCCGGAGATTCTCCGATTATTGGGGATATTAAGTTTTGGGGAGCTGCCTATGGGGCTTTTCTTCGTCCTTGTGTACCTCTGTTCGTTATGATTACGGGAGCCTTGTTGCTACCGGTCCGGGAAGAGACTTCTATTTTCTATAAGAAAAGGATATTGCGTGTATTCTGGCCTTTCTTGATTTGGTCTGTTATTTATAATTTATTTCCTTGGTTTACGGGACTGCTTGGTTTGAGGCCGGAACTTATTCTTGATTTCTTCCCTTATTCGGGAGAAGAGGTGACTCGTCAATCGTTGAGTGTGTCTTTAGGCTATATCGCCCAGATACCGTTCAATTTCTCATTGTTGGATGTACATATGTGGTATATCTATTTACTGATAGGTTTATATCTTTATTTGCCGATCTTCTCCGCTTGGGTCGAGAAAGTTTCGGATAAGGCGAAATTATGGTTTCTGGCAGGTTGGGGAGTGACTTTGTTTATTCCTTATTACCGGGAATTCGTATCTCCTTACATTTGGGGTGGATGCTCATGGAATGAATTCAGTATGCTTTATTATTTCGCCGGGTTTAACGGTTACTTGCTATTGGGGCATTATCTGCGGAATCATGATTGGTCGTTAGGAAAGATCGTTGGGATAGGCATTCCTATGTTTGTCGTAGGCTATGCCATTACTTTCTTCGGTTTCCGCTATACGACCGCTTTGCCTGCTTACACGGAGGAACAGTTGGAGTTATTCTTCTATTATTGTTCTCCCAATGTGGTGATGATGACGATTCCTATCTTCTTACTGGCGAAGAAGGTAAATGTTAAGTCGGATACGATTAAGCGAATGCTGGCGAACTTAACCATATGCGGTTTCGGTATCTATATGGTACATTATTTCTTTACGGGACCCAGCGTGCTGTTGGCGAGAGCCTTGAATATCCCTTTGGGTTTACAGATTCCTGCCGCTTCTGTGGTAGCATTCGCCGTATCTTGGTTGATCGTATTGGGTATCAGGAAGATTTGCGGTAAGAAAGCCAAGTATATTGTGGGCTGAATTTATACGTACGTTTGCGTAGGCTGATACGTATATAGGCGTAGGCCCATGCGAGCGTACGTGTAGGACGATACGTATATACGTGCGAGACCACACGTATATACGTATAAATCATCTTTATTTCTTGGTTACAATCACTCGCTCTGTCGGAGCCAGATGCTCGTTGCGATAGTCTATCTGCTTGACTACATTCTCGGCCAATTCTTGGAATGCCTTACCTGTGATCGAGTCCGGGTTCAACGCTACCGGCTTACCTTGATCTCCTCCTTCGCAGATACTTTGTACGATAGGAATCTGTCCCAGTAACGGCACGTTCAGTTCCTCAGCTAGGCGTTTACAACCTTCCTTTCCGAATATATAATATTTGTTTTCCGGTAATTCCGCTGGGGTAAACCAAGCCATATTCTCGATCAATCCTAAAACAGGGACATTAACCTTATCCCCAGTGAACATGCTGATACCCTTACGAGCGTCCGCTAAAGCAACCTCTTGCGGCGTACTTACTACCACGGCTCCGGTTATCGCTAGTGTTTGCACCATTGTCAAATGGATATCACTCGTTCCGGGAGGTAAATCGATTAAGAAATAATCAAGCTCACCCCAGTTGGCGTCGCCGATCAATTGCTTCAATGCGTTGCTAGCCATTGCTCCACGCCATAGGACCGCGTCGTTTTTATTTACGAAGAAGCCGATGGATAACATCTTGACACCATAATTTTCGGCCGGCTTGATCAGTTCCCTGCCCTCTACCTCTTCCATATAAGGGCGAGCCTCTTCTAGGTTGAACATCTTGGGTTGGGACGGCCCGAATATATCGGCATCCAGCAATCCTACCTTATATCCTTGTAAAGCCAATGCGACAGCTAGATTAGCGGCAACGGTGCTTTTACCAACTCCTCCTTTACCGGAAGATACGGCGATAATATTTTTTACTTGCGGTAATAATTTATCCGGTTCCGGGCGAGCTAACTGACGGGCTTTTACCGTGATGTTTCCCTTGATATTCACCTCCGGGCTTACATAGGTTAAGATAGCTGTCTCCGCGGCTTTTACTACGGAGCGGATAAACGGATCATTCGGCTTCTCGAATAATAACGAGAAGGTGACATTCATACCATCGATACGAATGTTGTCTTCTACGAGGCCCATGGAAACGATGTCCTTTCCGGTACCCGGGTAACGAACGTTCTTCAACGCCTCAATAATCAGATTCGGATAGATTGTCATATCTGTTGATTTTTTTAAGTCATTCTTTTATTTACCAGAAGCCAAAGCGCTTCGTTTACTGCGATTAAAGCTACGATAAGGATCTAACTCTATTTCTACGTCAGGTTCCACCAATCGCTCTCTTTCCTCACAAACAAATTTGATGTATTTGATGTTTAAGCCACGATCCAGCCATTGTTGCTCGTAATAGGTCTTGATGGATAAGATCTCATCCGCCAGATTGGAATGATATAGGTCGTCTGTACTGAACAATACGGGATAATGGTTCGTTTTTACCATCTCGCACGTATAGGTATACATGAAGTTACTGTCCGTTTTTAAATGGATAATACCATCTCCGGAAAGGATTTCCCGATACATTTTCATAAAACGGGTTCCAGTCAGACGCTTGTTGACCTTTTTCATTTGAGGGTCTGGAAATGTGATCCAGATCTCGGCTACTTCGCCCGGAGCGAAGAAATAGGAAATCAATTCGATACTCGTACGTAGGAAAGCCACGTTCTTCATCCCGGTTTCCAGCGATTCTTTCGCGCCGGTCCACATACGTGCTCCCTTGATATCGACACCAATAAAATTCTTATTTGGGAAAAGCTTTCCCAAACCTACGGTATATTCCCCTTTTCCACATCCCAATTCCAAGACAATAGGATGGTCGTTCTTGAAAAAACGTTCATGCCACTGTCCTTTCATATCAAACCCTTTTTCTTGTAGGGCGGCGAAAGGGTATTGGAATACGTGCGGATAGCCCGCCATATCGTCAAACTTAGCTAATTTATTCTTTCCCATGTCGCGAAGATAATACTTAAAAAAATGCTTTTTACGTTTTTTCTACTGTTTTAGATAGGGGTTTTTATGCGTTGGCGAGTCTTTTGAACATATAGGCTGTCAGAAGTTTTATTTGAAAGTGGAGTTGTAACGAATAAAAAAGGATATGTTGAGAGTATTTTTTAGACGCCCGATATTTAAGAATCCGAGGTTTGTCGGATTTGTTTGGTTTGCGACGGCCCTTGTCGCTTGCTTATTGAAATTACCTGTGGGAAGGACTTATAATAACTTTATGATTTATAGGGCTTCCTTTTTCCATGCGTTAGAGTTGAAAAACCTTTATGCGTATTATCCGGATGAATACCACGACCGGTTTTTATACGGGATCCCTTTTACGGCTATAATAGCGCCTTTCTCCCTCTTCTCTCCTTATATCGGGATGTTGCTATGGTGTCTCGCGAATAGCTTGCTGCTTTATATGGCTATCCGTAAACTCGGATTGGCGGATTGGAAACAGGCGTTTGTTATTTGGGTATGCTTGAATGAGTTATTTACGTGTGTTCTTATGCAGCAATTTAACATAGCCATAGCCGGCATGATTTTATTCTCGTTTATTTTTATTGAGCGGAAACAGGAGTTTTGGGCGGCGCTAATGATTGTCTTGGGTACGATGACTAAGATTTATGGCATTGTCGGTCTTGCTTTCCTGCTATTCTCAAAACGCCGGATCGCTTTTTTGAAAGGACTTATTTTCTGGGGCATAGTCTTGTATGTTCTCCCGATGTTATATACGTCTCCTCAATATGTGGCAAGTCAATACGTGAAATGGTATGAGGTACTTCTCGATAAGAATGTAGAGAATTTATTTACTCCTTATACAAATATCTCTTTGTTGGGGATGGTTCGTAAGATTTCGGGAGTCAATACGTATAATGATCTCTGGTTGGTTATCCCCGGGCTACTTTTATTTATTGCTCCTTATTTTAGGATAAATCAATATGATAACCGGCGGTTTCGTATGCATTTTCTTTGCTCTACTCTTTTGTTTATGGTTCTTTTTAGCTCCGGAACAGAGAATAGCGGATATTTGGGAGCCATGATAGCCGTCTGCCTTTGGTATATAGGTACGCCTACCCGTAAGACTACTCCTGTCTTGAATACGGTACTATTCGTTTTCTGTTTTATTCTTACATCTCTTTCCCCTACAGATATATTTCCCAGTTATATCCGGAAAACGTATGTTATTCCTTATGCGTTGAAAGCACTTCCTTGTGTGTTGATCTGGTTTAAGATCGTATGGGAGCAATTGACATTGGATTTTTCAGAGCCGCTTCATCGGCCGAAGACTCTCCCGGGTAAAGAGGAGGCGATCGACCTTATCTTGCCTTGTTATAACCCACAAGAAGGCTGGGAACGTTTGATGATCGAGAAACATGCGGAATTGGTAAAGATGCTTAAAGGTCGCTCACTTCGTTTTATCGTCGTGAATGACGCTTCGAAAAGAGGATTCACGAAGGATGCGGTGGAACGTCTTCTGGAGGCTCTCCCTGATACGATGATCGTAAGTTATGATACGAATAAGGGAAAAGGAGCCGCTGTTAGGGCTGGCTTGTCTCATTCCACCTCATCCATTACTTTATATACGGATTATGATTTTCCGTATGAGGCGGATTCTATCTGCCGGATGGTAGAATGGTTGGAATCGGGATATGATGTCGTTATCGCCGTGCGGAATCATACTTATTATACCCATTTAAGTACTCGAAGAAAGATTATGAGTTATGCTTCCCGTATATTGAATTTTACGCTTCTAGGATTAACGCATACGGATGCTCAAGGAGGTTTGAAAGGTTTTAACCAGCGGGGAAAATCGTTTTTGGCCTCAACTCAGGTGAATCGCTTTTTATTTGATACGGAGTTTATTTATAAGGCTTCGCAGGAGTCGGATGTACTTATTAAAGACATGCCCGCTGATTTGCGGGATAACGTTCATCTTCCCAATATGCGTCGTGGAGTCCTTGCGGAAGAATTAAAGAACTTATTTTTAATCGCTTGGAGAGGGTAGGAGGATTACAGGGTTGTTAATAACCCTGTTGAAAACCCTGTGAATAACGGAAAAAGAACAAAAGAAAAAAGAGATACCTATTAATAGGTCGATGTCTTTTCGCTCTTCCTCTTGGACTTGAACCAAGGACCCTCTGATTAACAGTCAGATGCTCTAACCAACTGAGCTAAGGAAGAATCAGTTTTTAACTTTTTAATCTCTATATGAAAACTCTTTTCGCTCTTCTTCTTGGACTTGAACCAAGGACCCTCTGATTAACAGTCAGATGCTCTAACCAACTGAGCTAAAGAAGAATGTTTTTCAGTCTTTCCCGATGTCTTTTCGCTCTTCCTCTTGGACTTGAACCAAGGACCCTCTGATTAACAGTCAGATGCTCTAACCAACTGAGCTAAGGAAGAATTTTTCGCTCTTTCAAAGGTTATTCCGTAACCCCTTTCTGAAATTGCACTGCAAAAGTACGGGGTATTTTCGAAATATGCAATATCTTTGCGAAAAAAATTACGAAAAAATGAATACAATAGGTTTAGGAAACGCTTTGGTTGACGTTTTATTGAGGCTTGAAAATGATGATATCCTATCGGAAATCGGGATACAGAAAGGAGCTATGGATATGATTAACAGGGAACAAATGATCGCTATCCGTACAACTTTAGCTGGCTTGCCACGTACGCAAACCCCGGGAGGATCTGTCTGCAACACGATGCGTTCGATGTCTTCTTTAGGGGCGAATTCCGGTTTTATCGGTAAGATCGGGGATGATTCGATCGGCGGATTTTATGAGGATGCGTTGGAAAAAGCGGGTGTCACTTCCTATTTTATCAAGACGGATGGACTTACAGGTAGCTGTACGGTGATGATTTCTCCGGATGGGGAACGTACGATGGGGACTTTCCTTGGCCCAGCCCCGACAATAACCCCGGATGAGATCACCGAGGAGATGCTAAGTAAATATCAATGTATTTATATAGAAGGTTACTTGCTCGTAAACGAGCCGTTGGTTCGTTCTACGATGGAGAAGGCTAAAAAGTTGGGCTTGAAAGTAGCGCTGGATTTGTCGAACTTCAATATCGTGAATGCTTTTAAAGGAATGCTGGAGGATATCATTCCTAAATATGTGGATATTTTGTTCTCTAATGAGAGTGAGGCTGAGGCTTTTACCGGGCAAAAGGCTGCTGAGGCCGTACATACCTTGTCTGAATTGGTAGAGGTCTCATTGGTCACTTTGGGAAAGGAAGGTGCCTTGATCGGTAGTCATGGTCAATTTTATTCTGTCCCGGCTGAGGGGGGCAAGCCTGTTGATACGACTGGCGCCGGTGATAACTTCGCCGCCGGATTCTTATACGGTCAATCCATAGGAGCGTCTTTGGTACAATCCGCACGCATCGGATCGATGTTGGCGGGCTATGTGATCGACGTGGTTGGCCCGGAGATTCCGTATGATAAATGGGAACAAATAAAGTTAAAAGTAAAAGGGATATTGGCTTAGGCGGCGTATTATTCCTTACATTTATGCCGTTAATTAACTAAATATTGTATGTGCAGATTGGTTCAACGAAGAGGAATTATAGGTTTATTTTGCTTGCTGTTCGTCGCAAGTAGCGTAGTGCCGGGATGGGCGCAAAAAGATAACCGCTTTGAGGTGAGTAAGAACCTAGACATTTTCAATTCTTTATTGAAAGAAGTAGAGATGTTCTACGTGGATTCAGTGGATGTGGATAAAACCGTTCAGCGGGGAATCGAGGCAATGTTGGCTGGTTTAGATCCTTATACGGAATACTATCCTGAGCAAAAAACGGAGGAATTGAGTCTGATGACGACCGGCGAATACGGAGGTATCGGTTCCTTGATCCGTCAGCGTAACAACGAGGGAGGCGTGATGATTGCCGAGCCTACCGAGGGAATGCCGGCCGATTTAGCGGGTCTGAAGCCGGGCGATCTGATCTTGGCGATCGATACGATCGATGTTTCCAAGGCGACAAACTCCCGGGTCAGCGAGTTATTGAAAGGTGTTCCGAATACGAAGATGGTTTTGACGATCCAACGTCCGGGCGAGAAGAAACCCCGGAAGTTCGAGATTACCCGTAAGCAGATCACGACACCTCAAGTTACTTACTACGGGGTTAAGAATGACAGTATCGGTTATATTTATCTAAAGGCATTTACTATCAAGAGTGCTCAAGAGGTGAAAGAGGCATTCTTGGATTTAAAGAAAAATCATAATATTAAGTCTTTGGTACTGGATTTGCGCGGTAACGGCGGCGGCGTGCTGGAAGGTGCTGTACAAATCGTAGGTATGTTCGTACCGAAAGGCAGCGAGGTGCTTTCAACGAAAGGAAAGATCAAGCAATGGGATCGTACGTACCGAACCTCTACGGAGCCTTTGGATACGGTAATGCCGTTGGCTATATTGATCAATGGAGGTACGGCTTCCGCCGCTGAGATCGTATCGGGATCTTTGCAGGATATGGATCGTGCCGTGTTGGTGGGACAACGTTCGTTTGGTAAGGGGTTGGTGCAAGCTCCTCGTGACCTGCCTTATAATGGGAAAGTGAAAATCACGATGAGTAAATACTATATCCCGAGTGGCCGTTGCATCCAGCAAATCGATTATTCGCACCGGAAAGAGGATGGTAGCGTGGCTGCTATTCCGGATAGCTTGACTTCCGTATTCTATACGTCCAAGAAGCGTCCGGTTCGTGATGGGGGTGGTGTACGTCCGGAGTTTGAGGTGAAGGAGCCGAAAGTGCCTACCATGATGTATTATTTGGCGGCGGATACGGTCTTGTTCGACTTCGTTACGGATTGGGCACAAAAGCATAAGACGATCGCTCCCATCGAGGAATTTACGGTTTCCGATGAGGATTTCGAAGCTTTGAAGCAATACGCCAAGTCCAAGAATTTCACGTATGACCGCCAAAGCGAGAAAGTATTGAAGAACTTGAAAGAAGTGGCTGAGTTCGAGGGGTATCTGGAGGAGGATTCTACTGCGTTCAAGGAATTAGAGGCTAAGCTGACTCCGAATCTGGAAAAAGATTTCGATCGTTTCAAGGATGAGGTGAAACGAGTAATGGCTGCCGAGATCGTAAAACGTTATTATTACCAACGAGGAGAGTTGCAAGAAAGCTTGAAAGATGATCTTGTATTGGAGAAAGCGTTGGAGGTATTGGGCGATCCGGATTTATACAGGCGTACATTGAGCGTGCCGGTTGAGTTGGAAGCGGCCACTAAGGGTACCGAATAGGCGGGTTTCTGCCGATGCCCATTCAAAGGAGCTTACGATGCCCATTGTCAGCTCCCTTGAATGGGCATCGTGCTTTTCCCTCTTTCGCCAGTCTGTTTGGGGGCTTTGAAGCGGATATGCAATACGACCAATTCCGAGACGGTTCCCACCCGATAAGGAGGTCCTGCTATACCAATGCCGGAAGATACATAGAATTGCGTAGGTCCTTTCTTATAATATCCGTACGGGCATTCATACACAAGTTTCATCAGCAGGGGATAAGGCCATAACTGTCCGTTATGCGTATGTCCGTGCAGTCCCAAATCCACCCCATTCATATTCATCTCGGCGAACGACCAAGGTTGATGATCCAAAACGATAATCGGTTTGCCGGTATCCACCCCTTCCATTAACGAATGAAGCGATTTTCGTTTCTTATGGATGAAATCATCCCTCCCTATCAAATAAAAAGTTGAGTCCGGTTGGACCACCGAGTCTATTAGTAGCGTACCTCCGGTCTTTTGCAGCCAACGATATTTGGCGTTCCGGTTTGCCCGGTATTCATGATTCCCGTAAACGATATATACGCCCAACGGAGCTTTTAATTGTTTTAAATCATCCTCGATGTGGGCGTTTTCCGCGAATCGGGATTCATAATCCATGATATCCCCCGCTAATACCACCATATCCGGATGCTGTGCGTTGCTGAGTGCCACATATTTTTGTACCAAGTCCTTCCCGATAACCTCTCCGATATGTAAGTCGCTCATCATGACAATAGTCAGGCTATCCCGATCCCCTGCGGCTTTGGGCAACGTGATATATACGTTCTTAACAATCGGATTCATTACCGTATGGTATGCGTGAATCATTAAACCGGTAACACCGAATACGATAAGAAAAAACAGGGTTAGCTTGGTTTGTTGCCAATGCCCTTTCATCCATTTGGGGAACCATGGCTTGATACGTTGGGAGAGCCTGATCAACTCAAGTACCAAGAGAGATAAAGTGATATAAATGGACGCTATATACCAAGTGTTACAGATGTATTGGATCGTGATTATCACGTTATCAGGTAGTTCATTCCTAAAAATAAATCCGAAAAAATAAAGCGATAGTTCGAGTACGAAAAACAAGATAAAAGGAATCCGGCAACTTTTCTTAGGAGGAAGCGCTTGATATCCTCTCCAGAAAATATACGGATTTAGTAATAGCTGCGCTACGATCGATTGAATAAATACTTTCATCTTTACTCTTTGAATGTAATATTGAACACCACCATTTCGCTGTCCGTCCCGATACGGAAAGGCGGTCCCCACAAAGATAAGCCGGATGAGACATAAACCGTACTATTTCCGATTTTTTTAATCCCGTAACTTAATTCGAACAGATGATCCACGATCCAGTTCATCGGCCATACTTGTCCTCGATGTGTATGTCCGCTAAACTGTAAGTCTACGCCAGCCTCTTCCGTTTTCTCTAAATCGTAGGGTTGATGGTCTAGTAAGATAACAGGTTTGCTTTTATCAAGGTTCGCGGTAAGCTGACCTAAAGTTTTCCGTCCTTTGTTATGCCGGTCGTCCCGTCCTATGAGTTGGATCTGATTGGGCAAGATAGCCACGGAATCCCTTAAAAGTACGATGGGCGTCTGCGCTATGAATTTCTCGCTCTCCTCTATGCCACTGATATACTCATGGTTACCCGGTACCATATAAACGCCTAATGGAGCGTATATCTTGGACAGTTCCTCTTCCATATGCTCGTATCGCAGAGGTGCGACACTGTTGTCTATCAAGTCTCCACCGATAAGAACGATGTCCGGGCGTTGGGCGTTTATCATATCCACATATCCGGCAAGCATCGTCTTGTTGGTAGCGTATCCTAAGTGTATGTCGCTAATGGCTACGACCTTCAGCGACTGTCCATCGGTATCGGCCGGTTTGTTGATAACCATGTTGATAACTCGTGTATCAGGATGTTGGTAATTATAGTTTCCATATCCTAATAAGCTGAGTGTTAAGAATAAGGATAAATAGAATGAGTATTTGAAACGTAGGTGGAAAAGTCGTAAGATATCAAATACCAACAGAGCTAATACCATGTATAAAGTGAACACGAGCCATCCTGTTCCTACTTGGGAAACTGTTTGAGCGAAAGAAGCCGGCATATCTAGGTTCCTGAATAGAAAACTACTGAAGAATGATAAAGCTCCTCCCCAAAAAACAATGGATAACAATACTTTAACTCCGGTAGACTGGCTTTTCAAAGCCTGTTTTCCCTTTAGATAAATATAAATATTCCCTGCAAGATACAGGATTGGAAGTATGATAAAGAACGTCCACATCTCAATTAATTTTCTGCGAAGATAATGAAAACTCTTTAGGTAGCAAACGCTGCACGCTACGTCCCTATAGGATCGATATAAATTCCAAACAATAAGTTTGGTAATGAAAAGAATTATATAATATACTGATTATTAGTATGTTAAAACAGGATGATCTTTTACTCAAAACATGTACGTGTTTTAGGGAAAAGTCGTAGGTGTTTTTCAAAAAAGTCGTACGTGTTTTTCCCGAATCATGCGATAGGGAACAAGGGCGTATCTAGAAATCTACAATAAGCCCCCCTTAATTACGATGAGGAGAGTTGGTCTTTTTTTGATAATATATATCCAACTCCTTTTACGGCATCTATTGAAAGTGTGGTATCTTTTTCCAATAATTTGCGCAAACGCGAGATGCTGTTGTTTAGGCTATCATGAACTTCTTGCCCATCCCATATTTCATGAAAAAGCTTTTCTCTGCTTACTGGCTGATTTAATTGCTCGGATAACAGATAGAATAACTTGAAATCTTTAGGACTTAATGTTTTTGACTGTTCTTGTTTATAGAATAATTTATGAGTGGAGAGTTCCAGTTGGTAATCTCCAATAGATATACTATTTGATATCGGACTGCCCTTTTTACAAAACCTTTGGATTAGGAAATCTATTTCTTGTATATCATACGGTTTTTTGGTGTAATGATTAGCTCCGGCTTCATAGCAGCGTGTTATTTCCTCCCCTTCGTTGTGGGAAGAGGCTATCAGTACAGGCAATGAAGGATGCTTTGAACGAATAAAAGGCAAATAATCCAATGCGTTTTGATTGCCAACTTCCAGATCGAGAAGCAGGATATTAGGGCAGTCTTTTTCTATCATGTCTTGAATACCGCTTAACGTGTTGGCGTAGCAAACCTCGTATCCTTTACTTTGCAAGGCCAATACGATGATTAATCCAAGGTTTGGGTCATCTTCAATAAAGATCACTTTCTGTTTATCTTCCATATAGTGTTATGAGTTTTCGGCTGGTAAGTTAATGAAAAATGTTGAACCGACACCCTCCTCACTCTGAAAAGTTAGGGAGCCGCCCATTTCTTTAGCCATTAGCATTACGCTACTCAAACCTAATCCATATCCCGGTTGCGCTGGCTTGTCGGCTTGTTTCACCCGGAAGAATTGTTGTCCGAGTTTCTTCTGGGCTTTCTTGGGGATTCCCCAACCGGTGTCTTTTATGGCTATTCGGTAATGGTTGTTTTTCATAGTCAACGTTACGGTGATTCGTACATCGTCATCCGAATATTTCAATGCGTTCTCTAGCAAATTCCGGAGGCAACGTTCCAGACGAACGGTATCAGCTTCGATCATGTCGGGGAAATCCTCGCTTTTCTCAAGCTTGAACAAGGGGATCTTGTTAGGATAGAGCCTTGCTATCGCTTGGTAGGTTTGCTCAATAAATGATTTAATATCTATAGGCGACTTTCGTGCGCTCTCTTTTCCATCCGCTGTTTTCAATAGTGACAGCATGGACTCGATGATCTCTATCAACTGTTTTATCTGAGTTTTTCCGGTATTTAATATATTCACTTTCATCGGTTCATTCTCTAGGCTAGCGATAAGATCCATAGAGGCATACGCCGTGTTCAGCGGGGATTTCAAGTCGTGGATAGCGCTATGTACGGCTATTTCACGGTCTCGGAGTTGGGCGTGGGCTTTACGTATTGTTCTTAATAAATAATATAGGCAACTCGCCGAGGTAAGGATGATTAGACAAGATACGATAAAAGCCAAGAGCTTTCGTTGGACAATGTCAGAAAGAGGTAATTTAACGAAAGCCTGTACATATTGTAATCCCTGCGTTCCTATCGGGAGCTTTTCTGTTTGGAACTTATAAAATGAAAGGTTGAATTTTTTTCCTACCGTATTTACGGTTTGCCGGGTAGAGTCTGATATTTCTATATAAGATATTGCTTGTAAATTGTGATCAGTTAATGTTTTATTGAATAGGCTGTCTAATACATTTGGTTTTAAGGGTCTATTTGCATTACGTAGACCGTCTTGCATACGTTGCGCTAATAGGTCGGCATAGTTATCTTTTAGATTCCGATTTTTTATTTGTGGCCAGATTATGGTATCCCCTTTTAGCTTGGCTCGTTCCTCTGGTGTCATATCACTAGCTCTTCTTATGATTCTTTTGGGGTTGTTGGGGTCTTTCGGTTTGTTGCTAACCATTCGCTTGGACATTTCTTGCTTGATAGCCTCTTCGAATAGCTCTTCAAGGACTTCTTGCGTTTTATATTTTTCAGCGTTATATATATTGTATAGCCAATATCCTTGGGAGAGTATTAAGACTAGCAACATAATGGCCGCAATATATAAGGAGTGTTTCATGATAGATTCGTTATTTTGGATGTGAAGATAGTGAATAATCTTAAAAAAGATGCGTTTTTCTCGTTTTGTTAGCTTTTTGTTAGATGAAAATTAGGTGTTTGTTAGATAGAGTACGAAATTTTACTTATATTTTTGTAACAGACTAAAAAAGCATATAGACATGGAAATTGGTGATTTGTTGTCGAAGGAAGAACTTTCCGCTATAAAAGGTGGTGAATGGCATTATGATGAAGAGACTGACGAATGGTATTGGATTGAGGATGGACGGAAGGTTCTGTGTCCACAAGAAAATCCTAGACAGTCATAAGTAAAATAGTAAATGAAACGGTCATAGATTATGACCTATTATAAACTATAAATTTTAGATATTATGAATGATTTAATGAATTTGCCTAGCCTTATTTTAGAGAGGCTAGAGGAAAATGAACTTATTTTAGTTCGTGGAGGAGAGGATCCAGATGATAAGGCTCCGAATAATGGGGATGGAAGTTGTTCTGGTACTAACAATGGCTCAGGTAAGTGTGGAGGAGTCAATAATTCTTCAGGGAGGTGTGGCTAATTGATAGTTTTTTTAGTTTGATGCTTTCCCTGTAACAGGGAGAAGGCATCAGCTATTTCTATCGAGAAATTAATGAAAAATGAAATGAAGAAGATATATTATCAGGTTGTAGAGAACGTTTTGCCGCAGGTTTATTTACTTTATAATTCATTTAATAATAAATTTATATTATTAAATAATGTGAGATATGAAAAATATAAAAAAGAAAATATTTTAAAATTAGAGCAATCTGATCCTGTATTATATAAATCTTTGGTGGATAATCAATATATTGTTCCTGATGATTTTGATGAAAGAGAGATTGTCTTGTTTCGGAAAAAAAGGATGCAATTTGATGCCTCTATGTATCAAGTCATGGTGAATACAACATTGGATTGCAATTTAAACTGTTGGTACTGTTACGAGAATAGAATAGCGGGAAGTTTCTTGAAGAGTGAAGTAATAGAAGCTATAAAAAAGAATATAGAACAAGAATATATTAAAACATCTTATAGGATATTAAAATTATCATTCTTTGGGGGAGAACCTTTTTTGTATTTCAGAGGGATAAAAGAAATTCTGGATTTTGCGAGAAACTTTTGCCAAGTTAATCAATTGGATCTAATTGCTGAATTTACAACAAATGCGATTTTGATAACAGAATCTATTATAGATTATTTAAAAAACTTTGAATGCCAATTCCAAATTACTTTGGATGGTGATAGAATACATCATAATCAAATAAAGAAAGATAAGGATAACCCGAATCAGGATACTTATGAGAAGACATTGAGAACTATTCGGCTTATTAATGATAAAATTCCCAATAGGTGGCTTGCGGTAAGAATAAACTTTGATAATAAGACATTAGAGAAAATAGATGAAATCATTGGTGATTTGGATTTTCTAGATCGTAAGTATTGTTTTGTCATTTTGAAAAAAGTGTGGCAACTAGAAAAAGATAAAGTTAATGTGCCGTTATTACATGCTTCGGTTCAAAAGTTTTTAGATAAGAAATTTTTATTGGATTATTATATTATGCCAAAAGGAGATGTTTGCTTTGCTGAACGGCATAGAGAAGTTTTGTTTAATTATGATGGTAAAGTTTTTAAGTGTTCTACGATTTCTTCTTTTGATGATCAAAATGCGTTAGGAGAATTTGATTTACAATCAGGACAGGTACATTGGAATGAGACAAAACTTTCTTATTGGTTAAAGGAGATATTGCCTCAAAATTGTATAGATTGTAAATTACTGCCTGCCTGTTTGGGACCATGTAATAAACAAATAATGTTGCATCCGGGGAAAATATATGTACATTTGACGCAATCAATATGACTTTGAAAGAATATCTGATGTATCTTTTCAAATGTCAATTATTAAAAGAAGAATTATACGCATAATACCATGAGAACTATCGCTTTCTGGCTTCTGTTCATCTCACAAGGCCTCTTCACATTGTCTGCCCAGTCTTACACCTTCTCAGGAATAATTACAAACGAGAAGCGGAAGATGATGGATGGGGTACAGGTGATATTGAGTGTGGAAGACTCGTTATCGGCCATGGCTTTAACTGATGAAAAAGGTCATTTTCGTATAGATGGATTGAAGGAGGGAGCGTATGAGCTACGTTTGTTTTTCTTGGGGTATAATGCGCAGGAGCAAATATTGCGAGTGGAAAACAGGGATGTTAGAAAAGACTTCTTGCTGACACCTGAGAAAACGGTCGTATTGGACGAAGTAATGGTGACGGGTAATCGGAATGATCAAGTGAATCGGACCGCTACGGGAGAGATCTTTTATCTGTCAGAGAAGGCTAAAAATATGAAAGACCCTTTCCGGGCCCTGCAAGAGATCCCACGCTTGTACTCGGATGTGGCTAACCGGAAGGTGCAGTTGGAGGATGGGGCGCAACCCTTGATATTGATAAACGGGAATCGTTATAACTCGGGAATCGCCACTCTTGATCCGAGAGAGATAGAATCCGTGGAGATAATCGATGTGGTGAAAGCCCGTTACTTAAAGGATGGTTACCAAAAGATATTGAATATAAAATTGAAAAAGAAGACACAACCTTTTATCTTCTTGGAAGGAGCCACGCGGCATGATGTCCCTTTCCGTAAGGGGCTTGGGGTAGGGTATTTTGAGGTTGGAAACTCTCGATACGCACTTTATGGAAGAGCTTCAGTGGACTATTTGTATGATGATCGCTCGGAACAGGAGCAACGGCAGCTAAATACGGGGTATAGTAAATGGACGAAGGGAGAGGAACGTTTGGATGGTACTAGCTATTTAGGTGAGTTGCAATTCCGTTGGATGTGTACAGACAAGGATTATATCGTAGCTCATATGTATGGTAATAAAAAAATCAATAAGAAGAAAGGTTGGGGTGATGGACTTTTAACGGATGGAATACCCCAAGAATTCGATTATTCTTCTTTTAATAAGGATCAATCGTATATTTTTACGGCTAGCTTGTTCCATAAGCATACGTTTGCGAAAAACCATATATTGGAAACGACCCTTGCTTTCAATAAGAATCATAACGAGAATGACGGAAATCGCTCGGAGTCATATCTGGATTGGTCTTATCTGAATACATATTTATATAAGAACGACCGGAATTCCGGTCGTTTTGATGTGGATTATAATGTGGATTTTGCAAATGGAGGTAGCTTGAATGTAGGGAATCAGACTCGTTTTACGAGTGATCGTATACGTCAAGTGAGTATAGGAATGCCTACTTTCCGGCACGAGAAATGGGAAGAGTATTTGTATGCGGACTATAGCCAGTCTATAAAGCGTTTTTCTTATATGCTTTCTGCTGGGCTGGAAGGAATTTGGCTGAAAGCGGGTGAGGCCTCTAATCATTACTTCAAGCCTCGCATTTCTTTAAGCGGTAATTATGATTTTAGCGATCATCTATCTACGAGATTGGGATACACGCTTACCAATACGGCTCCTACCGAGAGCGAATTGAATCCTTATAATATGTCTACGGATTCTTTAGTGAAGACACAAGGAAATCCTTATCTGCTTCCGAGCCAAAATCATAAATTGAACCTATCCTTGACATTTAACACGAAAGGATTTTATTTGACACCGAGCGTCTCTTATCGGATCAGTACGGACTTGGTGGAATCGTATGGATTCAGCGAAGAGGATATTTATATCAGTAGCTATAGGAATAGCGGGAAGTATAAGAATTTACGCATAGGGGGAAGTCTGTCTTATCGGATAGGCAATTTAGGGCGTATAGGTGTCAATGCGTATCATGTCGTGGATTATTATGAGAATGAAGATCCAAGGAAAGGGTTTAGTACCTATTTGTATTTCAATGCGAATTATAAGAAGTGGTATTTGGGTGCTGATATATTATATAACAATTATACCTATACGCCAATCTCTCGTGTGAAGTATCATAGCCCTTCTTTTTCGATGGTACAGGTCTCTTATAATTTTACGGACTATTTCTATATTTCCGTGGCGATGGAGAATTGTTTGGTTACTTATCGTACCTCGATGGAATTACGTAGTGGTAGCTATGAGAACTACAGCGATCAACGAAAAATCAGTGCCTCTTTTCGGCCTTGGATCTTGCTTCGTTATACATTCCGTAAAAACAAGTCGAAAGCAATGAAAGAACGGAAAAATGTGTATAGTATAGAGGAAGGTATTAAATTATGAGCTTCCCCCATATCAAGCAACCCGACTCCATGGAATGCGGCGCCACCTGCCTCCGCATGATCGCCAAGTTCCATGGCAAGGAGTATTCCGCCGAGACGATGCAAAACCTTTGCGTCGTAACCCGGGAAGGAGTCTCCATGCTGGGTATCGCTGATGCCGCCGAGTATATAGGATTTCGTACGATATGTGGACGAATGACCTTGGGGAAGATGGTGGAGCAACGCCCCTTCCCTTGTATCCTCCATTGGAACCAAGATCATTTTGTCGTATTATATGACGTTAAAAAGAAACAGGATGGGAAATCTGTTTTTTATATAGCCGATCCCGGTAAGAATTTGTTGCGTATCGATGAGGAAGAGTTTCGTAATGCGTGGATCAGTACCCGTTCGAGAGGGGAGGAGAAAGGCATATTAATGGCCTTGCAGCCGACCCCCGCTTTTTATAAGCGGAAAGATGAACGCCATACGGGAAGAGATCCCTTTCATTTCCTTTGGGGGTATATGAAACCTTATAAACGTTTCTTTATCCAGTTGTTGCTGGGGCTTGCGCTGGGAAGCGTATTGCAATTAATCTTTCCGTTTCTTACCCAAGCGATCGTGGATAAAGGTATCGCTACTAAGAATCTGAATCTGATCTATCTGATCTTGGCGGGACAATTGATGCTGGTCTTGAGCCGTGCCTCGGTGGACTTTATCCGTCGCTGGATATTACTGCATATAAGTGCGAGGGTGAATATATCATTGTTATCCGATTTCTTGATCAAACTGATGCGATTACCCATGTCGTTTTTCGATACGAAGATGACGGGCGATCTCTTGCAACGCATCCATGATCATGAGCGTGTGGAACGTTTCTTGACGGCGCAGACATTGACGGTGCTTTTCTCCGCTTTCAGCTTTGTGGTGTTCGGTGGGGTATTACTTTATTATAATCGATTGATATTCTTTATTTTCGTACTAGGTAGCGCTTTATATGCCGTATGGGTGACATTCTTCCTTAAAAAACGCCGTTTGCTGGACTATACTTATTTTGAGCAACGGGCCCGTAATCAATCGAAAACCATGCAGTTATTGAATGGTATGCAAGAGATCAAGCTCCAGCATTGTGAGCGCCGCCGCCGTTGGGAATGGGAGGATATACAAGCGGACTTGTTCCGGACGAACATCGAATCGATGCGGCTGCAACAGAGTCAGGAGGCCGGCAGTATCTTGATTAATGAGGTAAAGAATATCGTGATTACGGTGATTGCCGCTACGGCTGTGATCGGGGGTAGCCTGTCGTTGGGTATGATGTTGGCTATACAGTATATTATCGGGCAGTTGAACGCTCCGGTGGAACAGTTCGTGCAGTTTCTTTATAGTTGGCAAGACGTGAAGATTAGTCTGGAACGGATGAGCGAGATCCATGATCGGAAAGAAGAGGAGACGCCGGAACGTATGATAACCGGTTTTAACGGAAGCGATAGGGACATTGAGATTCGTAACGTGACGTTTCAATATGAGGGCATCCATTCGCCGAAAGTCTTGGAGCGGATAAACCTTAAAATACCTCGAGGCAAGATTACGGCGATCGTAGGAACGAGTGGTAGCGGGAAAACAACCTTGATCAAGTTATTATTGGGCTACTATAATCCGGTAGAAGGTGATATCCGGGTGGGTGGAAATGATTTGCGATCTTTCAGCCTTTTATGGTGGCGTGACCAATGTGGTGCGGTGATGCAAGACGGTTATCTGTTCTCTGAATCGATCGCACGCAATATTGCCGTGGATGACGGTGAGATTGATAAATCTCGCTTATTATTGGCAGCTCGTATCGCCAATATAGAGGAATTTATCGAGCGCTTACCCTTAAAATATAATACGGTGATAGGTCCGGATGGTCAAGGCGTAAGCCAAGGCCAGCGTCAACGGATCTTGATCGCCCGGGCGGTTTATAAGGACCCTTCTTATCTCTTTTTCGATGAGGCGACGAATTCGTTGGATGCCAACAATGAACGTGCCATAGTGGAGAATCTGACGGACTTTTACCGGGGTAAGACGGTAATAATCGTCGCCCATCGATTAAGTACCGTACGCAATGCCGATCAAATAGTCGTTCTTGATAAAGGCCGTATCGTAGAGGTAGGCACCCACGACGTGCTGATCGATCGCAAAGGCGCTTATTATAATTTAGTGAAGAATCAATTAGAGTTGGGGAATTAAAGATATGTCGACATACAATGAGATGAAGAAAAAAGCAGAATCGGATCAAAACCGTATCGAGTTGCGTAGCGAGAAAGTCCGCAACATGATTGGCGAGATGCCTTCCTTCCTGATTCGTTGGGGGAATACGATCTTGGTGGTTATATTCGTGCTGCTGGCTTTGATTGCTTGGTTTGCATTTTTCAAGAAATGAATGTAGGAATATCTTCTGTTTTTCTTATCTTCGTATTCTAAAGTTTACATATATGGCACAAGATATACGTTGGTTACAGCGATTTTCTAATTATTGTAAGGCTTTGGCTAAATTGGGTCAAGCGGTGGACATTGTATCTTGGCGGTTGGAATTAGCGGACGAGATTGATGAACTTTTGCAAGAAGGATTAATCCAGCGTTTTGAATATACCCGTGAATTAGTCTGGAAGGTGATGAAAGATTATGCGGAATATCAAGGTTATACGGATATTCGAGGTTCACGTGATGCTATACGTAAGGCTTTACAAATAGGGCTTATAGAAGATAAACGATGGATGGAGACAATTGAGGATCGTAATTTGACTTCTCATAATTATGATGACGATGTGGCTTCTGAAATTTATGAGAATATCGTACTGGTTTATTATCCACTATTTTGCCGGTTTGAAGAGAGGATGTTATGTATATCGGAAAATGAGACTAGATGAAGCTGTAAATGAAATATGGATTGAGTGACATAGAATTGAATAAGTTGCGTGAGTTTTACGCTCGATACGAGGATATTGAGGAAGTAATACTTTACGGTTCGCGAGCTAAGGGAAACCATAAACCTTTTTCGGACGTGGATATATCTTTGGTGGGGGCAAACTTGACACGTAGTCGGTTAAATCAGATTGCGTTTGCGATTGATGATTTATTATTACCTTATCAGTTTGATCTCTCTATTTTTCATAAATTGACGAATATGGAATTGGTTGATCATATTCGGAGAGTCGGAATATCTATTTTTTGTAAAGATTGTTCTCAGCCTCCTGCGTGAGCGGTCTTGTAAGCCCACAAGATGATTCTCGGGGGCTTACGTGAGTGCTGACGTTATTTTGCGTATCCTACCGGATGATTGATCATCGGGATTTGGGAGTCGGATAGCTTCAACACTTTTTTCAAAGCATCAGCCTCCATGCTGCCGCGGGGAACCGTTACCAAGCCACATCCGGAGCAGAACAAGGCGATATTCTGAGAGACCAGCCCGGCATCTAAGGCTCCAAAGCGCTCACGTAATTGTGGTGTACCTACATTGCCGAATTTGGAAACATCAGAAACCATCAATAGACAAGCGGGAGCTGAGTTCACGGAGGTTTGCTTTCCTCCAATCAGTGGACGGTGATCGCCTTCCGCTACCGGGTTCAGTTGATGGGCTTTCGGATCATACAGATAAGCGCCCTCTTCCATCAATACGTAGACATCCACATCTTGCTTATTCAAGGCAGAAGCGGCGGTACGTTTCCCATCCTCCCGGTTGATACCGATAGCGGCCCACATCAAATCGGAAAGATCTTGTAGGCTGAGTTTCTTGTTGGCAAACTCGCGCTCGGAGTGACGGTCTGCCAAGGCTTTCATTACCGAAGCGCCCCGGGTCTTGTCGGGAGCATTCAACTTAATGGCTTTTAAACTCTGGGCTTGCAGACTCGTCAAACCCAACATCAAAGTGGCTAATACACAAAAGATAGTTCTCATGACATTGTATTTTAAAGAATTACGAATGCAAAAATAACAATATATTCGTTTTCTCAAAGATTCCTAGGATTATTGTGCAACCTGTTTTACTTGATGTCCGTCTATTATGAAAAAATACTCTTTTTTCAGACTTCTTTAGAAGAAAAAGGAAATATGAACATTATTAATGACTTTATTTGTACGATGAAATCGTAAATAGTGTAATTTGCAGTAAAATGTATTATTTTTATAGTGATAGATGAACGTATGAAAGAGAAATTGTTTGCCTTATTTTGGGTACTGTTCTTTGCGCTTCCTCTGTATGCGCAAGCGGACAAGACAGGTTCCTATTCAATTAAGGGACAGGTGTTAGACTCGCTGAGTAACGAGTCCGTACCCTATGCGACGTTGAGAATTGCTTTAGCGAAGACCCCCGATAAGCCGGTCAAGCTTTTAGCGTGTGATGTGGATGGTAAGTTTCAGGCACCATTGAGTAGCGCCGGTAAATACATCATCTCTATGCAATCGATAGGAAAAGCTCCTGCCGAGAAAACATTTACGATCTCGGATAAACAGAGGAACTTGGATTTGGGTAAGTTGTATATGCAGGAGGATAACCAGCGGCTGGGGGAAGTGACGGTTACGGCACAGAAACCTTTGGTGAAGGCTGAGATCGATAAACTTACCTATAGCTTGGAAGATGATCCGGAGGCACAGACAAACAATACATTGGAAATGCTGCGCAAGGTACCGATGGTAACCGTGGACGGAGATGACCAAATCCAATTGAAAGGCTCCACGAACTTTAAGATCTACATGAATGGCAAGCCTTCTAACCTGTTGAGTAACAATCCAGCTGAGGTATTGAAGAGTATGCCGGCCAATTCCGTGAAAAACATAGAGGTGATCACAGACCCGGGCGCTAAATATGACGCTGAGGGTATCGGTGGTATTATTAATATCATTACGACGAAAAACGCTCTACAAGGATATACTGGTACGGTTCGTGTGAACGGTAGTTCGTTGGGGCGTGTAGGCGGTGGCGGCTATATATCCCTTAAAGCAGGTAAGTTCGGGTTGACAGCGAATTATAATTACAATTATAATAGGGAGCCTTGGAATGAGTCTACCTCGATACGTGAGGATTTGGAAAATGACGAGCAACATTTCTTGACGCAAAATGGACGTAGGAAGAATAACGGACCCTTCCAGTTTGGTTCGCTGGAAGGTAGTTATGAGATCGACTCCTTGAACTTGCTGACCGTAGGGGCGAACTTATTCCATGGCAAGATGACGAACCGTTCGGAATACACGGTGAATATGCAGGATATCAATCGTAATCCGGTATACGATTATAATCGTAATTCGGACGCTACGGAAACGTTTGGTTCTACGGACGTGAGCGTGGATTACCAACACTCTACCCATAAAAAAGATGAGTTGCTGACGATCTCCTACCGTTTCAGCCATTCTCCCAATGATAACAAGGATTATACGGAATTAAAGAATGTCGTGAATTACAATCCTTGGCTCGGCTATCCGCAAAATAATATCAACAAGGCTTCTACGAACGAGCACACCGGGCAGGTGGATTATACGACCCCTACGTGGAAGGATCAGACCTTGGAGGTTGGCGCAAAATATATATTCCGCCAGAGCCGGAGTAATACGGATCGTACCGCTTTCAACGATTCGTTGAATATATGGGAGGACATAACTTCTAAAGATAGCCATTTCCGTCATACCCAACATATCTATTCCGCTTATCTGGGCTATTCGATGAAGTTTGATAAGTTTGGCGTGAAGGCGGGGGTACGTGCGGAAGGAACCGCTTTGGACGTGAAATATGAGATGGCTCCCGATATGAACTTTGATACCCATTATTTCGACGTGGTGCCAAACGCTACGGTCTCTTATCAATTGAGTATGGCGCAACAGCTTCGCTTGGGATATAATATGCGTATCCAGCGTCCGGGTATCTGGTATTTGAATCCTTATGTAAACAATGCGGACCCACAGAACATATCCTTCGGTAACCCGAATCTGGACTCGGAGAAAAGTAATAATATAAACTTGAACTATAGTATGTTCGCCCAGAAATTCAGCATTAACGCGAGCGCTACTTATACGTTCGTCAATAATTCGATCGAGCAATATACCTTTATCGATCCGGAGAATCCGGGTGTTTTCCAAACCACCTACGGTAATATCGGAAAGAAACAATCTACCGGCTTATTCGTATACGCAAATTGGAATCCGGTTCCTTTGTTCCGTATCTATATGAATGGTGGAATGGATTATACGGATTTGAAGAGCGAAAAGAATGATATGGCGAATAGTGGATTCAGCGGTCGTATATTCGCCGGTACGCAGTTTAATTTCCCGTTGGATTTCCGTGTGAACATACAGGGAGGATATTTCTCTCCTTGGATCCAGTTACAGGGGAAAGGCTCTCCATTCTATTTCACGGGAATCTCCGTGAACAAGGATTTCTTGAAGAAAAAGCTATCTGTCCAGTTGTCTTTCCAAAACCCCTTCTGGAAGCGAATGAAGATGGAAAATACTACTTCCGATGATACCTTCTTCCGTCGTGAGATCAATTACCGTACGATGAGAATGTTAATGGTTAGTGTATCTTATCGTTTTGGCACCTTGAAAGATGCCATCAAGAAAGTAAAAAGAGGTATCAGCAACGATGATATGAAGAGCGGCGGTTCCGGCGGCGGCGAGCAACAGATGTAAGAAATATAGCTTTGAACATGGAGCACACGCTCCGTGTGTTCCGTGTTCAATATAATAATTAAACCTTTTCTTTTGCCATCTTCTATATACTTTCTATCTTTACGATCCGAAAAACAGTTGGAGAATGAAGAATAGACTATTTGTTAACAATAATACTATTATACTATTCCTTTTTATTATAGGAAGTATCCTATTCATAGAGTTGAATTTTCGGTATTGGTATCGTTTTCTGGAGCAGTATATGATGTTTCAGACTACCGGTAGTTATTTCCAAGACCGATTGGCCGAACCGGGTGGATTGAATGAATATGTGACTGAGTTCTTATCGCTCGCGTTTATCCATCCTTATGGAGCTTCGGTAGTGATCGCTTTATTATTAGGACTGATCTCCGGCTGTTTTTTCCTTTACTTAAAAGCTTGTGGGGTGCGTGCCTCTATGTTGGCGGCTATTCTTCCCTCTTTTTTAATTTGGATCTATCCGCTGGAGTCAATCGCCTTGTTGACGATGCTCGCTTTCGTGCAGGTTCTTGCGTATTTGTATACTTCAATCAAGATTGATTGGCTTCGTTATCTCTTTGGCTTCTTGTTTTTGGGGGGCTCTTATTTTTTTGCGGCACCCGCTAATTTATTATTGGCCTTATTGATCGCGGTTTATGAGTGTTGTGCTAAAGAGGATAAGGCTCGTTTTGGAGTAGCCATTATCGCTATCGCTTGGGGAGGTTTGCTACCGTTGATCGCCATGCGTACGGCTTATATTCTTCCGATGCGGGAAGCGTTCTTCAGCAAACATCTATGCCATCCCGAATATCCGATACCTAATTCTTTAGGATATATCGGGCTTTCATATCCTTTGATCGTTTTAATTCTTTATTATGTAAGGAACCGGGTTTTTATCCGTAAGGAATCTTGGAAGCGAATCGTTTCTTACGCTTTCCTTCTGATAGCGATGACTTATGGGATTCTCTATAAGAAAGACCCGATGGAGCAGGCCTATCGGTACGATTACTATGCACGGCAGGGAGAATGGCAAGAGATAGTCTCACATGCTCGTGCGCATTCGGTCCGGGATATGGATGCCCTGATTTATTTGAATCTGGCTTTATCACATACGGGACGATTTTCTGGCGATTTGATGCGTTTCCCTCAGATCGGGGTGGAGGGCTTTATCCCGCACGATCCGAAAAGCCGGATGGGATTGATCGAGGCGAGCGAGGTTGCTTGGCAAGTAGGGCAGGTAAACGCAGCGCAACGTTTCGCCTTTGTGGGTGTATTAAGCTCGCAACGTTGCATGCAGCCTCGTTTGATGAAGCGTTTGGTGGAGACTTATCTGGTAACCGGCGAATACCGTGCCGCCGAGAAATATATTAAGATTCTTGAATCGACTCCCCACTACAGGGATTGGGCAAAAGCGCAGCGCCCGTTGCTCGACTCCGTGGTTTGTGCCTCTACCGATTGGATAAAGGCGAAGCGGGCGGTACTTCCGGTAACGGATAATCCCTTAGACTTGACCTTGACATTTCCCAATGCGCTGGCTTTCTTGATCGACGATCATGCCGATAATCGTCCGGCTTTTGAGTATGGAATGGGATACTTGTTGGTTTATAAAGACTTGATGACATTTATGCATTATATGGAATTGATGAAAGAGCGAGGCGAGTCATTTCCCGTTCTCTATCAGGAGGCTATATGCCTGTTTTTCGCTGCCGTGCAGAAAGACCCGGAGGCGTTCAAAAGCTATCCGATCAGTTCGGAGGTACAAAACCGCTTTCTGCAATTTATGAAAGTGGCTCGAGGCATGCCTCCTGCCGCCTTGAAAGCGCAGTTTGGCGATACCTATTATTATTACGCTCAATTTACCCCGACTCCTAAACGACAATAATTATGATGGATAATACGAGGAAACGAAAGATCGTCCGAAACTTTGTGATCGGATATTTACTATTGCAAGTTCTGGTTATTGTACTATACTTGGGTTTTTGGGCGGTACATCCGGGTGGCTTTGTTGTTGCCGAGAACGAACGCATGTCTCCCCCGCCGATGTTCCCGGATTACCAAGGGGTTACTATACCTTATAATATAGCCCCATTGAATTTCCGTATTGACGTGCCCGCTGAAAAATGCTATGCGAAGATCGAGGGTAGCGAGCAGGGGGTGTTTGAGTATTACGGAACGAATACGATCTGTTTTAAGTCCAAGGATTGGGAACGGCTTACCCGTGCGAATAAAGGTAAAGCCTTTTTTGTAACGATCACGACGAAAGAGGGAGACGAATGGACTAAATGGGCACCATTCTCTGTCTATATCAGTGATCAAGCGATCGACTCTCATTTAGTATACCGTTTGATAGAGCCGGGATACGAGAAATGGCATATTGTGGGTATTTATCAGCGGAATTTGGAGTCGTTTGACGAACAGCCGATTATCCGTAACGATATGACTGGCTATAATTGTATGAACTGCCATTCTTTTTGTATGGGAGACCCGGGGCAGATGATGTTCCATATGCGTGCGGCGAATGGGGGAACTTATATTGTCCAAGACAAGAAAATCAGTAAATTGAATACGAAAACGAATGGGACGATCAGTAATATGACGTATCCTTTCTGGCATCCTTCCGGGCGCTATATCACCACATCGGTAAATGATATCAAACAGTTTTTCCATTCCGTGAAAGAGAAAAAGATGGAAGTGTTCGACTTGGAGTCCGATGTGGTGGTGTATGACGTGAAAAACAAAGAAATCCTTTCGAAAGCCTCATTGATCACAAAAGATGCATTCGAGACTTTCCCTGCGTTCTCTCCGGATGGTAAATGGCTTTATTTCTGTACGGCCCCGGCCCAGAAGATGCCGGAGAATTATGATAAGGTACGTTATAATCTCTGTCGTGTTGCGTTTGATCCGGATCGTGGCGAGATCAGCTTCCCGATCGATACGTTGGTACATGCGGATAGCTTGAGCTATACATTTCCCCGTATCTCTCCCGATGGACGTTTCCTGATGTACACGGAAACCGCTTATGGGCAGTTCCCTATTTGGCACCCGGATGCGGAGATCCGGATGATGGATTTGGAGAATTGGACAGCGATGGATATGTCTGCGTTGAATAGCCCGGATACAGATAGCTATCATTCTTGGAGTAGTAATAGTGATTGGGTCGTATTTAGTAGCCGCCGGGATAACGGTTTATATACTTTACCTTATATTTGTCATATAGGGAAAGACGGTAAGCCTTCGAAACCGTTCTTATTGCCTCAAGAAGATCCGGATAAGTATGACTATCAGTTGTATTCCTACAATATTCCGGAATTGACGAAAGGTGCCGTAGAGGTCAGCCCCTATGAGATCCAGCAAGTAGCCGAGAAAAATAAACCGGAGCAGGTTCGGTTTAAATGACCGGATCTATTTATATTCGCGTATAAATAAGAGATAAGATGACAAAAGATATTATAGCCGAATCTGTACAAAACGATTTACGGTATTTGCAATTGTTGGCACGGAGTTTCCCGACGATCGCGGATGCCAGCACGGAGATCATTAATCTGGAGGCGATCTTGAACCTACCGAAGGGTACGGAGCACTTCTTGAGTGATTTGCATGGCGAGGATCAAGCCTTTAGCCATGTGCTGAGAAACGCTTCCGGTGCCGTAAAGCGCAAGGTGAACGAGATTTTCAGTAATACGCTCCGGGAATCCGAGAAGAAGGAGCTTTGTTCCTTGATTTATTATCCGGAGGATAAGCTGGAACTGATCAAGAGCCAAGAGCAAGATCTGGAAGATTGGTATCAAGTTACCTTGAATCAATTGGTACGTGTTTGCCGGAACGTGTCCTCCAAATACACCCGTTCGAAAGTACGTAAGGCTTTACCCAAGGAGTTCTCCTATATTATTCAGGAGTTATTGCACGAGTCTTCCGTAGAGCCGAATAAATCCGCTTATGTGGATCAGATTATTTGTACGATCATCTCCACGGGACGTGCGGACGATTTCATTATCGCTATGTGTAACTTGATCCAACGGTTGACAATCGACCTGTTACATATCATCGGCGATATTTACGATCGGGGTCCGGGCGCTCATCTGATCATGGATATCCTTTGCGATTACCATAATTTCGATGTTCAATGGGGTAATCATGATATCTTGTGGATGGGAGCCGCTTCCGGTAATTTGGTAAGTATCGCCAACGTGATTCGTATGTGTTTACGCTTTGGTAATATGGCTACCTTAGAAGATGGATATGGTATCAATCTTTTGCCGTTGGCCACTTTCGCGATGGAGGCGTATGGGGATGATCCTTGCGCGTTATTCATGCCGAAAACAAAGTTCGCCGATAATGCAATGGATGAGAAGACCACCCGTTTGATCGCCCAGATGCACAAGGCGATCACCATCATCCAGTTCAAGCTGGAGGGTGAGATCATCCGCCGTCGTCCGGAGTTTGAGATGGATGACCGGATGTTGTTGCACCATATCGATCTGAAGCGGGGAGTGGTTCATATCGATGGAAAGGATTATACGCTTAAAGATACTAACTGGCCTACTTTAGACCCGAAAGATCCGTATCGTCTTTCTATTGAGGAAGAGGATTTGATCCGAAAGATATTGCATTCTTTTGAGAGCAGCGAGAAGATGAAAAAGCATATGCGTTGTTTCTTCCGGCATGGGGGAATGTATCAGGTTTGTAATTCCAATTTACTGTTTCATGCCTCTATCCCGATGAATCCGGATGGTACATTTAAGTCAGTACGTATCTTGGGGCAGGATTATAAGGGCCGTGCTTTGTTGGACCGTGTAGACCAACTGATCCGTACGGCTTATTTCAAGACCGGGGAACAGGAAGAAGTGGAATATGCGCATGATTATATCTGGTATCTTTGGGGCGGCAAGGACTCCCCGTTATTCGATAAAAGCAAGATGGCTACTTTCGAGCGTGCCTTTATCGAAGAGGCCGAGACTCATAAGGAGGAAAAAGGCGCTTATTATACGTTACGAGAGCAAGAGGAAATTTGTGATAAGATATTGGATGAGTTTGGGGTGACCGGTATGCATCGGCATATCATCAACGGACATGTCCCTGTCCGTTCCAATCAAGGTGAGAATCCCATTAAGGCGAATGGCAAGATGTTGGTAATCGATGGCGGTTTCTCCCGTCCGTATCATTTGGAAACCGGTATCGCGGGCTATACATTAGTATATCACTCCCGTGGTTTCCAGCTTGTGCAACACGAACCCTTCGAATCCCGGGCGAAAGCGATCGAGGAAGGCTTGGATATCAAATCCACCACGATCGTGGTAGAATTAAGCTCCCATCGCCAGATGGTGAAAGATACGGATAAGGGTGCGGATCTTCAAAGCCAGATCAAGGACTTGGAGAAACTTCTTTACGCCTATCGGAATGGGTTGATAAAGGAGAAGGAGAGGATGGAGAGATAGATTTTAGCGTAGTCCGTCCAGAACTATAGACAAGGATAAAGGGAGATTGACAAATTGACATTTTGTATTTTAAAGTCCCGAAGAATCGATTTTTCCGGGCTTATGGGCGTAAGGCTTCCGAAATTGAATGAAAATAATGGCAACACCTTGTCTTGTAGATGTATATCGTTTCCCTCCCTTTTCTTCCAGCGAAAAAGAGAGCCTCTATTTCTTGCTTAACAAGTAAAAGGAGGCTTTTTTATTCGGAAGTGATTGGTTTTTCATTCGGAAGTGATGCGAATCACAGTCGGAAGTATGCTACAACACTACCGTAAGTACCTTATAATACTACTGTAAGTATCTTACAACAGGGTTGTAATCGAGGGAAAAGTACTCTTTTTCTACCTTAAAACCACTAAAGAAACGATTTTCTCCTTATTTATGTTTGTAGATGAGCCTGTCGGGGAAAAGGATGTGTCACTATAAGTGGCTTATCGAAATGAAAACGTCACTCTTTAGGTTTATCCGTTGACATTTATTTTGATCTACCGAAAGACCTCCTGTTTGATTTTCCTTACTTTTTTACATAATCATAGTTTATTTTAAAAAATTAAGTTACATTTGCCATGGAAATTCTCAATTGTATTTGTGAATTAAATGATCGTTAACCTAAAAATTAAGTAATTATGCAACGAAAGAAAATCTTTGATTCTTTCAAACACTGGAATGTAGCCATACTTTCCGTGTTAATGTCTTTTTGCATGACAGCCGCTTTTGCCCAGTCAGGCGCTGTTAAAGGAAAAGTTCTGGACGAACTAGGTGAGCCTATTATCGGGGCGAATATCGTGGAAAAAGGTACTACCAACGGTACCATCACTGATATTGACGGTAACTACACCCTTAGTGTGAATGACCTGAAAAAAGCAATTCTCCAAGTGTCTTTTATCGGTTACAACTCGGTAGAGGAAGCTGTGAAAGGGCGCTCTGCCGTAGATGTTAAGCTTGGTGCCTCTGTCGTGAATCTGGGAGAGGTTGTAGCTATCGGTTATGGTACGCAGACTCGTAGGGAGATTACCGGTTCCGTAGCGAACATTTCCGAGGAAAATTTTAATAAAGGAGTGAATCGTGACGCGTCCGACTTGCTGCAAGGTAAGGTAGCGGGTCTGACTATTACGTCTGGTTCCGGTGATGTAACTCGTAGTTCCCAGATTCAATTACGTGGTACTTCTACCTTGCAGAACGACCAAGGCCCGATGATCGTGATCGATGGTGTTCCGGGTGGTGATATGTCTACTGTATCACCTTCGGATATTGAGTCAATCTCTGTATTGAAAGATGCTTCTTCTGCCGCTATTTACGGTTCTCGTGCCGCTGGTGGTGTAATCTTGATCACAACGAAGAGAGGTTCCGGTTCCAGAACCCAGATCAATTATGATGGTTATCTTACCGCCTCTACCATTGCGAACAAGCCCGACATGTTGAACGCTTCTGAGTGGCGTGCCGCTAATAAGGCGTTGGGTAAAGATATCTCTACTTATGATAAGTACAACTCGGACACGGATTGGTTCGATGAGATGACTCGTGTAGGTGTTTCTCAACAACACGCTCTTTCTTTGTCGGGTGGTTCTTCTAAGAGTAATTATCGTGCTTCTTATACTTTCTTGGATCGTAACGGTGTGGCTCGCGATAACTACATGACTCGTCATAGCTTCCGTTTCCAGTTCCAGCAACGTGCTATCAACGACCGTTTACGTATTGGATTAACGGGTGCCGCAACGCTGACGGATATGCAGATGCCGTTTTCTGATGACTATATCTTGGCTTACAATATGCTTCCGGTTTATCCGGTTTATAATGCGGACGGCTCTTATTTCACGGATGCCAACCACAATTATGATCAAGGTAACCCGGTTCAGAACCAAGATCAGAACTATAAGAAAGCAGCTAATAACTACTTCTATGGACAAGGTGATGTACAGTTCTCTATTTTGGATGGACTGACAACCAAGGTGAACCTGTATAAGAGCCGTTTCTCATCTGACTATAGCGAATGGCAAGATCCTCGGAACTCTCGTGGACAGGGTGATACGGGTAAGGCAATCCGTCGTAATAGACTATGGGATCGTAACTTGTTAGAGTGGACCGCTAATTATACGAAAGCTTTTGGCTCGGCAGAGGAGCATAAGGTCGATGCTATCGTTGGTTATTCTTGGGAAAATAACTTGTACGCCGACCAGAAATCGGAGGCTACGAATTTCGCCGTAGGATCGATGGGCGCTGATAATATCCAATCCGGAAACTTGCTGAAGATCGGTAATGTTACTTCCAGCCGGAATGAATATAAACTGATCTCTTTGTTCGCTCGTGCGCATTATAGCTTTAAAGAGCGGTATATGATTACGGCTACGGTTCGCCGAGATGGTTCTTCCAAATTCGGTGCTAACCATAAGTGGGGTACTTTCCCTTCAGTTTCCGCTGCTTGGGGTATCAGCCAAGAGTCTTTCATGAAAGATACGAAGTGGATCAATGATTTGAAATTACGTGCAGGTTACGGAATTACCGGTAACCAAGATGGTTTGAGACCTTATAAGTCATTGGATTTGTATTCAGCTTCTGGTACTTATTATAACAACGGATCTTGGCCGACAGCTTTCCGTCCTTCACAGAACGCGAACCCGAACTTGAAATGGGAGCAGACTGCTATGTTAAATATCGGTTTGGACTTCACCTTGTTCAATAGTCGTTTGAGCGGTACGATCGAATGGTACGACAAGCGTACGAAAGATATGCTTTACAACTATGAGGTTTCTACTCCTACTTACGTATACAATCAGATTCAAGCGAATGTAGGTGATATGAAGAATACAGGTGTTGAGATCTTATTGAACTTAGACGTGATCCGTAATAAGGACTTTACGTGGACAACCTCTCTCAATCTTGCTCATAACAAGAATGAGATCACAAAACTGTCTAATGAATTGTTCTCTACGGGACGTGTTTACGTGGGTGATCCTTGGATTCGCGGTGCTTCAGGTGTGACTTCACACGTAGTTGAGGAAGGTCGCCCGGTCGGACAGTTCTTCATGCTGAAATGTAATGGCCTTGATGAGAATGGTAAATTTATCATTGAGGATATAAATGGTGACGGACAGATCACGGATGATGACCGTACGTATGTTGGTGACGCTCAACCTGATTTGACATATGGTTGGAATAACACATTCAACTGGAAAAACTGGGACGCAAGTTTCTTCTTCCGTGGAACAATTGGCAATAAGGTATTGAACAACCCATTGGCAGCTTACGGTAATAATACATATATCGATGGAACGAATGTAATGGATAACGATAATCTGTTGACATTAAGTGAAAACTCTCGTGTATGTTCTTATTATGTAGAAAACGCTTCATTCTTGCGATTGGATAACTTATCGATTGGTTATACATTCAATACGAAGAAAATCGATTGGTTGGATAAGGCTCGCTTATATGTAGCCGGTCAGAATCTATTCGTGATTACAGGTTATAAAGGATTGGATCCAGAAGTTGAGAATTTCCGTGGTGAGGCTAGCGATGACAACGCAGGTTTGTCTCCGGGTATTGAACCTCGTAACTACATGCCGAAGGCACGTTCATTTACATTTGGTGTTAACTTAACATTCTAATTAAAAAGATAAGCTTATTATGAAACGGAAAACTATATTATCATTTATAACTGGATTGTTTTTATTAGGAGGACTTTCTTCCTGTATGGACTTGGATGAAACAGTATATGACAAGTTGCCCGCTGATGATTTTGGCCAGTCAACGGCCGAGTTGAATGCTTTGATCGGTAACTCACATAATACGATGAAGAAGTTTTGGACAGAGTATATGCATTTGTCCGAATGCTCCGGTTCTATGGCTGTGACTCCGACTCGTCGAGGTGGTGACTGGTATGATGGTGGTCAATACCGGGAAATCTATATGCATACATGGACCTCTCAGACCTCAAGAGTTAAAAGCGCATGGAAAGCGGCCACAGAAGCGATTGGTACTTGTAACGAGGCTATCCGTAAATTGCAGAACTCAGAGATCCTTACCGAAGAGGAGAAGGCTCAAGACGTGGCAGACTTGCGTGGTGTCCGTGCTTTCTGGATCTATGTGATGATGGATTATTGGGGAAATATTCCTTTGCTGACGGAGTTCCACCCTACGGATAAAGTATTCCCGGGGAATTCTTCCCGTCAGGAAGTATTTGATTGGTTGATTCAGGAAGTAGAGGAAATCAAGGATATCTGTCCTCCGGCTACAACTGAGAATTATGGTTCATTTACGCAGGGTGCCGCTTATTCATTGTTGGCAAAACTGTATCTGAACGCTGAGGCTTGGGGGGTTACGTTCTCCGGTAACGCTTATCAGAAAGTTATCGATAACTGTGATAAGGTGATGGCTATGGGATATATCTTAGAGCCTAATTGGAAAGACAACTTCTCCGTGACAAATGAGAATTCAAAGGAGGCTATCTTGGCCGCTACGTTCTCTAGCAGTGATACGGGTAATGATGGAAACGTGAAGAATGAGTTGCACAATAATACGTTGCATTATAAAGATTATCTGTCTTTGGGTATTACCGCTAGTGGTACTTGGAATGGTATTTGCGCTCAACCGGAGTATGTACGTTTGTTCGATGAGGAAGACGCTCGCTTGGACGGTACGTTCTTGACTGGCTTGATGATAGACAAATCAACAGGCAAGCCGATTATGACCGATCATAACAACGAATTGAACCATACGATCGATGTGAACATGATTCCGGGCATGGAATATGATGGAACCAATTGGAGTGCCGTGGAACAGCATGATGGAGCTCGTTGCTTCAAGTGGGAGTTCGCTTCGGATTTGACAAGTTCTATGGGAAATGATTTCCATATTTTCCGTTTGGCGGATATCTATTTAATGAAAGCTGAAGCTTTGTTACGCGGAGGGGGAAGTGTTAGTGAAGCTACCGCTTTGGTGAATACGATTCGTGAGAGAGGATATGGCAATAGCGACCATAATTATGCGACTGTAACTTTGAAGGAAGTACAATTGGAACGTCGTTTGGAATTAGCGTGGGAGGTTTATTCCCGTCAGGATGATATCCGTTTCGGATGTTTCACTACAGGAATGTGGCCGCAATCTAATTGTGAGCGTAAAGCTGATGACTACTTGAAGTTGTTACCTGTATCGCAGGATGCTTGGCAGGTGAATCCGAACTTAAAACAGAATCCGGGTTATGCGGCATTCTCAAAATAAAAGAATCGGATAACTAAGAATAATTTAGGCCATCTCTTACTGTAAGGGATGGCCTTTTTATTGATTTACCATTCACTGTATAACTCCGCTTTTTTGTATACCTTTGCGCCATGAACAAACAAGCGCTACTTTTTTATCCGTTATTAGGGGTGGTTCTTTTGGGGCTTTTTGTTGGGGGGCTGGCGTATGGGGCCGTACCGATTCCTTTGGATCACGTGATGGATATTTTGCTGGGGAAGGGATCTGATAAGATCGCATGGCAGAATATTGTGTTGCAATCTCGTTTGCCTCAGGCTATAACCGCATTATTGGCGGGGGCTTCCTTGGCTACCAGCGGGTTGCTATTACAGACATTGTTCCGGAATCCGTTGGCGGGACCTTCCATATTGGGCATTAGTGATGGCGCTAATCTTGGAGTAGCCGCTATCATGCTCTATTTCGGTGGTACGTTGGGGCAGTTCACGGATTGGCCGATCAGCGGATATATGGCGGTAATCCTCGCGGCCTTTGTGGGGGCTTGCGTGATACTGGGACTGATTATCTATTTTTCGGCAAAAGTGAAGAATAATGTCATGCTTCTGATTATCGGAATCATGATTGGCTATCTAGCTTCTTCGGTTATTTCTATCTTGAATTATTATTCATCTACAGACCGGGTACATGCGTTCGTGATGTGGGGGCTTGGTAATTTTTCCGGTGTATCCTTGGAACAATTACCATTCTTTGGAACTTGTGCGTTAATCGGGCTGTTATTAGCAATCTTGCTGATCAAGCCTTTGAATGCCTTATTATTGGGAGAAATGTATGCTGCTAATTTAGGTATCCAGATCAAACGAACACGGATCGTGATTCTTTTGTGTACGGGAATATTAACGGCTACAACTACTGCTTTTTGCGGCCCCATTTCCTTTGTCGGATTAGCAGTTCCACATATCGCCCGGTTGATGTTAGGCTCTTCCAATCATAAGATGTTGGTGCCAGTTACAATGCTGACAGGTTCCTGCGTTGCTCTTCTATGTAATATGCTGATGGTGGTACCGGGCAGTAATACGATCCTGCCATTGAATGCCGTTACCCCTATGCTTGGGGCGCCTGTTATTATTTACGTAATCGTGAACCGGAAAAATATTCAATATTTTAATTAGTGGCTATGGAACGGATCCCTGTGATAAAGACAAGTGATTTAAGTATTGGGTATATATTGAAAGGCGGACAGAAAAAGCGCGTGCATGATGCGTTGGATCTGAATCTATATCCGGGTGAAGTGACCTGTCTTCTCGGATTAAATGGAGCGGGAAAGTCTACCTTATTGAGGACATTATGTGGTTTTCAACCTCCTCTGGGAGGAGAAATCGAGCTAATGGGGAAGCCGCTGAATTCTTATTCACAAGGTAATTTCTCACGGTTGGTGGGAGTTGTCTTGACAGAGAAGACAAATGCCGGTGGAATAACGGTTTACGAGTTGGTCTCTTTAGGAAGACATCCCTATACCGGCTTTTTCGGACAATTAAGGCAGGAAGATCGCAGGATTATCGAGGAATCGCTTGCTGCCGCCGGTATCGCTCATAAGGCTTATAATTATGTGTCGGAACTTAGTGATGGCGAGCGTCAGAAAGCCATGATCGCCAAAGCGCTGGCACAGCAATGCCCCATCATATTGTTGGATGAGCCGACGGCCTTTTTAGATGTGACAAGTCGGATAGAGACTATGGTCTTGTTACATACTTTAGCGGTAGAGCAACAAAAAGCGATTCTGCTATCGACGCATGATCTTGATTTGGCGATCCAGCTGGGGGATTGCCTGTGGCTGCAAGAGAAAAAACGTCCGATGGCTTGCGGAACGCCGGAAGACCTGATTATGGGAGGAGCGTTTGAGACGTTCTTCAGTAAGGAAGGAATCGTGTTTGATCCGAATACCGGGAAATTGAATACGGTAGCTCCAACAAAGCTTATTGGGGTTGCGGGGGATTTTATGACTTCTTATTGGGTTGGGAATGCCTTGATCCGGAATGGCTTTAAGCCCTCGTCGGTTAGCGAGGATTATATAAGTGTTTATTGTAATGCTCCGGATAGCCTGCGTATTCAGTTCCCTGCGGAAGAGGGCACGAGAATCGTAGGAAGTGTGGCGGAGATGATCTCAATCATAATTCATAAATCATAAGTTATATATGTCAAATGAGATTACATGGCGGCTGGAAAATGAGAATATAGGCCGTTTGTTGGTACATTATGCGATTCCCGCCGTTATCGGGACCATGGTTAATGCTCTTTATAATATCGTAGATCGTATATTTATCGGACAAGGAGTGGGTGCGCTAGCTATCTCCGGATTGACTTTGACTTTCCCGATACTACTCTTTATGCAGGCATTTGGAATGTTGATCGGTGCGGGAGCCGCTACAAGGGTCTCCATTCATCTAGGCCGTAAGGCGAATGATCTGGCAGATAACGTATTAGGAAACGCTTTCACTTTGACATTCATTATCGGAGCCTTGACGATTATCCCCAGTATGATTTTCTTGGATGATTTGTTAATGTGGTTCGGAGGAAGTGAGCAGACGATACCTTATGCGAAAGACTATTTATATATCGCTATCCCGGGTAATTTGCTGGCTACATTAAGCTTTAGCTTTAATGCCGTGATGCGTGCTTCTGGATATCCGAAAAAGGCGATGTTCACGATGATGATCGGTGCCGTATTGAACGTGATCCTAGACCCGATCTTTATCTTCTGGCTGGATATGGGGATACAGGGTGCCGCTATCGCTACGGTGATCTCCATGGCCGCCGGTGCCGCTTTCGTGATGAGTCATTTTATCAGCAAGGATAGTATTGTACGTTTCCATACGAAATATTTCCGGTTGAAAGGTCCCATTATTTGGAATATATTTACGATCGGCATGTCTCCATTTTCCATGCAGCTGGCGGGCAGTGTGGTTGTGGTGATCATGAACCATGCGTTGAAAGAGAATGGAGGCGATTTGGCGATTGGTGCCAGCGGTATTATTTCCAGTATCGCCATGCTGCTGGTTATGTTGATTATCGGTATCGCCCAAGGGATGCAACCGATTGTCGGGTTTAATCATGGCGCTGGGCATCATGACCGGGTATTGGCTACCTTGCGGTTGTCTATTATAGTATCGACCTTGATTACAGGGGTAGGATGTATCGTCAGTTTATTATTCCCTAGACTGATCGTTAGCGTATTCTCGACGGATGCCGAATTGGTGTCGATTACGGACAATGGATTACGTCTGACGATGCTGGTCTTTTTCGTTGTCGGTTCCCAGATTACGATCAGCCAGTTTTTTCAAAGTATCGGTGTCGCATGGAAAGCGATGTTTCTGAGTCTAAGTCGGCAGGTTTTATTCCTGATACCGGCTATCCTGCTATTTCCTCCGATCTGGGGATTGGATGGCGTTTGGCTAGCGCAACCTTTCTCCGATTTCATTGCGGCGGTAACCGCATGGGGCTTTTTATGGTATCATGTTAAAAACGTGAAAAATAAGGGTTAAAGATGAACTTATGTCGATGTTAATTGTATTTTTATTGTATGTATAAAAGTACTTTTATAGACAAACCTTTAAAAATGAGTTAATATGAAGAAGATTGTATTATTGCTCGCCGTTTTATTATTTGGTGCAGGGTCGATGATGGCACAGCAGGACAAGTCAGCGGAGAAAGCTGCGAAGCAGGCTGAGAAAGAAGCAAAGAAAGCAGAGAAGGCAGCGAAGAAAGCTGCGGAGGAAGCCGAGGCTAACGCATTGTTTGAACAAGCGGTGCAAGCTTTGAAGAATAAGGATTTCGTATTGGAAGCGGATCGTATAGAGTTTAAGCGCGGTAGTTTTGTTTATGTTACTCCGAACACGAACTTCGTTTCGGTGAAGGGTGAGAAGGCTACCATTCAGTTAGCGTTTAATACTCCGGCGGCCGGTCCTAACGGAATAGGAGGTATAACGGTTGATGGAACAACTTCCGGTGTACAGATGAAGACTGACAAAAAAGGAAACGTTATGTACGAGATGAATGTGCAGGGTGTAGCGGTATCCGCTAGGGTTACGTTCCGTATGGCGAAAGGTACGAATAAATGTACTGCCACGGTATCACCTAACTTTAATAGCAACCGTATATCCTTTACGGGAAATCTCTATCCTTCGAGCGAGTCGAATGTGTTCAAGGGACGTTCTATTTAATGTAGATACAAAGAATCGTGAAGGCGGACTTTCTTTCGGGAAGCCCGCCTTTCTGTTTATAAGAAGGATGAGATTGGACTATTTCCAAGCATCATTTTGTACCAGATAAGCTTGGCCGTTCTCATCGTTTCCTGCGGTCTGGATCTCTGTCTCGGGAATCGGGAACATCGTCTTAGAAGCGGTTGGAGCGGATACACCATAGAATTTAGTTAGGTATTGCTTCTCATAATTTATATATGCCGTCAATTCCTTGTTCATATAATCACCTCCCCAACGAACCAGATCGAAAAATCGTTGTCCTTCCATCGCAAGTTCCAGCTTACGTTCCATATGAATCGCCTTGATACAAGTTTCCTTGTTGCTGAATGCGGCGTGACTGGATGGATAAGGTTTCACCAAATAATTGGCGGCAGGCGTTCCGTCTTCCAAATAAATGATATTGTCCGGTTTGGCTGCACGTTCACGGATATCGTTTACTTGCTGCATGGCGGCACTTAATTCTCCGTCGTTCGCTAGGCATTCCGCATATAACAATTTACAATCACGTAGGCATAGATATTGTAAATTCATGGCAGAACCGGGAGCCCAGCCGGATGAATAGGTGGAGCCAGCTAATCCGGCATCCTGTTCCGCTTTGCTATAGACATGCTTTTTGGGTAGGAATACCCCACCGCTGCTTACATTTCGTACCCAATCATTAGCGGGCAATCCCCAATCTTTATAAGGAATCTCCATACGTCCTACGGCGAAATCTAGACGAGGGTCTACGGCGATCGTCTTATCATTCTTAGAGATGTAATCATAATCGGTAACACGTTCTGTCACGGATTTTTTATTTCTGTACTCTCCCTCAAGATAAGGAAGCCCATTTTCGTCTACTTGGAATGAGTTTACCAATTCGTAAGAGGGTTGATAAAATCCGCAACATCCACCGGGGCCTGTGTTATGAGGATAATTCAGTAAAAATCCGTAATTCCCGTTATTATTGGCTCCGACAGAGAATTGTACCTCAAAGATAGACTCTTTCCCATTTTCGGTAGTTGCGTTAAAATTTGCGTCCAGATCATCTTGTAAGGCCAATCTCTCTCCTTTAGGACTTAATCCGTTTGCGATAATATCGGCCAAGATGGGTTTGGCGGCTGCCATATCACCTTGCTGCATCAGTATTTTAGCCTTTAACGCTTTTGCCGCTGTTTTCGTAGGACGTGCCACTTCGGTCTGTTTTTCGGGCAATCCTTCAATGGCCGCTTCTACGTCTGCTAAAATATTAGGATAGATATCCGTACCGTTATGAACTTTCGGATCGTTTTCTTCAGCGGCGATCGTCTCATCGATATAGGGCATGCCGGTCGGTCCGAAAATCTTTACCCCTTCGAACATGAATAGGGCACGTAAGAATTTCAGCTCCGCGGTCCGGTTGGCCTTGGTCGTCTCGTCCATATCTGCCGCTTCTTTCATCACATTGAGCGCTAAGTTGCAACGTTGTGCTCCATAATACGCGTCTTTCCACTTATTCAGTAAATAATCGTTTGTGGCGGTGACAGCATACGTCTCTACGGAGTTCAATACGGATTGGTCATTGGATTCGGAGCCTTTATTGGCGTCACCTCCGTATACACCGCCGAATACCCAGTTGAACATATTGTCATATCCGGTCGGCCGGGTCAAACCGGCATAAGCGTTGACCACCAATAACTCAACCCCTTCAGCATTTGTTAATGCTTCTTGGTCAATACTGCCTTGAGGAGCTTTATATAGAAAATCCTCACCGCAAGAACTCAAGGTAAATAAAGCAACTGCGCTTACTATTAATATTTTATGTCTCATAATAGTCGTTTTTATAGTAAATGGATTTAGAAAGTAAAATTCACGCCCAATAAGAATCGCATAGTTGTAGGCCAGCCTCCCATATCGACTCCTCTTTTTAAGTCTACACGTCCGGCTCCGTCGGTGTCAGAATCGCTTTGCCGTAAATAGGCGTTGGTAAACTCTGGGTCCAAGCCTGTATATCCGGTGATCGTAAGGATATTCTCGGCTTGTAAATACAGGCGAAGATTCTGGATACCAGCCTTCTTGAGTAATTCCTTAGGCAAGGAATATCCCAATACGAGATTTTTCAGGCGTAAGAAGGAGGCGTCTTCTACGTAATAAGAGCTAGAATAAGCTCCGGAATAGTTATCTTCCGTATTCAGCATAGGAAGGATAGCATTACTGTTATCGCCATTCAATGTCCATGATTGATCTCTGAGGCGTGAGGATTTATTACCGTTGAAAGTCCAGAAATCGGTAAAATATTTTGTGTTATTATATAAGTCATTGCCGATAGAGAAGTTCCAGAACATAGTAAAGTCCCAGTTTTTCCATGTTAACGTGGCGTTGAGGCCTCCGGTTAAGTCCGGATGAGGAGAGCCGATAAAGGTCCGGTCGCTATCATCCAATTTGCCGTCTCCGTTCAAGTCCTCGAAACGGAAGCGGCCGACATAAGCGGCAGCGTCTGCCTCTGTGATATCACTTTGTCCAAATGGCTTGGTTGCCATAACATCGGCTACGGACTCATAAAAACCATTTTGCTTCAACCCCCAGAATTCAGACACGGCATGTCCTTTTGTCGTACGGGTTACGTATCCTTCGATACGCGTACCGCTAGCCCATAGAGAATAATCGTCAGCTTCCGCGAGTTTCAAGACCTCATTTTTATAATGGGATAAATTCAAGGATAGATCCCATGCCCAGTCTCCTTTTCGGTCACGGTAATTAAACATGAAGTCGAAACCAGTGTTCTTTATATCTCCGAAGTTGATATAAGGGCTTCCGGATTCTCCGGCCATCGAGGTGTAGGCCGCTTGTATCAACATATTGGATGTCTTCTTCGTATACCATTCGAATGAACCGCTGAATTTACCATTCAGGAAGGTCGCGTCCAGACCCAAGTTGACCATCTTGGTCATTTCCCATTTCGTATCAGTGTTACCGTAGGTACTGAGGCGGAATCCGGTTGTCTCGCTATTGTTCGCTCCGGTCATGTCGTAATTCGTATAGGAGGTGCTGGTCGTGAACAAATTAGCGAAATTAGTCGCGACAGGAATCTCTGAGTTACCCGTGACGCCGTAACCGGCTCGTATCTTTAAGTCGTCCAGCCAATCTCGGCTTGGTTCCATAAATGCCTCCTCTGACATACGCCAACCGGCGGAGATAGAAGGAAAGACTCCGTAACGATTACTTTCCGAGAAACGGGAAACACCGTCCCGGCGGATAATACCAGTTAATAGATACTTATCCTTATATCCATAGTCTGCACGGGCAAACATACCAAATAGCGCGAATTCTCCATTGTAAGTGGAAGAGTTGGTACGTTGGCTATTGTTCTCGCCCATATCCAAGGTGTATGTATTGGTATTGTCTTCGAATAAATAGTTATATCTACGTGCGTTGAGGGATCTGCCTAAACCATCCCGAATAGCCTCTGTTCCCAATAAGATGTTCAAGGAATGGATCTCATTGAATGTCCGGCTGAAAGATAGCGTATTGGTCCAAACCCAACGATAATTGAAGTAATTACTTTCGTAGAAATTATTTTGGCCACCGGACTCGGAGAACTCCGGGTTGTTCTTGGTCATCGAGTAAGAATAATCATTACGATAATCGATACCGAAGTTTGTTTTAAAAGTCAGCCCGGTCCATAGGTCTGCTTCTCCATACACGTTGCCAAATACACGTTGGGTAGTGGCATAATTATCCTTATTTCTTTCACGAATAGCTACAGGATTCTGGAAATTGCCGGTCCCGGCGAATAAGGAGCCTGCATAATTGCCCGCATAGTCATAAACCGGTACATAAGGAGAGGCCCGATAAGTCCATGAGTAGATGTTGGACTCTGTACCTGAGAAGCTAAGTCCGTTGTTTTTGCTAAAACTATAAGTTAGGTTCTCTCCGAATCGCAACCATGGGCGGACGTTATACGATGAATTAGCACGTGCTTGATAGCGTGTGAAATAAGATTCGATAGCGGTACCTTGCTGGTCGAAATAGTTCATGCTCATGGTGTATTGCCCTTTATCGGTACCTCCAGACAAGGACAACTGGTGATTTTGCATCCAACCGAGTTGGCTGATTTCATCCCACCAGTTCGTATCGCCTACGGGCGCATAGACTACGTTGTTCGCTTGATCGTAATCGCTAGGATCGATGGAGGTGCTACCACCGGCGCCGGTTACGGTCATGTAATTGGGTAGATGATTAACCCAAGAGTCGGAAGTGCTTCCGAATTGCTGGTGGTAAGGTAATTCTCCATTGGCGCTGGCTCCTGTTAAGTCCAGATTGTTTTTCGAGGCTTGCCATTCGACATCAATACGGTCATAAGCGTTTAAGACGTCATAGCGTTTACCTGTTTTAGAGAAACCGTAATATCCGTCATAGGTTAATCTCGGCTGTCCCGTTTTTGTCCCTTTCTTGGTCGTGATCAAAATGACGCCATTCGCTGCTTGCGCTCCGTAGATCGCTGCGGAGGAGGCGTCTTTCAATACTTGCATACTCTCGATGTCATTGGGATTGATAGAGCTTAGGTCTTGGTCACGAGTGGATACACCATCGATAACATACAAAGGTCCGTTGTCATTGATGGAATTAATACCTCGGATGCGTACCATCGTGGCTGAACCGGGAGCACCAGAGGTACCGATGTTTACGCCCGCCGCTTTACCTTGCAACTGTTGTGTGGCGGAAGAACCGGAAGACGCCAATAGCTCTTCAGTATCGATAACCGCTACGGAACCTGTGATGTCCTTTTTCTGTTGGGTACCGTAACCGACAACGACTACCTCGTCTAGATTTTGGGTGTCTTCCTTTAAGGTAATGTTCATGACGTTCCCGCTTGCAGGTGTTTGTTGAGTTACGTACCCGATGTAAGAGATGACCAGAATGGCATCCGGCTCTACTTCTAATACGTATTTACCATCCAGATCGGTGATCGTTCCGTTCGTGGTACCCTTTACGACTACGTTAACACCTAATAGGGGCTCTCCTTTAGCGTCGGTGATCGTACCCGTTATTTTCCGGGATTGTTGCGTAACGGAGGTTTCCGCTTTTAATACGGAACTTTGCGGTATGATAGCACCGCCTGCCAACATAAAGCATAAAGCTAGTCCCAGCCTGCTTCTAAAGATCGCATGTCTGTGTTTCATAATAAAATAGGTTAATAAAGTATAGTAAACTAGGTTCAATATTAAAGTTTGTTTAGAGTCTGAGCAATAAAAGTCAGTGAATGGGCGGATTTATTCTGTGAAATCGTGTTTTTTATCGGTGAACAACTTTTGATAGAATCCGATTGTTTTCTGATGGGGATAAATGAGAAAGGGCACCCGAAAGTGCCCTTTTCCTTAATGTTTACCTATTCTGCCGGTCTGTATGATGAACCGGATTGTTATGGCTTTCACAAGTTCTAACGGTGTAAATGTAAATCAAGGGAAAAACTTAGGAAAATATAATCTGTGAACGAGCGGATTTATTCAACGAACAGGGTTTTTTGTTCGGTAAACTTTCCGTAAGTTCGCGAAATAAAAATTTAACATCTTATAATCATGCAACTATCCATAGATCAAAAAGACATCGATAAATTTCTGATGATAGGCGATAAAGTATTGATTAAGCCTAAGAATCCACAGAGCCAGACTAAGACCGGATTGTATCTGCCTCCCTCGGTTCAACAAGGGGAGAAGATACAAGCGGGTTATATCATAAAGACGGGGCCCGGATATCCGTTGCCTTCTCAATCTGAGGAGCATGAGGTCTGGGAGAAAAAGAAAGGGGAGGAGGTGCAATACTTGCCGCTTCAAGCCCGTGAAGGTGATTTGGCTGTCTATTTGCAGAATGCCGCTTACGAGATCAATTTTAATGACGAGAAGTTCTTGATTGTTCCTCATTCCGCTATTTTGATGTTAGTGCGTGATGAAGGTTTGTTTGAATAAAGCCTTTTGTTAAGGAAAATAGGGCTATATTCACTTTTTTATCTTATTTTTGCCAGCAAAACAAGACAAACTATCAACAGTAGCGATTATAATGAATAAGATTGTAAGTAAAGAACATTTCTCAGCCAACGTGGTGAAGCTGGAAGTCGAGGCTCCTTTGATCGCCCGCTCCCGCAAGGCCGGTCACTTCGTGATCGTGAAGGTTGGCGAAAAAGGCGAACGTATACCTCTTACCATTGCCGGGGCGGATACCGAGAAAGGTACCATCACCTTGGTGATCCAAGCGGTAGGCGGCTCATCCCGTAAAATCTGTGAATTGAACGAGGGTGACTATATCACGGATGTGGTGGGTCCGTTAGGGCAGGCTACCCATATCGAGAAGGTTGGAACGGTTGTTTGTGCCGGTGGTGGCGTAGGTGTCGCTCCGTTGTTGCCGATCGTGGAGGCTTTCCATAAGGCAGGAAATCGTGTGATCGTCGTATTGGCGGCCCGTACCAAGGACTTGGTGATCCTTGAGGAGCAGATGCGCCAAAACTCGGATGAGGTAATTATCATGACCGATGACGGATCGTATGGTACGAAAGGCTTGGTGACGAATGGTGTGGAGAGCGTGATCAACCGGGAGAAGGTGGATTTATGCGTTACGATCGGTCCGGCCATTATGATGAAATTCGTTTCCGCTCTTACAAAGAAATACGAGATTCCTACCGTAGCTTCCTTGAATACGATCATGGTGGACGGAACGGGTATGTGTGGTGCTTGCCGTATCACGGTAGGCGGGAAGACCAAGTTCGTTTGTGTGGACGGACCGGAGTTCGATGCTCATCAAGTGGATTTTGATGAGATGATTATGCGTCTCGGCGCTTATAAGGATATAGAGAAGAAATAACGAAACCACGTAATTGAATCATGACAACAGAAGAATTAATCGCTGCTCGTCGTGCCGAACCTTGGCGGGAGGCACTTCGCAAAAGCAAGAAAAATAAAGAACGTGCGGATATCCCCCGTGTGAAGATGAACGAGTTGGACCCGGAATACCGGAGTCGTACCCGTTTGGAGGAAGTTAACTTAGGCTTGACAAAAGAACAGGCCATGCAAGAGGCCGAGCGCTGTTTGGATTGTCCGAATCCTACTTGTATGCAGGGATGTCCGGTAAATATCAATATACCTACTTTTATCAAGAATATCGAGCGTGGGGAATTCTTGGAGGCCGCTAAGACCTTGAAAGAGACAAGTGCTCTGCCCGCTGTTTGCGGTCGTGTCTGTCCGCAGGAGAAACAATGCGAGAGCAAGTGTATCCATTTGAAAATGGGTAAGGAAGCGGTTGCCATTGGCTACTTGGAGCGTTTCGCCGCTGATTACGAACGTGAGAGCGGTAATATCTCGGTTCCGGAGATCGCGGAGAAGAACGGTATCAAGATTGCCGTGGTAGGTTCCGGTCCTGCCGGATTGTCTTTTGCCGGAGATATGGCGAAGCGTGGATATGATGTGACTGTGTTCGAGGCATTGCATGAGATCGGTGGTGTATTGAAATATGGTATCCCGGAGTTCCGCCTACCGAATAAGATCGTGGACGTGGAGATTGATGGCCTTCGGAAGATGGGCGTACAGTTTGAGAAAGATTGTATCGTGGGCAAGACGATCAGTTATGATGATTTGCATGCGGATGGCTTTAAGGGCGTGTTTGTGGCAAGTGGCGCCGGTCTGCCTAACTTTATGAACATTCCGGGTGAGAACTTTGTGGGCGTGATGTCGTCCAACGAGTATTTGACCCGTGTAAACTTAATGGATGCGGCGAATCCGGAAAGTGATACGCCGGTGCTACAAGGAAAGAAGGTGGCCGTGATCGGTGGAGGAAATACCGCTATGGACTCTGTCCGTACCGCTCGTCGTCTGGGTGCTGAGCGTGCTATGATCGTCTACCGTCGTAGCGAGGAGGAGATGCCTGCCCGTCTGGAAGAGGTGAAACATGCGAAGGAAGAAGGTGTGGAGTTCTTGACGCTTCATAATCCGATTGAATATATAGGTGATGAAAGAGGCCGTGTGAAACAGATGCGTTTGCAGAAGATGGAATTGGGCGAGCCGGATGCCTCTGGTCGCCGTCGTCCGGTACCTATCGAGGGCGCTATCGAAACAATTGATGTGGATGAGGTGATCGTTAGCGTCGGTGTATCTCCGAATCCATTAATACCCCGTGCCTTTGGAGGCTTGGAGGTGAGCAAGAAGGGTACGATCGTAGTGGAGGAAGACAGTATGCGTTCCACTTTAGGCGATGTGTATGCCGGTGGTGACATCGTTCGTGGTGGAGCTACCGTGATTCTGGCGATGGGAGACGGTCGTAAGGCCGCCGCCGCTATGGATGCGGACTTAAAAGGAAAAGTATAATATCTATTAATTTAATAAGGAAAGACGGGTTGTTTAAACGATCCGTCTTTTTTCTTTTATCGTGATACGGAGATTTATGTTTATTATCTATAAGACTAATTCTTGAAATAATCTCTCAAATGTCTGTTCTAGATCGTTGGAAAAACCGGGATGTGGACGTGAGGTTTGGATAGAGGCACTTCTTATGGCGGTAAGCCAACGAAAGCGCTCTGGAATATCTAGGCTAGCTATAGGGCCTCCATCCTTGGCGCCGGAACATATCTTATCGAAAACGTGGAGATTGGCGCACAAAGATTCTTTATCTATATCTGATGTGAACAGACGAAGTTTCTTCTCGTCTACATGATAGCGAGCCTTGATGAATTTAGGCCGTTTACAGAACATGATAAGGCCTACATTGATAAACTCCTCCCGTTCGATTTTCGGTACGATACGGATTACGGCATATTCATATAAGTGTTTGTCTTGCATGTCGAACTTCATTTATAAACGTGTCAGAATGGGCGATTCGGTCAATTAAGAACCGGATATATACATCACGTATCTCTTGAGGCGTACCGGGACTATCGTTCCAATGCAACCAATCGTCGGGTACTAGACCTACGATCTCACGAATTTTCTCTTCCGTTAAGATACGTTTGAAATCCTTGTCTACTTCCTCCAGCAGCGTCGCTTGTGGCAATAATACATGATCCTTGATATGGATGAAAGGGCCGATCGCATGTTTTTGCCAATTTACCCATGAGAAATGGAAAAATAAGGAAGCTCCATGATCGATGAGCCAAAGTTCATTATTCCATATCAACATATTCGTATTCCGGACCGTGCGGTCTATATTTGTCAAAAGAGCATCGAGCCATACGACTTGTGAGGCGAGTTTGGGATCTACACGATTGACTACCGGATCGAAAGTTAAGGCTCCGGATAAAAAATGTAATCCCAGATTGAGCCCTTGACTTGCTTGTAGTAAGTCTTGTATCTCCTCGTCACCTTCCGACCGCCCGAAAGCCTCGTCAAGATTCAGGAAGACCAATTCCGGTACATGGAAACCCAAGCAACGAGCGATCTCACCTCCGATCAACTCGGCTATCAAGGCTTTTGTCCCATGTCCGGCTCCCCGGAACTTAACGACATATTTAAACTCATCGTCCGCCTCCGCTAAAGCAGGCAATGATCCGCCTTCCCGCAGAGGCATGATATATCGGGTAACATTCGCTGTACGTAATTCCATAACCCTCACTTTAATTGAAGATAAAGATACGATTATATTTTGGAAATAAAAAGCCCCGCTATTCTTTCGAACAGCGAGGCCTTTTGGAAGCGAGCGGAAGACGGGACTCGAACCCGCGACCCTAACCTTGGCAAGGTTATGCTCTACCAACTGAGCTACTTCCGCATTGTTTGTTTCTCTTTTGCGAGTGCAAAGGTAGTACAAATATTTATACTACCAAACATTTCCGGTGAAAAATTTAATTATGGATGTAAATTTTATTACCGTTTGTATCGACGACATATTGTTTGAGGGCTTGTTTCTCCTCAGCGCAAGGCCCTTCCACCGGGTTGCCGATACCGTTTAAAAGTTCAAATTTACTACCGCATTTCGGGCAGATGGCGTATACGGCGGATTCGTCCACCTCTACGATGACATTAGCGGATGCCTCATGAGGACAAGCGGCATCGAACGCAAAGAATGCACCGGTTCCGTTACTGGACAATCCATGATAGACCAATACGCCTCCAAAACCTGTTTGCTCACGATCTTGATCTATATTTGCTTGTGTGTAGATCTTGTAAGCTTGTATTGCATTTAACGCCTTATCTTGATAAGTGAGGTCCAATTCTAGACTAACGATACGATAGGGAATACGAGTCTCTATCGTATCTGCGCAAGATAATAGCGTAAACAAGATCAAAAGTGGAAATATCCGTCTTATCTTATCCATGGATCAATTTCTTTTCAGCCTCGTTCATCCGTTCGAAAGAGAAAGAACCTATCACACTACGCATCATGGCGGTGATTGATTCATTACATAGATTACCGATACTGCCTTCGTGTGTATGGTTAACGCTCTTCGAAGGAATGAATTTACCGGCCTCGATATCCAAACCTACTTGCTTATAAGCGTCACGGAAAGGCATTCCGGCCAAGACACGGCGGTTCACTTCTTCCACGCTAAACAAGAGAGAATATTTATCATCGTCCAATATATGCTCGTTTACTTTCACCTCACGCATCATATGAGTTACCATGCGTAAGCAATCCTTCAGCTCGTCGAAAGCCGGAAGGAAGACTTCCTTGATGATCTGGAGATCCCGGAAGTAACCGGAAGGAAGATTATTGCTGATCAAGATGATTTGCTGAGGCAAGCCTTGAAGCTTATTGCATTTGGCACGTGTCAACTCAAATACATCCGGATTCTTCTTATGCGGCATGATACTGGAGCCGGTCGTGAACTGATCCGGCAGTTTAATGAAGCCAAAGTTCTGGCTATTGAACATACAAGCGTCGAACGCCAACTTGGAGAGCGTAGCGGCGATACCCGCCATAGCGAAAGCTACGGTGCGTTCCATCTTGCCACGTCCCATCTGGGCGTATACCACATTGTAGTCCAGCGAGTCGAAACCTAATAAATCCGTAGTCATCTGGCGGTTTAGCGGGAAGGATGAACCATATCCGGCGGCGGAACCCAGCGGGTTGCGGTTGCAAATACGGTATGCGGCTTGCATAAGTTGCAAATCATCTACCAAGCTCTCCGCATAAGCGCCGAACCAAAGTCCGAACGAAGAGGGCATGGCTACCTGCAAATGCGTATATCCGGGAAGCAGTACATCCTTGTACCGGTTACTCTGGGAGATCAAAACGTCGAACAAGCCGGAAACCAACTCAACCAATTCCTGTATTTGCGAACGGGTGAAAAGCTTCAGATCCAATAAGACCTGATCATTACGGGAACGCCCGCTATGGATCTTCTTGCCCATATCGCCCAAACGACGTGTAAGCATGAGTTCCACTTGCGAGTGCACATCCTCGATGCCTTCCTCGATGATGAATTCTCCACGATCCGCTACGGCGTATATATTCCGTAATTCTGCTAATAAGACGTTTAGTTCCTCTTTAGTCAACAAACCGATACTTTCCAGCATCGTGATATGCGCCATAGAGCCTAATACGTCATATTTAGCGAGGTAAAGATCCATCTCACGGTCCTTACCTACCGTGAATATATCTACTTCATGATCTACCTGTACATTTTTTTCCCAAAGTTTCTGAGCCATAATGAAAAAGGAATTAATAAGGCAAGGAGGCGATAACGGTCGAGATTTTATCCACAGCCTCTTGCAAAGGTTTCGATACCATTGGTTTCAAGAACGGATTCAGATCGGCACGAACCGTGATTTTTAACCGTGTGTCGTCCTCGGCCACCTGTTTCAATTGTATCCATAAGAAAAGGGGAACAGGAGAGTTGGTCGTCGTGAACTTGATTAATTTATTCGGCTCTCTTTCTACGATCTGGAAGGTAATCTTACCAACGGGATCGACAGCGAAACTACAGGTATCGCTGTCGAACTCAAAATTTTTTATTTTATCTTGCGGGATGCGATCCTTGATACGTTCCAAGTTGGAAAGATCGGACAACATCGTGAAGATACGTTCATCATTGTGTGGGATCTGTTTGACCTCACTCACAAATTCTTCAGTCATTGAGTGTCTTTTTGTTTATTACTTATTTCGGGTCCCAGTTAGCCGGATCTTTACGCCATTCCTGAAGAACCGCGATCTCAGACTCATCGATGTAATGCGTACGGACAGCTTCTTCCAAGACAGCGTCGTAGTTACTCAATGTAGTCAATGTTACTTTAGCGTCCTTGAAAGCGGCTTCCGCTACAGGGAATCCATAGGTAAAGATAGCTACCATACCCGCGACATCGCAACCAAAGTTACGTACGGCCTGTACGGCTTTCAAGCTACTACCTCCGGTAGATACCAAATCCTCGATGATCACTACTTTAGAACCCGGTTTCAATTCTCCTTCGATAAGGTTTTCCAATCCATGATCTTTTGGCGTAGAGCGGATGTATACGAATGGCAATCCTAATAAATCGGCTACTAAAGCACCTTGAGCGATCGCGCCTGTAGCAACACCGGCAATGGCATCTACGTTCTCGAATTTTTCACTAATCACACGAGCCAACTCCAATTTAATGAAGCTACGAACGACCGGATAAGAAAGAGTCTTTCGGTTGTCATTGTAGATCGGAGATTTCCAGCCGGATGCCCAAGTAAACGGATTGGCCGGTTGCAACTTTACGGCTTTAATCTTTAATAATTTTTCTGCTACTAAACTTTCCAGTGTTTTCATACAATCCTATATTTATATCAGTTTGCAAAAATAGATAAACTGAATGACATTACCTTGAATATCGTACGTTAATTTTTTATTAATATTTATGCGACAGATAGGGCTAAAATGCTGATGCGTATGCCCGGAATCCCTGATAAAGCCTTTGCGCAAGCGGAAATCGTGGCTCCGGTTGTGATCACGTCGTCTATGAGCAGGATATGTTTGTTTTTTAAGCTTTCCGGATGAATGACATTAAAAATAGAACATACATTTAACCAGCGGTCGTAAATGGCCTTACGAGTTTGGGTGCTTGTGTGGGTGGTGCGGGCCAGACTTTGCGTATCGATGGGGATATCCCATATGGAACGGATGCCGGAGGCGATCCATTCGGACTGGTTGTAACCTCTTTGCCGTTTTTTGCGGGGATGCAGGGGAACGGGGATAAGGAGGTCTACGGTACATATCGGGCTGTGATCCGCTTGGAGCTCTCTCGCTATCTGCCGTCCGAGTAGATAGCCCAACTCTTTATTATCATGGTATTTGAGCGAGTGGATCAGGCTTTGTACTTTTCCGCCTTTCTCGTATCGTAGATAAGCGGTGGCATATTCGATCCGGTTCTTTCCGATAAAAAGTTGCTCGACGGGGTTGTTCGCCTGTTGATGATATCCCGTGTGCGGCAGGTCGCATAGGCATTTCAGGCAAATTTGTTCTTCTCCCTCGACGAGTGGTCGTTTACATATTTTACATAAGTTTGGGAAAAACAGGTTGAGCAGATTATTCCATGTCGTCGGCATAATCCTCGCAGTCTATTCCTTTGAATAATTGGCTTAGGCAATTCAACGTGATCCGGCTTTCGAAACCTCGTCCGGCGGCGAAACGGAGTAACTTGTTGAATAGGTCCCGCTCGTCTTTTCCTTTTGTCGATTTCTTTTTGCTTTTTAGTAAATCGAGTAAGATGGAGCAGTATTCTCCCTCGTCAATGGCGGCGAGCGATTCTTCCCGGATCGGGGAGGGGATGTTTTTCTTATAAAGCTCGTAGCCTATTTTTACCCGTCCCCATTTATTGAATCGTAGCTTATCGTTCACGAAGAAACGGGTGTAACGGGATTCGTCGATAAACCGCTCTTTCAGCAAGCGGGCGATGATACGCTCGGAGGCGTCGGGGGGAAGTCCGGCGGCATCGATCTTTTTCTGTACGTCTTGTATGCAGCGTTCGGCGGCGGAGCAATAGGCGGCTGCCCGGTGCAACATCTCGGGTTCGGTTATCTCTTTCATCTTTTTGCTTTTACGATCCGGTCTTTTCCGTATAAATCTTGTATTAATTCGACTTCGGTGTAATTCTCTTGACGTAGCATCGCTACGGTCTCTTTTCCGCAAAGGGCATTGATCTCGAAGTAAAGATGCCCGCCTTCCACCAAATGCCTTTGTCCGAAGCGGGCGATGGCCCGGTAAAAGAGAAGCGGATCGTCGTCGGGAACGAACAAGGCTAGATGAGGCTCGTTCTCCAGAACGTTCGCTTCCATGGTCGCTTTCTCTCTATACATTATATAAGGAGGATTACTGACGATGCAGTTTAAGCTTCCTATAAGAGACGCTTCGGTTTCCTCCGTATGGGATTTTAGTTTCACGTACGTGAAAATTTTGTTTCTCGTACATGAAAATCTAGTTTCACGTACGTGAAAATTTTGTTTCTCTTGCATGAAACTGGAATAACCTTCGGAAAGGATATCCAATTCATGGAAGGATACGGAAACTTGATTCATACGGGCGTTCTCCTCGGCCACGGCGAGCGCTTCGGGTGATATATCCACCGCCGCTACCTCTGCCTCCGGAAGATGTTTCGCCAAGGAAATAGCGATACAGCCGCTTCCCGTGCCGATATCTAATATACGAGGGGCTTGGCCTTGGTAGTCCGTGATGATCCGCTCGACCAACTCGGCGGTTTCCGGGCGGGGAATCAATACGTCCGGCGTCACCTTAAACTCCATCCCGTAAAAATCCGCTATGCCTAATAAGTATTGTATGGGCTTGTATAAACGCAGTCCTTCTACAATCTCCTTGATTTTAAATTTCTCCGTATCAGATAATTCTTTACCTTTGCCTAACAGGAGTTGATGGGTAGAAAGACCGCAAACACGTTCCATGATGAGCCGGACGAGCGCTTGGGCTTCGCCGGGAGGATAAATATCTTTGATGGAATTTCGGATGTAAGCGACGGTCTCAGTCATATCTTTCTCTTGTTTTATCGCGAAAGTAGTGTAAAAACCGTTTATATGCAAAGATTATGGTAGAGGTTGAAGAGAAATACATGGCTCGTTGCATCGAGTTGGCTAAAGGAGGGAGGGGAAATGTCAGTCCGAATCCGATGGTTGGTGCGGTGGTTGTGCATAAGGGCCGTATTATCGGTGAGGGATTTCACAGGAAATGTGGGGAGGCGCATGCCGAGGTGAATGCTATCGCTTCCGTGAAAGACGAGTCTTTGTTGAAAGACAGTACGATTTATGTGAGTCTGGAGCCTTGCTCTCATTATGGGAAGACGCCTCCTTGCGCCGAGTTGATTATCCGGAAAGGGATTCCACGGGTGGTGGTCGGTTGCTTGGATCCTTTTCCCGAGGTGTCGGGGCGAGGTGTGCGGATGTTGCGTGAGGCCGGTGTCGAGGTAGTCACAGGCGTGATGGAGGAAGAAGCCCGTGCGTTGAACAAGGCGTTTATGACGCTACAAACGAAAGGCCGTCCTTATATTATCTTGAAATGGGCGCAGAGTGAGGATGGGTTTATCGACCGTTTACGTATGGACGTGTTGGAGCCGGTCACGGTTTTGTCTTCTCCGGAGACTTCCCGCTTGGTGCATAAACTTCGCTCGGAGGTGGCGGCTATCATGGTCGGTACACGGACTGCTTTATTGGACAATCCTTCATTGAACGTGCGCCATTGGTCCGGTAATTCTCCGGTTAGGGTTGTATTGGATCGCCGGCTCGTTATTCCCGATTCTTATCGGTTACTGGATGGTTCCTTGCGTACATTAATATTTACGGAGAAGGAAGTGGAAAACCGAGAGGACGTGGAGTATATCCGGATAGATTTCGAGGGTCCGGTGATCCGGCAAGTGTTAGATCATCTTGCTGTCCGGAAGTTGGATTCCTTATTGGTGGAAGGTGGGACTCAGCTGATTAATTCTTTCGTGGAAGCGGATGTGTGGGACGAGGCGAGGGTGGAAACAGCTCCGGTTCGCCTGTATCAAGGGGTGCATGCGCCGATGCTTGAAAAGGGGGTTGTTAGGCGTGTCTCTCGAGGTTCTGTTATGAGCATTAAAAATCATAACTATGAAATTTTAAATCATAACGATGAGTTCGAAAAATCATAACTATGAATTTTAAGGCTCATATAATCAACTAAAATATTATAAATATTAGCAGGTATTAGGGTGAAAGCAAAAAATGTTTCTACTTTTGTGCCTTTATATGCGACAAACTTATGTTTTTGATGAAAAATAAATTAGTACTATTTATAACAGGTTGTTTTGCGTTAGTGCTGTCTTCTTGTTTGAAGTCAGATGAAATCGTTGGTGTAGAAGCTATTAAGAATTGCCAGATACATACTTTTTCATTAAGTCATGATTCTGTGTCGGGGTTGGATACTGTGAAGTTTACGATAGACCAGCTAACGGGACGGATTTTTAATATAGACTCTTTACCTTTTGGTACGAAGATCGAGAAAGTGGTTTGTAAGATTGGGTTCGCTAATTCTTCAGTGATAGGTGGCGTGGAGGCTAGTCCCGAGGCTTATCCCGATTCCACTTATTATTTAAGTAGTTTGTCGGATTCCATCGATTTCTCCGCTCCGGTAAAGTTCGTGGTTCATGCGTATGACCAAGTCACGACAAAAGTCTATATGGCGCAAGTGAATATCCATCAAGTGGTTCCGGACTCTATGGTTTGGAGTATGTACGCGAATCCTATGATTGGCATTACCGTGAAGGATCAGAAGGTGGTAACCTACGATTATAATGGATCGGAGAATTACTTTATGTATGTGAAACCCGCCGAGTCCGGTAAACCTTACCAATTATATTACGCTCCGGTAAGCGCGCCTAAGGGCTGGCAGCCATTATCCTTGACCGGTCTGCCTTCCGATGGGCTTTTGATCTCCCAGATTACTGAGTATAACAAAGCTTTATATGTGCCGGCTACAAATGGCACTTTATATAGATCCGAGGATGGCTTGACTTGGAGCGCTGTAGAGAACGCCCCTTCCGTGAAATACGTTTTGGGTAGCGTGAAGCAGGGCACGAAACAGCCTTCCGCCTTGGCTACGATCGTGGATCAGGAAGGAAAGCTAGCGTTCTATGCGATGAACGAATCCATGGAGTGGATCGCCGGAGATGCGGTGCCTAGCGGATTCCCTGTTACCGGATTTAGCAATCTCCAATATGCCGCAATGTATCATGAGTACTTGATGACCGCCAGCGGACGTACCGTGGACAACCAAGTGGTTAATACGACTTGGGCTACCATGGATGGTATCTCTTGGGCGTTGATGGCTTCCGGTGACGCAAACTTCACGAAGCGTGAGGGAGCGATGATCACGAATTATGACGATAAGTTTTTCTTGATCGGAGGTATCGACGCTTCGAACAAGGCATTGAAAGATATGTATCAATCGATAGATTATGGTATTTCTTGGTCGTTGATCGACTCGATGGTGGTGTTACCGACCGACTATGCGGCGAGAGGCTTTTCCTCAATTATTGTGGATAAAGAGAATTTCGTGAACATTTTCGGAGGAAAGATCAGCACTGGTTCCAATGACTTGAACCAACTTTGGAGAGGCCGTATCAATCGTTTGATCCCGAAGGAATAGAAAAGTTCGATAGGAGATGTATAATTTTATGAGGCTTTTAGCGTTAGAAAAAGAAGTGTGGTATATATAACAGCAAGGCTTATGACTTCAACTTTTTTTCAGCGGCTTCTCATAATCATCCTATTGGCGGGTACGATCCCTACGCTTTGGGCGCAGGAATATAAGTACGAGATCGGTGGTATGGCTGGTGGCGCCTTTTATATGGGCGACGCCAACAAGAATACGATATTTAAAGGAATGAATCCGGCGGTGGGAGCCGTGTTCCGGTATAACATCAACTTTCGTTGGGCCTTAAAAGCCAACTTGATGTGGGGACAGGTTTCCGGTAAGACCGAAGGTATGGAGAACGTTTTTCCGAATAATGCCCAAACCTCTTTCAACCGTAGTATCATGGAGTTGGGGGGACAGGCAGAGTTCAACTTTTTCCCGTATAGCGATAAGTTCGACTATGCGGGGGCGAAGCGTTTCTCTCCTTATGTCTTGGTGGGCATAGGGCTGACGGTGGCTCCGGGTGGCGGGAAGACTTTCGCCAGCCCGAATATTCCTTTAGGCGTGGGCATGAAATATAAGATCAAGAACCGCCTTAATCTAGGGTGCGAGTTCTCGTTTCGTAAGTTATTTGGCGATGGCCTAGAGGGAAAGGACATGTTGGACGATCCGTATGGTGTTAAGAGTAGCGCTCTTAAGAATAAAGATTGGTACTCTTTCTTGTTGTTGTCTGTTACATGGGATTTCGGCCCGAGGTGCCGTACTTGTAACAATGCGAAAAATATAAGTGAATATTAGTAAGATAAAAAATGTCGTTGATTGAGAAAATAGACAAGAATCGCTTGCCACGGCACGTGGCAATTATTATGGACGGGAACGGACGTTGGGCCAAGGCGAAGGGGAAAGACCGTAGCTTCGGGCATCAGGAAGGCGTTGTTTCGGTCCGTAAGATTATGGATGCGGTCACTCAACTCGGATTGAAATATCTGACGTTGTACACTTTCTCTACCGAGAACTGGAATCGTCCGGAAGAAGAGGTCCAAGCGCTGATGAGCTTGCTGGTCTCCGCCATTCACCGGGAGACTCCGGACATGATGAAGAAAAACGTTCGCCTTACCGCCATAGGCGACCTTTCCCGCTTGCGTGAGGATGCTTATAATACATTGCAAGAATGTATCGATACGACTTCGGCGAATACGGGAACCACACTTGTTCTGGCGCTTAGTTATTCTTCCCGGTGGGAGATCACCAGAGCGGCTAGGCAACTCGCCCAAGAGGTCTTGGAACAGAAAATAAACCCCAATGATATAACCGAGGCTATGGTCTCGGACCACTTGACGACCAAAAATATCCCCGATCCCGATCTTTTGATACGGACCGGAGGAGAGAAACGCATCAGTAACTTCTTGCTATGGCAGTTGTCATATGCTGAATTCTTCTTTACGGATGTGTTTTGGCCGGATTTCAGAGAAGAAGAGTTGTATGAGGCTATATTGTATTACCAGCAACGTGAGCGTCGTTTCGGTAAGACAAGTGAGCAATTAATCTTATAAACAATAGCTGTTATATGTACAAAAGAATAGTGCTGTTTTTTATTTGCTTGGGTTTCGCTTGCGGTGCGTTTGCCCAAGAAATAGACACTACCCAAGTTGAGGCGCCGGCAGAAGTGCCGGTCATTTCGTACTCGTTGGCCGCGAAGAAATACAAGATCGCGGATATAAAGATTACGGGTATCAAGAATTATGATGATTTTGTGTTGATCGGCTTCTCGGGCTTGTCGGTAGGCGATGAGATTACCGTACCGGGAGAGGAGATCACTACAGCAGTGAAGCGTTTTTGGAAACATGGCTTGTTTTCGGATGTGAAGATCTTGGCGACGAAGATCGAGGGCGACCAGATTTGGCTGGAGATCCAGCTGAAGCAGCGTCCGCGTATCTCGCAAGTCAATTACCACGGGATCAAGAAAGGCGAGCGTGAGGACTTGGAGGCGAAGCTGGGCTTGAAGAAAGGTTTCCAGGTGACGCCGAACGTTATGGACCGTGCCAAGATCGTGATCCAGAAGTTCTTCGATGGCAAAGGCTTTAAGAACGTGGATGTCGAGATCGAGCAAAAGGACGATCCCGCGAATGAAGGTGAGGTGATCGTGGATATCAATATCGATAAGAATGAAAAGACCAAGATCCATCGTATCTATTTTGAGGGTAACGAAAAACTGACCGCCCGGGAGTTGAAGAAGGCGATGAAGAAGACGAACGAGAAGTTCAGCTTGCCGAACGACTGGAAAACCAGTATCATGGAGATGTTCAGCACGAAGAAGTTCACGACTGAGGAATATGAGAACGATAAGAAAAATATAATCGCTAAATATAACGAGCATGGTTATCGCGACGCCGTATTGTTGTCCGATAGCGTAGCGAACTTTAACGAGAAGAAGGTAGATATCTTCTTGAAAGTGGATGAAGGTGAGAAATACTATTTGAAAGATATTCGCTTCGTGGGTAATACGCAATATTCTACGGACTATTTGATGGCCGTGCTGGGTATGAAACCGGGCGAGGTGTATAATCAAAAGAAATTGAACGAACGTTTGAGTACGGATGAGGATGCCGTTTCGAATGTCTATTTTAATAACGGTTATTTGTTCTTCAACGCCGATCCGGTAGAGGTGGATGTAGCGAATGACTCTATCTCGTTAGAGATCCGTATCCAAGAGGGTCCGCAAGCGACGATCAACCGTATTATCATTAATGGTAATGACCGTCTGTATGAGGATATCGTTCGCCGTGAGTTGCGTACGAAGCCGGGTATGTTGTTCAGCCGCGAGGATTTGATGCGTTCCGTTCGTGAGTTGGCCCAGATGGGACACTTCGACCCGGAAAACATGAATCCGGTGCCGCTGCCTGATCCTGAGAATGGAACCGTGGATATCGAGTATAACTTGGTTTCCAAGGCGAATGACCAGATCGAGTTCTCCGCAGGTTGGGGACAGACGGGTGTGATCGGTAAGTTAAGTTTGAAGTTTACGAACTTCTCTATGAAGAACTTCTTAAACCCGAAAACCTATAAGGGCATCATCCCGCAAGGTGAGGGACAGACATTGACCTTGAGCGGCCAGACGAATGGGCGTTACTATCAGGCTTACAGCATCTCCTTCATGGATCCTTGGTTCGGCGGTAAACGACCGAATACATTGTCTGTCAGCGCTTATTTCTCAAAGCAAACCGATATCAGTAGCAATTACTTGACCAATTCCGGTTATGGTTATGGCTATCCGGGCTATGGCTATGGTTATCCCGGTTATTATGGGGGCGGTTATGGCTATGGTAGCAACTATTACGGCAACTATGGTTACAATAATAGTTATGAGTATGCTTACGACCCGGATAAGTCTATCATGATGTTCGGTTTAGCGGCCGGTTATGGTAAACGTTTGAATTGGCCGGACGACTACTTCCAGTTCATGGCGACGTTGAACTATCAGTTGTATATGATGCATGATTGGGACTATTTCTTGGTTAATAACGGAAATTGCCATAATATCAACTTGGAGTTGATGTTGCAACGTAACTCTATCGATAACCCGTTGTATACTCGTAAGGGTTCACAATTCATGTTGTCTGTAGCTGCTACGCCTCCTTACTCTTTATTCGATGGTAAGGATTATGCGTCGATGTCAAGCTCAGACCCGGATAAGTATAAATTCATCGAGTATCATAAATGGAAGTTCAAAGCGAAGATCTTCTCTCCGTTGGCTCCGTTGACCGTGAAACGTACGCCGGTATTGATGACCCGTGTTGAGTATGGTTTCTTGGGTACTTATAATAAAAATAAGAAGTCTCCGTTCGAGACCTTCTATATGGGTGGTGACGGTATGAGTGGTTACTCCAGTACCTATGCTCAGGAAACGATCGGTTTGAGAGGTTATGAGAATGGTAGTATCGCCGGTAATGGTGGTTACAACTCTTATGGATACGCTTATTCTCGTTTGGCTATGGAGTTGAGATATCCGTTCTTGCTGGAGCCTTCCTCTACGATCTACGGATTGGTATTTGTGGAGGCTGGTAACGCTTGGACTGATTTGAAGAATTTTAATCCGTTTAACTTGAAACGCTCCGCCGGTGTCGGTGTCCGTATATTCTTGCCGATGATCGGTTTGATGGGACTCGACTGGGCTTATGGTTTCGACGAGCCGAATTATGGATCTAATGGTAAACGTAGCGGTAGTAACCTGCACTTTATCATCGGACAGGAATTCTAAAATATAGATCGGGTATAGCTTCGTATGTAGAGACGGGGCGTGTTCCGTATGTGGAGACGGGGCACGCCCCGTCTCTACATTTAAATAAATACTTTTAACGAATATTGGTAGGCTGTAAGTAAACCCTCTGTTATATTTGCAGTCATAAAGTAGAACTATAAATAAAGAGAGTATGAAAAAGATTATCACATTGAGCTGTCTGATGTTGCTTTGTTCTTTTGCCGGCATGGCACAGAAGTTCGCTTTAATCGACATGGAATATATATTGAAGAATATTCCGGCTTACGAAATGACCAATGAGCAGTTGAGCCAAGTTTCCAAGAAATGGCAAAATGAGGTGGAAGCGATTCAGCAAGAAGCTCAGAATATGTATAAGAATTATCAGAGCGATTTGGTATTCCTCTCTGCCGAGATGAAAACGAAACGTGAGGAAGAGATCGTGAAGAAAGAGCAAGAGGCGCAAGATCTGAAGCGTAAATATTTCGGTCCTGAGGGTGAGTTATATAAGAAACGCGAGAGTTTGATGAAACCGATTCAAGACGAGGTGTATAATGCGGTGAAAGAAATCTCGGAAGACAAGGGATATCAAATTGTTTGGGATCGAGCTTCAGCTATGAGCATTATTTTCGCTTCTCCGAAGATCGATATCAGTAATGAAGTGCTGATTAAGTTAGGATATTCAAAATAAATGCTTACATTTGTGCGCTTTATGCATGAAAAGTGTGAAAGCTTGATTAATAACAAAGTAATTATATAGTAAAAATGAAGAAACTTATTGTTTTATTGTTGATGATTCTCCCGTTGGGAGCTATCGCTCAGGAAGTTAAAATTGCGTTTGTAAAAACTCAAGAGGTGTTTATGGCTATGCCGGAGGTATCTGGTATGGAAAAACAAATGGCAGACTTGAATGAGAAATATAGAGTTGAATTGAAGCAAATGCAAGATGAATACCAAAAGAAATATTCAGACTTCGTAGCGCAGCAAGATTCATTGACAGAAAATATCAAGTTGAGAAGAATGCAAGAGATTCAAGATATCCAAGAACGTATGGATAACTTCGTTCAGGTAGCTCAGCAAGACGTACAAAAGAAACAACAAGAATTGTTGCAACCGATCCAACAGAAGTTGCACGAGGCTATCCAGAAGGTAGGCGAGGAGAAGGGATATACGTATATCATCGATCCGGCAGCTTTGCTTTATACGGGTACTAACGCAGTAGACGCAACTCCGTTTGTTCGTACGAAACTCGGTTTGTAATTAGCGAGAAAATTTATTCTATAGAATAAAAGAGGGGGTGTTTTCCGAAAGGATTGCACCCTTTGTACTTTATAAAAGAAAGGTTCTGATATGTTTCCACAAACTCCCGGTCCGATCGGTCTTTTTGACTCAGGTTATGGCGGACTTACGATTTTCGATAAGATCCATCAGTTGATGCCCGGTTATGATTACGTTTATCTGGGCGATAACGCACGTTCTCCTTATGGAACCCGTTCGTTCGAGGTCGTTTATCAATTTACCCGTCAGGCGGTATCGCATCTGTTTGAGTCGGGTTGCCAATTGGTGATCTTGGCTTGTAATACGGCATCCGCGAAAGCGCTTCGTACGATCCAACAAAAAGACTTGCCTACATGGGATCCCAATCGTCGTGTATTGGGAGTCATCCGTCCTACAGTTGAGTTAGTGGATACGATCAGCCGTACCAAACATATCGGTATCGTAGGTACGAGCGGTACGATTACGTCCAATTCTTATACGATAGAGATCGGCAGGATGTACCCACATATCCAAGTGACAGGCGAAGCTTGCCCCATGTGGGTTCCTTTGGTGGAGAATAATGAGTTTAATTCTCCGGGAGCGGATTATTTCGTGAAAAAGCATATCGACCATCTATTATCCGTAGATCCGCAAATCGATACGCTTATCTTGGGATGTACTCACTATCCCCTTTTGATGGATAAGATCCGTGCTTTTCTTCCTTCCGGCATCACTCTATTCTCGCAAGGCGAGCATGTAGCGGAGAGTTTGCGAGATTATTTAGGGCGTCACCCGGAAATGGATCGTAAACTCACGAAGGGAGGAAGTTGCCGTTTTCTTACCACGGAGTCGGCAGAGAAGTTTTCTGAGGCGGCCTCTATCTTCATGAATACTCCGGTTTCGGTTTCCCAGATCGAGCTATAACGCCCCTAGGCCCTATGAGGGAGATGTATATGAACGCTATTTATACTTCCCTCCTTCTTTATGAATACTTGAAAGATATCGGATGAATTCATTTGAATATCTAGTATAATTCTACAGATCACGCCGTGAACTCTACAGACCAAGGCTTGATCTATACAAACCAAGGCGTGGTCTGTACGTACCATACCGTGATTTATGAAATAGAATAAGGAGCGAGAATGTATAGGTATAGAAAGAAATAGGTATAATACCTTATCCTAGCCTAAATTCTTGCCGGATGTCTGTCTTCTACAGAAAAGTCAGACGTTCCCTTATTGGATGCTCTTTCCGAAAGGCGCCAAGGCTAAAGCTGCCATCTTAAAATGTTGCATGCCGAAAGGGATGCCGATGATCGTGATACATAGCAAAAGGCCGAATCCCAGATGCGTAAGGCAAATCCAAAAGCCTCCGACGAATATCCAGATCACATTCATGATAAGTGACAGGCATCCTCCGGAATTCCCCTCGTCTACGACACGGCTGCCAAAAGGCCATAAAGCCAGTATCGCTAATTTTAAGGTCTGGAGGCCAAAAGGTATACCAATGATCGTTATCATTAGTATTAGGCTGGATATCAGATATTCTACACTTGTTATAATCCCTCCGAAGAGTAACCATATTATATTCCCCAAGAATTTCATACGCTAGTTATTTAAATGGTTGATACTATCTTTCTCATATATAACAGATGCTTTACTAACTGTGGCTACATGAAAGCTATCTATTTCCGCCAAGATTTGCCGCTTAACGAAAGCGAAACTATCTCTATAGGCCGGTTTCACCGGTTCAGAAGGGGGAGCTTCCATTTTTAGCGGATCGATAGGTTGCCCGTTTTTGTGGACACGGAAGTCTAGATGCGGTCCGGTAGAGAGTCCGGTGGAGCCTACATAAGCGATTTCTTGGCCTTGTTGCACATGGCTGCCTACTTGGATTCCTTTGGCGAAGCGGCTTAAGTGCATATAAGTCGTGGTGTATACGGAGTTATGTTTCACTTTCAAGAAATTGCCCCCGCCGTTTTGATATCCCTTGGCGATAACCGTACCAGCTCCGATGCTGCGTACCGGTGTACCGGTCGGTGCTGCGTAATCAACCCCATGATGCGCCCGGTATCGTTTGAGGATCGGGTGGAAACGGGCGTTCGTAAAACGGGATGTGATCCGGAAAAAGTCTAATGGGGCTTTCAAGAACGCTTTGCGAAGGCTGTTCCCTTCCTCATCAAAGTATTCGAAGATACTGTCTTGGGTGAAAGGAATCGCTACAAACTCTTTGCCTTGATGCGTAAAGATCGCCCCCTCGATAGAGGCGATGCTCAAGGCGGTGGTATCGTCGATGTAAGCCTCATTGTATAGAACCTTGAATGAGTCTCCATCTTTGATATCGAAGAAATCGATTTGCCAAGCGTACACGTCCGATATCTTGATCGCCAGATACGGATCACCTCCGTTGGCCTTGATCACGTTCCATAGGGAAGAGTTTAATACTCCTTCCGTATATTTTTTCTTGAGGGTGATCGGCTTATTAAATTCATAGGCGTTGATCGTATCGCCGGTCAAGTCGATTACGGCATAATCGGTCAGCGACTTGGCGAAGGCGATATATCGGATCGTCTCCAAGGAATCTACCGTGGAAAATGTGTAATAATGCATGCCGGCTCGCAGTTTCGTCGGATCGAGGACATGGGTGGATGCCCTGCTGATACTGTCTGCTTTCAAGGCCGTGAAGCCCAGCCCGGAGAAGATGGAGGCGGGATTATCCCCGTTTTTCATCAAATACTCTTTTACGTCCAAGGAATCGATACAGATGCCGTATTGATACAGATGCTGTGAGCTATCCACCCACTGCGTATCCATGTCTGCGTCTTCCGTGGGCTGTTGGGGCTGTTTGCAGGAGAAACAACTCATCAACATGACTAATACGATACATATAGGTAGTTTCTTGTCCATTTGTCTTCGTTTGTTCATCAAAAATTATTCAACCGGATACAAACTTACGGAAAATAATAGAAATAGCGAAACCTATTTAGCGTAAAGCTTTGTACCTTCGCGGACTCGTAAAAAAGGTGTTTAGGTAGAAAGCAGATCAATGGACATGTATAGACTATTCCGTGCCCCGAGAGGGCTGAGAGGCAAATTATTTAAATTAACAGGGCCTATCTTTCTGGAAACCTTGCTGATGTTGACTTTAGGCGTGGTGGATACGCTTATGCTGAGCCATCATTCCGATAACGCGGTGGCGGCGGTAGGTGTGGTGAATCAATTGCTGAACATGGTATTCCTGCTGTTCAATATTACCACGACCGGAACTTCCGTCATGTGCGCCCTCTATTTCGGGGCGAAGGATCATAAAAGTTTTATTCAGGTATTAGGGACGTCTTTGCTGTTTAACGCAGGAATCGGTTGCTTGATCAGCTTGATGCTTTTCTTGTTCGGTAGGGAGATGTTGGTCCTGATGGATATCCGTCCGGATCTGATGCCGGACGCTGCGACTTATATGCATATTGTCGGAGGGTTCGGCTTCTTCCAAGCGGTTAGTTTTACGATATCGGCGGTGCTCCGTGCGGCGAACAAGCCGAATTACGCGATGCAGGTGACCTTGCTGATCAATGTATTGAATGTGTTTGGAAATTATGCGTTGATATTTGGCCATTTTGGTTTCCCTGCCCTCGGTGTACAAGGAGCGGCTATCTCTACCTCTGTTTGCCGGGGAGTGGCGATGACACTTTTGTTTATCATGCTGTTCAAGCGGTTGGTGCCTCGTATCCCTTTGGCTTATTTCCGTCCGTTCCCGTTTCAGAAGTTGAGAGACGTGTTGAAGATCGGTTTGCCTTCGGCAGCGGAACAAATCTCGTATGATGCCTCGCAGGTGACGATTGTCTACTTTATCAATATGCTGGGTAATGAGTACTTGACAGCTCGTGTTTATGTGATGAATATCGTGATAATCGGCTATATCTTTTCTTTGTCGATCGCGCAAGCTACTTCTATTTGTACCGGCAATTTGGTGGGCGCGAGAAAGAAGCAAGCCGCTTATTTATTGAGTTGGTATGCTTGGAGGAGGTCGTTGCTGATTACGCTGGTCGCTAGTACCGGGGTTTATCTGCTGGGACGTCCTTTATTGGGGATATTCACGGAGAATCAAGCAATCATAACGATTGCGATGGGAGCCTTGCTGGTAGATGTACTCTTGGAGCAAGGGCGGGCCACGGTACTGCTGTTCTTATTCTGCTTGCGTTCGGTAGGCGACGTCGTGGTCCCGGTAATTATCGAGTTATTCTGTATGTGGTTCTTTGCCGTGTTCTGCGGGTATATGTTCGGTATCGTGTTCGGATTAGGCTTAGCGGGGATGTGGTTCGCTTTTGCTTTGGACGAGTGTTCCAGGGGAGCGGTACTCTGTTTGCGGTGGCGAACGCAGAAGTGGAAAAAGAGGATGTTAATCAAGAATCCTGTTAATATAAGCTAAAACAGGGTGCTCTTGGGAACATTTTGCCTTCTATTTGCGTCTTACTAATTACAATAGATATTTTATAAAAGATTATGATGAAGATGAAAAAGGTATTGTTTTATGCGTTTTTGCTTCCCGCTTTCGTTGGGATGATGTTTTCTTGTTCAGACGTCAAGACAGATGTGAAGAAGTTGGAAGGTAAATGGAATGTGGTAGAAGTGAAAGGTGAGAAAGTCTTGGAAGAAGGCCTGCCACAGATGGACTTCAATATGGCTGAGAAGAAATTACATGGAAATACAGGCTGTAATTTATTCAATACGACGATCACGTTAGATCCGGAAGATGTATCTTCTATTACGATCGCTCCGGGCGCTACGACTATGATGGCTTGTCCGAATATGGATTTGGAGACGAGCGTGCTTCAATCGATGGATCAGGTTCGTTCCGTGAAGGCCGGAAAAGATGAGAATGAGATGTTGTTGGTAGACCAAGATGGTAATGTATTATTAGTATTGGAGAGAAATTAATGAGAAAAGGTCTTTTTTATATTTGCCTGCTTTTGGTAGGCGTCGGTTTGTTCGCCGGCTGTAAATCCAAGAAAGCGGTGGTAGCTTCTTTCTCGGATCTGGATGGTGAATGGGGTGTCGTGGAGATGAACGGTAAGACGTTGAATCCCGAGGAGACTCATCAGGTTTTGGTGTTCGACGTGGCTCGTCAAGGGCTTTCAGGAAATGCCGGTTGCAATCGGTTGATGGGGAAGATCGAATATAATGATGCTTATAAAAATATCATTAAGTTCCCACAGGTAGCGACTACCCGAATGGCTTGCCCGGATATGAGCGGCGAACGTGAGTTGCTGGAAGCGCTTAATAAGGTGGTGCGCTTTGAGGCACAGGGTGAGGCGGCTCCTGTTACGGAAATCGCTTTGTTCGGGACCAATAATGATAAGTTGTTGGTGATCAAAAAGCAAAAATAAAATCACCCAGTTGTAGAGACGGGGCACGCCCCGTCTCTACAACTGGGTATTAATATTTGAAACTATAACGGAATCCTGCCTTAAACCAAATACCCGGTTGGGGGATATTTCCCAGATCATAATAAGTGGAATTGAGCAGATTATTTAACTCCGCATATAGATTTAACCGCTGATATTCCCAATTTACTTTCATATCTACTAAGCAATAAGGAGCGTAAGGTTCCTCATAAGCCGGCTTAAGATTCTCGTATTTAGTATAACTACCGGCCCGGTCTTGCCAACGGACATACCAAGTGGCCGAAAAACCTTTCCAGATAGAATGGCTTAATTGAGCCGTGAACTTGTGCTTCAGATAATCTAACGCATAATTCGATATATACCCCTCACTATCCTTGTCTTGATGGATAAACGCATATCCCAGTTCTATTTTCCGGATAAAGAACCGTTCGTTGCCCAGTTCCCTCGGTAATAAACTCAGGTTAGTCTCGAAACCAAGGTTATCGACTTTTGTCAGATTTTGGCTTTCCCAGATATCTTCCGGTTTCTCTTTCACCCAATCGATCATGTTCTTGCCTTTTCGGTAAAAGCCGGCTATATGAGCCCGGAGGAAGTAAGTGTTGTATTTCAGTCCGACCTCGAATGCTTCGCTTTCCTCCGGTTTTAGGTCCGGATTTCCTTTATTCGTCTTACCCTCATAATAAAGATCGGTGAAAGTCGGCATACGCAATGCCCGGTTCCAGCTCCCATACAGACGGAAATTGTCCCCGATACGGTAACTGGCATCTATTCCCGGATAGAAATGAATCCCTTCGTTTAAGGCCGAATTATAGTTTGCCAAGACCCCGACTGACAACGTGAAGCGGCGTAATAATACGTTATGCTCAAGAAAGTAGCTGATGTTACTTCGGTTATCGCTTTTTAGATATTGCCCCTCTTTCTCGAAAGGAACATCCTGCGGTTCCTTCATCGGCTTGCCTAATACGTTACTCCTTACTCCCTCGTTTCGGAATTCCACGCCCATACTGGTTCTTCCTAGTTTCCACTGTGTCGTGGCGTTGAGGTTGGCTCCGAATACTTCCGTCTCATGGTAATTATGCCCGGTATACCAATCGGCGGGATCGCTACGGAACAACTCGTACCGGTCGAAATGTCGGGTCCAGTATACCTTGGGGGTGAACTTGATTTTGCCATGTGTTTCTCCTCCGGCGGAGAGGAAAAAGCGGCGAGTCTTGTCGTATTGGTTGGGGTAGGAAGCGGAGTAGAAGCTATTCGCTCCATAACCTTTGTCGTTGTATCCGGCTTGGAATTGGAAATCGGCCTCCTCGCTTTTAAGTTCCGATTGCCAAAAAAGATTTAATTGTTTGAAGTCTGTATTGTCTATATACCCTCCGGACGAGGCATACCCTGCGGAAAGGCGCTGTCCGAAATGAGTGGTCGCGTGATTGATGGCAGCTTCCAGTTTCCAGAGCTTATGCATTCCAGCGTAATTGTCGGTCGAGATCCTGTTCTCTTTTCCTGTTTTCGTGATGATATTGATCGCTCCGGCGAAAGCGCTGGCCCCGAATATACGGGAAGAAGGGCCGGATACCACCTCGATGCGCTCTATGTCCGAGAGATTCACCGGGAGGTCAAAACTATAATGGCCAGTTTGTGGGTTGGAGAGGTTGACCCCGTTTAAGAGAACCGCTATTTGGTCGAACGTCCCTCCCCGGATGGAGATATCGGCTTGGGTGCCTCCTTCTCCTCGTTGCCGGACGTCTATTCCCGCGGCATATTCTAAAAGATCCTGGATACTGGTGACAGGTGCCGTCGCGATCTCACGGGCGGGAATGACTGTCACGATCTTGGTCGCTTGATTCCGTGCGATAGGCGCACGGGAGGCGGTAACTTCTACCTCTTCCAGCTCTACGGAAGCTTCCTCGCCGGTCCGGTTAGGCTCGATTGTCTTTTGAGCTTGCGCCGTGTCGGGCAGGGCGAATAGTAGCGTACTTGCTGTTACGACTCCAATGTTAATGACTTTGTGCATACTCCGGAATGCGGCGTAACGTTTCCGGTCGAATCGGCGGAAACGTACGGCGACTTGGGTATGCGATTCCCAATAATTCATTCGTTCTTATTTTTTATTTTGAGTAGGATAGTCCGGATAAAGTAAATACTTTTTACGCATGGCCTTGTATTGATCTAGCTCGGGTTTCCAACTTTCCCGGATCTCTTTCTCGGATAAGCCCCTTACGATCTGGTAGCGGAGCTGCTTCGTGCCTGCCAATAAATCGAACCAGTTCGGACGGGAGAAGAAAAAGGCTTGATCCTTTCCCGCTTTATTGTAGAAGTCGAGGAAGAATCGCAAGGTTAATCCTCCTTCGAACGGATATTCCCGCAGATCGATGCCGTAACATACTTTATCCTTTTGCAAGGGATTGGTATCGAATCCGGGTAAGGAGGTCGGGGTAAAAGTGAAATTCCCGTATTTAGGATCCGGGAAACCTAGTACTTGAAACGGATAATAGGTTCCTCTTCCCACGCTAACGTTCGTAGCCTCAAAAAAGCAAAGCGACGGATACAGGCGGATAGACTGGTCATTCGGGAGGTTCGGAGAGGGCTTGACCGGCAACCAATAGGGATCTCCGTGTTTCCAATTCTCCATCTTTACGATCTTTAACCGACAGGTATCGGGCGTACTTTTCAGCCAGCCTTCCTTATTGATCATCCATGCCAATTCCCCTACGGTCAAGCCGTGCAAGATCGGGAGCGGATCGACACCTACGAAAGACTCAAATCCCTTTTGGCGGATCGGCCCGTCTACAAAGTCATTTGGGTTCGGGCGGTCCAACACGATAAACTCTTTGTTGTTTTCGGCGCAGGCTTCCATCACGTAATGCATCGTACTGATATAGGTGTAGAAACGGGCACCTACATCTTGTATATCGAAAACAATCACGTCGAGGTCGCCCAGTTGCTCGGTGGACGGTTTCTTGTTTTTTCCATAAATAGAGATGATGGGGATGCCTGTTTTCAAGTCCCGGCTATCTTTTATCTCCTCTCCGGCGTCACCGGTTCCCCGGAATCCATGTTCCGGAGCGAACACCTTCTTAACGTCTATGCCTTCCGCTACTAGCGCATCTAATAAATGAATCTGCCGCTTTTCCAAAATGGAAGTCTGGTTGACCACTAATCCGACCCGCTTATCCTTAAGCAAACGGGTGACGACATCCATCCGCTCGGCACCTAGCTTTAACGGGGCGTTTTGTGAATAGACCGTTGGCGTCAGGCTAAAAAGTATGACTAGAAATATAAAGATCTGTTTCATTACATATATAATAACTGTATACTAACCGCAAAAGTACGAAATGTTTTTCACAGAAAGTTTATACTTTTGAGGCGAATAACAGACAATACTAAGAATCTATGAATGTAAAAACACTTTTTTATGCGGTAGCCTTCTTGAGTTTATCATGGGTGCCTTTTACCTATGCGCAAGATGTCCTACCGGAATATACGCAAGCACGCCGTTTCGCCCCGTCGAATGCGGAACAGCTACTTTTCTCTTATACCCTTACCCCCAATTATTTTAATAATAGTGACAAGTTCTGGTATGAGTATAAGACGAGTGAGGGGACAAACTGGTATCTGGTGGACCCCAATTCGAGAAATAAACGATTATTATTCGATCGGGATGAGTTGGCGGCACAGATAAGCGAGATCGTGAGAGAGCCTTTTACCGGACAACAACTTCCTATCGGAGATTTACGCTTAAAGGAAGATGATCGCACGTTTACTTTCTCGATAAAGGGTACGAACGGGAACTATTTTTTCTCGTATGATTATCCGTCCTCCCGGTTGACTCGGATTACGAAAGACGAGATTCCTGCTAAAATCCGTTGGGCGAATATATCGCCGGATAAAAAGCGGGTCGTCTTCGCGAAAGATTTGAACCTGTATGTCATGAGTTATGAGGATTATGAGAAGGCCGTGAAGGACCCGGAGGATAAGACGATATCCGAGATCGCCTTGACTACGGATGGCGAAAAAGATTTTGGCTTTGGTATGCCCCGGACCTTCTTGAATACCGATACTTTATGTGACCATAAGCGGAAATATGTAATGGGGAACTGGTCTCCCGATGGTCGTTATTTCGCCGCGACTTTGTCGGATCAACGTGTGGTGCAAGATTTATGGGTGATTAACTCGATCGCCAAACCTCGTCCTACACTTGAGACCTATAAATATCAGATGCCGGGAGAGGCGGGTTCTCCAATCGTTCATTTATATCTCTTTGATTTGGAAAATACCGGGAAGCGGAAAGAAATCCGGGTGGATTGTTTTAAAGATCAAACAATCAATCTAGCCTCCAAGCCGGATAAGGAGCGTACGGGACTCACTCGGAACTCGATCTGGTTGGGAGATAACCAGACCTTCTATTTGACCCGTGTCAGCCGGGATATGAAACGGGTGGATATCTGTTCGTATACGATCGGGGAGGATTCGGTAAAAGCGATCATTGAGGAACGTCTAAATACTTCTATGGAAACCCGCCCGCTAGCGATGACCGATAATGGTAAGGAATTGATCCATTGGAGCGAACGGGATGGTTGGGCGCATCTGTATCTATATGACGCGCAAGGAAATTTGAAAAACCGTATCACCAAAGGGCCTTGGCATGTGGACGCCATCGTAGACGTGGACAGTAAGAATCGTGTCGTTTACTTCAAGGCGAATGCCCGGGAAAAGGGAGATACGACTCCTTATTACGAGCATTTGTATCGGGTGAATCTGGATGGTTCGGGCTTAAAGCTGATTACTCCGGGCGATTATTTCCACCTGGTCTCTATGGATAAATCCATGCGATATATCGTGGATAACTATTCTCGTGTCAATACGATCCCGGCTACGGCATTGTATGATAACCAAGGTAATCGATTGATGACCTTGGAGGAGAGTGACTTCTCCCAATTATTCATGGCAGGTTATAAATTCCCTGAGCCTTTTTCGGTAAAGGCGGCCGATGGGGTGACCGATTTGTATGGTGTCATGTATAAGCCTTTTGATTTTGATTCCACGAAAGTATATCCGGTCATTAACTATGTATACCCCGGACCGCAACAGGAGGGAACTTTCTTTCGCTACATCCCGATGAATCCTCGTACGGATCGTTTGGCGCAAGCCGGATTTGTCGTGGTTTGCATGGGACACAGGGGAGGGCATCCCAGTCGCTCCAAGTGGTATCATAATTATGGATATGGAAATTTGCGTGATTATCCGATGGCGGATCATAAAGTGGCTATCGAGCAGTTGTGCGCTCGTTATAAATTCATGGATATCAACCGGGTCGGCATACACGGACACTCCGGTGGCGGTTTCATGTCTACAGCGGCTATGCTGCTTTATCCGGATTTCTTTAAGGTGGCGGTATCTTGTGCCGGCAATCATGACAATAACATTTATAACCGGTGGTGGGGAGAGAAACACCATGGAGTAAAGGAGATCACGGATGATATGGGAAATATCTCGTTCGATATTCGCATCCCGACCAATCAGGAATTGGCGAGGAACTTGAAAGGCCATCTGTTATTAATCCATGGCGATATCGATAATAATGTGCATCCGGCAAATACCATTGTTGTCGTGGACGAGTTGATCAAGGCGGGCAAGCGCTTTGATATGTTGATCGTACCGGGAAAACGTCATCATTTTGATGACTATAATGAATATTATTACTGGCGGATGGTCGATTACTTCTCTGAGTATTTGAGAGGCGAACGGGAAACAGGTGCGGATATAAAAGATTTGAAGCTGGGCAATTGGTTTCAGGGGTATCAGTGATGAGAAGTAGTACTGACTTTGCCAAGTAATACATACTAACATCGCTAACGCAGTATATATTACTTGGCCAATGCAGTATATCTTCCGCGAACTCATCCATATGTGAGAGAGATTGTTTATTTTTGTCTCGCAAAAAAATAAATAGGATGAAACCTCTTGATATAATAAAGAAATATTATCCGGAAAGTTCGGATGCCTACCGGATTTTGGTGACTCATAGCCGTAGCGTGGCGGATAAGGCATTAGCATTGGCCCGTTTGCATCCGGAGATGAATCTGGATCTGACTTTTATTGAGGAAGCGACGATGTTGCATGACATAGGGATCTTTTTGTGTAACGCACCGGATATCGATTGCCATGGGGAGGCCGATTATATCTGTCATGGCTATCTGGGAGCCGATTTAATGCGGAAAGAGGGGTATCCTCGCCACGCCTTAGTTTGCGAGAGGCATACGGGGACGGGGCTTTCGCTTGCCATGATCGAGGAACGGAACCTGCCTGTTCCACATCGGGATATGCGTCCCGTGTCATTGGAAGAACAATTGATCTGTTTCGCTGATAAATTCTTTAGCAAGACTAAATTGACGAAAGAGAAACCGGCTGATAAGATAAAACAGAGCTTATCCAAGTATGGAAATGAGACAGTTGAGCAGTTTGAACACTGGTGTAAACTCTTTTTAGGGGAATAAAAGCATAAGGGCTCGTTTATTTATTATACATTTGCACGCTGTAACACACTGCAAAGAACGAAGTAATGTTTTTGATATATAGAGTCCTAATCATTCTATTCGTTTTCCTCTTGGGAGGCTTGGGCGTGCAAGCGCAGGAGATTGTCGCTCCTGCCGATAGCTTGGCGCAGACTGATTCTCTCTTGGTGGCTCCTACGGATAGTACAACGTTAGCGGGAGATTCGATTCCAGAAAAGCAGACCGGGCTAGATGCTCCGGTCAGTTATCAAGCGACCGATTCTATCGTGATGACAGCTGGCAACTGGGCATATCTTTACGGGGAAGGCGATGTCAAATACCAGAATATCGAGCTGCAATCCGAATTGATCGAGATGAATATGGATAGTAGCATCGTGTTCGCTAAGTTTGGACTCGACTCTATCGGGCAGGAGTTTGGCTATCCGTTGTTTAAGGAGGGCGACCAGCAATATGAGTCGAAGACGATGCGGTATAATTTCGGTACCAAGAAAGGATATATCACGGACGTGATTACCCAGCAGGGCGAAGGGTATGTTACTGCCGGGCGAACGAAAAAGATGGAAGGGGATATCTTGAACATGGTGGGTGGTAAGTATACGACCTGCGACGAGCATGAGCATCCTCACTTTTACATCCAGATGACGAAAGCGAAGGTGCGCCCGAAAAAGAATATCGTAACGGGTCCGGTCTATCTGGTCTTGGAGGACGTGCCGTTGTATCCGATCGGGTTACCTTTCTGTTTCTTCCCGTTCTCGAGTACATATTCATCCGGTATTATTATGCCGACTTTCGGAGACGAGTCTACCAGAGGTTTCTTCTTGCGTGACGGTGGATATTATTTCGCCTTGAGCGATTATATGGACTTGGCTTTATTGGGAGAGATTTATACGAAAGGATCTTGGGGATTGTCGGCTAAGTCGGCTTACCGTAAACGTTATAAATTCTCGGGCAGTTTTAATGCTTCTTATTTGGTGACGAAATTGGGCGATAAGGGATTGCCCGACTATAATTTATCCAAGGACTTCAAGGTTAACTGGACGCATACGCAAGACCCTAAGGCGAATCCTTATCTGTCTTTTTCGGCGAGCGTAAACTTCTCGACCTCTTCGTATGACCGCAATAATCAGAACAGTTTATATCCGAACGCAAGCGGGTATGCCGACGTGAACCAGAATACGAAGAGTTCATCCATCAACATAACGAAACGTTTCCCGAATAACCCGTTCACGATCTCCGGTACGATGAGTATAAACCAGACGACCCGTGATTCTTCTATCGCCGTAACCTTGCCTAGCATGACGGTTACGATGAGCCGTATCTTCCCTTTCAAGCGGAAGCATCCGGTCGGGAAGGAGCGTTGGTACGAGAAGATCTCCATGAGTTATTCCGGTACGTTCAGTAATAGTATCACGACAAAGGAAAACTTATTATTCAAATCGAATTTGATCAAAGATTGGCAGAATGCTATGCAGCACTCGATTCCGGTAAGCGCTACATTCTCCGTGCTCAAGTACTTGAATATTTCTCCCTCTTTCAATTATAAGGAACGTTGGTACACCAGCAAGATCGAACAGGAATATGATACGCAGAAACAGGCTTTGGTAGCCCGCGACACTACGTATGGTTTTTATCGTATTTACGATTTTAACGCTTCTATCTCTGCGTCTACTACCTTGTATGGTTTTTATAAGCCGTTACCATTCTTGGGTAATAAGGTTGAGATGATCCGTCACCGCTTCGAGCCGTCTATTACGGTAAGCGCCCAGCCGGACTTCGCTTCTTCTCGTTTTGGTTTTTATGAGACTTATGTATATCAAGATGCGAATGGTGAGGATCGTGAATATACGTATTCTCCGTTTGCTCATAATATGTATGGCGTTCCGGGAACGGGAAAACAAGGAAATATCAGTTTTGACGTAAATAACAATATCGAGATGAAGGTGCGTTCGGATAAGGACTCTACTGGATTCAAGAAAGTTAGTCTGATCGATAAGCTGTCGTTAGGCATGAGTTATAATATGGCGGCGGATTCATTTAAGTGGAGCGACTTGAGTGTCGGTTTACGTTTGAAATTATCCAAGAGTTATACGTTGAACTTGAATGGTCAGTTCGATACCTATACGTACGATGAGAATGGGCGGCGTGTCGATATTCCCCGTTGGAAAGCAGGAAAGGGTATTGGTCGTTTGAGAGGGACTAGTACCAGTTTTTCCTATACATTTAACAATGATACGTTTAAGAAGTTGTTTGGAGGAGGTGATAGTTCATCGGATAAATCCGGGAATCAATCGGCTTCTACGGATCCGAACGCAGATCCGGATGGCTTGAACCCGGATGGAGAAGGAGAGGGCGAGAATAAGGAAAGTGGTGGCCGTCTGTTGGGCAAAAAGAAAGAGACCGGTGAGACAGATGCCGATGGCTATTTAATTTCCAAGATTCCTTGGAGCCTCTCGTTTAGTTATGGTTTGAGTTTGCGGTATGGTGATTTTAATCGTTCTAAACTGGAGTATGATTACGCCTTGACTCACTCTTTGAGCTTTAACGGAAATATCCAGCCGACAAAGAACTGGCGTTTTAACTTTAACGCTACTTATGATTTTGACGCTAAGAAGATCTCTTATATGACTTGTAACGTAACTCGTAACTTGCACTGCTGGCAAATGACGGCTAGTTTCGTTCCGGTCGGTCCTTATAAATCCTATACATTCAGTATCGCTGTAAGCTCTGCTTTATTGAAAGATTTGAAGTATGATAAGAGAAGTAATTATAGGGATGGACAGCAGTGGTATTAAGAACCGAAAATTGAGAATTGAAAATTATTGGATTGTATAGCTAATTTTCAATTCTCAATGATCTTACCATTCGATGGGAGTTTGCCCAGTTGCGATTAAATAATCATTGGCTTTGCTGAAATGCTTGTTTCCGAAGAATCCCCGGTAAGCGGAAAGTGGGGACGGATGGGCTGATTTAAGAACCAGGTTACGGGATGAATCGATGAAAGCACCTTTCTTTTGTGCGTAGGAACCCCATAATATGTAAACGATATGGCTTCTTTCAGCCGCCAGACGATGAATAACAGCATCGGTAAAGGTCTCCCAACCTCTATTTTGATGGGAACCGGCTTGATGCGCTCGTACTGTGAGCGTGGCGTTTAGCAGTAATACGCCTTGATCTGCCCAACGAATCAAGTTGCCGGTTGTTGGAACCGGATGCCCTAAATCATCTTGTATTTCTTTGAATATATTGATGAGGGAAGGGGGGAAAGGTACCCCATCCTGCACGGAGAAACAAAGTCCGTGCGCCTGTCCCGGCTCGTGATAAGGATCTTGGCCGAGGATAACGACCTTCACTTTATCGAACGGGCAGTGCTCAAAAGCGTTGAACATATAAGGACCGGGAGGATAAACAGTACCTTGGCGGTATTCTTGTTTAACGAAATCGGTCAATTGCTTGAAATAATCTTTTTCAAACTCGTCGGCTAACCGTTTTTTCCAGCTTTCTTCAATCTTTACGTCCATAATATAATAGTTGGCTGTTAACTAAATAAGCATCATTCCAGCCGCACGTGCTTCCTTGCGCATCTCCTCCGGCCAGATACTTGCCTGTATCTCTCCGATATGGGCCTTACGAAGATAGAACATACACAACCGGCTTTGTCCGATACCACCGCCGATACTTTGCGGAAGTTCACCGCTCAAGAGGCGTTTGTGGAAATAGAGTTCTTTTTTCTCCCCGGCTTTGCAAATATCCAACTGGCGTAGCAAGGCTTCCTTATTGACGCGGATACCCATAGAGGATAGTTCCATAGAACGGTTTAGTACATCATCCCAAACCAATAAATCCCCGTTCAATCCGGTTTGTCCGTTCTCGGCGATCGTAGACCAATCATCGTAGTCCGGAGCACGTCCGTCATGCTTCTCTCCATTGCTTAGCGAGCATCCGATACCGATAATGAATACGGCCCCGTATTCCTTGGTAATAGCGTCTTCCCGCTCTTTCGGTGTAAAGGTAGGATATTTTTGTAACAAATCCTCTGAATGGATGAAATGAATCTGTTGGGGGAGCGTCGGGCGGATTTGAGGAAACATCTCGTAAACTAAATATTCGGTACGGACCATAGCGGCATATATGCGACGGACGATTTCCTTGAGGAAATCGATCTTACGTTCGCTTTCGCTCATTACACGTTCCCAGTCCCATTGATCCACGTATAAAGAGTGTAAATTACCTAGCTCCTCGTCTGAGCGGATGGCGTTCATGTCGGTGTAAATACCGTAACCTTCTTCAATGTGGTAATCGGCGAGTGTCAGTCGTTTCCATTTGGCGAGTGAATGTACGATCTCTGCTTTAGAGTCGTTTAAATCCTTGATAGGAAAAGTGACGGCTCGCTCGGTCCCGTTAAGATCATCATTGATACCCATGCCCTTAAGTACGAATAAAGGTGCGGTTACGCGTCTTAGGCGCAGCTCGGATGAGAGGTTTTGCTGGAAAAAGTCCTTGATCTTCTTGATTCCCATTTCAGTCTGGGATAAGTTAAGTAAGGCTTTATACCCTGCGGGTTTAATAAGATAGCTCATATACTTGTTGTACTTTGTGTTTGTGAAATATGTGCGGCAAAGATAATGATTAATGGCAAAATAACAAGAATGTGATCGCTTTTATTTGCAAAATGGCAGAATAAGCAGAATACTTATATGCAAAATATCAAAAATAAAATATTTCTCTCCTGTATTTGCTAAACTAAGATATTATATGTACTTTTGCGCAGTCTTTGGCTCGGTAGCTTAGTTGAATAGAGCGTCAGATTCCGGTTCTGAAGGTCGTGGGTTTGAGTCCCACCCGGGTCACAAGAAATCCTTGGTAATCATTAGATTTCCAAGGATTTTTTGTTTATGTGATTTTAAGGAAAACTATAACCGCATGTGTAAAATAGGATATTCTTTACCTTCTCCGTCCAAATCAGACCTTTTGTATGTGTTAAAGCCTATATGTTTATAAAAACCGACAGCTTGATTATTTTGCTCATTCACATCGACTTTTGTTACTTGCAAATTATCTATGGCATAAGTGATTAATTTTTTTCCTATTCCTATACCTCGATAATTATTGTCAATGAATAACATTTCAAGATTTCCTTTTGCGATTCCCATAAATCCTACTAAGATTCCCTCTTGTTCAAATCCGAATAGAGTGACATGTTGAAAATATACTGGAAGTTGTTCCTTATAGTATAGAAAATCTTCCTCTTTAAGAAAATCATGTGTATTTAATACTGCACTTTCCCAGATTTCCATCAAACGTGGATGATCTGTAACTTTAATTTTTCTAATCATAATTGTAATTACTATTTAAAGCTACAAAGTTCGGAACTTTTACATTTAAAGCACTGAATCTAAGTTAAAAAATACGTTTACGGATTCTGCTTAGTGCTTGTGGTGTGATACCCAAATAAGAAGCTATATCTTTTAGCGGTATATAGTTTAGTGTAATGCCATATTCTTCAATCATCTGTAGATAATACTGTTCAGGGGAATATTTAATCAAGTCGATATTTCTTTTCAAGAGTTTATTCAGCAATATAGCATTCAAATCTTCAAATACAGTTTTTACCTTAGGTATAGCGGTGTATAGTTCATTTTCTTGTTTCTTGTCTATTCGGTAAATAACGCTATCTACAATTGTTTGCACATTAAACGCAGACTTTGTTTGTAATGTAAAAGATATGTTCGACATTGAGAACGTACCCTCTTTACAAAACCAAAAGATTTGTTCTTCTCCTTTATGATTTAATAGCCAACAACGTAATATTCCATCAAAAACGAAATAACTATACCTCTCTATTTCTCCTTCCTTGACCAAAAATGTACCTTTACTAATCAATATTCGTTCAAAATATTGGTCAAATAACTTAGATTCCTTCAAATTGAAAGTACTGGTGCTATAATTAAATCCTTTAAGTAGTTTTTCTAAAAGCATAGTCTAAATGTAATAATTCGTAATATACTTACTCATTTGATATATTCACTGTTACTCCTGTTCTCCTTAATTTAATTTCTCATATTCAGTGAAATATATTTTCGACTACAAACTTACGAAAAAACCGAAAGTTTTTATGTACGTTTATGATGGAGTTATTTAAGTAATGAAAGAACACGGAAAACAAAGGTAATTAGCATGTTGTTAAATTGTTATTCTTTTGAAGATGTATTATTTCAAGTCGTTGTATTATAATAAGGTAAATAGTGTTATGATAGTAGTGGCAAACGTTTTGCAAGGCGAAAGATAAGCCGCTTGTCAATTCCCGGAGCTTTTGCTGAACTAACCTTACTTCGTTTTTGTTTTATTACCAGAAAGATGAATTGATAAGATAAAAAATAGGGGAATTATGTCAGCATTTTACAAATTTCTTTTTCCAATGAAGCCGGATGGTACAGCTATATCGTTACTGTTGTTGGCGCTTCGTTTGTTATTTGGAGGTCTATTGCTTTCGCATGGGATACAGAAGTGGACGAATTTTGAGAGCATGTCCGCCGCATTTCCGGACCCACTGGGAGTTGGACATTCGGTTTCTCTAGGCTTGGCCATTTTTGGGGAGCTTTTTTGTTCGATTGGCTTTATTCTCGGTGCGCTCTATCGGTTGGCAATGATCCCGATGATTTTTACCATGGGAGTGGCTTTCTTCGTGATTCACGGGAATGATCCGTTTTCTTTGAAAGAGTTGGCGTTCGTTTACTTGGTCGTTTTTATCTTGATGTATATAGCAGGACCTGGTAAGTTCTCGTTAGATCGTCTGATCGCTGTCCTCTTGTCGCAGAAGAGATAGGGAATTGTAGGGAAGTTAACTTGCTTTGGAAAAGTTTCTGGAACCTCGGGTAAACTCTCTGGTTCCTAAATAAAAAAAGACTGTCTGGAAACCAAACAATCTTTTCTATTGTGGGCGTTGACGGATTCGAACCGCCGACCCTCTGCTTGTAAGGCAGATGCTCTGAACCAGCTGAGCTAAACGCCCGAAATTCTTTCGGTGAAAATAATAAATTTAAAAGTGGGCGTTGACGGATTCGAACCGCCGACCCTCTGCTTGTAAGGCAGATGCTCTGAACCAGCTGAGCTAAACGCCCGAAAATCTTTCGGTGAAATAATAAATTTAAAGGTGGGCGTTGACGGATTCGAACCGCCGACCCTCTGCTTGTAAGGCAGATGCTCTGAACCAGCTGAGCTAAACGCCCTTTAAACTTATTTTTTCGTTCGCTTTATCTCTCTAAAGCGCTGCAAAGATACGGCTTTTTTTATTACCACCAAACTTTTTGACGAAAAAATGTGGATGAATATGAATTTTGTTTGGATGTGGCTACGTAAGTGTCTGATGGTCCTAAAAACGGGGCATTTAGTTAAAAATAACGATTGCTTACCTTATTATTCAATGGAAAAGACTTAACTTTGCGACTCTATATTAATAATGTATATGGTATTATCGACACTGACTGCTATTTCGCCCGTGGATGGGCGATACAGGAATAAGGCTGAGAATCTGGCGGCTTATTTTTCAGAATACGCACTTATCAAGTATAGGGTGCGAGTTGAGATCGAGTATTTTATTACTCTATCTGAGTTTCTTCCGCAATTAAGCGAGTTAAATGCGGCGGAAGTAAAAAAGGGGCTCCGGAAAATTTATCAGGAGTTTACGGAGGAGGACGCTTTACGAGTGAAGGAGATCGAGAGCGTGACAAACCACGATGTGAAAGCGGTGGAGTACTTTATTAAGGAAAAAACAAATCATTTCCTTGCGGAGAAATACCACGAGTTTATTCATTTTGGATTGACTTCTCAGGATATTAATAACACATCTGTGCCTTTATCGATCAAGGACGCTTTGCAAGAGGTGTATTATCCGGGTTTGGAAGAGGTGATCGGCGCCTTGAAAAAATACGCCGAGGAATGGATGGATATCCCGATGTTGGCTAAGACACATGGGCAACCGGCATCTCCGACTCGTTTGGGTAAGGAGGTGATGGTCTTTGTTTACCGTTTGGAGCAACAGTTGGCATTGTTAAAGGCCGTTCCTATCTCCGCTAAATTCGGTGGGGCTACAGGAAACTTCAATGCGCATCATGTAGCGTATCCGGAATATGATTGGAGGGCATTCGGTAACAAGTTCGTTAGTGAGGTGTTAGGCTTGAAGCGTGAGGAGTGGACTACCCAGATCTCTAATTATGATAATCTGGCAGCGATCTTCGATGGCTTGAAGCGTATCAATACGATCTTGATCGACTTGAATCGTGACTTCTGGCAATATATCTCCATGGAGTATTTCAAGCAAAAGATCAAGGCGGGTGAGATCGGTTCGTCTGCTATGCCACATAAGGTGAACCCGATTGATTTCGAGAACGCTGAGGGTAATCTAGGGATCGCTAACGCTATTTTAGAGCATTTGGCTACGAAATTGCCGGTATCTCGTTTACAAAGAGACTTGACGGATTCTACCGTGTTGAGAAACGTAGGCGTGCCTTTGGCACATATAGAAATTGCCTTCAAGAGCTTAACAAAAGGCTTGGGTAAATTGTTATTGAACGAGAACGCCCTAAGTAGGGATTTGAATAATTGCTGGGCTGTGGTAGCCGAGGGTATCCAGACGGTCTTACGCCGTGAGGGTTATCCGAAGCCTTACGAGGCATTAAAAGCTTTGACACGTACGAACCAGACTGTTACGGAGCAATCTATCAAGGAGTTTATCGAAACCTTGAATGTTAGCGACCGGATTAAAGATGAATTAAGGGCTATAACGCCTCATAATTATACAGGAATTTAGTGATAATACAGGTAGCCGTGAGGCTACCAAGTTTTTAACCATTGTTTAATTTATAACAAATGAGTACAGAAGAAAGAGATGAATCTCAACTGCGTCCAAAAAAAGTGATACCAAGTATCAGACGGGAAAACACAGACCAAGAAGGTGAAAGAAGACCTTACAATCAGGGTTATAATAAACCTGAGGGTAGCTATGAACGTAGACCGTATCGGTCTTATGGAGAAAATAACCGTCCTTCATACGGGGATCGTCCGAGCCGTCCGCGTTCTTACGATAATAACCGTGAAGGCGGGTATGGCAACAACCGTGAGGGGGGCTATGGTAATAGTCGTCCATCTTATGGCAACAATCGCGATGGTGGGTATGGAAATAATCGCCCGTCTTATGGCAACAACCGTGAAGGTGGCTACAACAGCGGCCGCTCGTCTTATGGAAATAACCGCCCGTCATATGGGAATGGAGGTGGGCAATACAATCGTCCGTCTCGTCCTAATTATGATGGACCGGCAAAGGCTTATTCCGCTAGTCCTTCCGGAGAGGGAATGTCTGCGGATGGTATGAAGAAAAGAAGACCTAGAGTAGGTGATACCCGGGTTGATTACAATGATTCACGTTCAAGCGGCGGGGACGGTTACGCACCCAGACGTTCGTATGGTAACGATAACTCTTATGGCGGTAATCGTCAAGGGGGTGGTGGATATGGAAATAATCGCCGTCCTTCTTACAATAATAATCGCCGTTCCGGTGGAGGAGGTGGTTTCCAAAGACAGCAGGGTTACAACATGCGTCCGAAACAGATCAAGTATAAGGAAGTCTTGGCGGATCCGAACGAACCGATTCGTTTGAACAAATTCTTATCTAACGCTGGTGTTTGCTCTCGTCGTGAGGCGGATGAGTTTATCCAGAAAGGGGCTGTTAAGGTAAACGATGTCGTGGTAACGGAATTGGGTACTAAGATTACTCGTCAAGATGTTGTTACATTTAACGAGAAGCCGGTTCAGATTGAGAGCAAGGTGTATATCGTATTGAACAAGCCGAAGAATTGCGTAACGACTTCTGATGATCCTCAAGAACGCTTGACAGTAATGGATTTGGTGAAGAACGCTTGCCAAGAACGTATTTATCCGGTAGGCCGCTTGGACCGCAATACGACAGGTGTCTTGTTATTGACGAACGATGGTGATTTAGCTTCTAAATTGACTCACCCATCTTTCAAGAAGAAGAAGATCTACCATGTGTGGTTGGATAAGAACGTGGCTATCGAGGATATGGAGAAAATCGCCAACGGCCTTGAGCTTGAGGATGGGGAGATCCATGCGGACGCTATCAGCTATGCTAGCGAGGACGATAAGAGCCAAGTGGGTATCGAGATCCATTCCGGCCGTAACCGTATCGTGCGCCGTATTTTCGAATCGTTGGGATATCATGTGACGAAATTGGATCGTGTTTATTTCGCCGGTTTGACTAAGAAGAACTTAGGCCGCGGTAAATGGCGTTACTTAAATGAAAGGGAAGTGAACGCTCTTAGGATGGGAGCTTTCGAATAAAAAAAAACGATACAGATGGAAACAATTAAACGAACAAAAATTGTAGACGTGCTGAAAAGCGAAGCTTTCGGTACTACCGTGAACGTGAAAGGATGGGTTCGCACCCGCCGTGGTAGCAAACAGGTGAATTTTATCGCCTTGAATGACGGTTCTACAATTAATAATGTTCAGATCGTTGTGGATGTAGATAAATTGGGTGATGAGTTCTTGAAACCGATTACCACGGGAGCTAGTATCAGCGTAAACGGTATCTTGACACAATCCCAAGGCAAGGGGCAAAGCGTGGAGATACAGGCTACTGAGATTGAGATCTTCGGTACGGCTGATCCAGCTACTTATCCGTTGCAGAAAAAGGGACACTCCATGGAGTTTTTGCGTGAGATCGCTCATTTGCGTCCTCGTACGAATACATTTGGAGCGGTATTCCGTATTCGTCACAATATGGCTTACGCTATCCATAAGTTTTTCCATGATAGAGGCTTTTTCTATTTCCATACGCCGATCATCACGGCTTCCGACTGTGAGGGTGCCGGACAGATGTTCCAAGTTACTACCAAGAATTTGTACGACTTGAAAAAGGATGAGAATGGCTCTATCATTTATGAGGACGATTTCTTCGGCAAGCAGGCTAGCTTGACGGTTTCCGGACAGTTGGAGGGTGAGTTGGCAGCTACAGCCTTGGGACAGATTTATACGTTTGGCCCTACGTTCCGCGCTGAGAACTCAAATACGCCTCGTCATTTGGCGGAATTCTGGATGATTGAGCCGGAAGTCGCTTTTAATGATATCACGGACAATATGGAGTTGGCCGAGGAGTTCATTAAATATTGCGTACAATGGGCGTTGGATAACTGTATGGAGGATATCAAGTTCTTGAACGATATGTTCGATAAGGAATTGATCTCTCGTCTGGAAGGGGTCTTGAAAGACTCATTCGTTCGCTTGCCGTACACTGAAGGAATCAAGATATTGGAAGAGGCTGTCGCTAAAGGACATAAATTTGAGTTCCCTGTTTATTGGGGTGTAGACTTGGCTTCTGAGCATGAACGTTTCTTGGTGGAGGATCACTTCAAACGTCCGGTAATTTTAACGGATTACCCGAAAGAGATCAAGGCTTTCTATATGAAGCAAAACGAGGATGGAAAGACGGTGCGTGCCATGGACGTATTGTTCCCGAAGATCGGAGAGATCATCGGCGGTTCCGAGCGTGAGGCCGACTATGATAAGCTAATGACTCGTATTGATGAGTTGGGCATCCCGATGAAGGATATGTGGTGGTACTTAGATACTCGCCGTTTTGGTACGGTGCCTCACTCTGGTTTCGGTTTGGGCTTTGAGCGTCTTTTGCTGTTTGTTACAGGCATGGCAAATATACGTGACGTGATACCTTTCCCGCGTACACCGAATAATGCTGAGTTCTAATAGCGCTTAGTGATCATGATAAAAAGGGCCCGTAACCGGTTTCAACCGAATTACGGACCCTTTTCTTATATTAGCTTCCTTTATTAATCGTCGTCCAGATCAATAGGAATTTGTCTTTTGAATGCCTCCTTAAAGGATATGAGCGATTCGGTGCGAGCCAAGCCCAATGGTTGAAGCTTGTTGTGGATGATGCTTAGCAAATGCTGGTTGTTCTTTGCGTATATTTTTATAAACAGGTCGTATTGCCCCGTTGTATAATGGCATTCCACGACTTCCGGTATCTGCAACAGCGCTTCTGTAACGCTTGGAAATTGTCCGGGAGACTTTAGGAATAACCCCATATATGCGCAAGTTTCATACCCAACTTTTGTGTTATCCACGATGAATTCTGAGCCTTTGATAACCCCTAAATTAGTCAGCTTTTGTATGCGTTGATGAATAGCCGCTCCGGATACGTTACATTCCCTCGCTACTTCCAAAAATGGCATACGCGCATTGCCGATGATTAGTTTAAGTATCTTCTCGTCCAGTTCATCTAGTTGATGATGTGCCATATATTCAGTATATTTGTATTACTGTTAGATTATATCTTTCATATTTAATACAAATATAATGATAATCTTATAATCACCTAAAGATTATGTTAGATTATTTTGATTTTGTAAGCATTCTTTATTCAATTATTAAGTATTTTTTTTATGAGCGAAGATCATGTAATAATTAGTAAGCCTGTCCGGGAGATAGCCGATCCTTTATTGGATCTAGTAGAGAAAACATATACTAGTTCTTTCCCCGAGGAAGAGCGTCGTGATTTCTTTTTGGTACGTAAGCTTTTGGAGGAAGATAGCCGTTTCGAGATGTATGCCTTGCTACGGGATGGTATTTATGTGGGTTTCATTACGGGATGGCAATTTGAGGGCTTTGTTTATGCGGAGCATTTCGCGATCGACGAGTCCGCTCGTAACGGAGGAATCGGAGCGAAAGCAATGACAAGTTTTTTAGCTCTCCACGAAGATCCGGTTGTCTTAGAGGTAGAGATGCCGACAGAGGAGATGAGTAAACGTAGAATCGGTTTTTATGAACGTCTGGGGTTTGTCTTGGATCACCATGTATATTTCCAACCTCCATATCGTAGAGGAGAGGCGTTATTAGAAATGCGTTTGATGACTCATGGGGAACTTGATCTGGAGCGATCTTTTAAGCGAGTTAAGACCATTATTCACCAAAATGTCTATGGAGTGAAATAAAAAAGGCGGGATTCTATTTCCCGCCTTTTTTAGATATTCTATTTGTAGATCATTATTCGTCGACACGTTGAGCGGCAGAATAACTAATCTTTAATGCGTATGCTTCACGAAGAGCCTGCTTGATGTCTGTAATCGTTCCCATCTTGGTCTCTTTATCAGCCTTGATAGAAACCGTCATAAACGGCTGGTCCTCTTCCTTCATACTGGACTTTTCCTGTGCGATATAATCCTGAATTTCCGAAGTTTCCGCAAAAGCGTCATTTAATTGGATACGAGTTTCAGAACCCATCTTCGCTCTCAAATCTCTAGTCGGCTTACCGACATAGATAAATGTTACCAAAGATTTCTTCTCCAATTTTTGAAGCTCTGTAGCTTGTGGAGCATGGAACTCTACTTTCAATGTTACCTCACGCATAGATGTTACCATCATGATGAAGAACAAGAAAGCGAACACCAAGTCAGGTAATGATGATGTATTCAATTCGGGCATTTCACGACCGCCCGCTTTACTAAACTTTCCCATTACTTTTTACCTCCATAATTTTTAGGTTCAGCTTCTGATATCTTTTGCGGATAAATCTGCTGTACAGCTTTTTGTTGTTCTTCGTCCAAATCAGCGAAATTCTTACCGAATTTTTCCTTAGAAACCTTATTTCTCAATTCGTTATAAGCAGCCGCAATTTCATTCTGCACATCGATATAAGCTTGGTATTCAGTACCACGGTCATTCTGTAAAGAAATTACGTGGTTCTTCGTTACCATCATCTTTCCGAAGAATGGAACATCAGCCTCTACACGCTCAGGCTTATGTTCGTCATTATAAGGATTATCAATGAACTCTTTGATTCTTTCTTTCAATTGCTTGATATCGACAAATTGATCACCGCAGAGAATCTGGTTATTACTGTTGATCAATACAACCAACAAGTTTCTCTTTTTGATGTCAACATCGGTATCGTTCTTCTGATCTTTAGGTACAGGGGGCGGCAAACGTCTTGCCAAACCTTTATCTGTATCCATTGATGTAGTAATAAGGAAGAAGATAAGCAACATGAAAGCGATATCGGCCGAAGAAGAACCATTGATACCCGGTGTCTTTCTTTTCTTACCCATTTCTTTCTTGTTTTATCAGTTCGTTATTACTATTATTTACCCATGATTCTCTTTACAGAACCCCAAACTACACATGCTACGATCAGAACCAAAAGTACGATTGTAGACATGATCCACATATCTGTGATCTTTAACCAACCCGGAGTGTTGTAAACTTGAGAGTCTGCGTTCAAACCTGTTAAAGGAGTTGCGTCACCCATCGTGTAAGTGATGAACAAAACGGCAACGAAGCAAACCAATACAACCAAAGACATAATCGCTGATTTAGCGTTTGTCTTCAACAACGTCAAAAATTGCCAAACGGCAAACAACATTGTACTGATGATTGTCACGAAGAACAATACTGAAGTCCAGTTAATCAATAACCCGGTATAGATGGGCTCTTTCATTTCAGCGGCAGGGTCAACGACTCCACCCGCATAAAACATACCCAGAACAATAATACTGATAATAGAACTTATCAGTAAAGTCCAACTGGATATTTTTCTTATTTTAGTAACTGCCATAATTCGTTATTATTTTTTGAATTTGACGTTGTATTTGATAACCAAGTCAAGCAAAGAGATAGAAGCATCTTCCATTTGATTCAAGATAGCCTCCAATTTGCTTAACAAATAGTTATAGAATACCTGAAGGATCAAAGCAACGATCAAACCACCTACAGTAGTAATCAAGGCCACTTTCATACCACCTGCTACAACCGTCGGGCTGATATCACCAACTTGCTCGATTTTATCGAACGCCATGATCATACCTACTACAGTACCCAAGAATCCTAAAGACGGAGCCATTGCGATAAACAATGTGATCCAAGACATATTCTTTTCCAAAAGACCTCCTTGAACACCACCATAAGAAACGATAGATTTTTCTACAACGTCGATACCTTGGTCAATTCTCATCAATCCTTGGTAAGCGATAGAAGCGATAGGGCCTCTTGTGTCACGAGCGATAGCTTTAGCGCCTTCAACATCACCTTTGTCTAAAGCATCTTCGATACCCTTCAACAATTTGCTGGAATTCGTTTCAGCTAAGTTCAAGTAGATAATTCTCTCTAAGCAGAAAGCCAAACCGAAAATCAAAGCGATAGCAACCAAACTCATGAAGTCGGCACCACCTTCGATAAACTTTGTTTTTAATGCTTGATACATACCTCCTTCAACAGCTGTAGCTGCGTCTGCAGCGTCCTGCGCGAATGCTACGGTAGAAGTTCCAAGGGCACATAAACCCAAGAATGCTTTTGCAAATAACTTTTTCATTGTGTGTTTAATTTTTAAGATTAATAATTCTCTTATTTGTTTTTATTTTATTGTTAATTAATTCATGGTATTCTCCACCGCGGAGAGAGCGGGATTCGAACCCGCGAAACCCTTTAGGGGTTTACACGCTTTCCAGGCGTGCCTCTTCAACCACTCGAGCATCTCTCCAATTATTCGCCTAGCTTCTTCTAAAACGACCGCAAAATACGAAAAAATTCCCATATGCAATCTTTTCAGTGCACAAATCTATAGTTTTTGCTTGACATATACACAATATCCACGAAATAAATTTTGACTTCATTCGAAAAAAAGTGTCTATATGGGTTTATTTACGCTTTTAAACAATTCTAATGTGTTTTTTCGAGTAGCGTTTACGGTTTCCTCTAGCGTGAGGCCGAATGTTTCCGCCACTTTCTCGGCCGTCTTCCATATGTAAGTAGGCTCATTCCGTCTACCTCTGTAGGGGACTGGTGAAAGATAGGGTGCATCTGTTTCCAAGAGTATCTTTTTAAGATCCGTTTGCCGAATGACTTCGGACAGTTTTGAATTTTTAAAGGTAACAACTCCGTTTATCCCGATCTTGAAGGTGGGCAGTTTCTTTATTTCTTCCAGCTCTTCCGTTGTGCCGGTAAAACTATGAAATACGCCCTTAAGTCTTTCCGCTCCGACTTTATGTATGCATTCCAGAACTTCCGGATATGCGTCGCGGGTATGGATGGCTACGGGCAGGTTCAGATCGATGCTCCAACGCAATTGTTCCTCGAAAACGATTTGTTGCTCCTTTAAATAAGTCTTATCCCAATATAGATCGATCCCGATTTCACCGATACCGCAATAAGTACGTTTAGATAGATAGGATTCCGTTTGTTTTAGGATATCGATATAATTGCTATCCACACTGGTCGGATGCAATCCCATCATGGGGAAAGCGAACTCTGGGTATCGATCGCATAAATCGTGCATTCTGTCAATCGTCGTCAGGTCTACGTTTGGCAGAAGCAGGGTGTCGATACCTGAGTCTTTTGCTTTTTGAGCCAGTTCGTCTTGCTCCGGATCGAAATCCTCCAGATATAAATGGCAATGTGTGTCTATTAACCTCATGGATTAGGATTGTCTATGCATTAAATGATCACAAACCTCTTTTAGGATCGTTAATTTTTCGGGGGCGACTTGTAAAGCTTTTAAGTTCTCTACGGATGCGTCGTAATAGGCTTGGATTTTATTTTCTGTTAATTGTTTTAGCTGCAATTCGTTGTAGATAGAGGTGAATGCCTGTATCTTTTGAGCCGGGTCGAATTCTTTTTTATCCATCCAGCTACGGAGAGCTTCCGCTTGTTCTTTATTGGCCAGTCTGAGAGCGTTGATCAATAAGAATGTTTTCTTGTTGCAAAGGATATCGCCGCCAATGTTTTTCCCGAAAGTGGCGGTGTCACCATATACATCTAGTAAATCATCTTGCAGTTGAAACGCTAGACCTATATTGATACCAAACGCATATAAGTTGCCTGCGTCTTCCTGTGAGGCACCTCCGAGTAGGGCACCCGTCTTAAGGGAGCAGGCCAGTAGTACGGCTGTCTTTAGCCGGATCATCTCGATGTATTCTTCCTCGCTCACATCCATGCGAGACTCGAATTCCATGTCGAATTGTTGGCCGCCACATATTTCCGCCGCAGTTTGCGTAAATAAATCCAACACTTGTTTAAGGTGGCCGTGTTCCGTTGATCCGATTAATTGATAAGCCGCTATTAGCATCGCATCTCCGGAAAGAATCGCCGTATTGGCATTCCATACCTTGTGTACGGTAGGTTTGTTCCTTCTTTTATCAGCTTCATCCATCAGGTCGTCGTGCAGCAAGGTGAAGTTATGGAAAACTTCCAGACCTAAAGCGGGCTTGATCGCATTCTCTATACTATTATTATATATATTACATGCCATCAACGTTAACGCCGGACGTATTCTTTTTCCTCCGAGGGACAAGATGTACTCTATCGGCTCGTATAAGCTCTTGGGAGGATTGGTGAATTGTAGTTGAGAGATCTCGCTTTCTATTCTTTGAAGTATATTCTCGAATGCTAACATAGCTGTATCAATTAATGGAGTTATGAAATAAAAAAAGGCTGCGAAAATAAAGCAGCCTTTTTGATATGTTTAATGTTATACTATTGCAATCTGAACGTGATAGGCACAGTATACTTAACACGTACTGGTTTACCTCTCTGCTTACCCGGAGTCCATTTAGGCATGGTACCGATCACACGAAGAGCCTCTTTATCCAATGAGGGGTCTACACCACGTAATACCTCAGCGTCTACTACTGATCCGTCTCGGTTAACCACGAATGCGCAGATTACACGACCTTGGATACCGTTTTCCTGTGCGATTACCGGATACTTGATTGATTTAGCGATAAACTTCAGCAACTCTGCGTCTCCACCCGGGAACTTCGGCATTTCCTCTACAACCGTAAAGATCTGCTGAGCGGATTCTTCTTCTTCCTCTACTACTGCAGGCGGTGTATAAACGGCTGTTTGAGCCTCTTGCTGATTATCCTCTGATGATAAGATATCTTGCTGTTCCAATTCAACGTCGTCTTCAACAACGTTCAAAACCTCGGTTACAACTGGTGCTGGAGGTGGTGGAGGTGGAGGAGGCGTATTCTCCGGTCTCGTGATTTCCACTTCTTCCTCGGCGATGATGTCTGCTACACCCTCGCTAGCCTGAACGACCATTACATCGCGGGTGCTCCATTCGAAGCCCACGAACAAGACAGCTAAGCCCACTACGAATCCCATCAGGATACTTAGAGACTTACCTCTCTCAAGGTCCGCTTTCGGTGATTTTTTAATTTCCATACGTTTATAATAATTTATAAGTGTTTTTCACTTCTGCAAAAATACAAATTATTTCATATATCAAACAAAAATGAGAGCGATAATATACCTTTTTGGCATTTTTCCCGTTTCTGTTAATGTGAAATCCGTATTTCTGAGATTTGCGGGTGTAAAGTAAAAACATTTTTCCGAATTAATGTATCTTTGAACGATTTTTTGCATGAAAATATGAGAAATAAACTATTTATACTGATTTTATTCGTTGTTACACTGTCTGTCTCAGCGCAAAACGGGAGTGAGGCGTATACTTTCTTACGTTTTCCGACCTCGACCCGGGCTAACGCCTTGGGTGGGCATACCGTGGCGTTGGTAGAAAGAGACCCTTCGCTTATCTTCCATAATCCGGCCTTGCTAGGTGCGGAGATGGATGGGATGATCAACTTGAATTATATGAATTACATCTCGGATATCAACGTAGGAAGTGCCTTGTTCACGAAAGCGCATGGCGAGAAAGGGGCTTGGGGCGTAGGCGCTACGTTTATAAGCTATGGCGATATCAAGGAGGTGTTACCGGATAACGTCGTGACCGGAGCGAGCCTGTCGGCGAAAGATATCAGCGTGAACGGTTTTTACTCCCGTGACTTGAATGAGCGTTGGCGGGGTGGATTATCGTTGAAGTTCTTGTATTCGGGGCTGGCTGATTATACCTCTATCGGTTTATGCGTGGATGCGGGATTGAGTTATTATAATTCGGATAAGGGCTTTTCCTTTGGTTTCGCCTTGAAGAATATCGGCGCGCAACTGAAAGCTTACGAGGATGAGCGACAAAAGATGCCTTGGGATATCCAGATGGGTATCACGCAGAAAATGGCGCATGCCCCGATTCGTTTTTCTTTGACGGCCCAATACTTGAACCGTTGGAAGTTCGATTATATCGATAATACGGATAAAGAGTATGACGGGGATTCTTTCGTTAAGACGTTGGCGAAGCATTTTATCATCGGCGTGGATTTTATCCCGTCCGAGAACTTTTGGGTGGGCGTAGGATTCAATCCGAAGGTTAATATGGATATGAAGTTGAAAGGCGGGGGAAGTTTCTCCGGCTTCTCGGCGGGTGCCGGTGTAAGGATCAAGATGTTTGACGTGGGCTTCTCGCTGGCGAAATATCATCCGTCCGCCATGTCGATGATGATTAGCGTATCTACGACCTTGGCCGATTTTAAGAAGGTGACAGAATAAACCTATACATTAATATATATATGAAGAAAATAGTTATCGCTATAGACGGCCACTCTTCCAGTGGCAAAAGCACCATGGCTAAAGATCTTGCCAAGGAGATTGGATATACGTATATCGATACGGGTGCCATGTATCGGGCCGTGACTTTGTATTGCATCCAGCATGGATTTTTTGAGGGAGAGAAGATTAAGGAGGAAGAGCTGAAGGCTTCTATCCATGATATCGATATTTCATTTCGTTTGAACGCGGAGACCGGCCGGCCGGATACCTATTTGAACGGTGTGAATGTAGAGAAAGAGATCCGTGGTATGGAAGTGGCGGATAAAGTGAGTCCGGTAGCCACTCTAGGCTTTGTGCGCCGTGCGTTGGTCGCTAAGCAACAAGAGATGGGAAAGGCGAAAGGCATCGTGATGGATGGCCGTGATATCGGTACGGTCGTATTCCCGGATGCGGAGTTGAAGCTTTTCGTGACGGCCTCGCCGGAGGTACGTGCCAAGCGCCGGGTGGATGAGCTGGAGGCGAAAGGGATCCCCGCTTCTTACGAGGAAGTGCTGGAGAATGTGAAGAAGCGGGATTATATAGATTCAACCCGGGAGGAAAGTCCTTTGAGACAAGCTGATGATGCCTTGGTATTGGATAATTCCCATATGACCTTGGAAGAGCAAAAGGCTTGGTTGCTGGAACAATATCATAAAGCGATCGGTTCATAAACGAGTGCTTGGAGTTTCCTATAAAGAAAACTTTTGTCTCTTCGAATGAAAACTATAGTTTCGTTACTAGGAAACAAAAGTTTCACTATGGGAAAACTCTAGTTTTGTTATGAAGAAACTTTAGTTTCTTGTGATTGAAAATTAAGAAAACTGTAAGTGCTTGTTTGTTAATGATATTATAGATATGATAGAAGTCGAGATAGATAAAGATTCCGGATTCTGTTTTGGGGTTGTCACCGCCATAGAGAGCGCTGAGCGGGAGCTGGGAAATACGGATACGCTGTATTGCCTAGGCGATATCGTTCATAACAGTTTGGAGGTGGAGCGGTTGGAGCATATGGGGCTGCATACGATCGACCATGAGGGACTTTCAAGGTTGAGAGACCGGAAGGTGTTGCTCCGGGCGCATGGCGAGCCACCTTCTACCTATGCTTTAGCGAAGCGAAACAATATCACGATTATAGACGCTACTTGCCCGGTTGTCTTGCGTTTGCAGCGCAAGATCCATAAATGTTATCAAGAGACCCGGGCGAATAACACCCAGTTGGTTATCTATGGGAAGAAAGGCCATGCGGAGGTGAATGGCTTGGTGGGGCAGACGGAGGGCACGGCGATTGTCATCGAGAAAATAGAAGACCTCGATCGTCTGGACTTTACCCGTGCGATCAGCCTGTTTTCCCAAACCACGAAGTCCTTGGATGGATTCAAGGCGGTAGTGGCGGAGATCAAGCAGCGGATGGCGGAAGGGGTGGAGTTTAATTATTACGATACGATTTGCCGTCAGGTGGCGAATCGTCTTCCGAATATAAAAGCGTTCGCCTCCAGCCACGATTGGGTCTATTTTGTGGCTGGTCGTAAAAGTTCCAACGGGAAGATGCTGTTCGAGGAGTGCCGGAAAGCGAACCCGAATACGCTCTTTATTTCCGAGGTATCAGAGATTACCGAGCCTTTGCCCGAGGGCGTGCGCCGGGTCGGGGTTTGCGGCGCTACATCCACTCCCAAGTGGTTGATGGAGGAAGTAGCGGTCCGGATCAAGGAATTGAACGCTTCGGAATGATATTTTGATTAAGATTACGTGAACTTTCCGGGAGAAAGACAGAAGGATAACTAAATATTTACTACTTTTGCCGGAGAACATTAAAATCAATGACGCTATGTCTACAGTAAAGTGTGTTGGTATTTTAACGTCCGGAGGTGATGCCCCGGGAATGAACGCCGCTATTCGTGCGGTAACACGTTCCGCTATTTATAACGGAATGAGAGTGAAAGGTATTTACCGTGGTTACAAAGGGTTGATCCTGGATGAGATTGAAGAGTTTAAGACACAAAATGTCAGTAATATAATTCAGCGCGGCGGAACAATCCTTAAGACCGCCCGTTGCGTGGAGTTCAAGACTCCCGAGGGACGAAAACAGGCCTATGATAAGTTGCAAGAGCATGGGATCGATGCCTTGATCGCTATCGGTGGTGACGGAACGTTGACGGGAGCGCGTATTTTCGCTCAGGAGTTTAATTTCCCGATCGTAGGATTGCCGGGTACGATTGATAATGACTTGTATGGCACGGATACGACGATCGGCTATGATACAGCCTTGAACACGATCATGGAATGCGTGGATAAGATCCGTGATACGGCTACCTCGCATGATCGTCTGTTCTTTGTGGAGGTTATGGGGCGCGACGCCGGTTTCTTGGCGTTGAACGGAGCGATCGCTTCTGGTGCCGAAGCCGCTATTATCCCGGAAATCTCCTTGGAGAAAGATCAATTGGCTGAGATGATCGAGAATGGATTCCGTAAGTCCAAGAACAGTAGTATCGTATTGGTTGCCGAGAGTGAGGTAACCGGTGGCGCTATGGGGGTCGCTGAGCGTGTGAAGAAGGAATATCCGCAGTTCGACGTGCGTGTCTCTATCTTAGGTCACTTGCAGCGCGGTGGTTCTCCTACGGCACAAGATCGGATCTTGGCGACGCGCATGGGCGTGGCTGCGATCGACGCCTTGTTGGATGATCAGCGTAACGTGATGATGGGTATCCAGAACGACCAGATCGTCTATGTACCGTTCTCTAAAGCGATCAAGAATGATAAGCCTATTAACCGGGATTTGTTGAACACGCTCCGTGTTTCTTCAATCTAAATAAGGCATATGTTTATACGAATAGGAACCCGGATGTAGCGATTGCGTACATCCGGGTTTTTATTTGAAGAACCTGATATCATGAAGAAGTATAGCGGCGTGGCCTTGCATGTAATCGTATTTGTCTTTCTGTTTATCTTCTTGAGGATATTCAGTGAGTACCATTTTTACTGTGTCGAGCAGAACCAGTTATTCCAGTTGACTCCCATTTTTATTATCGATAAGTTAATGCAACCGGGAGGTTTAGCGATGGTTCTCTCCGGTTGTTTGGTGCAGTTCTTCATTCTCCCGAATGTGGGAGCTATGATAACGGCGGCCCTGCTGACAAGCCTAGGGGCCTTGTTCTGGGCGATCTTGAAGCGGATCGATCCGCGAAGCCATGGTATTTTATGGGCTTGGCTTCCCGTCCTATCCTTGTTGTTTGTGCAATGGGATTTTAATTACAGGTTTCAAGGAACGGTCGCCTTCGGTATGATGCTGCTTGCTTTATATCTCGTTTTAGGGATAAGGAATTTCATACCTCGTTTGATAGCAAGTCTGTTTGCCTCCCTGTTACTCTTTGGGTTGGCCGGGCCGGTCTCTTTGTTGTTTGCCTTATCCATGGTCGGATATGAGGCCATGAGCCGGACGCCCCGTTGGTATTATTCCGCGATTTTACCGATGATCGTGTTGATCTTGGGTGGATTATGTGTGCGTTACTCGGTGATCGGAGAATACCGCTTTGTCTTTTTACCGGATAGTTATTATTATTTCCGTTTGGTGCCGGATAAGGTAATTTATTTCTCATGGATCGCTTTCTATGCGGCGTTGGTTGTAACCTGCCTCTGTAAAAACAAGGAATCATGGGCTGGTAAAAAGCGTCTAGCGTTGGGAATCTCCCAATTCATTATCTTAGGGCTTATCTTCTGGAAAGGCTTCGATCTATATGGCGAACAGAAATCATACCGTTTGAAGATGATGGACTATTTTACTCGGACAGAGCAATGGGACCGGATCTTGGTATCATGCAAGGAGCCGACCACTAATCAACTCTATTTATGTTACCAAAATATGGCTTTGGCCCGGAAAGGTATTCTGGCGGATGAGGCGTTTAAGTACACGCAGCACGGGCCTCGTGGATTAATGGTGGCATGGAATAAATCGACCACCATATCCGCCTTGTTGAGTGATGTTTATTTTACGATGGGAAATGTCGCCGCGGCTCAAGAGATGGCATTCGAGAGTAATATCGGCGCTTTATGTGATGGAAATCCCCGCATGACGCAACGTTTGGTGCAAACGAACTTGATTTATGGAGCCTATCCGGTCGCGGAGAAATATATCGCTGTCTTAGAGAATACTTTCTATATATAAGGATTGGGCCAAAGCGCAGCGGAAATTCCTGTATAATGATGAGGCGGTCGAGACAGATCCTCTATTGGGGAATATGCGCAGGAACCTGCTAGCTGAGAATCATCTGATCCAGATGGATGGATTCGACACGGACTTGATTCGCTTGGCGGAGCAGAATCCTTCCAATAAAGCCGCTTTCCACTATGCCGGCGTGTTCTATCTTTTAGCAAAAGATGTGACGCGCTTTAAGACGTTGGTGGAAACCTATTACGGAACGGATTTACTCCCTTCTTTACCGGTCTCTTTTCAAGAGGCGGTCATCATCCTATCGGAGAAAGATCCGGATTACTGGAAACGTTTCGGTGTCTCGGAATCTATCGTAGGGCGATTCACCGATTATAAGAGGCAAGTGCTCGCTGGGCGGAATAATAGTAATGCGCTGCCCGGTTTGATGTATCGCTCTTATGGCGATACCTATTGGTATTATTATATGTTTAAATAGGAGATGAGAAAAATGTATATAATAAGATGTATATGTCTGTGGATGATTCTGGGCTTGATGGCTTGTTCCGGTCCGGTACGTATACAGAAGAATCTGGAAGTCAAGCCGGAGATCTTTCCGGATTATGTGGATGTGACAATCCCGCCGAATATAGCTCCCTTGAATTTTAAGCTGAAAGATGCTTGCGTTGAGGCCCGTGCCATTCTCGAATGTGGCCCGGAGAAATTAGAGATCAAGACCGGGAAAGACGCTTGTTTCGTGATCCCGGCCTCCGGTTGGAAAAGGCTGTTGCGTGCCGCTTCCGGGAATCATCTGAATGTAACCGTACAAGCCTTCGTGAATGATGAATGGATCGCGTATGCCCCCTTCATCATCAAGGTGGCGAAGGAGCCGGTCGATGGTTGGTTGGCTTATCGTTTAATCGAACCGGGCTATGAGTTGTGGAACCGTATGGGTATCTATCAACGTAACTTGGAAAATTATACGGAGAACGCGATCATCGAAAATAAGATGAGCGGCAATAACTGTATGAACTGCCATTCTTTCTGTATGCAGAATCCGGAGAAAATGCTTTTCCATATGCGTGAGACCTATTCTTGTACCTTATTGATCGATGGAGATAAAGTGGAGAAGCTGAATACGAAGACCGATCAGACCCTTTCTCCACTGGTCTATCCTTCTTGGCATCCTTCCGGAAAATATGTCGCTTTCTCTGTGAATAAAACCAAGCAAGCGTTTCATATGAACGATAGGAATCGGGTGGAGGTATTCGACTCGGCCTCGGATGTGGTCGTCTATGATACGCAAAAGCATGAGATCGTGACTTCTCCGCTGCTGTCTTCAGAGGGAGCGTTCGAGACTTTCCCTACATTTTCCCCGGATGGAAATACGCTCTATTTCTGTTCGGCTAAAGCCCGTACGATGCCCAAGGAATACGATCAAGTGAGATACGATCTATGCTCAGTCTCGTTCGATCCCGCTACACGCCGTTTCGGGACGGTAGTCGATACTTTATATAAGGCATCGGAGATCGATAAAAGCGTTTCTTTTCCCCGGGTTTCCCCGGATGGAAAGTATTTGCTCTATACCTTGTCCGGTTATGGGAATTTCTCTATTTGGCATAAGGATGCCGATTTGTACATGATTGATTTATCGACTCTGCGAAGTTATCCATTGGAGGCGGCGAATAGCGACGATGTGGAAAGCTATCATTCATGGAGTAGCGATAGTCGTTGGATCGTGTTTAGCAGCCGTCGGATGGATGGTTTGTATACAAGGCTGTTCATCGCTTATATCGATGAGAAAGGACAGGCTTGCAAACCTTTCCTGTTACCCCAGAAGGATACGGATTTTTATTTTCGCTTTATGAAATCCTACAATATACCTGAATTCATCACAGGAGAGGTAAAGAGACAAGGGCGTGCGTTGGCCGTGAAAGCGAAAGAAGACAAAGGAGTCGATGTAAGGTTCAAGTAAAAAAGAGTGTAGCATGATCAGATCGTGCGACACTCTTATGCTTTTATACCTATTTCGTAGCGATATTATCCAAGAACAGATCGATCATCCGTTTGGCTGCCACGAAAGAGCTGATCTCGTTGTTCAAGACTTGCTTCTCCGTTTGTTCCAGCATGCCTTCTACCGCCGGGTTATGATAGAACTTATCCCGCAACGTGTCGTTGATGCTTTCGTACATCCAGTATTTAGCTTGCTCGTTACGTTTGTAATCGAAGTAGCCGTTCTTTTTGGTGAACTCCATGTACTCTCCGATCATATCCCATATTTCTTTGATACCTAGGTTGTAATAGCCGGAATAAGTCAATACTTTCGGGAACCAGCCCGATTCCGAAGGTGGGAAAAGATGTAAGGCGTTCCGGAATTGAGCGGCGGCGAGATTCGCCTTTTCGATATTGTCTCCATCCGCCTTATTGATAATAATACCGTCCGCCATTTCCATGATACCTCGTTTGATACCCTGCAACTCATCTCCGGTACCGGCCAATTGAATCAACAGGAAGAAGTCCACCATCGAATGTACGGCCGTCTCGCTTTGTCCGACACCCACGGTCTCTACGAATACGGTATCGAAACCGGCGGCCTCGCATAATACGATCGTCTCACGGGTCTTACGGGCGACCCCCCCTAAGGAGCCTGCGGATGGTGAAGGACGGATAAAGGCGTTTTTCTCTCTCGACAAGGCCTCCATACGAGTCTTATCTCCTAGGATACTACCTTTCGAGCGTTCGCTACTCGGGTCGATCGCTAGTACGGCAAGCTTACGCCCTTGGTTGATCAAGTGCATACCGAAAGAGTCGATAGAGGTACTCTTTCCCGCTCCGGGAACACCCGTAATACCGATACGAACCGATTTCCCGGCGAAAGGCAAACATTTCTCGATAATCTCCTGCGCCACCTGTTGGTGCTCATGCTTGGAGCTTTCCACCAAGGTAACTGCTTGACTGAGTATCGTGATATTCCCTTTTAAGATACCTTCCACGAATTCGGAAGGCGTATATACCTTGCGTTGGACACGCTTTTTTATATAAGGATTTACGGTAGGGACATCCGCAATGCCCTTATTCACTTTCAATCCCTTGTACTGATCATCGTTTTCTGGATGTTCCATATCAATCTATTATTTGTATGCCGTCACCTTGATCAAGCGGATAGGCCCGTTCGGGTCGTTGCATACGACATTAATAAGTGCTTCAAGTTTTGTCTTTATCTCTTTCGGTCGCAAGGTTACTTTGAAAGTAGCGGTCGCTCCCGGTTTAAGTTCTTTCTTGCCGCCGGACAAATCGACACGCTCATCATCACAAGTGACGCTGTAGATCGTGAGCGGAGTCTTTCCGGCATTCGTAATCTCAAACGTACCCGATACCTTACCACCGATCAACGGAACGATACTTTTCTTGTTCGGTAGCTTGCCGAATTCCAGTAAAGTGCCGGATAATTCCGCTATCGGGGCTTGGGCTTTATCCGCAGCGGATAGTTTGCTGAAATTATCGGTCACGTTGGCGGAGATCTGGATCTCTCCGGATACTTCCTTCTTTCCGGCGCTCTGTATCATGATCGGCAAAAGCGTAGAGACTCGTCCTTTCCGCTTCAGGACCTTGGCATCCATAAGGATCGTAATGGCACCGACCTCGTCCGGTTGAAGGGTAGCCGGGTTCACCTGTACGTTAAGGTAGTGAGGTACTTTACCCAGATGAATCGTAGCCGAGGTCTTTCCCTCGTTCTTAATGTTGATCTTCTCGCCCAACGTTTCCTCCGGACGGATACTGCTGAATAGAACAGTCTTCGTATGCAGCTTCAGATCACCGATAGAATAAGGATACGTAAAGACCGGCTGCGAAGGTTTCGGGGTGACATTTCCCTTAATGGCTAGGCTGTAACTCCCTTTCTTCCCATTGCTGAATATCGATACGGTTTTATAAAACGGGCCGGGGCGTCCTTTCGGATTATACGTTATCTTAACTTCACCGGTCTTACCGGGAGCGATCGGCGACTTAGTCCATTCCGGCCGTGTACAACCGCATGACGCGGTAACACGGGTGATGACCAAAGGGGCGTCTCCCGTATTCTTTATCGTGAAAGTATGACTGGCGAATCCATCGGCCTCGGCTATTGTCCCGAAATTATAAGTCAACTCGTCCGACAAGATTTGGGCGCCTTGTTGTGCCCAAGCTGTCGTTATAGATATAATTGCTGTAAGAGCAAGGATCAACCTTTTTATATTCAGCATTCCAATTGGGGGTTTTTTACGTATTTCTTATTCAACCTCTCCCCGGATGTTCATGATGAAGCTTCCGGTTTTTCCGTTACTGTATACGGAAATGGTCTTCGTGAAAGGACCCGGACGTCCTGCCGGATCGAAAGTAACCTTGATCTGGGCTTTCTTACCCGGAGCTACCGGTTCTTTCGGCCATTCCGGGGTCGTACATCCGCAAGACGCGATTACACGTGTAATGACCAGAGGCATATCGCCCGTATTGGATACTTCAAACGTATGGGATACTTTTCCGTCTGCTTCCTTGATGGTACCGAAGTCGAAACTGGTTGTTTCCGCGGAAATAACTGCTTTCTTCTGAGCCGAAGCCATTCCTGTCGCTAACAGGATCGCCATGAAAATAAAAACTATTTGTTTCATCTTATCGTTTAGTTTTAATTCGAATTACAAAGATAGTCATTTCAATTGAAAGTTGAGAATTGAAAACTGAAAATTAGAGGAAGATAACGCTTCTTGCGATGCCTATTCTTACCTTCTTACGGTGCCCATTCTAACCTCCTTATACTGGGCATTGTAAGGAGGTTAGAACGGGCATTGTAAGAAAAGGCTTGTTTAGGGCATGATCCGCAAGCTTTCTCCGGCGGTGTGCGACACGAATTCCGGGGCGTACATACATTGAATCGTACTGATACCTCCGGCGTATTCGCCGCTACGGGATACGTAGACCGGATATTCCAAGACGAACGTACCTTCCGGCAGACGATTGATGAAGAAATTCTCGGATACGTCTTTCGGGGATCTGTAATACCAGATACCGTCTCTTGATTCCGGGCCGGAAAGTTGATCGGCCGGTTCGAAGCAGCCCGCACGTAGATCTTTCAAGAATACGTAATTCATTTCACGGTCTGTCCGGATCGTTAGCCGAACGATTACCTTATCTCCGATGCGGAGCGGTTGCTCCGGTGTTACGGGACGGATTTGGCGGTTGGTACCGTTATTGGTCTCGACGAATAATTTCTTCTCGACACTCAACACCCCTTTTTGTCCTTTTACCTTGTCGATCTCTTGGAAGTATTGCTCGAAAACAGCTCCCCATGCCGGCGTGTTTCCTTCCTTGCGGATCGAGAGCACGGGGTTGGCGGAATTATTTGCCGGCTCGTTCGGAAGTATCGTTTTGAGGTAACCGGTGGCGATTTCCCCTTCCGCGGTACTATAGATCTTGCCGTCCCATGTCGCTACACAAGTGTTTTGCGTGTTCAGCCAATCGCTACCCGTGAGTAGCAAGGCGTAAATGGCGTTTACCGTGGCGGGTACGGATTCCCAGTTTTGTGTACGTTTCTGGTTTAGCAACCATTGTTTCATCCGGTTTGTATTCTGGGTATCCGGCGCGATCTCGTTAAAGACGGACATTAATAAGCAATGCGTGTCGATCGGTGAGGTGAAATAATCACTCCCCCTGCGGTTGTTTGCCCAATACATACCTTTCTCCTCGGAGATCGTAGCGGTCTTCTTTAGTCCTGTCAGGATCGCTGTCGCCACCTCCTTTTTACCGTTTCGATGCATTAACAAGGCGATTTCGCCCTTACTGATTAAGGAATATTGATTCCAGTGCTTCTCCGCTTGGTTCGTATAGAAACGGATCGCTTCCCGGGCGTCTCCCAGTTCCGGGATATCCCGGTAGGAACTGCGGACGAATAAGAACTCTACCTGCTCCGGCGAGGGCCATGCGTTTTGCCATTTCTTATCGTATTTCAGCAAGTTCTCATAATCCGTTTGCATACTTTTGTCCAAGAACTTGAGGGCCTTCATTTGCATCTCTTTCTCCGCTTGCCCATATTGGATCGCGTTTAGCTGTACAAGCTGTGACATACCTTTCAGGATAGAAAGAGTGATCGCACGGCTTGCGGGGAAACCTTTGAACCAGCTCCATCCACCCTCTTCGTTCTGTTGTTGGATCAGTTGTTGCAAGGCCGCTTCCCGTAATCCGTCCGCACGGTTTAGGTCGAACAATAAAGACAAGCGTTGTTTTTGCTCTGTCTCGTTATCGGCGGCTAGTACCCAGGGCGTCTCCTCCAAGAGTATGTTCTTCAGCTCTTGGTTCTTTTCCAAGTTTGAATAGAGAGTAGAGGCATTCCCTCCTTGAGCGGTCCATTGGTTGATCACTTTCTGGATGCGGGGATGGGCTTGGGCGATATAGGAAGCCAACGTATTGCTGTAATAAGCGGCAAACCAAGATAAGATATTATCATTGTTCGGCTGTGTGATCGTCGGTAATGCCTGTACCGCGTACCAAATCGGATTCCCGGTCATCTCCAGCGTGAGACGGAATGGTGTCGCTCCCTCCGAGTTCCCGGAGATACGGATTTGTTTCTCTCCTTCCTTGAGCAAATAGAACGGGGTACTTTCCGTGATGAGCAATTGATTGGAAAGAACAGGTACGATCTGCTGCTCCCCGTCGCTTCCCTTTTCAGAGTCGGCTAGGATACGTACGCCCAGTAGGTTGATCTGTTTGGGGACCGGGATCATCCAGCTTACAGTAGCGATGCTATCCGGTTGCAACTCAAACGGACGTTGTGACTTGCTCAAGCAGATAATCGGTTGGTCTGTAGCGGGATCGAATAGTTCGATGCGTACACGGCCGGATACCGCTTCCTCGGAATTGTTGATGACTTGCGTGCTGATGCTGACCTCATCCCCTTGGCGGACGAAACGAGGCAGATTCGGTAGAACCATCAAGGGTTTGCTGCTAATGACCTCTTTCGTAAGCAGACCGTATTTTAGGTCTTGGGTGTTGGCCAATAGCTGTAGTTTCCAAGTCGTATTACTTTCCGGCAGGGTGAAATTTACGAATACGTCTCCTTCCTCGTTCGTTTGTAAGGTCGGGTAGAAGAAGGCGGTTTCCGCGAAGTTCTGCCGGATTTGCTCCGGACTTACCGGCTGGCTGCTCTCTTTGGCGAAAGGATCGGATAGGTTGAACACGGGTTCCCCTTCCGTAGATTCCACGCTAGACTCTTCTAACACGGCGCTGTCTTCCATGATGTTCATGGATTCCGTCACTACTGGGGCTGCCGCGGATTTCAGCATGATACCACCCGTGGCGAAAGCCCGGTTGCTGGAGCCGTATCCTCGTATGACAATCTCATTGAATAGACCGAACCAATTTAAACGGTCATACTGATATTGAGGTACTTTTATATACTTGGCCTCTGTCTGGTCATATTGATAACTACGCTGGAATCCGGCTCCGGTTGAGAAACGGGGAGCTTGTAGCAGGATCGTTCGCTGCGGGGAGAAATACCAATTGAATGGTATGATTTTATCTAGCGAGGCATCATACATGCTGGTCAGTACCTCGGCGGATACGATCGTGGAGTCCGCGTCGGTGATACGGAATTTCCAGCTCTCTTTACTTCCCGGAAGTAAACGATCCCGGAAGGTTATCGGCTTGATGGTCAACTGCCGGTTGGGTAGCTGAAGCTCTACGGGTACTTGGGTAATATATAGTTCACCTTCTTTTACGAACGTAAAGGATACGATGATTCCCTCTCCATATTCCGGCTTGAACGGGATCTTAAACCGATGGTTCGCGTCACTTAGCTTAATCAACTCATGATGGATGCGGTTATTTCCGGCAAACCATTCATAGAGTACGTAGGCGTCCTTGTCGGAGGTGCCGAATACGATTTCCGCTTCCTCCCCGGGTAAACAAGTTGTCTTCTCTTTCAGCAGCCAAGTATGGGTAAATACGGGAGGACGCTTGTCGTTCTTTCCGTATAGGATGAAATCGGACTGGTTCTTACTCTGCCGTCCTTGGCTATCTTTGGCTTCTACTAAAATACGGTAACGCCCGGAGGGCAATGGGTTGAAAATAGCCGGACTGATTTCTTTGCCACTGGTAAAGCTACCGGAAGCTACTTGCTTGCCTTCTTGATAGCTCTCTCCGCTATTCTTATCGGATCGGTTTGCGATCAGTTCTACGATCTTGAAAGTACCGGAGGTGGAAACCATCTCCCCATTGATTGTCCGGGCTTCGACTACGGCTTTTACCGAGTCTTTCTCGATTTGTGGCGGTAGGTTGGTGAATAAGACGATACTGGATTCTCCTACCGAGAAGGTGTAATTCGCCTCTTGGGTCTCTCCCTTGCTATCGGTTACGGTAGCCGATACCTCGTAGGTCTGGTATGCGGAAGCGTATGGATTCGGATCTTCCTCTTTTTGGGGACGGAAAGATACGTGGAATGTCCCATCGCCGGAAAGAGTGGCGCTACCTTCCGCTACCTGTGTCGGAGCGCTCGGACGGAAATACTTCCACAACAGGAAGGGCCTGCGTGTAATACGCCAAGTGACATCGCCGCTGGGCAGTGACACGCCGGAAAATGTAGCCGCCTTGCCTTGTATGGTAACGGAATCGCCGAAAGCGATATCGCCCTTGATCGGGAGGAAGTACGCTTGGAAAGTCGGGCGTTTGTATTCCTCTACATGAATATATACGCTCATCTGTCCGGTACTTAACCGGAAGACGCCGCTTAGGGTCTGTTTGGGGATGGAGAACTCGCCGTTAAAAGAACCGAAGTCATTAGTCGTGAATTTCTTCTGGGCTAGCTCTTTCCCGTTAGCGTCATACAAAGTCACCGTAAAAGTCTGTCCGGCCACGGCATGCGGGTCGTTCGAGTCTTTTACGTAGGCGAGACCTTTGAAGAAAATGGTTTGTCCCGGACGGTAAAGTCCACGGTCCGTAAAGATCGAGACTTCTACCGGGTTCTTTTCCGGTCTGCGGCCGGAACCCATCGGGTAGATATTTGTCAGCATAGCGTTGGTATCTCCCGGTCTGCTGGCTTGGAACGCCAATACTTGACTGTTCGCCGGAAGCGTGGCCAATCCTTCCCGGTCTGTTTTGACGGTACCCAGTTCTTGCAAGTTACGACGCTGACCGCCGTAATAGGTAACGATCGCTCCGTCAACCGGCTTCCCGCTAAGATAGTCGGTAACCATGACCTCTTGTTTATTACCGGAAAGATTACGATAGATTGCGGCCAATCGGGTTACGCTAACCGTATTGATCGTCTTTAGCTGTTGTCCGGGTACGGTTACGACACATTCATACAATCCCGGTTGATCCATAGATATATGTAAGGTCGTATCTTGCTGCGAATAGGTGTTGGGCAGTAGCAAAGAGAATGTCTTCTCGTTTACGAGTTGTCCCAAGGTGCTGCCACTTGATTTTTTTGCGGATGTATGGGCTGCCGCTTGTAAAGGTGTTTTCGAGCTTCGATAGATTTGTACGATGACTTTCTGTACATTCTTATATTCCAGCTTGATCCCCAGTTGCTGTCCCGGATAAACCGTATTGTTTGTAGATGCGGATAAAGTAGGTTGTTCCAATTGTGCCAAGCGATTCTTTAAGATAGCCGTGCGAGGGTAACCGGAATATCGTTTGATACCCTCCTCGCATAGTTTCACCTCTTCCGCTTTGATAGAATCCCATTGGGTAGAGACGTAACGAAACATACTGCCGCTAACCAAATCCAATTTGGCGATTAAGATCTCGGCGGCATAGTTTTGAGAAGCTAAGTTCCTGTAAAGCTCATCCAATGCGTTCATGTAAGCCTCAAAAGACTCTTTATCCCTTTTATCCCCGTAAAGGAATCGTAGGTAATCCAATTCCGTAAGGAGGACCGATTTCATATTCGGCTCCTTATTTTGAAAGGCGATCAAGTCTTTATAGATCTGTACGGTCGGTTGGATGTCCAGTGCCCGGAAGGCAAGGAACTCATAGAGGGTCGGACGCAGGGTTTGCGAGTCCTTTCCGATCTCCAGAATATCCTTGAACTTGCTGACAGGCGTATTTTGCAATAAGGCCGTAGGTCGCAATGATAAATCGATCTCTTCCTTGATCTTATCCGTGAATAAGTTGGAAGTCCATACCCGGATATCCTCCGGGATATAACCGCTTAATTGGGTTCTTTGGTTGATGGTCCACTGGTTCCGTTGGTAGTAATTCTGATACATCTCCGCCAGCATGGAATGTAATACCGCCACGGAAGCCGAGTCGGCGCAACTGTTGGTGTAATTCTCCACCTCCTTGATCAGTTCCGGGAACTGATCATCGTTTACCTCCATCTGTTCTTTCATTTTAAGGATAAGATTCTTGATCACCATAGGGGTATTCTTATCGTTTATAGCTTGCGTGATAACAGAACTTTTTTGTTGAGGCTGGGCGGCCCGGCTATACATAATAACCGCCGAGATGCCGCAAAGTATCAGGGCAGATAAAATAATTGCTCTTATCTTCATATCTTTTGGGTTTTATAAGTTTAACAATAAACCTTTCCTATATAGATACAAAGAAAGAGCAAAAAGTTGTAAAACGTACGTTAATGTTTATTTTTTACGCACGTAGGTGATGTAAGTGTAGGGGTAAGGGTTCTTCTCGTCTGCGGGATACTCCTCACGCTCAGTCTCTTCCCAAAGGTCCCAGTTTACGACGGGGAAGAACGAGGTCGCGTCGGGAAACTCATGATGGATGCGGGTAATATACATTTTGTCGGCTATTCTCAAGGCCTGTCTGTAGACCAACGCACCGCCAATGATGAATATCTCGTCCTCTTTCTCACATAAATCCAGAGCGGCCCCCATAGACTCGCAAGCGAAACAATTCACGAAACCAGCCTCGGGCATAGTCGTCAATACGACATTCTTCCGATTGGGCAGTGGCGCTACAGGGAGAGACTCGAATGTCTTACGTCCCATGATTACCGCATGTCCCGTGGTTAATTCCTTGAAACGCTTCATGTCTGAAGGCATGTGACATAATAATTGCTGATTCTTTCCGATCGCGCTTTTATCTGCGATTGCTGCGATGATAGAAATTGTACTCATAGACTTATTGATTTTAATATAAGTGTTATAATTAGTAACAAAGGTACTTACTTTTGTTTGTATAACAAAATTGGGCAGGTTCGTTAACTGTTCTGTGATAGATTATCGATGTATGCCTTTATCTTAGGAGCGGGATCTTCCCAATGCTGGGGTTTCATGATTTTTCCGTCTTTAGGGTTATATATGGGTTTTCCGTCTTCTCCTAATTTTTCCATGTTTGCTTTTTGTATGATATCAAACAACTCATCCGGTTTGATCCCCATTTCAACTAAAGTGCCTAGAGCGAAATAGATGAGATCTATCATGGCATCCGCTTGTTCGTAGATATCAGGAGCGACCAGAAATTCGGCTATTTCCTCCATAAGCCATTTTGCCCTATCTTTCGCACGTTCCTTGGGGATAAAAGCAGGACGATCAGAACTAGGGTGCCCGAATTTATCGTGGAATAATTTTACCTTTTCCCATTCTTTATTCATCGTATGTAAATTAAAGAGTTTATAATATATCATTGAGCGTTTGGATGAGATTTGGCTCTATGGCCTTGATCCTTTTCCAGTCCCATTCTTCGTTGATTTTGTAATATTCCGCGATTTTCATTCTAAAGAATTGAGACACATATCTTTCTTGTGTTTTGGAGATATCAGTAGCGTATATGGAGCCATCTGCGTTCATCGCCATTAGATATTGCGGAGTATTCCTAAGACTCTGATAGCATTCTGTAAATGTATGGAACCGAGATATATTCTCTTCTTCGAGTAAGAAAGAGGTTAAATCAAGAGAAGTAGGTACTGGTATTATGTGGATATGAGCATGGTATACGCTACACGTGCTATATTTAAAGGAACCTCCTCCATGTTCAAAACATACAACATGCCCGTACGATGCTAATTTTTCTTTGAGTCCATTCAGTAAATCTTCCAATTCACTTAATTCCTCATCGGTGAGTTTGGACATACTTTCGATATGCCTTTTTGAAATGACAAGCAGGTAGTGCTTGAGAAAATGCCCAATTGTGGGCATCACGACAAAATGCTCACAATCTTTCATGATCCTAGATGGGATCTTGGCATTCATATATAATTTCCCAAAAAGGCTATCTTCGGGATCATGAATTTCCGTGCAGAACTCACAAGAAGTCCTTTTGTTCAGCATCTTATTCCTTGTTTTCTTTCAACATCTTGTTCCATTCTTTTATTTTCTCTTGATGGCATTCCGATTTATCACAATTCTTTAATTCCAATAAACCTTCGGAATCCTCGCCTTTGGCGCCACACCAATCCAAATAGCTTTGGTCTTCTTCTTGTTGGTACGATGAGGAGAGAGCTTTAGTAAGATCTTTGACTAACGCGGTCTTTGTCCGTTTGACAAATTCATCCTCGCTAATATCAGAGTCATTAGATTTTCCTTTTGCCCAATAGAACAGTCGTCTGGCCTCTTCGTCCGGACGGTCGAAAAGTATCCTGTGATCGAATCGTCCTTTTCTTCTGACGGCTGAGTCTATATTATGTAAGTAATTTGTTCCCAATACGAAAATGATGTTTTGCTTATCATGTAAATCTTGCAGTTTGGGAAGCATGCTGGCCGTGAGGAAATTGAGGATCGTCCTACTCGATGTTGTCTCTCCGGACTCGGATCGGTTTCTGAATAATTCATCGCATTCATCGAAGAATACGACAGCATGATGCAGATTGTATAGATCGTTAAAGATTTCTCTGCTGGTACTTTCTATGAAATCGAGCCCCTTCTTTATGAAATGGCTTGGTGATAATTCGACCAGTGGCCAGCCCAAGGCCTTAGCCATTTGCTTCACGATATAGGTTTTCCCGCTGCCCGGGGGACCACATATAATGAAGGAGATATTGTCTTTTTGGGGAGAAAGAAGCAAACAGCCTTTTTCCTTATTTCCTATAATCGGTCGGATAATCCCATCGATTGTTTCTTTAGGTTTTAAGATGTGATCCGGTTCGATGATTTCATCATTCCAGCGTTTGATCTCTTTTATTGTATTTTGTTCGTCATAGACATAGTTTGTCACGCCTAGCCTTTTTAATGCTTTTATGCGTGCGTACGCTTTTTCAGCAAGCCAATATTTATACAAAAAACGGCATGTATAAGCCGTGATCCATGTTTCCGTATAGCCTTTGAGCTTGATTCGGTCGCTGCTCCAGCCATATACGCACGGATTGTCAAGCTTCTCGAACGTGGCGGTTATATAGTTGAATAATTTTCTGAAAGAAGGGATAATAATATCTAAGACTTGCTCTACGTTGTCATTGCAATCGACTAAGAATTTATAGTCAATGATGGCCTCGGCCAGTTGTGACGCGATTTGGATGCTAGCTTGTTGAATAACATCTCCGGAATCATCGAACGATATCGTAGCTCCCGTGGGCCAGCAGCCATCGTTATGTTGTAATTTGACAATCGCCTCAAGGCATGAGATGCAAAAGGGGGAGGTCTTAAAACCGGGATCTCTTGTTATTTTACAGCAAAGTGCGATTACCAATGAGATGGGGTCGAAGGATAATTCTTTTACGTTATAGCGAGCCATGTGGTAATTGATATGGCTATCTATCAAAGTGTCCACGGATGGTATTTTTATGATTCCGTTGGCATCCCCATATATGGTTTCGATGTATTTCTGGCAATTGAGTAAGCTGAGCAGGAACCAAGGTGACCTACCTGCCTCCGGGTAATAGTATTCATCGTTGGCGTTATTGGATAGGATGTCCGTTTTGGCAGTTTCTATATCAATGGCTTCTTTTGCCGCATTTATGATGTCTTCGCCAATCGTATGTTTATACTTCTGGAGATAAACCATCACCTTTAATATTTGTTCCAGCAAGATGATGGAGCGGCTACCATTGTTGGTTGAGTATTGATCTTTTTTCGCAAATATATCGGGGGTAAATATATGGGTCAGTTCAAGGGTCATTTCTTTTAGCCCGAATGCTTCCGCCTTATAAGTCTCCGCGCTTTCCAACAAGGCGGAGTAGGCTTGGAAGGTAGCGGTATAGAAGATACCTTCTTTTTGTTCCGGTATTATTTGTTTGGAAGAGCGGACGAACCCCGTACCTTCATCCGTTCTTTTGTGGCTGACCAGTGAGTCGACTGCTCGCTTCAACCAGTCTAGGGCGTTGTTTATATACAAATTATCCGTTTCCATATCCTACAGCTTTCTATCTTTTTTATTTTCCGCATCTTCCCTTGACAAGTCGTAGAAGTTCTTATCCACGAATTTCATGCAATCATCGACAAAATCATGTTTTGCTTTATTAATGATTAAATCGTGCATATCGATACAAACCTTACGGTAAGAATAATGACCTTGCTTTTGCGATCTTAATTCGATGAAGTGGGTCGCTTCCCTTAGATTCATACATATCTCATACCGTACCCGGTATGCGAAAGGAATGACGTATTGGGCGACTTCTTCTCCGAACGCGTCGTTTATTTTCTCATAGATACCTTCGGATTTGATCAAGGCATTCTCATAAAGCTTCTTCAATCGAGGCAAGTCTTCTAGCTCAATAGGGATTATGTACCCGTTGCGAGGTGATAACTTTTGCCATTCTAAAGTCAGCATCCTGTGTCGTTGCAGGTCTCTGAATGCTCCGTAATCCGATAGAACCTCGAATTTATAGGATATTGTCTCCAAGGCTCTTCCCGGTTTATGTCTCCTGTTCTGCCGGTTGCCACAATACTTTTTCAGGATGTCCCGTTTTTCTTCTTCAGTGAATGTCTCGATTCTCTTCTGTATATCCTTTTCTGATTCAAATGTATATTCGAATAATATGGACTGTATTATTTTATCCAGACCGTCTTTATCCCATGCGATCAGATTGACCTCATTCTGTGTGTGTCTGATTGGAAGCGCAACGGTTTCTTTTTTTAATAGACTTTTCACTACGCCATTCATATCCGAATGAATATCTTTGATATATTGACTCCAAAGTTTACCTCTGTTCTCTAGATCGACTCTGGTTAAAAAGGCGGGTATTATCTTCCTTAGTTCGTGCAATATCATATCGGCATATTGTATGACCTCGGCATTATCGCTTGCGTACATTTTAACCAACATGTATTCAAAGGCTTGTCCATTCGCGTACACCCCAAGGTTAGACCTTGTGGACGCGGGTAATAAACCTCTGACGATGTCACATGCTTTTGCCCTGATAATCGCTTCCCAAGCCCTGTCTGTCTGTTTTTCTCCTTGCGGGTATTTCTTCTTTAATATTGGGGTAAGTTCTTCGAGGATCTCTGTATATGTGTCAAATAGAAAGTCCATATATTCCTTATACAGGCTTTCTAATGGAGAACCGGCTATCTCAGGGGGGATAACATAGTGATATTGTCCGTTTATCTTTTTATTATAGTACACATATCGTGTACTCTGCTCTAAATAGGAAGCTATACGTCCTTTTTCTATGATTTTTGTCAAGATATTGGATACTTGCTCGCAAGCTATGTGCGCACCACCCAGTTGGGCGACAGAGTCATCGCCAAAGTCCAAGATCATTTTGTCATACAGGGAAGAGGCTCTTTCCATACCGGCAACAGGCATACTATCTGTCGTAAGTTTCGTTGAATGGGTATAGAACTCATCTAAAAATAACCTTCTTAATGATTTATTAGATCGACTATATCTAGCGAAAAGCGCTCCTTTTACGACATCGGGTAAATTAATAAGGCCAAAAACAGGCTTATCCGTATTGGTGAAATATTTGTTTAATATCTCAAGCTCTTGATCAGTGAATGATTCTTGTATGAAATAAAGTTGTTTGCTCATAGAAAATTATAATGTGTTTAATATGATGACACTTGGCCTCTCTTTGTTTTTGGCAAGCGTTGATACTTTCGCCGTGATAGAGACCGGTTGCAAAGGTATTAAAAAATTCCATGATGCCATTTGTAAAGTACGAGTCTTCTACCGGTTTCTTCGGGTCTCCTTGGCGGTTTCTTCGGGAGGTATTAGGGGATTTGTATGAAGATCTAGCTTATTTATCAGCTGTTGGACGATCATCTACCAACTGTTGCATGATCGTCCAACGGCTGTTGCATGATCATCTACCAATTGATGGATGGTTAAGATATCAAGAGGAATGGTGTAGTGCTTCGAGTAGAAATCGGTAAGGATTCCCGAGAAAATGCGTAAGGATATTGGACCTCATGTGGATAGAATGCGTATCTTTGCCCGAAGAATAACATTTATTAATTTTAAAGGAAAGAGATGAAAAAACTTTGTTTTGCGGTCATGGCAATGTGTATGTTATTGTCATGCGGAGGTAAGAATGAGAAGGGGGCGGCTACGGAAGAGGCCACTCTTTCTGGTTTGATGAAGTCGGATTTTGTATCTGAGGTAGATGGTAAGCCGACTGCTTTGTATGTGTTGAAGAATAAGAAAGGGGCTGAGGCTTGCGTAACGAATTGGGGCGGACGCTTGGTTTCCGTGATGGTACCTGATAAGAACGGTAAGATGACGGATGTTGTGCTTGGGTATGATAATATCGCGCAATACGTGGCGAACCCGGACATGAATTATGGTGCCTTGATCGGACGTTATGGCAACCGTATCGCGAATGGTAAGTTTACGTTGGACGGAACGGAGTATCAACTTCCGCAGAATAATAACGGGCATTGCTTGCATGGAGGTCCGAAAGGATATCACGCGGTAGTTTGGGACGCGAAACAGATCGATGACCAAACCTTGGAGTTGACTTATCTATCGAAAGACGGTGAGGCAGGTTTCCCCGGTAATCTGGATATCAAGGTGATCTATAAGCTGACGGATGATAACGCCGTTGATATTAAATACGAGGCGACGACGGATAAACCTACTGTCGTGAATTTGACGAACCATAGTTATTTTAATCTTTCCGGTGTTCCCGGCTCGCAAATCATGGATCATACGATCATGATCGACGCGGATACATATAATCCGGTGGACGAGACTTTGATCCCGACCGGTATCGAACCCGTGGAAGGCACGCCGATGGATCTTCGCAAATCGGTAGTGGTAGGCGCTGATATCGACAATCCGTTTACGCAATTGGTTTATGGTGGTGGTTACGATCATAACTGGATTTTGAACGCCGCCGGCGATATCAATAAGGTAGCCGCTAAAGTTGTATCTCCGACAAGCGGTATCGTTATGGAAGTTTACACCAACGAGCCGGGTCTTCAATTCTATGCCGGCAACTCAATGACGAAAGCGGGTGATAAAGGCAAGTTAGGTGTGGTTTACCCACATCGTGGCGCTCTATGTCTGGAGACTCAACATTACCCGGATAGCCCGAACCAACCTTCTTTCCCGAGTGTCATCCTACGTCCGGGCGAGAAATATACGAGTGAGTGTATTTATAAGTTCTCGGTAGAGTAAATAAGGAAGAAAGTTCCGGATTTGGAAATATCCAAATAATGGTGGAGGCGCATATACATTGAATAGTATGTATATGCGCTTCTCTTTTTTACTCACGGAAGCATCTTGTTTATAGTGGAAGAATTTATCGCTAGAGAGTATACGCTATCTTTTCCCAATAGATTTTAAAAGAGAAAAATAAATCCATATGATGTATGAGAAAAAGCGTTATATTTGTATCGATAAAGTAAACTCTTGTGGAAATTCAAGGGTTTATGAATCAAAGTGTGATTACGATAAGCGTTTAAGATATTATCTTTGGAACTGAAAATCGCCAAGTTTCAAGTCGGACAGAGATAATAGGCAACTAAACGCTCACGCTTGTTATATATACTGCCTAATAGTATACGTAATAAGGCGTGGGCTGTTGTTTATTATTTGTCCGATGGGTGTTTGGCGATGCCTCAGTTTCGAATAGTAGATTAACAGTTCCCACGCTTCTTTTTTGTAGCATATAGAAATACCGAACAAGGTGAACGGTCCGGTTTGAGGGAAACGTATATGGAGGTAATTAAAAAGCAACGTTTGGCTGTCTGTCGTATATTATTGGATGTAGTGGAAGGTGCGTGTGAGGTCCGTGATCCGGATCTGATCATGCGGACTCGTCATTATCCGGCACTTCAAAGGGAGATGTGTTTTGCGGATCGGGATTGGGAAGAAGCGAGAGATTTGAGTGTACTTGCCTGCTTGGTACTATCCAAGGAATTGCATTATAAGGTTAAGATGATGATCGGTTTGGTAGCTCATGACTTGTATTCAAGGGAGTCCTCGGTCTCTTATCAGCAACGCCTGTCCTTCGATGTGCTGATGAGTGCGATCGATTGGCCGGTCTCTTTTAAGGAGATCACGCTCTTTGCTCCCTCAAAATAAGTTATAGTTTGTACGTAAGACCTTGAATTCCGTTCTGCGGTTGATCTGGTCGGCGATCTCTTGCTGTTCCGGCGGCAGGGCAAGGATGAATTCCTCGGTAAGCACATCGCCTTCTTTCAAGAAATCGAATTGTTTAGCCATCTTCTTGTTGATCGTCTTGGGAACGCTTTCTCCATATCCTTTCGCTTCCAGACGAGCCGCCTCGATACCTCCCGCTATTAGGTAATCCACGACCGATTGCGCACGGCGTTGAGCCAAACGCTCGTTATACTGGTCCGTACCTTTCCGGTCCGTGTGGGCACCCAGTTCGATCGTTACGTTCGGGTTATCGTTCAGCATCTTGATCATCTCGTCCAAAGCTTTCTTGGATTCCGGACGAAGGGTCGCTTTATCGAAATCGTAGAAAATGTTATCGATAACAACCGGCTTGCTGATCGGAGAGAGAAAGAAATCCACGATATACGTCTCGTTTTTCTCCTCGGGGCCGGTATGCAACTCGTAATTCTGGTTGAGGTAACCACGGGCGCTGGCCATCATGACATAACGGATGTCCCGTTCCAACTCGACACGATAGGTTCCGTCTTTCTTGACCGGGACTTTCACGTTCAGTCCGTCTTTTCCGACGATGCGTACGGTAGCGTCCTCGATCGGATATTCATCGACATCGTTTACGATTCCTTCGATGAAGATGGTGATCGTAGGCCGTTCAAAGGAATATATATGGTCATAGCCCCGTGCGTCGTTGCGGTTGGAGCAGAAGAAGCCCCGTTCCTCTTTTCCGGCGAAGGTGATACCGAAATCGTCTGCCATAGAGTTGATGGGAGCGCCTAGGTTCTCGACATTCCACTTCCCTGTACTGTCTTGCGTGGCCTTGAACAGATCGAGACCGCCCATTCCCGGATGTCCGTTGGACGCGAAATAAAGGGTGACGGAATCCCGGACATACGGGAACATCTCGTCTCCCGGGGTGTTGATCTCTTCTCCTAGGTTCTCCATCGGGCCGAAATCGTTTCCCGCTACCCGGGCACGGAAAATATCCTTGCCACCGAAACCGCCCACGGCGTCGGATACGAAATACAAGTATTTGCCGTCCGGCGAGATGGAAGGATGGCCGAGGGCGGTAACCGAGTCTTTTACGATCGTCGCACGGGTTCCTTTTCCCCATTTGGCGCTGCTTCGGGTAGATATGTAAATCTCGGCGGTACGAGGGCCTTCCGGATCTTGGGCGCAATAGGTATAATACATCGTGTTTCCATCGGGGGAGAAAGAGGGGGTTCCTTCGTCGTATTCCGTATTCACCTCGTCTTCAAGCTCTACGGGAGCTAGCCAAGCCCCTTTCTCGTCTTGCTTGACAAGGAAGAGGTTATTGTTATTTTGCCCGGTGATGGCGCTAACTTTTGCGTCTTTGTCTTTCGAGCGGGAAGAAGCGAAGTATAGTTGGTCGTATTTATCTCCGGCCAGCATCGGACTGAATTCTCCCCGGCGGGAATTGAATTTATCCATGCGTCTTACCTCGTAGCGGGTAGGGTTCTTTTTCCATCCGGGAGCTAACTCGCATCCTTGTATGCCGTTGATGGCTAATAAATTGCTAGGATCGTTCTCCATATAGATATCGTAGTTCTTGATCGCTTCCGGATAACGTCCGGTCTTCTGTAACATCTGTCCCATGCGTAGGTAGACGGTACTATCGGGGTAATCATAGCGGATGGCGTTCATATAGGCACTAGTCGCTTTCGCCGTATTGTTGATCAACCGGTTACATTCGGCCATACGGTAAGCGATATAGCTGCGCAAATCCCTTTTCTTCGGGGATGTTTTCGTGTAAACTTTACGATAAATGGCGGCTGCCTCATAGTATTCCCCGATACGCTGCTTCTCCTCGGCATCGCTCAACTTCGCCGATTTGCAGGAATACAAGGAAGATACGATAAGCAAAAATAAAACATATATAGTAAAATGTGCTTTCATTCAATCTGGAATATATTCGTGCAAATATAACGAATTGTATGGGATCTTATTGTATGTCTGTTACAATAACAAGGAACTATCCCCATAACTCAGAAACCTGAAATCGTGCTCTAAGGCATACTCATAGATGGATTTCCAGTTTCCTTTTACGAAAGCGGAGATCAGCAAGAGCAAGGTGCTTTTGGGCTGGTGGAAGTTGGTGACGATTCCTTTTACGATCTTGAACTCATAGCCCGGGGCGATGATGATTTGTGTAGCCGTTACCAGCGTATCCGCATCATGCTTATCCAGATAATCGAGGATGTTTTGAAGGGAACGCTCCGCTGTCAGCCGGTTGTTATTCATGTCGTAAGGCATCCATTGTTTTACGACGAGATCTTCGGAAGTCGCTTCGGGGTTATTATCTAGGATCACGCCCATGTAATAGAGACTTTCCAAGGTCCGTACGGAAGTCGTTCCTACGGCGATGATATTTCCAAGGTTACTTTTGATACGTTCGATGGAACTGCGGCGGACGGAGATAAATTCCGTGTGCATCTCGTGCCCTTCGATCGTGTCGCTTTTTACCGGTTTAAAGGTACCCGCTCCGACATGCAAGGTGACTTCTTCCCGCCCGATGCCCCGAGCATCTATATCGGCAAGTACTTCCGAAGTGAAATGAAGTCCGGCGGTCGGTGCGGCGACGGAGCCTTTTATCTTAGAATAAACCGTTTGATAGGTCTGTAGGTCGCTCTTCTCTGTTTCTCTGTGTAAATAAGGAGGAATCGGCAAGACCCCGGCGGCATCCAAGATATCGGCGAATGTATAAGTCTCGTTATCCCATGTGAATTCGATCAAATGTGTGTCACCATGAGACTTTTTCTTATCCGCTGTCAGCACGACCGGTTGATCCTTAATGAAGATCGTTTTGGATAAAGTGCCTTCTTTCCATTTCTTAAGGTTGCCAACCAAGCAAGTCCAGCTACAGCGTCGGGTCTCTTGAAAAATCAAGGCGTAATCATGAGGCTCGATGGGCTCTAAGCAGAAAATCTCGATGCGTGCGCCGGTCTCTTTCTGGAAAAGTAGGCGGGCTTGTATGACCCGGGTATTATTGAATACCATCAAGCTGTTTTGGGGAAGATAATCCGTGATATGCTTAAAGATACTTTCGCTTATTTCCCCGTTACGGTAGAGTAAAAGTTTGGACTCATCCCTTTTAGGCAATGGAAACTTCGCGATTCGTTCGTCCGGTAACGAATAGTTATAATCTTCGATACGTATTTCTTGTGTCTTCATTACTTCTTCTGTCCTGTTAAAAAAACATCCGTTTGTACGGATTCCGAGTGCAAAAGTAGTAAATAGGTTTCGGATTCGCGGATTATTCCCTAATTTTGTGCGCATAATATAATAAGGTATAGAATATGAGTATTCAAATAGGTGATAAAGTTCGCTTCCTGAATAGTGTGGGAGGTGGAGTCGTACGTGGATTCCGTGGAAAGGACCAAGTGTTGGTTGAGGATGAGGATGGGTTTGAGGTTCCTGCCTTGATCAAGGAATGTGTCGTGGTTGGGGGCAATGATATGCAAGTGCATAGCTCGAATCGCCCGAAAGTACAGGCTCCGGTAGAGACTCCTTCCCCAAAGAAGCCTGAACCCAAAGAGGAAAAGGTCGAGGAGACACCGGAGGGAGAGCGTCTGAATGTGTATCTGGCTTATCTCCCGGTCGATCCGAAGGCGTTTCAGCAATGTGGCTATGAGACGTATTTCGTGAATGATAGCAATTACTATTTGTTCTTCAATTATATGAACCGAACGAATAATAGCTGGACAAGTCGTTATAACGGGATTATTGAGCCGAATACGAAAATATTCCTAGAGGAGTTCGGTAAGCCGGAGTTGAATGATCTGGAAAGGATCTGCGTGCAACTGATCGCTTTCAAGAAGGATAAACCCTATTCGTTGAAAAACGCCGTATCTGTAGAGTTGCGCTTGGATACGGTTAAGTTCTACAAGCTTCACTGCTTTATGGAGAATGATTTCTTTGAGGAGGATGCCTTGATTTATCCGATTATCCGCAATGACTTGCCCGAGAGAGAACTATTGGTCTCTGCGGCGGAGTTGAAGGAAGCTATGCAGCAAAAGGTTCGTGAGGAACGTAGGGTTCCCCGGCAAATCGTGAAAAAGAAGCCGACGAATAGCGCTATCCTTGAGATCGATTTGCATATAACCGAATTGTTGGATAATACGAATGGATTGAGCAATGCGGATATGCTGACGTACCAGTTGGGAAAATTCCGTGAGGTGATGGATCAGTACGCTCTTAATAACGGACAGAAGATTGTCTTTATCCATGGAAAAGGCGATGGTGTACTGCGTAAGGCGATCGAGAAGGATTTGAAGACCCATTATAAGCAACATTATTTTCAAGACGCTTCTTTCCGCGAATATGGCTTTGGTGCGACGATGGTAACGATTAAGGCTGATACCTCGAAACATGGCCATTGAGATAGAACGGAAATTCTTGGTCTCCGGTGATTTCTTACCGGAGGCTGTTAGCTCCACCCGTATCGTGCAGGGATATATTTGCTCACAGCCCGGACGTACGGTTCGTATTCGTATCCGGGGAGAGGAGGGATTCCTAACGATCAAAGGCGCTTCGGATGAGAAAGGCTTGAGCCGTTATGAGTTCGAACAAAAGATTCCTCTGGTGGATGCCGAGCGGTTGTTGGAACTTTGCGAGCCGGGTGCGATCGACAAGGTTCGTTATCTGGTTCCCAGAGGTAGCCATACGTGGGAAGTCGATGTTTTCCACGGAGCGAATGAAGGGTTGATCCTTGCGGAGATCGAGTTATCGTCAGAGGACGAGCCTTTTGAGAAACCGGCTTGGCTGGGTAAGGAGGTAAGTGGAGATCGCCGTTATTATAATTCAATGTTGACAAAACATCCTTTTAATAGTTCAAATGCATGAAGAAACTCTTTTTATCTGTAGCGGCCGCTATATTGGCGTTTCCGGTCTTGGCCGATGAGGGCATGTGGCTGCTCCCTTTATTGAAGCAACAAAAGTTTGCGGAGATGCAGGCCCTTGGTCTGCGATTAAGCGATCAGGAAGTGTATAGCGCTGAGGCTCCTTCTCTGAAAGATGCCGTGGTTCGTTTTGGCGGTGGTTGTACGGGCGAGATGATCTCTCCGGACGGGTTGGTGCTGACGAATCATCATTGTGGTTATAGTAGCATCCAACGGCATAGTACCTTGGAACATGATTATCTGACGGACGGCTTTTGGGCGATGTCTCGTGATAAGGAGCTTCCGAATCCGGGATTGACGGTTACTTTTATCGATAAGATCGATGACGTGACGGATTATGTGAGGACGGAACTGAAAAAGATCACGGATCCGAACAGCATGGAATTCTTGTCCGCTAAGTACTTGAATGGCCTCGCTAAAGCGAAAGTAGGTGAGAAGTTCTTACAGGATAACCCCGGTACGGAAGTCGAGATCAAGGCTTTTTATGGAGGTAATAAGTACTATATGTTTACCAAGAAGGTCTATTCGGATGTCCGTTTAGTCGGTGCTCCCCCTTCCTCTATCGGTAAGTTCGGGGCGGATACGGATAACTGGATGTGGCCTCGCCATACCGGAGACTTCTCTCTTTTCCGTGTGTATGCTGATGCGAACGGAAATCCGGTGCCTTATTCGGAAACCAATGTCCCGCTTCGTCCGAAACGCTGGCTGAAGCTTTCTATAAAAGGTGTGGAGGAGAACGATTATGCTATGATCATGGGGTTCCCCGGTCGTACCAATAAATACTATACCTCATGGGAGGTAGCCGAGCGTCGGGATATAGATAATGCGGTACGTATCAATATCCGTAATCTCCGTCAAGAGGCGATGCTGGAAGAAATGTTGAAAGATCCGCAAGTCCGGATTCAATACGCTAGTAAGTATGCGGGGTCTACGAACGCTTATAAGAATGCGATCGGTAGTAACTGGGCGATCAACAAACGTAATTTTGAGCAGATGAAAAACGATGAGCAGGATCGTTTGATCGCTTGGTCGAAGAAGATGTGTGAGCCTGCTTATCCGGAAGCGCTTCTGACATTGGAGCAGATCGTTAATGATCGTAAGGATTTGCGTTTCCGTAGTTGGATGTTGGATGAGGCATTGAGCCGTGGCATCGAGTTCTCCAAAGTTCCGACCGATATCGGGACTGTTTGTGAGGCTTTGGAGGGGAAAGATCGTTCCGAGCAGCAAAAACAGGTCACTCAATTGGAGAGGGCTTTCCACCGTTTCGCTGATAAGGATTATGCGCCGATGGTTGATAAGAAGATAGCGAAAGTCATGTTAAAGGAATATAGGCGTTTGGTCGCTCCGAAGTCGCAGCCCGCTTATTTCTCCGTAATCGATAGCAAGTTTAAGGGGGATGTGGATAAATTCGTTGATTATCTGTTTGATAAATCGATCTATGGTAGCGAGAAGAACTTCAATGCGTTCAAGGAGCATCCGTCTGTCAAAACTTTGAGAGAAGATCCGATGATTCTGTTTGCGCAATCCGTAAAGGATGAGAAAAGGGCGTTAGATAAGGCCTTGGCTGATTTTGATGCCGGATATGCGATCGCCCATCGTGCGTATGTGAAAGGACTTTTAGCGATGTATGGAGACTTAGCTAGTTTTCCGGATGCGAACTCTACGCTTCGTCTGACTTATGGGCAGGTGAAAGGTTACAGTCCTCGTGATTGCGATTATTATGGTCATCAAACCACTTTAGACGGCGTCATGGAGAAGGAGGATTCTACGAATTGGGAATTTGTGGTTTCTGCTCGTTTGAAGGAATTATATCAAGCAGGAGACTTTGGCCCTTATAAGATGCCTAACGGTAAAATGCCGGTTGCCTTCTGTGCTACGACCCATACAACCGGAGGGAACTCCGGTAGTCCGGTATTGAATGGACAAGGAGAGTTAATCGGTATCAATTTCGACCGTAACTGGGAAGGAGTAGGAGGGGATATCCAATATCTGCCCGATTATCAACGCAGTATTATCGTAGATATCCGTTATGTCCTATTCGTAATCGATAAATATGCCGGAGCCGGTTATTTATTGAACGAGATGGAATTCTCAAGATAGAGAAGTAAGTTAACTTACTTCTCTATAAATACAAAAAAAGGAGACGTATCTTTTAAAGATACGTCTCCTCTTTTTGTATATTTATATCTATAACTTAATAAATCTTGTCAAGATCAACAGCTTTGACTCTGAAGATATGACCGTTACGAGAGAATACCAACTCTCCGTCTTCCTTCTTCTTCTGATTCACCAAACGCTGAAAAGCTATATTTGCACCTTTTACTATATTCTCTTCGAATTCTCTAACTTCTTGCTCATTCATGATGTTCAAGTTTTGTAAAAATATCTAGATTATACACTTCCCTTTTATCATTCTTGAATCCCTTGGCGATCACTTCCATGGGAGACATCGAATTATCAGTTATCATCCAATAGTCACTAATAGGAAGGTATAGCTCAAATAAATTGTGGATACCGGCCTCATACCGACGCCGTATCGTTGCTTCCGGAATATTGTGACCTCCGGCGGCTACCCTCATTTTCACACGTTCCACGGCTAGATCCGGCGTATTCAGCCAGAAGTAAAGCAATGTAACATAATAACCTTCCCTTTGTGCTTCCCGTATCAGGTTTGCGACTGAACGGGTGGCCAGCGTAGTTTCCATTGCGAAAGTCTCACCAGCACCGATGAGTTCCTTTATCCGCTTATACATAATACGACTAGCTTCAACGGCGACGGCTATACTGTCTGCATTAAAAGGGGAAAGTCCCTTGGCTATCTCGTCTGAGTTAACAAACTCCCTACATTTTAGCATTTCTGGTAAAATAGTGAAGGAAGCTGTTGTTTTTCCTGCTCCGTTGCAACCTGATATTATATACAAATATGGCACTGTTTGCTGTTTTTGATGCTGCAAATATATGTAATAGTTTTTTAATATGCGTCGTTTTATTTCTCAAAAATCGTGAAAATGTGCAGGAAATGTACTTTTAACTAACAGGTTTGTTGGGGAAAGTGGTGGTTTTGTTAATTTTTATACCCAAAGTAGATCACTCATGATTCCGTCGGAAACGAAGATTCCTGACTTGGATAAAATCAATTTGTCACCGGTTTGTAATAAGAGACCTTGGTTGATATGGGGTTGAGCTTGCTTTTGACAATAAGAAAGGAGCTTCCTGCCAAATTTTGTCTGGATATCAGCGAAAGAGACTCCCCACATGGTTCGAAGGCCGGTGATGATGAAGTCGTTGTACCGGGTGCATAGGTCTAAATCCTCGGATTCTATTGTCGGATGCCCATTTTCTATACCTTCTATATATATAGGTAGAGAAGATGGATTCCATTCCCGGTCTATTCCGTTATAAGAATGGGCGGAAGGACCGAGCCCCAGATATTTCTTTCCGGTCCAGTAGGAGCTATTGTGCTTGGAGAAGAATCCGGGACGGGCGAAATTGGAGATCTCGTAATGCAAATAGCCTGCTTCTGCCAACCGGTCTATTAATGTGGAAAAGAACGAGACGCTTAACTCCTCGTCTACGGGAGTTACTTTTCCCGCTTCCATTAATTTGTAAAGTGCGGTACCTTCTTCGTAAATGAGGTGGTAAGCGGAAAGATGGGGAACATCCAGCCGGATCGCTTGTCGCAAATTCTCTTCCCATGCTTGCTTCGTTTGGTTAGGAAGTCCGTAGATCAAATCGATACTGATATTTGTAATCCCATATTCCTTGCATAGTTCTACTGCTTTAATCGCTTGTTCCCGGTCATGGCGACGATTCAGAAAACGCAAATCTTCCGGATGAAAACTCTGTACACCCATGCTGACCCGGTTAAAAGGATAATTACGGAGAAGCGATACATATTCTCGTTTCATGTCATCCGGATTCGCCTCTAAGGTAATCTCCGCTTGCTCGGCTACATCAAAAAGACGATAGATGGCTTCGAATATCTTACCGAAATCCTTCTCGTCTAATTGAGAGGGAGTGCCTCCCCCGAAGTAAATGGTTTCTAATGCTTCGTTTCCTATATATCCCTTCCGCAATTCCATCTCTTTTATAAGTGCGTTTATATACGGCTCTTTATACTTCATCTCCGTATTGGAAAAAAAGTCACAGTATAAACACCGCTTGGCGCAAAAAGGAACGTGGATGTATAAGCCTGCCATCTGTATGGACACAATTATATCTTTACACAAAGATATGATTTTAATTCCAAAAAACCTTGCTGCTGCACAACATAGTTCTCAAACACCGGGCGATAATTGCTTTTTTCCTTTACAATCTCTAATTTGCGCCCTCGTGAAAGTGATTCACGCCAAATAAACGTATTGTTAAACTCAAATAAATCCTGATATCATGAAAGTATACCAAACAAATGAAATTAAGAACATCTCTATCTTGGGAAGTTCGGGCTCTGGGAAAACCACTCTCGCTGAAGCTATGCTTTACGAGGGTGGAGTTATAAAACGTCGCGGCTCCGTTGAGGCAGGAAATACGGTGTCCGATTATTTCCCGGTTGAGAAAGAGTATGGATACTCAGTGTTCTCAACCGTTTTCAGTGTAGAATGGCAGGATCGGAAGCTGAATTTCATCGATTGTCCGGGTTCGGATGATTTCGTGGGAGGAGCTGTTTCCGCTCTGAATGTCACGGATACGGCACTGATGGTATTGAATGCCCAGTACGGTGTTGAGGTTGGAACCGTTAACCAGTTCCGGTATACTGAACAATTTCATAAACCGGTGATTTTCGTTGTCAATCAGCTTGATAATGATAAAGCCGACTATGAGGGAACTATCGCCCAGTTGAAAGACCGTTGGGGCAGTAAGATCGTTCCTATCCAATATCCGATTAGCTGCGGCTCTTCTTTCAATGCCGTGGTGGATGTATTAAAAATGAAGATGTATCGTTGGAAACCGGAAGGTGGAGTTCCTGATGTATTGGAAATCCCCGCCGAGGAAATGGATAAGGCGATGGAGTTGCATCAAGCCTTGGTGGAAGCCGCCGCTGAGAACGACGATATGTTGATGGAGAAATTCTTTGAGGAAGGTGCCTTGAGCGAGGATGATATGCGTGCCGGTATCCGTGCGGGCTTGGTTACTCGCGGTATGTTCCCGGTATTCTGCGTATGTGCCGGTCGTGATATGTGTGTTCGTCGTACGTTGGAGTTCTTGGGTAACGTGGTTCCTTGTACAGACAAGATGCCTCGTCTGATTACTACGGAAGGCGTAGAGGTGACTCCGGACTCGAATGGTCCTACTAGCTTGTTCTTCTTCAAGACTACCGTGGAACCTCATATTGGTCAGGTTTCCTATTTTAAAGTGATATCAGGAAAAGTAAAAGAAGGTGACGATTTGATGAATGCCGATCGTGGTTCCAAGGAGCGTATCGCACAGTTATTTGCGGTAGCCGGACAAACTCGTACCCCGGTTACGGAAATGGTGGCGGGTGATATTGGAGCGACCGTTAAGTTAAAGGATGTTCGCCGTGGTAATACATTGAACGGAAAGGGTTGTGATTATCGTTTCGACTTCATTAAATATCCGGATCCGAAATATCGTCGTGCTATCAAGCCGGTGAATGAGGCTGACGCCGAGAAGATGATGGAAATCTTGATACGTATGCGTGAGGAAGACCCGACATGGGTAATCGAGCAGTCCAAGGAATTGAAGCAGACAATCGTTTCCGGTCAAGGTGAGTTCCATCTTCGTACATTGAAATGGAGAATCGAGAATAATGATAAATTGCCGATCGAATATCTGGAGCCGAAGATCCCGTATCGTGAGACGATTACGAAAGCGGCTCGTGCGGATTACCGTCATAAGAAACAATCCGGTGGCGCAGGCCAGTTCGGTGAAGTTCACTTGATTATCGAGCCTTATTATGAAGGTATGCCTGCTCCGGATACCTACCGTTTCGGCGGACAGGAGTATAAGATGAATGTTCGTGATACTCAAATAATTGATTTGGATTGGGGTGGTAAAGTCGTGTTCGTAAACTGTATCGTTGGTGGTGCTATCGACGCTCGTTTCTTGCCAGCTATTTTGAAAGGTATCATGGCTCGTATGGAGCAAGGGCCGTTGACGGGTTCGTATGCTCGCGATGTGCGTATTTGCGTATACGATGGTAAGATGCACCCGGTAGACAGTAATGAAATCTCTTTCATGCTTGCCGGACGCAATGCGTTCAGTACCGCTTTCAAGGAGGCTGGCCCTAAGATCTTGGAGCCTATTTACGATGTCGAGGTTTCCGTTCCTGCCGATTATCTGGGAGATGTGATGAGTGACTTGCAAGGACGCCGCGCCTTGATTATGGGTATGAATAGCGAGAAGGGATTTGAGAAACTATTGGCGAAAGTTCCTTTGAAAGAGATGTCTAACTATTCTACTTCACTAAGCTCCATTACGGGCGGACGTGCTTCCTTTACGATGAAGTTCGCTAGTTACGAGTTAGTTCCTGCCGATGTACAAGAGAAGTTGTTAAAGGCTTACGAGGCTACTCAATCAGAAGAATAGGTAAAGTAAAATGTCATCATAATTTTTTAATATTTAAAGTTAAACGAGAAAAGGCCGGCTTTGTGAAGAGCTGGCCTTTTTGTTATGTCTTTTTCATTAGGTTGTCGTGAACTTGTAATACCGAAAGTGTTCTTTTGTATCATCTTAAACAAGAAAAAGATGATATTAAGAAAGTACTATCCGACTATTGTCCTCTCTGATATCCATTTGGGATCGGAACATTCCCGGACGGAGGAGGTCACCCGTTTTCTCAAGCACGTAGATTGCGATCGATTGATTTTGAATGGTGATATCATCGATGGCTGGCAATTGAAGAAATCCGGTAAACGCTGGAAACAAAAGCATACCGATTTCTTTAAGGTATTGATGAAGATGATGGAGAAAAGGGGTACGGAGATTATCTATGTAGTGGGGAACCATGATGATTTTCTCGACAGCTTGGCTCCTTTTAAGTTCTCCAATATATCGATCGTAAAGGATTATTTGCTGAAGACGAGACAAGGAAAACGCTATTTCGTGACACATGGCGATATTTTCGATACGGTTACGACCCATATGCGTTGGCTTGCCATGCTTGGGGATGTGGGGTATACTTTTTTATTGTGGTTGAATAAGGTTTACAATCATCGTAGAGAGCGGCAAGGAAAACCTTATTTCTCTTTATCCCAAGAGGTGAAACACCGGGTGAAAAGTGCGGTCTCTTATATCTCGGAGTTTGAGAAAGAGCTGGTACGCTTAGCGGAGGCCAAGCATTTGGATGGGATTATTTGCGGCCATATTCATCAAGCGGCGAGCGTATGGTATGGTAATGTGCATTATCTAAATTCCGGCGATTGGGTGGAAAGCATGACCGCTCTCGTGGAGGATGAACAAGGAGAGTGGGATATTGTTACATATAATAATGTACAACTATATGCGGATGCCGTATGAAAATTCTGTTTATCATACAAGGTGAGGGACGTGGGCACTTGACCCAAGCGTTATCCTTACGCCAGAAATTGATGGCCGAAGGACATGAGATCGTTGGTGTGTTGGTAGGAAAAAGCCCGGCCCGCCGTTTGCCGGATTTCTTCTTGAATAAGATACAATCGCCGGTATATCCGTTTGAGAGTCCGAATTTTTTACCGACGGCTAAGAATAAACAAGTGAGTTTGATGCGTAGCGTATTATATAATGTATTGCGTCTGCATAAATACATGGGAAGTATCCGTTATATCGACCGGATGATTCGGCAGACGGATGCGGATGTTGTCGTGAATTTCTACGAGCTATTGACGGGGCTGACTTACTTGATTCTCCGTCCGAAAGCAACGATGGTATGTATCGCCCATCAATATCTATTCTTGCATCCGGACTTCGTTTTCCCGAAGCAGAGCACATTGTCGTTGGCGTCGCTACGATTTTTTACGAGATTAACGGCGATAGGCTCCGTCAAAAAATTAGCCTTGTCTTTCCGGAAGATGCGTGAGGCGCCGTTGGGAGGAATAGTCGTGGTTCCTCCTTTATTAAGGCAAGAAGTCTTGGATGCGGTTCCCTCGAACGGCAGTTATTTGCATGGTTATTTGTTGAATAGCGGGTTTAGTGAGGAGATCCGTTCTTGGCATTCCCGTCATCCTTCGGTTCCGATGCATTTCTTTTGGGATAAGAAAGATCAGCGAGCCGAGGTGAAAATAGACGATTGCCTTTCTTTCCATCAGCTGGATGATACGTTGTTTCTACGTTATATGTCGGGGGCGAAGGCTTATGCTACGACCGCCGGGTTCGAATCCGTATGTGAGGCGATGTATCTGAATAAACCTGTATTGATGGTTCCTACACATATTGAGCAAGCTTGCAATGCTTACGATGCCTCTTTGTCTGGCGCAGGCGTTGTCGCTGATTGTTTTGATCTGGACGTGTTATTATCCATTTCGGAAAGTCATGTGGAGAATCCGGTCTTCCGGCATTGGGTGAAACAGGCGGATTGGCTTATTCTTCGTGAGTTCCGTGAGGATTTGTTGCGTGAGGAACATCCGGTAACGAGCCTAGGGAGGATTACGACAAATTGGGTGGCGCGTCTGGGGAGATTCCTGCCTATCTAGGAACTTATAGCAGTACCGTGCTGTAGATGCAGGTGTGCCATGCTGATGGCACAGGCGTGCCACACTGATGGCACAAGCGTGCCACGCTGATGGCACAAGCGTTTCATCAGCATGGCACAGATGTCTTATTTATTCAGCGCTTGCTCAATATCGGCGATGATATCATCGGCGTTCTCGATACCTACAGAGAAGCGGATTAAGTCCGGAGCCACGCCAGCCTCTATCAATTGCTCATCGCTCAACTGGCGGTGCGTATGACTGGCCGGGTGAAGCACGCAAGTACGGGCATCCGCTACGTGAGTTACGATAGCGGCGAGTTTCAAGCTATCCATAAACTTGATCGCCACCTCACGTCCACCTTTCAATCCGAAGGATAATACACCGCAAGAGCCATTCGGTAGATACTTCTTGGCGAGTTCATGGTACGGATTGCCTTCCAATTCCGGATAATGAACCCAAGCTACCTTATCACATTTCTGTAGCCACTGCGCTACCGCCAAGGCGTTTTTGCAATGCTGCGGTACACGAAGATGCAAGGTCTCCAATCCCAGATTCAATAGGAATGCGTTTTGCGGGGATTGGATCGCTCCAAGGTCACGCATCAGTTGGCTAGTCGCTTTCGTGATGAACGCTAATTTCCCGAATGCCTTGGTATAGGTCAATCCGTGGTAAGAAGGGTCCGGTTGGCAAAGTCCCGGGAACTTCTCGGCATGCGCTTCCCAATCGAAATTGCCGCTGTCCACGATACAACCGCCTACGCTCGTGGCATGGCCGTCCATATATTTGGTCGTGGAGTGCGTGACGATGTCCGCTCCCCATTCGAACGGACGGCAATTGATCGGCGTGGCGAACGTATTATCGACGATCAAGGGTACGCCATGATTATGGGCGATGCGGGCGAACTTCTCCACGTCCAATACCATAACGCCCGGATTGGAGATCATCTCGCCGAACATCGCCTTCGTATTCGGGCGGAACGCCTTGGAGATCTCTTCCTCGCTCGCGTCTTGATCTACGAACGTGCATTCGATTCCCAGCTTCTTCAAGGTAACGGCCAGTAGATTATAAGTACCTCCATAAATGCTGGTAGCGCTTACGATATGATCGCCAGCCTCGCAAATATTGAAGAAAGCGAAAAAGCTAGCGGCCTGTCCGGATGAGGTCAGCATGGCGGCCACGCCACCTTCCAACGCTGCGATCTTGGCGGCTACAGCCTCGTTTGTCGGGTTTTGAAGGCGGGTATAGAAATAGCCGCTTTCCTCCAAATCGAACAATTTAGCCATCTGCTCGCTCGTCTCATACTTGAATGTCGTGCTTTGATAGATCGGGAGGACACGGGGTTCTCCTTTCTTGGGTTGCCAACCGGCCTGTACGCACAGGGTTTCCGGTTTGAATTTGTTATCCATATAGGTTGTTTTTTTAATTGAATGTCATTTTAATCGCGAATGTACGGAAAATCGGTAAGAATTGTTCCGCTTACAAGATCTTCTTCTGTAAGATACTGAACCAGATGAAAGCGACGATACCTTTTAGCATGCTGGAAAGGCTGATCGCCCACCAAACACCCGTAATACCCAGTCCCGCTGCCGCCAGCCCGATGGCCAAAGGTATGCGTAAGGTGTTACACGAGATGCTGATGATCGCCGGTGGAACTGTTCGGCCGGTACCGTAGAACATGCCTTGCGTGGTAATTTCCAACATCATGAGGATCATCGAATAGCCATCGATCCGGAGGAATATGCCGCCAGCCTCGTAAGCGGCTTGCTCCGGCACGATCAGTGAGAAGACCTCGCTACCGTAAAAGACGAATAGCAAGGTACAGAGCACGCCGATGATCGAAGTCATTTTAAGCGTCGTATGATAAGCGGTCAGGATACGTTCTTTCTTGTGTGCGGCGTAGTTCTGGGCGGTGAAAGCGGAGAGGGCCGTACTGAAGCCTTGTGAGGTGTTCCATGCGATCGCCTCCATTTGTCCGCCTGCCGTAAGCGTCATCAAACCGATATGCCCTCCGTAGGTGGAAGCTGTACGAGCCATAAAAAGATTGATGATCGCGAAGAATGTATTTAATAACGCTACCGGCAGGCCCAATTGGAAGATCCGCTTGGTGTAGCGTTCTTTTAAACGGACAAAGAAAGGGAATCCCCCGAACAATTTATTGCGGCATTTTAGCTGATAGACGAATAGTCCGCAAACCACCGCTTGGGAGATCCACGTAGCCCAAGCCGCGCCCGCCGTGCCCAAATGGAAGCCGAGTATAAATAAAGGATCTAGCACCATATTCAGTAAAAGACCTGTTCCGCTGATATAAAATGGAATCTTACTCAATCCCGCCGCATTATGAATCCCGGTAAACGCCGCCGAGAGGAAGATAAATGGGAATGCGGAAGCGACGATTCTTAAATATTCCACGGCGTTCAACGCGATCGGTTCCTCCAGTTTGTAGAAGCCGATAATCGGATGAGCGAGGACGAATAGCAAGAATCCCCAACAAAGCGAGAGGATCAAGGCGATCGTTAGGTTATGGGAAGCGAATCCTCGGGCATCTTCCACGTTTTGCGCCCCGATACTTTGCCCGACACTCACCTCCGAGCCTACTTTATTCAAGTAAGAGATCGAGTTCGTCATCCAAGTAAGGATACCAACGGCGCCGATAGCGGCTACGGCCTCGCTTCCCAATCGGCCTACCCAAGCCATGTCGGTGATGCTATAGGCCATTTGGATAAATGAGGTACCCATGATCGGCATCGCCAGATTGAATAGTTGCCGGGAGATGACCCCTTCGGTCAGATTTTTTGTTCCTTGCATGATCGTTTGTTTAAATGTGCGCGAAAGTAGAAATAATTTTGCTACCTTTAGCGACGTTAATCTTAAAGAATAGTATGATGATAACGAGACGGAATTTTTTGAAAGCGGGTGCCGCTGTGGCTGCGCTGAGTGTAGTACCGAACGGCTTTGCCTCTATCTTGGCTAAGAAAGAGAAAGCGATAGGTGTACAGTTGTATAGTGTCCGGGACGACTTGAAGACGGATTTTGACGGTACGATGAAGGCTTTGGTGGATATCGGTTATAAACGGATGGAAGCCGCCGGTTACCGGGATGGCAAATTCTACGGGAAATCCCCGGCCGAGATGAAGAAATATCTGGCGGATCTGGGTGCCCGTATGGTAGGTTCCCATACCGGAAGCGGTTTGCTGGCGGAGGGTGATACCAAGGGATGGGACTTCTGGAAAAAGAATGCCGCCGATACGGCAGAGGTAGGCTGTAAATGGATTGTTCAGGCGGGTTATCCCTCCAAAGATATCAAGAGCCTTTCGGACGTGAAGCGTTTAGCGGATCAATTTAATAAATGTGGTGAGATCGCGAAGGCGAACGGGTTGCGTTTCGCTTTCCATAACCATGTGGATGAATTCCATGAGCTGGAAGGGAAGATCCCGTTCGACGTGATGATCGAGAATACGGACAAAGGGCTGGTTACTTTCCAGATCGATACGGCTCAATTAGTGTATGGCGGTTTTAAATGTCATGATTACGTGAACCGTTATCCCGGTCGTTTCGCCAACTGGCACTTGAAAGACGCGAACGCGGATGGAAAGGGCAGCACAGAGATGGGCGCCGGAATCGTAGACTTCAAATCCTTATTCGCTGTGGCGGAGAAAGCCGGATTAGAGGATTACTTCATTGAGCAAGAGCGTTATAATATGACACCGTTGCAAGCGATGAAACATGATTATGACTTCTTGATGAATGCTTCTTATGTGAAGTGGTAAACGGGAGTATAGGCGTAGCCTTATGCCTGTATCGGTGTAAGGCTGCGCCTATATCAGTGTGAGGCTATGCCGATACTGGCGCAAGGCAACGCCAGTATTGGTGTTTTTTATCGGATAAACAGGAGTTCCCTATACTTCGGCAACGGCCACATCTGGTTGTCCACCATCAGTTCCAGATCATCGATATGGTCACGGATCTCATCCAAATAAGGGGCTACCGAGTCGTGGTAAGCGATCGCCTTTTCCCGCATATCGGTCAAGCGGTTCGCTTTCTTGCGGGCCTCTACCATCTCATCCACTTTCTTGGTCACGGCACAGATATGCCCGGCTATCTTACGAACCAAGCGACGGGGCTCTTCCGACATATCGCGGAATTCCGGGTCATCGCCGAATGTCTCTTTCAACTTCGCTATATTATCCAGCAATACGCTCTGGTAGCGAACGGCTACCGGGATGATATGGTTCAAGGATAAATCCCCTAATACCCGAGCCTCGATCTGTACCTTTTTGATATAGACTTCCCATTTTACCTCATTACGCGCTTCCAATTCTTTCTGGGTAAGTACGCCGGTAGACGTGAACATCTCGATCGACTCCGGTTTAAGATAAGCGTCATATTGCAAGGGAACACTATTTTGGCAATCCAGACCTCGCTTGGCGGCTTCCTCTTTCCATTCGTCCGAATAACCGTTTCCATCGAAGCGGATCGGCTTAGATTCCTTGATATAGGCTTTCAGCACCTTGAAGATCGCTACTTCCTTGCTTTTTCCTTCCGCTTGCAAAGCCTCTACGTCCTTCTTGAATTGTTGCAATTGATAGGCTACGGCGGAGTTCAACGCTAACATGGCTGATCCGCAGTTCACGGAAGAACCCGGGGCACGGAACTCAAAACGGTTTCCGGTGAAAGCGAAAGGAGAGGTACGGTTACGATCCGTATTGTCCAACAGCAGTTCGGGGATCTGCCCGAAGCCAAGATGCAAACCCTTTTTATCGTCTACCTCGATAGCGTCCTCGATAGAGCTATTCTCAAACTTATCCAAGATCTCGCTGATTTGCGTTCCGAGGAAAGTGGAGATGATAGCGGGAGGTGCCTCGTTCGCACCTAGGCGGTGTGCGTTCGTGGCGGAAGCGATACTCGCTTTTAATAAAGCGTTGTATTTATAAACGGCCATGATAGTGTTCACCACGAAGGTGATGAAGCGTAGGTTGTCCTCACGGTCTTTACCCGGAGAGAATAAGTTTACCCCCTTGTCTGTTCCCATAGACCAGTTACAGTGTTTACCGGAACCGTTTACCCCGTTAAATGGCTTCTCGTGCAATAATACACGGAAATTATGACGGCGGGAGACACGTTTCATGACCGACATCAATAATTGGTTATGGTCGTTGGCTAGGTTACATTCCTCGTAAATAGGAGCTAGCTCGAACTGGTTGGGGGCTACCTCGTTATGGCGGGTCTTTACCGGGATACCTAGTTTATAGCATTCGGTTTCCAAGTCTTTCATGAATTCTTGTACACGAGAGGGGATAGCGCCAAAATAATGGTCGTCTAATTGTTGGTTCTTCGCGCTCTCATGTCCGAGCAAGGTACGCTCGGTGAGTGAGAGGTCCGGACGGGCGGAATACAAGTCCTCGTCAACAAGGAAATATTCCTGTTCCCAACCTAGGTAAGTAATTATCTTATTGACATCCTCATCGAAATATCTATATACGTCCTTGGCGGCTTCTCCCAATACTTCGATAGAGCGGATCAGCGGGGTCTTATAATCCAGTGCTTCACCGGTATAAGCGATAAATACGGTTGGGATACAAAGTGTGTCATCTACGATAAAAGCGGGAGAGGAGGGGTCCCAAGCGGAGTAGCCGCGGGCCTCGAAGGTATTACGAAGTCCACCGTTCGGGAAACTGGAAGCGTCCGGTTCTTGCTGGACAAGCAATTTGCCGCTGAACTCCTCGATCATGCCACCGTTACCATCGTGTTCCACGAAAGCGTCGTGCTTCTCGGCGGTGCCATCGGTAAGCGGTTGAAACCAGTGGGTGTAATGAGTGACTCCTTTTTCCAGTGCCCACATACGCATGCCGGCTGCCACATGATTGGCGATTTCCCGGTCGATAGGTGTGCCATTGTCAATGGCGTGGGTCAAGGCTTTGTACGTTTCCTTGGAGAGATATTTCTGCATTGCCTTCCGGTTGAAGACATTCTCGCCATAGTACTCAGATACTTTGTGTTCGGGAGTAACGGCTTCCACGGCCTTTCGGTTGGATGCCTTCTCCACAGCATTAAAGCGTGAGATTGACATTGTTGAATTGTTTTATGTTTTTACGACGCAAAAATACAAAACAGTTGACAATTGACAGTCAATGATTGACAATTATTTAGTTTTCTCTATTAAATTGTCGATTTACTTCTCTAACTGTCAAATGCCAACTACTAACGGTCAACTATTAAAACAAACTCCAAGCCACCGTCAATCCCGCCATCACGATCGCTACCATGCTCATCAACTTGATAAGGATATTCAAACTCGGGCCGGAAGTGTCTTTGAACGGATCGCCAACCGTATCGCCGACAACGGTTGCCTTATGCGCCTCGCTACCCTTGCCGCCGTGGTTTCCTTCCTCGATGAATTTCTTTGCGTTATCCCATGCTCCTCCGGCGTTCGCCATGAATACGGCTAATACGAAGCCCGTGCTTAATCCACCGATCAATAGTCCGACAACGCCTGTCACACCAAATATGAGTCCCGTTAAGATGGGGGCGATAATAGCTAAAACGGAGGGAAGTACCATTTCGTGTTGCGCTCCCTTCGTCGAGATCTCAACGCAACGGGCATAATCCGGTTGTGCCTCTCCAGTCAGAATACCCTTGATTTCCTTGAACTGACGGCGAACTTCCTCCACCATGTGCCCGGCCGCACGTCCTACAGCGTTCATCGTAAGGCCACAGAACATGAATGCCATCATGGAACCTAGGAACATTCCGGCTAAAACCTTAGGATTCATTAAGGTAACATCATAATATACCATAAAGTCCGAGAATGAGGCTTTAGATATTTCGATACTCCTGCCATCGGTAAAGTTCAGGACAGTCTCTCCTAAACGGAGCAAACCGATCTTGATCTCTTCTACATAAGAGGCCAACAGAGCCAAGCCGGTTAACGCAGCGGAACCGATAGCGAAACCTTTACCTGTAGCGGCAGTCGTATTTCCTAATGAATCCAATGCGTCTGTACGCTTGCGGACTTCTTTCCCTAGGTTACACATCTCGGCGTTGCCTCCGGCATTATCCGCTATGGGACCGTAAGCGTCTGTAGCCAACGTAATACCTAAGGTCGATAGCATACCTACGGCAGCTATACCGATTCCGTATAATCCCATGCCCACGTTCGTGAAGTCGAATCCGGAGGCGAACAAGAAGGAACAAATAATACCGACCACGACGGCAAGTACCGGGATGGCCGTAGAGAGCATCCCTAGTCCGAGACCGGAGATAATAACCGTTGCCGGGCCTGTCAGCCCCGATTCGGAAACCAGCCGGGTCGGCTTATAGGACTGGGAGGTATAATACTCCGTCGCTTGCCCGATCACGATTCCGACTAGCAGACCTACGATCACGGAACAACCGATCCAGAACCAATTCTCCATGCCTAATACATAAAGAATCCCGAACGTGGAGATAGCGATCAATACGGAACTCAAGTTCGTTCCTATGGCTAAGGCTTTCAGTAGTTGCTTGATCGTCGCGTTCTCATTCGTACGGACGGCGAAAATACCAATAATAGATAAAATGATACCGACAGCGGCGATAAGCATTGGGGCGACAACCGCCTTATATTGTAATTCTACGCTTCCGGAAGAAACGAATGCGGCGGCTCCCAATGCGGCGGTCGCTAGGATGGAACCGCAATAAGATTCATATAGGTCGGCTCCCATACCGGCGACGTCACCTACATTGTCGCCTACGTTATCGGCGATTGTCGCCGGGTTACGAGGATCGTCCTCCGGGATCCCAGCCTCAACTTTACCTACTAAATCCGCTCCGACATCGGCGGCTTTCGTATAGATTCCTCCTCCCACACGTGCGAACAAGGCTTGCGTGGAGGCACCCATTCCGAATGTAAGCATGGTTGTCGTGATAATGGTGAGTTTATGGGTCGGGTCCAAAGCCTCGTCTGGGATGAAAGCATTTAACAGGATATACCAGAATGAGATATCCAGCAATCCAAGCCCAACGACTACTAAGCCCATGACCGCCCCGCTTCGGAAAGCCACTTGTAAACCTTTATTCAAGGAAGTGCGGGCTGCGTTCGCTGTACGGGCCGAGGCATAAGTCGCTGTTTTCATGCCTAAGAAACCCGCTAATCCTGAAAAGAAACCTCCTGTCAGGAAGGCGATCGGAACCCATTCGTTTTGAACATGGAAGCCATAGGCCATAATAGAGAATAAGATTACTAGGACAACGAAAACCGAGGCGACTACTTTGTATTGCTGTTTCAGATACGACATCGCCCCTTCACGTACAAAGGAGGCGATCTTTTTCATCAACTCAGTTCCTTCACTCTCTTTCATCATTTGCCTGAAGAAGAACCAGGCGAATGCTAGCGCTAGGACAGACGCTAACGGGATAATCCAGAAGATACTCGTAATCATAACATGGTAGATTTAATGTTATACTTAAGAAAACAATGTGACAACACCTTTGCTTTCCGTGTAAATGTAGCAAAAATAAAAGAGGATGGAAACTTTTTCCCTAATAATAATGTTTCTAATTAAAAAAAACAGCATATTTGTTACCAAATTAAGAGACAAGAAATAAATGGCAGAAGAGACAAACCATAAACCCTATAGGTTGGGCTTGGCGCTTAGCGGAGGCGGAGCGAAAGGTTTTGCGCATATCGGCGTATTTCGAATGATGGAAGAATGTGCGCTAAGACCGGATATTATAGTCGGTACCAGCGCGGGAGCTTTAATGGGCGCTTTGTTTGCCGATGGTTATTCGGCGGCGGAGATCCAAGAGCTTTTTACCGGACGTGAGTTCTCGGAATTCGCCCAGTTGCAGATTCCTAAGGCGGGTTTGTTCGATAGTAAGCGCTTTCGTTATTTCTTGAGGCGACACTTGCGGACCAAGAACATCGAGGACTTGCAAATTCCTCTGGTGGTTGTCGCGACTGATTTGGATAATGGCGAAAGCCATGAATTTAGGAGTGGTCCTATTGTTGAGGCGGTGACAGCTTCTTGTAGTATCCCGATTATTTTCAGTCCTGTAGTCATCAATGGCGTTCATTATGTGGATGGAGGATTATTTCACAACTTTCCGGTCTCCATCATCCGTGAGGAATGTGAGCGTATTATTGGGGTGAACGTAAGCCCGTTGATCCCGCAAAAATATAAGCAGACCATATTCCATATCGCCGAGCGCTCTTATCATTATATGTTCCGGGCAAATACGCTGGAGGATCGAGAGATGTGTGATGTCTTAATAGAAGCGGAGGAGTTTGGCTTATATAAGACATTCGATCTTGAGAATGTAGACGTGATTTGTAATATTGGCTATTCCGCCGCTGCCCGTTGCTTTGAGAAAGTGTTGGATGAGAATAAATATGAAACCTTGGTGAAAGCGATCGCGGCAAGAAAGAAAGGCCTGATGCCGTGACAAATCGTCTGTCTGGACAAAGCGCTTTCCCACAAAAACTTTATATATAGATGAACGCAATGGAACAAAAAAACAAGATGGTAATTTATCAGGTATTCCCGCGTTGGTTTGGGAATCTGCGACCATCTCCTGTAATGAATGGTAGTTTAGCCGAGAATGGAGTGGGTAAGTTTTCGGCTTTTACTCCTTTGGCTTTATCCAAAATCAAAGAACTAGGTGTTACTCATGTATGGTATACAGGGGTGATAGAGCACGCTACAAAAACCGATTACACCATGTTTGGCATCCGGAAAGACCATTCTGCCGTAGTAAAAGGTAAGGCCGGATCTCCATATGCTATAAAAGATTACTATGATATAGATCCGGATTTGGCGGATAATATCCAGAACCGTATGAGTGAGTTCGAGGATTTGGTGAAACGTACGCATGAGGCTGGGATGAAGGTTATTATCGATTTTGTACCCAACCATGTAGCACGTCAATATTTCTCGGACGCACGGGAACCTTTCGTGGAGGACTTAGGTCAAACGGATAATGTGTCCAAGGCTTTTGATGTGAATAATAACTTTTATTATCTTCCGGGGCAAACCTTGACGCTTCGTTTTGATCCGCAGCGTGAGGAGGATTTTGCCTATAGTGAGTTTCCGGCGAAGGTGACCGGTAACAATCATTTCGATGCCTATCCAAGCCAGAACGATTGGTATGAGACGGTGAAGCTGAACTACGGCGTGGATTATATGCACGGTGGTGCTTGCCATTTCAATACCATTCCCAATACGTGGGAGAAAATGTTGGAGATCTTGTTGTTCTGGGCTGATAAGGGAGTGGATGGTTTTCGTTGTGATATGGCGGAGATGGTCCCGGTCGAGTTTTGGAACTGGGTGATTCCTCAGGTGAAGAAGGTGCGTGATGTGATCTTTATAGCGGAGGTGTATAATCCGGATGAGTATAGGAATTATATTTATACGGGACACTTTGATTATTTGTATGACAAGGTTGGTCTTTATGATACGGTTCGTGCGGTGATGTGCGGACAGGCTCCGGCTAGTAATATATCGCATTGTTGGCAATCGTTGGAGGGTATCCAGAAAAATATGTTGAATTTCTTGGAGAATCACGATGAACAGCGTGTCGCTTCTGATTTCTTTGCGGGGGATGCTCGTCCGGGTATTCCGGGCATGATTGTCTCCGCAGCCATGAATACGAATCCGGTTATGATCTATAGCGGTCAGGAACTTGGCGAAAGAGGAATGGACGCTGAAGGTTTCAGTGGACGTGATGGCCGTACGACCATCTTCGATTATTGGAGCGTCGAGAGTTTGCGGAACTGGAATAATAATGGACTCTTTGATGGGGCTAAATTAACGCCGGCAGAACGCTCGTTGCGTGAGATGTACGCTAAGTTATTGAATGTGGTACGATCCGAGCCGGTTATTGTCGAGGGAGCGTTTTATGATTTGATGTACGCGAACTCCGGTAATCCTTATTTCAATCCGAACCGTCAGTATGCGTTCTTGCGCAAATGGAAGAACGAGGTACTTCTGGTGGTCGTGAATTTCGACCGTGCCGACCAATGTGTATGGGTAAATATCCCGGTCGAGGCATTCAAGGCTCTTGATTTTGAGGATAACAAACCGGCTGAATTGACCGACTTGTTAACCGGGGAAACGACTATCAGTACGCTAACAGACGCTTATCCTTATCAAGTGAAACTCCCGGCTTATTCCGGTAAGATGCTAAAGTTCTCTTTTCTCCATAAATAAGAGCTTTCTTGAAAAGTTTAGGTGTGCTGTATAGATAATTCGTTGGTGGAGTTAGGTGGTTGATACGGGACATCTAGCTTCATCGGGCAAGTAACTTAAGTGAAATGGCAAAGTAACTTAACATACTTGCCCAATGAAGCTAGGTGACTTTTTCCTTTGATTTAAATGAAAAGAAGGGAAGCCGTATAATAAATGCCAGCCGCTAAAAGCCCACTTCCCGGGATCGTAAGAACCCATGCAGCCATCAAGCTTTGAGTTACTCCCCAACGAACGGCTGAGAAACGTTTGGTCGCACCAACTCCGATAATAGCCCCTGTAATCGTATGCGTGGTACTCCGCTATCAGAGATGGGGCGTGGGTTATAGATGGTAATACGTTTGGCGGAACTGTTTATTCCATCAATAACATCATCTTTTCCGTGCTTTTAGTTTTGCCCGTACTACCTCTATTACGGCAGGAAGTATGGATATGAATATAATTGCTATGATCAATAGCTTGAGGTTCTGCTGTACGAAAGGAAGATCTCCGAAAAAGTATCCTGCATAGCAGAAAAGCAGTACCCAGAAAGCGCCGCCTATCAGGTTGTAGATCATGAAATAGTAATAGTGCATTTTACCCATTCCGGCTACAAAGGGAGCGAAAGTACGGACAATCGGTACGAATCGGGCGATGATTATGGTTTTGCCTCCATATTTTTTGTAGAACTCATGCGTTTTGTCCAAATGGCTTTTCTTGAATATCTTGGAGTTGGGATTGTTAAATAGTTTACGACCAAAAAAATGACCTATCATATAATTACAGGAGTCTCCCAATACTGCCGCCGCGAATAATATCAAGGCTAAAAGATTTATCTCTAAAGGCATACCGGGTAACGCTGTTATCGCTCCGGCGACGAACAAGAGGGAATCCCCGGGCAAGAATGGGGTGGCTACCAATCCCGTTTCACAAAAAATGATTAGGAATAATATCGCGTAGGCCCAAGTATGATATTCTTGTACGATCTCGATCATATGCTGATCGATATGTAAGATGAAGTCTAATAAAAATTCCATTTTAGATTGATTATTAATTGATAAGAACTATCCTATATGACCCAATAAGAAAACAAAATAGATGTTTATTCTATTCCCTTTGAGAAATCTAGAAAATAAGAATAGTGAGAATGCAGACATTAAAGTGCTATCTTCTACTTTTTTGATGGAAATAAGGGGGAAAGAGAGTTTAAATGAGAATACGTCTTAGAGTATAGATATAGTACCCATAGGAGAACTTAAGGGGATTTATACAAAATGAAATGAATGTTTGTCTTTCTTTAGGATATTGAGTTTTTATAAACCGTACGATCCTTTCCGCGGATGAGGATAGGTTTGTCCTTGAGTTTTTTGATGTGGAGATGTTGCGGAATAGTGAAGCCCTGATATAGCCATCTTCCATCTTATAGCTTTGTTTTCCGTTGTATAGCTCTTTTTCGTATCGTTCGATATCTGCTTGGGGGATATTGTATTCCGTCTTGTCTTCATTCGGAGAGTACATGGTGTAAATATCGTTGTATTTCTGTTGGTTCTCGGGAGTTGATGAAGAACCCGAAGTCAGAAATACACTTACCAATACGAAGAAATAGAGTAAATACTTCATCATTGCGGTTGCAAATATAGAAAGTTTTCCAAATATAAAGAGGTTATTGTAAATAAGTTTTGTACTTTTGCGGCACAATTTAAATCTATTCACTTTAAGATAAATATTCGGAATAATGAGTGCACAAACTCCTTTCTTGGTGTTTTCGGGAACGAACTCCCGGTATCTTGCAGAGAAAATTTGCAACAGTTTAGGTTGTCCTCTGGGACAGATGAATATCCAGCACTTTGCCGATGGTGAGTTCTCTGTTTCTTATGAAGAGTCTATCCGCGGTAGAGATGTATTCTTAGTACAATCTACATTCCCTAATTCAGACAATCTGATGGAGTTGCTTCTGATGATTGACGCGGCTAAACGTGCTTCCGCACATTCAATCATCGCTGTAGTCCCTTACTTCGGTTGGGCTCGTCAGGATAGAAAGGATAAGCCTCGTGTTTCTATTGGCGCTAAGTTGATCGCTGATATGTTGAGTACGGCAGGTATCAATCGTTTGATTACGATGGACCTTCATGCGGATCAGATCCAAGGATTCTTTAATGTTCCGGTGGATCACTTATATGCTTCTTCCGTATTCTTGGATTATATCAAGACGTCTTTGCCTTTGGATAACTTGTGTATCGCGACTCCGGATGTTGGTGGTACGAAACGTGCCAGCAGCTATTCTAAGTATTTAGGCTTGCCGATGGTCATTTGCCACAAATCTCGTTTGCGTGCCAATGAGGTGGCCGAGATGCGTATTATCGGTGATGTGACGGGCTTGGATGTCCTTTTGGTTGATGACATGGTGGATACGGCCGGAACAATTACGAAAGCCGCGAACTTGATGTTGGAGAATGGCGCTAAGTCTGTTCGTGCTATCGCCAGCCACGCTGTGATGTCTGATCCGGCTTCTACTCGTGTAGATCAGTCCGCTTTAGCGGAAATGATCTTTACGGATTCTATTCCTTACGCTAAGAAATGCGAGAAAGTAAAGGTATTATCTGTCGCTGACATGTTCGCTGAGGCGATCCGTCGTGTATGTAGTGGAGAGTCTATCAGCTCTTTGTATGCTATTTAATAGAATAAGATAGAAAAATAAAAACGGTCGCTTCCTTTTGAGGCGACCGTTTTTTATTTAGAATAAATCTGAATATGCGTTACTTGGTCTCATCAATAATCATGCCGCTGCCCAGACATAAGTGATGGTCTTTGTCGTAGATTACACTGTATTGGCCGGGAGCGATACCTTGAATCTTTTCGTCGGATTCTACACGATATAGATCTCCGATACGACGGATGTAGCCATGCGTAAATTCCGGGGTATGACGGATCTTGAAAGTGATTTCTTTCTCACCCTCAAATTCTCCCCATGGATCTTCCGTGATGAAATCGAAACCTTGCATATTAATCACCTTGCCATATTGCGTTTCCGGATCGTAGCCGTTGGAGACATAAATGATATTTCGCTTAATGTCTTTTTGGATAACGAACCAAGGGCCGCCACTTAATCCCAATCCCTTACGTTGGCCGATCGTATGGAACCAATATCCATTGTGTTTACCCAAGACCTTACCCGTCTCTAGTTCCACGATTTTTCCCGGGCGTTTCCCTAAATAACGCTCTATAAAGTCGTTGTAGTTAATCTTGCCTAAGAAGCAAATGCCTTGGCTATCTTTACGCTTGGCGCTCGGCAATTTCTGGGCCTCGGCGATGGCACGTACCTCACTTTTCATTAAATGCCCGATCGGAAACATGAGTTTCTGTATCTGTAGGCGGGTGATTTGCCCTAAGAAATCAGTCTGATCTTTTACCGGGTCCTTGGCGGTAGAAAGCCATATCTTGCCGTCTATCTCCGTGGTCGTGGCATAATGACCGGTAGCGATCTTATCGAAATCCTTGCCCCATTTTTCCTCGAAACAACCGAACTTGATATATTTATTACACATCATATCCGGGTTAGGGGTAAGACCGCGTTTGACAGATTCGATCGTATAGCTTACCACCCGATCCCAATACTCGTCGTGTAGGGAGACGATCTCGAACCGGCATCCATACTTGCGGGCGATATATGAGGTGATCTCGATATCCTCTTCCGCCGGGCAATCGATATAGCCATCCTTGTCTTCCATACCGATACGGATATAGAAGATGGTCGGATCGTATCCTGCCTCTTTGAGTTGATGCACTACGACAGAGCTGTCTACTCCTCCTGAAACTAATGCCGCTATTTCCATTCTCTTTTTTGTCTTTGCTTTTGAACTTACAAAAGTAGAGAAAAAATCTCAAACCTTTGATATTGACTGTATATTCTCTATCTTTGCGGTTGGCCCTTATTGGAATGCGGGCCTTCAAACTATGTACTTTAGATGTAATATATTATAGGAAAAGCAAATCGTAGTAAGTATGAAAAAAATAATGTTATCGCTTATGACAGCTATGGTTATGACGGCTTGTACAGGCCAACAGTCGGATACGGCATCTCAAAATTCCGATAAGGAGTTCAATTATGTAGTGGATCAGTTCGCTGATCTGGAGATTCTTCGCTATAAAGTTCCGGGTTTTGAGTCCCTGTCCTTGCAACAAAAGCAACTATTATATCATCTTTCCGAAGCGGCCTTGATGGGACGTGATATATTCTTCGATCAGAATGGACGCTATAATCTGGCGATCCGCAGGACACTGGAGGCTATTTATACGAATTATAAGGGAGATCGGGAGGACCCTCAATTCAAGGCTTTGGAAACCTATTTGAAACGGGTGTGGTTCTCCAGTGGTATCCATCATCATTATGCGTTGGACAAGTTTGCCCCGGGGTTTTCTCCTGAGTTCTTGATGGATTGTATTCACCAAATCGACGCTAAGAAGTTACCTCTTCGTGAGAATCAAAACGTGGATCAGTTCATGATCGAGATCGCTCCGGTAATCTTTGATCCGGGCGTTATGCCAAAGCGTAGCGTACAAAGCGGTGACGGTGATCTGATCAAAGCTTCTTCTAATAATTATTACGGGGGAGGCATCAGTCAAAAAGAGGTAGAGGACTTCTATGCGCAAATGAAAATGGGAAAGGATACCATTTCCCCGATTTCTTACGGGTTGAATAGCCGTTTGGTAAAAGAGAACGGTACGGTCGTTGAAAAGGTTTGGAAAGTAGGAGGGCTTTATTCCGCCGCGATAGAAAAAATCGTAGATCAATTGCGACAAGCCTTGCCTTTCGCCGAGAATGATACGCAGAAAGCGATCATCGGGAAATTGATCGAATATTATCAAACGGGCGATTTGAAGACTTTCGATGCTTATTCGATCCTTTGGGTAGAGGATACAGCTTCGGAGGTGGATTTTGTGAATGGCTTTATCGAGACTTATGGGGATCCGTTAGGAATGAAAGCAAGCTGGGAGTCTACCGTGAATTTTACGAATAAGGAGGCGACTAAGCGTACAAAAATCATCAGTGATAATGCGCAATGGTTTGAGGATCATTCTCCGGTAGATAAGCGTTTCAAGAAAGAGAAGGTGAAAGGAGTTAGCGCTAAGGTAATCACGGTATCTATGTTGGGAGGTGATTGCTATCCGGCTACCCCGATCGGTATCAATTTGCCAAATGCGGATTGGATTCGTAGGGATCATGGCTCGAAGTCTGTTACGATAGAGAATATCACGGAGGCTTATGATAAGGCGTCTCAAGGAAATGGCTTTAGCGAAGAGTTTGTTTGGAGTGACGTGGAGCGGAACGGTATGAGGCAGTACGGTTTCTTAACGGATAATCTACATACGGATTTACATGAGTGTCTGGGACATGGTTCCGGTAAATTGCTGGAAAATACGGACCCGGATGCGCTGAAAGCCTATAGCTCTACACTGGAGGAAACCCGTGCGGATTTGTTTGGCCTGTATTATTTGGCAGATCCAAAGCTGGTGGAACTGGGATTGCTTCCGGACGGCGAGGCTTATAAATCGGAATACTATAAATATATAATGAATGGCTTGATGACCCAGTTGGTTCGCATCGAGCTAGGCAAGAATGTAGAAGAGGCGCATATGCGTAACCGTCAGTTGATCGCTAAGTGGGCTTACGAGAAAGGGAAGGAAGCGAATGTGATCGAACTGAAAAAACGGGATGGCAAGACCTATGTGGTTGTGAATGACTATCCGAGGTTACGTGAGTTGTTTGGGACATTGCTTGCTGAGATTCAACGTATCAAGAGTGAGGGTGACTATGCGGCCGGAAAGAATCTTGTTGAAGGATACGGCGTGAAAGTAGATCCGGAGCTGCATGCGGAGGTCTTGGAGCGCTATGCTAAGTTAAACTTGGCTCCCTATAAAGGTTTTGTCAATCCTGTGATGAAAGAGGTAAAGAACTCTAACGGTGAGGTTACTGATATTGTCTTGGACTACACGGAAGGTTATACAGATCAGATGCTTCGTTATGGCCGTGATTATTCTTTCTTGCCGACTTATAATAATTAATAGATGGAAAGTTTACAAGACGAGATAAGGGAGATCCGTAAGGAACTTCGTTTGGCGATGAACGGGGTGATTTCTACGAGTATGCGTGAGAAAGGTATCGTATATAAGTTAAATTTCGGGGTTCCGTACCCCGAAATAAAGGGAATCGCCCGTAAGCATAAACCGAATGGAGAGCTAGCGGCGGCTTTATGGAAAGAAGACATCCGTGAGTTTAAGATATTGGCGACCTTTCTCCAACCCGCCGAGACGTTGCCTTTGGATGAGGCGAAACGTTGGGTCAAGGAGATTCCTTATTTAGAGATCGCGGAGCATTGTTGCCGGAACTTGTTCGTTCATCTGCCTTATATGGAGGACTTCACGTCTGATCTGGTTGCTGATAAGAAAAATGAGTTCGCTCGCACGGTCGCCTTTCTTACTTGGGCCGAGAATTTCAAGCGAGGTGGCAGCTTATCTTCTGTGGTTTTAGGATCTTTCTTGGCAGAAACCTTAAGTAGTCTAGCGGAGACTAAGGATTTTAAATCTACGCTGAAAGAGAAACAAGCGTCTATTCAAGCCATGAAGTTTTATGGGCGTCAATCCGAGGGGAATGCGGAAAGGATCCTAGACGGTTTCAAGGAATTTCAGGAGGCTGCGGGAAACACGCCGGAATTACAAGAAATCTATAATGAATTAAAATTCGAGTTTGAATATTATCGGTAAGGCTTTGCGTTTAAAATAAATGCGCTAACTTTGTCGTTTGTGCGGTCTTTAGGAGATGGAAGCGAAAGTTTATACGGAAATACGTGCGTTGTTTACCGAATATCTAACGGAGAAGAAACTGCGGAAAACCGAGGAGAGATATGCTATATTCAAGGAGATATGTGCTTTTCCCGGTCATTTTGATGTGTGTATGCTTTCGGATCGGTTGGAGCAAGACAACTTCCATGTCAGTAAGGCAACACTCTATAATACGTTGGATGTACTGGTTGATGCCGGTTTGGTGGTGCGTCATCAAATAACCGTCCAGTCGGTGCAATATGAGTTGAGGATTTATGCTGATACGCATTTGCATTTGGTTTGTACGAGATGCGGGACCATGCGGGAGCTGCGAAATAGTGCGTTGAAAGCGGATATGAGAAACTTGAAAGTCTCTCGTTTTACGCCGGAGTATTATTGTTTGTACATTTATGGCCTGTGCAGTAAATGCAAGTTTAAGCAGCAGAGGTCAGTTAAATAAGAATATTAATAGCCTATAATAAATATAGAAAAGATGAAAGTAGACGTTTTGTTAGGATTGCAATGGGGCGACGAGGGCAAAGGCAAGGTTGTCGATGTGCTGACTCCGAATTACGATGTGGTAACTCGTTTTCAAGGAGGCCCTAATGCCGGACATACATTGGAGTTTAACGGGGAAAAGTATGTGTTACGTTCGATTCCTTCCGGTATTTTCCAAGGTGGAAAAATAAACGTAATCGGTAACGGTGTCGTTCTGGACCCGTTATTGTTCAAGCAGGAAGCGGAATCATTGGCAGCGAGTGGTCACGATATCACCAAGCAGCTTTATATCTCTAAGAAAGCTCACCTAATTTTACCTACTCACCGGATCTTGGATGCCGCTTACGAGGCCGCAAAAGGTTCCGGAAAGATCGGTACGACTGGAAAGGGTATCGGCCCGACTTATACGGATAAGATTAGCCGTAACGGTGTTCGTGTGGGCGATTTATTGCATAACTTCGAAGAGAAATATGCGGCCGCTAAAGCAAAACATGAAGCGATCTTGCGTTCATTGAACTATGAATATGATATAACCGAGATGGAGGCTCAATGGATGGAGGCCTTGAACTATCTCAAACAATTCAAATTGATTGATAGCGAGCATGTCATCAATAACTATTTGAAGGAAGGTAAGTCGGTCTTGGCGGAAGGCGCTCAAGGTACGATGCTGGATATAGACTTCGGTTCTTATCCATTCGTGACTTCCTCTAACACGATCTGTGCCGGATGTTGTACGGGACTGGGTGTTTCTCCCCGGAATATCGGTGAGGTATATGGAATCTTCAAGGCTTATTGTACACGTGTAGGTAGCGGTCCGTTCCCGACCGAGTTGTTTGATGAGGTGGGAGATAAGATCGGTCAATTAGGCCATGAGTTCGGTGCGGTTACGGGACGTAAACGTCGTTGTGGCTGGATTGATTTGGTAGCCTTGAAATATGCCGTGATGATCAACGGTGTAAGCCAATTGATCATGATGAAGAGTGATGTGTTGGATACCTTCGATACGATCAAGGCTTGTGTGGCTTATAAGATGAATGGTGTCGAGACTAATGAGTTCCCGTATGAGATCGATGATACGATCGAACCTGTATACGTGGAATTACCGGGTTGGAAGACGGACATGACGAAGATGCAGAGCGAGGATGAGTTCCCGGAGGAGTTCAACGCTTACCTTTCTTTCTTGGAGGAAGAACTGGGTGTGCCTGTGAAGATCGTTTCCGTAGGACCGGATCGTGAACAGACGATTGTCAGATATACAGAAGAATAAACTCGTTATAAATCGTACAAAATGGCAGAAGACCACATTCCTCAAGGGGTGTCTCCTGCCATTTTTGTCTTTGGCAAACTTTTTGTCGTTGTTTTATAAAACTAAATAAGATAGAAATTTATGAGTATGTATTGGATTATATTTATTGGATTTGCGCTATTGAGTTGGCTGGTGTCATCCCGCCTTCAGGGCAAGTTTGAGAAGTATTCGAAAATCCCTATGCCGAATGGCATGACAGGAAAAGATGTCGCTGAGAAGATGTTGCATGACAATGGTATCTATGATGTAAAGGTGATTTCTACACCCGGACATCTGACGGACCATTACAATCCCGCTAACCAGACGGTGAACTTGAGTGAGTCGGTTTATTATAGCAATAGTATCGCCGCCGCTGCGGTTGCCGCCCATGAGTGCGGTCACGCTGTGCAGCATGCTACCGCTTACGCTCCGTTGAGAATGCGTTCGGCCTTGGTTCCGGTTGTTAGTTTCGCCTCTAATATCATGACATGGGTGTTGTTGGGTGGTATGTTATTATTGCATACGTTTCCTCAGTTATTGTTATTCGGTATAATCTTGTTCGCTACGACTACGCTATTTAGCTTTATCACGCTTCCGGTCGAGATCAATGCCAGCCAACGTGCTTTAGCGTGGTTGAGCAATGCCGGTATAACAAATGCTTATACGCATGATAAGGCAGAGGATGCTTTACGTTCCGCTGCTTATACGTACGTGGTCGCCGCGTTAGGTTCGCTTGCTACATTATTATATTATATAATGATATTCTTGGGGGGAAGAAGCCGGGATTGATAAGCCTCGGAAGAGGCTTTCCATGGATGCCCATTGTAAGGATGTTTGAATGCCCATTGTAAGATGCTTATAACTGCGATTGTAAGCTCCTTACAGTGGGCATTGTTATTTTCTTATTTATTTCGAGCAAAAACATTACCTTTGCGGACAGAATAATCATTTAAAACATAAGATCATGCAAAAACCTTCCATACCCAAAGGTACCCGGGACTTTTCGCCGGAGGAAATGGCGAAACGTAATTATATATTCAACACGATCCGTGAAGTATTTCACTTGTATGGCTTCCAGCAAATAGAGACTCCTGCCATGGAAAACCTTTCTACATTGATGGGTAAATATGGCGAGGAAGGGGATAAGCTCCTTTTCAAGATATTGAATTCCGGAGATTGTTTCGCGGGCATCTCAGATGAGGAGTTAATGGAAAAGAACCCGTTGAGATTTGCTGCTAAGGCTTGTGAGAAAGGCTTGCGTTATGATTTGACCGTTCCGTTCGCTCGTTACGTGGTACAACATCGTAATGAGATCAGTTTTCCGTTCAAACGTTACCAGATCCAACCGGTTTGGCGTGCCGATCGTCCGCAAAAGGGACGTTACCGGGAGTTCTACCAATGTGATGGCGACGTTGTGGGTTCTGATTCCTTGATCAATGAGGTGGAACTGATCCAGATTATGGACGAGGTGTTCCATCGTTTTGGCATTCGTGTGTGTATCAAGATGAACAATCGTAAGATCCTTTCCGGTATTGCCGAAATCATAGGCGAGGCGGATAAGATCGTAGACATTACGGTAGCTATCGACAAGCTGGATAAGATTGGCTTGGACAACGTGAATGAAGAGCTTCGTTCCAAGGGTTTACCCGAGGAGGCGATCGAGCGTTTGCAGCCGATCATTATGCTGCAGGGTTCAAATCAAGAAAAGATCGCTACCTTGAAAGAGGTATTATCTGCGTCTGAGACTGGTTTGAAAGGTGTAGCCGAATTGGATTTTATTTTGGAGCGCATCTCTCATACGTCAATCCGTGCGGAATTAGAGCTTGATCTGACATTAGCTCGCGGCTTAAACTATTATACAGGTGCGATTTTCGAGGTGAAAGCCTTGGACGTACAGATCGGTAGTATCACGGGTGGTGGTCGCTATGACAACCTGACAGGGGTATTTGGCATGGAAGGCGTATCTGGTGTCGGTTTCTCTTTCGGCGCTGATCGTATCTTTGATGTATTGAACCAATTGGATTTATATCCGGAAGGATCTTTGAAGACTACACAGCTTCTATTCGTGAACTTCGGACAGAAAGAGGAGATTCATTTATTGCCGCTGATCGCTAAGGTTCGTAAGGCGGGGATTCGTACAGAGCTATATCCTGAGTCTACTAAGATGAAAAAGCAAATGGGATATGCGGACGCTAAGAAAATCCCGTTCGTTGCGATAGTCGGAGAGAATGAGATGGCCGAGAATAAAATCAACTTAAAGAATATGCTCACGGGTGAGCAAACCCTTGTGACTATCGAGGAGCTGATAGAACGCTTTTAGAGAATAGTGGATTATGGAACACGGACTACACGGATGACACGGTATTAGTATTTATCCGTGTGTTCCGTGTCATCCGTGTAGTCCGTGTTTAAATGGTTCTAAACTTATAAATTAATGAAACGACCATGAAAATACCTGTTTTTATACTCTCAATATCTTTATACCTTTCTTCCTGCTCTTTCACCCCCCGGGCCGAGTGGGTAACGACAACCGAGAATACCCCTTGGGCTGAGCAACCCGATCTGATCTCCGCCCTTGCGGATACGATACCTAATATTGATATAACAATTCTAACAGAAAAGCATCAACAACAAATTGATGGTTTCGGAGCCTGTTTTAATGAATTAGGTTGGCTTTCCTTGAGTAAGCTGGAGCCAAGTGTACGTGAGGAAATCATGGAAGAGCTTTTTTTCCCCGGAGTCGGAGCCAACTTCACGATTTGCCGGATGCCTGTAGGAGCAAATGATTTTTCCCGTGATTGGTATTCGTATGACGAGGTAGACGGTGATTTCATGATGGAACATTTTACCATCGCCAATGACCAACAAACGTTGATCCCTTTTATCAAGAACGCCCAAAAGTATCAGCCAGACTTACGCTTGTGGGCTTCCCCGTGGTGCCCTCCCGCTTGGATGAAATATAACAAACACTATGCCTCTGCCTATACGGGTGAGAATTATGACGAGAAGTATCGAAATGGTTTGTCGGCCGATAAGGTCGGCCATGAAGGTACGGATATGTTTATCCAAGACTCTCTTTACCTGAAAGCCTATGCCCTCTATTTCTCTAAATTTATCGAGGCCTATAAGAAACACGGAATTCCAATCTTTGCCATAATGCCCCAGAACGAGTTCAACTCTGCGCAAATATTCCCGAGTTGTTGTTGGACATCGGCTTCTTTGGCTAATTTTATCGGTAATTATCTCGGGCCGGCCATGCAGGTTCAAGGAGTGGATATTATGTTCGGCACGATGGAACGTGCGAATGAGTCGCTTGTTGATACGGTATTGACAGATCCCGCTAGTGGTAAATATGTAAAAGGTGTCGGTTTCCAATGGGCGGGTAAGGGAGCTATCGCCGGAATCCACAAACGTTATCCCGGGTTGAAGCTTTACCAAACCGAGCAAGAATGTGGAGATGGCAAGAACGATTGGAAGGGTGCCATGTATTCTTGGGGGTTGATGCGACATTTTCTGGATAATGGCGTTTCTGCCTATATGTATTGGAATATATCTTTGGAAAATGGAGGGATCAGTCGTTGGGGATGGGCGCAAAACTCATTGGTTGTCGTAGATCCGCAAACCAAGAGCTATCGATATACTCCGGAATACTACGTGATGAAACATGTCAGCCATTATGTCCAGCCCGGTGCATATAAATTAGAAACGGAAGGAGCTTATACGAATCTGCTGGCATTCCGTAACCCGGATAACAGTATCGCCTTGATTATCGCCAATGAGACCAGTGATGATCATTCTCTTTCCATTCGCATCGGCGATCGAGTCTATACTCCGATCGTAAAAGCATATTCCATGAATACGCTGCTGGTCGATTGATTATCCTTTTGAGAGATGCAAAAAGACAAGTTGTCAGTTATCTCTTCGGATATTTGTCCATTTCGTCCGAAATATTGTCAGTCGAACCCGGGTGAATTCGTTTGGCACACTATTCGCATAGGCTTAGGCGTGAACATAAAGTTCATAACTAAAAAAGTAATATTATTAACATTTAAAATACCAAGAAAATGAACATTAGACCATTAGCAGACCGCGTGCTGATTAAGCCGGCCGCTGCGGAAGAGAAAACATTAGGTGGAATTATTATTCCTGACTCAGCAAAGGAAAAACCTTTAAAGGGTGAGATTGTAGCCGTAGGTAACGGAACGAAAGACGAGGAGATGGTTGTAAAGGTTGGTGATAACGTATTGTATGGTAAGTATGCAGGTACGGAAATCGAACTAGACGGTGAGAAATACTTGATCATGCGCCAAGCAGACGTTTTAGCTATTATCTAATTCATTTTTATAAACAACAATATTAAAAAGAGATACAATCATGGCAAAAGAGATTAAATACGATATGGATGCCCGCGACCTTTTGAAGAAAGGTGTGGATGAGTTGGCTAATGCTGTTAAGGTAACATTAGGCCCGAAAGGTCGTAACGTAATTATCGAGAAGAAATTCGGAGCTCCTCACATCACGAAAGATGGTGTAACGGTTGCTAAAGAAGTTGAGTTGACTTGCCCGTTCGAGAACATGGGTGCTCAATTAGTTAAGGAAGTGGCTTCCAAGACAAACGATAACGCCGGTGACGGTACGACTACAGCTACGGTTTTGGCTCAGTCTATCATTGGTGTCGGTTTAAAGAACGTTACTGCCGGAGCGAACCCGATGGATTTGAAACGTGGTATCGACAAGGCTGTCGCTAAGGTTGTAGAGAGCATCGCTAACCAAGCTGAGGCTGTAGGTGATAAGTTCGAGAAGATCGAGCATGTAGCGAAGATCTCCGCAAATGGTGACGAGGCTATCGGTAAGTTGATCGCGGAGGCTATGCAACGTGTGAAGACTGAAGGTGTTATCACGGTTGAGGAAGCTAAAGGTACTGAAACTACAGTTGACGTAGTTGAGGGTATGCAGTTCGACCGCGGTTATATCTCTCCGTACTTCGTAACGGATACAGAGAAGATGGAGTGCCAGATGGAGAATCCGTATATCTTGATCTATGACAAGAAGATCTCCGTATTAAAAGACCTTCTTCCTATCCTTGAGCCGACCGTACAGAGCGGACGTCCTCTTTTGATCATCGCTGAGGATATCGACAGCGAGGCTTTGGCTACATTGGTAGTGAATCGTCTGCGTGGTTCCTTGAAGATCTGCGCTGTTAAGGCTCCGGGCTTCGGCGACCGTCGTAAGGCTATGTTGGAAGATATCGCTGTATTGACAGGCGGTACGGTTATCTCTGAGGAGAAAGGTTTGAAATTGGAAGGTGCTACAATGGATATGCTAGGTACCGCTGAGAAGATCACGGTAGACAAAGATACCACTACCATTGTAAATGGTGCTGGTGACAAGGAGGCTATCCAAGCTCGTATCGGCCAGATCAAGATCCAGATGGAGAATACGACATCTGATTATGATAAAGAGAAATTGCAAGAGCGTTTGGCTAAGATGGCCGGCGGTGTAGCTGTTCTTTACGTAGGTGCTCCTTCTGAGGTTGAGATGAAAGAGAAGAAAGACCGTGTGGATGACGCATTACACGCAACTCGTGCCGCTATCGAAGAAGGTACGGTGCCCGGTGGTGGTGTTGCCTATATCCGTGCTATCGATGCATTGGAAGGTATGAAGGGTGACAACGAGGACGAGACTACAGGTATCGAGATCGTTAAGCGCGCTATCGAGGAGCCGCTTCGCCAGATCGTAGCTAACGCTGGTAAGGAAGGTGCCGTTATCGTTCAGAAAGTGAAGGAAGGCAAGGGCGACTTCGGTTACAACGCTCGTAAGGACTGTTTCGAGAATTTGTGCGAGGCTGGTGTAATCGACCCAGCTAAGGTAACTCGCGTAGCATTGGAGAACGCTGCTTCTATCGCAGGTATGTTCTTGACTACTGAGTGCGTGATCGCTGAGAAAAAAGAAGAGACTCCTGCTATGCCTCCGATGAATCCGGGTATGGGCGGCGGAATGGGTGGTATGATGTAATCGACTCCCGTGATTAATGATATGGGCGGCCGTTCCGGAAGGGACGGTCGCTTTTTTTATTTTCATTTGCTTGCTAATTGGAAAAAACGATTACCTTTGTATGCGCAATACCGATAGGTTGCGCTTCAGAATGATTAAAAAAAGCCCAGGTGGCGGAATTGGTAGATGCGCTCGTTTCAGGTGCGAGTGGTTTTGCGATCGTGCAGGTTCGAGTCCTGTTCTGGGCACTTCCCAAAATAGAAAAAATGCAATCCTATACAGAAGACGAAATTGTAGTACAGCTTCGGGACCCGGCCCGACAACGTGAGGCCTTCGCCAAGGTCGTAAGCTTGTATGGCGAGAAGTTGTATTGGCATATACGAAAGATGGTACTGGATCATGAGGATGCGAACGACTTACTCCAAAATACATTTTTGAAAGCTTGGACGAACATCGAGCTTTTTCGTGGTGAGGCCAAATTATCTACATGGCTTTATAAGATCGCGATCAACGAGTGCATTACTTTCCTGAATAAACAGCGAAATATGAATAACGTATCTATCGACGATGCGGATACCTTTTTGCTGGATCGTTTGAAAGGTGATGAATACTTCGATGGTGACGAGATACAGGTAAGATTGCAAAACGCTATTCTTACCTTGCCGGAGAAACAACGCTTGGTTTTCAATATGAAGTATAACGAGGAGATGAAGTACGAGGAGATGTCCGAGATACTAGGTACCTCTGTCGGGGCTTTGAAGGCCTCGTATCATCATGCGGTGAAAAAAATCGAGGAGTTTTTAACAAAAGAGGTTTAAACCTTTTGCCCGAATCGCTGTCAAAGCAATATAAAAAGAGAAAAAGTATGAAAAAAGAAGAAAACAACCTAGATCGCTTGAAAGGAACTAATCCTTTCACTGTACCGGAAGGGTATATGGAAGGGCTTACGGAGCGGATCATGAGTCAGCTCCCCGAGAAGCAGGAGGAGAGGGCGAAACGGATTTCCTTGATGGATCGTGTTCGTCCGTGGTTGTACATGGCTGCGGTATTCGCTGGTCTTGGTTTGTTTTTCAAGGCTATCGTGGGAATAAACGGTTCCGATGGTAGTACTGCGTCTGATTCTTTACTGGTCCGGACGGAAGTCCCGACAACGGCTTTAGACGCTATTGAAGCGGAAGAAGATGAGGAGTATTTGGAGTATTTGGAAGCTCAGTACGCCAATTATCTCTTAGATGAGGAACTTTCCTATTCTGAATAAAGTTTAAAATAGTAATTTTATCGAAGATTTTTGTAATAATACTTGTATGAATAAAATATTTTTCATTACATTTGTAGCGATTTCGGTTCTACTCTCTTTCAATGCTACGGCACAAGAGAAGAAAGAGCAAAGACATTTTGATAGAGAGGCATTCGAAGCAAGGCGGAATGCTTTTATTACGGCTGAAGTTGGCCTTACACCTGAGGAAGCTGCACAATTTATTCCTTTATGCAATGAGTTGCGACAGAAAAAATTTGAGGTAGGTCGTGAATGTCGTAAGTTATCAAAAGAAATTCGACATAAGGAGAATCCGACAGATGCTGATTATAACAAAGTGATAGACGAATGTCTGGATGTTGAGATAAAAGAGGCACAGTTGGAAAAAGAGTATTTTGAGAGATTCAAGAAGATACTTTCTCCCGAAAAGGTCTATAAGTACCGAAATGCGGAATATAAGTTTGTCCGGAATTTCATGAAGAGTGGTCGGGACAATAAAAAGGAAGAAAAACAGAAAAAGTAAAATATTATCATTATTTGTGTTTTTTGTTTAGATTTAGTTTTGGCGTTTAAGTTAAGGGAGGGGTGGCGACGTGATGTCGGTTCCCCTTTTGTTTTGCCCTTATCCTTGCTTTATAAGCCTTTGGCCTTGGCTTCATTCCACAGTTGATCCATTTCCTCCAATGTCATATCTTTCAAGGAACGACCTTCTTGGATCGTGTGCTCCTCTAGATAATTAAAACGGCGGATAAACTTCTGGTTCGTGCGTTCCAATGCGTTGTCCGGATTTATTTTGTATAGGCGGGCAGCGTTGATCAAGCTAAAGAAGAGATCTCCGAACTCAGCTTCCATCTTATCTGCGTCCATCCTGTCTATCTCGGTTTTCAACTCATTAAATTCCTCCTGTACCTTATCCCATACTTGATCACGTTGTTCCCAGTCGAAACCTACGTTACGGGCCTTATCTTGGATACGATGCGCTTTTACTACGGATGGGAGGGAAGCGGGAACACCCTCCAGTACGGTTTTGTTACCCCCCTTTTCTTTCAACTTAAGCTGCTCCCAGCTTTGCTCTACCTTTTGAGCGGTATCGGCGGAGGTATCTCCGAATACGTGTGGATGGCGGTAAATCAGTTTCTGGCAAAGGCTGTCGCAGACATCCTTGATATCGAAAGCTTCTTTTTCCTCGCCGATCTTGGAGTAAAAGACGATGTGCAATAACAGGTCTCCTAATTCTTTTTTTATGTTTGTGTTATCCTCACGCATCAAGGCCTCGCATAGTTCATAGGTTTCCTCGATCGTATTCGTGCGGAGGCTCTCGTTTGTCTGTTTACGATCCCAAGGGCATTTTACCCGTAATTCATCCAGAATGTCGAGTAATTGCCCGAAGGCTTCCATCTTCTCTTCTCTAGTTGCCATATTATTTACTTATTCTATAATGATTGTAAAAGAAAGAGGGCAGGGTAGAACCCGGCCCTCTGTTTGTTTTATTGTTGTTCTTTCTTGAATTCTTTCAATCCGTTTTGAAGGAACTGGATGTATTTGGAAACATCCTCATTGAATGCGTATGAAGGTCCGAGCGGCTGTCCCTCGTCATTCAATAAGATGTAGAATGGCTGGGCATTAGAACCGAACTTGCTTCGTTGCAAATAACTCCATTTATCACCGATCGTCTTCAGCTTACGAGTCTTTCCGTTCTCTTGGATCTCGATGGGTTGCGGGAGTTTCGTCTTATCGTCTACCATGAGAGTGATTAGCACGTAATCATTTTCTAGCATTTGCTTCACCTTAGGATCCGTCCAAACGGAAGCCTCCATCTTACGGCAGTTTACGCAACCGAAACCGGAGAAGTCGATCATGACGGGTTTATTTACCTTCTTGGCATAAGCCATACCGGATTCATAATCGTCGAATGCGGCGTGTACCTCGTTTTTGTATAGATTGAAATCTTGTGTATACAACGGAGGAGCGAATGCGCTGATCGCCTTTAACGGAGCGCCCCAAAGTCCCGGAACCATGTAAATGGCGAAAGCGAAAGAGATAATCGCCATAAACAGACGAGGAACAGATACATATTTTACTTCGCTATCATGGCTAAACTTGATCTTTCCTAATAAGTAAACACCCAATAAACTGAAGATCACGATCCAAAGCACGATAAAAGCCTCACGGTCTAGTAAACGCCAACCATACGCTAAGTCCGCTACGGAAAGGAACTTCAAGGCCAAGGCCAACTCCAAGAAGCCCAATACGACCTTCACGGAATTCAACCATCCGCCGGATTTCGGCATACTTTGCAGCATATTCGGGAAGATGGCGAAGACGCTGAACGGGATGGATAACGCCAAGGCGAAACCGAACATACCGATAGCCGGTCCTACCGCCGTACCCATAGAAGCGGCCTGTACCAACAAGGTTCCGATAATCGGGCCCGTACAAGAGAAAGATACCAATACCAACGTAAACGACATAAAGAAAATACTCAATACGCCGGTCGTCGAATCGGCCTTGCTATCCAATTTGCTAGTCCATGACGCAGGTAATACCAGCTCGAAGGCTCCGAAGAAGGAGACTGCGAATACTACCAACAGCAAGAAGAACAGGATATTAAAGATCGCGTTCGTTGATAAATCATTCAATGCGCTCGCTCCGAAGATACCGGTGATCAACAAGCCCATCACCAAATAGATTACGATAATAGATAACCCATAGGTGATAGCGTCGCGAATCGCTTTCTTACGATCTTTCGTACGTTTCAGGAAGAAGCTAACCGTCATAGGGATCATCGGCCAAACGCAAGGAGTCAATAAGGCGATCAAACCACCTAAGAAACCTGCGAAGAAGATGAATAACCAAGAGGTATCTGCCGCAGATACCGTAGAGTCGCCGAACGATTTCAATTGGTCGATCACCGGAGACCAAAGATTCGGGCTGTCGGTTAAGCTGTCGGACGCTTTAGGAGATGTCGTAGCCGGTGTCTCTTTAGCGGCAGGGTCCGGAGTGTTCAACTCGCTGGCCTCTTCCGCTACGACTTGCGTATCCGGCTGTATGGCCGTGGCGTCCTCTTTATCCACCTCTGTAGTCGAGCTGTTAGCTGCCAGAGCTGGATCTACATGGATACTTTTCTTATCGAAAGAGAAAGGTATTTGATCCGGGGGAAGACAAGTCTCGTCATTACAAGCCATAAATTCCACCTCGCCCTCCGCCTTGAATTTAGCGGGATCGGTAACCTTTAGTTTTTGGGTGAACGATACCGTACCCGGATACCAACGAAGATTCATGGCAAATTGCTCGTCGTAAACCGTGGTCGGCTTTACCGAAGGAACCGGTTGACCGATCAGTTCAGCTCCATTCAATGTCTCGAATGTGAAAGATGTAGAAACAGGACCTCCTTCCGGCAGGTTCATGTCATACAGGTGCCAACCTTTGTCCGCCGTGGCGGTAAAGACGATCTCTTTCTCGGGTGCGCCGCCCTTGTCGTCTAGTTTAATTTTCCACTTGACAGGCGTAAGTATTTGCGCCTGCGCTACCAGCGCTATTAGCGCCAGCATGATCGAACTGATGAGTTTCTTCATTTTTTGTCCTTTATTGATAGATTACTTTGCTGTCGATGTGAATTTCTCCGGGATCCGTGTCTCGAAGCGCATCTCCTCGCCTGTTACCGGATGGATGAAACAGAGCCTGCGGGCATGGAGCATCAAGCGTCCGGCAGGATTTGTCTCCGCCCCATATTTAGAGTCTCCGGCTATCGGATGCCCGATGGATTGCATCTGCGCACGGATTTGGTTCTTGCGTCCCGTCTCCAGATCGAGTTCCACGAGCGAATAACGATTGTTCGTTTGCAGGAGTCGGTAGCGTGTGATCGCTTCCTTCCCGTCACCATCTTGTGTCACGTACACTTGCATATGCTTGTTCTCCACGAGGTTGGATACGATCAAATCCGTGTCTTTCTCCGGCCGTCCCTCTATCACGGCCACGTAGGTCCGTTGCGTGATAGCCTCGCTCCAGTTGGACTGTAGTTGCTCTTTTACCTTCTGGTTCTTGGCGAACATCATGATACCCGATGTGTCTCGGTCCAGACGGTGCAAGACGAATATCTTGTTGCGAGGGTCGCATTCTTTCAAGTAATCGCTCAGGATACGGTAGGCCGTACGCTCTTTGATACGATCGGTAGATACGGATAGCAAACCTTCCCGCTTGTTGATCACGATGAGGTCATCATCTTCCCAAACAATTCTAAGTAACGGATTGTTGAATTCCACCTTCCCTCTTCCATAGTTGATCCCGACCGTATCGTTAGGGTTCAGCGGGGCATCGAACTGCCGGGTGACTTTCCCGTTTACCGAGATCTGTCCCCTGCTCAATAATCCTTTCACGGATGAACGGCTTTGTTCTTTTAATAACTCGAACAGGAAAGGTAGCAAAGTGTTACTTTCACCCACCGTTACCTGTCGTTCTTTAGAGGGTTTACGTCGATTATCCCCTCCTTTATACTCAGATCGCTTTCTCATATCTATTTTTTATAGTACGCGAAGATACAGGCATTTACGCGAAACTGCAATAGCGTGGAATAGAAAAACCGTTATAAATAGTTTGCTTGTTATAGGAATAAACCTTCAAATCCCCGGATGTAAAAGTAATTGCCATTCACTCTATTTTCAAAATAGCGGCGTGGTCTTTATAAATCACGTCGTGATCTGTATAAACCACGACTTGGTCTGTACAAACCATGTCGTGGTTTATAGAATAGTGGCGTATCCGAGAGAGAATACCTATTGTCTCGGCCGACTATATTTCCCGATGCTCAGCGTTTTTTGTCTATATTTTTTGTACTTTCGCGGATCGAGAAATGTGTAAAGACTAATTAGTTATAAAAATATGGAAATCGCTAGTAAGTACAATCCCGCTGAAGTAGAGGGGAAGTGGTATCAGTATTGGTTGGATAACGGCTTCTTTAAGTCAAAGCCAGACGGTCGTGAGCCGTATACGATTGTAATCCCGCCCCCTAACGTCACCGGCGTATTGCACATGGGACATATGCTTAACAATACGATCCAAGATATCTTGGTTCGCCGTGCCCGTATGATGGGTAAGAACGCTTGTTGGGTACCGGGTACGGACCATGCTTCGATCGCTACGGAGGCGAAAGTGGTGAATCGTTTGGCCGGGCAAGGAATCAAGAAGACCGATCTGACTCGCGACGAGTTCTTGCGTCACGCTTGGGAATGGAAAGAAGAGCATGGCGGCATCATCTTGAAGCAGCTTCGTAAATTGGGGGCTTCCTGCGATTGGGATCGTACGGCGTTCACGATGGACGAGAAACGTTCGGAAAGCGTCATCAAGGTTTTTGTCGATCTATATAAGAAGGGCTTGATCTACCGGGGCGTGCGTATGGTGAATTGGGACCCTAAGGCGTTGACGGCCCTGTCCGATGAGGAGGTTATCTATAAGGAAGAGCATAGTAAGTTGTACTATCTTCGCTATAAGATCGTAGGCGAGGAGGGATACGCCATTGTCGCCACTACCCGTCCGGAGACGATTATGGGAGATACGGCGATGTGTATCAACCCGAACGACCCGAAGAACCAACATCTGAGAGGAAAGAAAGTGATCGTTCCGCTGGTAGGCCGTGAGATTCCGGTGATCGAGGATGATTACGTGGATATGGAGTTCGGTACGGGCTGTTTGAAAGTGACCCCCGCGCACGATGTAAACGACTATATGTTGGGCGAGAAATATAATTTGCCTTCTATCGATATATTTAACGATAACGGTACGTTGAGCGAGGCTGCCGGCCTGTATGTGGGCATGGATCGTTTCGATGTCCGCAAGCAGATCGAGGAAGACTTGCGTAACGCCGGTCTTTTGGAGAAGGTAGAGGCTTACGAGAACAAGGTGGGTTTCTCGGAGCGTACGAACGTGCCTATCGAACCGAAATTGTCTATGCAATGGTTCTTGAAGATGGAACATCTAGCCCAGATCGCCTTGGAGCCGGTCATGAAGGACGATATCAAGTTCTATCCGCCGAAGTTCAAGAACACCTACCGCCATTGGATGGAGAATATCAAGGACTGGTGTATCAGCCGTCAGCTTTGGTGGGGACACCGTATCCCGGCTTACTTCTTGCCGGAAGGTGGTTACGTGGTAGCCGAGACGGAAGAGAAAGCTTTGGAACTGGCGAAAGAGAAATGTGGTAACCCGAATCTGACCATGTCTGATTTGCGTCAGGACGAGGACGTATTGGATACTTGGTTCTCCTCTTGGTTGTGGCCGATCTCCCTGTTCGACGGTATCAATAACCCGGATAACGAGGAAATCAATTATTACTATCCGACCAGTGATTTGGTAACCGGACCGGATATCATCTTCTTCTGGGTAGCCCGTATGATTATGGCCGGCTATGAGTACAGAGGGAAAATGCCGTTCAAGAGCGTCTACTTTACGGGTATCGTTCGCGATAAGCTGGGACGTAAGATGTCCAAATCTTTAGGAAACTCTCCCGATCCGTTGCAATTGATCGAGCAATACGGTGCGGACGGCGTGCGTATGGGCTTGATGCTTGCGGCTCCTGCCGGAAATGATATTCCTTTCGATGATGCTTTGTGTGAGCAAGGACGTAACTTCAATAATAAGATATGGAATGCTTTCCGCTTGGTGAAGGGCTGGACGGTAGACGATACGATCGCTCAGCCGGAGGCTTCCGCTATCGCCGTGAAATGGTTCAAGATGCAGCTGGATAAGACGATTGCCGAGGTAGACGACTCTTTCAGTAAATATCGTCTGAGCGAAGCGATGATGGCTGTCTATAAATTGTTCTGGGATGAGTTCTCCTCATGGTATCTGGAGATGGTAAAACCGGGGTATCAGCAGCCGATCGACAAGGCTACTTATGAGGCTACGTTAGGTTTCTTCGATGCCTTGCTTCGTTTGCTTCATCCTTTCATGCCGTTTATTACCGAGGAATTATGGCAAGCCCTTGAGCCTCGTAAGGAAGGTGAGAGCTTGATGGTTGCCCAAATGCCGGAAGTAGCTGTTGCGGATAGCGCTTATTTGGATGCTTTCGAGATCGTGAAAGAGATCGTTGGTGGTGTCCGTACCATTCGTTTGCAAAAGAATATACCGAATAAGGATGCGCTGGAATTGCAGATCGTGGGTGAGCACAATGAGGCGTTCAACGCCGTAATCGCTAAGATGTGCAATCTCTCTTCCATCTCCAAGGTAGAGGAGAAAGCGGCCGGTGCTGTATCGTTCTTGGTCCGTACGACTGAATATGCCGTACCTTTAGGCAATCTGATCAATGTGGAGGAAGAGTTGGCTAAGCTTCAAGAAGAATTGAAATACCAAAAAGGTTTCTTGGCTTCTGTCATGAAGAAATTAGGCAATGAGAACTTCGTGAGCAAAGCCCCGGCGAAAGTAATCGAGATGGAGAAGAAAAAGCAAGCCGATGCCGAATCGAAGATTAAGTCTATCGAGGAAAGTATCGCTGCCTTGACAAAATAAATAGAACGGCCGTTTCTTTGAAATAAGAGCCTATATCAATCTTTTTTTGGTTGATATAGGCTTTTTGTTGTATAAGTTGAAAATGTGATATTAAACTTGTTTATGTTGATGTCTTGGCATTTAAATTTTTATTAACTTGCCGGGCATTGAATAATGGATAGTCGTGCTAACTTTTCAAGGTATATATGAAGAGATTGTTTTTTATTGGTTGTTGGACGTTGATTCTAACTTTGCTTATTCCGGATAGGGCGAAAGGTGACACGTTTGTCGATAGCTTACGAAGAGAAATCAAGGTTTTGCCGGATAGTAGTAAACTAATACGCTTGAACGAATTACTTTATGCCAATACGCATAACAAAGTATATAAAGTATATGCGGATTTGCTACTAGAAGAGGCACAGAGGCAACGTAACGATTATTACAAAGGAAATGCCTTACTATTCTTGATGCGTTATTACTATATGCAAGATCCGGATAGCTTGCGAATATATTTGAAAATAGCGGAACCCCTTTTCATCGCGACAAACCGGATCGAGGAATTATGTAGGGCGAAAGGATGGAATATCTATTCTTTAGCGAATGAGGGGATGCAGGGATTGGTAATCCGGGAGGTGGATAGCTTGAGGAATCTTGCGACCTATTTTAATTATCCGGATGGGGTGGATATGGCAAACCAAGCTTTAGCGAATTTCTATTTTAATATAGGATTGGATGAGGAGGGTATTCAATTAAGCCGGGAGATCTTATCTCGCATGGAAGAACGTAATGCCTCTAGGATGCGTTGGTATTACGTGTTACGGCTGTTGCTTACGAAGGATTTGCGATTGGAGTATTTGAATAAATTGGATTCTTGCATACAAGAGTGCGAGAAAGAGGACATTACTCAATTGGATGCGGAACATACTGTCGCTTTTTTAAAAGATCGCTATCATTATTACTCGGCCCAGTATTACGTGGCGGAAAAAGAGCCTTCCTTGGTTTATCAGCACTTGAGGATGATGGAGGATATCGAAAAGAAGAATAATATGAATGCCGAGCAAATCCTGCCTCAATTCCTTTGGATGAATTATTACGCTTTAGCGGGGAAATATGAGAAGGCCATTGATTTGGCGAACAAATTGGAACTAATGCTCTTGGATAAGAAACGCTTTAGTGATTGGGTCTCAGTGGAGGATTTTAAGGCGGATCTCTATTATAAGCTTGGAAGAGGGATGGAAGCGGCTAGGGCTTACAGAGATTCTAAAGAAGTGCACGACTCGATTATGCGGGTAAAATATTACGAGGATTTAGCGAAGTTGAAAACCCAACGAGAGGTGGAAAAACTAGAGATACAAAGTAAGAAACTGGAGCTAGAGGCGGAAAAGTCGCGTGTCCGTATCTTGATGCTTCGAGGAGGATTTGTCTTGGTGTTGTTACTATGTGCGGGCTTGGGTATAGTCGCCTATGCCCGTCATCGTGCGGGGATACGATTAAAGATCGCAAAAGAGAAAGCGGAGGAGGCGGATCACCTGAAATCTGCGTTCTTGGCAAACATGAATCATGAGATCAGGACGCCATTGAACGCCATCGTCGGATTCTCGCAGGTGATCGCCGATGAGGAAGATGCGGAAACTCGTCATGAACTCTCCAATATTATACAAAGTAATAATGAATTGTTGCAACGCTTGATAGAAGACGTATTGGATATATCGAAAATCGAGTCGAATACGTTGACTTTCGTTTTGGCGAATCATGAAATGAAGGCTTTAATGAAAGATATCTATAGTATCATTTTATTACGTATGCCCGAAAATGTAGAACTTCGATTGGATGATTGCCAACCTTTTACGCTTTATACCGATCGGAGTAGATTAACGCAAGTCCTCACTAATTTATTGACGAATGCTATCAAGCACACGAAAAAAGGTTATATTTGCTTCGGGTATGACGTGACGGAGCAGGAAATCCGCTTTTATGTGACGGATACAGGCGAGGGAATCCCGGACGACCAATTGGAACGGGTTTTCGATCGTTTTGTCAAGTTGACGCAATGGACCAATGGAGTCGGCTTGGGATTGGCTATCTCCAAGGCTTTGGTCACAAAGCTCGGCGGTCGTGTAGAAGTGACTTCCCAGCAAGGGGTAGGCTCTACCTTTAGCGTTATTTTCCCAAGATAAACAGTATACATTATATATAATATTGTAATAGACCATGAAACACTCAAGACGTACATTTTTTAAACAAGGATTGGCGGGTGCCCTTTTATTAGGTACCTCCACGATCGCCCGGGCCGCTTTGCCGGACCCTGTAAAGCCAAAAGCCCCGAAGGCCGTAAACCCGTTCCATCTGGGAATGGCGGGATATACTTTCGTTAATTTTGATTTAGATACGACGTTGAAGACGTTGGAACGATTAGATATCCATTATCTTTGCATCAAGGATTTCCATTTGCCGTTGAATAGTACGGATGAGCAGATTAGGGCTTTTCATGATAAATGCGCTGCCCATAAAGTGACGGGATATGCCGTAGGTCCTATTTATATGAAGAGTGAGGAAGAGATAGATCGTGCGTTTGATTATGCGAAGCGGGTAGGAGTGAAGTTAATCGTCGGTGTCCCGAATTACGAGCTTTTACCCTATGTGGATAAAAAAGTGAAGGAGTATGATTTTCATTACGCTATCCACTTGCACGGTCCTGATATTAAGACGTATCCCGATGCTACGGACGTTTGGGAGCATACGAAGGATTTAGACCCCCGTATCGGTATGTGTCTGGATGTCGGGCATGACTTGCGAAACGGCTGTGATCCTGTCGCCGACTTGAAGAAATACCATACCCGGGTATTCGATATGCACATCAAGGACGTGACGGATTCTTCGAAGGCGGGAGTCGGGATCGAGATCGGTCGTGGAAAGATCGACTTCCCTGCGCTGATCCGTATGATGCGGGAAGTTAATTACACGGGAATGTGTAGCTTGGAATACGAGAAAGACATGAAAGACCCCTTCTTGGGGATCGCGGAGTCTATCGGCTATTTCAAGGCTGTGAGTGATTTGACATAATGTGGGGGCGTAAATCGCCCCCTTTTAAATAGATGAAGATGAGAAGCATTCTTTTTATAGGCATAGCGGGTTTGTTGTCCGCTTGTAGCACGATTAATTATGTAGGTATCGAGACGTATAATCCTGCGGAGGTGACGTTTCCTGAGAATGTCGCCAAGGTACTTATCGTAAACAATGCCGTCCCCCAACCGGAGGATGCGGGTTACGAATACACCTTGCAGGGAGAGAGGCAAGATACTTGCAAAGCGAAAGCGGATAGTGCGCTGTTTGACGCTTGCCGTACTTTAGGGGAGGCTATCGTGGAGGCTTCTTATTTTAACGACGTATTGCTTTACCATGATGCGGTTCGAAAAGATAATCAGGCGTTTCTGGATACGAAACTTACCCAAGGGCAAGTAGCGTCGCTATGCGATGAGACCGGTGCCGATGCGGTTATCTCCATCGACCGCTTGCTGTTCGATATGAAGAAAAGCGTAGGTACCTTGGGCGAAGGGTATGTAATGGGAATGATCGACGTGCAGATGGCTGGCGTGATACGCAGTTACGTTCCCGATCGTGAGGCTCCACTGGCGACGGTACATATGAAAGATAGTATTTATTGGGCGGAAAGTGCGGATTATATGCCGATCTTGGATAAGGTATTGCCCTCTCCGGAGAATGCTTTGCGTGGGGCCGGTAAATATTTCGGGGCGAAGGTCTACGCTAATTTTGTTCCTCATTGGGAGAAGGAGACTCGTTGGTACTTTACCGGAATGGGTTCACGTTGGAAAGAGGCTTCCGCTTATGCGGCTAATGAGAAATGGGATATGGCGGAAGATCGTTGGTCCGGGCTTTACCGGGGTACGGAAAACTGGAAAAGCCGGGCGAAGGCGGCCTCTAATCTGGCCCTATGCCATGAGATGAGAGGAGCTTTAAAAGAAGCCTATGAGTGGGCTCATAAATCATACGATTTATTCAAGCGTAATAATGGTGATAATGATAAGAGTACCAAATTATTGGAACTCTATGTACAGGCGTTGGCCGAACGAATTCGTTCCGATAAGAAACTAAATGTGCAATTTGGTGAGGATTAACGGCGTTATTCGGTGAATTATTATTACTTTTGACGCATATTCGAATAAAGGAGAATTAATATATGAACGCAAATATGGCAAAGGTTCAATCCCTCATCGAGAACGCTTTTACGTCGGCTGTTGAAAAGCTGGCCAAGGATGAGTCCGGTAATTTTATAAGCGACTTATATGTGCAGGCTGATGCGGAAAGCGGGGAACTGCAAATTTATGATGATGAGGAGCATTTGATCGAAAAGATCGTTATCTTCGATTGGGTGAACTCGAACGAGGAGGAGAACGCATTCAATAAGCGGGTTGCCGCTTCGGTGAAGGCGGTTCTTACGATCTTGTCTACCAAGAATATTTTTGACGTCCCCCGATTCATGAAGCCTCTTTCTGTTAGCTTGACCGATGAGGATTTTGTTGTAATAGAGGAACTTCTCTTCATCGATGATGATATGCTTCGTCTGGACGATCCTCTATTAAAAGATTTAGATGCAGATTTAGATGATTTTTTAGCGAATCTTCTTGCAGATGTCAAATAAACCCTGTATCTTTGCGCCCGAAATAAAGAAACAAATGTTGCCGAAATAGCTCAGCTGGTAGAGCAACGCATTCGTAATGCGTAGGTCGCCGGTTCAAGTCCGGCTTTCGGCTCACAAAATTAGGCAGTTATCTTTTTAGGTAACTGCCTAATTTTGTTTGATAAGGCTGCGGTTCTAGCGAGGTTTGGGAGGTAAGGTTAAACTGGGTGTTAAACCGGAAATGCAATGAACGCAACAGCGTTATTATTTGCGTCAAATTTGCGTCACCAAATGCAACAAAACGCCAAAACAAAACGATTTTTATCAATAAAAAAAGCGGCTACTTGTTTTGTAACCGCTTAATTTATTATTGGTGGAGCATATCGGACTCGAACCGATCACCTACAGACTGCCAGTCTGTCGCTCTAGCCAGATGAGCTAATGCCCCGTCTTGTTAATTCATGTGCAAATATAAGGCTTTTCTTGATATATGCGCTATCTTTGTATAAGAAATTTCAAGAGAAAGGAAAGAAGATGATAATTTATAATACGACTTTTCATATCCATAAGGATATCGTGGATGAGTGTCTGGAATATTTGAAGAATAGTTATATACCGAAAGCCTCCGAGAGCGGTATCCTTTATAGTCCTTATTTGAGACGGATCTTGGATTCGCGGAATGAGGAAGGTGAAAGTTTTTCCGTACAGTTTCATACGAGGGATATCGATTCGTTGAATGAGTGGGTGCGTAAGGAAGGCGGAGCCTTGCAGCAAGATTTGATAGGACGTTATAAAGAGAAAATCGCAGGATTCTCTACCCTGTTGGAAGATATAGAGCTACCTAAATGATCAAGGACCGTATTATATTAGGCATAGACCCCGGTACGATCGTGATGGGATACGGAATCTTGAAGATCGAGGGGAATAAACCGAAGCTGGAAGCTATGGGAATCCTGCAATTGAATAAATATGAGGATCATTATCTCCGTCTGCGTAAGATATTCGAACGGGTCTTGGCCTTGATCGATCAATACCATCCGGATGAGTTGGCTATCGAGGCGCCTTTCTTCGGGAAGAACGTACAGAGTATGTTGAAACTCGGAAGGGCGCAAGGGGTAGCGATGGCTGCGGCCTTGGAGCGGGATATCCCGATCTTCGAGTACGCCCCTCTAAAAATCAAGCTCTCGATCACGGGGAATGGAAATGCGGCGAAAGAACAAGTGGCCGGCATGCTACAACGCTATCTGAAGATACCGGATGAGTCCATGCTTCCGCAATTGGACGCTACGGATGGGTTGGCGGCGGCTGTTTGTCATTATTTCCAAACCAATAATCCGATCTCGGAAAAGAAGTATACGGGATGGAAGGATTTTATCGCTAAGAACCCCGGGAAAGTCCGCTGATATGAGCTTAAAAAACATAGTTATGAAATTCTCAAACCATAACTAAGGTTCAAAGAATTCATAACTATGTTTTTATTTAGCCTAAACTGACCTTATTCTTATACGATACCTTGTGCCATCATAGCTTTCGCTACTTTCATGAAGCCTGCGATATTCGCGCCTTTTACATAATTGATATATTCGCCATCTTTACCGTGAGCTACGCATTGTTCGTGGATTGCGCTCATGATCTGATGTAATTTAGCGTCTACCTCGGCGGCAGTCCATGAGATATGCATAGCGTTCTGAGTCATCTCTAATCCGGAAGTAGCTACACCACCGGCGTTGACAGCCTTACCCGGAGCGAATAATTGCTTATGCTCGATGAACAAGTCTACAGCCTCAGCCGTACAACCCATGTTAGAAACCTCAGCTACGCACAAAGTCTTGTTCTCGATCAACTTACGAGCGTCAGCCTCGTTCAACTCATTCTGGGTAGCGCATGGCAAGGCTATATCTACTTTTTGTTCCCAAGGTTTCTTGCCGGGATAGAAGGTAGAGCCCGGGAATTCGTCTGCGTAAGGAGCTACGATATCATTTCCGGAATTACGCAATTCCAACATATAGTCGATCTTCTCGCCGGAGATACCCGCCGGATCATAGATATATCCGTCAGGACCGGAGATAGTAACCACTTTAGCGCCCAACTCGGTTGCCTTTGTAGCGGCACCCCAAGCCACGTTGCCGAAACCGGAGATGGCGACCGTCTTACCCTTGATATCGATTCCGTGAGTCTCCAACATTTGATGTACGAAGTAAAGAGCGCCGAAGCCGGTAGCTTCCGGACGAAGGATAGAGCCTCCGAACTCCATGCCCTTACCCGTGAACGTACCCGTATTCTCGCGAGCCAATTTCTTGTACATACCGTACATATAACCGACCTCACGGCCACCTACGCCTATATCGCCAGCCGGAACATCCCTGTCCGGACCAAGATTACGCCATAATTCAAGAATAAACGCTTGGCAGAAACGCATGATCTCGGCGTCGCTCTTTCCTCTCGGAGCGAAATCGGAACCACCTTTGCCACCACCCATCGGAAGGGTTGTCAAAGCGTTTTTAAATGTTTGCTCGAATCCTAAGAATTTCAAGATAGACAAGTTAACGGACGGGTGGAAACGGATGCCTCCCTTGTACGGGCCGATTGCGTTGTTGAACTGAACACGGTATCCCAAGTTAACTTGTATCTCACCTTTATCATCTACCCAAGGCACACGGAAAGTGAAAATACGTTCCGGCTCAACTAGGCGTTCAATGATTTTCGCTTTCTCAAATTCCGGATGTTGGTTGTACACTTCCTCAATTGATAAAAGCACTTCTTTTACTGCTTGCAAATACTCCTTTTCTCCCGGATGTTTTGCCTCTAGCGCTGATAAAATAACTTCAGTCTTCATAGCATTTATATTCTTTAAAAGGATAACATTCTGTTGGCAAATGTAGGTAATTCTTTGGAATGACCAAGAGTTTCGCTTACTTTTTATCAGTGAAAACCTAAAAATCTTCAGTTAGAGTCAGAATGCGTACTTTCATGTTTCAATAGTTATTATTTTTCCTTACATTTGACTCGAATAATTCTATCAGAATCTATTATGAGCGGTATACCGAACTTAAAAGACTTGGTGTTCAGAGACACCCCGTTTGCCAATCTAATGAATAAGCGTATATATAATGTATTGCTTATCGCTACGAAATATGATTCCTTCATGTTGGAAGATGACGGGCGTGTAGATGAGCAGATATTTAACGAATATACTTCCTTAAGCCTCCGTTACCCACCCCGGTTTACGCAGGTGACTACCGAGGAGGAGGCTTTGAATGAGTTGAAGAACCGGAACTTCGAATTGATCATTTGCATGCCGAATATGGATAACCGGGATATATTCGCTGCGGCGAGCGAGATAAAGGTGCATTATCCGAATATCCCGATCGTTGTATTGACTCCTTTCTCGAAAGAGGTGTCTAAGCGGATCGCCAACGAGGATCTGAGTGCTATCAATTATGTGTTCAGCTGGTTGGGTAACTCGGAGTTGTTACTGGCGATTATCAAGTTGATCGAGGATAAGATGAACGCTCCGGACGATACGGCCAGCGTGGGGGTACAGATCATCTTGTTGGTGGAGGATTCCATTCGTTTCTATTCGTCCGCTTTGCCTCATTTATATAAGTTCGTGCTGGAGCAAAGCCAGATGTTCGCGAAGGAGGCGTTGAACGATCACCAGCGTACGTTGCGTATGCGGGGTCGTCCGAAGATCAAATTGGCCCGGAATTACGAGGAGGCGGTACGTATCTTTGATCAGTATCGGGATAATATGTTGGGTATTATCTCGGATATGAGTTTTATGCACAATGGCGTGAAAGATCCGTATGCCGGTTATAAGTTCGGACAGTATGTACGAAAAACGGGTTTGATCATTCCTTTCGTGCTGGAATCTTCGGAGGCTAGCAACCATGTGTACGCGAAGGAACTGAACGCCTCGTTTATCGATAAGAATTCCAAGAGTTATCCGCAGGATTTGAAAAAGAAGATCATGCAGCGTTTCGGCTTCGGCGATTTCGTGATCCTGAATCCGCATACGAAAGAGGAGATCATGCGTATCAAGGATTTGAAAGACCTTCAAAAGAAAGTCTTTCAGATTCCCGACGATTCGTTGGTTTACCATCTCTCCCGGAATCATTTCTCCCGTTTCTTTTATTCCCGTGCCATGTTTCCGCCCGCCGAGGTTTTGAAGCATGTGGACGTGAGTGACTATAAGGATATGGATGAGGCCCGGAAATTGGTTTTCGACTTGATCGTGCAATATCGCCGGATGAAGAACACGGGTGTCGTGGCGGTTTATCAGAAGGATCGTTTTGATGAGTATAGTAATTTTGCCCGTATCGGCGACGGTTCGCTGGGAGGTAAGGGTAGAGGTCTTGCCTTTATCGGTGCGATGGTGAAGCGATACCCTAAGCTGGAGAGTGATAATTTTGCCGTGAATATCCCGAAGACGGTCGTGATCTGTACCGACATCTTCGACGAGTTCATGGAGACGAACGAGTTGTATCCGGTAGCGCTGGGCGATGCGGACGACGAGACGATCCTCCGGTATTTCTTGCGGGCCAGCTTGCCCTCCCGTTTAATCGAGGACTTGATGGCTTTCTTCGATGTGGTGAAAAGCCCGATCGCCGTGCGTTCCTCCAGCCTGCTGGAAGATTCGCATTATCAACCTTTCGCCGGGATCTATTCTACGTATATGGTACCTAAGATCGAGGAGAAATACGATATGCTCCGTACGGTGAGCGACGCTATCAAGGCGGTGTATGCCTCTGTCTTTTATAAGGACAGTAAGGCGTATATGACGGCTACCTCGAACTTGATCGATCAGGAGAAGATGGCTATCGTCTTGCAAGAAGTGGTGGGCTCCCGTTATAATGATCATTTCTATCCGACGATGTCGGGCGTGGCCCGTTCCTTGAATTTCTATCCGATCGGTAACGAGAAGGCGGAAGATGGGATCGCGAATATCGCCTTGGGATTGGGTAAGTATATCGTCGATGGCGGGCAAACCTTGCGTTTCTCTCCCCGACATCCCCATAGCATCTTGCAGATGAGTACGATGGATTTCGCTCTTAGGGAAACGCAGACTCGTTTCTATGCCTTGGATTTGAAGAATATGGCGGAAGCCTTCTCGGTAGATGATGCCTTTAACTTGGTGAAGCTGGGCTTGAAGGACGCTGACGCTGAGGGTTCCTTGAAATATATTGTCTCTACATACGATCCGTACGATCAGATTATCCGTGACGGTTATTATCCGGGCGGTCGTAAGATCCTTTCTTTCGTGAATATCCTACAGCATGACGTGTTCCCGCTGGCGGATACGTTGGATCAGATCTTACGGATCGGGCAGCAGGAAATGGGCCGTCCGGTAGAGATTGAGTTCGCTGTCAACATGGACCCGTCGGATCATACAAGGGCGACTTTCTATCTGTTGCAAATCCGTCCGATCGTAGATAATAAAGAGATTATGGACGAGGATCTGAGCTTGGTGAAGAACGAGGAAACCATCCTTTCTTCTACCAGTGTTTTGGGGCATGGCATCGTTGGCGACGTACAGGATATTATCTATGTGAAGACGGGCGCTTTTAACTCATCCAATAATCAGTTGATCGCTTATGAGATCGAGAAGATGAACCGTTCGTTTACCGATCAGGAGAAAGGATACGTATTAGTCGGCCCCGGTCGATGGGGGAGCAGCGACTCTTGGTTGGGTATTCCGGTGAAATGGCCGCATATCAGTAACGCACGGGTGATTGTGGAATGCGGATTGGAGAACTATCGGGTAGACCCGAGTCAAGGTACCCATTTCTTCCAGAACCTGACTTCGTTCGGAGTGGGCTATTTTACGGTTAATCCATTTAAGGGAGATGGTTGGTTCGATGAGGCGTTCTTGAATGCGCAACCCGCCGTAGAGGAGACGGAATATCTTCGTCATGTACATTTTGATGCTCCGATTACGATTAAGATGGATGGGAAGAAAAGTCTTGGCGTGGTATTGAAACCATAAAAAGATAGCGTTTCAAGAGAAGATAGTTGTTTGTGGATTTGCGAGACGAGCCGGTAAGACGGGTCTCGCGAATCCATTTTTTATTTCAAGTGGAAAGTGGCAAGAACCGCTTTGTGGTCGGTAGGCCAGATTCCAAGGGGAGTCATGATCGGGTCGGAGGTCTCTTCCGTCTCTCTTTGCCCACGGAGGATGTCACCTTTCGGACCGATGATACATACATCTGTAAGCGTTAATTCCTCGAATGGAGCGTAATGGATGAAATCGATGCGATCTCTATCGTCCGCTTTCGGCGACCAAACCAATTTCTCTAAAGCGATATCCTTACAGTCCGCCGGGCAGGTAAGTCCCGGATGAGTTACAGGGTTCGGGAAGATCTCACGGTACGTATCTTTGAAGCCGTCTTTCTCCAGCATGACGGATACGTGCCAAGGAACAACCAATCCTTGGTGGTCTCTCATATCTTTGGTCGCCTCGGTCCAGTCCAGATGGGAAGGCTCGTTAAAGTCCCCTCCGAGGATAACGATCCGTCCGGCTTCCCGATCCTTTTTCGCCTCTTTTAGGAAGCAAGCGATAGCGTCGTCACGGACAGATTGCTCGTTCAACCATAGGAGTGTGTCCAGATTGGTGACAGGAGGTTCCTCGTCCCATGTATTTCCGTCGTATCCACGGGCATCGTAATAAGCGCAATTGCGATAATCCAGATGGGCGGTGTAAAGAGCTACCTCGGTATCGCCGATGTGGGTAATGGCCTTGTACATACTACCCCTGTCATCGTTCAAGGGATAGACGGTCGTGCTATCCGTGATCGGGTAGCGGCTTAACAGGCCGGAATCCTCGGTGTAGAAAGAATAGTACGTTTGTCCTCTTTGCTGCAACGCTTCCACGATCCGGTCGCAAAAACGGGTCTGATGATAATTACGTACCTCGCTTAACGTAACGAAATCGGCGTTACTTCTTACGATCTCGTCAGCGATAGCGTCAAAGCCTCCTTTTACGACAGCGCCTTCCTGCCAGATGTTGAATTGAAGAACCTTGAAAGTCTTCTCTTGCTGGCAAGAGCTGAGGCCCAGTGCGATCAACAAGAGTAAGTAGATAAAACTAGTTTTTTTCATGTGTGAAATATTTTGTTAGATGTTTTGTCGTAGCCATTCCTCGGCGGCGGCCAAGGTTTCCGGCTTGCCGATATCCAATAGTTTTAGGTTATCCGCCATATAAGCCCTGATATCGGTTTTGGCGCAAATAGCCAGATAGAAGTTAATGATAGAGAACTTTCCGGTCCATTCTTCCATCAGCTCCAATATCTTGGGCGAGAGTACGTGGATTCCGCTAAAGGCGTACTCGTTGTGTTGATCCGGGTCAAAATAGGGATAGTAAGATTTTACCTCGCCGGTCTCATGATTACGCCAACCACACAGTCTATTCTCCTTATTAAATAATAGATAACGTGAGGTATTGCGCTGGCTGACGAGTAAGGTAGCCAACGGGTTCGTTTGTACATGGGTATCGTATAGTTTCTTGAGATCCACGTTCGATAAGATATCGACATTATGTATCAAGAAAGGCTCGTTCCCGCATAAAAGAGAAGTGGCCTTCTTGATTCCTCCTCCCGTATCCAGCAGATAATCGCTCTCGTCCGAAATTTCGATCCGGACACCGAAGTTGTTGTTCGCCTCCAGAAAATCCACGATCTGGTTGCCTAAATGGTGGATATTGATCACGATCTGGTCGAAACCGGAGGATTTCAGTTTCAGTATGACGTGTTCTAGCATCGGTTTGCCCCCGATAGGTATAAGCGCTTTTGGCGTGTGATCGGTTAACGGCTTCAGTCTGGAACCAGTACCGGCCGCGAAAATCATAGCTTTCATAATGTAGGGTTAAAGAGTTGTTCTATATTTTGTTCTCTATGTACTAAATGTACTTTTACTCCGAACTTGGTGTTAAGATGTTCCGCCAGATGCTGTGCGGAATAGACCGAACGGTGCTGTCCTCCCGTACATCCGAAACAAATCATCAAATTGGTGAATCCACGATCCATATATCGTTTTACCGAGGCGTCTACGATATGGTAGACATGCTCGAGGAAGTTCGTGATCTCCCCGTCATCCTCCAAGAACTGGATCACTGGCTCATCCAAACCGGTGAAATGATTGTAACGCTCGTATTTACCGGGGTTGTTTATAGCACGGCAATCGAATACGAATCCACCTCCGTTCCCGCTAGGGTCGTTCGGGATTCCTTTTTTATAGGCGAAGCTCATGACCTTTACTTCCAGCATATGTTTCTGGATATCATCCGTGAATTGTTTCAACCCGGTAAGCTCACGAAGGACGGAGCATAAATAGGGATATTCCGGATAGTCATTCTTCAATAACTGCCGCAGGTTCTCGATCGCGAACGGGACGCTTTGGATGAAATGAGGCTTTTTCTCGAAATACCCCCGGAAACCATAAGCCCCCAATACCTGCAAGGTCCTAAACAGGACGAAATGGCGCAGCTGGCTATGGAAGTAAGCTTCGTCTACCGGGATATATTTACGTAGGGCCGTGATATAATCCGATAGTAATTCATTCCTCAGATCCTCCGGATATTTCGCTTTCGCCTGCCAAAGGAAGGAAGCCACGTCGTAATAAACCGGGCCTTTTCGTCCACCTTGAAAATCAATAAACCAAGGCTCTCCATCCTTTACCATAACATTGCGTGACTGGAAATCACGGTACAGGAACGTGGCGGAGGAACTGCGTAACAATACGTCGCTCATCTTCAAGAAATCATCTTCCAGACGATTTTCCTGAAACTCCATCCCGGTAGCCTTTAAGAAACAGTACTTGAAATAATTCAAGTCCCAAAGGATAGACCGTTGGTTGAACTCGGCTTGCGGATGGCAATACGAGAAATCGAAACCGTCGGACCCCAAGAACTGGATGTCGGGGAGTTTGGTGATCGTCTTGTGTAATAAACGGCGTTCCTCCTCGTCGAATACACTGCTTTTACGGCCTTTCTCGATGGCGTTGAAAAGAAGCGTATCTCCTAAATCTTCTTGGATATAAAATGAATGGTCGTCCGAGCTGGCATATACTTGCGGTACGGGTAAGCCCTTCTCCCGGAAATGTTTTGCCATATAGATAAAAGCCTCGTTCTCCTCAGTAGAAGTGCCACTAACTCCAATCAACGTCTCAGGACCTTTTATCCTGAAATACCGGCGGTTAGAGCCGGATGACGGTAACTCTGTTATTTCCTCTGCCGGTGATCCGGTATATGATTGGTATAGCTTCCTAAGTTCTTCTGTTATCATACTTATCGATTTACGGCACTAAGATACCGCTTTTTAATTGAAAATTAAGAATTGAAAATTGAAAATTGGGACTTCGTCGGAAATAAGAAAGGGGAATAGCCTCTCAAAGCCTATCCCCCTCGCTTATATGATCATCAATCTCTCCTCTCTAACTAATTTTCAATTCTCAATTTTCAATTACCTAGAGTATTCCTTGTGCCATCATAGCCTTGGCTACCTTCATGAAGCCGGCTACGTTTGCGCCTTTCACGTAGTTTACGTAACCATCCTCTTGCTTTCCGTATTTTACGCATTGCTCGTGGATGTTTTCCATGATGCTCTGAAGTTTCTGGTCTACTTCCTCGCTGCTCCAGCTTAACTTCTGTGCGTTCTGGGTCATCTCAAGACCGGAAACGGATACACCGCCAGCGTTAGCGGCCTTACCCGGAGCGTAAAGGATCTTGGCCTCAAGGAAGGCATCGATAGCTTCCGGCGTAGAAGGCATGTTAGCACCCTCGGATACTGCGAAGCAACCGTTAGCTAATAAAGCCTTGGCATCGTCGCCGTTCAACTCATTCTGGGTTGCGCTCGGCATAGCGATGTCACATTTCTCTCCCCAAGGACGAGCGCCTTGTACATATTTGCATCCGTATTGCTCTGCGTATTCACGGATACGGCCACGATACAAGTTCTTCAACTCCATGATATAATCCAGTTTCTCACGGTCGATACCATCCGGATCATAGATATAACCGTCGGAATCAGACATCGTGACAACTTTCGCTCCAAGGCTGATTAATTTCTCTACCGTATATTGAGCCACGTTTCCGGAACCGGATACACAAACTACCTTGTCCTTGATATCAATGTTGCGGGTCTTCAGCATCTGCAACAAGAAATATACGTTTCCGTAACCGGTAGCTTCCGGACGGATCAAGGAACCTCCGAACTCGATACCCTTACCCGTGAATGTACCCGTATTCTCACGAGCCAATTTCTTGTACATTCCATACATATAAGCGACCTCACGTCCGCCTACTCCGATATCGCCGGCGGGAACATCCGTGTCCGGACCGATATGGTGCCATAACTCAAGGATGAAAGCTTGGCAGAAACGCATGATCTCAGCGTTTGACTTTCCTCTCGGGCTAAAGTCGGAACCTCCTTTACCACCACCCATCGGCAATGTAGTCAGTGAATTTTTAAACGTTTGCTCAAAAGCCAAGAACTTAAGGATCGATTGGTTTACGGAGGCGTGGAAACGGATACCGCCTTTGTACGGGCCGATAGCGTTGTTGTGCTGGATACGGTAACCCATGTTCGTCTGGATTTGTCCCTTATCGTCCATCCATGTTACACGGAAAGAGAAAATGCGATCGGGGATACAAAGGCGCTCGATCAAGTTGCTTTTCTCAAATTCCGGATGCTCGTTGTAAGCTTCCTCGATAGTCCCTAAAACCTCTGATACTGCTTGATGATATTCCGGTTCGTTCGGAAATCTTCTTTTCAAGTTGTCTAAAACTTCACTTGCCTTCATGACTGAATTTTATATTTAGAATGTTATACCATTTTGTTATCCGTATGCCGTTCGCTTAACGACGTGGCAAAGGTAAGCTAATTTTTGACACTAGCAAATAATTGAAAGATAAAATGCGTAAAAAATATCATTTAGATATATTATGTTTGAAAAAACGACGAAATGTTATTCGTTTCTATGTTTGAAATTCTTATAGATCGGAACGAACACAATGATAGCGGAGGCTACAAGGGCAAATATGACGTCGAAATTGATCGTTTCACTGTATACAAGCAGCATGTAGCATAAGACACCCCATAGTAAGGTGATACATACGGCTTGACTATTTGTTATCTTTCTGCGTGCCATTGATTACATTTGTTTAGTTTGAGGAAATAAGCGATCCGAAATAAATCACCAAAGCCAAAAAGACAGCTACGATGACGAATAGGATCATGATTTGTTTCTCTAAGGGATATTTTCGTAGAAAAGGGATATGACGTGCGAATCCGGCGACTTTCTCTACCGGTTCCGCTTGCTCGTCTTCCCGGGGCAGGTCGTAACCGCCTTCCTCCATGATCTTCATGGCCCGGGGAACATCGCTTTCCAGAATCTCCACCCGTGCACCGCCTACGTCTACGTAACCGGCCATGATCTGGCTGCTTAGCTCGTTACGGAGATAACATTCTATCCCTTCCGACCTCAACAGGGCCATCAGCGGTTGGGCATCCGCCGGATAGGTGAACCGGGCTATTTCTACGATCTTGTCCATGGTATTTATTTTTCTGCAAATGTAAGTAGACAATCACGAATTAACCGTGTTTTTTGTTGTAATTTACTTTTTTTATACGTGAATATTATGAAACAGTATGATTTAGCGGAGGGTATGCGGATGTATATAGCCCGATTGAGAGAGCAAGGGCGCTATTCGTCCGCCAAGAGTTATCAGGATGCCTTGAATTCATTCCTGCGTTTTTGTGGGCAGGAGATGATCCTTTATACCCGTATTGACCGGGAAATGCTTTTGAGATATCAAGATTATTTGCGGGACCGGGAATGCTCGTGGAATACGGTATCTACCTATATGCGTAGGATTCGCCGTGTGTATGGATTGGCGATGGAGAATGGGGAGGCTCCTTTTTCCCGTTATTTGTTCAAGGGGATTTTCCTGGGAGTGAAAAGCAAACAGAAGAAGGCGTTGCCTGCGGAGTCCTTGCGTTTGTTGATGACCGCTCCGCTGGCTGCTCCGGAGTTGCGCAAAACACAGCGGGCATTGTGTTTGATGTTCTTGTTTTGCGGTATGGCGTTTGTCGATTTCGCTCATTTGAAAAAGAGTGATATCCGGAATGGGGTCTTGAGGTATAATCGCCAGAAGACGGGTACGCCGATGTTGGTCGAGATACAGCCTGTGGCCAGGGAGTTGTTGGCTGCGCTGATGACCGACACGCTTCGGGATTCTCCTTATCTATTCACTTTCTTGAGCGGGACGAAAACGGGTGAAGAGGCCTTCCGGGAATATACCTCTGCCTTGGCTGATTTTAACAGGTCCCTGAAGGAGCTGGCAAATGCCTGTGGTGTGACGGAAATAGTTACCTCGTATTCGATCCGTCACTCTTTCGCTACGACCTTGAAGGAACAGGGTGTACCGATCGAGATGATCAGCGAATTGCTGGGACACCAATCGATCAAGACCACGCAAATCTATTTGAAAAGCTTCTCGTTGGATAGGATGTCTGCGGTGAACAAGGCTTGCTTCGAGAGTATATATAATGAGGTATCAAAGGTGGGGTAGGCGATAGGCTACTTGGGAAGTAGCGTAATCTTCCACGCCGCAAATTTAATAAAAAACACCGAATAACAAACAATTTTTAGGCTTTGTGTAGGCTTTGTTTGTTTTCCGAATTTGTCTTTCCTCTATTTTTCGTTTCTATGCGTGGTGTACGGACACGACAATGGAGACGAAACGACCTCATATTCCCTACATCATCACGTCACCCAAAAATCGTACGAACTATCGTGTAGAGACGGGGCGTGCCCCGTCTCATCCCCTCAAATAGGTATTTTAAATTACTACCTGACGGTGGGAGACGGAGCACACTCCGTCTCTACAGCAGGGTAATAATGATTTTCTCACTTTTTACGCTACTTCCCAAGTAGCCACTCTTTCACGTCCCGATAGAAGAGATATTGACATGGTTTATATTGCTTTTAAATTTTCGGGAATAGAAAAGAATTTTTGATTTAAGTGTTAGATTATCAGTGTGTTAATATGATGCTCTGATATGGCATTGAATTACCTATGGGTCATGATCTTCCTCCTTTACCATTGCGTGATGTCCACGCCGTAAGATGGTATGTGTTATCTCTTCCCGCTTGTCATAAAGGCCCTGCTAAGGGTTTGAAGAAGGAGTTGGATCGCAGAGTGCGTTTGGGTGAGCCTACGTTCGATTTCTTCGCCCCCTCTTTCGTGGAGATGCGCCGCCGTGAAGGGCATTTGGTGGAGACTCACCGTCCGTTGCTCTACAATTATGTGTTTATCCGCTCTTCTGTATATGAGATCTTCCGTTTGAAACGAGATTTTCCCTTGTATAATTTCCTGCCTAGCGTGGATGGCCGTGGCTCATATCCTTTTGTTTCCGATCGTGAGATGGAAAACTTGCGTTGGGTGGCCCGTTCTTACTCGGATGAGCTTCCGGTGTATGTGCCGGAAGCGGGTTATTTGCGTAAAGGTGACCGGATACGCATCACGGATGGTCGTTTCAAAGGTGTTGAGGCAAGTGTAGTAATACAGCCCGGTGTTGGCGAGCGGGAGGTAATGGTATGCGTGGACAACTGGATGTGGGTTCCCCTGTTGCGTGTTCAGCCGGGCGAATATGAGGTGATCAGCTTGGCCGAGGAAGGCAAGCATGTATATACCCGTTTGGACAATTCCCGGATACAAAATGGTCTTCATGAGGCACTAGGGCGTCATTGGGGAAGTTGTGGCGTTACGGCTGCCGATCGTGAGCTGGCGGCCGAGACCTTGCGTACCTATGGGGAGTTGCAGTTGGATTCGGCCGTGATGCGTTGCAAGCTCTATTCCCTCTTGTTGCCTGCCTATACGATATTAGGGGACGAGGAGCGGCAAAAGTCGTTGATCGGAACGATCGTCTCGTTCTTATCCTTGATCCGTGCGGAGCAGTCGTTGGCATTATTACTACTTACGCTTTATGGCTGTACGGATAGCAGTATCTATTATTATCGTGCGCACGAGTTGATCGATCCGTGGAGCCGGGAATCCTCCCCGAAGAAGAGTAAATTATCTTTGATCCGTCGGTTGGCTGATTACGACCGGTGGCTGAAACATAATGAATAATTCAAAATTCATAATTTACAATTCATAATTCAAAAAGAAATGTCTTCCCTTCCCTCCGGTATTCGCTTGGTCGCATTGCTAAACGAACACCGGAACGAGATCATGGAGCGTGAGCGCATGAACCATACCTCGATCCACTTATATTGTACAGGACCTTATTGGGTGGCTTTCGAGCGTTCGGCCTACCAGCTGCATCGTGCGTTCCCGGATAGCGAGACCACACCGCTGCGCCTGTTCGCCTACCCGTTCCCAATCGTGATGGTCTCCGTTACGGATCGCTCGCTGCGTTCCTACGCCCGTAAACATATCTTGCGGTGGGACGAGACGGATTACGTGGTACTAACTGCTCCCGAATCCTCTTCGACCGACTACCGAAGATGGCATGCCGGTGAGGTGGAGGGCTTGCCCCAGCTGACATGAACCAAAAATTTTATTCATGATGAACCTTTTTTCTAAACTCTCAACGTGGTATTTCTCAAGGAAAGCGTTGCCGTATTGGAGCATTATCCTGTTGGATTGCTTGGTGATCCTGTTTTCAGGCTTGCTGGTATATGCCTTGAATAACGGGATCTTCGCCACGATGGGCATCTTTTGGCACCTGTCGCTCACGTGGGGTGTTTGCCTAGTGCCTTATCTGGTGGGCTTTAGGCTGTTCCGTACGTATTCGGGCATCATTCGTTACTCTTCCTTCGTGGATTTGCAACGGGTGGGCTTCGCCGTGCTGTTCGGTGTGGTTTGCGTGGTGACCTTCCAAGAGTTTACGGATTTTTCGCCTTACTTGGTGTATATCCGTAAACGAGACCTTGTGCTATCCTCCCTGCTGGCGATGAGCTTGATGTGGGCGATGCGTGTGTTCGTGAAGTATTTCTACGTGACGACCTTTCGCCAGTCGAAGGCTGAGCGTGCCTTTATCTTCGGCGTGAAGCAGGGCGGTATCAGTTTGGCGAAGAGCATCCAGAACCAAGATCCCGCACAGTACGTGCTGGCAGGCTTCGTCTCGGAGGCCGGGAACATGCAGAATCGTATATTGATGGGAGTGCGTGTGTACCCTTTCGATGAGGAGCTGATCGATGCGATGCGCCGGGAGCGGGCGACGATCCTTTTCGTCTCCCCCTTGAAGAGCGACTCCATCCGGGAACAGCCGGATATGGTGGCCCGTTTGGCGGAGGCGGGGATCAAGATCTACGTGACCCCGGCGGCGCAAGAATGGGATGGCAGGAGCGATTTGATGCATACACAACTCCGGAAGGTTGAGATCGAGGATCTGCTTCCCCGGGAAAAGATAGAGATAGACATGGAGGCGGTGGGCCGCTTGCTTCGTGGTCAACGCATCCTGATAACGGGAGCCGCCGGCAGCATTGGTGGCGAGATGGTGCGCCAGATCGCCTCATTCGCTCCGGATCGTTTGATCTTGGTAGATCAAGCGGAGACTCCCTTGCACGACATCCGCTTGATGATGGCGAGGGATTGGCGGGATATCAACGCCTATACCTTGGTGGCGGACATCGCTAACAAGTCTCGCATGGAGGAGATCTTCTCGGAGCATCGCCCCGCCTATGTATTCCATGCGGCGGCCTATAAGCACGTTCCGATGATGGAGGATAATCCTTGCGAGAGTGTGGGTAACAACGTGGACGGTACCCGTGTGATCGCCGACTTGGCCGTGAAGTATGGCACGAGGAAGTTCGTGATGATCTCCACGGACAAGGCGGTGAATCCTACGAATGTGATGGGTTGCTCGAAGCGCATCTGCGAGATTTACGTGCAGAGCCTCGACAAGGCGATCAAGGAGGGCCATGTGGAAGGCGTGACGCAGTTCGTTACGACCCGCTTCGGCAACGTGCTGGGTTCTAACGGCTCCGTGATCCCGTTGTTCCGTGAACAGATTGCCAAGGGCGGTCCCGTGACAGTGACGCATCCGGATATCATCCGTTTCTTCATGCTGATCCCGGAGGCCTGCCGGTTGGTATTGGAGGCGGGTACGATGGGTAATGGTGGGGAGATCTTCGTCTTCGACATGGGCAAGCCCGTGCGTATCATCGACTTGGCGAAACGTATGATTCAGCTTTCGGGCGCCAAGAACGTAGAGGTCCGGTTTACGGGTCTTCGTGCCGGCGAGAAGCTGTACGAGGAGGTACTGAACGACGAGGAGATCACGCTGCCTACCTTCCATCCGAAGATCAAGATCGCCAAGGTACGGGAGTACGATTATGATACGGTTTGCCAAGATATAGATGAACTCGTCGGCCTAGGCCGCTCGAGGGACGATATGGCCATCGTGGGCAAGATGAAGGCGATCGTCCCCGAGTTCAAAAGCCGGCACTCCAAGTACGAGGCGTTGGATAAATAGGGAACCGGATATTGATGTGTGGGATAGAAAATAACTAAGTTGTCAAAAATACTGACTTTTAAAAGGAGATATACTGACTAGCTCTGAGAAGATATACTGACTTGCCTTGAGGAGATATACTGATTAGGACAAGTCAGTATATCTTCTTCGAAAAGCGAACTTTTGTGTTGCTTTGAGTATTATGGTGCGATAAGCCAAAATAGAGGACTGAAAATTGATCATTTAGGGAAATAGCGTTATATTTGTCTTGACGAACCAATAAACAGAGACGAAGATGGAAGGGCGACGATTATATCCGATAGGAATACAGACATTCTCTAAATTGAGAGAGGGGAATTATGTGTATGTAGATAAGACGGAATTGGTCTATCGAATGACACATGGTGCGTCTGGTTATATATTCTTGAGCCGTCCCCGTCGTTTCGGAAAGTCGTTGCTTACTTCTACGCTCCATAGTTATTTCGAGGGGCGAAAGGATTTGTTTGAGGGTTTGGCTATCAAGTGTCTGGAGAAGGAGTGGACAAGCTATCCGGTGCTTCATTTCGACATGAGCACGGCAAAGCATATGGACAAGGAGCGGCTTCTGAGTGAGCTGGAGAGGAAATTGTATGGTTACGAGCAGATATACGGACGTGATGAGAGCGCTATTTATACGAACCAACGTCTGGAAAGTCTCATCAAACGTGCCTACGCCCAGACCGGTCAAAAGGTGGTTGTTTTGATTGACGAGTACGACGCTCCCTTACTGGACGTGGTGCATGAGGAGAAGGAGCTGCCGAAGCTTTGCGACGTGATGCGTAACTTCTATAGTCCGCTGAAAGCCTGCGATCCTTATTTGCGTTTCGTATTCTTGACAGGTATCACGAAGTTCTCTCAATTGAGCATCTTCAGCGAGTTGAACAATATCAAGAATATCAGCATGCTCCCGGAGTACGCCTCGCTCTGTGGCATCACGGAGGAGGAAATGCGTGAGCAGATGGGCGAGGATATCGGTCGTTTGGCCGACAACCTCGGCGTTTCTCCGGAGGGTGCCTTGGGTGCCTTGAAATCGAATTATGACGGTTACCATTTCACGTGGCCCTCGCCCGATATATACAACCCGTTCAGCTTGTTGAACGCCTTGGCCGACAGTAAACTAAATTCCTATTGGTTCGGTAGCGGTACGCCCACCTATTTGATCGAGATGCTGAACAAGTATCACGTGAAACCCCAGCAAATAGGCGCACGCAAGGTTTTGGCAGAGTCGTTTGACGCACCCACGGAACGGATGGTCGATATTACGCCATTGCTCTATCAGAGCGGTTACATCACGATAAAGGATTATTCCTCGCTCACGAATTTGTACACGCTCGACATCCCAAACAAGGAGGTACGTATGGGATTGATGAAGAGTTTATTGCCCAATTATTTGCATCAATACACAGCGGATGGACTTACTACAGTAGCCCTTCTTTTCGAGGCGATCGCTGGAGAGCGGATGGACGATGCCCTGCGTCTGTTGCAGACCTTCCTGTCCACCATCCCCCAATGTGACAATACGGATTACGAGGGCCATTACCAGTCCTTGCTTTACACGATCTTCAGCCTGCTAGGAATGTATGTGGACGTGGAAGTCCGTACCCCGAAAGGCCGTGTGGATATGGTGATGCGCACACCGACAACACTCTATGTCGTGGAATTGAAGTTAAACAAGACCGCGGATATAGCCCTTGAGCAAATCAATTTGCGCAATTACCCGGAGCGCTTCGCTCTTTGTGGGTTGCCGATCGTAAAGGTTGGGATTAATTTTGATAGTGAGCGGCATACGTTGGGGGATTGGGTTATCGAGGGTTCTATGTCTTGTTGAGAGTTACAGGTTACTCTAGTCTGATAAAGATGTTTTATCTTCGTGCGGAAGATGTATCATCTTGTTAATGTAAGGTGTATCATCTTATCGTTGTAAGATGTATTATCTTTCAGAGGTATCAGGCTTACGGAAACGAAGAGACTCCTAATCGAATTGCGTACCTTGTTGGACAGTGGACAGTCAAAGAATTCAGAATTTAGAAGTCAGTATTATACAGAAGCCCTTAATTATCTGAATTGATTTAGGAAAGAGATATTTACTTTCTTGGATGATGGGGAACTACCGATAGATAGCAACCTTGTTGTGCGAACCATTCGGAAGCTTACTACTCAACGAAACAATTCACTTCATTACGGTAGTGATGCCGGTGCTGAAATGGCTGCTACTTATCACAGTGTGATTGGAAAGGTTAAATTACATGGCAGCTCAGCTAGGGATTTCATTGGATTGAGGATGTGTCAAAACTAAAATGACCTCTCCGAAAAATTACAGATTGTCCTTACAAGACCTAAAAGAGGCGTATCAAGCTCTGTTTTGAGTAATGGTACGACTCTTCTTTTTGTCTTTAAGGATGTTCAAGTTTCAAATCAAAAGCTCATCTGGGCTAAAATTGAGTTTTGACATATCCTCTAAAATTTTAATACAACCCGGTTTAGGGCACAGTAAAATGCCCTTAGAAAAGAGATAGAGAAAAATAGAATTTTTATCTTGTGAAAAGAAAGAATAATCTCTGCTTTGAGGTAAGTAGAGGAATCTATTTTGTTATTGCAAGAGTGGGAAAAAGATTTCAGAACGTTTTACACAACATGCTGAATAGTTACGACACAAGAACTGTTGTGTTTAAAAACAAATAATTTATAAATTAATCCGATATTTCGGTACCTTCTCAAACTCCAGTGAACACTGGGGCTAAGGGGTATGGCTATAGGGGGTAGATGCTTGCGCTAAATCGCTATTACCAGTACTAGTAAAGGCGGTTTACCTGATAAGGGAACAGAGACTTCCCCGGTAAGGGAACAGTAGATTCCCAACCGGAAGGAGTTATCTGTTCCATGCCTTGGGACAGTGCTCTCCCACTGCTTGGGACAAAAGATACGCTTGTCGAAGATATGGCAAAGACAGATTCGCGAACATCCAAGAGCATAAAAAACAGTTCGGTAGCGTTGGTGTTTTATTTCATCAACTTGATCCTCCAGTTCTTTTCCCGAAAGCTCTTCTTGGATTACTTGGGGGCGGAGGTGCTGGGGCTGAATACCACGGCTACTAATTTGCTGCAATTCTTGAACCTCGCAGAGCTGGGGGTGGGATCGGCTATCTCTTGTACCCTTTATAAACCGCTTGCCGAGAAAGATGCGAACGCAATTAATGAGATCGTATCCTTGCAAGGATGGCTCTATCGGCGTATCGCATGGATCGTAATAGCCGGGAGTGTAGTCCTGATGGCCTTTTTCCCTTGGATCTTCGCCAAGATGCCATTGCCGTTATGGTATGCGTATGCCTCTTTCGGGGCGTTGTTGGTTAGCGCACTATTGAGCTATTTTGTTAATTATAAGCAGATTGTGCTATCTGCGGATCAGCAGGAGTATAAGATACAGTATAGTTACAAAGCCTCAATGTTGGCGAAACTGCTTTGCCAAATATTGGCGATCCGGTATTTATCTAATGGGTATGTTTGGTGGCTGGTATTGGAAGTGGTGTTCGCTGTGGTGGCTTCGGTGGCTTTGAATCGGGTGATCGCCCGGACTTATCCTTGTTTAAAGACTGATTTGTATGTAGGTAAAGAGTTGGCTAGGAAATATCCGGATGTGCTCACGAAGGTCAAGCAGTTGTTTTTTCATAAGATTGCGGGATTTGCGTTGACGCAGAGTAGTCCCATTATTATATATGCCTATACGACATTAACGATAGTTGCTTTGTACGGCAATTATATGTTGATTGTAATGGGTGTTCAAACTTTGATGACGGCTCTGTTTAACAGTGTGAATGCCGGGGTTGGAAATTTGATAGCTGAAGGGGATAAGCGAAAGATCATGAGTGTATTTGCGGAACTGTTTTCTATAAGATTCTTGTTCTCGTGTATCATGTGCTTCGGGGTTCTTTTGGTTACTCCATCATTTGTCTCCTTTTGGATAGGCAAGGAATATGTTATGGATTCCTTGAGCTTGTTGTTGATGACGGCTATTCTGTTTATAAATTTAAGCCGAACAACGGTCGATACTTATATTAATGCTTATGGCTTATTTAGCGATATTTGGGCTCCGGTGATAGAAGCGTCTGTTAATGTTGGTCTATCTATCATCTTGGGGTATTCCTTTGGATTGCATGGTGTGTTATCCGGGGTTCTGATCAGCTTATTTCTAGTCGTTTTTTGTTGGAAACCTTACTATTTATTTCGCAAGGGCTTGGATGAGCCATTGAGAATATACGTGTTTATGTATGCGAAGCATTTGGTGGTAACATTGCTTTGTGGAGTGATTGTTTTCCTTGGAATGAGATATTCAATGGAGAAAGAAAATACGACATTTTTTGCTGGATTATTAACCACTCTTGTATTCTCTGTTTTAGATACTTTAGCCTTGCTTTTTGTTGCTCAGGGAATGAGAAACCTGATGATGCGATTTGTCCGGATGTGTCATTTAACAATTATAGATGGTTGATATAATCCTCATTGTTAGATGAAAGTTCTACGTGAGGTGCTGAATATTGTATTATGGATGTATTTAAAGGAAGATGAAATATATTCTACTTGTTTTTATTAGAATTTGAATATATGAAAAAAATAAAGGGGTTAATTGTTTTGTTTTTTATCTTAATATTTCTTCAGTTTATTCTGTGGGTACAATCTCCAAGTGAGGTGATAGTGTCTTTTTTGAAATATTATTCATGCTCTATATATCTTTTTTGTATAGTCTTGTTGCTTGTCGTTAAGGATGTTGATTCTCTTTTATATACGTTTTATGTTTTAGCGTTTGGCGTTTTTATTATGTCTCGTGTATTTTTAGATGCGCTAGGATTTGAAGATGCTTATTTTTATGTCTCGACGTGGGCTAATGATTGGTCTTATTTCTCATTGTCAATTCAATTTGAGATGTTGAATTCAATTATATTTTATCTTCTTTTTTCATTTGTTGGTTTTTTGTCTTCTTGTCTCTTTGTTGATAGATATAATTATAAAACGTGCGTGAAAAATGATTCGTTGATATTTGAAATACGTCGATTGGGTTTCTTCTTGTTTATATCATTTTGTGTACCATATTTGCTGTATTTATATCAAGCTGTAAAATTTGTTGTTGAAAATGGTTATTTGGCGGTGTATTTAAATGAATCATCAACAACTGTTGATAATCCTATTTTGAGAATTAGTGATGATCTTTGTGTGGCTGGAATATACTTGTATTTAAGTACATTTCCCATAGGGAAAAAATATATATTAGTGAGTTGTTTTTACATTTTTACATTGTTGATACTGTTAGGTACTGGTGGTCGATCTGCAACATTTACGCAAGTATTGGCATTTCTTGTCTATTTAGGTATTAGAGGTATTAGAGTGAATTGGAGATGGATGTTACGTTTTGTGTTGATCGGATTTTCTTTAATATATGTAGCTCAACTCGTTAATGATTTTAGGGATAGTGGTTTTAAAGATTTAGATCAAAAAAAGGATGATGTTGTTTTCACGCAATTGATTCAATCTTTTTTTTGGCAACAAGGCACTTCTATTCAAACGATAGGCCGTACGATACAATATGTGGATGAAGTTGCTAATGGATGGCTTTATTTTGTTGGGCCAATAACAAATAGTTTTAGAGAAAATAGGTTGATGGAGTATTTGGGATTAGGAATACCTAATGGACAAACTTTAGGTACGGTACGGGAAGGGTATTCTTGGGCAGACTGGTTGTCGTATAAAGTATCTCCTAGATATTATTTAAACGGACATGGTATGGGAAGTAGTGCGATTGCGGAATCTTATCTTTTAGGGAATATGTTCGGAGTTATGATCGTTGGTTATATGTGTACATTTATAATTATGCGATTTGCCGGTAGATGTAAGAAAAAATATTCATATATGTATATATTGTTTTATGTGCTTCCTGTATTTTTTATGTCTCCAAGAGCGGAGCCTTTAAGTGTTATAACAGCTTTATATAGACCTTTTTGTGTTTTGTTTTGTGTTCAATTGATTTATTGGTTTAAAAGAAAATATAAGCTTAATTGTTTGTTTATTCCTTTCTGATTTTCACATTGTTTCTAGGAGGAATTTTTTTCTGGTGTTATGTTTTATCTGTTCGTAAATGATGAAAAGAAAGTATTCAATAATTGTTCCGGTTTATAATGTTGAGAAATATATCAATGAGTGCTTGAGCTCGTTGATAAATCAAACATATAAAAATATCGAGATTGTAGTGATAAATGATGGCTCTAGTGATAACTCTTTATCTTTAATTGAAGAGTATAGTAGGATTGATGATAGAATTCGTGTTATAGATCAAAAAAATATGGGCTTAGGATATACTCGTAATGTTGGTATTGATAATGCAGTAGGAGATTATATTCTGTTTGTTGATTCGGATGATTATATATCTTTGAATACTTGTGAAGAAATAGAGGCGGTTTTATCGTATAATAATGAGGTTGATATAATTGTATTAGGAAGATATCGCTTTGCTGATGAGGTTTATATGCAAGACCCTATAAGTAAGGGGAAAACTTGTTTTGAAACAGGTGAATCTTATTTGCTACATTGTGTGAAAAATGAGTGTTTTACAGCTTCTTCTTGTAATAAGGTCTTTAATAGATCATTTTTGGAGAAAAATGAATTAAGATTTGATACAGGTGTTTTATATGAGGATCTATTATTTGTGTTTAAGGCTTTGATTTGTTCGTCTTCTTTGATCGTGATGGATTCTCCTTACTATTATTATAGATGGAATAGAAAAGATAGTATAATTAATACGATAAAAGAGAAGGATAAAGATGTACTGTATACTGTGAATATGATGGAAAAATTCTTGGTGCAAAAAAATAAAATTTATTTGAAAGAAAATGCTTTGTATAAAGAACTTATTTTTACTTGGGTTGGTAATGCTTTGTTATTTAAATATCCTCAAAAAAAGCCTTTTTCAATTAGAGCTAATCGTATTGTTAAAGAGGTTTTAAATGATATGAATTTTAAGAAATATGTTCAATATTTTTTGGTTAATAGGAGTGTAAAAAAGAAGTGGAAATTAGTCGCTTTTTGCGCCTTATATGCTTATCCAATATTTGTTATTGGTATTTATTTATATTTTAATATATATAAACGTAGATCATGAGAAATATAGCTGTGGTTTTGGCCGGTGGCTTCGGTCAACGTTTAGGTGATGCGACGCCTAAACAGTTCTTGAAGTTGGCAGGGAAAAAAGTGATTGAACATACGATAGATGTTTTCCAAAATCATCCGTTAATAGATGAGATCGTTGTGGTTTCTAATCCTAATTATGTGCAGGAGGTAGAGAATATCTTGGTGAAGAATGAATATTCCAAGATGAAGAAAATCCTCAAGGGAGGAAAGGAACGTTACCATTCAAGTTTAGCGGCGATTAATGCTTATGAGGAAGAGGTGAATATGATCTTCCATGATGCGGTTCGCCCATTGGTCAATGATCGTATTATTACTGATTGCATCAATGCGTTGAAAACGTATAATGCGGTGGATGTTGCGATCAAGACGACTGATACAATCATTCAAGTGGATGTGGAAGACCATATTACAGGAATACCAGCTCGTGAGTATTTGCGTAATGGGCAGACTCCGCAAGCTTTTAAACGTTCTACGATAAAGCGGGCTTATGAATTAGCATTGAAAGATCTTGATTTTCAAACGACAGATGATTGTGGAGTTGTTTACAGATATCTTCCGGAAGAATTCGTGTATGTAGTCAAGGGTGAACAGTTTAATATGAAATTGACTTACAAAGAAGATCTGTTTTTATTGGATAAGTTGTTTCAGCTAAAATCAATCGCTCAACAGAATGAAACGGTAACTCCTAAGACTATAGCCGCTTTGCCTTCATCGGTTATTGTTGTTTTTGGCGGAAGCTATGGGATTGGGCTTGATATTATCCATATTTGTCGCCAGTACGGGGCGCATATCTATTCTTTCAGCCGTTCAGAGAATGGAGTGGATGTCTCCGATTCGGCTCTAGTGGCTGATGCTTTGAGAACTGTCATGGATAAGGAAGGGCGTATAGATGCGGTTGTCAATACGGCTGGAGTCTTGAATCGGGAGCCATTGGCTACAATGACATATGAGGAGATTTGTAAAAGTATTCATGTGAATTATCTTGGAGCTGTTATTGTAGCAAGGGAATCTTATCCATATTTAAAAATGAGTAAAGGGGCGCTGCTGCTGTTTACTTCCAGTTCTTATACGAGGGGGCGTCAATTATATAGCTTGTATTCATCTTCTAAAGCCGCTATCGTGAATTTTGTACAAGCGTTGAGTGAAGAGTGGCAGGATAGTGGTATTCGTATCAATTGTATTAATCCGGAACGGACTAAGACCCCTATGCGGGAGAGAAATTTTGGCATAGAACCGGAGGATACCTTGTTGAAATCAAGTGTTGTTGCGTCTGTGTCGGTGAATACTATATTTTCTTCCCTGACCGGAGAAGTGGTGGATGTTAAAAAAAGACCGTAAAGATGAAATCTGATAGTGAATTGATGAATGAGTTAGCTCATAAAACGAATTATTTACATGAGATGACATCTTCGGAGTCTTCTGCCATGAAGCGAGCTTTGTTGGATATATACAGGGATGTAGCGAAATTATGTGAAAAAGAAGGCTTGACATTAATGCTTAGTGGTGGAAGTTGTTTGGGGGCTATCCGACATAAGGGTTTTATTCCTTGGGATGATGATTTAGACGTAATGATGAGGCGTGATGATTATGAAAAATTGATTCGATTGTGTAAGGAGGGGAGATTGGGGAATAAATATGAGTTTGACTATCCTAATAGAGACACTGATGCAAAAACTGTGTTCTTGAAGATATATAGAAAGAACTCCTTTAATATAGAGCTTTTTAATGAGAATTCACCCTTCCCCAAAGGATTATATATTGATGTGTTTGCTTTAGATTCAGTGCCTAAGTATAAAATCGCACAAGCTATAAAAGGTTTTATCGCCAATGTAATCCAGTTTGTATCCATCATGGTTTTATATGCGCAATATCCAAGCGAGTCTTTGTCAGAATTTGTATCTCTAGATTCATCGTTAAAGAGAAGATTCCAAATTAAGAAAATGCTGGGATCTATCTTTGGTATTATTCCACATGCGAAATGGGTTTATTGGTTTGATCGTTTTGTGGCTTCTTCAAAGAGAGGGAATCCTCTAGGTATTCCTACTGGTAGAAAATATTATAACGGAGAAATATTTGATGCTTCTGTATATTTTCCTCCAAAAGAGGCTTTATTTGAAGGAGAAATCGTTTATATACCTGCTGACTATGATCGGTATTTGACCAATCTTTATCATGATTATATGCAATTGCCTCCAGTGGAAAAAAGAGAGAGGCATTTTATTGTAAAGTTTCAATTGCCTAATGATTAAATTGTGAGCAAATTATTTGTGTCATGGATTCTCGTAAACGTATTCTTGTAATTAGTTCTAAACGTCCATTTCCAGTTCAAGACGGAGCTTCTATTCGTACATCTCAAATGATTCGGATGTTGTCACAAATATTTGAAGTTGATTTGGTATATACTTGTAATCCTTATAAAACATTTGCGGATCTAACCGAATTGCGTTGTTTTTGTCGACAAATAAGTGAATTCTTAGAGCCCAAGTGGAAATGTGTATTACGCGCATTATTGGGCTTTTTTAAATCTAGACCATTACAATGTAGTTATTTTTATTCTCCGAGGATGATGAGTTATATACAGGAACATTTATCTTTGTATGATTATGTTTTTTGTAATAATATTAGAACCGTTCCGTACGTTGATGGAAGTAAGTGTAATAAGATAATTGATTATGTTGATGCTATTTCAATGAACTATATTGGAGCTTCTTTAAAAGCGAATTGGATATGGAGGCTGGTTTATAAATTCGAGGCAAATCGATTAATTAGTTATGAGAATAAAGTTTTAAAATCTTTTGATAAATTTATTATTATATCCGATGTCGATCGTCAGTTTATTTTGAGGCATGCAGATCTAGAAATTTCAAATAAACATATTGAGGTAATCGGTAATAGTGTTGATTTTGACGATCAACTTATTATTCCTAATGATTCTCGAAATATTGTTTTTGTAGGATCTATGTTTTATGAACCAAATATAGTTGCTGTAACGACTTTTGTTCGATATGTGCTACCTCTTATTTTGCTTTTGGATTCATCCGTTCGTTTTTATATTGTAGGCTCTCGACCATCTGCCTCTGTTTGTCGACTTGCATCTGAGCATGTTATTATTACGGGGTTTGTCGATGATCCTAAGTTTTATTTGAAGAAAGCTTCTGTTGTGGTTGTTCCGATGTATTCTGGAGCTGGAGTACAAAATAAAATTATTGAAGCGATGTCAATCGGTTGCTGTGTTGTGACAACTGAAATTGGAGCAGAAGGACTGGAGGGGATTGTTGATGGAGAACATATCTTTATCCGAACTGATTTTCAAAAAATGGCTGATACTATTATAAAATTAATGGATGATCGTTCTCTAAGAGAAAAAATAGGTAAGCAAGCGAAAAAATATATTGCAGATAATCTAATATTTGATCATATTTATGATAAATTCAAAAAAGTTTTTTACGATTTTGATTGAATGATTAATAATAATTATAAACTTGTATGAGGTTATGAGTATAAAAAAAATTCCTTTTTCTCCTCCTGATATAACTGAAAGTGAAGTTTATTTAGTATCAGAGGCTCTTCGTTCCGGTTGGATCACTACGGGGCCTAAGACAAAAGAATTTGAGAGATTAATTGCCATGTGCTGCCAAACGGATCAAGCTGTATGCTTGAATTCGGCTACGGCTTGTATGGAGTTGATATTGCGTGTTTTGGGCGTTGGGCCAGGAGACGAGGTGATTACTTCCGCTTATACGTATACCGCTACCGCAAGTGTAACTTGTCATGTGGGGGCAAAGGTTGTCATGGTAGATACCGCTCCTGATTCGTTTGAGATGGATTATGATAAGTTGGCAGATGCGATCACGGAGAAGACAAAGGTGGTTCTGCCTGTTGATCTTGCCGGTGTGGTTTGTGATTATGATAAGATATTCGCTGCCGTAGAGAGCAAGAAACATTTGTTTTCGCCAGTGAATGATATCCAGAAGGCATACGGTCGGGTTATCGTACTTGCGGATGCCGCCCATGCTTTTGGTGCCAAATGGCATGGAAAGATGTGTGGTGAGATCGCTGATTTTACTTCGTTTTCCTTCCATGCCGTGAAAAATCTTACGACAGCAGAGGGAGGTGCGTTGACTTGGAGAAATCATGATGGGGTTGACAACGAGTCTCTTTATAAACAGTTTCAATTGCTTTCCCTTCATGGGCAGAACAAGGACGCACTAGCTAAGACGAGGTTGGGAGCATGGGAGTATGATATTGTCGCTCCGTATTATAAGTGTAATATGACGGATGTAATGGCGGGTATTGGTCTTGCGCAGTTGAAGCGTTATCCGGAAATGCTGTATCGTCGTCGTCAGATTATTGAGAGGTATAATGAAGGACTGAGGGGGTGCGATGTGCAGGTCTTGGATCATTTTGGTGATGACCATTCTTCGAGTGGGCATTTGTATCTAGTACGTTTGCTTGGTGAGGATGTGGAATATCGAAATGCTGTGATAGAGCGGATGGCTGAACGTGGAATCGCTTGTAACGTACATTATAAGCCTTTACCAATGATGACGGCCTATAAAAATTTAGGTTTTGATATCGTAGATTATCCGAATGCTTACAACCAATACCATAACGAGATTACTCTTCCTTTGCATACCAGTCTTACGAATGAGGACGTAGAGTATGTGATTTCTAATTTTGTTGATATTATTACCCAATAAAATAATCAATCGATTTGAAACGTTTTTTTGATGTTGTAGCCAGCGGGATAGGTCTTATCTTGCTAAGTCCTTTGTTTGTTATTCTGGCAATTTGGATTAAGTGTGATTCTACCGGACCTGTTTTTTATAGGCAAATTCGTGTAGGACGTAACAATCGAGATTTTCAGTTGCTTAAATTTCGAAGTATGCGTGTAGGTTCTGATAAGAAGGGACTTATTACCGTAGGAGGGCGTGATCCACGGATTACACGGTCTGGTTATTATATCCGTAAGTATAAATTGGATGAGTTTCCTCAATTGATCAATGTACTTAAAGGGGATATGAGTTTGGTAGGTCCTCGGCCCGAGGTGCGTAAGTATGTCGATATGTATACGACTGAACAAAGGCGTGTGTTGGCTGTCAGGCCGGGTATTACAGATTACGCATCTATAGTGTATATGGATGAAAATAGGTTACTTGGACAGTCTTCAAATCCCGACAAAACTTATGTTGAGGATATTATGCCGGCGAAAATTGAACTCAATATGAGATATATTAACCATCCTACATTGTTTGAGTACTTTAAGCTGATATTTCTTACGATTTTTAAAATAGCTAGATAAAAAAGATCGATTTTGTTTTTATGTGAAATGTTATCGGGAGAGTTGGTGTAATAGCCGGCTCTCCCGATTTCGTTATATTGTGGCTCCATAGGTTTATGTTGAAAAGAATTGAATGCTTGCGTTTTATTCTTTGATAAAAATTCCGTATGTTTGCGGTCTAGAATAAACAATAGGTTTAACTAAAAATAATTAGCTATGGGAAAGTTCGTGAATCCGTTTACGGATATTGGTTTTAAGATTATTTTCGGTCAGCCAGCTAGCAAGCCGTTCTTGATCACGTTATTGAACGAGTTGTTGGCTGGTGAGCATCGGATTGAGGATCTGATGTTTCTCGACAAGGAGGATCATGCAGAGCATGTACGTGACAAGGGGATCATTTACGACCTCTATTGCCGTACCTCCACGGGAGAATATATCATCGTGGAGATGCAGAACCGCAAGCATCTGAATTTCGTGGACCGAACATTATATTATATGTGTCGTGCGGTGAGCCGTCAGATTGAGGCCCCGCTAGCGGTGGAAGTACACTCACCGGATGACGGGGAGGAAGGGCTGGAGGTGCGGGAACCTTCGATGTCGTATGGCGCAATCTATAAGCTACATACGGTGTATGGTGTTTTTTTCATGAATTTCAAGGAGCCGGATTTACCGGATCGTTTCCGTGTGGATTCTGGAATTCTGGATCTAGAAAGTCATGAGACGCTGAACCCTCATTTCCGGCAGATCTATTTGCAGTTCCCTTATTTTACGAAGGAACTGGATGAGTGCGAAACTTTATTAGAAAGACTTTTTTATGCGTTAAAGAATATGGAACATTGGATTCGAATGCCGGATGCCTTGAAAGAACAGGTGTTCGCTCATCTATCTCGTTTGGCCGCCGTGGCGAATCTCTCTCCGGAGAATCGTCTCGCCTATGACCGTGCCGTGGATCGCTACAATGTCAACCGTCTTGCGGAAGAGACTTTCTTGCAGGAAGTAGAGGAAGCAAAAGAGAAAGCGATAGCGGAAGCAAAGGCGAATGGGATGAAGGAAGGCATGGAGGAAGGCTTGAGGGAAGGTCTGGAGAAAGGTCGCCTATCAGAGAAATATGCTATCGCCAAGAATTTAAAAGAGTCGGGGGTATCTAAATCTTTGATTGCCCAGAGCACCGGTTTACCGGAAGAGAAGATCGAAGGATTATAGTTTTTGAAGTAAGTTACCGAATATAGGAAAGTCGGAATAAAGTAATCGGGAGAGTTGGTGTAAGAACCGGCTCTCCCGTTTTTTATTTCTATTGAACGCTTGCGCTTAAAAGGCGATCGCCACCTCCGCACCGATCTGGAAAGGCTTACCTAGTTGGATAAACGGATTCCCGAATGACTCGAAATAAAATGCAGAGTAATGGGTGTTCGTTATATTACGGCTCCATAGGTTTACGTTGACGATACCTTTGCGTACGCCTACCTTTGCGTTCACCGTTCCGTAGAATTTCTGGTAGATGTCGTTTCGCTCGGTCCAGAAGATCTTTCCGACACTGCTGAATTGGGCGGAGGCGGAGAATTGGTCTATCCATGCGTTACGGAACAGGCGGGTGTATTGCAGTCCTACGTTGAAGGTATGACGTGGGGTATATGGGATGAAGTTGTTCTTGAAATCCTCTTTCCCATTGTTGTAATCCCGGAACGTAGCATGGGTGAAACCGTAATTAACGTCGGCGGTTAGCCCATCGATGATACGGGCACGCAAGGAGGCCTCTATACCGTAGCTTTTGGCTTTCCCGGCGTTGGTGAGGATACGGCCGTTGCCGCTGTTCACGAATTTGGTCAACTGCACGTCTTGAATGTCCATATAGAAACCTGTCAATTCTGCGCTTAGGCGTTGGAATAGTAACTCGCTACGGATACCGATCTCGTAGTTCCAGCTTTTCTCTGGTTTGTAGGAGGCTACTTCCTCGATGGGGGTGGGTTCTTTGACCTCGATCGGCATCATGTCCTTGAAAGCGTTCATCATATCGTATTGCATCTGGCTTTGCATCACGTCTGCCGACATTTGTACGTTGTAGCCCCCGGTCTTATAACCTTTCGCTACCGATACATAGGTGAACGTGTTTGGCGAGCATTCGTACTTTAAAGATATTTTCGGAAGTACTTGCCAGAAGTCTTGGGAGACACTGGCGTCCATCACGGTGGTTGGGATCGGGAAAAGTTTCTCGATGTCGATAACCGGTCCGTTTTCTACGAAGCCGAACCCCATTCTCATCTTAGCCTCAGAATTGTAATCCATCTTTTGCTTCTCGTAATCCAAGCGGATACCGGCGGTAATTGACAGGCCTTCCGTGAACAGATTGTTATAAGTGGATTGGTGATACAAAGCAAGGCCATAAGAAGGGGTGTCGAAAGAACCCGGAATATAAAGATGATCGTCCAGTATTTTTAGATAGGGCATCTTAGGGTGATCTTTCTTCAATTGATCGAATACGGGCTGGAGAACGGTCTTAATTCCGTCTTCCTTGAAATCGACCGGACCGTCCGTATGTAGATCATCGTAGAAACCGTAGAGTCCGAAGGACCATTGGTAATTATTCCTCGTGTTGCTCTTGATCGCCAATTCCTCGCTGAAAGCGTTTTGCTTTTGCTTTTGGTTGAGGGTAAAGATCGAGAGAGGGGAGAAGTCTTGATCCATCTTCATGTCATCCTTGAAATATTGATGACCGGTGATGCTGCTCAGTATCACGTGCTCATTCCGGTATTCGAGGGACAGGTTATTGGCGATGACCGTCCGTTTATAAGAGCTGGGATCGTTGATATTGATAGGATTTACATACTTGTGATCGGTATTTCCGGTTCCGATGAACATGCCATATGGAAACGCTCCTTGATCCGTATAATCTACGGAAAGGGAGTAGGAGGCACGGAAGTTCGGATTGAAGCGACCTTCCAACTTGAAGCGACCGCCAACGTTGTCTTCCTTATCGATCTTTTTCCCATCGTAGGCATTGGTGTAGAAGCCGTCGCTATGGTCATAGTAAGCGGCGGCGGTAAATCCGATGGTCTCGCTCAACTTAGCATAATGGGAGGCCTTGACTTTATATTGCCCGTAGCTTCCGGCCGATAGGGAGAGTTTCTTTCCTTGGTAATCGAACGGGGAGATGGTATAGATATTTACGATGCCCCCCATGGCGTTACGACCATACAAGGTTCCTTGCGGCCCTCGTAATACCTCGATGCGCTGGATATCGGTCAGCTCGAAATCGAAGGTGCTTTTATCCAGATAAGGCACGTTGTCTACATATAAGCCTACGGATTGTCCGCTACTTCTGGCTCCGATACCGCGGATATAGATGGCCGAGGTTAGTTTTGCCCCATAATCCGGCATGTATAGGTTCGGGACGAAAGAACTTATATCCTTTAATGCGTCGATCTGCCTGCCGGAGATCATTTGCGGGGAAAGGATCGATACGGAACCGGGTAACGTGCGGAGGTTATTTGTCTCCTTCGTGGATGAGGTCACGATTACCTCACCCATGTTATAGGTTTTTATCGTGTCGTTCTCGTTAGCCTTGATATTCTCGGCGTATACATTTTGCAGCCCCAACGCACCTAGGGCGATGATACCTAAGTAGTGTCTCTTCATCGAATTTCTTTTGTTAGTATATTTTTTCAATCGCGAAGAAACGGTAAAGAAACAGGATGGTCAATCACTAGATGTAGTGATTTTGAAAGCTGGTTTGTTGGCTTCGCTATAGTTCGATATCGTCACCTGAGATGATCCCGTTCATGATGGCGTAGAAGGTGAGGCCGGAAACGGTCTTGATGCCCAGCTTGGCGGTGATGTTCTTACGATGGGTGAGGACGGTGTTCAAGCTGATGTTCAGCTTATCGGCGATCTCTTTATTCGTGATGCCTTTTACGATCAGTTGAAGTACGTCTACCTCACGGCTGGATAGGTCCTTGTTGTTTTCGGTAGTGGTGTTGCCGGAGCTGTCGCTCGTAAATAATTGTTGCAATTGCTCGATAATGGTCTCTTGGGAGGAACGTAACGTGATACGGTTCATAGACGAGAGCGCCCCGTGTTCTTCGGTGCTGTCGATGAGGATGGCGGTCTTGTTCCTTCTCGGGAGGAAGAAATCTGCGTTGAGCACAAGGATATCTGAATCGGTGAAATAGTAATCGTAGGTGTCGCTTCCTGTGGAGGAAAGCATCTCGAAATTTGGAAAATAGCAAACCTCTACCGGGGGGAAGTAGTCGGTCAGCAAGCTTTGCAGCCCAATACTTCTTAGGGTATCAGACAGTATGATCGCTATTTGTTTGTTTCGATGCATTTCAGATCGTTAGATACATAATTTTTCCATGGCCGAGACCATGGGGGTAAGGATTCGATACCGGATCCGGTTGTGTTGTTTGATATCTTTCTCCAGACTACAGATGGAGAAGAGGACGGCATAACATAAATTCTCGTCGTAATCTCCCGAAAGATGCTTGACCATGATACTTTTTAAGTCGGCTAAAAGGGCCTCGATGGTATCTTCCGTACGTTGCTCGGAGGTGATTTGCAATCCATCGATCGTTCCCGCCGGTTCTTTTCCCAGCTTTTTACTTAACGACATGCAGTAGGGGAACCATATCTTATCATCTTTCTCAATGCGGGCGATGAGTTCTTCCTTGAACGAGGAGAAGAAGCGTCCTATCAATCCAAGAGTAGGATTACCGGGCGTACTCATCGAGATAAAGGAACCTAGATGGCGTTCTATATTGGGAAGCTGATAACGTAAATAGTATTGGTTCGTCTTTGTCAGGTAATCAATGATTTGCGATGTATGGAAGGTTTGTAACTTCTTCTCCGGAAAATACTCCTCGTTGAGGAAGGTATTGATCACTGTCAGTAAAAAGTCCATATCCAGCGAATGTTCTTCACAGAGCGTCTTCACCGATTTGTCGCCAAGCCCGAGACGAATCCCAAACCGGTTGATTACGGGAATGAGTGAGGGGTGTTCTTCCACCACCTCACTCAATTGCATATTTGGGTATACTAAAGGCATCTTATCAAGCTTGTTCCCATTGTTCACGTAATAACTTGACGGCGGCGGGGACTACCACGTTACGGTCTCCCTGACATCCGCACTCGAAACTTACGTAGTTGTTATAACCAATCATTTTCAATCCCTTAAAGCCATTGATATAGTTATCGGCATCTCCATCCTCACCCGGCATGCTGCGACGTTTGCGGCTGGCCACGTGTACGTGTTGGAGATACTCTCCACCAGAGATAAAGGCTCCCATATCAGAGGTCTCTTCCCATGTCATATGCCAGAAGTCGCCCATGCAACGTACACCCGGATTATTGATATCCCGGCATAAAGAGGCGGCGTCGGCTACTTGACGTAGATAAAAACACTCTTTTCGGTTCAAAGGTTCAAAGATGACGCTAGTCCCATGCTGGGCGGCGAAAGTTCCCATCTCGTTGAATTGCTCGCAAAGGAAATCCCGTGTCTCCATCGTATGAGGCAAGGCGGGGACTTGACCATTAAAGGCAGGAACGATAATCACGCCCGTAGAACCTAATTCACCGGCTGCGGCTATGATCTCTTTCATCGTATCCATGCATTCCTTGCGGATGGCTGGATCGGTAGAAAGAATAAAGCCTTTGAAGCCGGCGCAAATGGCACTCACTTTGATATTACGTCCGTTTAAGGCCTGCTTGATCTCGTTTACCCGGCTGGCTAATCCTCCGCCACCCGGCTCAAAACCTACAACGCCCAACTTCTCCATAAAATCAAGTTTCTCGTTCAAACTTTCACCCGGGGCGATTCCCTCTTGGAAAGAAAGTTTTAATTCAAGGTCCTTGCCGGTCTTGTCGCTCCCTTTTTCTCCTTCGGCAGTCTTTGCCGGCTTGGAAGAGCAGGAGGCCAAGGCCGTACTTCCTACCGCTAAAGCAGCGCCGGATAAAGAGGTTCTTAAAAAGTTTCTTCTATTTAATGTCATAAACAGTCTGGATTATTTCTTGTCGATTGGTTTACCCGGAACAGGAACGACGAAGCCGCTCATATCCATCTTTCCTAAGTTCAAATCTTTCGGAGTATAATCCAATGCAGAGGCAGTCATGGCATCCCAAGTGGTCTCGGCACCCGTGTAAGCGGACTCACGACCCATGATTGCGGCCATATTGGAGATAGCAGTCTCAGAAGCTTGCTCGATTTGTTTACCACCACGGATGCAGTTGATCCAGTTTACATGCTCTAATGTATACGGGTCAGTTTGCTTGAAGTTCGCTTTTTCGGCCTCGCTATCATATTTCCAGATAACGTTTCCTGCCAAATCCTTGATCTCCATCGTGTCACTGCTCCATGATCCCTTGGTTCCTTGGATGAATTCGCTTACATTATTTGCACAACCATCTATCTGGCGGCACATACTATGCATATGGATACCATTTTCCATTGTGAAATCAACGCTGAAGTTATCATATTGGTCGCCAGTGATACGACGGTGGCGAGAACCGAAACCTACAGCCTTGACTGGTTTCAATCCGCTGAACCAAGTGAATACATCTATATTATGTACGTGTTGCTCTACGATATGGTCGCCGGAAAGCCATTTCCAGTTTACCCAGTCCTTGATCATATATTCGCAATCGTTCCATTCCGGTTGACGATCCCGATACCAAAGCATATTCTGATTCCAGTAAACCGTACCGCCCGTGATCTCACCGATCAATCCTTCCATGATCTTCTTGTAAGACTCGACATAACTGCGTTGGTGATGGCGTTGAGTACCGGTTACGACACATAAGTTCTTTGCCGCAGCTTGTTTTGCGGTAGCCATAATGGTACGGTAACCAACCGGATCAACACAGATAGGTTTCTCTAAGAAGGAATGTTTGCCCTTTTCTGTGGCGTATTGGAAATGAACTGGACGGAATACGGGAGGAGTGGCGACGATCACTACATCTACGCCGCTATCAATCACTTGTTTGTACGCATCCAAGCCGACGAAACGTTTATCAGCCGGTACATCAATTCCTTTCTCATCTTTTAATTTCTTTGCCAAATCATCGACACGTTCTTGGAACGTATCGCCTAAAGCCACGATCGTAACGCCGTTCGCAGCGTTCAAGAAGTTAAAAGCGGCTCCGGAACCACGTCCGCCACAACCGATTACACCAGCTTTTAGTTCTTTTCCATCAGTTGCCAGATCTGGTAATTCGGGCACGTAATAAGTACCGGGTTCTTTCAAAGGCTTTATTGCGTTCGCACTTTCACCTCCACCACAAGAAGTTAATACACCAACTGTACTACCTGTTCCAATTGCTCCAAGCGCACCCGCTAGGGCTGAACTTTTCAGAAATGATCTTCTGCTAATGCTGTTCTCTTTTTTCATGATATTATTTTTTTAGATACTATTTATTAGGTTCACATACAACACGGAAACCGATTCCTCTGATGTCGGAGTACCACCAGATACTCTTCGGCTGTTGCGGATCGGTTTTTAACCAAGCTTCATGTTTGGTATAATCACGGGAAGCGCAGCGAAGATCTGCCGCATCGGAGGTATAATTACCGCCTCTCACTACCCATTCTGTACCTTCAGTAACCAATGGATCTGTGGCGCTACTTCCGCTTTTAGCGTAAGCTTCAGGATCATACTTGTCGGCACAATATTCCATTACATTACCCAACATATTCTTTAAACCAAAGGGATTGGCTTTTACTAAATCCGGTTCTTGCGTCTTGTTTTTGCTGTTCTTGCTATAAATCACATAAGAACCTATACTATCAGTCTTAGCGTCGAAAAATTTACGCCAGAAGCCTTGATCGGAGAAGTCTTTTGGATTACCCGTAAAGAAATAAGGCGTTTCCGTGCCGCCACGTGCCGCATATTCCCATTCCGCCTCGGTCGGTAAACGATAAGTCTTTCCTGTTTTCTTGGATAACCATTGGCAGAAAGTCTCGGCCGCATAATGAGTCATTGTAATAGCCGGGCGATCTCCGCCACCCCAGCCTTGATCAGGGAAACCGAACGGAGGTGTAGGACCGGAGATGGCATCGACATTCGGATTACTGTTATTTGCGTATACGGTCTCTGGAGGGGTACGGCCCTCACTCATCGTATTCCCATAGAAAGCCCAGTATTGATCCCAAGTCACCTCGACCTCAGCCATGAAGAATGGACTAACGGTTACGTTGTGTACAGGTGACTCATCTGCTTTATGAAACGCCTCTTTTTCCTCACTACCCATTTTGAATGAACCTCCGGGAATGGCAATCATCTTGAATGAGACCATTGTTCCGGGAATTTGTTCTACATAATCGGTGAAAGAGGTTACTGTAGTTGGTTCCTTAAAAAACAGGCTGGTATCTATCGAGGTTGCCCCGGATGTGTTTTGTCCCGGTATGCCAACCATCTTAGAGTGATTGTAGTTCGGATTGTAATGTCCTGCATCCAAATGGCAACTAATACATTGTAGATCTAGCTTTTTCTCATTCTCATCATAATATAAATGTGCCGTTACACCATCATCGGTAATTCCTTCGGGGAATAAGTTCTGATGGCACTCCTTACAAGATTCATTGGGGATATATTTAACGGCGTGTTCCAACTCGGACTTAGTTTCCCAATTGAAATCTGCGCTGTCTTTAGTCAAGTATGACCAAACATCTTTCATACCCAATTTAGCCTTTGCGCTATAATGTTTCCAAGTATTTGTTTGGGGTGGGAGGTGACAAGCTACGCAATGTGTCTTAACGCCACTTCCATTATTTACATGTTTGGAAAGTTTCCAACTGTTTTCTACGTGAGGATGCACGTGGAAAACAGTTGGAAACTTTCCAAACATGTAAATAATGGAAGTGGCGTTAAGACACATTGCGTAGCTTGTCACCTCCCACCCCAAAAATAATCCGAGGAACAGGATAAACGCCTTACTTTTGAAAAAATACTTTTTCCTCTCAGACGAGTATCGATTTGAAAATTTGTTAGTTGTCATCTGTTTCTATGGTATACGATTTACACTAAGTCTCAATTAGATTTAAAATCGGCAATAAAAGTAGTATATTCCTTTATATATTGAAAGAAAAAATAGTCTCTTTAACGAAAAATGTTGTCTTATTTACGCTTTTTTATCGCAATGGGAAGAGAAGGAGAATAATAAAAAAGCGGCAACACATATTCATAGTGTTGCCGCTCACGCACGGAAGGAGAGGCTCGAACTCCCGACACCTGGTTTTGGAGACCAGTGCTCTACCGACTGAGCTACTTCCGTATTGCGGGTGCAAAAGTAGTTTAATAATTTGAATATGCAAGTAAAATATGAGAAAAAATAGTCCGCTTTTTAAAAAGGCATTTAGATTATATTTAGTATGTTTGCCAAATCAAAGAAAAAGGAGTGGGAGTTTTTGTGCGAGATATCAAAGGGTTGCTTGAATCTGTGTCGGTAGATAACAGGGGAGCTTTCGAACGTTTTTATAATTTATATTATGATCAGGTTTTTCGCTTCGCTTATTATTGTTTAGGCGAGAAGGAGGCATGCCGTGAAGTTGTGACAGATGTTTTTTTCTCGGTCTGGCAATCCCGGAAACGATTAAAGGATATTGATAATATAGATACCTATTTATATATTTCCGTACGTAACGAGTCTTTTCGTTTTCAAGCAAGGAATAAAGACTTGAATAGGGTTTCTTTAAATGAGTTGTTGCCATTAATGGAAGAGGAAGATGAGGGTTCTCCGGAGGAGCATTTGGAGTTAAAAGAGATGAGAGAGATGCTTGATAAAGCGATTGACGAACTTCCTGAGAAATGCCGTCTTGTGTTTTTGATGTCTCGTGAGGAGGGATTGAAAACGAAGGAGATTGCGGAAATATTATCGGTTCAAGAGAGTACGGTTCGTGTACAGATGAAGATCGCTATAGAAAAATTGGTAGCCCGGTTGAAGCCGAGTTTTCCAAATATTTCATTCTCTTTATTGCTGATGTTTATTTTTAATGTGATTTATAGATCTGCTTAAGCTTTCTATATGGGGATATTCCCTGTTAGAAGGAAAGATGATAGTTCTTTTATATCAGTAACGATTTTGTTTGCTCCGGCATTCGCTAGTTCTTCTTCATCCCCGTAGCCGTAAAGGACTCCTATTGAATCTATGTTATTCGCTTTGGCCCCTTTTATATCATATTTACGATCACCGATCATGACTACGTCAGACCGTGTTTTTATATCGGTGCTGTCTAATACATATTGTATTACATTCGCTTTTTCGGAACGGTTTCCGTCGAATGTGCTTCCTCCAACAAATGTAAAATAAGATTCTAAGTGGAAATATTCTAGAATTTGTTGAGCGAAGGGCTGCGGCTTTGAGGTGGCTAAGTAGATTTTCATTTCGTTTTCGGTAAGCAAACGGAGTAATTCATCAATACCTTGATACAGGGTATTCTCGAAAATACCTTGTTTTGAAAAATATTCCCGGTATTTAGCAATGGCTACATCTGCTTGCTCATCTGTAAACTGATAGAAGTCCTTAAAGGATGTTTTTAATGGTGGCCCGATGAAAGGGCATAAAGATCGTAAATCTTCTACTTCTATATTGAAATAGGAGAGGGCGTACTTTACAGAACTGGTAATGCCAATCATAGGATCGGTTAATGTACCGTCCAGATCGAACAATATATGTTGATACCTTTTGTTATTCATTAGATATTAATAGGATTGAAAAAAGAAAGGCAAGATCTCTTTCAAGATTCTTGCCTTTTTGATGAGTCGGGATGAGAAGACTCGAACTTCCGACCTCCACGTCCCGAACGTGGCGCGCTAGCCAACTGTGCTACATCCCGTTTTTTTGTATCGTTGTCTCGATTACGGGTGCAAAGGTACACATTGTTTTTGAACCTGCAAGAGAAAAGTGGATTTTTTTGTAGGAAAAATAGATAATTTACTGTCCTGTGAATTTTTCTTTCAAAACATTTGCTGGATTAAAAATAATACCTACCTTTGCACCCGTAATCGAAACAACGATATACAAAACGACATGATGGTGCCATAGCTCAGTTGGTAGAGCAAAGGACTGAAAATCCTTGTGTCCCCGGTTCGATTCCTGGTGGCACCACTGAAAATCAAAGGGTTACTCATATGAGTAACCCTTCTCTATTTTTACCTCTCTGCGATATAAACTCCACTAATAATGGCTAAAGCGCCAATACCAGAAGCTATCGTAATAGTTTCTGATAGAAAAATCGCAGAAGTTATCAAGGTGACCAGAGGGACAATGTAAATATAATTGGCTGTTTTTGATGCTCCGAGGGCTCTGACTGCCGTATTCCACATGATATAACAAAGCATTGAGGCGATGACACCCAGAAATAATATATTTAAATATACGACTGGCAGTTTCAATAACTCTAGTTTGATATTTAAAGGGTAGATCGCAAAGTAGAAGAAAAGAGAAAGTATCCCATAAAAAAATACTTTTCGTGTAATAAACAAGGTGGGATAAGAACGACTCAAACGCTTTAGGATAAGACAGTAAAAAGCCCACATCGTAGCGGCAACTAAAGTGAGAAAATCACCAAGTGGATTTACTTTTAAAAGAACACTGCCGTTGAAAACAACTAATCCGACTCCAAATAAGGCAACTAAAGATCCATATAACAGCCCTTTCCTAAGAGATTCTTTATAAAATAGGTGAGACAATACCGTTGTAATGATCGGTGCTGTACAGATCAATAATGAAACGTTGGAAGCCAATGTGATGCCCAATGCAGTATTCTCCGCTATGAAGTATAGGGAGCCACCACATAATCCAGACAAGAACAATAAGAATTCATCTTTTACGCAATTAGCCCACAACCGTCGATGCGCTATAGTCAAAATACAAAAATACGCAAGCACGAAACGATATAACAATATCTCAACCGGTGATAATCCTGTATTAATCAGTATTTTTGTGGAGACAAACGTTGTTCCCCATATAATGACTGTCAATATGGCGATACTATGATACAGAAGATCTTTACTTTTAAACATAATTGCGTTAGAATTAGATTTTTATTTGCTGCAAAGTTATTTAAAGAAGATTGTTTTCCTATACGTCAAGCTTAAATACGATAATTTTCCTATTTTTGTCCTGTTTTGTATTCTATAATTCTAATTCGGGGATATTAAATCAAATAAAACAGGAAAAAAAACTATGGCACTACTTGATGAGACTGATATTGAAATTCTTCATTCTTTGCAAAAGGACGCAAAGATCAATGCAAAAGAGCTTTCTGAGAAACTTCATATCTCCAAGACTCCTATTTACGAACGAATCAAACGTTTAGAAAACGAAGGATATATAAAAGGATATGTGGCATTGGTTGACAATAAAAAAATAGGATTACCCTTGATCATTTTCTGTAATGTATCTTTAGCTGTACACGATGATGAGCATATCGAACGCTTCAAAGAAGAAATACGGAATATCGATGAAATAATGGAATGTTACTCGACGGGAGGTATTTATGATTTCTTTGTCAAAGTGGTTCTTAAGGATTTAGATGCCTATAATCAATTTGTGTTCGAGAAATTAACCAAGGTTCATGGCATCGTGAAGATGCAAAGCTCTTTTGTGCTTAATGAAATCAAGCATACTACAGTTTTGAATATACCCAAAAATAGTTGATTGAAGCTTAATGTCGCAGTATTATATGAAATGTCTCTTTTTTACTATAGAATTGATTAGGGGTTATTTACCTTTGCCCCGATAAATTAAATTCTATAAGATGCAGTCATTTAAAATAATAAAGCCTATTCATATATTAACTCCTTATGTGAGATATTATTGGATACTGGAAGATGGCGCGGATGTTTCTGTATCTGAACGGACTTTACCAACGGGCTGCATACAATTAGTATTTCATAGGGGTAAAAGGCTTTTATTAGTAGGAAAAAAAGAATCGCAGCCTCAAGCGTTCATCTGTGGGCAATGCCTCAACTTTTCAGATGTGATGTCAGCCGGAAAGATTGAAATGATCACGGTTGTTTTTCAGCCGTATGCGGCAAGAGCCATCCTTCAACTTCCCCTTAAGTTCTTTTATGGAGAACTTATAGCGGTGGATGCTATAGAAGATTTGGAATTATCAATATTATCCAGAAAAGTGATAGAGGCTGATGATCATGAAACTTGCATCCGCTTGATCGAGCAGTTTTTGATTCACCGTCTTTATAGGTTTGAAGGCTATGAATATAACTTAAAGCGAATATCCGCAGTCCTCCATCAAATAAATGAACAAGCGAAAACTAATATTTCTGAGTTATCTGAAACCGCATGCCTAAGTTCTAAACAGTTCAACCGCATTTTCTTAGATTATGTAGGAGCTACGCCCAAAGAGTTTCTTCGTATCGTTAGGATGCAACGGGCTTTATTTAAGGTACAACAGAATCCATCCATTTCATTCGCTCAATTAGCTTATGAATGTGGGTTTTCAGATCAGTCACATATGATAAAAGAGTTTAAGCTGTTTTCTGGCTATACACCCACAGAGTATCTTTCCTTATGCGCTCCTTATTCTGATTATTTCTCGGAGTGATCAAGATGTCCTTTTTCTTCTATCCTATAGATACGATATGCTCTACTTTTGTGATGTCTTCGCGAGGACATTAACAGTAACTATAAAAAGAAAACAAAATGAACAATTTAATTGCTTTTTTCGAGATTCCAACTGTAGACTTTTATCGAGCGATCGATTTCTATGAAACTATTTTGGGACTAAAATTATCGGTTTCCGAATGTGAGACAGAGAAGATGGCCTGTTTTATCGAGCAAGGAGAAGCGGTTGGGGCTTTGTTCTACGCTCCTAGTTATCAACCTTCGCCGGATGGTATCTTAATCCATTTTAATAGCCAAGATATCGAGGACACTTTATCTAAAGTATTGGATAAAGGGGGTAAAATTATTATACCCAAGACAAAGATTGAAGCGGAAAATAAAGGATACTTCGCCGTTTTAGAAGATAGCGAAGGAAATCATGTCGGTATCTACGAAAAATAAGTATCTTCGGCCAAGATATCCCTACAATATATAATATGAAAGAAAATAAGTATGATGATGAACGCTTTTTCGGTCAATACAGTCAGATGTCTCGCTCTGTACAAGGGCTGAGAGGAGCAGGAGAATGGCATGAGCTAAAGAAGATGTTGCCTGATTTTAACGGAAAGCGTGTATTGGATTTAGGGTGTGGTTTTGGCTGGCATTGTCGATATGCCATAGAGCGAGGGGCGACCTTCGCTTTAGGCATTGACCTTTCCGGGAAGATGTTGGACAAGGCACGGGAGATAAATCCCTCCCCGTCGATCGAATATAAAAGAATAGCAATCGAGGATTTTGATTTTGCTCCAAATTCTTTTGACATCGTGATCAGTTCCTTGACATTCCATTATCTCGAGTCGTTCGATACGGTTTGTACAGAGGTATATAAATGTTTAACGCAAGAGGGTGTCTTTGTCTTCTCTGTGGAACATCCCGTTTTTACTGCTTATGGCAATCAAGATTGGATTTACGATTCGGAAGGGAAACCTGCGCATTGGCCGGTGGATTATTATTTTCAAGAGGGAGTCCGGCATGCTCGTTTTTTGGGAGAGGATGTAACCAAATATCATAAGACACTTACGACTTACGTGAACGGATTGATCAAGGCGGGTTTCTGTATCACCCATCTGGTGGAGCCTCAACCGGACGAATCGATGCTGGATACGGTTCCCGGGATGCGAGACGAACTTCGCCGTCCAATGATGTTGCTTATCGCCGCTCGAAAGAATTAAAAAAAAGCGTATCTTTGTGGCTGAAAAGATGTCTTTTCCGTGTGCTTGCTAAACCACGTATTAAAAACAAGAAAGATATGAAACAACAAGATGCCGCTTTGGTATGCTTCTCGGGTGGACAAGATTCCACGACTTGCCTTTTCTGGGCGAAGAAGCATTTTTCACGTGTAGAGGCCGTATGCTTCACATACGGACAGAAACATTCCTTGGAAATAGAGGTCGCTCGAAAGATCGCTGCGGATGCGGACGTACCTTTTCAGTTATTGGACGTATCGCTTATCAGCCAGTTAGATCCCAATTGCTCGCTTACGAATGCGAGCATAGAGATGGATCAAGAGAAGCCGGAGGATAGCTATCCGAATACGTTTGTGCCCGGCCGTAATATGGTATTCCTTACTTTCGCCGCTATCTTAGCCCGTGGTAAGGGGATTTATCATTTGGTAACGGGTGTCTCCGAGGCTGATTATAGTGGTTATCCGGATTGCCGGGATACGTTCGTGCGTTCTCTTAACGTAACATTAAATCTGGCGATGGATGAGCAATTCGTAATTCATACCCCGCTTATGGACCGGGATAAGAGCGAAGTCTGGGAATTGTCGGACGAACTGGGCGTCTTTGATCTAGTACGTACGCAGACGCTGACTTGCTATAACGGTGTTATGGCTGAGGGATGTGGGCATTGTCCGGCTTGCAAACTTCGTAAGGACGGATTGGAGAAATATCTGAAAAGGAAAGAAGAGAATCAAAAGTAAATGAAAGAAATGGACGAGAGAAAACAAGAAGGAGAGTTGCATTTATTAGGTGGCTCTACCGTATATAAACAGGATTACGCTCCGGAGGTATTGGAGGCATTTACGAACAAGCATCAAGGAAATGATTATTGGGTACGGTTTAATTGCCCGGAATTCACCAGTCTCTGCCCGATTACCGGACAACCGGATTTCGCTACGATTCATATCGATTATATCCCCGACGTGAAAATGGTAGAGAGCAAGAGCTTGAAGCTTTACTTATTCAGCTTCCGCAACCATGGGGCGTTTCATGAGGATTGCGTGAATATTATCATGAAGGACTTGATAAAATTAATGGATCCGAAATATATCGAAATTACTGGTATATTCACACCGAGAGGCGGTATAAGTATTTATCCGTATTGCAATTACGGTCGTCCGAACACCAAGTTTGAGCAGTTGGCCGAGAAAAGATTATTTGATCATAATCAATAAGATTTCTGACAAATCGTTATCAGTCTCGGCAAAAAACGGTATATTTGCAGCAAGAAATGTTAACTAACTAATAAATCATTTTAGACCATGAACAAAAGATTGCTTACAGTTGCGGCTTTCGCTTTAGCGGGTTGCGTTACCGTTGTCGCTCAAGACAAGAAAAAAGAGTTCAAGATGCCTACAGGTTATGCGGGTATCACGCATGAGATGTCCGAGTTTTACGAACCTGTTCCGCCGGTAGTCACTCCGGGTACAGATTTAAAAGGTGGAGGTTTCACGGCTCCTTCCGACGCTATCGTTTTGTTTGACGGCAAGGATCTTTCCGCTTGGGAGAGCGTAAAGGGCGGTGCCGCCGAATGGGATGTAAAAGATGGCGTATTTACCGTAAACAAGAAGAAGGGTGACATCCAGACCAAACAGAAATTCAACGATTTCCAGATGCACATCGAGTGGCAGGTCCCGACGAATATTACCGGTGAGAGCCAGTCGAGAGGTAACAGCGGTATTTTCCTGCAAGGGATGTATGAGGTTCAAGTGTTAGACTGCTACAATAACCCGACTTACGTGAACGGCCAGACTGGTAGTATCTACAAACAATCCATTCCTTTGGCCAACGCCATGCGTAAACCGGGCGAATGGAACGTATACGATATCATTTATACCGCCCCCACTTTCAAGGAAGATGGTTCTTATCGCACGCATCCAACCGTAACGGTTATCCAGAATGGCGTGGTTTTGCAGAACCATACGACGATATTGGGTACGACAGAGTGGATCGGTTTCCCACAAGTGAAGAAACATGGCGCAGGCCCTATCATCCTACAGAGCCATGGCGATCCTAGCGAGCCGATCAGCTTCCGTAATATCTGGATTCGTGAGCTATAAGAGAAACGTGTTGATTGTAATAAGAAGGGATGGACTTGATATTAAGCTCATCCCTTTTTCGTTAAATAACAGGCTGGTTTTATATGAGAGAAACATTTTTTTCTATAGCACGAAATTTTAGTTTTCCTTAGATGAAACAAAAGTTTTCCAATGGAGAAACTCTAGTTTCCTGCTGAAAAAACTTTAGTTTTTCGATAATGAAATTAACAAAAACTGTAATTGGCTGATTAATAGCAATTATACTATTATCTCTTCTCCGGCATATATTTCCAAAAACGAGCCGGCATATGTTGGCGATGAAGCCGTGGGTTTAAACGCTCCTTGATAGCGATAGACTTAAAATACTCCTTCCACATACTTTGAAAAAGTTTCTCATCCTTATCCATGATATCCTCACTAAGCAATCCGGTCAATAAGTGTGAATCTTTCTCTTCGAAACGGACTTCTATCGTATCGTTAAGATCATAATAATATCCATACTCTCTTTTTAAGTCGTAAATGAGCCATTGCTGATCAGCGAAACGGTCTTGCGCATAAGGTAATACCAAAGGTAATACGTTATATATAGGTGCGATGGCAGCAAAGTAAGTTCCATCCGCCGCTTTTTGGAAACGAAAGAATTGCATCACTCGCAAGCGTTCGTTGTTTACTTTCTTCCAGATCTTGGCCGTTTCCAATATGTCCGGGTCACCAAGATTGAACTCAATCGTGGCTGGAGCATCGATCGCTTTGCGGATATATCTGAATAACAACAGGTCTACTTCCGGTAATTCCGACAACCAAGTTACCGTCAACCCGGAAAGAGAAGACTTGGAGATTTTCTTCTCAAGCCCTTTCCATACCCGCTCTGCTTTCCGGTCGTCCGTATAAATCCGGATCGCCTCGTCATAGAACAATGGAAATGGCTCGCCCTCGGTTACTAACAAATCCGGAAAAGTCCGGCGGGAATAGGCATCGAATACAGCGGTAAGCAATCCCTCAAAAGTCTTGTCGTAAACAAATATAATCATTATCAATCCTTCTTATAAAACAGGCGTTAATCTATAAAAGGCAGTATAAGCTGCCGATCGTCTACTTTCTTTCCGCTCTTTCTCGTCAATAGTTGCCGGACGGTTTCAGGGCTGACCTCATTCACGGTCTGCGTCGGGAGTTCCCGGCAAGTAATAAAATAGCTAGCCTTTTTCATGACCACTCCTATTTTCTTCAACTGCTCTGAACCGAGATTAGCGTAACGCCGGGAAACAATTATGATCTTTGCCGATTTCACGCCAATTCCCGGAACCCGAAGAAGCATCTCGTAATCCGCTTTATTGATATCTACTGGAAAGACCTCCGGATGCCGCAGGGCCCAAGCCAACTTCGGGTCCACGTCTAGATCCAGATCCGGATATGCGTCATTGACAATCTCATCTACCTTGAATTGATAAAAACGCAATAACCAATCCGCTTGATATAAACGATTCTCACGGACCAGCGGAGGCGTGGTAAGTGCCGGAAGACGGTTATCATACGCATTTACCGGAATGAATCCCGAATAGTAAACACGCTTCATCGTAGGTCTCTGATATAAGGCCGATGATAGACGAAGTATATCCTTGTCGGTATCCGCCGTAGCGCCAACGATCATCTGTGTGCTTTGCCCGGCGGGAGCGAATCGTGGGGCATACCGGAAACGCTTGCGTTCCTCGGCGCTTTGTAATACACCTTGTTGGATATAACGCATAGGGGCAAATACGCTTTTAAAATCCTTTTCCGGAGCTAGAGTCCGCAAGCTCGCCTCATTCGGGATCTCTATATTCACGCTTAAACGATCGGCGTAAAGCCCAGCCTCATTTACCAATTCTTGGCTGGCTCCGGGGATACTCTTCATATGTATGTATCCATTGAAGTGATGTACGAGGCGCAAATCCTTGATGGCTCTCACCAACCGTTCCATCGTGTAATCCGGGTTTCGGACCACGCCGGAGCTTAAAAACAATCCTTCAATGTAATTACGTCGGTAAAACTCGATCGTAAGATTCACCAACTCGGTAACGGAAAGCGTAGCTCTCGGTAAATCATTACTTCGCCGGTTGATGCAGTAGGCGCAATCGTACATACAATAATTCGTCAGCATGATCTTTAAAAGCGAGATACACCGTCCGTCCTCAGCGAAACTATGGCAAATACCCCATCCAGCGGCACTTCCTATAGCCCCGCTCTTATGCGAACGGGAGGTTCCGCTGGAAGCGCAGGATACGTCATATTTTGCCGACTCGGCCAAGATTTTCAATTTCTCGAGCACTTTCTCGTCCATAATTTCACCGATATGTTTCGTACAAAGATAATGATCTCATGGGAAAAAGCCTCCATTTATAACTTCCTCATTATTTTTTTCGAAAAAAATAGCCAATCCCTTTAAACGAATTTAGCATACCCTTACTCCTCATCATAAGAAAGACAAAATATGGAAACAAGAAAAGAGGTCATAAAGCAAATGGGTGATGAGATGAAAGAGGATATTTTCCTTGAGGTGAACCGTCGTATCCATCGTAATCTACGTAAAAGATTTTGGTTGAAAGCATCCGCTATCGCCGCCTCTATTGCTCTTTTACTGGGAGTCTCTAATTATATCTCATATCATGAAGGCTATAAGAACCAAAACAGCCAAATGGTCGAGATGGCAAACCCGATGGGCATGAGGTCATCGATTGTTTTATCGGATGGAACACGAGTGATTCTGAACGCAGGTACTACCCTTAGCTATCCGGCCGCTTTTGTCTCAAGCCAAAGAGAAGTGAAAGTGAACGGGGAAGCTTTCTTCGAAGTATCACATGATAAGGACCACCCATTTATCGTAAGTGCGGAAAACGTGAAGGTGAAGGTACTTGGAACTAAGTTTAACGTGAAAGCCTATAAAGAAGATGACCATATAGAGGTCACTCTTACTGAAGGAAAAGTAGGTGTCGGACTAGGAGAACATCACGACATGATGTACATTTCTCCGGGCCAACAAGCTCTTTTCAATAAGATGAAACAGTCTTTTTCGAAATATGAAGTAAATTTAGACTACTATACATCATGGAAAGAAGGTAAGTTCTACTTTAAAAGTGTAACCTTTCTAGAGATAGCCAAGCAACTAGAACGTCGGTTCAATGTACATATATCGGTTGAACCGGCAAAACTTCAAAGAACCGTTTTTTCAGGTGATTTTGTGCGGGGTGAAAACTTAGAGCAAATACTTCGGATTATTACCGCAGATAAACGAACGGACTACACCATGCGAGGTGACAGTATATGCATCTATGAGAAATAAAACAATTGAGTATTAATCTTATAAAAATGATACGAATATGAAAGACACGACATGAAAATAACAAAAAAACGGAAAATGCTACCAACATCTTCCGTTTTGAGAGAATGATCTTAGTTCGAATTATAGCGACACAATTACAAACCTAAAATCAATACGAAGATATGCATTTTAAATTAAATATTAGGCGTTATTCGCCGATTTCTCACTTCCATAAAATCGTTAATATTATGAGATTATCCCTAGTACTATGTATGTTGACTATTTTCTGCGCATCGGCTACCGTAAGTTATTCGCAGGTCAACGAGATTTCTCTTCATTTGGAAGATGCCACGTTGGAACAAGCTCTTGAGGCGATCAAGCAACAGAGTGAGTATTCGTTTTGGTATAGAAACGATGAGATTAATCTAGGCCGTAAGGTTTCTGTAAATATCAATAATCAGAATATCGCAAATGTATTAGATAGGCTACTAGCCACTCAAGGACTGGCTTATACCATTAACGAAAAGCATATTGTTATTTACAAAACAAACGAGAAAGCTTCTCATCCTATGATTACGAATAATAAAAAAATAACCGGAAAAGTGACAGATGAGAAGAATGAACCTATCATTGGAGCGAACGTAGTAGTAAAAGGCTCTACAACTGGTACAATTACTGACATGGATGGCAATTTCACATTAGAGGTACCCGATCAAGCTACTTTACTTGTATCCTATATCGGCTATACTCCTAAAGAAGTGGCGGTTAAAAATCAAAACAATCTTTCTATCATGATGATAGAAGACTCGAAGACAATTGATGAAGTTGTAGTTATCGGCTACGGTTCTGTGAAAAAAAGTAATCTGACAGGAGCTGTTTCCTCTGTAAAAACAACAGAGATACAACAAACTCCTATGACTTCTATCGACCAAGGATTAGTAGGCCGGGCTTCCGGTGTACAAGTTACGCAAACTTCGGGTATGCCCGGAGCGGTAGCGTCTATCCGTGTACGTGGTAGTAGCTCTTTACAAGGAGGAAATGAGCCGCTTTATGTAATCGATGGTTTTCCCGTATATAGTGGGACAGGTTTCGGCTCGACGGGTGGTAATACACAAATCAGTGGATTATCTACGGTAAACCCTTCTGATATTGAATCTATCGAGATTCTAAAAGATGCTTCCGCAACAGCCATTTATGGAGCACGTGCCGCTAATGGTGTTGTACTTATTACGACGAAGAGTGGTAAGAAGGGACGTGATATAATAACTTTTGAATCTAGTTTTGGTGTACAAAACGTAGCAAAAACCATCGATGTCATGAATGCGCAAGAATATGCGGCATTGGTTAATGAGGCCTATACGAACGATGGATTGGATGCGCCCTATAACACTACACAATTAGGCGAAATCGCTAAATTGGGTAATGGAACAAATTGGCAAGATGAAATTTTCCGTCCAGCTATGATTCAAAGTTATCAATTGACGTTTTCCGGAGGTGATAACAAAACAACATATGCGATCTCAGGGGGGTATTTTGATCAAAAGGGTGTAATTATTAACTCGGATTTCAAACGTTACTCATTACGATTGAATCTTGATAGACAAATATTCAATACACTGAAAGTCGGCACTCATATGTCTGGTACCCACACGATCAGTAGAACATCGGCAACAGATGTCGGTGGACGTGACGGAGTCGTGAACGGCGCTTTGAAAATGAATCCCATCCAGTCTGTCTATGCGAATGAAGAGACGGGTGAGTATACGCCAACTAACGACCCCGGGTTATTAATCCCGAATCCGGTAGCTACCGCAAAAGAAGAAATATACAATAATGCGACTACACGTGTGTTAGGTGATGTTTATGCGGAATGGGAATTCTTAAAAGACTTAAAGCTTAAAGTATCTTTGGGGATGGATATTATGTATTTGAAGCAAAATAAATATACTCCGTCAAATATCTACCAATCGTTAGGTATCGCATCTGCGAAAGTCGGTGTAAACCGTTCTATTAACTGGCTGAACGAGAATATACTTACTTGGAATAAGACATTCAAGGATATTCATTCCTTGAATATTTTAGGAGGCTTCACCATTCAAAGAAATAATGTGGAATCCGTAACGGGAGCATCTTCTAATTTCGTGAACGATGTCATGAAGTATAATAACCTAGGAGCCGGATCTATTTATGATAAACCGGAATCTTCTGCTACTCAATGGAGCCTTATGTCTTATTTGGCACGTATTAATTATTCGTTATATGACCGGTATTTATTCTCTGTTAACGGACGTGTGGATGGTTCTTCTCGTTTTGGTGGCAACAATAAGTATGGATTTTTCCCTTCGGGTTCTGTGGCATGGCGTATCTCTGAGGAAGGTTTTATGGAACCGGTTAAAGCTGTCATTAATAATTTAAAGTTACGTACCAGTTATGGCTTCACTGGAAATACAGAAATCGGAGTTTACGAATCCTTGGCTACATTGGAAAGTAATAGTTGGACAATCGGAAATCAATTGGTTTCTGGATTTTATCCGAACAGGATACCTAATCCTGACTTGAAATGGGAAAAAACAGGGCAATTTGATATTGGTTTTGATCTTGGGCTATTTAATAATCGCTTACGTTTAACGGCCGACTATTATTATAAAAAAACAACGGACTTATTATATAATGTAGCGATTCCTAGCGCCTCCGGTTATGATTCTATGTTGAAAAATATTGGTAGTGTCCAAAATAAAGGTTACGAGCTTTCTATTGAGAGTGACAACTTAAGCGGGGCATTCTCATGGACAACAGCCTTTAATATTTCATTCAACCGGAATAAAGTATTAGAGTTGGGTGGGGAAACGTATAAAGATGTAGGTACATACGACGATCATTTAAAGACGAGTGATATCCGTCGCTTGATCGTTGGTCAACCAATTGGAGTATTTTATGGCTATCGTTTTGACGGCATTTTCCAAAATGAAGCAGAATGTGCTCAACAAACTTCTTCACCCTCGCCTATCGGTGTCGGACTCCGTCGTTATAAGGACTTGAATGGAGACGGTAAGATTGATGCCACAAACGATCGGGAGATATTGGGAGACGCAAATCCGAAATTCTTTGGAGGTATGACCAACACGTTTGCTTATAGAGGATTTGAGTTGAACGTATTCTTACAATACTCATATGGGAATAAGATTTTCAATTATAACGCAATGGAGCTTGAGTCGCCGACTGGTGGACAAAATGTATATCAGGATCTCGTGAACCGTTGGACACCTACGAATCCAAGTAATGAATACCAAAAAGCGACAACGAATCGGAATAATATCGTAAGTGATCGGTTCATTGAAGACGGTTCTTTCTTGAAATTAAAAACAGTCTCATTGTCTTATAGTTTCCCGAAATTAAATTGGAAACATATCGGAGGTCTGCGATTGTACGTAACCGGACAAAACTTATTGACTTGGACTAAATACAGAGGCTATGATCCGGAAGTGAGCTATCGAGGCGCTTCAACTTTAGAGGCAGGAGAGGACTTTGGCGGTTATCCGCAAGCCCGTACCTTTATGTTTGGCATCAAATTGGACATTAAATAACTTTTAAATCGACTCAAAATGAAAAAATCGTTCATATATATATTTTCAGCTTTCTGTTTCTCTTGTGGAATCAACAGTTGTTCTTTCCTTGACGAGAATCCCGTGGACCGTTTGGTCGTGGATAATTTTTATACAAGCGAGAAAGACGCACAGGCAGCGGTAGATGCTACTTATCAGCAATTAAACAGCTTATATAACCGTTTGATGTATATGATGGCAGAGCTACCTACCGATATGATGAAAAATGGTTTAGGTATGCCGAACGCAAACTTACAAGACTTGGAGTTTCTGCGATTTAACTCTCAGAATACATTTGTAAAAGATATGTGGAAAAATTGTTATTCCGGTATTTCTAGGGCAAATACGGCGATTGCTAAGATTCCAGAGATCAAAATGAATGAAAGTAAAAAGAACCGATTGATCGCTGAGGCTCGTACACTTCGTGCTCTATACTATTTCAACCTCGTTCGTTTCTTCGGCGATGTTCCTTTGATCTTAGACTTGAAGACCGTAGAAGATTCAAAAGGACCACGTGATTCTAAAGAACTGATTTATGATCAGATTATAGAAGATCTTACATTTGCGGAAGAACATCTTCCTTTAAGATCTGAATATTCAGCTTCCGATGAGGGCCGTATCAACAAAGGAGCCGCTAAAATTTTATTCGGTAAAGTCTATTTAACTAAAGGGGATTTCCAAAAGGCGAAAGATAAATTGGCAGAGGTAGTCGAGCATGAATCTGAATATGGTTTCGGTTTACACAAAGATTACCATGCGAACTGGCTTCGAGATACAGAGGCTGGTATTGAGGCTGTACTTTATATTGAGTATAAAGAACCTCCATTTCAACATAATGGTGAAATGGCGCTTGCTGGTCCGAAATATTCCATTCCGGGGAGCTTAGGAATCTCTGCCCTTAATGAGGCTGATATCCCAACACAAGAATTGTATGACCAGTTTGATAATCGAGATTTGAGAAAAAAGACTAATTTTAAAACAGAGTTCGCTCATCTTAAAACCGGTGAAATATTGAAATCAAGTATACCACTTAGCGGTAAGTTCTGGGTTGAAGGGCTTGAAACGGGTGACCGTTGCGATGTAAATATGCACATTATCAGGTATGCGGACGCTATATTAATGTATGCAGAGGCATTAAATGAAGTGGGCAAATCTACAAAGGCTCTCGCTATGTTAAACAGGATACGGGAACGTGCTTTTGGTGATGATTCTGGAAACTTTAAACCTATGTCGAAGGATGAGTTTCGTACAGCTATATTAAATGAACGACGGCTGGAATTCCCTCACGAAGGACATCGTTGGTTCGATTTAGTACGTACCGGTACATTTATTCAACGAATGAAAGAGCATAGTGCATATGAAGCAAAAGTAGCGGAAGCTAATAAAACTGAGATTGCGCAAAATATCAAGGAGCATATGATCCTTATGCCGATCCCTCAATCCGAGATAGACTTGAATCCTAATTTAGTACAAAATGCGGGATATTAGAAAATTGTTATTTATAACTGGGGTAGCAACTGTTACCCCGGTTATTATACAAGCCCGGGACAAACTTCCTAATATCGTGATCTTTTTTATGGATGATATGGGATATGGCGATTTAACAATCACCGGTGCTTCTGGATATAACACGCCTACTATTGACCGACTGGCCTCTGAAGGAATGTTTTTTACCCACTTTTATGCAGCCCAACCTATAAGTAGCGCATCGAGAGCCGGATTAATTACAGGGTGTTATCCAAATCGAGTGGGGATTTCGGAGGCATTGATGCCTCAAGGCCGTATAGGAGTGGCCCCTAATGAGGAAACTCTTCCGGAAATATTAAAAACTAGAGGTTATTCTTGTGGAATGGTCGGTAAATGGCATTTAGGTCACCTTTATCCATTTTTGCCTTTGCAACAAGGATTTGACGAGTATCTTGGGTTGCCTTATTCCAATGATATGTGGCCAGTAGATTATGACGGGAATAGAGTGACTCCAGCATCTAATTTACCAAACAAATTACGGCATCCGGCATTACCATTAATCGACGGAAATGAAAAAATAAGAGAATTGTGGACATTGGATGATCAAGCCGAGCTTACTACATTATATACGGAACGGGCGATCCAGTTTATCAAAAAGAATCGTGAACAACCATTTTTTCTTTACTTTGCTCACTCGATGCCACATGTTCCGCTTGCTGTATCTAACAAATTTAGAGGCAAGAGTAAACAAGGTTTATATGGGGATGTCATGCTTGAGGTAGATTGGAGTGTCCAACAAGTTCTAGAAACAATAGAGGAATTAAACCTAGATGAAAATACTTTGATTATCTTTACGTCGGATAATGGGCCTTGGTTTAGTTTTGGTAATCATGCCGGGAGTACCGGAGGTTTGAGAGAAGCGAAAGCTACCACGTTTGAGGGAGGACAACGTGTTCCTTGTATCATGTGTTGGAAAGGAGTGATTCCTAGAGGTACTGTTTACAATCAATTAGCCAGTACGATTATATGATTTGCGTAGAGATCCGGAAGAAAGATATGATGTGAAAGATCAATATCCGGAGGTGGTTCGTCTATTACAATCTATAGCAGAAGAGGCTCGGTTGGATCTGGGAGATGATCTCACGGGACAAATAGGTTCGAATCGTCGGGAAGTAGGTTACATAAAATAATTATATATGAAAAATACTATTAATTATGGAGCTATATTAGCCCCTGCCCTTTTATTCTCCGCATGCGGAACAGGGCAAAAAGAAGTGGCAGAGAAGCCGCTCAATATCATTCATATCATGACGGATGATCATTCGTATCAAACTATTAGCGCTTATGGACATGCGCTAGGTAAATTGGCACCAACACCAAATTTAGACCGTTTGGCTGCAGAAGGAATGTTGTTCCGGCAAGCTTTCGTAGAGAATTCTCTGTCTACTCCTAGCCGTGCTTGTTTGATGACCGGTCTTTACAGTCACCAAAACGGACAAAGACAGTTAGGAAAAGGTATTGATACGACAAAAGTATTCTTCTCTGAAATCTTACAACAGCACGGTTATCAGACAGGTGTTGTCGGTAAATGGCATATGCAATGTGAGCCGAAAGGTTTTGATTATTATCATGTGTTATGGGATCAGGGAGATTATTATAATCCGGAGTTTAAAAGCAAAGAATCGAATGGCAAGTATGTAAAAGAAGAGGGATATGCGACGACCCTTACGACCGATCACGCTATCGAGTTTTTGGAAGAGAGGGATAAGGATAAGCCTTTCTGCCTGCTGGTTCATCATAAGGCTCCACATCGTAACTGGATGCCGGATACAAAATATATGGATTTATATGAGGATGTAGAGTTCCCATATCCAGATACTTTCAATGATAATTATGCCACTCGTTGCGATGCCGCACGTACACAAGAGATGAGTATAGACAAAAATATGACTTTGGTTTATGATTTGAAGGTAGATGAGCTTAAAGATAAGGAGGCTTATAAAAAGGAATGGAATATTGATGGCTGGCAGGCCTCTTTGGATCGTATGACCCCGGAACAACGGGAGGCTTGGATCGCTTCTTATAAGCCCCGCAACGAAAAATTCATTAACGAGAACCTGAAAGGCGAGGATTTGGTTAAATGGAAATATCAACGTTATATCAAGGATTACGTACGTTGCATCAAATCTATTGACGATGAGGTGGGGCGTTTGATCGCCTATTTGGAAAAAGAAGGGCTTATGGATAATACCGTGATCGTTTATACCTCGGATCAAGGTTTTTACATGGGTGAACATGGCTGGTTCGACAAACGTTTCATGTATGAGGAATCTTTCCGTACGCCGTTGATTATCCGTTATCCTGCTAAAATCAAGGCGGGAAGTGAATGTACAGCCTTAGTACAGAACATTGACTATGCCCCGACTTATCTGGATATAGCCGGTATCGAGAAACCTGATTATATGGTAGGAACTTCTTTAGTCCCCTTGTTTGGAGGCGAGACTCCAAAAGATTGGCGCGAGTATCTGTATTATCATTATTATGATTATCCAGCTATCCATATGGTACGTCGTCACGATGGCGTGCGTGACAGTCGTTATAAATTGATCCATTTCTATGGAGAGAAGAATGAGCATAATGATGCGATTAGCTGCAACGAGCTTTACGATTTGCAAAGTGATCCGAATGAGCTGAATAATTTATACGATAATCCGGAATATGCCGATATCCAAACTCGCCTGCAAGCACGTTTGGATAAGTTCCGTGTAGACCAGAAAGTTGACGAATATTAAGGTGCTAACTCTGTAAAATCATTTATTTTGTGTAAGTTTGGCGGATAGAAAGAATCATTCACCTAAAATACGATCGTGAAATGAAACTCAATTTATCCGCCAGATTTTTAATGCTGGCCCTGCTTTGTGGTTCTTGCGTATTGAACACGCCAAAGGAGGAGCTTGAATACAACGGAATGAATACGCTACAGATATCAAATGTAGATGATTTGATATCTTTCTACCAATATGCGGATGACCGAATTCCTTTAATTAGCGGACACCGAGGTGGACGGGGAAAAGGCTATCCTGAGAACAGTATGGAAACCTTTGAAAATACCCTCTCTTATACTCCTGCCACGTTCGAGATAGATCCGAGGTTAACCAAAGATAGTGTTATCGTCCTTTTCCACGATGATACACTGGAGCGTACCAGTAATGGGACCGGGAAAGTTTCTGATTATACTTGGGAAGAATTGCAAAATTTCCGTTTGAAGGATCCCGAAGGAAATATCACAAACTATCGTATCCCGACTTTAGAGGAAGCGATTCGTTGGGCTCGTGGAAAAACAATCCTAATCCTTGATAAGAAGGATGTTCCGATGGAGCGCACTGCTCAGTTGATTACCGATATGCAAGCGGAACCTTATGTAATGATTACGGTTCATGATGGTGCCTCGGCTCGTTTCTTTTACGAGAAAAATCCGAATTTCATGTTTGAGGCTTTTGTAAAAACGAAAGAGGCGGTTCAAGACTATGAGGATAACGGTATACCTTGGAATCATATCATGGCTTACGTAGGACCTAAGATTACCCCCGAAGTCCGTGAGGTGATCGATATGTTACATGAAAGAGGTGTCATGTGCATGATATCTACCGCTCCCTCCGACGATAAACTATCCACACCCGAAAGTCGTGCTGAAGCATACCGTATGATCATCCGTCAAGGCGTGGACATCATAGAGTCTGACCGACCTATAGAGGTTGCTGAAGCGATCTCTAGCTTGATTCCGGTTAGCAGTTCCAAAGGAAAGTTTTTCTCTACACTATAAACATAATCAATATAAGACATGAACAAAGAACTAGAAATGACTCCCAACGTATTAGTGGAGTTTTTACAAAAGCCAGCGTCCGAGTTTACGAAAGAGGACATTATCCGTTATATCTATGAGAAAGATATCCAGATGGTTAATTTTATGTATCCTGCAGGCGACGGACGTTTGAAAACACTAAACTTTGTAATCAACAATGCGGCCTATCTGGATGCGATCTTGACTTGCGGTGAGCGTGTGGATGGCTCTAGTCTTTTCTCGTTTATCGAGGCGGGAAGTAGTGACCTGTATGTGGTGCCCCGTTTCCGTACGGCTTTCGAGGATCCGTTTGCGGAATTACCTACGCTTACCATGCTTTGCTCATTCTTCAATAAGGATGGAGAACCTTTAGAAAGTTCCCCGGAATATACCTTGCATAAAGCTTGTAAGGCTTTTCATGAGGTGACGGGAATGGATTTTGAGGCAATGGGTGAATTAGAATATTACGTAATTGCACCGGATGAAGGCGTTTTCCCTGCTACCGACCAAAAAGGTTATCATGAATCCGCTCCTTACGCTAAGTTCAATGAGTTCCGGACGGAGTGCATGCACTGCATAGCGCAAGCCGGGGGACAAATTAAATATGGTCATTCGGAAGTTGGTAACTTTACGTTAAATGGTTTGATCTATGAGCAAAATGAGATCGAGTTCTTACCATGTCCTGCGGAAAATGCAGCGGATCAATTGATGATCGCAAAATGGGCGATCCGCAATCTAGCGCATGAATATGGATATAACATCACTTTCGCTCCGAAAATTACGGTGGGAAAAGCAGGTTCCGGTCTGCATGTCCATATGCGTATCATGAAAAATGGCAAGAATCAGATGTTAGCGAATGGTATCTTATCCGAAACCGCCCGTAAGGCTATCGCTGGAATGATGTGCTTAGCTTCCTCTATTACGGCTTTTGGAAATACGAACCCAACCTCATATTTCCGCTTGGTTCCACACCAAGAAGCACCTACGAATATTTGTTGGGGAGATCGGAATCGTTCAGTTTTAGTTCGTGTTCCGCTAGGTTGGGCCGCAAAAACGGACATGTGTGCTTTGGCGAACCCATTGGAACCTGCCAGCCATTATGATACGAGCCAAAAGCAAACGGTCGAGATGCGTTCACCGGATGGCTCCGCTGATTTATACCAATTATTGGCAGGATTGGCAGTTGCGTGCCGCCATGGTTTTGAGATCGATGATGCTTTGGAAATCGCTGAGAAGACTTATGTAAACGTGAATATTCATAAGGAAGAGAATCAAGATCGCCTAAAGACATTGGATCAACTCCCAGACAGTTGCGCAGCCTCAGCCGCCCGTTTAAGACAACAGCGTGCTGTTTTTGAAAAATATAACGTGTTTAGTCCGAGTATGATAGACGGCATCATCCGTAAACTGGAATCTTATGATGACACTTCTTTACGCAAGGACCTAGAGAATAATCCAGAAGAGATGTTGAAGCTGGTCAATACTTATTTCCATTGTGGCTGAAAATCCTTTTTATGGTTTCACAAGAGGGTGTGTCATGACACACCCTTTTTATGCCCTGCTTTCATCTCTTGAACTTTCCATTGTGTTTTTTTGAATATCCGAGCACAAGAGAGACCATAAATTAAAACGAAAATATTCTAGAGAAGAAAAAAAGATATAATAGTAAAAAAAACATGATAAAAAATTGTTATTTACAAATAAAGGCTTACCTTTGCCAACATCAAAACAAAATGATGTTATAAATTCATTTTGAAGTTATATGTTTTTCGAGTTTAACCTTGACTGTGAGCACAAAAGATTATCGCGAAGATCTTTTGAACGGTTGGATAGAGACGTCTATTTAGCCGTTTTTTCTTTTAGCCCTATCCAATAAAGCTATTCAGCTATTTGACAAATACAGCTTTATTTGTCACGGAGATTTTATATCCTTTTATTTTATGGATTACGAAATAACATACTGCATAAAAGCGGTATGTTGTATCGTACTATTATACAGTTGAGCAATGAATTATACATATAAACAAATATGGCTCATCAACTTTCCTGTAATGATGAGCATCTTAATGGAACAATTAATCAATATTACGGATGCTGTTTTCTTAGGCCACGTTGGAGAGATAGAATTAGGAGCGTCCGCTATCGCCGGAATTTATTATTTGGCGATTTATATGCTTGGTTTTGGATTTAGCATTGGGTTGCAAGTAATGGTAGCTCGAAGGAATGGAGAGCAAGATTACAAGGAAACCGGCAAGACTTTTTTTCAAGGCTTATTTTTCCTTTTGGGATTGGCTATCTTTCTTTACCTTCTCATTCATACGGTTTCCCCATTTATATTAAAGAAGCTGATCGTTTCCTCGGATATTTATCGAGCGGTAATCCTATACTTGGATTGGCGTAGCTTTGGATTGTTGTTTTCATTCCCATTTTTAGCGATACGTTCTTTTTTAGTGGGGATAACGCATACAAAAGCTCTATCTTGGGCTGCTGCCATAGCGGTATTAATCAATATTCCTTTAAATTTTTATTTGATATTCACTAGGGAATTAGGAATCTCGGGGGCGGCAATTGCCTCTTCTTTGGCAGAGATGGGCTCCTTTATGATGCTTTCCTTCTATATGTGGATACGATTGGATAAAGAAAAATATGGGTTAAGGCCGGTCTATAATGGTAATTTACTTATAAAAGTCTTGAAGTTATCAACATGGAGTATGCTTCATGCGCTTATTAGTGTAGCCCCTTGGTTCTTGTTTTTCGTTTCAATTGAACATTTGGGAAAAATAGAGTTAGCGATTTCCAATATAACCCGGAGCGTATCGGCTATATTTTTTGTGATAGCGAATTCTTTTGCGCTTACAACAGGCTCATTAGTCAGTAATGCGATTGGTGCGGGAGAAGGGAAGACACTATTTTCAATCTGTAGTAAAATTCTGAAATTAGGTTATACCATAGGATTTCCCTTGGTTGCGATTGCTTTATTGTGTAATCGATGGATTATTGGTTTTTATACGAGTAATGAACTATTGATACAATTAGCTTTTGCCCCTTTTGTTGTAATGTTGTTGAATTACACTTTCGCTTTACCGGGTTATGTATATTTGAATGCTGTCGGAGGAACAGGAAAGACACAAATGACTTTCCTTTTTCAAGTTACGACAACAGCCATATATTTGGTTTATCTTTATTGGTTATGTCGCTACACGCAAGCTCCTCTCGCAATCTATTTAACAGCGGAATACGTCTTTGTAATTCTGTTGGCTACACAATCTATTTTTTATTTGAAAAAGAAACATTACTAAAAAACGAAGAAAGATGATGACTAAAATATATCCACGTACGGGAAATAAACAAACCGTATATCTAAATACCATTATACAAGATCCTCAAATAGTGGGATTGGCCTATAGACAAGATTCGCCAGTGTTTACCATACATTATGAATGGTGATTTAGATGAGTTATTATCTATTGAGGATGACATATTTTTCTTGTCGCTATTTTAGGAACTGGTAAGAAGTAAAAACCTTATTATGACGTTCTCCCAACTCATTTACCATTTGCTCGGCTTCTTCTTGGGAAATCAAACCCTGTTCCTTGAATTGTTCTATCCTCTTTTTTTCGTTGCTCAATAACATACGGACAGACTTGCGAGTCACAGCCTCTTTATATGATTTAGGATAATCAATGGATATTTTTGTGATAAAATTCGATGCTCTAGTTATATTTTTACGGATCTCGACTTGTAAAAGCGACAAGCAACTTTCATATTCGGTAGAGACTGTTTCCGAGGAGCCAAACTCGTTAACCAGTTTCAAGGACTCTTTCTGGGCTATGATCAATCCCCTTGCCAAATCGTACCCTAAAATAATTCTGTCTTGATAGTAAATATCTGCCCATTTTTGGAAAAAACGAGAGAAAAACTTCATACTGATTATCCATGAAGGTTCCTCACAGAATTCAAAAATATCGTCTCGGTCGCATAGAGGTTTCTTTCCGTCTCGATCGTATTGTTCATCAATTGCGGCATTTAAACGTCTTTGCGTCCCGGATGAAATGACACCGTTTGTGTATAGGCTCCAATAGAGCGAGCGCTCTCTATCCAAGATTCGTAGACGTATGTCTGCCATTACGTCTTTGGTACGGACAGGCATTTCCGGATATATTTCTTTTTGAGGTAGGAACTGTTCGACAATACTCCAGTCTGTTGCTTCCAACGCTTCCTTCTGTTTCAAATCTTTTAGGTATTTTTCAGAACCTTCGTACAACTGCTTTTTTACGCTATAATCCAAAAGAAGCTTGGAGGACGGTATCTCTGCCAATCCCAATTTCTTTAGAAGCCAACCGATTGTAGTCGCATTTATTGTCAATGTTAAAGTTACAATCCCAGCCGTAAGGAAAAGTACTTGCCGACGTATTGGTTCTGGTATCGAAAAGGTATACGATACCATCAGTGCCATCGTTAGTCCCAATGCACCACGTAATCCTCCCCAACTCAAGATCGTGGACTCTCGCACCGACAAGCCATATCCGGACCGTTTCATGATCGGATAAAATATGGTTATTATTAATATACGAATGATATTTATCCCGGCATATACACAGATAAGAATCAATAAATCCATCCATGAGAAGTCTACCTTCAATGCTATTACGACACCTACAATTATGAATATCAATGTATTTGCTATGTGTGCCGCCAATTCCCAAAATTGACGCATGAATTTATTGACCTGCGGTTTCAACCTCAGACGGCCCATGTAAGAGACTGTCAAACCGAAACCGACCAAAGCGATTACTCCCGATACTTCCAAATAATTTTGCGCTATGACAAAAGTCATATAAGCGGAAAGAATCATCACGCTGTTTTGAAGCATCTCGTCTCCATTTACATTTGTGATAAATTGAATACACAAATAAGCCAAAAGCGTACCAACCAGGGCTCCTCCGGCAACGACCATGATAAAGTCCGCTACGGGAGAATCCGAAACACCAGTAGCGGTATAGGCTCCGAAAAACAGCATGAAAAGGACAATACCGGTTCCATCGTTTAGCATCGACTCGGCATCCACTAGCGTCGAGAAACGTTTACTGGTGCCTAGCTCTTTCAACAATGCGACAACGGCCACTGGGTCTGTCGCACTTATCAAGGCTCCGAACATCAATGCAAAGGTCCAGTTCCAACCTTCATAAGAAGGGGCGAACGTTCCGATCCCTATCATCAAGGCAGCCGTCAGCAACATCGCAATAATGACACCCGGTACGGACAATATAGTGGCATTTGTCAATGTTTTTCGAAAGATATGCACGTCCAGTTCATAAGCAGCGTCGAATATCAAGATCGGAAGAAAAATATAAAGTATCATATCGGGATTAGCATTTCCGGCAAAATCGATTGATGATTTTAATATAGGAATGCTTTCCAACCAGCCTATCCGGTCAAACGTACCGATCAATAATCCAAAGGCAAATAGCCCGACCGTGTAAGGAAGAGGCATCTTTTTTAATCCGAATTTTAAAATCGCACCTCCCATCAACCCTATCAATACAAAAAATAATGGGGCCAGTAAATTATTCGTTTCCATATTGATTCCTATGAGCTTTGTCCTATAAAAATAGAATAAAATCTCTTTCATAGTGAAAAAATATTTCCAAAATGAAAGAGATACAGAAGGTTTATTTAAAAAACAGTCGTATGTCCTCTTCCGAAAACAATATAGCGGTATTGACTAGTGCCAAATGGGAATATGCTTGAGGAAAATTCCCCAGTTGCTCCTTGGTTTCAAAATCAATGTCTTCACTGAAAAGTCCCAAGTGATTTGAATTATGAAGCATTTCCTCAAACAGACTACGTGCTTCTTCTTTTTCTCCAATGACATAAAGAGCACGAATGAGCCAGAACGTACAAATAGTAAAGGCGGAAGAGGGAAGTCCGAAATCATCATGAGATTTATAACGGTACATCAACCCTTTGTAAAGTAACGCATTCTTTATCGCTTGCACTGTTTTATGGTAGCGTATGTCTCTCGGATCGATAAATCCGTACGGTTCCATTAACAACAAGGACGCATCAAGGTCGGAATTACCGTAGGCTTGCGAGAAACTTTGCATCTCTTCTTTCCAACCGTTTTTCATGACATTTTCTTTGATTACGGTCGCTTCTTCCGACCAACGTCTCCGGTATGTCGGTTTGTTTAATAAATCTGCAATACGAGCTCCCCTGTCTAATGCGACCCAGCACATAACTTTGGAGGAAACAAAATGCTGTCCTTCTCCTCTAATTTCCCAAATGCCTTTGTCTGGTTTTTTCCAGTCAATCATCACATTCGTCAGGATACTTTTTACCATTTCCCACATATCTTCCACCTCGTCCAATGTACCGGGCATCAAACGATAGTATTGGTAGATCAGGTCCATTAAATAGCCGAACGAGTCATTTTGAAGCTGGTGGTAAGCATCATTACCGATCCGAACGGGTCGTGAGTTCTTATAACCGGAAAGATGTCCCAGAATAACTTCCGTCAATTTTCTTTCTCCGCGAATACCGTACATGATCTGGTAAGTATCGTGTTGAGAAACAAAAGTAGACTGGACAAATCTCATGAACCGCCTTGCGGCTTCGACATGGCCTATCTGGAACAAAGTTTCAATGGACATGGAGGCGTCGCGCAGCCAACAAAAACGATAATCCCAGTTACGGACTTCTCCGATCGTTTCCGGTAGGCTAGTTGTTATGGCCGCCAATACGGCTCCATTATAAAAAGACATCAATTTTAAAACTAGGAGACTTCGCTCAATGACATCGTTATAGACCGTAAACTTCTTGGTTCGGTCAGTCCAATTTAGCCAATAAACCAGCGTCCGGCAGTATTCCAGTTTCTCACGCTCAATGTTGACGGGTATTACTTTCTCGTTATATGAAAGTAGCAAGAACTCGTCCTTAGCCAGTATGATTTCTTTCTGTTCCAAGATCTTGTGCAAAGGTAGTGAGGAATAAAGATATTGCCTATCTTTGCTGTTAGAAGTAGAGTAGGTCTCTATATATTCCGAGGTCGTGTTGAAAATTGTCTTTCCACGGGCATAGTCCGGAGCCGGCTCATAGTTGATTTTAAAACGGGGAGTACCTTTGATTCTGCGGATATATCGGTAGATCTCTGCCGGACGATAACAATTGCTCGCATCGCTCAGATGGTAACAAGGCATGAAATCTACAACGGCAAATTCATTTTCTTCTGATACGAAGTTGGTCGAAAGAATATTTGTATGAGGAACATACGATTGCGATATTTGATAATCCGGAGAAACCTCGAAGCCGAAATATCCCCCTTTCTCCCGATCGAGCAATGACGCAAAGATGGAAGGTGAGTCGAAGTTAGGGAAACATAACCAATCTATACTGCCTTTATCCGAAATCAAAGCCGCTGTGCAGCAATTTCCTATTACTCCGTAATTTAACTTGTCCATAAAAATTATTTTTTATTTGTCCACAATCCTTTAAAAAAATCAACGGTGGCTTTCAGTTGACCTTTTATGCTTCTGGAAGTCGTTCCGTAACTAACACCTTCACCCGACAGTTCTTCCAAAAAAGGCAATACTTCTTCCTGCGAGGACAGATTGTATTTGGCTTTTTCAGATACAATTCCAACTTTAACTGTTATGGCGGATACTGGAAGAGCCCGGAACATATCCTCATCCGTCGTGTCATCTCCCATTGCTAGTATAAAATCATAGCGGGAAGCCAATAATAGGCGATCTACTTCCGAACCTTTTGTGTATTCTGGAGATTTTATTTCCACGACTTTGTTGCCCTGCATGATTTGTAATCCCTTTCTCAGGCAAACAGGCATTATAGCCTTTGTTAGCTGTTGCGCTCTCAGCTCTCCCAGCCAGGCGTCCGATTCTCTATAATGCCAGGCAAGAGCAGCTTCTTTTGTCTCAAGATGAGAGTACGGGGTTTTGCTTACAAACAAATTTAGAATAAACAATAGCTCCGAATCCCACTCTCGATTGCCTATGTTTTTATGCCATGCGCCTTTTTCCTTGTAAAATGCACCATGCTCGGCGGCAAAAGACAGAGGAAGATCTCCCAGCCATTTCTCCAATGTATAGTGGTCCCGCCCGCTATTAATGGTTACATGATTCCGAGAGTCGGAACAAAAACGCTGTAACAGGTCTCGTAATGCAGGTGTTGGAGCTGCATCTTCCGGATGATTTTTGAATGCAGTTAATGTTCCGTCGTAATCCAGCAAAATCAAGCGCTTTTTCGCTTGGTCATATAATGTTTTGATTTCGTTCTGGTCTTGTGCGGAGATCTTTTTCTTTTGTAATCGTTTGTTTTTCTCTGCGGCCTGCCGCCATTCTCTCATGAAATCCGCAGCCCATTTGTTTACGGTTTGAACCGAAAGGATGGCTTGCATTCGCTGAAGCCTTTCTCTTTGTTCCTCCAATGGCATTTTCAATGCACGGCAAATGGCTTGTTCGATCTGGTCCGTGTCGTTTGGATTAATCAATAAAGCATCAGACAATTCAACCGAAGCACCGGCCATTTCACTTAAAATGAGTACCCCCGGATTATCTTGTTTGGTAGCGACATACTCTTTTGCCACAAGATTCATACCATCGCGCAAAGGGGTTACCAAGGCTATATCGGCAACATAATACATCGCTACCAATTCCTCAAAAGAGAAACCATGATAAAAATAACATACCGGAGTCCAATTCATGGTAGAGTAAGTTCCATTGATAGAACCGATCTCCTCGTCTATTTTGGTTTTCAATTCGGCATAACTGCCTACATGGTCGCGAGAGGGGACGATAACCATCGCCAATGTCACTTTCCCGTGATATTCCGGATGATTTTTCAAAAAAGAGGCGAATCCGTAAAGACGGTGCAATATTCCTTTGCTGTAATCCAGTCGGTCTACCGATATGATTAACTTATGATCTCCAAATAGAAGTCGTGTTTTCTCTACTGCGTGGTGGACTTTGTCATCAGCTATCACATTGTGATAAAGATCATAGTTTATCCCCATCGGTAATGCATCCACACGGGTTACACGATCATTCATTTGAACTTCATCCAGATTGAAATTCTTATGAAGGATGCGTTCCGTCGCACTGATGAAATGACGCATATAATCGTGAATGTGAAAAGCGACAAAGTCGGCTCCCAAAAGTCCGTTCAGGATCTCGACCCTTTCGGGCAGAATCCGGAAAAGTTCATGTGAAGGGAACGGAATATGGTGGAAATACCCGATATGAAGGTTGGGAAACTTCTCACGGAGCATGCCCGGCAACAGCATTAACTGATAGTCCTGTACCCAAACCCAATCATTAGGTTCAACTATCCGAGATATCTCTTCACAAAAAACAGCATTGACTTCCCTATATGATTCCCAAAAGTTCTTTTTATATAACGTATAAGCAAAAAAGTAATGACAGAGGGGCCATAGGGTACTGTTGCTATATCCTTCGTAGTAATTTTCATACTGCCTGTCGGATAAGAATACCGGATGATAATTATTTTTTTCCAATTGACTGCAAATGTCATCTTTTTCCGTCTTTTGTTCTACGCAGACGCCAGGCCAACCAATCCAATGTTTTTCACAATCAACGTCCAATGACTTCAAACCTGTAGCCAGCCCTCCTTCGCTCCGTGAAAAAACAAATTTTCCATCGGAGGAACGTGTAACTTTTACAGGCAACCTATTCGAAATGATAAATAATCTCATATTTGAAATATTATATACAACACAAAGCAAAATCCATACCAATTTGTATTTGTCATTGATAAACAGATGTTTGCAAATAGGGAAGCCTAAGTAATATTACCAAAATGAAAAACACTTTTTCATTTTAGTTGTTTTTTTTACTTTCAATTTAGAATTAATATTTTTAATCAATTGATATATAGTGATTTATGTTTGTTGTTTTCTAATTGGTCTGATTTTGGCATTATCTTTATCAGTTTAGATTTCCGAAGAAAGTATCATTAATATTCATCTTCGGTTGTCTGCTATAAGAAACAATGTAGAACAACAAAGAAACAAAATGGTATTTTTTATTTATCAGTTAGGCTCGCTTGCCTCTGTATGGGCAATCAGCAATTTAATAAAAAAAGATGTTCCTCAAAGGATCAAAAACAAGATTATCGTTCTGTTACTAGTAACAAGCTGGATTGGTGTTTTGGGGTATTTTTTCATTTTGAAAAACAGGATTGAAAAATGGTGGCCTTGCAAGAAGTACTTGGTTGCTCATAGAAGGATATGAGTTTCATATTATATATTATTGCAATTAAAGTTGTTTTATGTGTACCAAAATCTTTTTCTCCATTCATTCTGTAAAGATTTGAATTGTTTTTTTCTTTTTGAGCCGTGGATATAATTTATTCACGGCTTATTTAAAGGATTTGATTTCAAAAATTAGGATACAAATGGAAAAGAATATGCGGATGAAATTTTTAAAGCAACGGATAACGGTAATATTACTGTTAGTGGCTAGCGTATGTATATGTGGTAGCATCAATGAATTCTATGTCTTCGAAAATGATTATTATTTTAAATATCTGCTGAATACTTTTACAGGAATCATCCTTTTGACAGGAATTGCCTATTTATGCTATCCTCAAAAGAAGACAAATCAGGAAAATGAATTGGTGCTGAATGAATACAAACTGGTGTATGAAACGGAGTCTATCGCATCGCAATATTTTATTTCTGATACAGAAGCTTGGAACACATTAAGAAAACAATTGAAAACAACAGCTCAAGGACATGCTATTTTATATATCAGCGAAAGTTGCGAATTGCCTATAATCAATAACATGATTTTAGCTAAAAAGAGAAATTTCGATTGTTGGAAGCCTGCCTGTGCAGGGCAGATATCTAAAGATTTTGGTGAGATTTAAAGTGATCATAAAAAATATATGGCAGCCATAAAACGATGTCCATGGAAAGGAAATGTCAATTATCTGAAAATACGGGGAATAATATTGAATTGGACCTAGTCAGCGTTGAAAAGCACCACATTCAGAAAGTTCTCCAACATACTAACGGATACAAACCCGAAGCTGCTCGTCCTCTTGGGATAGCCTTAACCACACTTTATAGGAAGATGGAAGCCTATGGACTATAATGTGGAACACTTTGTTCTTGCATACCCGGTAGGTTTACCTAAAACAGGCAGCTTGCCTTTTTTATATACCTTTTCAAAATGAAAATATCTTTTTCCTTTTGAAAAGGATTGAGCATATTACATAATAATATTATTTTTTGATTATATAGCTGATAAACAATGCATTGTGCAAGAACTCGATTTTTTGGCACAGCTTTGGCATATAGTAGGGTGGAAAACAAATAAATAGTATTAACAATTAAAAAAGACAAGTATGGAAGATACGTTATCATTTTTGTTCTTGTGTGCTACCGGTGTAGCATGCTATTGGTTTTTCTTCAAGTGTGTGGACTGGTTTGAGAAAATTTAATGTAAGAAAGGAGAATTAAATTATGTTTTTAGCACTGTTTATACTTTGCTTATTGATCTTCGGGTATTTGATGTATGTCCTAATTAAGCCCGAAAAGTTTTAATGGTAATTAGTTTTTTTAAGTGAAAAGATGAATACAGAAATTTTAGGTGTAGCATTGCAGATATTGCTGCTGCTGGTTATCAGTTACCCGCTGGGAAAGCATATCGCCAAGGTGTATAAGGAGGGAAACGACTGCATGCGTTTCATGGCTCCAATTGAAAGATTTATTTACAAGCTGGCGGGTATCAACCCCAATGAAGAGATGGATTGGAAGGCATTCTTGAAATCTCTGCTTATTATAAACGTATTTTGGTTCTTCTGGGGTATGATCCTGTTGGTATCGCAAGGATATCTTCCTTTGAATCCTGATGGGAACAGCGGACAAAGTCCAGATTTGGCGTTCAACACGTGTATTAGTTTCATGGTTAACTGTAACTTGCAGCACTATAGCGGAGAAAGCGGTTTGACTTATTTTACACAGTTGTTCGTCATCATGTTGTTCCAGTTCATCACTGCTGCAACAGGTATGGCTGCCATGGCTGGAATTATGAAGTCGATGGCCGCCAAAACAACTAAAACAATCGGCAACTTCTGGCACTATTTAGTGATCAGCTGTACACGTATCCTTTTCCCGATGTCTCTGATCGTGGGTTTCATCCTGATCATACAAGGTACGCCGATGGGCTTTGACTCCAAAATGACAATCCCGACATTGGAAGGAGCTGAACAAACTGTTTCACAAGGTCCTACAGCTGCAATCGTTCCGATTAAACAGTTAGGTACGAATGGTGGTGGTTACTTCGGAGTAAACTCTTCTCACCCATTGGAAAACCCGACTTACCTGACCAATATTGTAGAATGTTGGTCTATTCTGATCATTCCGATGGCATTGGTATTTGCTTTGGGATTTTATCTGAAACGTAAAAAGTTAGGTTATGTGATCTATGGTGTGATGCTGTTTGCTTATCTTTTGGGGGTATTCTGTAACGTTCACTATGAGATGGCAGGTAACCCGAAAATCGACGAGATGGGTATTGACCAGTCTTGCGGTGCTATGGAAGGTAAGGAAACCCGTCTGGGTCCGGGCGCAACCGCTTTGTGGTCTGTGACTACGACCGTCACCTCTAATGGTTCCGTTAACGGTATGCACGACAGTACAATGCCTCTTTCTGGTATGGTGGAGATGTTGAACATGCAGATCAATACATGGTTTGGTGGTGTCGGCGTAGGTTTCATGAACTACTATGCATTCTTGATTATAGCCGTATTCATCAGCGGTTTGATGGTCGGACGTACGCCGGAATTCTTAGGTAAAAAGGTAGAAGCCCGAGAAATGAAGATTGCAACGATCGTTTCGTTGGCTCACCCATTCGTGATTTTGATCTTTACGGCTATCTCTTCCTACGTATGGGTATATGCCCCTGAATTCGTAGAGAGCGAGGGTGGCTGGTTGAACAACCCTGGTTTCCATGGTTTCAGTGAAATGTTATATGAATATACTTCTTCTTCTGCTAACAACGGTTCCGGTTTTGAAGGATTAGGCGACAATACCTATTTCTGGAACTACACTTGCGGTTTGGCACTGATCATTTCACGTTATTTGCCAATTGTCGGACAGGTAGCTATTGCAGGTCTTTTGGCAAACAAGAAGTACACTCCGGAGAGTGCGGGTACATTAAAGACTGATACGGTTACATTCGGTGTGATGACATTCTTCGTAATCGTCATCGTTGCTGCCTTGTCATTCTTCCCGGCACAAACATTAGGCCCGATCGCCGAATATTTTAGTATTTACTAATTGACAGATTAAGAAGATGAGAAATAACAAAACTGCTTCTTTATTTCCAAAGAAGCTCGTTATAGAAAGTTTGAAGCAATCATTCATTAAGTTGAATCCGCGGATGATGTTCCGTAACCCGATCATGTTTATCGTGGAGGTGGTGACATTCGTCATGTTGTTTGTTACGATTTGGGCGGCTACCACCGGTGATACGACACAAGGATCTTTCGGTTACAATATCTTAGTGTTTATTATATTGTTCGCCACGTTGCTTTTCGCCAACTTCGCAGAGGCGATTGCAGAGGCACGAGGCAAGGCACAGGCCGACAGTTTGCGTAAGACCCGGGAAGAAACTCCTGCCAAATTGTGTGTCGGTAACAAGATTGAAACGGTCAGTTCTTCTCAGTTGAAGAAAGGCGACATCTTTATTTGTGAAGCCGGCGACACGATTCCTTCCGATGGTGAAATTATCGAAGGTCTGGCTTCTATCGATGAAAGCGCCATCACAGGTGAATCTGCTCCGGTGATCCGTGAAGCGGGTGGAGACAAGAGTTCTGTAACAGGCGGTACGAAAGTATTGTCCGACCAGATCAAGGTGAAAGTGACGACCGAACCGGGTGAAAGTTTCTTGGATAAGATGATCGCCTTGGTGGAAGGCGCTTCTCGCCAGAAAACTCCGAACGAAATCGCCTTGACAATCTTGCTGGCAGGTTTTACATTGGTATTCGTTGTTGTTTGCGGTACCTTGAAACCGTTTGCTGATTATTCCAACACGACGATTACGATCGCGGCCTTTATCTCTTTGTTCGTTTGTTTGATCCCGACTACGATCGGTGGTTTGTTATCTGCCATAGGTATTGCCGGTATGGATCGTGCGTTGTCTGCTAATGTGATCACCAAATCCGGTAAGGCGGTTGAAACAGCCGGTGACATTGATACTTTGCTGCTCGACAAGACCGGTACGATCACGATCGGTAACCGTAAAGCAACCCAGTTCTATCCGGTATCCGGCATTGACGAACACTCTTTTGTACAAGCTTGTCTACTGTCCTCTCTTTCAGACGATACACCCGAAGGTAAGTCAATCGTGGAATTGGGACGTGAAAAAGGTGTACGTGTACATGATCTGAATACATCCGGATCAAAGATGATCAAGTTTACGGCAGAAACTAAATGTTCAGGAGTGGATTTGGCAAACGGTACTCGCATCCGTAAAGGAGCTTTTGATGCTATTCGTAAGATGAGTGAGGCTGCCGGCAACAAATATCCGAAAGAGGTGGCCGATTTGGTTCAGAAGATCACGAGTAACGGCGGTACTCCGCTGGTTGTTTCACAGGATGATTTCATCATTGGTGTGATCGAGTTACAGGATATCATCAAACCGGGTATCCAAGAACGTTTTGAACGTTTGCGTAAGATGGGTGTGAAGACGGTAATGGTAACCGGTGATAATCCGTTGACCGCAAAATATATCGCTGAAAAAGCCGGTGTAGACGATTATATCGCCGAAGCCAAACCGGAAGACAAGATGAACTATATCCGTAAGGAACAGGAAAACGGTAAGCTGGTCGCCATGATGGGGGACGGTACGAACGATGCCCCGGCCTTGGCTCAGGCAAACGTTGGTGTCGCAATGAACAGTGGTACGCAGGCTGCCAAGGAAGCTGGTAATATGGTTGATTTGGACAACGACCCAACGAAACTGATCGAGATTGTCGAAATCGGTAAACAGTTGCTGATGACTCGCGGTACGCTGACTACTTTCAGTATCGCTAACGACGTGGCCAAGTATTTCGCTATCGTACCAGCTCTGTTCATGGTTACGATCCCGGCATTGGCCCCGATGAACATCATGCACCTGCACAGTCCGGAATCAGCGATCCTAAGTGCGATCATCTTTAATGCGATCATCATCCCGATTCTGATCCCTCTGGCATTACGTGGTGTGGCTTATAAACCGATCGGTGCTTCCGCATTGCTTCGTCGCAACTTGCTGATCTACGGTTTGGGCGGTGTAATTGCCCCGTTCATTGGTATCAAGTTGATAGATATGATTGTAAGTTTATTCATGTAAAAGTAAAATCAATATTAAAAACCTTCCTCCCTCTGTATGAAGATAGGAGGAAGGTTAAGAAAATAAAACAATAATTCATTATGATATCAAATCTTTTTAAATCATTAAGACTGACAATTGCATTTTGTTTGTTCTTCAGTGTTTTCTACATCTTCGTTTTGTGGTTGTTTGCCCAAGTGGCAGGACCGAATAAAGGTAATGCTGAACTGGTTACATTGAATGGAAAAGTAGTGGGGGCCGCCAACGTTGGTCAGAATTTCACGCAAGATATTTATTTCTGGGGACGTCCTTCCCATGCTGGTGATGGTTACGATGCATCCAGTTCGGCAGGTAGTAACAAGGGACCTTCCAATGAAGAACATTTAGCTTTGTTGGAAGAACGTATTGATACATTCTTGGTTCATCATCCTTACCTAACCCGTGAAAAAGTTCCGGCTGAAATCATCACAGCCAGCAGTTCCGGTTTGGATCCCCATATCTCACCGAAAGCGGCTTATGTACAGGCCAAACGTGTAGCGGACGCTCGTGGATGGTCGGAAGAAAAGGTCATGGGTATCGTCAATTCTCATGTTGAGAAACCGTTATTGGGTATGTTCGGAATGGAGAAAGTAAATGTATTGAAATTAAATGTTGCGCTTGATCAAGCATCAAATAACAAATAACAAATTTTAATAAGTCAATTAGATTTAGGTTATGAAATCATTCGTAAAAAAAGTAGCAGCCTTGGCAATTGTATTCTCAATGGCATCTTCTACGTTGGCTAATGCACAGGAAGAGGATGGTAAAGTAAGTTTTTCTGTGCAGGGAGATTTGGTAAGTTCCTATATTTGGCGTGGTTTCTACCAGACTGGTGCTAGCTTCCAGCCGACACTATCACTGGGGGTAGGTAATTTCTCTTTGACAGCCTGGGGATCTACCGATTTTCAGGGAGCAAACTCTACATCTATGCCTGCGGCTAAAGAGATAGATTTAACGGCAGCGTATACATTCGGATCAGCTGGTCCTACATTATCTGTCGCTAGCTTATGGTGGGCAGGGCAAGGCTCTTGCCGTTATTTTAACTTCAAAAGCCATGAAACAGATCACCATTTTGAAGCAGGTTTGGCTTACACTTTGCCTATTGAGAAGTTACCTTTGTCTATCGCCTGGAATTTCATGTTTGCCGGTCAAGACAAAGATGAAAATGGAAACCAAAACTATTCTTCTTATGTGGAGTTGAATTTTCCATTCACAGTGAAGGGCGTCGATCTGAATGCAACTTGTGGTGTTCTTCCGTATGATGCGGGAATAACTACGTATGGAGGTGATGTAAATAGTGGATTTGCAGTAACGAATGTTGCATTGAAAGCAACGAAAGATATCAAAATCACGGATTCTTTCTCATTACCTATTTTTACACAGGCAATTTGGAACCCTCGCATGGAGGATGCCCATCTTGTCTTGGGAATTTCTTTAAGACCTTGATATAATAATACGCATGGACCGAGAACAAAGTGTACAACATTTTTTAGATTTGTTGAAAAAGTCTCGTCGTGGCAATTTTAAAATCTACATCGGCATGATTGCCGGTGTAGGTAAATCGTATCGGATGCTATCAGATGCCCACCAATTACTGGAAAGCGGTATCGATGTCAAGATCGGTTATATAGAAACACATGGGCGAGTCGAGACGGAGGCATTGGTGGAAGGATTGCCTATCATCCCCCGCCGCAAGATATTTTATAAAGGAAAAGAGATCGAAGAGATGGACTTGCAGTCGATTCTCAGTATCCATCCTGAAGTTGTCATCGTTGACGAATTGGCTCATACCAATGTCGAAGGCAGTAAGAACGAAAAGCGTTGGCAGGATGTCATGGATATACTGGATGCCGGTATCAGTGTGATCACGGCGGTCAATATTCAGCATATAGAAGGACTTAACGAGATGGTGCAGGACGTGGTTGGCATTGAGGTCAAGGAACGTATTCCTGATATCGTACTGGAGCAGGCTGATGAAGTGGTCAACATAGACCTTACTGCTGACGAACTGCTGGCTCGGTTAAAAGCCGGAAAAATATACAAACCCGATAAGATACAAACAGCATTAAATAATTTCTTTAAGGCTGAACATATTCTTCAGCTTAGGGAGTTGGCATTGAAAGAGGTAGCTTTGCGGGTAGAAAAAAAAGTGGAGAATACCATTCCAGAGAATCTCGGCGTACGCCACGAAAGGTTTATGGCCTGCATCAGCAGTAATGAGAAAACTCCCCGTAAGATCATACGGAAAGTCGCACGGTTGGCAACCCGATATAATTCCAAGTTTTTTGTACTGTATGTACAAACCCCAAGAGAAAGTTCCGACAGGATTCCGTTGGCAAGTCAAAGGCATTTGCTTAACCATTTCAAGTTGGCAACGGAACTTGGAGGAGAAATCATTCAAGTGCAATCCCCACATATAACGGATGCAATCGTACAGGCTTGTAAAGAAAAGCAAATCAGTACGCTATGTATCGGACGACCAGCTTTAAAATATCCTTCCGCTATCCTTGCGATGGTCCACTATCGGAACATGTTAGAAGAGTTGGCTCAATTAGGCATTGATTTAATAATATTAGCATAAAAATCCTTCCATGAATATGAATATAAAAACAAAGTTGACTTATGGGATAGGACTTTTATTTGTCCTGATCACTTTATTAGGTGGATTGGCTATAAAAAACATTCATAATGTATCGGATGACACGCAGAATATCCTAGCGGATAATTATAATTCACTCCTTTATTCCCGTCAGATGCTCGAGTCACTGGATGCCATTCGGGAAAATCCGAATGCTCGAAAAGAGTTTGAGGCCGGGTTGGAAGCTCAGAAAAAAAATCTGACAGAGAAGGATGAAGACGTACTAACCAACCGATTAAGTTCGAACTGTGAAAAGGCGTTGGATGACATGGATGATGAATCGATTCGGCAGATACGCCAGACGATTTATACCATTATGGCAGTCAATATGTCTGCCATTTATGAAAAGAATGAAGTGGCTGTCCATACGGCGGAAAGGTCTCTCTTTTGGATCTGGACGGTAGGAATTGCTTGTATCGTGATCGCCTTCCTCTTTCTGGCTCGCCTGCCACGCTCGGTCAGCGTACAGATCCAGAAATTGACGGATGGCATCAAGGAAATCACCAATGCCAATTACAGCAAACGGCTCAATTTGGGCAATGAACCGGAGTTTAAGGAAATAGCCACGTTGTTCAACGAGATGGCCGAGCGCTTGGCCGAATACAGGAACAGTTCGCTGGAAGATATCCTGCAAGGGAAAAAATATATAGAAACAATTATCAACAGCATTGCAGAACCTATCATAGGCTTGAGTAAGGAACGGAAGATCTCGTTTGTCAATGCCGAGGCTTTGACTGTGTTGAATTTGACACGGGAAAACATTATCGACAAACCGGCTCCCGAAGTGGCGTTAAAAAATGATCTGCTGCGCCGTTTGATCCGCCAGTTGGTACATCCCGATGACAATAAGGATCCGTTGAAAATCTACGCAGACAACAAGGAAAGCTATTTTCAAGTAAAATACATCCCGATCAACGTTAACAGGCAGACTGGACTGGAGAGTAAGTATGTCGGGGATGTGATCCTGTTGAAGAACGTGACCGAATTTAAAGAAAAAGATATTGCAAAGACAACCTTTATTTCGACGATCTCCCATGAACTGAAGACACCGATATCAGCTATAATGATGAGTCTGAGATTGCTGGAAGACAATCGGATCGGAAAACTGAATACAGAACAGGAGAGCCTTTCCAAGAACATAAAGGAAAATAGTGACCGTTTGCTGGAGATCACTGGCGAATTGTTGAAGATGTCACAGGTAGAAAGCGGTAAGCTCTACCTGAATCCGAAGATTACCAAACCGATCGAACTGATCGACTATGCCATCAAGGCGAACCGGGTACAGGCCGAGCGTTTTAACTGTCAGATCGAAGTGGAGTATCCCGAAAAGATTGCCAAATTGTTTGTCGACAGCGAGAAGATTGCTTGGGTTGTGACCAACCTGTTATCGAACGCCATCCGTTATTCGTCGGAGAACGGACGGATTATCATCGGTGCACGACAGATCGACAAAGCCGTCGAGATCTATGTCAAGGACTTCGGAAAGGGCATTGACTCGCGTTACCACGAAAGTATTTTCGACCACTATTTCCGTGTGCCGGGAACAAAAGTACAAGGTAGCGGTTTGGGACTTGCCATCAGCAAGGACTTTGTGGAAGCTCATGGTGGTACGATCCGTATCGAAAGCGAAGTCGGTAAAGGTAGCACGTTCGTGATCAGATTCAATGTATAAAAAGTAAAATCAAAAATCAGATAGTCTAATGAAAGTATTAAAATTTGGTGGTACTTCAGTCGGTTCTGCCCAGCGGATCAAGAATGTCGCATCAATCATTTGCGATCAGGAACAGAAAATAGTAGTACTCTCTGCCATGGCAGGGACAACAAACTCTTTAGTGGAGATATCTGAGTGCTTCCATAAGAAAGATCCGGAAAAAGCCAATGCGGTCCTTTCTTCCTTGGAGCAGGCTTATGTCAATCATATAGAAGAATTATACCGGAGCGATGTCTACAAGGAAAAAGCCATGCAATACATGCTCGAACGGTCTCAACATGTCTGGTCTTTCTCTAATATGCCTTTCAGCATGTTCGATGAAAAGGAAATCTTGGCGCAGGGTGAGCTAATATCAACCTTTCTGATGACCTGCTATCTGGAAGAACAAGGAGTGAAGGTAGTTTTATTGCCTGCGTTGAACTTCATGCGGATTACAATGGACAATGAACCGGACATGGAATATATCGCTAAACACCTAAATACACTTTTGGAGCAAAACAAAGAGGCAGAAATATATATTACGCAAGGTTTCATCTGCCGGAATGCTTACGGCAGCATTGACAACTTGGAAAGAGGAGGAAGCGATTACACCGCCTCTCTAATTGGGGCGGCTATCCAAGCAGAAGAGATACAGATATGGACGGATATTGATGGGATGCACAACAACGATCCACGGTTTGTCAATGACACCGCTCCTGTTAGGCAGTTGAACTTCGACGAAGCCGCTAAGTTGGCACATTTCGGTGCCAAGATACTACATCCGACTTGCATCCTGCCTGCCAAGGAAAAGAACATACCGGTACGTCTCTTGAACGCATTGCAGCCAAGTGCGTCGGGTACATTGATCTCGAACACGGCGGAAAAGGGTGCGATCAAAGCTGTTGCCGCCAAAGACAACATCACGTATGTCAAGATCAAGTCGCTCCATATGATACCGACACCTCATTTTCTGAGCATCGTGTTTGATACGTTCTATAATTACAATACGCCGGTGGACATGGTGACCACTTCCGATATCGGGGTTTCCGTAACGATTGATGATGACAAGCATATAGACGAGATTGTGGGTGTATTACGGAAATACGCAACGATTACAGTCGAAAAGAATATGGTGATTGTTTGTGTTGTTGGTGACCTGGAATGGCAAAATGTCGGTTTTGAGGCACGCATCATCAATGCATTGAAAGATATTCCCGTACGGATGATTTCATACGGCGGAAGTAGTAGTAATGTATCGTTGGTGATGAAAGCGGAAGATAAAGTGCATGCTTTGAAGGCGCTTAGTGAGCACTTGTTTTCCGTATCAGACAAACCTGTGTTATCATCCGTTTCTTAAAAGAAAATTAAGATTAATAGTTGAGCATATTTGTTTTTTGATTTGTTTTAGAAATGAAGCAGAAGCAGTCTTTTTTTGTAGAGACTGCTTCTATTTTTCGGTAATAAACAATGAAAATTCTTCTGTGTATTGACAGGTGGAAAATCTGGTATAAACTGTCCCCCCATTATCCTATCTAAAGAGTCCCCCAAAATCCAATTTAAATTGCCCCACCCCAAAAAACATTAAAAGAGTTACAGAATCAGTTCATAATTCTACATTAATCTATTAAATAGACAAAACAGATAGTATTCCCAATAAATCAATCAGCATGAACAAGATTTGTCAAGGAGGCGTGCGACTTGTTTGTCATGGGAAGCTCCGGTACAGGAAAGAGCTACATTACCACAGCCTTGGGATACAGAGTCTGCCAGAAAGGATTGAAAGTGCTGTATGCCAATACTTCCAGACTTTTAGGGCAGTTGAAGGCCACCAAGGTAAAAGGTAGCATCCTGTAGGAGCTGAAAAAGATAGAAAGGACGGATATGCTTATACAGGATGATTTCGGCTTGCAGCCGTTGGACAACGGAAGCAGAATGCATCTGATGGACATCATCAAAGACCGATATGGTAAGAAATCAACACTGATTACATCACAATTGCCGGTCAAAAACAGGTATGATGTCATCGGCAAGAAGACAATAGCCGGCGTAGTCATGGACAGAATAACTCACCAAGCCGCAAGAATTGAGCTGCACGGAGAGTCCATACGCAAAATTTGCGGGAAGAAATGAATGATTATATTGGCAGTAAATAAAAATTATAAACCCAGCACAAATCGAAAACTAATAAACTGATTATGTGATATTTTTTTGTATTTTAGGAAAAATAAATCGGGGGTCAATTTAAGTTGGATATTGGGGATCTGTTTCATTGGAGTTTCCAAGTTGTCGTTATACTCCTTGAACACATTGTATAATGTTTTGAAAGTTTCGTCCTTTTCCTGATAGCGGTTTACTATGGCACGTGCGGAGACAATCTTTTCCTCCAATTCCAAGTCTTGGTAAATCTGATAGAATTTCACACGCAAAGGTACTTTCCCGTTTTTAACGGTTTACTACGCTTGATGAAGAACAACACGCTGAATATTTCTCTTTCCATACGGCTCAATTTTTAATGATACAAAGTTAGGAAATCGAACCGAGAACCCGGTTATGTAAAATAGATCAATGTGCTGTAAAAAAACGAAGTAGCACTTGTGCTGTGTAACATTTTAGGCTTTCTAAAACTATCTCCCGAATAAGGATGTATAGTTTGCTTTAGTCCCACTTATTTTACCTATTCTTGAAAATGAAAAATCCCTAAACTTCTTTGAAATTTAGGGATTTACATCGTTTTGCCTTCTTAAAAAGTGGTGCCACCAGGAATCGAACCGGGGACACAAGGATTTTCAGTCCTTTGCTCTACCAACTGAGCTATGGCACCATCATGTCGTTTTGTATATCGTTGTTTCGATTACGGGTGCAAAGATACGGACTTTTTTGATATATGCAATAGGTGGCGGTGGATTTTTTGAAAATATTTGAGGGTAGAGGTGGAATTAGCTGCTATAAGCAGGGTAAATAGGGGGAGCGTGTAGATAAATATGGATTTTTACTTATTTTTGGAAGCGGGTAGAGAATGATTAATAAGCTATAGATATGAAGAAAGTAATTTGGAGTATTGTTTTAAGTTGGGTATGTTTGGCATTTGCTGCTGCTGGGATAGGAACTCGTGATGCGGTGTCTGCCTGTGATGGGAAAGTGTATAAAAAAGGGGATAAGATTATGTTTGGTGTCCCTAAGGTTTCCGGATATTTGTTTGTTAGGACGTTTACAAAGGATGGGAAGATTTCTACGATGCCGAAAGAGAATCTGGCTAGTCAAGAGGCGGTGATCGTTGATATTCCAGATTACGATAAGAAACTCTTTGAGGGTATGGGCGTTTATTCTGAGGTAGAAACGCATCCTCTTGTCGTGGTAGAACTGGATGGACGGCGTCTTTGTATAAATATTAATGATGCGCTTAGTCAAGGGAATATTGTTTCGGAATATTTTAAAAGCGAAGTTGAAGGTATGGTCGATTTAACGTCCGATCTCTTATTTGTTTATGCGCTTAAATTAAATAATGTGACAGTTGATGACGATGTGATAGTAAGGTATATGGCTCATTGTGACAAGAATCTGGTAGAGAAAAATCAAGCCGATCCATTTACTATGGCGGATCTTAAGAAAGAATATGCCGCTAAATTGGAAAAGGCGTTAGGGGACGTTGATTTTAGTAAGGTGTTTCGTATTGAGAGTCAGTCGGAGATGTTACAATATGATATGGATAAGCAGATCTTTCCATTAAAAGGGTTGTGGTGCCCACAAATTAAGACAGACCAGCCGGATGCGTTGGCTAAGATTGGCTTTTGTAAATGGGATGATTGTGTCTTTCGATTTGTGAATATACCAGAGTTCATGAATGTCTCTTGTGAGACGGCTCGTGCGAAAGGGTTTTATGATATGAGGAAAGTCGGAAAAGTGCCTACCTATAATAAGCCGCTGGCTACCTCTTATACTTATATCCGTTTCTTGGATAAGAAGGTACAGCTTCCCGAGAAAAAGAATAAGGTCTATCATAACGGTGATATAAAGAGTATGTCTTTGGCTGATTTGTATGGGAAAATGGCTATAGAGGCTCAAATTATAAAGATGGATGTTTATCACTTACCTTTCTTGAAGATAAGTGATTTTGAACTCTTCTATAATTATTTAGGATCCATTGAAATGAAATAATAGGAAAACGGTCCGTCCCCCAATAAAAATGAGACGGACCGCTTTGCATTCGTGAATTCAGAGCGGATATTTCTTTTTAGTTTAGTGAGTTCCAACCTTGCGCCTTAAGCTCGACTTCACCTCCGTCACGACCGACAAGATAATTGCCTAACTCTGGCTTTGTTATATGACCGATCACCTTAATACCTTTCATTTCCGACACCTTATCATGATCTGCTAAAGGAACAGTGAATAAGAGTTCATAATCCTCACCTCCATTCAATGCCGCAGTTATCAGATTCATGTTAAACTGCTCTGCCATGGCTGCGGTTTGGTAATCGATAGGAATACGATCTTCGTAAACTCGGCAGCCTACATTACTTTCTTTAGATATATGAAGCAACTCCGAAGAGAGGCCGTCGGAGATATCCATCATGGAGGTCGGAACGATTCCAGCTTGATCAAGAACTTCGACAATGTCTTTGCGGGCTTCCGGTTTTAATTGGCGTTCCAACAAATATTCTTTACCAGAGAAATCGGGCGTGAAATCTTTCTCCCCATTAAATATGCTTTTCTCCCGTTCCAGTAATTGGAGACCCATGTAGGCGGCCCCTAAATCGCCGGACACGCAAATAAGATCGGTCTCCTTGGCTCCGTTTCGATAGACAACTTTGCCTTTTTCTCCCTCGCCTAGGCAAGTGATGCTGATCGCTAACCCTGTGCGTGAGGCGGAAGTGTCGCCACCAACGAGATCTACATCGTAGATATCACAAGCGAGTTTAATGCCCTCGTAGAATTCTTCGAGATCTTCTACACAGAAACGTTTGGAAATACCCAATGATACCGTAATCTGTTTCGGGCGGCCGTTCATGGCGTAAATATCTGAGAAGTTTACGACTGCGGATTTATAGCCGAGATGTTTCAACGGCACATACATCAAATCGAAATGAATACCTTCCAGCAAAAGGTCTGTCGTAACCAATACTTGCTTGTCTGTGTAATCCAGTACGGCTGCGTCGTCACCAACACCTTTCAACGTACTCGGATTTTTAAGTTCTATTTTATCGGTGAGATGGCGGATTAACCCGAACTCTCCCAAAGTCGATATTTCTGTTCTATTGCTCATAAGATTGTTAACGTAATATAGGATGATTCTTTATTCTTGTATCAATATGTTTAACTATTAATTCTTGAAATTGTTTTTCCCGATCCATACAGAAACCCACCGTAATAGGCAAACAATATAAATGAGAAAACCATTCCATGGGAAGCGAAGGAAGGTCACGGAGTCGGGCGGCATCTTTCTCCGTGATGATTATCAATTTACTTGTAGAAGTCAACCGCTTGAAGGCCGTTTGTATTTTCTGGATGTCATGCCGATCGAAGGCGTGATGATCCGGAAAGACCAAAGAGGTGACATGCTCCGTATATTTATGGATCTCTTTTTCGAGAGGTGCCGGGGATGCGATACCGGATACCAATAAAACCTCTGTAGTAGAGGCCAGCCCTTTTAATGTGCGTCTGGGGGCTTTACCGGAAAAGACGGGTTCCAGCTCCCCGTAAAGAATACGGCTGAAATAGAGCTCTTGATAAGCTGAGAGATGTATATCCTCCTCTATGATCCGGAAGTCTATAGGTTGTATACATGACTCACATTTCGTGACAATGATCACGTCCGCACGTCGAGCGCCATCCACAGGTTCCCTTAAACGGCCTGCGGGCAAGAGCTTATCTTGCGTATAAAGACGGTGGCAATCGGTTAAAAGGATGTTCAGCGTGGGGGCGACGTATCGATGTTGAAAGGCATCGTCCAGCACGATCACTTCCGGGCGCTTATTCTCTGGCAGAGCCAATAGATTGCGGATACCCCTGCGGCGATCAGCGTCTACGGCAACGAGAATATCCGGAAACTTACGTTTCATTTGGTACGGCTCGTCACCGATATCCTTGCTGGTACTTCGCTGATCGGCCAGCAAGAAACCGGAGGTTTTCCGTTTATAGCCACGGCTGAGTACAGCTACCCGGTATCGGTCTTTTATCAAACGGATGATGTATTCCGTATGAGGGGTTTTTCCGGTCCCCCCGACAGTCAGGTTCCCCACGCAAATAATAGGCAGATCATACCGCTCTGTCCGAAGGATTTTCCAGTCGAACAGCTGATTCCTGAATCTCACCCCGATTCCATAAAGGAAAGAGAATGGAGTGAGGAGTTTATTGAACTTAATCGTATGATCTGTCAGCATGGTCCAGTTATTATAACGGTTTCATATCGTAAGGCATACGAGCTTGGATTCCGCAATTCGTCTTGATATTATTCAACGTCTTGAAGTACTCGAACTCATTACCCAATACATTTTTGACGATAGAGAGTTTCACCTCTCCGAGCTGGCTTTCCAAGAACTCGTCCAAGAAATTCTTGGAACCGCTGACGGTAGTTACGCTATACTGATCCAGATCAGCCAACCCCGCCGCTGTGCTTATAGCTAATTCAATACCGCCCAGCTCATCGACCAAACCTCTTTCTTTCGCTTGCTCACCCGTCCAGACCCGTCCTTGTCCGATAGAGTTGACCGCTTCGGTAGTCATACCTCTACCTTCGGCGCAACGGGAAAGGAACGTTTGGTAGCCTCTTTCCACGTATCCTTGTATCAGTGCTTTCTCACTCTCGGTCATGGGACGGGAGAGGTCTCCTAAGTCCGAGAATGTGTTTGTCTTTACGATGTCCGTGGTCAACGCTAGTTTCCCGAATAATCCGGAGGCGTTCGGGAACATGCCGAAGATACCGATGGAGCCGGTCAACGTATTTGGCTCGGCGATGATCTTATTGGCGGCGCATGAGATATAGTAACCTCCCGAGGCGGCTACGTTGCCCATGGAAACGACCACAGGTTTCACCTTTTTCAACTCGACGACCTGACGCCATATTTGTTCGGATATATAAGCGCTACCTCCCGGAGAATTCACACGGAATACCACGGCTTTCACGTCGTCATTGTTTTTTAGCTTGATAAGTTCATCGGCCATTTTCTCCGTGATGCTTTGCTCGATATCGTATAGGCTACCGGGTGTTTGCGCCTTAATCTCGCCTTCGGCGTAAAGTACGGCTATCTCCGGAGCGTTTTTGGTGGATGAGGCCTTGAGGGTTTTCATTTGAGCTAAGTTGGCCGATCTCAGTTTCTCTCCATTTTGTCCGGCTAGCTCTTTGACGTATGCTTCTACCTCCGGCTTATACTTCAATTCGTCTATAAAGCCACATTCTACCGTTTTCACAGGGTCCGCGAAGAAAAGCCCCTCATTGGCGTAATGGTTGATATCGTTCACGCTGATGCCGCGTGATTCGGCGATGCCTTCGGTTATATTATCCCAGATGGTGGAGATATACGATTGGATTTGCTCCCGGTTCGCCTCGCTCAGCTTATCCAGCATAAAGGGCTCCACGGCACCTTTGTAGGTACCTACCTTAAAAATCTGCATCTCGATACCTACCTTATCCATCAGTCCTTTGTAGAATAGGGTTTGCGAGGCGAGTCCTGTCAACTCAAGGATGCCTTGCGGATTCAAGAATACCTTATCGGCTACGGAACAAAGGAAGTAATTCCCTTGCGTGAAATTATCGGCGTAAGCTACCACGAACTTGCCGCTTTCCTTGAAGTCTATCAGCGATCGGCGGATTGCCTCCAAGCTGGCGCTACCCGAGGAGAGAAGCCCCGATTCGATATAAATCCCCGCAATCTTGTCATTCTGTTTCGCTATCCGGATCGTCTCGAGCAGGTCCTTCAGTGACAGCATGTTTTCCTTGTCGCCCATCAAGGCGGAGAATGGATTCTCCGCCGGGTTATCCGCTAGCGTCCCGTCTAGCTTGATCTTGAATACCGTATTGCTTTTGGGGGTGTAATCAGGTGTGCTACCTACGGTGGCGATATATCCTATAGTCATGGATATCAATACCGTCAGGATTATTCCCATTGCCAACATAACGCCTAGCGTTGAGGCAAACATCATTTTAAAGAATTGTTTCATATCTATTGAAAACTAATTAGATGACAAATGTACGAAAATTTCCTCTACGTCCCGGTCGCTGAGGCATACTTGTTGGTAAACATCTCGCAGAAGCTCCGGGTTGATCTTCTTGAAATCCTTTTCTAAAGGGGTGATGAAAAGACCTCCGATATCGGCAGCTCCCGGGCTGGACAGGAGATGGTCGTTCCCCTCAGCCTCGTATTGCCATGGGCGGTGGCGTTTACGAGGGATAACCGTGATTACCCAATTATTATCGTAATAGGAGCCGAAGATATTCATCATCGGCTCGGGCTCGCCGGGGGGAAGCGGCAGGGCAGCGTAGATCTCCTTGAAGAGCCGGGTGGCGGCCTCGGCGGTGGCGGCTTGGATGACGAGGCCGGGGCGGAGGTTTCCGGTGAGCGGGAATATACGGGTGTCGTATACGCTCGCATACGGGTGCCGTATAAATTGGGTTACCTCTTCATCCAGCGGCATGATGCCTCGTGTCACCGCTTGGAAGTGGGCATGATCCGGTGCCGAGGCTCCGCTACGGGGTCCATTGTAGAAGACGGTGAAGGGAGCGAGTCTCCTTGTCAGTTCCAAGAAGTCATTCCATTGCGGCAATATCAGTTGCGGAGTATGTTTCCGGGTAGGGATCGTGAAATGCTGGGGGAAGATCGGGTAGGGGTTGCACAATACCAGATGGCGAAAGCCGAAAGGCAGCCGCTCCTGTTCCACCGGCAGGTTCTCGGGACATAGGAAGCATTTGCGTTCTTTTAGGGATCGGGCATCTACCTTGGCCCCGGTGGAAACAATACGGGCGGGATTGAATTGCGCACGTATCGAGAACCCTCCCATATCGAAGGATTTTACTTGCACGGCCTCCAGCGCCTTATAGTTCTTCTCGGCCAATGGCCATGTCACGAGTTGCTTGGACAGTAATTCGGTCGCTTGCGATGAGCTGACCCAGTTGTTTGGTTTCATTGTCTTTCCATGTTTAAGCGGGCCTCGAGTTCCCAAGTCCTGATTTTATCCTTATATATATTATGGTTGTTCATTTTCACGACATCCAATGAGGCGTCGGAGTTATCTTCCCAACGGCGGCAAAGGTACAGCACGTCGTAGATCCGCCCGATCGGGTACTCGCGGCTGATACGTAGGCCGAGGGCGTAATCTTCTCCGTAACTGGTGTTCGGGAGGTTTAGTTTCCGTAGCAAGGGTGTATAAAAGGCTCGGGGCGCTCCAAGCCCGTTGATGCGGAGGGCGTTATTGCGGCCGTTCTCGGGAGTCCATTCTTTATGGTCGATAATTCCGGGCGGGATGGTTCGCATATCGAAATCGGTCATTCGGTAGGTTCCGACCACCATGGCGCATCGCTGCTCGTAGAAGGCTTCCACGATCTTACGCAGGGTATGCTCGTCACTGTATACATCATCACTATCCAATTGGATGGCGAACTTGCCGCAAGCCGAATGGTGTATTCCTATATTCCAGCACCCCCCGATGCCGAGATCGTCACGCTCCGGCTGGATATGGATAATACGAAGGTCCGTGGCGGCGATCGCTTGGATTCGCTCGGAGGTGCCATCCGTGGAATGATTATCGATAATGATTAGGTTGAAAGGGAAGGACGCCTCTTGTCGCAGTACGGAACGGATAGCGTCCTCGATCGTCCGTACACGGTTACGTACAGGGATAATAACGGAGGCTTCCGTTTGAAATGTCTGCTCGTCAAAACGGACTGGCTTGAAATGAGGGGGCAAGTAGCCGCCTATCATCTTTAAATGATCTGTACAGGCGGCTTCCATCTCGATCTGTACGGAGCGGTTCTTGGGATCTACATAGTCGAACATCTTCTCTCCGGATTTCCGTAAATCATTCTCTACTTCTGTATATAGATATTCGTTGATATGCGTCAGCGGAGCGTTTTGGGAGACTTTCAGGCGCAAGTCGTAGAGTCCGGCGAATGTATATTCCGTATCCATGGAGGCTATGGCGTTTTGTAGCGTGGAAGAACGATAGAGTAGGAGGGAGCCGAAATTGAAATCATCCCTAAGACTTCCTTTCTGGTAATCGATCACCGGATGGGGGTTGAGTTTGCCCTCCTTCTTCTCGTAATAATCGGAGTAAACCATACCGGATCTCGTATCGTCGGCGATGGCGACAAAACGCTCTAGGGCATACATGCCTAATTGAAGCTCTTCAGTCTTCGTATAAATTAACGTATAATGGGCACTGGCATAGCCGGCTATTTCCCGGAGGGTCTTCGTGCTCCATATATTCTCCGTGCGGATTAAGTTGCAGGGATAAATAGCCTTGGCGTGGGGATCGTCCGTGATTAGATAGATCTGACTCACTAAGGACGACTCGGCCAATTGCGCTACCGTTTGTCGTGTAGCCTCTATTTTTCCATAAGGGATAAAGCAATTGATTCGTTTCATTGTATATACTGTATTTTATTTTGTTGTTGAATGGAGAAAAAGCGTAAGATGGACTCCATGAGTCGATTTCGTTCCGACGGTGTTTGAAGCGCCTCAAACGGGAAACCGAGCAAACAAGTCCGATATTTCCCTTCATAAACGATTCCCGCCCCGATATTGTTCTCCGGATATCTCAAGATGGTATGGGCGAGCTTATCCGCCGGAAGTACACCGTCTACCGACTCGATCGAGTAGCAAATAGGGTTCGGACGTGTCCGGAACGTGTATCTGCCGTTTATATATCCGTAAGGGGATGCGCAACTGTTTACGATTCCCTCCTTGCTGGCATTACGGCTAGCCAACTTCCCTTTTAGTACCTCCTCGACGAACGTACGGTCTTGTGCGTTGCCCCAGCTGTCGGAGAAAAGATTCGTCCCGCTTACAAGCAAGTTGCCGCCTTGGGCAAGGTAGCTGCGAAGCGTATCCTGTAAAACGGGAGTGATAACCGGTTGGCGCTGTTTTCCTAAAATCAAGTCAATAATCGGATACGTATCCGGCTTTACGACTCCCTCGGCCAAAGATTTATGGCTACATGAGACAAAGGAATAACCGGTCCCGGCCATGGCCTGCCCATGTATGAAAGGATAATCGAAGGTATTGCCCGCTATGACTTGGCCTGCGTAATTGTTGTAACTATCCCCATGCCCGTTATTATCATTGCTGTTCCATGTGGCGGAACGGCGGAATTCGAATTGATCCCCGATAAATGCGATATCATTCAGATAAGGCACTCCCCGGTCGACGGCATAAAGAAAGCCGGCTAAACTATCCGCCGTACTCTCGAAACTGGCTGGACCGCTGATCCTGTCGAATCCATTGACGATCAATACCGTCTTATCCTTTTCACCTTTAGGAGACCGGTAAACACTTACGATCTCGGAAGGGAAACTGATGCCTCCCTTATTTACGGCAGCTACCTTATAACTATGGATAATACCCGTCTCAATTGGAAGAATGATTTCTTCTCCTTTTACGAGCGTCCCGTTATCGAATCCACCGCTGTCTTTTCGACTATAAAGGATATAGGCGGTTGGTGAGGCACTCTCCTCAAGAGTATCCTGTACGGCTTTCCAGCCGATTCTCACTTTATTCGTTTCTACGAGCTCCGTATACAGACGATCGGGTGGGAGCGGTTGTACGATAGGCTCCTGTTTATTCTGGAAACAGATATAACGGAGCATCCCTTTATAGATCGCCCTACAAATAAGGAAACGGAAGCGTGGGTCTAACCCGTAACGCATATCGGCGAAGTTTTGATGGGATAGTAATTCTAATAGCATCGTTGGGACATCGGGAATACGTGCCTCTATATAAGATTGATTCCACATGCCCCGGCGGCTCCATTGAGGATTGTAAACCTTGCGGACATCGGACAGGATCTGTGTTTGGATCATGTCGGTTAGGTCTCTGGCGATCTCCCGGCTTTTCCGGTTGGTGTAGATTCCGTCGTTGCTTTTAGACATATAGATGCCGAGTGTCCCTATAATTGAGTCATCCGGGGTGGTTCCTGCGTCGGAATGGAATGCGAAGGCCATGTCGATAGGGATATGGGTCTGTTCTTTTAAATAATTAACCCATTGGGGACGTGCGTAAATGTCGTCTTGATAATCATTGCGGAAAGCGCTTTTCGAATAGATACTATCCGGTATTCCCGCCCATTGTAGCCAATATCGGGCCGCCTCGGTAAACCGTGGATACCCACTTGTCTCTGCTTCTATCGGATAGGGACTTTCTAGCGGGCTACGTGCGATGTTCCCCATGCCGCCACCGATCTTGATTGCGTCTGCCGTGATAATCTTTCCCGATTTATTGCTTTGATTCGTTAATACGATTCTCTCATGGGCTTGTTCATGTGCCGTGAATTTGAAGTTTCCCAGATAGATCCAAGTCCCACCCCCCATTGTTTGATTGACGGCGATTGTGGTTTCCCCTCCGGCATGATGGATGGTATACAGTGCCTGCTCTGTGCTGTTCGGAAAAGATTGATAGGAGGCATAGACCGCGTAATTCCCCGATTCCGGAATTTCGGGAATCCACTCGATGAGACTTTCTTTTCCTTTCCTCTGTGTGACCGTCTGCCGATAGGTACCTTGCGTAAAAGGGTTCTCCCCATTCGTATAAGTAGCTTGAATATGCCCAAATCCAGCTTTCTCCCCATCCGACCAAGCTTTCTCCCCATCCAATTCCTTATACTCGGATCCCGGAGTAGAGCGATCATTGTCTATAATGATTTCGTATATTTGGGTGTCTCTTTCCCGGGGAATTAGAATAGTCGCTCCTGCGTTTTCAAGCATCGGGGTCAGATAAGGAAGAACAAAACTCTGCGTAAATAAGTCCTCTACGGTGCCGAACATGCGGGCCCGTTGCCATTCCCAGCGATGGGCGGTCTGGGCGTAATATAAACCATGGCTTTGCCAAAGGGCGATATGACGGTTTTGTAATCCGTTTTTTATCTCATGAGGGCTGGATAGGCTACGGGTTAGCGGGTATTTGCTCTCTTTAATGGAGTATAGCCTCTTTTTGTTGGGACGTCCTTTTCTGTCGTATTCGGGAATCAGGCTCTCAATGTCTGTACCTCGGGTCAAGATGACGATCTTGGAGGCATTGGGAAATAGGGGAGCTATACTTGCGTAAAGCTCAGAAACGTTGTATTCCCGAAAAGGGATGTCCTCCAAAGCTTCATTGGCGAAAAGCGTGACTTTCTTCTTCTGCATGAGGATGGAGTCAATCTTAATGGTGCGTGAAGACACATATTGCCTTGCGAAAGAGTTTAGCTTTTGATCCAATTGCTTTTTTAAGCTTTCACTATCCTGCCCTTCTGCCGGAAAGCTCCAGAGAAAAATGGATAGTAAGGATATGATGATCCTAACAGGATAGGAGAGTTTTTCTCGCATATTTTTATAAATATTATTGGCTGTCTTATTTCTACAAATTTACGGAAAATCTCCGTAATAACCTTATAAAAAGCCCAGATTGGCGCAATTAAAATTGAATATGAAGAAGGTAGGGGCAAATTGTGGATATTGGGAGAAGTCAAATCTATGTGAACGGCAGCAAGGAGAAGAACGGATTTGTCCTTATCATGGGACGGGTAGCGATTAACGGGACGATGGTGCGGTTCAGTTCAGTTGCGAGCGAACTATTCGTGTTCATGGTCAAGACGCCTATCTGGGGAATGATTATCCCTTCTTGAAGTGTCGGGTTTACGATAGTATCTCAATGGGAAACGGTGGTAAAGTCAATGGGATAGAGGTGTTATCTCAATGACTTTACGGCCGTGTCCCATAGGCTTTTTTTTGTATCCCTGATAAGTTGGTAGGGGATGGTTCAGGGCGCAAAGGGCGCATCTTTGCGAGGTTTGTAAAACTTTTATATTATAAAAAAATTAGCGTCTTACTTATATATAGATGGAGTAATATATTTTTTTTGTAAAATGTTTTTGCGAACACGTAAAGATGCGCCCTAATGCGCCCTGTGATTTTTTTGAAGATTTTCTTGATGTCTTAAAGTATAGATAGACAGTTGTTTATGTAATACTGTTCTCTTAACCCTTTTTTAGTCTTTTGGGCGATATAATCGGCCTAAACTCACATTTACGTGGCCCAAAAGCACGTGTACAGAGCGATTTTCTCGTGATTCCATGAGCAGAAAGCCGTTTTTCCCGTATGATTTCCTCTCGTCGCCAGGACCCTGTTTATCGTTTTTATACGTGTAAAAGCACTCGTGAGAGCCCTGTTTTCGGTACACGTGGTGACTCGTAAGTTAAAAAAGAGCGTCACGTATTATTTAATGTACGCAGTCCCCCTCATGAAAAAAATATTGCAAAAAAGTTCCGAAAAAGTTTGGAGGTTATGTTTTATAACACTACTTTTGCACCCGCATTCGAGAGAGAACGCCGGTACAAAATGATGAAACAAACTTTTAGAAAAAAAGTTCCGGAATAATTTGGAAGTTTAAAATAAAAGTCCTTATCTTTGCAGCCACGTTCGCAAAACGAAAGCGACAGAAGAGTTCTTTGAGAGATTTACATAATTCAACAAGTAGTACAAGTATTGGAGAAGAGATTCTCCGGATTAATACCGTCAATAGAAGTATGACTTTGGACTACGATAAACGGATTCCGGAGCGAGGATATGATAAAACAATTTAAACAACGAAGAGTTTGATCCTGGCTCAGGATGAACGCTAGCGACAGGCTTAACACATGCAAGTCGAGGGGCAGCGGGGGTAGCGATACCCGCCGGCGACCGGCGCACGGGTGAGTAACGCGTATGCAACTTGCCTATCAGAGGGGGATAACCCGGCGAAAGTCGGACTAATACCGCATGAAGCAGGGATCCCGCATGGGAATATTTGCTAAAGATTCATCGCTGATAGATAGGCATGCGTTCCATTAGGTAGTTGGCGGGGTAACGGCCCACCAAACCGACGATGGATAGGGGTTCTGAGAGGAAGGTCCCCCACATTGGTACTGAGACACGGACCAAACTCCTACGGGAGGCAGCAGTGAGGAATATTGGTCAATGGCCGAGAGGCTGAACCAGCCAAGTCGCGTGAGGGATGAAGGTTCTATGGATCGTAAACCTCTTTTATAAGGGAATAAAGTGCGGGACGTGTCCCGTTTTGTATGTACCTTATGAATAAGGATCGGCTAACTCCGTGCCAGCAGCCGCGGTAATACGGAGGATCCGAGCGTTATCCGGATTTATTGGGTTTAAAGGGTGCGTAGGCGGCCTTTTAAGTCAGCGGTGAAAGTCTGTGGCTCAACCATAGAATTGCCGTTGAAACTGGGGGGCTTGAGTATGTTTGAGGCAGGCGGAATGCGTGGTGTAGCGGTGAAATGCATAGATATCACGCAGAACCCCGATTGCGAAGGCAGCCTGCCAAGCCATGACTGACGCTGATGCACGAAAGCGTGGGGATCAAACAGGATTAGATACCCTGGTAGTCCACGCAGTAAACGATGATCACTAGCTGTTTGCGATACACTGTAAGCGGCACAGCGAAAGCGTTAAGTGATCCACCTGGGGAGTACGCCGGCAACGGTGAAACTCAAAGGAATTGACGGGGGCCCGCACAAGCGGAGGAACATGTGGTTTAATTCGATGATACGCGAGGAACCTTACCCGGGTTTGAACGCATTCGGACCGAGGTGGAAACACCTTTTCTAGCAATAGCCGTTTGCGAGGTGCTGCATGGTTGTCGTCAGCTCGTGCCGTGAGGTGTCGGCTTAAGTGCCATAACGAGCGCAACCCTTGCCACTAGTTACTAACAGGTAAAGCTGAGGACTCTGGTGGGACTGCCAGCGTAAGCTGCGAGGAAGGCGGGGATGACGTCAAATCAGCACGGCCCTTACATCCGGGGCGACACACGTGTTACAATGGCGTGGACAAAGGGAGGCCACCTGGCGACAGGGAGCGAATCCCCAAACCACGTCTCAGTTCGGATCGGAGTCTGCAACCCGACTCCGTGAAGCTGGATTCGCTAGTAATCGCGCATCAGCCATGGCGCGGTGAATACGTTCCCGGGCCTTGTACACACCGCCCGTCAAGCCATGGGAGCCGGGGGTACCTGAAGTCCGTAACCGAAAGGATCGGCCTAGGGTAAAACTGGTGACTGGGGCTAAGTCGTAACAAGGTAGCCGTACCGGAAGGTGCGGCTGGAACACCTCCTTTCTGGAGCGAAGGATTCCGTACCGAGGTCATACGAGGTATCGATCGCCTTGTGCTGCTGTTGAGATTATGTTTATATATAGATCTTACGTACCGGGAGGCCGGTCTAAAGAGAGAGAAAAATGACGCTGGGACGTAAGTCTTGGCAAAGTTGACAGTCCTATAGCTCAGTTGGTTAGAGCGCTACACTGATAATGTAGAGGTCGGCAGTTCAACTCTGCCTGGGACTACTCCGAATGAGGGGGATTAGCTCAGCTGGCTAGAGCATCTGCCTTGCACGCAGAGGGTCAACGGTTCGAATCCGTTATTCTCCACACATCCCGCGAGGGAAAGAGGATCTTTGACATGTTGGACATCAAAAAGAAGAAACAAGTAGAGCGAGCTTAAGATATATCAACCCGTGCGTCAAGTACGAGGTGAGAGAAAGTAAGCAAGGGCAGACGGTGGATGCCTTGGCTCTCGGAGGCGACGAAGGACGTGATAAGCTGCGAAAAGCTCGGGGGAGGCGCAAATAGCCGTTGATCCCGGGATATCCGAATGGGGCAACCCGGCAGGCTGAAGGCCTGCCATCCCGTAAGGGAGGCGAACGTGGGGAACTGAAACATCTAAGTACCCATAGGAGGAGAAAATAAACAATGATTCCGTAAGTAGTGGCGAGCGAACACGGAAGAGCCCAAACCCGTGCCGTCTAGGCGACACGGGGGTTGTAGGACCACGACGTGGCAAGAAGGAAGGGAAATGGAACGACTTGGAAAAGTCGGCCATAGACGGTGAAAGCCCGGTACATGACTCCCTTACGAAGCCTAGTGGTATCCTGAGTAGCGCGGGGCACGAGAAATCTTGCGTGAATTAGCGGGGCCCATCCCGTAAGGCTAAATACTCCCGAGAGACCGATAGCGAACCAGTACCGTGAGGGAAAGGTGAAAAGAACCCCGAGCAGGGGAGTGAAATAGACCCTGAACCCGTCTGCCTACAAGCGGTCGGAGCGTCGTAATGACGTGACGGCGTGCCTTTTGCATAATGAACCTACGAGTTACCTTCCCCGGCAAGGTTAAGTACCTAAGGTACGGAGCCGAAGCGAAAGCGAGTCTGAACAGGGCGCCAAGTCGGGGGGGGTAGACGCGAAACCGAGTGATCTACCCTTGGCCAGGTTGAAGGTTGGGTAACACCAACTGGAGGACCGGATGGGTAAGCGTTGAAAAGCTTTCCAATGAGCTGAGGGTAGGGGTGAAAGGCTAATCAAACTCGGAGATAGCTCGTACTCCCCGAAATGCATTTAGGTGCAGCCTCTTTATAGTATATCGTGAGGTAGAGCGACTGATTGGATGCGAGGGCTTCACCGCCTATCAAGTCCAGATAAACTCCGAATGCGCGATATATATTTACAGGGAGTGAGGGCGCGGGTGCTAAGGTCCGTGTCCGAGAGGAGAAGAATCCAGACCACCGGCTAAGGCCCCCAAATGATCGTTAAGTTGAACTAACGAGGTCGGATCGCAGAGACAGCTAGGATGTTGGCTTGGAAGCAGCCATTCATTTAAAGAGTGC